>JACCDQ011808556.1_pt1 | contig 595844 bp, 521 predicted proteins | sample 7446031 | NCBI WGS metagenome assembly JACCDQ01 (sample SAMN15323442, study PRJNA562643) | freshwater metagenome | isolation source: river surface water | place: USA:Blue River Watershed | collected 2017-08-17
GTGCATCAATCCCAAAGGTCCCTAAACCACCCATACTAAACGAGGGTACATTCAAACGGAACTGGGAACTGCCACTACCACTAAACGTTAAGTTGTTTTCCCCTTGCGTAATCGTTGTCGCCTTGCTCAAGGTCCCACCTAACTCAAAGGCTGATCCATTCAACGTTAAACCATTCGTTGCCGTGTAGGTGCTACCCCCTGTTCCTGAGGCCAAACGCACCCAAACTGTACCATCGTGGTAGTACATACCAGGCGTAACATCGCCAGCTGTAGCCGTATTGTACACGACCATACCCGATAAAATGGTCCCGCTCATGGGCGTTACTTGGGTGGTACTCGCCAGTGCAATCCTGGGCAATAAAAGCCCACGGTTGGTGGTACCCGTTAGGTCGAGGAGGGCGTTGGGGTCTTTGGTCCCCGAACTACTTCCTAGTTTAATTCCTGTGTTTTGGGCATGTACTTCACTGCCCATAGTACACAGCCAGAGAAAGAGACCTCCCCATAGGATTTTGTATCTATTTTTCATATTCGATATATTAAAGTTTAATTAGTGTAGTCGAAACCAATGTTTTCCATCTGAGTAAATCATCGCACCTCCCTCTTTGGGTAGTATTTTGAGCACTCCACTTTCCGTTTTCCCAAAATCCACGACCTGATGTACCTCTAGGGTAGAGGAGGCGTGGGTATTTCGGATCAAAAAGAACTGTCCGATAGACTCTTCCGCCGAAGGCGGGGTGAACGTACCGGCATCTAAGAACAGGACAGCATTGCCCAAGCCAGGCCCCAATTCTTTTTTATTTGAGAATGGGAGCGCCTCGGTCGGGGTTGCCATCCAGCCTTGGCCGTCGAAGGTATAAAGCCCCTCCCCTTGTGCAGGGTATTGCCGAGAGCCTGAAATTTTCGCATACAGGTTGTACACGACCAATCCTTTGGCCAACTTCACGCTGAGAGGCCTAGACGTAGTGGAGCTCAAACTTATTTTGGGTACGCTTACCAGGAACGTTTCATTTCCAGCATCTTGATTCGTCTGGGCAAACCCCGTAAAACTACAAACCAAAAAAATCCCAAAGAATACTATATGGCGCATGATTTATTTCTTTGGTTAAAATTGATTGACTACCCACCAGTCGGTACCGTCGCTTTGAATCAGGAGGGTTCTTGCATAATTCAAGGTACTGAACGTTCCCGAAGTACCCGGTGCATACCGTATGGCAGGCGAAAAGGTGAGCACATTGGAGGTTTCATCGACTTTTCCAATTTTAATCGTTTTGCCTGAGTTGCTGCTGGCTGCCGGCAACGTAGCGGTAGCTGCGGCAGACAAATTGAATAAAACCGCATCATCAGTACCTAGGATAGTATAGTTCCCTGTTTGCACTTTCAAATTAGACCCACCGGATACATTTACTTGCGTGTCTAGCATATTGGCCATGTGACTCAACAGAGTTCCTTGAAGTGCTGGAGGCATGTTTGCCACAAACTGCGGAAGAAGCAAATTTGAGGTAGGCTCAAAAATAAATCCAATGGAATTACTAGGAGCGGCTCTCAATGCGGCTGTATTTCCTAGAGGTCGCATGCGAACTCTCAAGTTATTGGTAGTACCAAATGCAGTGGATACGATACTTGTAATACGGTACATTCGACCTGAGACATCCAGAAAATGCATATTGGCTTTTACGTTGGAAGCCGCTGAGTAAGCAGAATTGGTAGAAGTATAATTCCCAAAAACCTCGTAAACGGGATCTGAGGTAGCAATAGACCCTGAAAACAATGATGAACTAGTCGGTTGATAAGTTCCACCCAGTTTTGTAACTGTTGCATCGTTGGTAGTTGCCTCACGTTGAGCCCAAGCGTCGGTTACGTTGATAAAACCAACAACGAGACAAGCCCATACTAAAAATGTATTTTTCATATTTTCAAAGAAATTAGAAGTTCATTAATACAGTCCACGGGTTTCCTAAAGTCTCAGGATTCATCAATGGAATAGCCACAGTAAAGAAATTAGAGTTACCCATGGTCAATTCGTATTGACGAGGATAACCTGCACCATACGTATCCATGATCACGGCGGGTGTACCATGGAGCAATACTTGTAATGACGGCATGGACGTACTCGCATAACCAATCGTACGACCTGTGTATTCTACTACTATATTGAGAATATTGCTCGGATTGGACATGCCATAACTACCCGCTAAATTTGTCGCCGCCATATCAAATACACGTGCTGATATGAGTTCGACACCCGACGGTACGGTAATCGTTGCTGTTTGAGAGGTTGTATTCACGGCAAAAGAAACCCCTGGGCCACTGGCTTTGATGTATGCACCTGCACCTGTGGCAGAACCTACCAAATAGGTGCTCAGTCCTCCTGCAGGAGCAGCCCATGTAATTCCAGAAGAAGTTTTACTCAGTACTTGTCCGGAGGAACCACCAGACGGTAGGCCACCAAAAACCCAGCCTGTACCATCGAAGGCATACACCCCCACACCAGCAGCCGGATACGCCGTACTACCGGAAATGTCCGATTTGGTATTGTACACCACCATACCTGTTACAGCGGTGGCACTATTGCCCATATCTGAACTGGTGGTGGAGCCCAGGGCAATGCGCGGGAAGATCATCCCCTTGGATTGATTGGACTTATTTTCCAGTTCCAACAAAGCGCTTGCATTGATGGATGTGGGGTTATTCCCAATTTTAACCTGAGCAGATGCCGACCAAGAAAGGACGAGGAACATACCTACCCAAAGCAAATGACGATGAAGTCGAAATGTTTGCATGATTGATTATAATTAAAATTACGTGGTGGGAATCCCTCCCACCACGAGATGATTGATTAATCGATTAAATACCAATCAGTCCCATCGGATTGGATACGGATCGTTTTGTTATAGTTCAAGGAATTGATGTAAGAGCCAGCCGTGGCTGAAGTATCGGAGACACGAATGGCATTTGTACCTGTTATTCCCGTAAAGGTAAACGTTAAAGCATTGCTTGACTCATCTACTTTCCGGATCACGTATTCACGTCCTGAGCACGTATTTGGTGCCGGTAGCGTGATCGTAAAAGCCGCAGAAAAGGCGTTGGCAATGATGGTATAATCAGTCGCATCTAAGGTTCGAGCAGCTGTGATTCGGCGTATGGCTTTAGAAATAGATCCGTTGACTTGAAGTTTGGAAGTTGGAGCATTTGTTCCAATACCTATATTACCATTGTTCAATACTACAAATCGACCGTTAATAAAACTCGGTGCATCGATTCCAAATACGCCATTACCTCCCATGCTAAATCCTTGCGTAAGTGATGTACCTGAATTGATTCTAATGGAATCCACCAAAATACGACCTTTCACCTCCAATGGGGCAGTCGGGCTTGTCGTGCCGATTCCAACACTTCCACCAACCGTCGCATTGCCTGAAATACTTGCCGTTCCGCCAATTGATGCATTTCCCGATATACTTGCTGTTCCACCAATTGACGAATTGCCACTCACCAAACTGTTGCCTGATACATGTAATTTCTCTGTTGGACTCGCTACGCCAAGCCCTACATTACCACTCTCCAATATTACAAAGCGACCATTCACAACATTAGGTGCATCAATCCCAAAGGTCCCTAAGCCACCCATACTAAACGAGGGTACATTCAAACGGAACTGGGAACTGCCACTACCACTAAACGTTAAGTTGTTTTCCCCTTGTGTAATCGTTGTCGCTTTACTCAAGGTCCCACCTAACTCTACATTGCCAGATACTAAACTCAAACCATTGGCTGCACCTGTTACACTCGAACTTGGCAACGTTACACTGTTCCCTCCTGAGATACTCAAGGTACTACCAGATAAGGCCAACGTCTGTCCATCTGTATTCACAGGTATTGCCTGCTTACTCAATGTTCCATTGTTATCCGTTACCACCATCTGGGTACCAGAACCTCCTAAGGTATTCATTGTAACCGCACCGTTCACCGATACAGATAAATAATCCGACTCTGTCGTACCATTCAGCTTACTCAACGTAAAGTCGTGGCTCGTGCCACTTTTCTGTCCAAATATCCATTCAGCACTGTTGCCTAAATTATATAATTGATAACGAGCCTCACCTGCGGCACTGCGACGTATGGCAACTCGATTGCCAGCAACTCCTAATGTACCTCCAATAGAGCCATTTCCTGAAACGGTTGAGGTACCTCCTACACTCAAATTGCTTGTTATACTTGCTATTCCACCAATTGACGAATTGCCACTCACCAAACTGTTGCCTGATACATGTAACTTCTCTGTTGGACTCGCTACGCCAATCCCCACATTGCCACCTTCCAATATTACAAAGCGACCATTCACAACATTAGGTGCATCAATCCCAAAAGTCCCTAGGCCACCCATACTAAACGAGGGTACATTCAAGCGAAACTGGGAATTGCCACTACCACTAAACGTTAAGTTGTTTTCTCCTTGCGTAATCGTCGTCGCTTTGGATAAAGTTCCACCTAATTCAACATTCCCAGATACTACACTCAAGCCGTTGGCAGCTCCTAAAGCAGCTCCAGTAAAAATGCGACTCCATGCCCCTCCAGTGGGAGCGGCTTCGGTTCCGGTGGTTCCGGACCAGACGTAGTATCCAACGCCACCCGGTGTATTGGCATTGGTGTTAAAGACCATCATACCATTGCTGGCTGGTGTGGCCGTTCCGTTGAGCCCAAAGGTCGTGAGTGTTGTGGGCAAGGAAACCCGAGGCAATAAGAAACCTCGGTTGGAGGATTCCAGTTCGAGAACCGCACCTGGGTTCAAATTCCCTGGATTTGCCCCAATTTTTTGTTGGGCATTGGCAGCTAAACTACCAAGAAAACCCAACCCGAATGAAAGGATGACCTTTCGAATGTACTTGTGTTTCATTTTTAAACTAGATTAAATTCGTAATCCCCTTCCACCTAGACATGGGGGTGTATGCCAGAGTGCTGTGCGAATTAGCGACCAAAGTTTTAAAATTGCGAATTTCTGGGTGACGAACGACCTACAAAGTACACGAAATGACCTTTTGGGTGACGAAATGACTTTTATTGGAAATTTCTTTTTTTACATTTGAAACTGGAAGACAGATGCACTATTCCTGTTTTTGGAAATTTCCATTTTTCAAAGAATAAACTATACTATTCAGGATAAGACCAAATAAAATTGAGGTCAAAAAGCCATTTTTGGTGATGAAATTCTAAAAACGTACACAAAAAAATTCATTTCGTGTACTTTACAGTCATTTCGTCACCCAAACTATTCTTTTGTAATTTTTTTTTTATTTGTTTTGGTCTACCTCAAATAAACTTCATTTATTATTCTAAACGTACTATGAAAATACTTATCATTGAAGATGACCGCATCTGGCAAAAAAAGCTCAGTTTCATGTGTGAGGGGCTCGGGCAATTCATCGTTGTCAACAGTTTAAAACAAGCCCAAGAGTATTTGTCCAAACACTGGATGGATGTAGTCATTTCAGACATTACCCTAACGGATTCCGATGCCTTGGATTATTTCAGTTATACACCCAACCGCACCTATCCCATTGTGTTTGTCACAGGGCATGACAACGAGCGATATCTGAGGAAAGCAATGGCGCTTCCAAATACCTTATTTTTGGTGAAGCCCTTCAGCGGGTTGTCTCTCCGGTCTTCATTGGAACGGTTGGTCAATGACTTTGATTTTGGCCTAGAAATCACCGAGCTGGAAGCCCCCCAAATGCTAGTCGTGAAAGATCGGTTCAATCAACCCTTGACGATTCCATTCAATGATATAGTATTTTTAGAAGCCGACGGAAACTATTCGCAGGTAGTCACCTACAAAGGAAGGCATATCCTGAAAATGTCTATGGCAAAGTTGATGTCTAAACTGACGCCTGACTTCTTGCGTGTGTCCAAATTTACGGCTGTGAATTTAGCACTCCCGTTCAATTACAATGTGTACAGTGGCAATATTCATTTCGGGGAGCACGTCGTGGCTATCGGCAAGCGATACCGCTTGGAAGTAATGGCACAGCTGTCCGACAAATACAAAGGATAGAATACATTGACTCAAAATCTAATTTCTCACTTGATAACGATACTTAACTTATGAAATCTTTATTACTCCTCCTATTCTATTTAGTTTCACTTCAAAATGTCTTTTCTCAGTCTATTTGTGAACCACAAGTTTTCAAAAATATATTAACTAGAACCATACCAAAAAACAAAATAAAGTCAGAAAAAAACATTCCGTATTTGCTACAAAAAGAATTCTATTTCCATATTCACCAACACGATTCTGCTGGGTATTATTTACCTGAAATTACGAAATGGTACGCACAAAATGGCAAAAAAGAGTTACCTGAATGGGAAGGTGTTTATGCATACGTGCAAGGAAGAGCCATCGATGGGACTGATAAACTTCAGGCATTGGGATATTTCCAACGTGCTTTGCGGTTTTTCAGAGAGAAGAAAGATAAAGCAGGTGAGATAAATGCGCTTCTTGCCATTTCTCAACTAAATATGAATAATTACGGGGAACGATCGGGCTCATTCGAGTATTTACTTGAAAATGCTCGAGAAGCTGCTAAACTTGCCCAAGAAATCAATTGTGTCGAGTTGAAATTACGTGCAATGAGTTTAGAAGCTTCTTTGTATATGTCAAGAGAGAATACCAATATGGAAAAGTATGCAAAACTCATCCAAACGCAGTATGAATACATCAAAAAAAATAAAGTTCACCCTCTGTTGAGAGCGGATATTTATACAAATCTCGCCAATGTTGCCGTATCTCAAAATAATCTAGATAAAGCGGAAAATTACTTGTTACAAGCTATTGCATTATATGGTTCCATGCACACCCGTAAAAAACAAACTTTAGCCGAAATTAATCTTTCCGCTCTTTATGGTAGGAAGGGTAACCTAAAAAAGTCAATTTTAATCTCGAATAGTATTTTACAAAAAACACCTTTATCAGACATTGCAGTTAGAAGATCAGTTTTTGGGAATCTCTCAACAGCATATAAATTTTTGGGAGATTACAAACAAGCGCTTGAAAACAACGACTCTACCTGGTACTACTACCGAAAAATTACTGAAGCGAAGAATACGTCTAGTTTAAATGAACTGCAGACCAAGTATGAAACAGAAAAAAACAAACGACGCAGCTTGGAATTAGAGAAAGAGAATGTATTCATGAACCAACGTTTGCAGATGTACCTATCTATGTTGGCTATTACCCTCATTGCCACTGCCTTACTTGTACTTCAATACCGTCAGGTTCAAAAGAAAAACAAGGAATTAGAAACTGCCAATACAGAAATCAAAGCGTTGAATGATGCCCGTACCTATCTTTTTGGGATTATAGCACACGATTTGCGACGTCCGTTGCATGCTTTTCAAGGAATCAACGAGCTTGTCAGTTATTATCTAAAGAAGAAGGAATACCATGAAATTGAGCAAATTTCAAACTTAATCGATGAATCTGGGCAGCGTATACAGCTAATGCTAGATAATTTACTGAAGTGGTCCTTGAGCCAAAAAACAGAAATACCCTACGAACCAACTTCCTTGAACGTTTCCCACCTTGTACAAACTACACTGGAGCTGTACAAAGGGTTAGAACGCGCCTACGAAATTCGTATCGATAGTTTTATACCCAACGATTTGGTTATGTATGCAGACCGAGTAGGTATTGAATTAATCCTCCGAAATTTAATCGATAATGCCTCTAAGGTTGTCACGGCTGGAGGGTTGATACACATTACTGCTCGAAAAAGGGATAGCCAAATTCTTCTGGAAATTGGGGACACAGGAGGTGGAATACCGAAAAATAAAATACCCCTCTTGAAAGCTGCCTTTGCGTACCCAGAGAAACTGGATTATACCAACAAAGAATTGGGCTTGGGTATTGTCTTAATTTCGAAATTTACACAACGAAATCGGGGAAAAATTCGGTTCAAGACAGAAGAAGAAAAAGGAACACTTTTCCAATTATTTTTTCCATCTTCTGTAGAAGAGACGAATATTAACAATAACTATACCAAAAAATCATAAATCATTTCGTCACCCAAAAGGTCATTTCGTGTACTTTGCAGTCGTTTCATAACCCTTTTTCGAATGAAATGGAAAAAGCTTTCTCATATTTGTAGATGTAGGTTACAACTCAGTCATTGAAAATCAATTTGGTATGTTGTAAACTACATCTACCTCTAAGCAAGTCCGTATGAGAAATGTACAATTGATTACCGCAAAGAAACCAACTGATTTGTACGCAGGGTTGAAAAGATATTTGGCTGAGCCAGGTGAAGACCATGCTCTGCCTTTTTTCTTCTTTGTGAATAGCAATTCGAGAGGCGCTTTGGAACATATTTCTTTACACAAGGGGCACCAAGTTGTTATGGGAAACATGCACCACAAGAGAGAGACAGTATGGGCCATTCGGAACGAATACCATCACCCCTACCTTGCCGTAAGTTTCTCGAAACAATTCAATGGAGCAGCTATTTGTGTTCAAGCAGATTTTCTTTCGAAACTACAAGCTGAGCAAGAAAATATCCTTTTCCAAACTCGCATGACCCATTTGTGGAATATGAAACCGGAGCGAACCATTCAATTCGTCACTTTTTTTATCGATGCATCCAAGCTTTCCACTCGTTTTTGGACAACCCACGACCCACAGGTACTTCGGAACAAATTAGAAGTAACGCTCAAGAAAAAACAAAAAGAACTGCTCTCTTTCTTTGAGGAAAAACAAGGCATCCAGTTTGCAAGTACCGTTTCCATTGCACCTAAGTCTGTCAAAGAAGATATTTTAAAGAAGGAAAAATTACAAGTAATTCTGCAAGGCATTTTACGGATATTACTATCAGAACAAGAAAGTGTGATGTGTAAGCAAGAAAAGGAAGATATTGGACTTCAGAAAGCATGTGAGTTACTCATTGCTAATTTTCTTGAACCGGCACCTACGCTGAATGAACTCTCCGCAGTAGTCGGGGTGAATAGGCGAAAATTCCAAGAAATGTTCAAAAATAAGTACGGTTTTAATTTTTATCATTTCTACCAAAAAAAGCGATTTGAATACATCGAATTTCTTATTGAAGAAAAAGGCTTCAACATATTCGAATCGTTGCAATTACTTGGGATAAAGAACCAAACACACTTTACAAGGCAGTTCGAACGCTTTATGGGGAAAAAATTGAGCGACTGCAAAATGAAAAAACCTCCACACGTTGCCCAATCCATCATAGATTAATTTTTAGTATTCCGAACGCGTGCTTGACTGACGACGAGGGTTGTCTGAGAAATCAGACAGCTCTTTTTTTAACATAAACAACTCATGTATTTTAAGAATCTTTTAGTCATAATAATAGTATTCAGTACTGTTTCAGGAACACTACATGCTACAACGTACTACTTAGCAAGCAATGGAAGTGATACTAATTCTGGCACAACCGAACAAACACCTTGGAAAAGTCTATCAAAAGTTCAGGGGATACGTGACATACTTAAAGCGGGTGACAAAGTATTATTTCGTAGAGGAGATACATTTTCGGGTACTGTTAATATGCGTGTTCTAAACTCAGACTTAGATGCAGAACCTGTTATATTTGGAGCATATGGAGACGAACAACTTCCACTACCAATTATTACAGGAGCACGAAATCTACCTACGAATGAGTCCCAACCTTGGGAAACTACACAAAACCCTCATGTTTATAAAAAGCAATTAAGTAGTACCTTTTCTAATCGGTATCCAGCCTATCTCAGTAGAGATGGACAAATCATTCCCATGGGTCGTTTCCCAAATTTCAATATTGAGAACGCAGGTGGACTTCGGATTCAGAATAGGGCAAACGTCGTGATTAACAATGTAACTAGAACTGAAATTACAGATACATTAAATTTAAAAAACCCAGAAATCCAATGGATAGGTGGAGAATTTGTGTCTATGCCAAATACTTGGTTATATACAAAAGGTCCGATTTTAGAACATGATACCACTACAGGGAAGATGATAATGGCTTTGTCTGGATATGCTATTGTGGCAGGGAAAGGATACTTCATTCAAAATCATGTAAATGCTTTAGATTTGGAAGGGGAATGGAGCTACGATAATACTGGAATGGGAACATTTTATATTTACACACAATCTCATCCAAATAATTCAACATTCATGTATAGTCACAGTTCCTTCGGATTTGATTTTGGAAGTAGTACAGCAGATAATTTTGTTTTTGAAAACATTCATTTTAATTACTATAATGATGCTTGTATTCGATTGAATTCAAATGCCATAGGTCGTAAAATAATAATTCAGAATTGTCAGTTTACCAACAGTTACAATGGTTTAGTACTAAAAGCAAATGAGGGCATCATAGTCAAAAACTGTACTTTTGAGAATATTCGTAATAATGCAATTACAATAGAAGGTAAAAAAATTCGTACGGAAGGTAATGTCATAAAAAAAATTGCCATTGATCCAGGAAGTGGTGATACATTTAACAATGGTTATCTAGGTATCAGTTTTGTAGGGCAAGATGGAGTTTGTAGATTAAACAAGATTGATAGTGTTGGATACAACGCCATTCGATTTGAAGGACAAAACCTACTTATAGAGCGTAACGAAGTATCCAACTTTACGATTAACAAAAATGATGGGGGTGGTATCTATAGCTTTAACGGATTTTTTGCTCCTAGTTCAAATTCAATCTATTTTCCTAATTACAAATATGGTGGCAATATAGTTCGAGAAAATATCATTCATGATGGGAAAACCAGCTACACTTTGTACAGCTTTGGTGGTACAAGAGAGATTGGAGGAAACCGTTCAGTCGGAATTTATTCAGATAATAATTCAATGAACAATACCATAGAGAAAAATATTCTCTACAATCTGAATGCAAACGCAATACTTATGCAAACGAGTGCAGATAGTATAACAGTACGAGGAAATATATTCTACAAAACACAAACTCCTGAGATGAGTACGATACAGGTTTACAATAGCAACCAGCTTAATTACCATCTTTACAATCCAACTGGGGAAGCACAAACAGGAAATAAAAAAATTGATATTCAAGACAATCTATTTATTGAAAACTATCCTATACAAAATAATTGGAGATACAAGGCAGGAAGATCTGGTATTGCACAAAGAAACAAGTATTATCGGTTTGATTTCAACAAAAATGATGTAATTTTTAACTTTGATACTACATACGGCACTGAGAATTTAAGTTTGTTAGATGTTCAAAAAAAATATTCAGAAGAGCTTGAAAGTCTTTGGATGCCGATTCAACCCGTTTTAAAGAAAGTTCAACTAGGGACTGAAATTCTTCAAAATCCTACATTTAGTGGATCAACCGTTACACCATGGTTTGTAAATAGGCAACAAACGAATGGAACAACCAAGTTGCTGAGCACCGCAGGCATCATGGACGGTGGCTACTTGGAAATTAATATTACTGGAGGATCATTCACTGCAACAAATCATTATTTTCAACTAGGGCAGGCCATCAATGTCGAAAAAGATAAGCTTTACCATCTGAAATTCTCCTATTATTCTAATCAAACGACTGCATCAGAAAATAAAAATATGGCTATTACCATAGGAAATTCACCAAAAATATGGATTAACACTCCAACTTCAAGGAAAGAGTATGATATTTATTTGATTCCGGCACAAAGTGGTAGTACCAATTTAACAATGACAGTTACCGTTCCTTATGCAAATATTAAATACTTTTTTGATAATTTAAGTCTAAAAGAAGTACAAAATTACTCAGCCAAACAAGAAGATTATGAATTTTTTCATGTAAATAATACAGAGTTAAATCAGACTATTATTTTACCTACATTACCATTGGGATGGTATTTTGTAGATCCTAGTAATCATTCGATTGTAATCGGTGAAATTTCCGTCAAACCTTTTACAGCACTTTATTTAATAAAGACAAATCAAGTTCGCTCTTCAAAAACATCACTTTCACCCCTATCTCGATGAAAAAAACAATCAATACTCTATTTATCTGGATATCCTTTAATTTTACATTTACACTAAATGCTCAAACCTTGATCAAAGTGGGTCAAAATATGGGAACAATACAAAATACAAGTATTCTTGAGCTCGAATCAAATAATCGAGGGCTATTACTTCCTAGACTAAATAATACAGAGGCAACTGCTTTAATCACAAAAGCGAAGACAAATAATGCTTCTGGTCTTCTCATTTTTAATACAGATTGCAAATGTCTGCAAGTTTTTGATGCGTCCACGACAACAGGTAGATGGGTTACATTTTGGAATACTATTGGGAACTCAGGTACGGGCACTCCTAGTCCTACAATAGGAACAACTTATAACGCAGATGTCATATTTCGAGTAAACAATATTGAAAGGTTGAAGTTAACCACCACAGGTGAAGCTGATTTTAACAATCAAGTAGTTCGAAAATATTCTGCAAAAGTGCAAACTATTTCTACACTAAATTACACAATTACACCTAACGATAATGGTTCTATTCTGCTCATTGACACTGCCGAAAGTCATAACTTGACTATCCCAGCAAATTTACCTTCTGGATTCACATGCACCGTCATTCAGAAGGGTCTTGGTCCACTGACATTTTTGGGTGAAGCTGGAATAACTCTGAATCAAAGAGGAAACAGTAGAACAACAAACGGCCAATTTGCAACCGTTCATTTGCTTCAGATGAACTCTTCTAATATTCTATTATATGGAGATTTTGAGTAATAAGAGTTACAAACATGCTATAAACTCATACTTTCGCATATATAATTTAAAAAAAAGAATGCAGATGAAAGCCTAATCAAGTTCTAATTCCTACTATTATACTAAATAGGTATATTTAACAATCATTTGTTTTAAAAAATGCTCTAAACTTACTTCCAGCAAAAAAGTGATTCATTTCATTTAAAATAACCAGAATGAAAAAAAACACGAACACTAAGTTGAATAAATTAAGTTTAAAATACTGAACTAGTTTAAAATTATTGATTTTGATTCCATGGTCATTAAGCTTTAGGTTTGAGTTGCAAAAGACAAACAAAAACTCAACAACCATGTTCAAATTAACGAAGAAAATTATCAATAATGAATTGATTCTCATTTAAGTTTTGGCAAACGAGGCAGTGGCTGTAAAGTAGGTTTTTCGTGAATAGTTAGAGTCATTTTAGAACGTCTGAAAACAGGTTGTTAATGGCGAGAATTACCAATGAAAGAGTTGTTTGGACGTTACACAATTAGTTGGCAGTCTGCATTTTATTATTTTCAAAAGTGGTCAAAGGATGGTTCTTGGCATAAATTATTTACGTCATTGAGTGATGCGAATCTTCGAATGTTAAATCTTTCAAGTGTTCAACTTGATGGATCTCACATTCCTGTAAAAAGAGGAGGATTGGCTGTGGGTTATCAGGGAAGAAAAATTGCAAAAAATTCAAATATGCTATTTTTGACAGATAGGCAAGGGATTCCTCTTGGATGTTCCGAGCCAATGAGTGGTCTGCACAACGATTTGTTTGAAATAGAAAAAATGTGTCCAAAATTTTGGATACAATGACTGATGCCAATATTAATTATAAAGGGTTATTCTTGAATGCAGACGTAGGATTTGATAGTAAAAATTTAGACAATTTCTTAAATCCAAAGAAATAGATACAAATAAAAGAAACATTAAAATAGAGGATGAAGATAGTTATTACATTGATGATCAGCTATATAGTGAGCTTTTTGTAATTGAAAGAATAAATGCTTGGTTCGATGGGTTTAAAAATCTAATCATTCGATATGAAACAAATCCCATTCATTGGCTAGGATTACATCACTTGGTATATTCTTGTATTATTCTAAGAAAAAAAATATTCTAAAATAAATTAATTTTAAATAAATTCAATACAAACAGTTAAATATCAACTATCTACCTTACATATTTAATTTTGAAATGCTCATGAATGAAATCTCTCTTGAAGAAAAAAGAGCTATTTGAAAAATAGAAGTCGAATACATTCAAACATACATTTTCCTAAAATCTCGTGGATTTTCTTGTGTTACTTTTTTAAATGTACGGTTAAAATACGAAAGACTTTCAAAACCAGTTTGATAGCACGCATCACTTATACTACAGCCAGACATAAGTAGTCGTTTCGATTGGCTGATTCGATACCGATTTAGAAAATCTATGAATGTGTAGCTTGTTACTTTTTTAAAATATCGACAGAATGCCTCTTTGGTCATATTACTTAGTTCAGCGACCTCATCAAGATCAATTTTTTGGTGGTAATTCATATCCACAAATGCATAAATAGCACGCAATCTCCCCTTTTCTCGTTCACTTAACTTATTTTGATAAGGTTGGCTATGAAGTAACTCTATATCGGTAACCTCAGAAAGTAGTTGTAGGATTTCCAGTAATTGAAAATACTGTTGAATCGTACTTAGATGTTGGAGTTTAAAAAGCTTTTCCCCCACCTGCTTTTTAATGGCTCCATTAAAGGCAATACCAAAATTCGACTTACTTAAAAGTTGAGCAATCGTGGCTAATTCTGGAATTTGGTGAAGGTGCGTATCTATAAACTCTTTTTTGAGATGAACAACCACTTTTCTATAAGCAGTTTTGACCCCGTAGTCAAAGTTTAAATGTGGAATATTAGAACCAATCAATACCAAGTCACTTTCAATGTAGTTTGAAATATGTTCACCAACATGTCGAGTACCCGAGGCACCTTCAATATATACAAGTTCATATTCTGGATGAAAATGCCAATAAAATAGATCACTTAGCTGCGGATTAAACATCATGCTAAAAGATCTATCCTGACTTACGATGGTCTCGAGTTGAATTCTCATTTGCTAAAAATAAACGACAAATCTTAGATAAAAAATAAAAATAATCAATATTGTACAACTTTTAGCTAAATACTTGAAAATTCATGCGATAAAAAAAAGCCAATTTTGCTTCATCAAAATCATTAAATAAATCAATTATGGCAACGATGAACCCCACCATGATTCCGGATAATCAGCACAATGATATTCCAGGCAATCCTTCCACTGCTAAAAGTAGTAATGTAAAATTAAGAACAGAAGCAACAGAAGACTCACTTCGCGTATTGACGATGGAACAATGGAACTTTTGGAAAGACAATGGCTACGTTGTCATCAAAGGGGCTGTCTCTCGTGAGCAAGCTGCACAAACTGCCGCTTTCTTGTGGGAATTTGAAGATAAAAATCCCGATGACAAAAGTACATGGTACACAGAGGCCCGTGCCGAAATGAAAATGAAAGAATTAGCAGGTACAGGTATGGTTGAGGTATATAATAACCAACATTTATGGAATAATCGGCAAACTCAACGCGTATATGATGCTTTTGTGGACATTTGGGGTACAGAGAAACTTTGGGTAACCATAGATAGAGCAAACCTAAATTTCCCCATCCGTCCTGGTTTTGAATACAAAGGATTTATTCATTGGGATTATGATCCCGAGACGAAACCACAAAATGTACAAGGCGTGTTGGCATTGTCTGATCAAACCGACGAAAACATGGGTGGGTTTCAATGTATTCCTTGGTTATTTAAAAATTACGACTCTTGGAAATTAGCACAACCCGAAGATCGAGATCGTTTCAAACCAGATATCTCAGGATTAGAAGATAAAATTGTAAAAGTCCGAATGGAAGCGGGAGACTTACTCATTTTTAATAGCTCTGAACCACACGGAATTCGACCAAATCATTCAGAAAATGGGGTTCGCATTGCACAATATATTTCTATGATGCCGGCACAAGAAGAAAACGAAGCCTTGCGAGAATGGCGTATTAATTCTTGGAAAAACCGAGTTGCACCTGAGGGATATGCTTTCCCTGGAGATCCGCGAAATTGGGAACAAACAAAGTATGCGCAAGCCGAATTAACGGAATTAGGAGAAAAATTACTGGGACTAAAAAAATGGTAAATTAAATGGACTTAAAGCTAAAGGGAAAAACAGTCTTTGTAAGCGGTTCTACTTCCGGAATTGGGTTTGGAGTTGCTAAACAATTCTTACTAGAGGGGGCAAAAGTATACATCAATGGGCGAACAAAAGATTCAGTTCGGCATGCTGTATCCCAATTGTTACAAATCATACCCCAGGCAGATATTGAAGGGTTCTCCGCTGATTTTTCGAATACGGATGACATTCAACAGCTCATCGAACAGCTACCTGTAGTGGACATACTCATCAATAATGTGGGGATATATTCGTCCAAGACGTTCTGGGAAACTACAGACGAGGATTGGTATAGACATATTGAAGTAAACGTAATGAGTGGTGTTCGCCTAGCTAGACACTACTTGCCCAGCATGCTTTCGAAAAATTGGGGAAGAATCATTTTTGTCTCAAGTGAATGTGCCACGCTAGTACCTGAAGATTTAATCGCATATAGCACGACAAAGACCTCACTTTTAGCTTTATCTAGAGGACTAGCTCAACTGACAACAGGTACAGGAGTTACGGTGAATGCCGTACTTCCTGGATCTACAATGACAGAAGGGGCTGCCCAATTCTTAGCGCAATTAGCAACAAAGCAAGGCAAGACAACTGAAAAAGCGGAATTAAATTTTTTTCAACAAGCTAGACCCAACTCTATACTTAGTCGATTTGCAAGTGTAGAGGATATTGCGAATACCATCGTGTACTACGCAAGTCCACTTTCAGTTGCGACCAATGGTGCCTCTATCAAATTAGATGGAGGTAGCATGGGTGGTATCATCTAAAATTTCAATATTCAAAAACTAATCAGAAGGAACGAACAATGATAACAGGAAAAAAGATACTCCGTCATGTAGTGCTATTTAAGTTTAAGGAAGAATCCTCAAAGGAAGATGTGGACAGAGTGAACGCCGCATTTTATTCACTTCCAAAGGAAATATCAGCGATTAAGGAATTCGAATGGGGTATAAATGATAGTCCTGAAAATTTCCATCAAGGATTTACCCACTGTTATATTTTAGGATTTGATTCGGAAGAAGACCGAGATTTGGTTTATACACCACACCCAGCACACCAAGCATTTGGAGCAATTCTAAGCCCACACTTAGATAAAGTATTTGTTGTTGATTTTTGGACAAACCCCATTTCATAAAGTAAAACACATGAATTTACTAGACTTATCCATTATAGCTGGTTACTTCGGGATTATTTTCTGGATATCTAAATGGGCATCTAAGAAAAAGGGCGACGAAGTTTTTTCATCAGTAGATTACTTTTTGGCTGGAAAAAATCAAGGTTGGTTCGTGATCGGCTCCTCCCTATTTGCCTCAAATATTGGTTCTGAAATTATTCTTGGGGTTTCAGGTGCTGGCACACGAGCCAATATGCCCATGGTCAATTTTGAAATCCTTGCCTCTTTGATTCTGCTACTTTTCGGCTGGATTTTTGTTCCTTTTTATCTAAGAACAGGCGTGTATACAATGCCTGAATTTCTAGAAAAAAGATATTCAAGCGCTTGTAGAAATTATCTCTCGGTAGTGTCGGTATTGGCATATATTATCACAAAAATCTCACTCATTATCTTTGCAGGCGCCTTGGTTTTCGAAGTTTTGGGTATTCCTTTTTGGACTGGCGCCATTATCACCGTTGTAGCAACTGGGCTATATACTGCTCTCGGAGGATTAAAAGCCGTCATCTATACCGATATGGTTCAAGCATTCATACTCATTTTAGGAACAGCAGCTGTATCTATTTTTGGGCTCTATGCAATTGGTGGTTGGGACGAGTTAATACATACCTTAACTGTTGCAGCACAAACCAATGGAAACCCGCCCAAAGAACAATTTTTCAATCTTTGGCGACCACTTGAAGACACAGAATATCCATGGACAGGTATGCTATTTGGAGCACCTATTCTTGGCATTTGGTACTGGTGTACAGATCAATACATTGTACAGCGAGCATTATCTGCTAAAGATATAAGTAATGCAAGAAATGGGGCACTTTTTGCAGGTTATCTAAAATTATTACCTGTCTTTCTCTTCTTCCTACCGGGTGTTATCGCGTATGCGCTACTTCAAAAGGGTATTATTCATTTTTCAATGGCTGACGCAGACCAAGCTTTACCAACGTTAATCACTGAATTTTTACCGAATGGCCTAAAGGGTTTGGCAATTGCAGGACTTTTAGCTGCTCTGATGAGTTCACTCTCCTCCGCTTTTAACTCAAGTTCTACCTTATTAACAATCGATTTTTACCAGAAATACTACCCAAATGCGACAGAAAAAGAACTCGTTCGTTTCGGACGAATCGCAACAGTGGTATTGGTGATACTCAGTTTAGGATGGATTCCGTTTATGGATACGTTTATGAGTGGGGGCATATTTCACTACTTACAAAGTATGCAAGCTTATATTTCTCCACCAATTGCAGCCGTATTTTTATTGGGCTTGTATTATAAGTGGATCAATGCGCGTGGGGCAATTATAACTTTATGGACTGGATTTATCGTGGGTGTTTTTAGATTAATCATGGAGTTCTTGGCTACTAGTCATATCATCGTATTGGACGAAAATAGCTTATTGAGCTATTTTTTAGGCATTAATTTTCTACACTTTGCCTTATTTTTATTCCTATTCTGTGCAGCAGTTTTGATGATCTCAAGTAAACTGAGCATGGATCAACCTGAAAAATCACTCGAGTTAGTCACTTTCCAAAAAAATACATCCCTTACCACATTTAAATGGACAGCAGACGTGTACTTTAGTATTATACTTGTTATTCTAGTTCTAGTACTTTGGCTAATCTTTAGTCCCATTGGAATCGGATAAATACATGAACATTTGTTTGATACACGTGAATCCCTCCTTTGTCATATCAAAAATGCTGTGACAGGAGGGATTTCTCTATTCGCACGGAAAAGAATAGACTACTAGCTATTTCCTATGATTTTGAATCCAATTGCGTTGAACTCAATAAACCATGATGTGAGAAAAATACGCATCTGTACCACAAAGAAAAGAAATGAACCTATGCTAGGGAGGGGAAAAGAAGACGTAATAAAAAGAAAGAGGTTAAAAACAAAAAAGCTTCAGAGAAATCTGAAGCTTTTGCGGTCCGGACGGGGCTCGAACCCGCGACCCCATGCGTGACAGGCATGTATTCTAACCAACTGAACTACCGGACCTTATCAAGAATTTGTCACCTCGTTCCCGAATTGTGAGTGCAAAGGTATAGCAAAATACAGTACTTGTCAAGCCCCTACTCGAAAAAAAATTATCTTTTTTTTACACAAGAATATAACCATTTGATAATCAAGCTATATAAGATATTTATTTTTTCAAAAAATTAATTACAATATACCACAATTGTTCTTCCTCCCCCTTTTCTGTAACTTTGTATTATCCCATCCAAGCAAATCATCTAAACGTACTGATGAAAAATATAAGTCATTCTCTCCTATTCTGGTTATTTTTAATCCCAGTTATTTACGTATGTTATCTTTGGGCATACGCCGTGAATATTCCTTGGATGGATGATATAGATGCCTTTGTTGATTCATTCCTTTTGATCAGTGATGCTACTTCTTTGCCAGATGCTCTCGCTGAACTGATAGCTCCCAATAATGAACACCGAATGATCCCTAGTAAGGTTGTTAATTACCTCACCACGATTTCAATTGGTCATCTTAATTTTAAATTACTCATATTTCTACACAACGGCTTACTTTTATTTCTTATTTATCAATTTTTTACTTTAAGAAATTCATTACCAAAAATTCAACCCATCTATTGGTTACTTTTTCTGCTTTTTTTGCTTACCCCACAATACCACCTTACCACCAATTGGTCGATTACAGGATGGCAAACAATGACCGTACTCTTGTTTGGCTTTTTAACCTTGAAATATCTTCCCTTGAACCAAAAAAATCATCTTATATATGCACTAATTCTGGGTTTCATTACTACAAACAGTTATGGGAATGGCCCACTTATTTGGTTTATTGGCTTAATCATCTTACTTCTCCAAAAAAGATGGAAAACGAGCATCATTTGGAGTATTTCAGCTATCCTTGCCATTTCTCTCTATTTCTTTCGCCATACAACAGGCCGAAATAGCGAAGCATTTGCGTATTTCAAAACACACATTGGTGAGAGTATTCAATTCTTTTTCGTTTTCATAGGTAGTAATGGGGACTGGTTCAAACATCTTCCTGAACACCAAAGGAGTCTTTTTCCATTCATCTGGGGCATATTTCTTGTTGCCCTCTTTGGCATAGGATGCTTCTTTTTCAGTAAAAAGTACCTACTAAAAAAAGAAAATATAGCTTCTGCTGAATGGACACTTTGGGGCTTTTTGTTATTACTTTTTGCCAATGCTGTACTTGTTGCTTCTCTACGTGCAAATCTTGGATTTGAGGTGATGGTTGTGAGTAACTACCGAGTTTATTCGGCTTTCATGCTAGCCACTCTTACCCTTTGGCTAAATAGTCTTTTGCCCCTCAGTATCAGAAAGACTACGCGTTATGTACTCCTTATCGTCGCCATTATTTTTTATTTTGCATCTTGGAATCTCTCTATTCCCGAACTACGCACACGCAAACAATTCCTACAAGCACATGCCTATAACCAACAATTCAATGGCGTTGGCTTGGGCGCTCTCAATAACTCTCCATTCTACTCCTACCTACAAGAAAAAATCGGTGAGGTAGTAAAAAGAGGTGTGTATACCTACCCTTCTTATTTCCCAACCGATTTACAAAAACAATTCTCTTCTGCTCAACCCTCCCCAGCCATTTCTTGGAACGAAAACGACCGAAGAGTTTCAACGGATGTTCCGAATGCGGATGCTTGTTATTTTATTTTTTATTCAGATAAACAACTTTATCTCATTCCAACCAAACAAATCTATCAACCGCGTTACACGTTTTTCACCACCTCAACACAAACTTATCAAGCAGAATTGTTACCCACATTTTTTACAAAAAATACATATCAACTCGGACTACTTATTGAAAAGGACGGCCAACACACCGTTCTAGCAAGTCACCAAAAAGTTCGCATTGGTTTCTAAGTATTTTATTGAACAGAAACCACTTCTGCTTGCTCCAAAATGTAATTAAGTTCCTCAATGTTATCCGCATTGAGTCGAAATGTACCCCGAATCGTTGCGATTTGGTCGGTTTTAAACTTAATGGGCTTTTTCATTTTTACCTGTATCGCAGATTCTGGCCCTGAGCCCCCACAAAAAAAACAAGAGGCCATTGGCTTTTGTGAAATGATTAATATGTTTTCCTCCACGCTAATTGGAATCATATATCCCTTGATTTCAATCTGCTTGTTTTCAAGTGCTTGTACTTTTTTTCCAAAGGTTGGATACAGAAAATATTCCCCAATTTCTTTGTTCAATTTTGGGTTAAATTTCACATCTGCTAAATCATTCCAAGTGACAGGCAATGCGCTTGCTATCAAAAAATAAAGGCCAAAAATAGTTTGAAGTGTCGTCGTCATTCGTAGATAAATTAAAATAAAACATGAATATAACGCAAAAAAGGCATGTCTCGTTTAAAAAACAAGAACATGCCTTTTTTACATAAACAGCAATTAAAGTGCTTTCGACACAATACCTCCTTTGCGGCTGTCCACCTCCACTACGGCTTTGTCCACTTTTCCTTTCACAATCCAACGCACCTTTACGGCATCCATCCCTGGAATATTGGCAACTTCTACCGTGCTTGGTGTATATTTTTGCTCTTTGGTCAGGTTAAAATCTTCATTTTCTACAACCATTCCAGCTACAACTTGCGCGTTTTTGAGGGTGACATAATCTGGACGCTCAATTTTGTACTTCAAGTCATGCGACGAATGCGTAGGCATGATTTTTTTGTTCATAACTGTCGCCGTTACTTCTGTAAATCCACCCGCCATGGCTTTTTGCTTAATGTCGATAATCTCCAACAAGGGCATTTGATCGGCATGTAACAAAGTAAACGCCATATTTCTGTGCGCATCTTCTTGTAACATAAATCCTGGGTGATTCCGAATGTAGTTTTTCTTTGGTCCACCTACTTCAATTTCACCAAACTGCGGGTGTTGTATGGTTTTCCAAGGCACATAGGCATCTCCGAACAATAGATACTTATCAAACTCATAAAACTCATTATTAGAGAATCTATTTTCATCACTTTTTTGGTTGAATAACTTATAAGACGTCATCAACTCGTTACTGAACGTAAAAATCCCTCTATTCAACGACATCCAATCAATTTCTCCTCCATAAACGGTGTATAAATCTTTGTGAATGACGAAGTAATTGTACCCAGGAATCATTTTTTCACCGAGTTTTCCGATAAAATCATACACAGCTACGTCTTCTCTCGTATAAAATACGTCATCTTCAGCTGCACCAGGCCCACGTAAGAACATCCCACCGTAGTTGTGATAACTTTGGGCACCAGCAATATTTGGATGCGAAACAATGAATTTTTTCACTGCTTTGGTTTCAGGCAATGTACCCGGATAATACAACGCACCACGCTGAATATAATCGGGCTGCCAACCCCACGCCCAGTCACGGTTTGGGTCATACGTTCCTGTAACATCCTCATTTACAACGCCGTCCCCGTCGTTATCAATCCCTTCATAACCCAACATCTCATATCCTCCTACCTCGTCTTGTTTCGCAGGAATCATGCGCAAAGGATTTTCAGGATCTACCTTCCAGCGACCTGTTGGAGATTTGCGACGCATCATGACGATATTGCCATCACCGTCTAAATCATCCATCAAATCTTCGTCGATAAGCCCATCGCCATCGTCATCCAATTTCATACGACCTGTTCGGGATGAATTGGAATTGTTCGCATTGTGAATAAAATATTCTCTGGAATCTGGGCTAATTGTTGGCGCAATGTAAAAAACACGATTTCGAAGCATTTCTTTAATCGATGTAACAGTAAGTGCATTTTCTGCTAAATACCAAGCCGTGTACATCGCGATTTCAGAACCTTGTAACTCATTAGCATGGATATTTCCATCTATATAAAAACCTGGTTTGCGCTCAACGGGTCCACCTTCTTTGAAATTCGTGACCGTCAAAATCCAAATATCTCTTCCTTCCACTGATTTGCCAATCGACTCTAACTTGACCAAATCTGGGTGTGCTTTGGCTAAATCTTGACAAAAAGCCGTTAATTTAGCATAATCTGCGTAGCTATTCCACGCCATTTTTACTTTGGGATTTGCAGGAGAGCCAATCGCTCGCATCCCGGTCAAATCATCTGGATGAACTTTAGACGTTTGCTGCGCGGATGTTTCCAATGCCAGCATCGCCAATAAACCTAAAACTATTTTTTTCATTGAATTAATTCGATTCTGTTGATTAATTAATAGATACTTCTACGGTTTGCTCGCCCGCTGTTTGGCAACCTGAGGTAATTTTCACGGAACCACTTCCTGCAATTAACCAGCTAAATTCTACGGTTTCCCCTGCTTTTAATGCAGTCCCAAACGTCATTTTTTTGCCAGATACCAGCGTCTGATTTTTACCTAATTCAATCGTTGTCTTCATTTTTTTCACGAAGCGAACCTTATCTCCAATAGAAGCATACGTAGGCAATAATCCCTTATTCACCACTTGAACCGTTACGCGTGTTAATCCTGCCGAAACCACTTCTACTTTTGGTGTAGTCACCTGGATTGTCGGCATGGCAGAAAGCAAATCTGTTAAAAATGCTTGATGTTGCTCTGCTGTTTTTTCCAAATACGAAACAGGTGGATTGAGCAATGCATACGGTGCGATACCGCCTACTTCTACTTTTTTCCCAGGAAAATCTGGATGTTTTATTTCTTTCCAATCGACAAAAACGTTCGATAGTTTTTCCGCGTCAGCCCAACGTAAAAAGTCGACTTCAGGTTGAAGTGGTGTTTTAGCAGCTGCAGCTTTTTTAGCGGTATCTGCTGGAACCCACCAACCGGGTGTTGAGAAGCTGAAACGCCCTGCATGATAATAAGCAGTTTGCGCAAAATTTCCTTTGGTCATCGGAAGAGTAGGTGCATTTTTATCGGAAACTTGCTTCGTGTACCATTTGGAAACTACCGCATTTACGTCTGCATCTGACTCCAACCAACCCGTAATAATTCGTTTAGATGCTTTCGCTTTATCGAATTTAATAGGTGAGGTCAGATTATTCGCAGGGCCGAATGTCAAGGTTGCGAAAATGGAGGGATGTAAGTATAAAAAATCCAGAATAGCTCTTGTTTCAGATTCGGATGCCGTGTAACTACCGGCACCATCTTCGAAGATAGGATAATCGAATGTGAAGTTTTTATCGATGGTTACCCCACCAAGACCGTCTTCGTTCCATTTGCCGTCTTTGTCGTTGTCCAAACCTTCTGAAAGGACGATGAATTTACCGACTTGCTTTTTCTCTGGATCTGCGAGAACCATGACTTTCGGATTGTCGGTACTTGGTACAAAAGTTCCGGTTGGGTCTTCGACACGCATGAGCGTAATGAGGCCATCGTTGTTTAAATCTTCAGCGGGGTCTTCGTCTATGCGGCCATCGCGGTCGTTATCTGTGGACGTTGCATTGGTAGAACGAGTTCCTTTTACTTTGGCAGCTACGGCATCAAGGATATCAGGGCTACCTGCTGGAATGACGTACACCGTTTTGGTTTTAAGTAATTCAGCGGCATTAGCCGAGGACATCCATTTCTCGATGGTCGCTACGGCAAGTTCTACGCCGGCAAGGTGTTCACCATTGAGACCCGCAAGCACTAAAACAGCCGGTTTAGGAGAAGTGGTGTTTTCAGCAAGTGAAACAACCCAAATATCTTTCCCAGCAGCACTTTTACCGATGGAAGAGACCTTCATTTTGTCCGGATACTTTGCTACAAGCCCCGTTAAGCGGCTACTTAGCTGTTCGTAGGTGTTGTAAGTTGCTTGTGCGTGCGCCCACAAGGAGGATGCCAAGAAACCAACCAACAAAACTATTTTTTTCATTGTTTTTTTGAGGGTGTTTTATATAGATAAATTAAAAAGACAGCATCTAAGCAGATACCAGCCCAACCATACCCGAAAGCATGATTTGCAAATCTATCAAAATTAATGAATTGTAAAACTGAAAATTGTTAATCGAAAAAGATTGCGACGTAATGCCAGAAAAGCTAGATTTGTGTATTATAGGTTTTTATATCTTTTGGTTAACCGATGAAAAAACACGTATTTATTCTAGCTTCAGGCATTTTATTTACTTTTTGGAGTTGTCATTCAGACGATGATGCCAAGCAAAATCCTGTCTTGATAGAGGCAAATGAAATACATCAAGAGGCAATTACTTGGCAAAAAATAGCAGAAACGAAATTAGACTCTTTGGAAACGGTTGCGTCAGATTCGGTTTCAAAAATGCGTTTGACACAATTAAAAATGGAAGTTGAAGCGTGGGAAGAAACCCTTTTCGAAGTTCCAGGTTTTGAGCATACAGATCATTCTGGGCACGACCATCACCACCACAACGAAGCACCTCAGGTGACGCCCGAACAGATGCTGCTCATTCAGAAAGAGGCACGGGATACCATCAAAGAGCTGGTTAAGAAAATGTAATTCAAAAAAGACCACCAATTTGTATGTCAGGGAAAATATATTACAAATTTAACAGTCGTACATAAAACGTATAATCATCTGAAAATCAATCGAATCTTGGTAAAATTTCAAGTAAAAATGATACAATCTTACTAGATTCAAGTACTTATCCCAACAGAACATTCTTTTTTGTTGTTGACTAAAGTAGTTTCAAATACATATAGCTGTTTCTTTATTTCAACATAAAACAACGAAGCGTGTCGCATCTTTCTCCTACGGTTTCTGTCCTGATGGCAGTTTATAATACGCCACTACCTTTGATTCAGCGGGCAGTTCACTCCGTTCTTCGGCAAGATTTCAAGCATTTTGAATTACTCATCTTAGACGATGGCAGCCGCCCGGCTTTGTCTTCGCAGATACAATCTGTCTGTTTGGCGATGGATGACCGCGTACGGTACTTTCGACACGAAAACCAAGGTCAATCTCTTTCTATTAACCGAGGAGTTGAACTCAGCAAGGGAGCTTACATTTCCATTATTGACTCAGACGATGAGTACAAACCCAACCATCTAACTACCTGTTTATCAGCCATGAAAAACGCAGATTTGGTAGCTACCTCCACGGAGACAATTGTTACATCCAACGAGGATTTCTTTGTTCCTGACAGATTCGATACTTCGCAGAATATTCATGTGGACGATTGTATTTTGTTTGCTACACTTTTCGGTAAAAAAGAGGTTTTTGCGTCTATTCCGTTCAAGCAAATGTATGCAGCAGATAGCCATTTCTTTGATGAGGTAGTCGCGGCACATTTCCGAACCAAAAAGCTAAATAGCCGGACTTATGTTTACTATCGAAACATTCCTACAAGTACCACTGCCCAACTTAAAAAGCAACAAATAACCTTGTAAATGCATACCCAAGAAGCTGTTTTTTCCTGTATTCTAACAGGTGTTTTTGATGTAAATCGACAGGAAAAATTACCTGAAGACGATTTTTCTAAAGTAGCGAAATGGTATCAATCTTTGGTTGAAAACCAAGTTCGGGGGTATCTTTTCCACAATACGTTTTCGGAGAAAACGGTTAAAAAGTATCAAAATGATTTTATTCAATTTGTTCGAGTGGACTATTCGGGGGAAATCAACCCGAATGCGTATCGATATATTGTATATGATAACTTTCTAAAAGCCAACCCTTCCTTGTTTTCCGCCTTATTTTTAACGGATATTTCGGATGTTGTGCTGGTTCAAAATCCGTTTCAGTCGGCACTTTTTCAGTCGAATCCAGGGAAATTATTTTGCGGAGATGAACCCACTATTTTGGCAAACGAATGGATGTTGGCACACGGAGAACATTTGCGAAATCAAGTAACAGATTATGCTGCGTATGAGACTGAGTTTGCACAAGAAACCTTGTTAAATTGTGGAATTGTCGGTGGTCAATTTCCTGTTATGCAGCAGCTTATCTCAAAAATAGCCACCCTGCACAAAAAACATACACCTAGTAACAAGACGCCGTTTACGTTGGATATGGGCGTATTTAATTACGTAGTACGTTCGTATTTTTCAGATGATTTAATACACGGTGCGCCAGTTAATACGGTTTTCAAAGGATATGAAAACGACCGAACAGACTGTTGGTTTCGGCATAAATAAGAATAAATTTTGAACGAGTGTCCTGAAATACACAAGAACCCGCGTGAGGGATTGCAGTGGAAATCCTTTTTGTGAGGTACGAACAAAAAGATTGCAACGGAAAGCCCGACCCGCTAGGGGCACGCCCAAAAAATAGTTCGTACGTTTCCGTCCAAATTACGCCAAGCCCTTTTTATTTTATTCTTCTTTACGAAAAAGCAGCGCGAAATTCATATAAATTACAGGATTAAGTAGCGACAAAAAACCATCCTATCGTGGTTTTGGATGAATGGATAGAGAGACCGATTTCATTTTAGTGGAAATATTTTACATTTGCTTGACTATTTTTCACTAAACCCTATCCAATTTATGAAGCAATCTTTGCTTACAATTGCTGCTTTTTGTGCACTGTCTTTGCCCATTTTGGCACAGGATGGAACACTATTGAGGTATCCGGCAGTTCATCCGACGGGCTCGACTGTCGCTTTTTCCTACCAAGGAGACATTTGGACAGTACCAACTACAGGTGGAAAAGCAACGCGCCTGACGATTCACGAAGCGTACGAGAGCAACCCAGTTTTTAGTCCTGATGGGAAACAAATTGCGTTTTCGGGGAGTCGTTACGGCAATAACGACCTATTTGTGATGGATGCAAACGGCGGAACGGTGAAGCGATTAACGTTCCATTCGGGCGCAGATAATATTTCGAGTTGGACCCAAAAAGACCAAATTGTCTTCTCGACGAACAGAGAATTTAGACAAATCGAACGCCCTGCCGAAGTTCACGCCATTTCTCCGAACGGAGGAACAGAAAAACGGATTTTGGATGCTGTCGGGCATGACCCCGTCATCTCCCCAACTGGTCGTTTCATTGCTTTTGTGCGTGGGGACATCAATCCGGTGGCACGAGAAGACTACCGAGGAAGCTCAAACAGAGAGCTTTGGATTTACGATACACAAAAGAAAACCTACCACACTTTGCCTGCATTTACGACCAACGATATTTTGCCGCAATGGGTGGGTGATTCACAATTATACTTTTTGAGTAGCGAGGAAGGCGTCTATAATTTGTACAAGTTTACGCTAGATGGCAATGGTAAGGCGACCAAAGCACCCGAGCAAATAACGAAGCTCAAAGACGAGGCGATTCGGGCATACAGCTTAACCGCAGATGGCAAAATGGCTGTTTTAGAGAAAGATACACGGCTTTATACCTTGGATGTAGCTTCCGGAAAAATGCAGGCGATTTCAGTGGAAATCAGTGCTGACGACCGCCTAGACCCGTTTGAAACAAAGATATTTACAAATGGTGGCTCGGACTTCAATGTTTCTCCGAATGGAAAATTGATGTTATTTGCTGTCCGAGGGGAAATTTTTGTTTCGCAAACAGACAAAGAAAAAAGCCGGAGTGTAAACATCTCCAATCACGCTTTTCGTGACCAAGATGCCATTTGGTTGAATGATTCTACGGCACTTTATACGAGTGACCGAAGCAATGGGAATTTTGATATTTATTTGGTTCGGTCAGCAGATAGCAAGGAACGAAATCTTTACAAAACCTTGAAATTAGAAACAGTTCCAGTGACCAAAACTGCTGAAGATGAGTCAAGTTTGGTTTTATCGCCAGACGGCAAGCAGCTTGCTTATACACGTGGGCGAGGAACACTTGTTGTTGCGGATATTTCGGCGGATGGAAAACTGACAAACGAGAAAATACTAAGTGATTCGTGGAGTGCCGCGCGGGATGTTGTTTGGAGTCCGGATGGCAAGTGGTTGGCGTATTCGATGTCAGATTTGTATTTTAACCAAGAAGTTTTCATTCAGAAAGCGGATAATAGCGGCAAACCTGTGAATGTTTCGATGCATCCACGTCGAGATAGCCAACCGTATTGGAGTGCTGATGGAAGCAAATTGGGCTTTATTTCTGAGCGAAGCGTTGCGCGTACAGGAGATGTCTGGTTTGTTTGGTTGAAGAAAGAAGATTGGGAAAAGGCAACACAAGATTGGCAGGAGACAGAGCCAGAAACAGAGAAAAAACCAGCCAAAGGAAATACAAAGGCAATCGTGATTGATTTGGAAAATATTCACGAGCGGGTTGTCCAAGTAACCAATGCGCCAGGAGATGAAAGCAACCTTCTTATTTCGAAAGACGGTGAAACATTCTATTATGTAACAGCCAACACAAGTACAAAAGGAACGGATTTGTTTAGCATCAAATGGGATGGCACGGGGATGAAAGTATTGACGCGAGGCGGTGCGAATCCTTCGAATGTTACGGCGGATAAAGACATGACGAATTTGTATTTCACAACACGGGGAAGTTTCAACAAATTTGCTATTAAGGCAGCAACACAAGAGGCGATTCCGTACCAAGCGAAAATGAAAATCGATTATGCACTTGAGCGTGAACAAGTATTTGAAGAAGCTTGGAGAACAATTCGGGATGGTTTTTATGACCCTAAATTCCATGGGTATGATTGGAACAAACTAAAAGCAAAATATAAAGCTCGTTCATTGGCGGCATCAACTAGCCAGGATTTCAGAGACATGTTTAACCTCATGTTGGGTGAATTGAATGCCAGCCACATGGGTTTGACAGTGCCAGACAGAGCGGAAACGCAAAGAGAATCGACTGGGCTTTTGGGTGCAGAGCTCGTTCCGCAGGCTTTGGGTATGCTTGTCAAGCATGTTGTGCCAGAAACACCTGCTGATAAAACCGCCAGTAAACTCAAAGAAGGGGATATTATCTTGCAAATCAACGGGCAAAGTGTAACCGGGAATGCCAATTTCTATGAATTATTGAACGGTTTGGCCAATGAGAAAGTGGTGGCACAAGTACAAGGTGCAGACAAACAAACGCGGGAGGTTGTGATTCGATTAACAAACTCCATCTCGGACAATCTATACCAAGAGTGGGTAAACGACCGGAAGAAAATGGTAGATAAACTTTCAGGTGGTCGATTGGGCTATATTCATATTCGTGGTATGAATTTCCCAAGTTTTGAAGTAGTTGAGCGTGAATTTACAGCGGCAGGCTACGGGAAAGACGGCCTTGTCATAGATGTTCGTTACAACGGTGGCGGCTCAACGACAGATTACCTCATGACCATTCTGAACTACAAACAACATGCCTACACCATTCCGAGGGGGGCAGTTAATGATTTGGAAAAAGAGAAAAACAAGTACAAAGAGTATTACCCAATTGGGGAAAGATTGGTTTACGCGGCTTGGACAAAGCCTACCGTAGCACTTTGTAATGAGGGTTCGTATTCCAATGCGGAGATTTTCTCACACGCTTACAAAGGACTTGGCATTGGTAAATTAGTTGGTTTGCCAACAAATGGTTCAGTGATTTCTACAGGCGGAAAAGCACTTATGGATGGGTCGTTTGTTCGTTTACCAGGAAGAGCCTGGTTTACAAAGGGAACAGACATAAACCAAGAATTAGGGCCTGCTATTCCAGATATTATCGTAGAAAACGAGCCAAACTGGATTTCTGCGGGTACAGATAAACAGCTAGAAACGGCAGTTCAAGTTTTAATGAAAGACTTAAAGTAAACGTTCGTTCCTGAAACAGAAAAAGCGGATAAATTGCTAATTTTAAGCAATTTATCCGCTTTTTGTTAAAAGATAAAAGAACGTTATTTCATTTTCAAGTTGTCTTTACGAGATTAATCGAAAGAAAAAACAGGCAAAGAAATAACTTCTTGCAAAAATATTAGCTCTAAAAGTGAAAAAGGTCCGCCATTGGATTTGAAACCTATCCGATTTCTGATTGGCAGGAACTTGAAAGAAATACGCAAAGAATGCGATTCCCCAACTTATCAAGACAATACCGACGAAGCCAACCTACTGAAACCACTTCCACTCTGCAAATTTCAGATGACCATACCAAGCGAGCATCATGAACACATTTGATAAAATGAGTAATCCAACTTGTAACAAGACTTTTCATCGAGGGTTATTCAATTTCACTTTGAAGGAAAGATGCTTCTTCTGTTTTGCTAGATGTTTTTACTTTTTCATGAATGAGAGCAAGTTCTTGTTCTGTTAAATTTCTCCATTGCCCAATCCCAAGTCCCTTTAGTGTAACATGCATGATGCGCGTTCTTTTCAGTTTTTTTACTTCATAGCCCAAAAATTGACACATTCTTCGTATTTGTCTGTTCAAACCTTGGGTAAGAATGATTTTAAACTCAAATTTATCTACTTGTTCAGCATAACAAGGTTGCGTCACAGTGTCTAAAATAGGAACTCCTTTCCTCATCTTTTGGATAAAATCAGCTGTGACGGGCTTATCTACTGTGACAAAATATTCTTTTTCGTGTTGATTACCAGCACGTAAAATTTTATTAACAATATCCCCGTCATTCGTCAGAAAAATCAAACCTTCGGAGGGTTTATCTAGGCGGCCAATCGGAAAAATTCGTTGTGGATGATTGATATACTGGATGATATTATCTTTTACATCAAGCTCCGTTGTACAGGTAATTCCACGCGGTTTGTTGAACGCAATATAAACCCATTGTTCAGTAGCAGGACGGATTAATTGGCCATCTACACAGACTACATCGGTTGGTTTTACCCGTGTACCAAGAGCCGGAATTTGCCCGTTGATTGTCACCCGTTGCTCCTCAATGAGCTGGTCGGCCATACGTCTTGAGCAAAAACCAGTTTCGCTAATGTATTTATTTAATCTTTTATCTTGATTCTCCATTACGTCACTATTTGGGCACAAAAGTAAAACAAAGCATTTATTTCTAGTTGTTTTTTCCTAATTCTGAATATATTTAGATTTTTATTCAACCATTATTCCTTTTTACAAGAATATGAAATTCATTTTTACTCTACTTATTTTATTGAGTAGCTCGCTGAGTTCGCTTCTACAAGCACAAAAACCAACAGATAAATTCTACGAATTACGCATTTATCATTGCCTTGACGGGAAATTACCAACACTGCTACAACGGTTTGAGAACCATACGACGAAGCTTTTCGAAAAGCATGGCATGGAAAATATTGGCTACTGGTTGCCTACAAAAGCGGACAACAAAACGCTGTACTATGTTTTGGCATATCCTTCACAAGAAGCAAGAGAAAAATCTTGGCAGGCATTCATTCAAGACCCCGTTTGGAAGGAAGTCGCACAAAAATCAGAAGAAAACGGGAAAATCATAGAACGCATTGAATCCATCTATCTAAAAATGGAACCAAGCCTTTCCAAGAAAATAAGTCAAGCAAATCAAGGTAATGACCCCGTATTTGAACTTCGTTCGTATACGTGTTTACCTGACCGACTTCCAGCGTTGGTTTCACGGTTTAAGAAACACACACGCGCCTTATTTGAAAAACACGGCATGGCCAATATTGCTTATTTTACAACTGTTGAAAAAGAGGCAACTCAACCAAAGTTGCTGTATTGGGTTGCACATGAGTCTGTGGAGAGTGCACAAAAATCGTGGGACGGATTCCGGCAAGACCCTAAGTGGATTACTGCACGTGATGCTTCTGAAAAGTCAGGAAAAATTGTTGAAAAGGTAGAATCTATTTATATGAAACCCACCCGATTTTCTAGTTTAAACTAATCTATACTACATGTCCCTTTACAAAAAAAGAAATAAAACAAACTGGTTAGCATACGCACCAGTTTGTTTTAAAATAATGTCCTTGCTTTTCCTCATACAGTCCCCATATCAAGGTGTTAGCCGCATTATTTTCCAGAAATCATTGGTTGATTATCAATTGGTTCCTCGAGAAAGAACAACGAATCAAGGTAGATACACTTGGCAAATAAAAACACTAAACAATTCATTTTCAGCTATTTCTTCCATCATAAAGGCCGAGGGTTCGCTCTTTCATTACCAAAAAACATCGTTGGATAAATCCCAATCTACAGAGTCAACGTATGAGTTTAGTACGACATTCGTTGCACAAAAAAAGGAATACGCTTGTGAAATTTATGCACATACTCCCTCTGGCGATTCTGTTTCTGTTCGGTATGTAAAACACATCGTTTGTGGAGATATATATGTTCTTTATGGCCAATCCAATATGATAGGATTAGCCGATTACGATGAACTTACTCAGCAAATAGATGATACCTATTTACGTAACTTTGACTTCATAGGTGGTAACTATGTGGATTCTGAACTACGATGGACACGTGCAAAAGAACCCTATGCACGCGTTGGCGGAATTGGTCTGCGACTTCAACAACAAATTTTAGACGAAACAGGGATACCCACTTGTATTATTAATGGTGCAGTAGGTGGTATGGGTATCCGAGACTTAGCCAACCGTACTACTATTCGACCTGAAGATGTATCAAATATCTATGGAAGGTTGGTGAGACGTGTACAATTAGCAGGAGCTGTAGGAAAAATTCGAGCTATTTTATGGAGGCAAGGGGAAAATGAAGGATGTACTTGGAAACCAGATATTGACGCATATCCAGCACAATTTACCCAACTATGGAATAATCTGCGTACGGATCTTGGGGAATTGGACTGGTTTATTAACTGCCAAACAAATATACATTCTTGTACACCGTTGGAAGCTGCGGGAGAGCTGCGAGAATGGATGCGTAAGACAAGCAAGTTATTCCCTTCCACACAAACCATGACTGCATTAGGAGTAGAAATGGGAGATGGCCTTCACCACACCTCGGCAGGGTATTCACAATTAGCAGATGAATATTTTCAATTATTGAAGACAAAAATTTATGGAATACCCACTGATACCAACACTGAGTTTCCGGATATTCAACATATTTTACTTTCTCCGGACAAATATGTATTGCGATTGATATTTCAAGACAATCAAATGTTGGTTTCTCCCAAAGACACATTACTGCATGGCAAAAAATGGACGTTAAAAAACCATTTTTTCATCAATGAGACGACACATACTCAAAATGAAATCATTGACTCCGTCCGTGTATCTTCAAACACCGTTACTATTTACCTAAACAAGCAAATAGAGGGTGGATACATAACCTATATTCCTTCTTATGTGGATCATCCGATACCTGATTTGGGAGCGCTACTTTCAAATATACGAGGTAGACGAGTACTTGCATTTTATCAATTTCCAATCAAATCATACCTAGGAAATCCTTATATTCAAGAGGTTGAGACTAAACGTATGGGGACACTCATCCAATTAAATCAGCCATTTCCAATTCCTATCCAAATCCAAAAATCAGTAGAAAATTCAAACAACTTCAAGGATATTTCCCGCACCACAGAAGCTTCTTATTTAGATACTTCTCGTTGCACACGTCGCTATGAGGTATTTTACCGCGTTCGACTGCATATTCCTAATTATGAGACCATTTGGAGTCCAATCATTGGACATCCATGTACACCTGTAGATTTACTTGAAATTAAAAATATACTAGATAAGCCGACAGAACTATACGCAAGAAAAATACGCTTGAATGCCCCAATCAAACATAACTTATTTCTTGAATACACAGAATCTTTGCTATTTCAACCAAATTTTCAAATAGATGCAGGTATTTACCTTCATACAAAACAAATTCAAGAAACTCTTCATGAATAGACTTTTTAACGTGAACAAAGCACAAGAGTTTGACATTTCGAAGTAAAGTATACACGTTACAGACAAGAATTTTTAACTTTACGGTTTCAAAGGTCTCGAACAGAAACTGAAAAGTGGAAAATTCACTTGTAAATAATTAGGATAAAATTTACCACACTATAAAAAAGTATGTTATCATTAATAGATTGGCTAATCAATAGGTTTGAGAAAAATAGGAAATCCTTTGCTATTAGCTTTTTCTTTTTTGGTACACCTGTCATTTACTTTCTTCGAGATGGCATTGGATTAGCACCAAATAGTACTGTATTTACGGCTGTATTCACGTTTGGAAGTTTATTATTAGCTGTTCCCTTTCGCCATCCAGACAAACTCTATTCATTTAATAAACCAATTTTTTCATCCATACTTATCTACTGGATCATTGCACTCCTATACCTAGTGGTATATGCGCCCAATAGAGGGTGGTTTACAAATACCACCGTAGAGTTAGTTTACTTTTTAGTTTTGGTCGCCTCAGCATTTATCTTTGCCTCATCACCTACCTCCGAATTTTTAAATGGTTTTTTAAAGGCTACCTTCTGGATTTGCTTGTTTGGCTCTCTAGCAATGGTAAGCATTGTTATTCAAAATCCGGCATACGTTTTAGGGCAACGGGCAGCGATCACCTACCAGGTAGATGGCGAAGGGAATGCCATCGGTAATCCACACATATACGGTCGTGCTGCTTATGCGGGATTCGTTGCAGCTTTATTGATTCGTTCATTCACCAAAAATATCTTTTGGAATTTATTCTATTTGGGTAGCATTTTTATTTTCTTAGCAGTAATTGCACTAACACAATCCTTTCAAACAATTATTGCTCTCCTACTTTTTGGGGCTACATACACCTATGTTCGCGCAACCCCCACGAATGTATATTTCCTTTTAAAATGGATTTTTGGATGGAAGGGGTTTCTTGTCGCTATTGTTATAATATCGATTGTATACTATTACCTCACCTATACGGATATCATGAGTACGTTTAATCAGTTTTCACAGATTATCGGCTCCCGATTTGAGAAAGTATTTAGTTTTCTAAGTTTTGAAGAGCAAAACCCATTTTTATCCCCAAGTAAAGAGATTACAACAGATGCATCTGCTCTTGGACGCGTAGAAACCATCGGAAAGGTAGTCGAAAAGATAGTTGAACACGTAGAAAACAAAGAATGGTGGTGGTTACTTTTAGGTAATGGCTACCATTCTTTGTATGTGGATAGCCCGATGATTCAAACATTCCATGATCTAGGTATCATTGGCTTTTTTTCTTACTTAGGGATGCACATTTACATACTTAAATACGCATTTAAAGAATACAAGAGGGCTTCACACCCAGCACTTTTATTCTTATGTTTATTCATACTACACACATTTGTACAAAATTTTGTCTATGGAATGCCCTATGATTACACTCGGTGGTCATTCTTCGTTTTCATGGCTAGAATACTAAAAGACTACAGCCCTTCTTCTACTCAGCTTGTTGTTCCTTAGCAAGAAGTTTGGCGCGTTTTTTTAAATCGTTTGCCTTTGCAACGATTTCGGACGCCATTTCCAAGATTTCTCTACCTTCTTTGGTAACAGAAAATGGATTCCGTCTAAATATTTCGATGCCCAATACATCTTCTAAAACTTTTATTTGCTGGCTCAAAGTAGGTTGCGTAATACAACAGTGCTCAGCTGCCTTTGTAAAACTCTTAAATTTTTGTACCGCTAAAATATATTCTAATTGTCTAAGTAGCATATCTTTCTTTTTTTACAAATGTACGCACTGAAATAACTAATATACAAGTGCACTGTAAGAATGTCTGTTTGGTTTAAGCTTCTTTATTTTTTAATTTTGAAAGAAAAAAGTCATTGTCACACTTTAGAGAGAAAATTCAAAATACGCCCATATTGCATCTCCTTGCGCAAACGGCAGCGAAACACAATACAGAAGCGTATGTTATAGGGGGGTTTGTTCGAGATATTTTTTTGAACCGTGAATCAAAAGATATAGATATCGTCGTTGTAGGGAGTGGTATTTCTTTTGCTGAGCAAGTCGCCGCTTCCCTTGGAAATCATTGCAAAGTTGCTTTCTTTAAAAGTTTTGGTACAGCACAAATTCGCTATCAAGACCTTGAAATTGAATTCGTCGGAGCAAGAAAAGAGTCGTATCGATCGGAATCTCGCAAACCTATCGTCGAAGATGGAACGCTAACGGATGATCAAAATAGACGTGATTTTACCATCAATGCACTTAGTATTTCGCTTAATCCTGCCAATCTTGGTGAATTAATTGACCCCTTTCAAGGAATTAAAGATTTGGACAATCGCCTTATTCGAACTCCTCTTGATCCAGAACTAACGTTTTCAGATGATCCTCTACGAATGCTTCGTGCCATCCGATTCGCCTCCCAACTTGGCTTTGATATGGAAACAAGCGCCTTCGAAGCCATCAAAAAAATGAAATCGCGCGTCTCTATTTTAGCACAAGAACGCATCACAGATGAACTCAATAAAATCATCTTGAGTCCTACTCCCTCCTATGGCTTCAAACTTTTATTTCAAACAGGTTTGCTTTCGATTATTTTCCCTGATTTGGTTAAGTTACATGGGGTTGAAACCATGGATGGCAAAGGTCACAAGGATAATTTTTACCATACCTTGCAAGTACTCGATAATACTGCCGCCAAATCAAACGATTTATGGCTAAGGTGGGCAGCTATTCTCCACGACATCGCTAAACCAGCTACCAAAAAATTTCATCCTAAGATAGGTTGGTCTTTTCATGGCCACGAAGAACTTGGCGCACGTTGGGTAAAGGGAATTTTTAGACGGTTTAAACTACCACTAGATCATAAAATGCGCATGGTAGAAAACCTAGTTCGCCTCCACCTACGCCCCATTGCTGTTGCTAAAGAAGGGGTGACAGACGCCGCACTTAGACGTCTTTTAGTAGACGCAGGAGAAGATATTGAGTACCTCATGATTCTTTGCCGTGCAGATATCACATCCAAAGACCCAAATCGTGTTCGGAAATACTTGAAGAATTTCGACAAAGTAGAAGAACTCCTCATAGAACTCGAACAGAAGGATAAGCTGCGTAATTTCCAACCAGTTGTTACAGGAGAAATGATTATGGAAGTGTTCGGACTCAAACCCTCCAGAGAGGTAGGACAAATCAAACTCAGTATTCGGGAAGCTATGTTAGACGGCGTCATTCCAAATGAATTTGACTTAGCCTTTGAATTTATGCTGGAAGAAGGTAGAAAACTCGGTTTTCGTCCTATAAAAGATAAAGAAACCATTCGAGCAATCATTCCACCCCCAGAACCCAAAGTACCTCCTATAGCTTAATCAATACCTGGCTCTTTCTGTATAATTTGTTGACCTACAGGGCATTCCAAGCATTTCTTTGTCTGGCAAAACTGTGTATAGAGACCTATCAATCCTTGTGATTCATACGCATCTTTGGGATTCTCCTCCAACACTTTCCAATTCTGAATAATTGTGTTGTTCTCAGCAGGTAACAAAGACAATAAATGGAGTGAGTTATCCATCATCTCTGGTAAATCGAAATATTGACCATAAAAAAACTGGTAAGGAACGATGGCATTGATTACGAGTAAATGAATCGAATCTTTCCCCATTCCTTGCCTTTTTTTCTTAGCTGCATGCTCCCATGTATTCTGATTTTGCCAATAAAACGATTGCGTCAATGATAACCAATGAATTGCCTCTTCAATGGATTTTATGGCCAATGTTTGCGAAGAAATATGAGCCGTTTTTTGAATAAATTGGGCAAATTGTGCCAATCGAACCGTTGGGAAGTTTCCAGGTCGAGTACGTGCAAACTGCCAAGATACCGTCTCCATCTTCCGTTCCGACCATGAATATTTTCGTTGGATAAATGCAAACTCATCTCTTATTTGTTTGACATATTCACTTTGTTGCGCTATGACTATCTCAGGTAATAAACCTGCCATCCCAAATAAGGTAGCTTCCGTTTGTAAGATATTTCCTCTTTGTTTTTGCAATATAGCCAATGGAACAATCTCAGTAAGATGCAAAAAAGACAACTTATTGAGCTTAAAACCAAAAGCTCCACCCCACCATTTGTAAGCTGTTTCCTCCCAATTATTTTCGGATGCTTGAAAAATCAGTGCAATTTCTTCCACTTTTTTTTCAAGTCTCACAATACAAGCTCGATCGATAGCTTGTTGTTTGTAAATAGACTCCACAGAAGGCCAACTCCCTTGGCAAACAATGCGCGTAGGATTCGTCGTTAATGAAATATATCGACCAATTAATTCGGGAGGAGTGATTGATTTAAGTTCAAGTGTTGGAATAGGAATCCCATTTTTATAAGCAATTTCCTTTTTTTGCTCCCAAACAACATGCAAAATGACAGAATCATACGCGGGGTCACTGGAGTGTTGGTGCGCTAACCAGTCGGACGATAAAAAATGGACTTCTACATGTCCGATCCACTCCAAGTCATCAATGAGCAAATGTGCTTCTAGGAAATCAGGGCCAGCATGTGGATTAGACCAACCCGGTCGAATAACCCGAAGAACCTGTCCTTGGGTCGTAAAGAGTTCACTCGTGCGCATCTTTTGATACTGCCACACGTAGTGGAGAAAAAATTCATTCATGGCTACTTTTAATTAGTAGCTCAAAATACCAAAGTTTTGCAAATAAACAGCCATTTCCTCTTGAATTTTTTTTGCTTCTACTGCCGCTTTCTCAGCAAAATCTTTCCCAGACGAAGCGTAGATAATTCCACGTGATGAATTAACCAACAAACCACACTCTTTCGTCAATCCATTTTTAGCTACTTCTTCCAGACTTCCACCTTGTGCACCTACACCTGGAACTAGTAAAAAATGGTTTGGAATAATTTGTCGAACAGCTTGTAAACTAGCGGCTTGTGTTGCCCCTACCACATACATCAGGTTATCTTCATTACCCCAAGTTTGTGAGATACGAAGTACTTCTTCAAAGAGGAATGTATTGTTTTCTGTGCGTAAATACTGAAAGTCTTGGCTACCTACATTGGAGGTTAACCCCAACAAAATCACCCATTTATCGTCAAATTGTAAAAACGGTTCTACAGAATCGCGCCCCATATACGGTGCGACAGTCACGGAGTCAAATGATAGTCCAGATGCTTTCTTATCAAAAAAAGCTTTGGCATATAAACTAGATGTATTTCCAATATCCCCACGTTTGGCATCCGCAATCGTAAAGCAATTGGCTGGAATATATTCTAAGGTTTTTTGGAGAGCTTCCCACCCTTTGACACCCCACGCCTCGAAAAAAGCAATATTGGGTTTATATGCTACGGCGAAGGGTGCAGTAGCATCAATAATTTCCTTCGCAAATGAAAAAATCGGATCTGGTTCATGCGTTAAATGTGGAGGAATTTTACCCATATCAGGATCCAACCCTACACATAAAAATGATTTTTTTTGTCTAATTTGTTCCAAAAGCTGCGCGCGTGTCATACAGAGATTTTCGTCTATTTTTTTTAAAAACCCCCGAAGATACTGCCTTTCGTATTTATTTCTCAAATCATTGAAACAATTGTTTTATTTTTACGCATTAATCAAAGACTATTACAACGATATTATGGAATTTCGACCCACACATATTGAAGGCGTTATTGAGATCATTCCACGCGTTTTTGGCGACGAGCGAGGCTACTTTTTTGAATCTTACCAACGGGAATTATTTGTTGCCAATGGCATCACAGAAGAATTTGTCCAGGATAATCAGTCGTACTCGACGAAAGGAGTTTTGCGAGGTCTGCATCTTCAACATGCTCCGTATGCACAGGGCAAGCTTGTTCGTGTCATTGCTGGAAAGGTATTGGATGTAGCCGTGGATGTACGACCAAACTCGCCCACACTCGGTCAATATGTAGCAGTAGAACTAAGCACCGAAAAGCACAATATGCTCTATATTCCACCTGGACTTGCTCATGGATTCCTTACATTAGAGGATGCCATATTTTCGTATAAATGCACGAATTTATACCACAAAGCCAGTGAAGATGGCGTTCGTTGGGATGATGCAACTATCGGCATAGACTGGGGCATTGCCAACCCGTTGGTCTCTGATAAAGATAAAATCCTACCTAGTTTTACTGAGTTCATGGAGTCATTGTCAAAGAGATAACAAGAAGCTTTCACAGAATTAATTTCATAAAACTCACTCGAAAAAAGAGATTTAATTCACTTATTTCGACATATTCATAGCTAAAAAATATAACTAATCAATGCCGAATAATATTTGGCATTGATTAGTTATAGGATTTCTTCTTCTTTATCATGTAACCTCACAGAGAGGCACAACCAGTACCTGCTTGGGCTGAGAATACACTCCCACTAGTTGCTTGAAAACCTGGTTCTAATTGCACAGCTCGTTGCGCTTGATAAATGACACTCCCACCCGAAATTTGATTAGACGCTGAAATAGAAACGGAAGCCCGTTGTTTTACTTTACCAGTAGTTATATTATCTGTAGTTGCTCTTGGTAAAATAACTTTTGGACAAATCGTAAAAATATAGTCTTCCATTTCACCATAACCTAGCGATGCACCAGGTAAATCACCACAGCCTGTCTCAAAAACAGCATCGTACAATAATGCTATACGCATCCGTATTTGCCCACTCAAAGTAGTATCTGGAATTGTAAAAGTTGTCACATCAGAAGTCCAAAGAGAGGGTGTTTTCGTTTTAATAATTTCAGAAGTTTCAAACACACCATTTTTATTATAATCCAACCAAATACGAAGCCCATCTATGTATTCTCCCGGTGACTGAACAGTCAATTCATACGTTTCACCACTTTGTAGCGTCGGAATTACATACGGATACAGAGAATAGCCACTTGTAGAACAACCAGAAGAATTTGAAAAAATAGTTGAACTCCCATTCCGTAGAATAACTCCAGTTATTACATCATTATCTGTACAATTTAACGAAGTAGTAGCCGTACAATGATCGCATTTTTCAACTACAGATGCTGTTACAGGTATTTTAGAAGACTCCCCACACCCTGAAATAGAACAAGTAGCATAATACGTTGTCGGAGCATCTATGATAGGCGTAGTAAAAGTAGATGAGGTTGCCAAAACTTCACTGGCGTTCAAACTACTGTACCATTTGACTGTTCCTGAAGGACAATTTGAAGATGATAGTGTAATTGAACCTTCGTAACTACCACAAAAGTATGCATTTGTTACTGTAGGACTATCCGCTTGACCACCTACTTGGATAGATACAGCTGCACGAGATGACTCTCCACAATCTGCCACCAAGCAAGAGACATAATAAGTTCTATTTGACGATATTACAGGAGTTGTATATGTACTACTACCTGTTTGCAATACATTTCCACCTGAAAGCGCATCATACCACTTGTATGTACTTGACTCACAGCCGAATGCACGAAGAAGATAACTTTGTGGAGTACAAGAGGTCTCCACTTCTTGCACAGCCGGTGGCGCAATGACAGAAGGTAAAATAGAATTTAATGCTTGTACTTCTGCACGTAGCTTTGCGCCAGGTAAAGGCCCAAAATTATTCGCGAGATTAATTCCAACCCCGGAAATTAAATGACAATAACTCATCACAGTTCCCCCATTGGTCGGTGTAGGAATATTTATACAATCACCCTCTTTGTACCCCGCATTCGTCCCACAATTATCAATTGCCTGAGTAATAAACGCATTATTTGCATCTTTAGAACCATCCGCCCAATTGCATGAATGGGTATGAGGTAAACCCATATTATGCCCAATTTCATGGGCAATCACCATTACATTCCACGAGTAGGTAGGTATATTCACTACAGAACTGTTAATACCTGCACTTACACCATACGAGGCAGAACGGTTTGTTATTCCGACTACTGAACGTGAGGTCATTCCATTATAAACAGAAGATCCGCTCGCCAAATAAGCAACCCCTCCACCCGATTTTGTCGTCACAAAATGTACAAGTTCCCCTGCAAAATTAGCTCCTCTACTATTCCAATAGGTTTGGACTGAACCAAGCATCCCCCCCGTCGAACTCTGAGAAGCATGTGGATCTGGTATATCCCAAATAAAAATGGTAGAAAGGGTAAGAGCTACGTCTTCATTCGCATAGATTTGAGAAACATTATTAAAGATACCTGTCAAACGGTTTAGTACTGTTTGTGGACTTGAACCCCAATCTGTGTACATTTTATAATCTGCTTCTAAAAAGATGCGCACCATTTTGCAATCTACCACTGCCTGATTGCTCGGACCGAAAGTATTTACGTGCACCGAATCTTTTACTTCAATGGCCCCCTCACAACCGATAGGCTTAGATTCTTCCAACTCTTGGGTTTCGTAGACAATATGTAAAGGCTGTTTGATACCTTGCAATCTTCCCAAAGTTAAATGAAATTTTTCCGAAGAGATAAGCCCCTCAATTTGCCGATTGGATACAGTTAGAGCTACCATAGACGCATCATATCCATCAATCGTTCCTCTATAAAAAGTAGGAATTTCTGATGAACTACTTACACCAGATTGTGAAGCGAGTTGCACTTTAAAATCAGATGTAACTACTTCTACCCGCTTCAGACGTAGAAGTAGCTGACCTTCGTTTTTAGTAGGTACTGTCAGCAAAATATCTGATTTATTCATCCTTAAAGCTTCTACCTGTTGCACATTGATATCCAATACTTGGGCACTTTGTAAGGTCGAGACTCGCTGAACAGCACTCCCAAAAGTAGCTACTGTTTCTGTTACATTTTTAGTTGAAAAAACCGCTTGATAAACATCTTGACCATACCCCCAAACAGGTAACAAACACACAAAGTAGAAAAAATGGGTAATTTTTTTAAGCATAGACAATCTTCGTTTATCGTATATAAATATGAGCATTCAGTACAAATATATGTAAATAAACTACATTTTCGCATATACTAACCGTGAACAATGGATTCACTTATTTCCTGTATCTTTGTAAAAATAATATGTGTCATAGATGAAGTTCGAGGAATACAGAATTAGTGGAGAAATCAAGCAAAACTTAGCTGATTTGGGTTTTAAACGCCCCACAGACATCCAATTCAAGTGCATTACACCCATATTAAAAGGGGAAGACGTACTAGCCATTGCCCAAACTGGCACAGGTAAAACCGCTGCATTTGTCATTCCCCTCCTACACAAAGTACACCAAGCAAAAAAAACAGGCCGCCCGAAAGGAATCCAAGCACTCGTCATGGCCCCAACCCGGGAACTTGCTCTGCAAATCACAGATGTTTTCCATAAAATCGGGAAAAATACACGCATCAAAACGCTCTGTCTTTTTGGCGGTGTAGAACAAGACCCGCAAATCAGACAACTCGTAAATGGAGTGGATATTCTTGTCTCTACCCCAGGTCGAATGTTCGACCTCATCCATCAAGGATATGTCGTGCTCGATTACATGGAAACCCTCGTTCTTGACGAAGCTGACCACATGCTTGCTCTTGGGTTTATTCGCGACATTGAAGATGTCCTCCGCCATTTACCCAACCGCCGACAAACACTGTTTTTCTCAGCAACCATCGACGACCAAATAAAAAAACTAGCGTATAACATCGTTCGAAATGCCATCCGGATTCAGATTGCTCCCGATGACCGTGTCAATAAAAACATTCATCATACAGTTGCATTCATTGAAATGGACGACAAGCGTTTCTTTCTTGAACGAGTAATTAATGAAAATCCAACAAGCAAAATCATCGTGTTTGTCCGAACAAAAGTACGTGCGGAACGCGTCAAGGCTGCTATGCAACGCGTGGGCATCAAGGGAGAAACCTTACACGGGGATAAAGAACAACAAGAAAGATTACTAGTACTCAAGCAGTTTCGAGAAAATACATGTTCCTTACTTATTGCCACAGATATTACGGCACGTGGCATTGATATCCCGGAAGTGGACTTTGTCATTAATTATGACTTGCCCGACGAACCCGAAAACTACGTGCACCGTGTAGGACGAACAGGCAGAGGAGTTGCCAAAGGAAAAGCAGTTTCTTTTTGTAGTTCAGAAGAAAAAATGCTTCTCGCAGAAATAGAAAAATACCTACAAAAACCCATCGAAGTACTAGACATTGACCCCAATGCGTACGAAGAAACCATCGTTTTCTCAGAAGACCCTACACAAGTATATGATTGGAAATCACTTGTAAAAGAGGCAGAAAAAAGTCAACCCATCAAGAAAAAAAAGAAGAAAAAGTAACCAATTTATCAAGCCTAACTAGAAAAATATGCGAATAAATAGTGGACTTTTAGTTGCCCTCCTCCTTGCGCAGGTGGCTATTGCACAAAATCCTACGCCGAAAAACGACGTCAGGAATCCAGCAGGAAATTACAAAGAAGTTACGTTCTCTACGAATGAAGGTACTTGGATGAGCCTCGATGTATCACCAGATGGGCAAACGATTGTATTCGATTTATTGGGAGATATTTATAGTTTACCTATGACCGGAGGAAAAGCGAAACTACTCCGTGGTGGACATTCTTTGGAAGTTCAGCCACGTTTTAGTCCAGATGGCTCCCGCATTTTGTTTACTTCGGATGCTGGCGGAGGCGATAACATTTGGGTAATGAATGCAGATGGTTCCGCGCCAAAACAGATAACAAAAGAGGATTTTCGGTTAGTAAATAATGCCGCTTGGACACCCGACGGGCAGTACATTGTTACCCGTAAACATTACACGGGCACGCGCTCTCTTGGTGCAGGAGAAATTTGGATGTATCACCACACAGGCGGAAGTGGATTACAGTTAACCAAGCGAAAAAACGACCAGCAGGATGTCAACGAGCCTATTGTTTCACCCGACGGCCGTTATGTATATTACAGCGAAGACATGTATCCTGGTGGGTATTTTCAATATAACAAAGACCCCAATAATCAAATATTTGTCATCAAAAAATTGGATAGACAAACGGGTGATATAGAGACAGTTACAGGTGGTGCTGGAGGAGCATTTCGACCACAAATCTCACGAGATGGCAAAAAATTGGCTTTCATTCGCCGTGTCCGAACGCAAACAGTTCTTTATATAAAAGACGTCGCCACGGGAGAAGAATGGCCTGTCTATGACCAACTATCCAAAGATCAACAGGAAGCATGGACGATTTTCGGTATTTATCCAGGGTTTGCGTGGACACCTACAAATGATGCCCTAATTATTTGGTCAAAAGGGAAAATTCATCGGATAGATATTGCCAAACCCAATCAATCCACACTCATTCCTTTTGAAGCAGCCGTTTCTCAACGTGTATATGAATCTGTTCGATTTGCACAAAAAGTACATACCGACGAGTTTGAACCCAATATTATTCGAGATGCCGTAACTTCTCCAGATGGAAAAACACTCGTATTTACTGCCATCGGACAATTATGGAAAAAACAACTCCCTGATGGTCAACCCATTGCACTGACAGAAGGCCCATCCTTCTCTTCTGAACCAAATTTCACAGCAGATGGGAAGACGCTTTTTTATGTTACCTGGACAGATAAAGAAACGGGCGCAATCTATTCTTTAAACCTCGATAATCCAGCACAAAAAACACGTATTACAACTACAAAAGGAATTTACAGATACCCCCATGTCTCTAAAGATGGGACAAAAATCGTCTATCAAAAAGAAGGTGATGACGGCGTTCTTGGCTATTCCTACACAGTAAAACCTGGAATTTACTGGATGGATTTACAAACCAAGGAAGAACATTTTGTTCAGCAAAAAGGAGAAAAGCCTAGTTTCAATGCCGATGGAACGCGTATCTTCTTCCAAACAGGGGGTGATTTATTTGGCGATTTATCCAAAACATTTGGAAGCGTAAATCTAGATGGTCAGCGAGAAGAAACGTATCTAAAAAGCAAATATGCCGCTCAGTTTACAGTTTCTCCGAACGAGCAAATGATTGCATTTGTTGATTTACACAAGGTGTATGTCGGTCAATTACCCAAAACTGGGCGTGCCGTGGACATTAGCGCAGATACCAAGGCTTTTCCGGTAAAACAAATTGCCAAAGATGCAGGAAGTAACTTACATTGGTCGCAGGATAACACAAAAGTTACCTATACATTGGGTAATCAATTGTTTACGATTGATGTAAAACAGCGATTTGAGCAAGCAGATTCAACCTTCAATCCGACTCCAATTTCAATTGGGCTAAAAGTAAAATCGGATAAACCTCAAGGGCGCATTGCCTTTACAAATGCGACTATTATCACGATGAAAGGAGATGAAGTTCTCTCGGGTGCATCTATTTTGATTGATGGAAATCAAATTACTGCTATCGGAAAAGGCATTAAAATCCCGGAAGGTACACAAGTTATTGATGCAAAGGGAAAGACAATTATGCCTGGACTTATTGACGCCCACGCACACGGGAATCATTTCAGACACGGAATTACACCCCAAAAACATTGGCCGTATTTTACGAATTTAGCGTATGGCGTGACAACTATGCACGACCCTTCGGCACATTCAGAGACGGTTTTCACACAAAGTGAATTAATCAAAGCGGGAAAAATGGTCGGGCCTCGTGTATTCTCGACGGGTACTATTTTATACGGTGCTGATGGTGATTTTAAAGCAGTAGTAAATTCACTAGAAGACGCTAGGTCGGCGCTTAGAAGAACCAAAGCGATGGGGGCGTTTTCTGTAAAAAGTTATAATCAACCGCGCAGAGAGCAACGGCAATGGATAGTACAAGCAGCTCGAGAATTAGAAATGATGGTTGTTCCTGAAGGAGGCTCCTTCTTTATGCATAATTACAGCATGATTCTCGACGGACATACCACGATAGAACACAACATTCCGGTAGCTCCCTTATACAAGGATGTACAGACTATCTGGAAAAATGCAAAAACAGCCTACACGCCTACTTTAATTGTCAATTATGGCGGTGTTTCAGGCGAATATTATTGGTACCAACATACCAATGTATGGGAAAAAGAAAGATTACTTCGTTTTACGCCGCGTTCCATCATTGATAGTCGCTCCAGACACCGCACAATGTTGCCAGATGAAGAATACGAAAACGGACATATCCAAACTGCCAAATCGGCTAAACTTTTAAACGACCAGGGGGTTTTGGTTAATATTGGGGCACATGGACAAATACAAGGAATTGGGGCACACTGGGAAATATGGATGATGGCGCAAGGTGGAATGTCGCCGCATCAAGCCCTAAAAACTGCAACCATAAACCCGGCCAAGTCACTTGGATTTGACCAATACATCGGTTCGCTAGAAGTAGGTAAATTAGCGGACTTACTTGTCTTAGATAAGAACCCGTTACAAGATATTAAAAACACAGAAAGTATCAAATATACCATGATAAATGGACATTTGTACGAAGCTGAAACCATGAATGAAATAGGTAATACAGCACAAAAAAGAGAACCGTTTTATTGGGAAAGTACCCGCTTTGCACCGTTTTTCAAATGGCATGATGCCACACAGAATCAACAAAACGGAAGTTGTATCTGTGGATTCGGGACAAACATCCAACCCTAAAAAATCACTTTTAAAAACCGGTTCATTTCTAGCAAACGAACCGGTTTTTCCTTTATGAGGGTAGTCAAAACTACTCGATTACAAAGGCATAACTGACATTTAATCTATGTTTCTTTTGAAAAAAGAGTGAATCCATGTAGTTTTGCGTAAAACAGAAAAATCCCTATTCAAGTATCTGTTTTCTACCCAAAATTGGTTTTATGAAAATAACATTGGCAGTAGTTATGCCTGCTTATAATGAGCAAGATTGCATAGAAGACGTAGTAAAACAGTGGACGAACTTCTTAGACGTACATTTCCCAAATGAAGGTAAGTTGATTGTCATCAACGATGGTTCAAAAGATAAAACTGGTGAAATTCTTGACTCCCTAGCTCCTTCGAATCCTACCTTGCTTGCCATTACTCAAAAAAACGGTGGACACGGAAACGCCGCTGTCAATGGATACAAAAAAGCAGTTGAATTACAAGCCGAGTATGTTTTCCAAACAGATTCTGACGATCAATTCGTAGCTGAAGACTTACTCAAACTTTGGGATAAAAGACACGAGTCACAATTCATTCTTGGCTACCGTGAACAACGTTTTGACGCTCCATTCCGCTTATTTGTTACCCAAGTGCTTCGTTGGAGTTTGTTTTTCATTTATGGCACATATATCAAAGATAGCAATATTCCATTCCGATTAATCAAAGGAAGTTTCTTAGCAAGGCTCCTTCGCCAATTGCCAAACCCAGTTCCGTTTGCGCCCAATATATTCTTGGCGGTGATGGCAAAAAAAGCAGGCGAAAACCTATTCGATCTACCCATCACACACAAAAGTAGAATGACAGGAGAGGTTTCTATACAGAAAATGAAACTCCTCAAAGTATGTTGGCAGAGTTTTAAGGAAATTTCCATTTTTAGGTTGGAACTGAACAATAAAATTAAGTCCCTTTAAATTTATTGATAGGCTAGATTAGATCTAATTTTTAGCCATTCAACTATGTACAATTAATTAGTCCATAATCCCTCTTCATGAAAAAAAAATATGTAATCATCGGCTCTGGCCCAACAGGACTTGGAGCAGCTTATCGGCTCAAAGAATTAGGCGAAACAGACTTTATTGTTCTTGAAAAAGAAGCATATATAGGTGGATTGGCCACCAGTTTTGTAGATGAAAACGAATTTACGTGGGATATTGGTGGACACGTTCAATTTTCACATTATGCGTATTTCGACCAACTCATGGTCAAAGCATTAGGTGCTGATGGTTGGCTGAGTCACCAAAGAGAAAGTTGGGTATGGATGCACGACCGTTTCGTTCCGTATCCATTTCAAAATAACATCAAATATCTGCCTAAAGAAGTGATGTGGAAATGCTTAAGTGGCCTCATTGAACAGTACAAAAAAGTGACCAATGAAAAGCCTAAGAATTTCAGAGAATGGATTGATGCTACCTTCGGAAAAGGCATTGCTGATGTCTTCATGGTTCCTTACAATTTCAAAGTATGGGCATTTCCGGCAGAAGAAATGGCATATAACTGGATTGGTGAGCGTGTCGCAATTACCGATTTACAACGCGTCACCGAAAATATTTTATTTGATAAAGAAGATTTTTCTTGGGGACCAAATAATACGTTTCAATTTCCGAAACAAGGAGGAACTGGAGCAATTTGGAAGGCCGTTGGCGAACTAATTGGCGAAGAGTACTTCAAATTGACAAGTGCTGTTCAGGAAGTTATTCCAGAAGAGAAAAAAGTAATTTTAGCAACAGGCGAGGTCATTGAATACGAACATCTTCTTTCTACCATGCCTGTGGACTTATTCACGCAACGCGTAAAAGGACTTTCCCCAGATATCGTTGAAGCAGCTCAAGGATTGAAACATTCATCTACGAATATTGTAGGTATCGGACTTAAAGGAAAACCCAAGGAAGATTTAGCAACGAAATGTTGGATGTATTTCCCAGAAAGCAATAGTCCGTACTACCGAATTACTGTTTTCTCCAATTACAGCCCCAATAACGTACCGGATATTAACGAATATTGGTCATTAATGACAGAAACGAGTGAGTCATCGGCAAAGCCCGTTAACCGAGAAACATTGATTGAAGAGACCATTGAAGCACTTTTAGAAGACAAACTAATTGAGTCAAGAGAGCAAATTGTCTCCAAATTTATCTTCTCAACAGATTACGGCTACCCGACGCCCTCCGTTGATAGAGACGAGCGCTTGAAAAAAGTATTGCCAGCACTTGAGAAACATTCTATTTACTCAAGAGGACGATTTGGAGCTTGGAAATACGAGGTTTCTAACCAAGATCACTCCATGATGCAAGGAGTAGAATGGGCAAACCGCATGGTACATTCTATACCTGAATTAACCCTCTTCTTCCCAGAAACGGCTAATGCTAATTGGGGAAAATAAACAACTTCTAAAAGTCTGACGAAAGAACGTCTTTGTATAAAAAACAAAGGCGTTCTTTTTTTATTTGGCAGATAAGAAGAAACAAAACTGCCATTCTGTCATAATTAAAATTCATTTCTGCCGCTTGGCATATCAATTGTACAAGATCATATCAAACGATTAAATTTACTAAACGAATAAAGATAATCATGGGAAAAATCATAGGTATCGACTTAGGAACAACCAACTCCTGTGTAGCGGTAATGGAGGGAAACGAACCTGTTGTTATTGCCAACAGTGAAGGTGCACGTACGACTCCTTCTATTGTTGCCTTTTTAGAAAATGGTGAGAAAAAAGTAGGTGCACCAGCCAAGCGCCAAGCAATTACGAACCCTAAAAATACGATTCAATCTGTGAAGCGTTTTATGGGTAAACGTTACAATGAAGTCGCTGAAGAGCTAAAAACAGTTGCATACGACGTAGAACAAGGACCAAACAATACACCTAGAGTACGTATTGGAGATAGACAATATACTCCGCAAGAAATTTCGGCTTTCATTCTTCAAAAAATGAAGCAAACGGCGGAAGATTATTTAGGAACAACCGTAACAGAAGCGGTTATCACAGTTCCTGCATATTTCAATGATGCAGAACGCCAAGCAACCAAAGAGGCAGGCTTGATTGCTGGTTTGGATGTGAAAAGAATTATCAACGAACCGACAGCTGCTGCATTAGCTTACGGACTAGACAAACAAGGTAAAGATGTAACCGTTGCTGTATTTGACCTTGGTGGTGGTACGTTTGACGTATCTATCCTAGATTTAGGAGATGGCGTTTTTGAGGTGAAAAGTACAGACGGTGATACGCACCTTGGTGGTGATGACTTTGACCAAGTAATCATCAATTGGTTGGCAGAAGAGTTTAAGAAAGACGAAGGAATTGACCTACGCAACGATGCGATGGCACTGCAACGTCTGAAGGAAGCCGCAGAACGTGCCAAAGTTGAGTTATCTAGTTCGACACAGACAGAAATCAACTTGCCGTATATCTTCCCGGTAGATGGTATTCCAAAACACTTGGTTCGTACACTAACGCGTGCAAAATTTGAACAATTAGCGGATTCTCTTCTCAGAAGAATGATGGAGCCTTGCAAAAGAGCCCTCCAAAATGCAGGAATTCCGGTTAGCAAAATCGACGAAGTAATCTTGGTTGGTGGTTCAACGCGTATTCCTCGTGTGCAAGAAGAAGTAGAAAAATTCTTTGGTAGAAAACCATCTAAAAACGTTAACCCAGATGAAGCTGTGGCCATTGGAGCGGCTGTTCAAGGGGGAGTTTTGACAGGTGAGGTAAAAGATATTCTTCTATTAGACGTCATTCCACTTTCATTGGGTATTGAAACTCTTGGCGGCGTATTTACCAAAATGATCGAAGCCAATACGACTATCCCGACAAATAAAGTAGAAACATTCTCGACTGCTGCTGATAATCAGCCGTCTGTGGAACTACATGTTTTGCAAGGAGAACGCCCAATGGCAGCTCAAAACCGTACGCTTGGTCGTTTCCACCTAGACGGTATTCCACCAGCACCAAGAGGTATTCCGCAAGTGGAAGTAACGTTTGACGTAGATGCGAATGGTATCTTGAATGTTACAGCAAAAGACAAAGGAACCGGAAAAGAGCAGAAAATTCGCATTGAAGCTTCGAGTGGCTTATCTGATGCAGACATTCAAAGAATGCGTGATGAAGCTAAAGCAAACGAAGAAGCAGACCGACTAGAAAGAGAAAAAGTTGAAAAAGTCAATGCAGCAGATGCCATGATTTTCTCGACTGAAAAACAGCTCAAAGAATACGGTGAGAAGCTTTCAGACGCAAACAAAACAGCGATTGAAGCTGCTCTAACAGAGCTCCGCGCTGCGCATGGCACAAGAGATATTACTGCGATTGACGCTGCAATGGAGAAAATAAATACAGCATGGCAAGCTGCTTCACAAGAAATTTATGCTGCCGACCAAGCTGCAGGTGCTGCCCCAAATCAAGGCACAAATAACACGGACGAAGGGGTTACGGATGTAAACTACGAAGAAGTAAAATAACTTTTTCGTAGTCTTAAACTACCAAAAGGGGTACATGTATATGTATCCCTTTTTTTTAATTTTCTTTATTTAACCTTGAAAATGAATAAAATACTATTTTTATGAGTAGAAAACTATAGCCATTTGAAACATAAACCATATAAAGCCATGACACACAAGTTTAAAAACCGATACAGAATAGAATCAGCTCGATTAAAAGACTGGGATTATGGAAGTAATGGTACGTACTTTATTACAATCTGTACAAAAAATAGAAACCATTATTTTGGAGAAATCAAAATTAAAGCACACTCCTTCAATGAAAGTGACATTGACACGCCTCCTTTACATTTTATATCAAATACCAATTCATTGGAAAAAAAATACGATGCTCCAACACCTAATCTAGACCAAATAAATGAGACACCGATGTCTATACTTAACCAGATAGGTGCTATTGCCTATGAGATGTGGTTAGCTATTCCGACCTATTTCCCATTTATTGAACTAGGATGTTTCGTCATCATGCCCAATCATGTTCATGGAATTTTGATAATCAATAACCAAAACGTGGAGACGCGAGAGGACAAAAACGTAGAGACGCGATTAATCGCGTCTCTACCGAATACCGAAATCAAACAAAAAAATGGTGGTTTTGCCGGCGATAAAAACCCAATGTTTCATTCAAATATTTCGCGTGTAATTCGATGGTATAAAGGCCGTTGTTCATTTGAAATCAGAAAACTGAATGAAAATTTCGGTTGGCAAAGCAGTTTTTATGACCATATCATACGCACCCCCAGAGCATTTGAAAATATCCAAAATTATATCGAAAATAACCAGTCGAAATGGGCGGAAGATTGTTTTAATGAAATCGATTAACCACTGTAGCCATGCGATTCATCGCATGAAATAACAAGTCTCATTCATCCCATGAAATAACAAGTCTCATTCATCCCGTGAAATAATAAGTTTGATATAGCAAGAAAAAACAAGTCTCATTCATCGCATAGAAACTTCGTAATCTTCAGATATAAATATGGAACATACCTTCCGTGGATACGTGATAGATCAATTATCCACGGAAGGTTCCACAACCTCAAACATCAAATTACATTCATCGCATAGAAACATCCAATCATTGATGTAAACATGCAATCTATCTTTTACAGATATAACCTATCTTTTGATAGATACGTGATACCTTTTGCAAAATACGTGATTTCTTTTGCGGATATGCGATTTCTATTATGGATACGCGATGAATCGCGTATCTATCAATTAAATACATTAAATTCCTTCTCGACTTCCTCAGCCGCAGGCACGAAAACAGATGTATCAAATAGACTTACTTCAATCTCTTTGTCAGACAAATTCGCGATAGAAACTCCTTTATTTGAAACAGCAATTTTTAGTAATTGCCCTCTGAAGCCCACTCGGAACGAATAGCTCGTCCATTCTTTGGGTAAAACAGGCTTAAACGAAACCTTATCTTCTTTGACACGCATCCCGCCAAATCCTTTCACAACGGACATCCACGTTCCTGCCATCGACGTAATGTGCAGACCATCTTCCGTATCATTATTGAAGTCATCCAAATCAAGTCGGGCTGTACGTAAATACATTTCGTACGCTTTTTCTTCTTTCCCTAACATCGTAGCTAAAATCACATGTACACAGGGCGACAAAGAAGATTCATGCACGGTCAACGGCTCGTAAAAATCAAAATTTCTGCGTAAATCTTCTATATCAAAGTCATTTTCAAAGAAATACATTCCTTGCAAGACATCCGCTTGCTTGATAAAACAAGAGCGTAAAATTCTATCCCATGACCATTTCTGGTTGATTGGTCGGTGTTCTGTGATCGCATCTACCGGGAGAAGTTCTTTATCTAAGAAACCATCTTGTTGTAAATAGACTTGTCTTTCTGGGTCATACGGGAAATACATATTTTCAATAATGTGCTTCCATTTTGCTGTTTCCTCACTTTCATTGAAGGCATTTTCGGTACAAATCTCCACGTATCTTGGCGCATCTTGTTTCACTTTTTCAATCGCTTCTAGCGTATATTTCAAAGTCCAAACAGCGATGTAATTCGTGTACCAGTTATTATTTACGTTGTTTTCATATTCATTTGGCCCTGTCACCCCAAGCATTACATATTTCTCCTTACTTGCAGACCAATTTACGCGCTGCGCCCAAAAACGTGAAATTCCCATCAAGACATCTAATCCAAACTCTGCCAAATACGATTCATCTCCAGTATAGGTAATGTAGTCATAAATCGCATAAGCAATCGCGCCATTTCGGTGAATTTCCTCAAATGTAATTTCCCATTCGTTGTGGCACTCTTCTCCGTTCATTGTCACCATCGGGTAGAGTGCAGCCCCATTAGAAAAACCTAAAAGCTTCGCATTTTCTATGGCTTTTTTCAAATGGTTATGTCTGTAAACCAGCAAGTTACGAGCTACATCTTGGTCAGCAGTAGCTAGATAAAAAGGCAAGCAATACGCCTCTGTGTCCCAATACGTCACACCACCGTATTTTTCGCCTGTAAACCCTTTTGGTCCGATATTTAGACGTGCGTCGCTGCCTGTGTAGGTCTGTTGCAAATGGAATATATTGAAACGAATGCCTTGTTGCGCGGCGTCATCACCCTCAATTACGATGTCATTATTTTGCCATTTTTTGTCCCAAGCTTGCACATGTTCCGCTAGTAATTGGTCAAATCCAAGACGTACAAGCAACTCTATCGACGATTTAGCCCGATTCATTAACTCTTTTTTCGGGTGATTTTCAGACGATAAGTTTACTGCAAATTTTTCGATAACTAATGTATCTCCCTCATTTACAGCTACTTTTGTTTCGGAGGCAACGTATTTTTCTTTTTTAATTGGCAATGTATTTAGAGCCAATATTGAATCATTTTTCTTTACTTGGAAATACATTCCAGTACATACCTGAAACGTTGGTACAGTCTCCCAGATAGACTGCTTGGTCTGAAGTGTCAAATAGGCTTCAGCGTGTGCCGTTTCTTTTTCCACCTCTTCCCAAAATTTCTCCCCATGATTGGAGTCTCTATTAGAAACATCACCATCCAGAAAACTTTCAATCTGAATTTCACCAGAAAAATTCACTGCTTTCACTGCGTATCGAATTGCACCGGCTTCATCAAGTGAAAGGCTACAAAAACGACTACTTGTAATCTCAATAGTTTTTCCGTTTGGTAGTGTAACCAAGCAGTGTCTGTCCAAAACGCCTCTTTTCATGTCTAGTGAACGTTTGAACGAATGAATTTCTGCCGTTGCTAAATCTAGGCGTGTACCATCTACATGAATATCTAGGCCAATCCAATTACAAGCATTGATAACTTTGGCAAAGTAGTTTGGATAACCGTTTTTCCACCAACCTACGCGTGTTTTATCAGGAAACCAAACACCTGCTACATAATTTCCTTGCAATGAATGTCCTGAATAATACTCTTCGAAATTTCCTCTTTGACCCATTCGTCCATTTCCTAGACTCATCAAGCTTTCAGTAACTTCGTTATGGGCAGCATGAAAACCCTCTTCGATAACACACCAAGGGTCAATAGTTATGTAATTTTTCATTTTTCGTCGTAAAGTATAGTTAAAGTATTACTGTTCTAAAACCGTGAATAATTCGTCTGTTGTAAAACCTGTAAAGGAAGGAATTAAGACATCAGCTATGGCTAAAACGTCTGGATCACCGATCCCAACGGTGAACATATTGGCAGCTTTTGCAGCTTGAAGTCCAGCAAACGCGTCTTCAAATACAATGCAAGAACTTGCCTCCACACCCAATGCCTCCGCTCCTTTTAGGAAAACCTCAGGGTCTGGTTTGCTATTTTTTACCGAGTTTCCATCAATAATGGCATCGAATTGCGAGAGCATCCCGATCTTATCTAAGATTTTTACCGCATTTTTACTTGCTGAGCCCAAAGCACATACGATTCCTTTTGACTTAAAATCAGCAAAAAAAGCTGAAACACCCGGCAAAACGTCTGCTGGTGTCATGGACTCAACTAACTCCAAGTAGAGCGTATTTTTCCAAGTTGCGTAGTAATCGAATTGCTCTTGAGTCAAACTTACTTGCCCGTGAGCAAGAATAGCCTTGAGTGAATCTACGCGGCTGATTCCTTTTAATGTTTCGTTAAATTCTTCATCAATATCAAAGCCAAGTTTATTGGCTAATTGTTTCCACGCCTGATAATGGTAAACGGCAGTGTCCACGATGACCCCATCTAGGTCAAAAAGAAAAGCATTTATTTTCATTAATTCTGTATTTCTAAAAGTAAAAATCCTGTTGGTTCAACCGTACTCCCCTCTAAATCAACTAATTCACCTGTAAGTAAATTTTTCGCCTTGTTCGCTCCTTTTACGATTTCTTGGAAGCGACTCATCGAAATTTTTTGCGTTTGTGTACTTGTATTCGAGATAACCATCACACGTTGCTTATCTGTATATCTAAAATACACATATACTCCCTCTTGGAAAGGCGCAAACTGCTTGAATTTTCCTTGCGTAATCGCCTCAGAATTTTTACGAATAGTGGCTAATTTCTTTACAAAATCATAGGTTTCCTGTTCTAGTGGAGTACGATCGGAAGCATTGAATTTATTTTGTACATCTGTTTTCCAACCACCTACAAAATCCTTACGAACCTCCGCATCTGACGGATTTTTGAAGTTCTTTACAGCCAATTCTGTTCCATAATAAATTTGTGGAATACCTCGAAGGGTCATTAACCAAGTGAGTCCCATTTTGTATTTCGCGTGATTTTCCCCAATCACAGATAGAAAACGGTCTTCATCGTGGTTATCTAAATACGTAACCAAAAGTTCTGGATTTTGATATAAATAATCTTGCGCCAATGTTCCATAAATTCGGTTTACACCATCATGCCAACCGTATGCCTGATTTAGCCCTGTCTTTATAGCTACAAATAACTGATAATCAATAGTTGACTGTAAATTACATGTAAAAGGTAATTTCAAATTATTGCGAACAAATGCCGCTTGATTGGCAACGGGAGTCGCAATAGATTCACCGAATAAAAGAAGAGTTGGGTATTCTGCAAGCAAGGCATCATTGCAACGATTCATGAAATCCATATCATTATACATGTACGTATCAATTCGCCATGCATCAATCCCAAAGTATTCAACAGTCCAAAGAGCATGTTGAATCAAAAAATTAGCAACAAATGGATTTTTTTGGTTCAAGTCTGGTAAAAAAGACATAAACCAACCGTTTGTCATTACTTTTCTATCGTATTCAGATGCATTTGGGTCTAGGATAGCCGGTTCCTTAAAAGACGTTTGGGTAAACGTATCCCATTGATTCAACCAATCTTTCATCGGCAAATCTTTCAGAATCCAGTGATTGATACCCACATGATTATATACAGCATCTTGAATTACTTTCAGACCTTTTTTGTGTGCTTCGTTAATCAGGTTTTTATAAGCTTCATTACCTCCTAAACGCCGATCAACTTGGTAGTGGTCTGTAAAACCATAACCGTGGTAGGCACTACGCATCGTACCATTTTCGTTAGTTTGCGCTTGATCATTCTCGATAACAGGGTTTAACCAAAGAGCTGTCACCCCTAAATCTGTAAAATAATCAAGATGTTGTTGAACGCCTTGTAAATCTCCTCCATGTCTGGCAAATGGGTTATTTCTATCCGCGATTGGATCTGCCATTTCTGGAAATGCATCGTTGGATTCATCTCCATTGGCGAATCTATCAGGCATGAGCAAATAAATAAAGTCAGCAGGCGAAAGTCCCTGAGGTTGGTAAGATGAACGAGGTAGTAAGTCAAAAGACTGACGAATGGCACCTTCCTCTGTTTGTGCCCGAAAAACAATTTGACCTGGCTTCGTTTTAGAGTCAATAAGTAAATCGACAAATACATAATTTGGGTTCTCCACTTTATGTACTTTTTTAAGTTTTACGCCCTTATAAGCATCCATAGTAACAGAATGCTCCGCGATGTTTTTACCATGAATAAGGAGCTGAACTTCCGGATTTTTCATCCCTACCCACCAATTTGTTGGGTTAATTCTTAAAGAAGAGACAGTCTGAGCGTAGCTGTAGCCACACACGAAGATTTGTACTATTACGAGAAATAGTACGGTTTTTCTTAATTTCATTCGGTTTCAAAGTATTGTTCGACAAAGCAAAATAAAGCAATTAGTGAGTTTTTTCATAAAAAAAACATTTTTACCTTTGAAATTCACGCGAAACTTTAACCATAAAATGAAACGCTTATTATTGAATCTTGCCCTTATGACTACCTTAACTACTGCAAATGCCCAAGTGGCCAACCAAACCAAAGATGACAAATTAATTATCTATCAAATTTTCACACGTCTGTTTGGAAATACAAATTCGACCAATGCTTTTAACGGTACTTTGGCACAAAATGGCACAGGTAAACTGAATGATATTACGCCGAGAAGTTTACAATCCTTGAAAGAATTTGGCATTTCACATGTATGGTACACGGGTGTTATTGAACACGCAACCATGACAGATTATTCCTCTTTTGGTATCAAAAAAGATCATCCGAGTGTTGTAAAAGGGATTGCAGGCTCACCGTATTCTATCAAAGATTACTATGATATCAATCCAGATTTAGCCGTTGATGTACCCAACAGATTGCAAGAGTTTGATGCACTTGTTGAACGCACACACCAAGAGGGATTGAAAGTTATCATTGATTTTGTACCCAATCATGTAGCACGTTCGTATTATTCTGATAAAAAGCCAGATGGCATCGAAGATTTTGGTGAAAAAGACGATAAAAATGTATTTTTTGACCCCAATAATAACTTTTATTATTTGCCCAATACGGCATTTGAAGTACCTAAAGAAGTAAATCCACCCGTTTCATTCACGGAAAGTTACATTGAATATCCAGCGAAAGCGACGGGCAATGATGTTTTTTCTGCAAAGCCAAGCATCAACGATTGGTATGAAGCCATCAAATTGAATTATGGGATACATTATGGAGAAAATCAACGGAGATACCTCAAAAGTATCCCAGATACATGGCATAAAATGCACCACATTCTACAGTATTGGGCGGCAAAAAATGTCGATGGTTTCCGTTGTGATATGGCAGAAATGGTACCTGTAGAATTTTGGTCTTGGGTAATTCCGAAAATTAAATCTGAATTTCCTCATGTCATTTTTATCGCTGAAATTTACAATCCAGCTGCCTATCGCACTTATTTGTTTGAAGGGAAGTTTGATTATTTGTACGACAAAGTAGGGCTTTATGATGCCCTCAGACGGCTTATGGAAGGCGGTGGACATGCGGCAGACATTACCCGTGTATGGCAACAAGAATCTGGCGACTTCGGCAATCGAATGCTTCGGTTCTTGGAAAACCACGATGAACAACGCATTGCTTCACGCTTTTTTGCTAAAGATGCCAGAATTGGAATACCAGCTATGTTCCTTTCAGCAACGTTACACAGTGGACCACTCATGTATTACTTTGGGCAGGAATTGGGTGTAAACCCCACCCAAGCTGAAGGTTTCCAAGGAGATGACGGCCGAACAACTATTTTCGACTACTGGGGTGTACCAGAAATTCAAGCATGGAATAATAACGGGCAATTCAACGACGAAAAATTAACAACGGAACAGAAAGACTTACGTCAAGCATATCTAGAAATCAATGAATTTATAAAAAATAATTCGGCAGTCCGAAATGGACATTTCCATGATTTGCAGTATTTGAATCACCACGGCTTATCGCCCAATTATAACGAGCAAAAAATCTACAGCTATTTGCGTTACAATGACGAACAACAACTGCTTATTGTAGTCAACTTTGATTTGTCACAGACCTATAAAACGGTAGTCAAGCTACCCAAGGGAGTATTGAAGGAAACTTCTGAAACGGCAACAATTACCCAAGGGAAGCAGAAAAAGGGACGGAACAAACGGGCATGGAGCTCCTTGTACGAGACAGGATTACCCGTTGAGTGTCCTCCCAATTCATACCAAGTCTTTCTATTAAAATAACCCTTACCTACCAATAATTAACCAATTTAATCCTATGGCATCTAGTACAGCACCGTTGAACAGCGGAAATTCTTCACAAAAACCGGCTTTATCTTTCTGGGATATATGGAACATGAGCTTCGGCTTTTTGGGCATACAAATGGGTTTTGCCTTACAGAATGCGAATGCAAGTCGAATTTTACAAACTTTTGGAGCAGACGTCGAGCATTTGTCTTGGTTTTGGCTCGTTGCTCCGATTACCGGTATGGTTGTTCAGCCGATTATTGGACATTATAGCGACCAAACTTGGACAAAAATGGGAAGACGGCGGCCTTACTTCTTAACTGGTGCACTTCTTGCAGCCGTTGGACTTGTGCTCATGCCCAATGCTGGAATTTTTGTGCATTTACTTCCTACATTATGGATTGGCGCTGGATTTCTGATGATTATGGATGCATCTTTCAACATAGCAATGGAACCATTCAGAGCATTGGTTGCAGATAAACTGAACTCCGACCAACGGACACTCGGATTTTCTATTCAAACGGTTCTCATCGGGATTGGTGCTGTGGTGGGCTCTTGGCTTCCGTATATTTTAGCGGAGTGGTTCGGCGTAACGAAAGTCGCGTTGGCGGGCGAAATACCTTTCAATTTGATACTCTCCTTTGTTATCGGCGCACTATTATTGGTTGGTACGATTGTTTGGACAATTGCCAAGACAACCGAATACAGTCCGGAACAACAGGCCATTTACAATGGAGAAAGTACTGTACACGAAAAAGCAAAATTCAGCGCTATTTTTGCTGATATAAAAAACATGCCCAAAGCCATGAAACAGTTAGGTTTGGTTCAGTTTTTCTCTTGGTTTGGACTTTTTTCAATGTGGGTATTCTCAACACCTGCCATTGCACAACATATTTATCAATTACCTATAGGGGATAATTCATCTGAAACCTACAATGATGCAGCCAATTGGGTGGGTGTCATATTTGGGGTTTATAATCTAGTTTCAGCTATTTATGCCTTCTTTTTACCCGCTATCGCATATCGATTTGGACGTAAAAAAACCCATGCGTTTTCATTAATTGCGGGTGGAGTTGGTCTCATTTCAATCTATTTTATGCCTTCTCCTGAATGGCTCTTGGTTTCTATGGTTGGTGTTGGAATTGCATGGGCAAGTATTCTGGCGATGCCTTATGCCATTCTGGCGGGATCAATTCCTCACCAAAAAATGGGAATTTACATGGGTATATTTAATTTTTTCATCACTTTACCACAGATTACCAACGGGATTGTTGGAGGATTAATTGTTAAAAATTTGTTTCAAAACCAAGCTATTTTAGCCTTAGTAATGGGTGGTGTTTGTTTACTTTTAGCTGCTATTTCTGTTTTAAATGTAGAAGATAAAGATGATGTAATTTTGGCTTAAATTACCATTTTTGTCATCGATAAATACAAAATACATATCCATGCAACCTCCTACTTGGTCTACTGTAGGAGGTTGTTTCATTAAAAATGAGGAAATTAAACGATACATACTTACTTTCGTACAATGGAAACGAGCAAATCTGTCAAATTCGCCACGCATGTTATTTTATGGATATGCTACACTTTTCTACCTGTTATTTACACGATACAAAAGATATCCAGTGATCCTGGCTTTGCCTCTCAGTCCACATTTAATAATCCTTACTTTTGGGCATTTGTTTCTGCTTCCTCTGTCTCTTTGTTCTATATAAATTCAGAGATACTTATCCCGAATTATTTCAAGAAAAAGAAAAACTTACAGTACTTTGGGATTCTGTCTATCATTATCGGCTTATTCATTATCGTCCGGGTGATTATGCGTATCAATATTACAGGAAGCGCGAGTCTCACCTATTATTTCTACTTTAACGCCTTACTTCCTTATTTGCTTATCTTTTCTTTGAGTACGTCGTACCGTTTTTTTACAGACTACCAAAAAGAACAGGAACTCATTCGTTCTAAAGAAAACGAGCGATTGCGTTCTGAACTCTCTTTCCTTCGCTCGCAAATTTCTCCCCATTTTATGTTTAACTTAATGAACAGCATGGTGTCTTTGGCAAGGAAAAAATCCGATATTTTAGAGCCCTCTTTAATAAAAATGTCTGAGCTTCTTCGCTACATGCTTTACGAAAAGGACGACTCAAAAATAGCAGTTGAGAAAGAAATTCAATATCTTGACAACTATATTGCATTGCAACAACTAAGATTTGGAAAAAAAATTGCGATTCAATTTGACCACTCGGCATGTCAGGATAATCATCTTATTGAACCCATGTTGTTGATTCCATTCGTAGAAAATGCTTTCAAGCACGGTACTGGATTAGTGAGAGAACCATTTATTGAAATCACCCTAAGTTCACAGCCTTGTTGTTTGTATTTTAAAGTCGTTAATAAAGTAACGACAGAAACCGTGGATGCCAAAGATTCTAGCTCTGGAATTGGGCTAGCCAATGTTCGCCGGCGACTTGATTTATTATATCCTAATGCATACACGTTAGACACACGTACAGAAAAAGACATATACATCTCTGAATTACACTTAAATTTTGAAAAATAAATGACCTTGAATTGCATCGCAGTTGATGACGAAGAGCTTGCGCTCGAACTCCTAGAAGACAACATCAAACAAGTCCCTTTTTTACGCTTAATTGGAAAGTGCAGCAATGCTTTTGAAGCGCTAGAAATCCTACAAACAGAAAAAGTCGACCTTATTTTTATGGACATACAAATGCCCGGATTGACAGGCGTACAGTTTCTGAAAAGTCTTAGCAACAGTCCATTGGTAATTTTTATTACAGCATACGAACAATATGCATTGGACGGTTTTGAATTAGACGTAGTAGATTATTTACTAAAACCTGTTTCGTTTGAACGCTTTTTAAAAGCGGCTAACAAAGCGCTAGACAAATACAGTGTTGCTCAACTTGCATTGCAAACACCAAACAACGAGTACTTTTTTGTAAACTCTGAATATTCCTTGGTAAAAGTGAAATACGATGACATTACATATATAGAAGGGCTAAAAGACTATATTAAAATTTATCTAAAGGCTACTACTCGACCTGTTATTACCCGAATGACAATGAAAAGTATCGAGGAAAAATTAATTCCTTATAATTTCATGCGTGTACACAAATCATTCATTATATCGTTAGATAAAATAGTTTCTATCAGAAATCTAAAAGTTATGATAGAAAATGCAACTATTCCCATTAGTGAACAGAATATTGATGATCTATTAACACGTATTGGCAGCAAATAATTTTGTATTCTAACTATACGAAAAGGAAAATGAAATTCGTTAATATACTTATTAATAGTATATTATTTGACTATTTAATAAATTCAATTTGTACTATTTTGGTAATTAGGGTAAAATCACTACCTTTGCGTTAGAAATAGAAAAAAGTCTTGCAATAGACTTACAAAATATATTTGGCCTTTGCCAATCTTGGCTGACAACCCCGAGAGAAGATTTCACCATCTTTTTTTCAAATGTTAAAATGTAAGAAGTGTGTATTCATTTCGGTTGTCGTTTGTTCTTTGTTTTTTGTTTTCAGTGTGAAAGCAGCCTCTTTTGAAAAGTACGCCCCTAAATTACTTCGCTTTGAAGGAAAGGGCTACGGGATTCATAAAGCTGTTTGGGGCGAAAAAGACTTTACCAAGTCTCAAGCTTTGCAAATTCTCCGTAAAGAGTATTGGGATAAATACCACGGAAATGCATTCAAGCACCAAGAAGTAGCGGAAGTTCTTATTGACCACCTAATTAACGCAGGGCCTGGTAAAGAAAATGAGCATATTAAGGCGTTCGAAGCAATCATTGGAGTACCACAAAACGGTGTCCTTTCTTTAAAAGATATTGAAAGAGCCAACTCCTTTTATTTTGCCGAACAAGTCGTAAATCCGTACGTAAAGTACAGAATTTATTACTATCACACCCGAAAGAAGTCAGCAGAATACCCTGGATGGGTGACACGTGCTGCCTCTTTCTTCATCAAAAATACGAACTTACATGCGAGTATTGCTGATGTTTCCCTTCCCGCTGATATCGAAAAACGATTTAGATATGTTGATTTCAATAGCGTGTACGCTGTAAATCGATAAATCTAGTTTCTGTACTACAAAATACGTCAAAGCGAGCTCCTTCTCTAAGGGCTCGCTTTTTCTCTTTTTAAAATAAGATTTTACTCTTTTTTTTTCTCTTTCATTGAAAATGCTCAATTTTGTAGCCTATTACAACCAGTACATCTTCATCAAACAATGCAAAATAGTGAGCTAGATAGAATTATCGAAAACATGGATACCGTATTCAGAGGCGATGCTTGGCACGGTCCATCCGTCATGGAAATCCTGAATAGCCTCCCCCCCCATGCTGTCACAAAGAAAAGTGGGAACTCCAAACACACTATCGCAGAACTCGTCTTTCACTTAAAAGCATGGCGTGTTTTCGTGTTTCAGAAATTACAAAATAATATCCATTTCTCTCTCCAAACAGAAACGGATAACTTTGGAAACCCCACGGAAGTATCTGAAGAAAATTGGCCTAATCTCGTAAATGACTTAAAAGAAGCTCACTCAAAACTCCTCCAAGAGCTTGAGAAATTTGACGATACGCTTCTCAGCCAACGCGTAGCAGGTGAACACTACGATTTTTATACTTTACTTCACGGAATTATCCAACACGATACCTACCATCTTGGCATGATTTGGGTGCTTTGGGACTAATCTTCTGTCTTTACTCAAATATCCTAGCTACGTTCAAATAAAGAAAATAAAACTAGTAAATTAGGTTTATTTTTGAATTCACAAGTAAATACATTTACTTGTGAATATTTCTAATCAAAAAAGCCATGAAAAAAATACAAAATTACTTGAAAGAAGCATTTTCTTTCACGCAAAATGAGGCACGCGGTGCACTCTTACTGCTGCTATTGCTTGTTGTTTTTGTCCTTCTAATGAACCTAAGCGATGCTTTTTTTACCGGTAATCCACCTGAAATAACAATCGAACACATACAAAAATTAGAAGAAACCACGGAAATACTCAAACGCACAGAAAGCAAGGCATATTCAAAATATAAATACACGAAAGAAGCAAGTAAAAAATTCCCATTTGACCCCAATACAGCATCCGTCCCTACCCTCATTTCCTTGGGATTTCCTACCTATTTAGCTGAACGAATAGACAAATACAGAAACAAGGGAGGGAAATTCAGAAAAGCCGAAGATCTTCAAAAAATTTATGGTCTATCACCCAAGCTATGGGGTAAAATTGCCCCTTTTGTCCAACTTTCATCTCCCTCTTCCAACCAAAAATATCTAGAAAAACAAGAATTTACCCAAAAAGAATCTACTCCATCTACATTCATCCCCAATGAAACTAACAATGTTGGAAACGAACGAACTATCAGTTCCAAATCAAAAACCATCCGCTTTGATTTAAACGCTGCAGATACAACGCAACTTAAACTATTACCTGGAATCGGCAGTGGATATGCGAAAAGAATTATTGCTTATCGGGATAAACTGGGTGGTTTCATAGAAGTTGAGCAAGTCTCCGAAACTTATCAACTGAGTGAATTAGCCATTCAAAGTATTACAGAACAATGTTTTGTACAAAAAGAAGTCCGGAAAATTGCACTTAATAAAGTAGAAAAAATTACACATCCTTACCTCACTTACGCACAAGCAAATTCCTTGATTTCGTATCGAAAACAACATGGTTCCTATAAAAATGAACAAGATTTACGTGCAATCAAAACACTAAATGAAAGCACTATTCAGCGGATTCTCCCTTATTTATCTTTCGATTAAGTTAAAAAAAATAGTATCATCTACGTTGTACTTTTGGGATGATTGTAGGTAGAAGGACTTTTTTTCATCTTGTACAAAAACCTGAATTAAATAGTGATTCCCCCTGAAAGTACACTCCTGAACAATTCCTTTAAATTGTCCATCTTTTAGTGATAATACCAACATTTCAGGACGAAGAAAAGGAGAATTTAGTTTGTATTTCTCTTGAAAATCGGGGGAAATGAGGGTATAAATGCCCGTTAAACCGGCTACATATTCGTTGATAGGAGAGTGATACAGACTTTCAGGTGGCGCAGTTTGAATTAAATTGCCATTTTGAAGAACAGAAATTTCATCTGCCCATGCAAAGGCATCTGTAACATCGTGGGTAACGAAAATACAGACGATTTTTTCCTCTTCGACAAATTCCCGCAATGTATTCTGCAAATGGCGTTTGTTTAAAGGATCAAGATGACTGAAGGGCTCATCAAGTAATAGTACGTCTGGCGTATCCGCCATTGCTTTCACAATGGTTGCACGTTGTTGCTCACCACCTGACACCTCGCGGGGTAAACGATGTCCAATATTTTCTAAACCAGACAATTTTAGCAACATTTCTGTACGCTCCATCTGATATTCTTTTTGAAAGAAACGAAGTTCGTACGCGATATTTTCACGAATAGATATATTGGGAAATAAACCATCTTGTTGTCTGACTAGCTTGATTTCTGGATGCCCAGGAACTAATTTTTCATTAGGTGGTTTCACTCGTTCTTCACGTAAAAAAAGAGAACCTGTTGATGGATTTTCCAGTCCAGCGAGTAAATGCAGTAATGTAGATTTCCCAGCCCCACTTTCACCTACAATCGCCCAAACAGAGGAAGGCAATAGTACTTTGGAGACTGGATGAACCAATTGTAGGTCTGCAATAGAAAAGGAAAGTTGATTTAATTGAAACACACAAGGATAAATTTATACAAACCTGAACAGTTTGTGCTTAGTTAAAACGTATGAGGGATAAAATAACCCATGACAATTGTCAAAATGAATCTACTTGATCTTACAAAAATATGTAGATTTGAGAGAATTATGGAGAATCACGGACAAATGCTCGAACAGTATAAGCAACAAACGAAGTGTTTGGTTGCATTAGATTCCATCATTTTTGGGTTTGATGGAGAAAAACTACAATGTTTACTTGTAAAAAGAGGTATCCAAACAGACCAAGAAAGTTGGTCACTGATGGGTGGGTGGCTACGGCCGGATGAAAGTCTCGATCAGGCTGCAAACCGTATTGTTGTTGAATTAACAGGATTAAATCATGTATTTCTAGAACAACTCTATAGCTTCGGTAATCCAATGCGTGACCCTATTGAAAGAACTGTGTCAATCACTTATTATGCTCTCATTAACGTGCATGCGTATGAAGAAGAGAGGAATAAGAATTTCATCGCAAAATGGTTTGATTTAAACGAACTACCTCCTCTCCTATTCGACCACCATCAGTTTATTCAAACAGCTATACAGGCGCTTAGACAAAAGGCAGCTTTTTACCCTGTCGGTTTCGAGCTTTTACCCGAAAAATTCACGCTACCTCAATTACAAGCACTTTATGAGGCAATTTATATGACAACTTTTGATAAACGAAACTTTAGTAGAAAGATATTATCCCTCGATATTTTGGAAAAATTGGAAGAAAAACAGCGTGGATTTTCTAAAAAAGGGGCTTATTTATATCGTGTAAAAGAAGAAGCAAAAAAAGAATCCGCCAACGATTTTCACTCAATTGTGTCTAACGTTGACGGATTATTTCGACAGAAGCTAATTACTTCTTAATTACCACAATACTCATCTTATCCTTAAAAGTTGTCCCTGCATCTGCATCAATACGTTCGTTTTCGATGCCAGCGGCAAGAAGAGCTCTTTTTAAGGCAAATGCTCTTTTCTTAGCTAATTTTGGTTCTGACTTTGTTTTACCAAATCCTTCAAATCTAATTTGAAGATTTGGGTTATTTTTCATTGTCTCTACAAGCGATGCAATAGCTTCTTTGCTATTTGCATTAGGTTCCACATCTTTCTTTGTCGCGAATGTAATTTCTGGAAGGACAAATTTCTTACCTGCAGGCTGAGTTGCATCCTTCACATAACTAGTCAGAGCAGGATATAAATCAACTTTTTGAACTTCCGCCTCCTCCACTACATTCGGTACAGGCACCGTTTCTTTGGTCATCATGCTATCAATTTGATCAGGTGTAATAGTTTGATCATCCATTACTTCCACGACCTCATCCGTACTATTTTCATCAAATAAGGCAATATTTTGTTGAGACTGATACCAATAAGCACCAGCAGCAACCAAGACGGCAGCTATACCAATTGCCAGAATTGTTTGAATAGATACACCTCCAGCATTTGAAGAATGTTGTACATCCGCATTTGTAGTGTAAGAAGTAGCGACTTGAGGAGGGAAATCTTCTTTTTTAAGCTTCTTTGGTTGTGTAGATGCAAATTTGTAACTGATAAGGTCTTGTAAACCAAGTGCAGGAACCATTTTGTCTAATAGCCCGGGAGGTGCAGTCGTTAAGAGTGCTTCGTGATGTGTTTGCATAAAATATACCAAATCAGAAACATCCATTTTCTCTTTAGAAACGATTTGTGCAAGCGAGTCAACCAACGAAGTAGTAACTAAGCCAATAAAAATCGTCGAGCAAACCTTATTTGCACCCGCATATGAACCAATGGTACTAACTAATGGGCTTTTAAATGCAGGAAAAACCTGACTAATTAACTTATTTCCCTTTTCGACGACAGCGTCCAATAATTCTTTGTCAGCTAAAATAGCATCAAAGTTTTCAATGAAAGGTGAGCTTTGAACCCCGCCAACGACTTGAGAATACAAGAGGTTTGCTCCCATATTACTGTTACTTCTGCGTATCAGACCTGCGACAAGTGTAAAATAAATTCCTTTGATTGCCTTATCCACGTCACCAGCTTCAGATCCAACAATTTTTTTAATGGTTTCGAGTCTATCCTCCGTGAAAATAGTCTCGTAGTCGTTAAACAGTTTCATACCTTAATTTATCTTCTTTATTCATTACGATATGCAAAATAACACAAAAAGAAGAACGCAAGCACGTATATTAGCAAATTATATATTTATTGGCTTGTTTATAGATATAAATTTTTCATGATAGCAATGCCTAAAAATAACATACATGAACGGCTTCGATTCTTTTGATGTTCCGCTTTCTCTTTCATTACCAACAAGAAACGAGCCTTAGCTCACATGAACTTATCTCATATTACTTATCTTTGTTATGCTGAAAAACTTTTTTTCAGAAAATAAAAACATACATTCGTAATTCAGATAGCATATAAATATGAGACTTCGAACTGAATTAGAACCGATTCTCTCTAACTTTGAACTACAACCGAAGAGTAAAATTGTTACCATCGGTTCGTGCTTTTCGGATCATATTGGTCAACTTCTACAGGACAATAAAATAGATTGCATCAAAAACCCAATGGGTACTATCTACAATCCCCTTTCTATTTTTGCAGCTATCCAAGCGGGAATTGAATCAAGAGAACCTCATTCGGAGTTATTTGTGAATAAAGGAACTATTTGGCATCATTTTAATTTTCATTCATCTTTCTGGAGTGAATCAAAATCTGACCTTATCACTCAAATACAACAAGCAAAGTTTGAATTAAAAAATGCTATTTCAAACGCAAACGTATTAGTGATTACATTCGGAACATCCTATGTCTATCGACACAAGGAAACACAAGAATATATAGCTAATTGTCATAAAGTACCTGCTTCTTCGTTTGAGAAAATTTTACTTTCAGACTTGGAGATAATAAGTTCATTTTCGAATGTTTACCAAAAATTAATACAACTGAACCCATCACTACATATTCTTCTTACGATCAGCCCTGTAAGACATACAAAAGATACGCTCACGTTTAATGCACTAAGTAAAAGTATTCTTCGAGTAGTTTCTCATCGCTTACAAGAATCTTACAAAAATGTATCTTATTTTCCTGTTTTAGAAATCATGCAAGATGACTTACGTGATTACAGATTTTATGAAAAAGATTTGATTCACCCAAATCAACAAGCGATTGAATATATCTATGAACGATTCCGTACTGCTTATTTTTCAGAAAGTCTTCAGAAGTTACACGACGAATGGCAAAAAATAAAATTAGCATTACAGCATAAACCCTTTTACACAGGCACAATAAGTCACCTTCATTTTTTGGAAAATTTGGTTAAAAAACTAGGCCAAATAAATGAAAAAATAGATGTAACTACAGAAATAAAAAATGTAGAAAGTCAACTAGAAGAAATTCGCAGGAAATTGGATTAAACTAATTTTTCAGTTTACTTGTTGAAAAACGTAGGAACTCTACCAACAAAATAAATCTAACAACGCATGGGAGAATTGACCATAACGAAAGAGAAAGTACTTTTAGCCCTTGGCACGGTGCAAGAGCCAGACTTAAAAAAAGATTTGGTTACGTTAAACATGATTAAGGACGTCGAGGTTGGTGTCAATCAAGTTTCATTCACTGTGGTATTGACCACTCCAGCTTGTCCGCTCAAGGAAAAAATAAAGAGTGATTGTACAAAAGCAATACATGCACAATTAAGTGCTGACATTGAAGTTTCCATCAAAATGACTGCTGATGTTACTTCTGTACGTGACCAATCCCCTACACTCCCGGGCGTAAAAAACATCATCGCTATTTCATCAGGAAAAGGAGGCGTTGGAAAGTCAACGGTAACTGTGAATTTAGCCATGGCATTAAAAGCAGCAGGGGCAAAAGTGGGTATTATTGATGCTGATATTTCTGGGCCTTCCATTCCAGTGATGTTTGGTGGGGAAGATTTACAACCCTTGATTACGCAAAAAGAGGGGAAGAATATGATTTCTCCTATCCTACAGTATGGGATTAAAATGATATCTATCGGATTCCTAACACCTGCAGAAAGTGCTGTTGTTTGGCGTGGGCCTATGGCAAGTCAAGCACTTCGTCAATTTTTTGGAGATGTGGATTGGGGAGAATTGGATTATCTATTGATTGATTTACCTCCTGGGACAAGTGACATTCACCTAACTTTGGTACAAACGGTTCCGGTAACTGGGGCAATTGTCGTTACAACACCACAAAAAGTGGCCTTGGCAGATGCTATGAAAGGCATGGCGATGTTCAAGCAACCTCAAATCAATGTGCCTGTTTTAGGGGTGATTGAAAACATGGCTTACTTTACGCCTGCGGAACTTCCAGACAACAAATACTATATTTTTGGTCAAGGTGGCGGGCAGCAATTGGCGGACAAATACGAAGTTCCACTATTGGGTCAAATCCCCTTAGTACAAGGTATTCGGGAAGGCGGCGACTCGGGAAGACCTATTATGATGGAAAGTGAAAATCCAACAACTGTGGCGTTCAGCCAAGCAGCGTCCGCTTTAGCTCAGCAAGTGGCGATTCGGAATGCTCAGGAACCTAAAACCAACCGAGTCATTGTCCAATAAAATTTAAAAAAGGGGGAAGATAACTTATTCTATCTGAAAGTAGACTATTTGCGGATAGATATGTATTTTTACATTCTGAAAATGAAAAACCATGCAAGAAATTACAAAACGCATTGAAGCTGCTTTAGATACAGTAAGACCCTATTTAGAGGCAGATGGAGGGAATGTCAAAATAATCGAGTTGACAGATGACATGGTGGTAAAGTTAGAATTAGTGGGATCTTGCAGTTCGTGCCCTATGTCGGCCATGACCTTCAAGGCAGGTTTAGAAGAAGCTATTCTAAAAGCTGTACCTGAAATTTCCAAGGTCATCGCTGTAAACCTGACCACGACAAAATAATCAATCGACTTGAAGGCATCAAGCCCTTGAAATCAGTTATAATCTCAAAAGTCGCTACCTATTAGCGACTTTTTTGTTAATTTGTCTTGTGCTTTCAAAATTACTGCATTAATTTATTTGAGTGTTATGATACAAAAGTTGAAAATTGGGGTATTTTTCGGGGGGATTTCCAAAGAAAGAGAACAGTCTTTTCGCTGGGCCAAATCTATCCTACGTCATCTAGATCTACAACTATTCGAACCCATTCTTTTATTTGTTGATAGTTTGGGAAATATCATTCATGTAGAAGAAACAATTCTCGAAGAAGAGTCTATTCGTCGATTTTACCCGTCGAGAAATTTAAACCGAGGCTATCGAATTTACATTGAACATCTTGGCAAATTAAATGAAACACAGCTGTACAAACTTATTTATAAGATTGGTAGACAAGTTAAATTAGAAAATCTTGCTTCTCAAATTGACTTCGGATTACTGGCGATTCAGGGCTCTGTCAAAGAATCAGGGCAAATTCAAGGAATATTAGACTGGTTGCATATTCCATATTCAGGGCCATCCTTGTTGGGTGCAGCTATTCAATCTGATCGCGCTTTTTTACATACCATTTTTGATGCTTCGACGTATTCAGAAAAGAAGTACCAAACTATTTCTTATACAGAATGGACACACGCTGACAAAGGGAAGATTTTTCAAGATATTATCAACCAAATTGGATTCCCTTTTATCATTAGCCCCGCTTCGCAAAGCTTTGAGAAAAACCATATAATCATCAAAAAAAGAAGTCTTGAAGAATTTATTCGTTCTGTTCAAAAATGCTTTCAGGAAGTAACCATTTACCAAAAAGACTGGAAAAAGGCGAGCACAAAACAACGGAAAAATGCGATTGAGCGGCTTATAAACATCGAATATGGCATTGGTTTACCGGTATTAACACCCAAACAGGAACTCATTGAGCACCCTGCAGATTTGGCTACCTACTTGAATGAGTACTTCAAGTTACCTACGAACGAATCCATTACAATACACTCATATAAGATTGAAAATCAACTATTCGTAGAAAGCTTTACAATCGGCCAAGAATTTATTTGTGCCGTAATGAGTGATATGAATGAGAAAATCATTGCATTACCTCCCATTGAAGTATCCACTGAGTCTGAGCTTGGTTTGGCAATAGAAGCGCCTCTTTTACTTACTTCAGAAGAAACGACCAGACAAATAAGAGGAATGGCCACCACACTTTTTCAGAAAACTAAACAAGATTTTTTAACTTTTTTTAGGGGATATGTTACCCCAGACAAACGAATTGTTTTTCAGGAAATTTACCCACAACCCTTATTGACTCATCTCTCGCTAGCAAAAAAAATCTTATCTCTATTTGGATTTACTCCGCAAGATTTATTTACGGCACAAATCATATATGGAACAGCTTCCAAAAAGAAAAATGGGGGTATTCTACCAATTTATGACCAATTACTATCACGTTTGCATGTAGCAATTTCAACCAATAAACTGGCTGAAAAGACTAAAATAGGTGTATTATTTGAAGAAAATAGTACCCAATATGTACAAGCATCACGTTGGTTCGAAGCCATTCGAAAAAAAGAAGGCGAGCAGATAGAGCCCATTGCGATCTGCTTGGCTGCCAATGGCTTGATGTTCCAAATACCGAGTCAATGGATGAACTTTGACTCATTTGAAGAACTTGCATATATTTTAAGCAAGAAAAATACACCTGAGATTGAAAATTTAAAAATAGAGTTACTCTCGATACTCAATACCGTAAGTCAATCTATGGATTTGGATATTACCAAATGGGAAGAACAAAACATTATAGACGAACTTCAGGCTGTCTATTACGTCAAAGAAGACCGTTTGATTACCTTATAAAATGAAGAAACAGAAATTTTATGTTGTTTGGCAGGGGCGTTCAACGGGTATTTTTAGTACTTGGGAATCCTGTAGAGAGCAAGTTGAAAATGTAGAAAATGCCCAATATAAGTCGTTTGAATCTCGAGAAGAGGCTGAAAAAGCACTTGAAGATGGTTTTTATAAAACACTAGCTAAAAAAAAGAAGCAAGAAGCAGGCACCACACCTGCTGTAGGCTATCCCACACAACATGCCCTCGTAGTTGATGCTGCATGGAATACAAAAACGGGAGATATGGAATATCAAGGCAGACATCTCAAATCAGGTCAATTGGTATTTAAAAAAGGTCCCTTTCAGGATGCAACCAATAATATAGGAGAATTTTTAGCGATTGTGCATGCATTGGCTCTTGCTCAAAAGAGTAATTTAGGAAATATCCCAATCTATTCTGATTCCATGACAGCAATTAGCTGGGTCAAGCGTAAAAAAGCCAATACAAAATTAGTAGCAACAGAGAGGAATAAAGAAGTCTTTGAATTGATAGAACGTGCAGAAAATTGGCTTAATAATCATACTTTTTCTAATCCAGTTCTTAAATGGATAACAGAACAATGGGGAGAAAATCCCGCAGACTTTGGACGGAAATAATGGCTAGGCGACAAAAAAATACTTTTTTTCAATTTAAAAAATTTACGGTTTACCAAGATAAATCCGCAATGAAAGTATGTACAGATGCTTGTATATTTGGAGCAGTCAGTATGTTTCCGAGTGCAGAGACTATTTTAGATATTGGTACTGGAACCGGTTTACTTTCTTTGATGCTTGCACAACGCTATCCCACAAGTCAAATTACAGCACTTGAAATTGACGAAAATGCAGTACAGCAGGCGAGAGAAAACAGTGCTGAAAGTCCATTTGCAAAACGAATAACTATTTTGCAAACCCCAGTGCAAGATTATTATACCGATGGGAGCGCCTTATTTTCAGGAATTATTTGTAATCCACCTTTTTATGAAAATGCATTAAAATCAACAAATAACCAAAAAAATGTGGCACATCACCATACCATGCTCACATTTAATGAGCTCGTAGATGCCGTTCATCGACTTTTGGAACCCAAAGGAGTTTGTTGGATTTTACTTCCTCCTACTGAAATGGAAAAGCTTTCCCGTATCTTTACAAAAAAATCATTTTTCAAAACCAAATCTATCTCTATTTCACATCAACCGGGCAAGCCGATCATTCGAGAAATTTGTTGTTTTGAAAGGAATAATAGAGATATATCAATTGAAATTGAACAGCTCTCTATTTTTGAAACGGATGGAGCCTATACTTCTAGAATTAAAGACGTATTGAAAGAATTTTATCTAATTTTTTAGACATTTGTATTTGAACACCTTATTCTAGAAGAAAAAGGAAATTTTATAAAAGAAAACGAACATGGAGAATATAGAAATCAGCGTGTTGATTCCTTTGTACAACGAGGCAGAGTCACTCCCAGAGTTGCATGATTGGATTGTAGAGGTAATGAAAAAAAACCAATTCAGCTACGAGATCCTATTCATGGATGATGGTAGTACAGATGCCTCTTGGTCTGTTATTTGTGATTTGAAATCAAAAAATCCAAATGTTAGAGGGTTTCGATTTTTACGAAATAACGGAAAAACAGCGGCTCTACAAACAGGATTTAATTGTAGCAAAGGTAGTGTTGTCATTACGATGGATGCTGATTTACAAGACAGCCCTGAGGAAATTCCAGATCTTTTCCGGATGATAACCCAAGATGGTTACGACGTTGTCTCTGGTTGGAAGAAAAAAAGGTATGACCCACTGAGTAAAACACTTCCTACCAAGTTGTTTAATGCAGTGACACGGAAAATTTCTGGCGTATATCTACATGATTTTAATTGCGGATTAAAAGCTTATAAATCTAAAGTTGTCAAGAATATACTCATCTATGGTGAAATGCATCGGTACATCCCTGTTATCGCCAAGTGGAATGGATTCAGTAAAATCGGAGAAAAAGTTGTGCAACATCAAGCACGGAAATACGGCTCAACCAAATTTGGATTTGACCGCTTCATCAATGGTTTTTTAGACTTACTTTCTATCACATTCCTACATAAATTTGGAAGAAGACCCATGCACTTTTTTGGAACACTTGGGATTCTTTCCTTTTTTCTTGGAACAATTTCTACTGTATCGCTCATTTTCGTAAAACTTTACAATATTTGGATGAACCAAGCGTACAGAGATGTTACCAATAATCCACTCTTTTTCTTAGCCCTATTAGCTATCGTAGTAGGCGTACAATTATTCTTGGCAGGATTCATTGGAGAACTTTCCGTAAAGCACTCTATTACAAAAGATGAATATACCGTAGGAGAAGAAGTATAAGTTCATGTTCTACGTATTACTTACAAATAACCATTTACTAAAAATAAGTGGTTATTTTTTTATGCTTTCTTGACATAATAATCTTTTTTACTGAAATTGCATTAAGTCCCAAAACAAAAAATAATGATGCAAAAAATTCACTTTGCTTCCCTACTCTATTTTATTCTTAGCATAGCTACTAAATCCTATGCAGAAGAAAGAATACCTTTCATTCAACAGTCGATACAAGGCACTTGGGTAATAACCAAATTTGAAAGTACAAGCATTGTTGACGGAGAACTTTTGAAAAAGCAAGACATACCTGAGTCTAAAAAGAGATATCCGAAACTCACTTTTTCAAGTAATAATAGGTTTATTGCACAAGATATGCTTTTTTCATTTCCTGATGGAACTGCAAGAACCTTCTCATTCTCAGGTCAGTTTTCATTGAATGATTCCACTAGGATTATGCGCTTATCTTTCAATGACCCTACAGATAACCAACCTTTGCAATTATTCTTTAAAGTTGAGGTTTCAGAAGAAGGAATTGAGCTTCTAGTCAATAAAGAAGAACTATTTATGTACATGGACTTTATCTCCTCCAAAGATAGCTTTGCATCCACGTTGAATGACTTATTTAAGACTTCCGTTCAGTCCTATTCAAGTCATTATTTTTTAAAGAAATCATACCAGTAGTAGTTACTTGTACCAATCTTTCCAAAGCTGGTCTAAACGGCTAGCTATTTCTTTTTCTCGGGTGTTGTCTGCGGGTGTATAAATTGTTGTGCCTTTTAACTGTTCAGGCAGAAAATTCTGTTTAGCAAAATGCCCCTTGAAACCGTGACTATATAAATAATCGTCACCATAACCTAGATCTTTCATTAATTTGGTGGGTGCGTTTCTAAGCGCCAAGGGAACAGGCAGATCACTTGTCTCTTTAGCTAATGCAATTGCCTTATCTACAGCTAAATACGAGGAGTTTGATTTTGGTGAACTAGCTAAATACACGATTGCCTCTGCCAAAATAATTCGGCTCTCGGGCTTTCCAATCACTTTCACAGCATCAAAACAATTTTTGGCTAAAATTAAAGCCGTTGGATTTGCCAAACCAATGTCTTCCGCTGCTAAAATCAGTAATCGACGGGCGATAAAAGTATCCTCTTCACCACCGTTCCACATTCTACCAAACCAATATAGCGCTGCGTGTGGGTCTGAACCTCGAACAGATTTAATAAATGCGGAAATAATGTCATAGTGCTGTTCGCCAGATTTGTCGTATTTTACTGCATTTTTTTGAACGATTTCTTCAACGAGCGCATCAGAAATCGTGATTATAGGCTCAGACCATTGGGACAACGCCACGATTTCCAATAAATTTAGTAATTTTCTTGCATCACCACCCGACAAACGTAGCAAAGCAACAGTGCTTTCTACTTGAAATTCTTTCGTTTTAAGAAATACATCCGATGTGATAGCACGATGCAGTAATCCTTCCAATTCTTTTATCTCGAGTGGTTCTAGCACATAAATTTGACATCTGGAGAGCAAAGCAGCATTGATTTCAAAAGACGGATTCTCTGTAGTTGCACCGATGAGAGTAATTTGTCCTTTTTCGACAGCGAATAGCAAAGAATCTTGTTGTGATTTAGAAAAACGATGAATTTCATCAATAAATAAAAGAGGTGGAAACAAACCATCTGCTTTCTGAATAACCTCTCTCAAATCTTTTACTCCTGAGCTAATGGCGCTTAAGGCTACAAATGGGCGCTTAAGCGTTTGAGCAATTAACAATGCAAGAGATGTTTTTCCTACACCTGGCGGTCCCCACAGAATCAAGGATCGAATCATTTTATTTTCAATTGCTCTTCGAAGGGGTTTATCAGGAGCAAGAAGTGTTTTCTGTCCTACAAAAGAATCCAAGGAAGTAGGACGCATTCGTTCAGAAAGCGGTTCTTGGGTCGTGTAAATTTCGTTTGACATGAATTTTATTGAGAAAAAAAGTGCGTTTCGTGTACAAAAAAGCATTTCATCACCAATTAGTGCTGAATATCCCCCATTTTTAGTAAATGGAGTACCATTAATTCAAATATAATGTAAATTTGTGGACTAAATTGTTGCATTAGATGATAGACTGTACAGTCGTCAGCTCGTAACAATAGAGGTTTTGAGTTAGATAAACAAAATAGTCCAGGGATTTTCCTTGGACTATTTTTCTTTTAAATGCAAAAATCTATAACTTTTTACCGAAAAAATTGGATTAATCATGAATAAATTTTAATTTCAGAATTGAACCATACCTAAGCTTATTCGTATCGTATCTTTTCTTTCACTATATTAACTCCAATTTGTATGACGACTGTTAACCAACTCTTAAACAAAAAAAAGGAACAACATGAAGTATTCTCTGTTACTCCAAGTACACTAGTCATTGATGCCCTTCAGCTCATGTCTGATAAGAACATCGGGGTCGTTGTAGTTTTAGAACAAAGCAAATTAGTGGGGATTTTTTCTGAACGTGACTACGCAAGAAAAGGAGTTATTCAGGGACGTCAAGCAGCTACTACTCAGATTTCAGACGTAATGACATCTTCCGTCTTTACAGTAACACGAGAGAAAACAATACGTGACTGTATGAATCTGATGAGTACGCACAAATTTCGACATTTACCTGTCATGGAAGGTGAAGAAGTCATCGGAGTTTTGAGTATCAGTGATATTGTCACACAGATAATCTCCGAACAAAAAGAACATATTCAGTACTTAGAAAATTATATTTCTGGCTCTTAAATCTAGTTAAGGTTTTATGTGAGTTCAAAAAATATCAATATCTTGCAAAAAAGATAGTGGGTTTCCTTTTATGCCCACTATTAACCAAAAACAAGTTAACCTATGGCAAAAAAGAAAACAGATGCGTCAATAGAAACGCAACCTGTTCCATCAACTCCTATTTTTCAAGCAGTTGAACCTTACACACTCTTTACTGATTTTGACATCCAGTTATTCCAATCAGGGAAACATTACAAGTTGTACGAAAAAATGGGTTCTCATGTGGTTCAAAACCAAGGAGTCACTGGTACCTATTTCGCAGTTTGGGCACCTAATGCTGCCTCTGTTCACGTCATCGGGAATTTCAATGGATGGAATGACCAATCACATGGTTTATATCCAAGATGGGATGGCTCTGGTATTTGGGAGGGCTGGATTCAGCAAATCGGGAATGGTGAAGTTTATAAATATTCTATCATCACGAATAATGGAGGAGGTAAATTAGAGAAAGGAGACCCATATGCGCTTCGTTGGGAGATTCCTCCACAAACGGCTTCTATTATTTGGGATACTTGGTACGAATGGGATGACCAAGATTGGATGAAGAAAAGAGGCAGTAAAAATGCATTGACTTCACCTATTTCTGTGTATGAAATTCATCTTGGCTCTTGGAAAAGAGACCCTTCTAACCCAGAAAGACGCCTCACCTACCGTGAAATTGCGGATACATTGGTTCCTTATGTAAAAGAAATGGGCTTTACACATGTCGAATTCATGCCTGTTATGCAGCATCCGTACGAACCTTCTTGGGGCTACCAAATTACTGGATACTTTGCTGCCTCAAGCCAATTTGGAACTCCACAAGACTTTATGTATTTGGTTGAACAACTGCATAAAAATGACATTGGCGTTCTTTTGGATTGGGTTCCTTCGCATTATCCAGGTGATGCGCATGGTATCTACCGTTTTGATGGCACAGCCTTGTACGAACACGAAGACCCAAGAGAAGGCTATCATCCTGACTGGAAAAGTTATATTTTCAACTATGGTCGCTACGAAGTTCGCTCGTTTTTGATTAGTAATGCCTTGTTTTGGCTAGATAGATTCCATGCAGACGGGCTACGCGTAGATGCCGTAGCTTCTATGTTGTATCGAGATTATTCCCGCAATGCAGGAGAGTGGATCCCGAATATTTTTGGTGGACGGGAAAACCTAGAAGTCATTTCTTTATTCAAAGAATTAAACGAAGTCATTTACAAGGAATTTCCTGATACACAGACCATTGCTGAAGAATCAACAGCTTTCCCAGGAGTTTCAAGACCAGTCTATACAGGCGGTTTAGGCTTCGGAATGAAATGGATGATGGGCTGGATGAACGATACACTTCGGTATTTTGCCAAAGATCCAATGTACAGAAAATGGCACCAAGACGACTTGACGTTCAGTACTGTTTATGCGTTTTCGGAGAATTTTATGCTCCCTTTGTCCCATGACGAAGTGGTATATGGAAAAGGCTCCCTCTTGAATAAAATGCCTGGAGATGATTGGCGAAAATTTGCTAATTTACGCTTGCTGTTTTCGTATATGTTTACCCATCCGGGGTCAAAACTGGTATTTATGGGAGGCGAATTTGGGCAACGCGAAGAGTGGAATTTCCAAAATAGCTTGGATTGGCATTTGTTAGAGCACGAATCACACAAAGGCATGGCTCGTTTGATGCAAGGTTTGAATCAATTGTATAAATCTGAACCTGCACTTTTTGATAAACAGTTCAGTCACGAAGGTTTTGAATGGATTGATACTACCGACAGAGAAAACAGTGTCGTCTATTATAGCAGAAAAGGATTCCAAGAAGCAGATAATTTATACATTATCTTGAATTTAACGCCTGTTCCACACTATAATTACCGAGTTGGTGTGGCAGAAGAAGGTGTCTATACAGAGCTATTCAATTCAGATTCGTCTGAATACTGGGGAAGCGGTGTGGTGAATCAGAATAAAAAATCGGAGGCATTGCCTTGGCACGGAAAATCATATTCAATGGAAATATCTTTACCTCCACTTGGAGCGGCTATTTTCAAGTTGAAGAAATAAGCACAAAACAAAAAAGCTATCTGAAAACAGATAGCTTTTTTTGTGATTCACGGAGAATCCTTATTTTACTTTATCAACAATCGCTTTGAAAGCCTCAGGGTGATTTAAAGCTAAATCAGCTAAAACTTTTCTGTTTAGTTCGATTCCAGACTTGGCTAATTTATCCATGAAAACAGAATAAGACAAGCCGTTCATTCTAGTTGCTGCGTTGATACGAACAATCCAGAGTCTGCGGAAACTTCTTTTCTTTTGTTTACGACCGATGTACGCGTAAACGAGACCTTTTTCAACTGCATTTTTGGCAACAGTCCAAACGTTCTTACGACGACCGAAATACCCTTTTGCTAGTTTAAGAATTTTTTTTCTTCTTGCTTTTGAAGCAACGTGATTGACACTACGTGGCATAATTTTGTACGTTTTTTGACTACGGCGGGCTTATTGCCTCTTTTATGGCCGATTGTCGGGTGAAACAAGGGAACCTTACGCGAAATTACGCGTGGATTAAAGCTTTGATTCTACTTTCATCTTGTGGACTTACTAGAGTCGAAGATGCAAGTACTCTCTTACGCTTTGTTGACTTTTTAGTCAAAATGTGGCTGTGGAATGCGTGTTTACGCTTGATTTTTCCGGTGCCTGTTAGTTTGAAGCGTTTTTTCGCTCCTGAGTTTGTCTTTTGCTTTGGCATCGTACTAAACAGGTTTAAAATGTATGAAAAAGTAAATAGGATGCAAATTTCGCAAATTTTTATAACATATCCTATATCTCACTTCTTATTTTCATTTATTCCACTTCAATCTCCAAAATCTGACTACCTATGAGAAAAACATAACCTTTCTATCTATTTACTTGGTCATCAACTATCTAACTTTCCGTTGGGAATATTGGCTTCATTCTCTTTCATTTTCTTTGTTATCCTTCTAATTTTGCAATTCATTTATTTCTTCCATCTATGCCTTTCCCAACTTCTTATGCAATTTTCACATTTACATAATCACACCCAATTTTCGCTACTTGACGGGGCTTCTAACATAGATAAGTTGTTCAAGAAAGCGCAAAAGGACCAAATGCCAGCTATGGCGATTACCGACCACGGCAACATGTTTGGCGTTTTTGATTTCGTAGCGAAGGCCAATAAATACAATATTAAACCCATTATTGGTTGTGAATTTTACGTCGTAGAAGACCACCATAAGAAGCAATTCTCGAAAGAACAAAAAGACAAAAGATACCACCAGCTTCTTCTCGCCAAAAATCCAGAGGGCTATAAAAATCTTGTAAAACTATGCTCTTTGGGCTTTACAGAAGGGTTGTACGGCAAATATCCACGTATAACGAAGGAATTAATTGACCAATACAAGGACAATTTAATTGCAACTACTTGTTGTTTGGGTGCCATTATCCCTCAGACAATTCTGAAAGAAGGTGAAGAAGCTGGAGAAAAAGAACTCAAATGGTGGCTAGATAGATTTGGCGAAGATTACTACGTAGAATTACAGCGACACGAAATTCCTGAGCAAATTACAGTGAATAAAGTGCTTGAGAAATATGCAAAAAAGCACAACCTGAAAATCATTGCATCGAACGACAGCCATTATGTAGATCAAGAAGATTGGGTAGCACACGATATTTTATTATGTGTCAATACCAATGAAAAGCTATCGACGCCTACCTCAAAAGAATTCAACGACGATGATTCTTCATCAAAACGTAATTCTCGTTTCGCTTTTTTTAATGACCAGTTTTTCTTCAAGACAACGGCACAAATGACGGAGTTATTCTCAGACATGCCGGAGGCGATTGATAACACCAATGAAATTGTCAGTAAAATTGAGCCCGTTCAACTCAAAAGAGATATTTTATTACCTAATTTTCCTCTCCCAGAGGAATTTAAAATCCATGCAGATAACGACTTAAATCAATGGGAATATCTCCAACATTTGACGTACGAAGGTGCGCGAAAAAGATACGGAGAAATCACGGATGATATTAAAGAACGAATTGATTTTGAGCTATTTACAGTAAAGACAATGGGTTTTGCTGGATACTTCCTGATTGTCATGGACTTCATTCTAGCTGGTAAAAATATGGGGGTTATGGTTGGGCCAGGTCGAGGTTCGGCAGCTGGGTCTGTGGTTGCATATTGCATTGGCATTACCAATATTGACCCCATCAAGTACAATTTACTTTTTGAGCGTTTCTTGAACCCAGACAGGAAGTCAATGCCCGATATTGATACGGATTTTGATGACGAAGGAAGACAAAAAGTCATTGACTATGTGGTAGATAAGTACGGTAAAAATCAGGTTGCACACATCATCACCTACGGTACGATGGCGACCAAATCATCCATCAAAGATGTAGCACGAGTAATGGAATTACCTTTGGCGGATGCCAACTACATTGCCAAGCTCGTACCAGATAAACCTTCCTATGGAATGGATTTTGAAAAACTTATCCATTATCCATTGAGTGGGCCGAAAAGCTTAACAGAAAAGGGATTATCTCCGGATGAAATTGAAAATGTCAAGAAAATCAGAGAAATGTACGACAGCCCTGAGTTGGTTGGCAAAGTGCTAAAACAAGCTGAAAAACTGGAAGGTACCGTACGAAATACAGGTATTCACGCGGCAGGAATTATCATTGCACCCAAAGATTTGACCGAAATTGTTCCTGTCAGTACATCCAAAGATGTTAATTTATTAATTACCCAATACGAAGGGAAAATAATCGAAGATGCGGGTGTTATTAAGATGGACTTTTTGGGACTTCGGAACCTTTCTATCTTGAAAGATTGCCTCCGGATGATCAAAGAAAACCACGGTATTTGGATTGAAATTGATGAAATCCCATTAGACGACGAGAAAACCTATCAACTGTTTCAACGAGGAGAAACAAATGCCGTTTTTCAATTTGAATCGGACGGTATGAAAAAGTACATGCGGGATCTCAAACCGGATAGATTTGACGATTTAATTGCCATGAACGCCTTGTACAGACCGGGACCATTGGCATATATCCCGAACTTCATCAACAGAAAGCATGGCCGCGAAGCAATTACGTATGACCTCCCAGAGATGGAAGAATATTTGGCAGAAACATATGGAATTACCGTGTATCAAGAGCAGGTCATGTTGCTCTCACAGAAATTAGCCAATTTCACCAAAGGCGATGCCGATACCCTCCGAAAGGCGATGGGTAAAAAGCAAAAAGAAGTGTTGGACAAGATGAAATCCAAGTTTCTTTCTGGCGCAGCAGCCAACGGGCATGAAGCAAGTATCTGTGAGAAAATTTGGACAGACTGGGAAGCATTTGCGCAGTATGCGTTCAATAAATCCCACTCTACTTGTTACGCTTTTGTGGCATATCAAACGGCTTATTTGAAGGCACATTACCCATCCGAATACATGGCAGCCGTCTTAACGACACAGTTGGGAAATATTGAAAAAATTACTTTTTTCATGGAAGAATGCCAATCGTTGGGGCTCGATGTACTAGGGCCAGATGTAAACGAGTCGCAGCGGCAATTCAGTGTAAATAAGCGAGGACAACTTCGGTTTGGATTAGGGGGAATCAAAGGATCTGGAGATGCTGCCGTTGCTGCTATCATTGAAGAACGGACAAAAGGCGGCCCTTTCAAAGATATTTTTGATTTCATCACGCGTGTAAACCTACGAACTGTCAATAAGAAAACCTTGGAGTCTATTGCGTATGCAGGTGGTTTTGATTGTTTTGGTATTCATAGAGCTGCTTATTTTGATACCGAAGACGGTAGCCCATTCATTGAAAAACTCATTCGATACGCCAATAAACACCATGAAAATCAGGCAGCTGGACAAAATTCTTTATTTGGCATGTTGGGTGACACGGGTGGCTTTAGTATCTCGCAACCTAAAATTCCTATGGTAGAGCCTTGGGGAGATATTCAGAAGTTAAATTACGAGAAAGAAGTTGTTGGCTTTTATATTTCAGGACATCCGTTAGACCAATTTACGTTAGAAATGCGTTTTTGCAAACCGTTGGATCAAGTATTAACGAAAGAAAACGTAGGTCGTGAAATTTCGATTGGTGGGGTTATTTCTTCAGTACAAACAAGACAATCGAAAAACGGTAATCCATTTGGGATTATCAAAGTAGAAGATTATACGTCTTCTATGGAGCTAGCCTTATTTGGGAAAGATTATTTGCAGTTTGCACCCATGCTTGGGCAAGGGTTGTTTGTGTATATCCGAGGTAAAGTGCAAAATAAATGGAATCGGGAGGATGAATTCGAGTTCAAGCCTTTAGAGGTCGATTTATTGAGTGAAATTCGAAAAAAGAAATTCAAAGAAGTTCGGTTAAAACTACCAATCGAGCATATTTTAGTATCAACCGTTGCTGAAATCAAACGAATTGCCTTGGCCTACCCGGGAGAATTAGACTTTAAAATTCATTTGATACACGAAGAAGAAAAGTCCGATGTTCAATTACTTTCAAGACGTCTAAAAGTTTCTGGGCAGAACGAAATGTACAAAGAACTGAAGGCACTACTCGGAGAAGAATGCATAGAAGTTGTATAGATGGAACTAAAAGACAGACTCAAAAGTTAGATAAGTAATATTTACAAATCATCTTTTTACACATGGCAAATAAAGCAATTATTGCGAATGATAGCAATTTCGCAGAGTTAATTAACTCAGACAAACCAGTACTTGTAGATTTCTGGGCAGAATGGTGTGGACCTTGCAAAATGATTGGACCAGTTGTCGAAGAAATCGCTGGTGAATATGAAGGAAAAGCTGTTATTGCAAAGATGGATGTGGACGCGAACTCAAGCACACCTATGCAATTTGGAATTCGTTCAATCCCTACTTTGATGATTTTCAAAAATGGAGAATTGGTAGATAAAGTAGTTGGTGCAGTACCAAAACATATACTTACACAAAAATTAGAAGCAGCTATGTAATAACATAGGCTTGATTTTTTAGAAAAAAGCTCAATTGTTTTCATTAACAATTGAGCTTTTTCTGTTTACTTGGAGTAGAAGAATGAAAATGAGCAAAAACAGAAGTATCTTTTTTTATTCATAAAATTTTTAAAAATAAGGCTAGTTGGTATATTTGACATCGCAAAAATCATTTAAACCCTTTCTTATGTCAAGTTCAACCAAACCTGTTAATCAAACTGCTCTTTTTACTTTAGTTACCGTATGGTTTTTTTGGGGCTTTGTTGCAGCCTCCAATGGGATTCTAATTCCATTATTTAAGGAAAAATTTAACTTACAACAATGGCAATCTCAACTCGTAGATTTTGCATTTTACATTGCGTATACGGTTGGATCCATTTTATATTTTCTTATTTCAGCGTTCATAAAGAACGATATTTTAAATAAAATTGGATACAAAAACGGAATTGTTTATGGTTTAGTTATTTCTGCATTGGGTACATTAATTTTCATTCCAGCAGCCAATACAGGTTCGTTTTATATGTTACTAACAGGTTTGTTTATTGTCGGTTTGGGCTTTTCCCTTCAACAAACTGCTACACAACCTTTCATGATAGCATTAGGAGATCCTTCAACAGGGGCACAACGTATTAATTTAGGCGGTGCAATGAATAATTTTGGTGCAACTATTGGACCCGTACTTGTTAGTGCAGCAATTTTTGGTGCGTTTACAGAAAATGCAGCAGCGAATGCAACCATTGACTCCGTGAAAGTACCTTATTTGATTTTAGGACTCTTATTCATTGCCATTGCTTGGTTTTTCAAGATGTCAAAACTTCCTACGATTACTAACAGTGAGGAAGTAGAAATCGGAATTGGCGCTTTAAAGTACCCTCAATTGGTTCTGGGTATGTTAGGGATTTTTATGTATGTAGGTGTTGAGGTAACAATCGGCTCTAATTTAGGTGAATTATTAAGCCAAACACAACAATTGGATTCTTCGCAGATTTCGCCTTTTATTTCACTTTTTTGGGGCAGTATGATGATGGGACGTTGGACAGCCTCTATCCCGAATTTCAATGTTTCAAAAACGACAAAAATGCTCTTAACTGTGATCTTACCTTATGTAGCATTCGGTGTAGTTTTGGGTGTCAATGCGATAAGTGGTAGCGATATTTCTAATTTATTTCCCTACGCTTTCTGTATTCTTTTCCTTATTGCCGCCTTCTTTATTTCTCAGGATAAACCAGTTAGAACACTTATCGTATTCTCTTCTTTTGGACTAATATCTATTCTAATTGGCTTATTAACAAGTGGTTACATTTCATTGTTTGCATTTACAAGTGGTGGTTTATTCTGTTCAGTTCTTTGGCCATCTATTTTCTCTTTGGGGACAGCAGGTTTGGGCAAATATACCAACCAAGGTTCAGCTTTTTTGATTATGATGATTATTGGCGGCGCTATTGTTCCAGTCATACAAGGTTATGTAGCAGATGAAATTGGTATCCAACCTTCCTACATAGTTGCTATTGTTTGCTTTGCCTACTTGGTTTTCTTTGGAATTCGTGTACAAACAGTCTTGAGAAAACAAAATATTGATTTTGACGCAGATGTAACAACAAAAGCGGGACATTAAGATAGTCCATATTTTGATCTTATGTTAGTTGTACAAATCAATTTGAAAGTTCTCAAAGTAATTTGTACAACTATCTTCAAAATACTCAAAATACCTTAGCATATTATTGTGCGTAACATAAAAGTTAGATACTCAGAGAAGAAATTATCTGCAATCTAACCTTTGGAGAAAATAATTTAAACGCATAAGCTTGGCATAATTATTTTTGATAAATGTAATTAACGTAAATCTCATAAAAGGTAATCATAAGCATATTATTCAAAGGCAAAGTCATAATTATTTTAAATAGGTTTGAGCTTGGTATAGTCGGTTCACTACTCTACTACTCAAATTAAGCGGAATCATAGTTTTTTTATTTCATCCTTCAAGATTTGGTCTGCTGATTACATGAAAACCCATTGAAAAGTTCACATACCACCAAATGAAAATAGTAAAAGTTAAAGAGTAATTGTATGTACTATTATTACAAAGTTTTTGGTTTGAATTGCGCTTCTGAGATTGAATTACCAGCCTTTCTGTCTATTCCTAAACCTCATATTTTAGATTTTCATGTAAGATGGTCAAAGGAAGAACTTCCAAATTTTGAATCTCCTCCTTCTGTTTGTGAGACTTTTTTTTCATATAACGAAACTGAGTTTAAGGGATATTTTCCAGAGATAGCCTATTATTTTATTAAGGATGGCAAAAATATTTGGATTAAACCTTTGTCTTCCGATTGGGACTCTATATTACTATTTCTTTATTCAAATGCTATCGCAGCATTACTACTTCAAAAAAATCTAATTCCTTTTCATGTTTCAGGCGTCTTAGATTCTCAAGGAGGAGTTTGGCTTTTTTCTGCACTTTCACAAACTGGAAAATCTACGACTGCTCTAATGCTAAAAGAACTAGGATACCAGCTATTTACGGATGATACTTGTTTGATTTCGATCAAAGATGAAAAAGTGTATGCAGTGCCTTCATATCCGATGATTCGTGTATGGAAACCAACATTAAATCAGTATCAGGATCAATGTAAGGATACATTCCAAATTCGTAAGGATGTTGAAAAATTTGGTATTTATTATCATGAGAAGTTCATTTCTGAACCTACATTGGTAAAAGGAATTATCTTTTTACAACTAAAAGGGAATGAAATTAGTATTGAAACGCAAACAGCATCAACAGGAATGGTAGCATTAAGTTATAATATCTACCGCCGTCAATGGATAAAAGGAATGAAAAAACAGCTTTTAGAGTTTGATTTAGTAAGGGAAATTGCTCAAAAAACTCTATTTTTCAAGGCTACCCGACCCAAATCTAAACCAAGTTTTAAGGAGTTTGCCCAAGCCATACATACTCAAATCCTATCAAAAAATATGTGAATACATTCTAGAAAATATTCTATAAATTTGACCAGAGTCACATAAAAAGAGTAAATTTAAAAATCAGTACATACTGTGTAAAAGCATCTTGAGAATAAATTCTCAAATCGTCATCGACTTATTGGGATGCTATTCACATCTCCTTAAATTTTACTTACAAGTTAAGATAGATTCCTTAAAACTATTTGCATTAAAAATGTGAATAGTTTGAGAAATTTGACTGTTAAACAAAGGAATACTATTTTTGAATTATACTCTACCTTAAAAAATCAACTCTAAGTTAGAGTTCAATTGACTTTTACCCAACTGTAATACTGACAACTCAAACCTAACACCACTCATTATGATTCAAAAAATGAATGAAACAGATTCAAGTTTCAGAGTAATTAGTAGAAAAACAGAAAATTTATTTGAAACCGAGTTAAATGATGAATTAATCTTAATGCGTGCTCAAACGGGTGAATATATCACACTCAACAAAGTAGCAAAAATAATTTGGAAAAAAATTGAGCAACCTACGACGTTCGAAGAACTAATAAATCATCTTCTCTCCCAATTTAATGTTTCAAAAGAAATTTGTATTTCTGAAACAAACCAGCTCCTAGAAAAATTAAACAATGAAGGATTGTTAAACTAATTTTTTCTCATTTAACGAACAAACCTATGAGTATTCTATTTGGTATAATACACTTTGATGATAAGAGTATTGACAAAGAACTTTTACATCAGATGTATCAACCTATTCAAAATTTTCCTCAACAACGATTTGATATCATTCACCATAAGGAAGCTGGTTTTGGAAGAGTACTACGTTACCAAACTCCTGAAGATATATTTGATAATCAACCTGTATATTTACCTGAAACAAATTTATTGATTACAGCTCAGGGAAGAATAGATAATCGTGAGGAACTTATCAAAGATTTGGCTCTTCAAAGATTTCAAAATGAATCTGATACTTTCTTCATTATAAAAGCGTACTTGAAGTATACAAAAAAAGTACAAGAAAAGTTAAAGGGAGATTGGAGTTTAGTAGTCTACGATTACCGGTCAAAAGAGCTATTTATGACTAGAGATGCTATGGGTTATACCGCTCTCTATTATTACCGTTCAAAAAACTATTTTGCATTTAGTACCTCTATAAAATCAATTCTAGCACTTCCCCAATTCCCGAAAGTTCTAAATGAAAAGTATTTTATTTCATTTTTAAGCCTTTGGAACATCTATGAACTAGTAAAAAATAATGAAACTTTGTTCAATGAAGTATTTTTTTTAAAAGGGGGAACTACACTTACTGTTAATAAAAAAGTATCACACATTAATACCTATTGGCCACCAGAAAATGTGATTGAAACTCAATATAAAAATAAAGAGGACTATGCAGAACAAATGTTAGAACTCATGGAATTATCTATCAAGGCAAGACTAAGAAGCCATAAACCCGTAGCTTCTATGCTCAGTGGAGGTCTTGACAGCAGCATGGTTAGTTATATTGCAGCCAATCTTCTAAAAAAGCAACAAAACAAACTGACCACATATAGTCATGTACCTCTATACAAAGAAGAAGTAAATCAAAATCCAACACTAAAATACAGAGTATTAGATGAAACTTCGTTCATTCAACAAGTTGTAAATTCATCTGGAAATATTAATCCATACCTATTGAAGTCTGCAGATGTCTCTCCTTGGAAAGGGTGTACAGACAGTATTCAGATACTTGACGGATTTATCCATGGTGCGTTAAATGCTTATTGGCTAACAGATATTTACAATACTTGTTCATCTGATGGATATGGTGTTTTGTTAACTGGAGAAGGAGGAAATGGCTCTACGTCGTTTTCTGGTATAAATTATCTGAGAGAACAAAGTTTACAACGATTCATGAATAACCCTTATATGTATTTTCGAGAACAAATTGCCAAACCAATCGCTCTTAAATATCTTAGAGGAAATCCAGCTTTTAATAAACTACCTTCGCAGATTAGGAATGGTTATCTAACAAATAATATTCTAGAAAAATACAATATACCCTTTGAAGTTGAGAAAATAGATGGTGGATTTTTAAAATTTCATGCAGATATTTTTACAAAAAAGAATGACTACTTCGATTTATATCAAATGCGTTCACTACTTGGAGCAAATTTTGGAAATTACTATGGAATCGAACTAAGAGATCCAACCACAGATATAGATGTCATGAATTACTTCCTGACGATTCCCAATGAAGTATTTTTTGATGATAACTTTACAAATAGAATGTTAGTGAAGCGTATGATGAAAAATCAGATACCAGATATAGTACTTCACGCGAAATATAAAGGACTACAAAGTTCTGATATTGAATATCGTATGAAAACAACTAAAACTGAATTTCTTGAAGCACTTCAAAGTATCAGAAAGTCCGATAAGATAGATTATATTATTGATTTAAAAAAGCTTGAAAAGGACTTACTAATTGTTTTAAGTAATGAACATAGGAAAAATCTGATTGATGTATCAATAACTTTGAAAACACTCCATGCAGCAGACTTTCTAAATAAACATTTCTAAATAAAAACACTTTAGATAGAAAGCATAATCACCTACCCATAAAAGCAACTTAATACCTTAAAATCATATACTTGAGCCTCTCCAGTGATTATCTCATTATCACAAATAAGCCATGCGTGTGCTAGAAAAATATTTGAAGTAGAATCTCTTTTTATTCCAAAAAAAATTGTAGTCTTTTTTCCCCTAAGCCTGAGCATAAGTTTGGCACAAAGAGCTTGTTCAAAACACATAGTTCGCCAAAAAGAATATTTACATGCCCTTTTTATTGATAATTTGAGATCTCTAAATTTACTTTCTGACAGAACAGTTTGATACTCGCATTCTATTGGAGTTCCTAATAATGGTAGAAATTTTGAAAAAGGGATAAAAACTAGTATGAACCTAGCTAAAGCTAAGAAATACCAAGCTTCTAAAAACAACAAGAAATCGTAGATTAATATCCGTCTCAGCATCACTATTTACAAAAAGGGTTTGTCCTATAACTATCTCTAATTGTAATATTAAAAAATACCCGTGGGCAATCAAATAAGAATAACTAGAATTTTCCCCGTATATACAACAATAATTAAATGATTATGACTACAATTAGAAACTTCAAGCTAATTTTATATGGAATTAATTTTATATATTTGTTTGACATTCATTCTTTCAATCAAACCGATATCTTATGGAAACAAAAACTAATTTGCAAGAAAGCAACACTGATTATGTTAAGCAAGACTGGTATACCCCTGATTTAGAAGTTCATCCCATAATTGAGACAACAGAAGCAGGTGGACCAGGTACTACAGATGGTGGCATTTTTTCCTAACTGACAGTTTATTTTGGCATTCAAATTACCCAGATTACTACTACTAAATTACCTTTTTTCTTTGTGGAGAAATTTATAGGAAATTTCTCCACGTCTTTTATGGCATTAGATTCAGGAAAACTTCTTATTTTGAGTTGAACTGCTGATATAATATGTGTAATGCAAATAGCCTAAAGCCTTACCCAAATAGCTAATCAAAGGAGTGTATAGCTATATTTTACATACAATTATTCTTCAGTATCAGCATTGAATACAGATTTGTAGTATCCAAATTCGGTTGATGATATAAATCCAAATCTGCATATACTAGTATTTTATTCAAAGATAAAGAATAGGCTTGCTTATTGTCATTTAATTTGGTTCTTCAAGGAACCCATCTTCATTCAACAAATGCCTTGTACTTTGCAAAATAAATTAGACAAATCTTTTTGTACCAAGAATTGAGATTAAATAATTATTATGGAAGCTTAATTAACCATAAATCTCAACCCAAAAACAGGACATTAAGATAGTCCATACAAAGCTTTAAAAACACAATGAGTTCGTATTTTGACTACTAATTCATTGTGTTTTTTTATTATAATAACTTTTAAATAAAAAATACATCCGGAAATAAACTACAAATTATTTGTAATTTAGAGAAGAACCATTTACATTTATTTAATACAACGTGTAACACCTTTACCTTTACCGTCACATGAAACTAAATGAAAAAAAATGTAAAACTTGTGGAGACAAGTTCACAGGGAGATCAGATAAAAAATTCTGTTCCACACACTGTCGAAATGTATACAACAATCACCGAAAAGAAAATTACTTTAAAGGAGTAGACTTCATTGCTAGTCGAATTATCGAAAACCGACGTATCTTACAAGCATTACATAATCAAAGAAAGATTCAATTCACACGCTTCGATTTACTGCATTTGGGCTTCGACTTCAGATATTTTACAAATTACGTTGAGTTAACTGGATCTACTGTTTATTACGTTCATGACTTTTTATATCAGGTTTATTCTGATTTACAAATTATGATTATACCACTACAACATCCTACGCGTCGAACTTTTAAAACGGAAATTATGTTTTAGAGACATACTTTTTATCACTTTAAATACACGAAAAACATGGTTACTATATCTGAACCTGCTAAATATAAAATTATCGAACTCAAAGAGAAAGAAGGGAAAACAGAGAACCACGGAATTCGCGTGGCAGTAGAGGGTGGTGGTTGTTCTGGGCTAATGTACGATCTTCAATTTGATGCCGAGGAAAAGCCCAATGACCATGTTTTTGAAGATAAAGGAATCAAAATCTTTGTTGACAAAAAGAGCCTTTTGTATTTATTAGGAACTGAGCTAGATTTCTCTGATGGATTAAATGGCAAGGGTTTTCAATTCAAAAACCCAAATGCATCTAGGACTTGTGGTTGCGGTGAGAGTTTTGCTGTATAAAGTTCGTTTTTTAAAAAATAATTGTATTTTTGGGGATATTCTATCCCCTTTTTTTATGAGTAAATTACGAAGAACAACCGGAGCTAGAGCAATGCTGTTTGGCGTTTGTGGTGGTATTGCCTCTTTTTTTGACATAGACAAAACACTCGTTCGTATTTTATGGGTCATTGCTACCATCTTTGGATTTGGCTCCCCTATCCTGATTTACCTCATTCTTGTGTTGATTATACCCAAAGAATCCAATACAACCATTCAACTTTAATTTTTTATTCGTCTCAAATACTTTCATCCAAGCATATGGCACAAGTAGTTATTTTCGGCACCGAATTAGTAGCCGAACTAGCCCATTATTACCTTGTTAACGACTCTCCACATACCGTTGTGGCATTTACCGTAAATAAAGAGTATATCAAAGAATCTACATTTTGTGGATTACCCGTTGTACCGTTTGAAGAAATTACCACGTTGTATCCACCCACAGAATTTGCGTTTTTTGTTCCCTTAAGTGAACGCAAAATGAATGCCATTCGTGCCAAGGTATACACAGAGGTAAAAGAACTAGGCTATTCATTTATCTCCTACATTAGTTCAAAAGCAACGGTTTTGACTGACCAGATTGGGGAAAATTGCTTTATTCTGGAAGACAACACCATTCAACCTTTTGTTAAAATTGGGAATGATGTGGTACTTTGGAGTGGAAATCACATTGGTCACCATAGCACCATCCACGATCATGTTTACTTCACATCACATGTTGTACTTTCAGGTAGATGTGAAGTAGGTGCATATTCCTTTTTTGGCGTGAACGCTACTATACGAGATGGCTGTAAAATTGGTGAAGGCACATTAGTTGCAATGGGGGCAAATATCACACGTCCGAAGACAGATCAATGGACTATTTGGAAAGGCAATCCAGCAGTGAAGTCTGAGGTATCGAGTAAAGACATTAATCTTTGATAATAAAAGGGCTACTTTATGGAGAAGTAGCCCTTCCTTATGAGGGAAGTGAATGATTTTTTTTGATTCGATCAATCTCCAATTGTACATCTTGGATGAGACTGGTTAATTTACCAAGTGAAATAGGCGGATTAGGTAATTGAGCAGAAAAATAGCCTTTTACTTCCCAAATTTCTAAAATATCTTGACTAGGCATTTCCTTTGTTGGCACATTTTCAAGATCCGAGGATACAAGTAAACTTCCCTTTGTTTTTAATTGACTAAAGACACGCCTAAAAATCACACCATACGGTTTGGTAACTAGTACATACGTTCTCCCATCTACGATTTGGTAAACATCCGCGATACGGCTACAGATAACCTGTGCACCAGCAACCATAAAATCTTCTACCTGCTCAAAACACCGATAGTTTCCCTGAGCTAATCCAGGAAAATAGAACTGGGGTAATTGGTTTGTAAAGTGTGTATCATTTAAGCGTACGAGATAGGAATCAAACATTGTTTTTGACACGAAAGAGACTGTAGCAAAAGCGACTGTATTCGGTGGTGATGGTGCATGTGTGACAGGTTGTGATGCTAGGATTGGTTCTCTTTTCTCTTCAAAAACAGGCGGAACATGCTCAATGTGTGTTACTACCCTTTCCCTTTCCTCTTTAAAAACAGAAGGAGAGGGCTGTGGAACGACTGGAGTTTGTGTTACTCTTGTCTGATAATCTTCCAGAATATCAGACATCTTACGTGCGGGAGGTGCAACAGCGGGCTGTTCAAACCCAATTGTTATGTCAGGTGTGGTCCGCATTCTACGAATATCTTGTTTGATTAGCGCATCTACACTTACACCAAAAGAAGTGGCAATTAGCTTCAATTTATCAAGTGGTGGATTTGCTCTCGCTTCCTCATAAGCACCTAATAAAGAACGTTTTATACCAATTCTATTTGAGAATTGTTCTTGCGTAAGTCTATTTAGATTACGTAAATATTTAATATTTTCACTTACAATAGACATATCGAAAGTAGTTAAAATCGTTTAATTCGATCAAGAAACAGAGAACTCAGTCATCAATAGTTTCAATGACTAAATTATGATTTGTATAAATACAAATATCTGCGGCAATGTGGAGGCTATCCTCTACCATTTCCTGAGCTGAGAGATGGGTTGCATGTTTTTTCAGTGCAAGAGCAGCAGACTGCGCGAACATACTCCCAGAACCAATCGAGGCAACTTGTTGATCCGGTTCTAGGACATCCCCTGTGCCAGAGATAATGAGTAGCTCAGCGTTATTGGCAACTATGAGCATCGCCTCTAGCTTACGCAGATATCTATCCATTCGCCAGTCTTTGGCAAGTTCTATGGCGGCGCGCTTCATATTTCCCCCACAAGCTTGAAGTTTTTCTTCAAACTTTTCAATTAGCGTAAATGCATCTGCCGTTGAACCTGCAAACCCAGCTAGTACTTTCCCTCCTGCTAATTTACGAACCTTTCGTACATTCGACTTGGCCACAGTGTTACCCATCGTTGCCTGACCGTCAGCTCCCAAAGCTACTTTGCCGTTGTGAATGATACCTAGTACGGTTGTTGCATGTATTTTTTCCATAAATATAAATATAAAAGCCCCTCGAATAAAATCCAAGGGGCTAAAAGGAAAATAGATTGATTAAACCAGTAATGTATAAGGTTCTTCCAATAGTTGCTTTAAAGTTACCAAAAACGCAGCTCCAGTAGCACCATCCACCACACGATGATCACAGGTTAATGTAACTTTCATGATATTGGTAGCATAAAATTGTCCATTTTTGACGGCTACAGTTTCCTTAATTCCACCAACTGAAAGAATACATGATTCATTTTTAGGATTATTAATGATTGATGTAAAAGACTCAATACCAAACATTCCTAAATTACTTACTGTAAATGTATTACCTTCCCAGTCTTTAGGCTGTAATTGTCCATTTTTAGCTTTCCCACCCAAATCTTTTGTTGTGGAAGCTAATGTAGACAATGAAAGTGTGTTGGCAAAACGAATGACAGGAACAACAAGACCCTCGTTAATTGCAACCGCCATCCCGATATGTACGTGTTGATTTCTCTTGATATGATTATCTCTCCAAGATGAATTTACGTTTGGATGTTTAGTCAATGCAACTCCACATGCTTTCAATACCATATCATTGAACGAGATTTTGACAGGTGAAGCTTGGTTCATGATTGTACGTGCTTCTATTGCTTTATCCATACAGATTTCCATGGTTAATTGGAAATCAACGGCACTTGACTGAGATTCAGCTAAGCTTCGCGCAATAGCTTTTCTCATTTGGGTCAAGCTAATTTCTTCAAAACTTTCTGTTCCGAACGCAGCGAGTGATGTAGTTGCTGCTTGCTGTGTAGGTACAGACGCTTTCGCTACAGGTACATAGTTATCAATATCGGATTTGATGATACGTCCACCTTCACCTGAACCCTTAACGTCTGCCATATTGATTCCTTTCTCTTCGGCTAACTTTTTAGCCAAAGGAGACGCAAGAATACGACCATTTGTTGTTCCACTTGTCTCAGCTGTATGCACAACTTCCACTTTTTGTGGTTGAGTTTCTACTTTTGGACTTGGTGTATTTTGTTCGATAACTGGTTCAGATACAGCCTTTGAATTCGCAGAGTCAGCTGCAAGAAGACGATTAAAATCTGCTCCTTTTTCACCGATAACAGCTATGATAGCATTTACAGGAACCGCTTTGCCAGCCTCAGCACCGATGTACAAGAGAGTTCCTTCATCGTAAGCTTCAAGTTCCATTGTTGCCTTATCTGTTTCGATTTCAGCCAATAAATCACCTGATTTTACAGTATCTCCAACTTGTTTGAGCCAAGTATGAATAACGCCTTCTGTCATGGTATCACTTAGAAGTGGCATCCGAACGATAGCGGCATTGATATCAGACGTATCTACTTTCTCGGCAGTTGGTTTCGATTCAGCAACCTGAGTGGTAGTATCTATACTTGGGGCCGTTGCAGAAGCGGCAGGAGAATCTCCTAAAAGATGGGCGTAGTCTTCACCATCTTTACCAATAACAGCTATGATTGCATCAATAGGAACAGCTTGCCCTTTTTCTACGCCGATATAAAGAATAGTACCTTCCTCGTACGATTCCATATCCATGGTTGCTTTATCTGTTTCGACTTCAGCTAAAATATCTCCTGACTTTACCTTATCGCCAACTTTTACGTTCCAAGCTGCAATGACACCTTCTTCCATTGTATCACTCATCTTGGGCATTCTGATTACTTCTGCCATGTTTTATTTCTGTCTTTATGTAAGTGCTTAGAATTAAATCTTTTCGCCAAAATTAATGGTTTATGTTCAAATATACTCAGAAAAAACTATCAATTTATTTTCAAAACGGCCATGAATGCCTCTTGAGGGACTTCTACAGAGCCAATCTGACGCATTCTTTTCTTTCCTTTTTTTTGTTTTTCGAGTAATTTCCTCTTTCTCGAAATGTCACCACCGTAACATTTTGCTGTTACGTCTTTTCGCAGCGCGCGTACAGTTTCTCTAGCTATAACTTTTGCACCAATGGCAGCCTGAATAGCAATTTCAAACTGCTGTCTTGGTAGAAGTTCTTTTAATTTTTCACACAATTTTTTTCCCCACTCATAGGCTTTATCTCTGTGTACAATAGCTGAAAGTGCATCTACTGGTTCTCCATTTAACAGAATATCCAATTTTACTAAGCTTGACTCTCTATATCCTGAAAGACTATAATCAAGGGAAGCATAGCCTCTTGATATGGTTTTTAGTTTGTCAAAGAAATCGAAAACGACCTCAGCTAAGGGTAAATCAAATGAAAGTTCTACTCGATTGGAAGTCAAATAAACCTGATTTTTGATTAGACCTCGTTTATCCATACAAAGCGAAATAATTGGCCCAACGTATTCTGCAGCGGTAATAATTTGTGCATTGATGAATGGTTCTTCAACCCAGCTTACAAGATTTGGGTCTGGCATTTCTGAGGGAGCAGAAACAGGAATTACATTGTTTTTCTTATCAATTACGTTGAATTTCACAGAGGGAACCGTTGTAATAACCGTCATATCAAACTCACGTTCGAGGCGTTCTTGTACGATTTCCATATGGAGCATTCCTAGGAAACCACATCGAAAACCAAAGCCGAGCGCAGCTGAGGTTTCGGGTTCCCAAACCAATGCGGCATCATTTAATTGAAGCTTTTCCATTGCTTCCCTCAAATCTTCAAATTCGGTAGTATCTACGGGATAAATACCAGCGAAAACCATTGGTTTTACTTCTTCGAATCCCTTAATTGCTGAGCTTGCAGGGCGAGAAGTATGTGTTATTGTATCTCCGACTTTTACCTCTTTTGCAACCTTAATTCCTGAAATGAGATAGCCTACATCACCACATTCAAGCACATCTTTCGGTTTTTTCTGAAGACCTAAATTACCAATTTCATCTGCTTCGTATTCCTTTCCGGTAGCCATAAATTTGACTTTATCCCCTTTACGAATACGACCATTTTTCACTCTGAATATTACCTCAATTCCTCTATAAGAATTAAACACAGAGTCAAAAATCAATCCTTGAAATGCACCATCTGGGTCACCTTCAGGAGCAGGAACACGTTCAACGATAGCATGCAGAATATCTGTAATTCCTATTCCCTCCTTCGCAGAAGCGGGAATGATGAGATCTGGATCAATTCCAATCAAATCAACGATTTGGTCTTTTACTTCTTCTGGTCTCGCACCTGGTAAGTCAATTTTATTCATTACAGGAATAATTTCCAGACCATGGTCTAGGGCAAGAAACAAGTTACTTATTGTTTGAGCTTCAATCCCTTGAGCTGCATCTACTATTAGAAGCGCTCCTTCGCATGCAGCGATAGATCGCGATACTTCATAGCTAAAATCTACGTGACCAGGCGTATCAATCAAGTTGAGTGTATATTCCTCGCCTTGATACATATACTTCATTTGGATAGCGTGGCTTTTGATAGTAATTCCACGTTCCCTTTCCAAATCCATATCGTCTAGAAGCTGAGCTTGCATTTCTCTTTGCGAAGTTGTACCAGTAAACTCCAAAAGTCTATCGGCTAATGTACTTTTTCCATGATCTATATGGGCTATGATACAAAAATTTCTAATATTCTTCACTCTGTCAATAATTGGGTATTACAAGTATTTTTCTTAAAAAACCAGTGTATGATTCTAATGTTTTACAAAAGTAGTATAAAACAAGCATTTAAACAGTAAATTATTTGCGCTTCGTCATATATTGACCGAGACGAATACATGTCTTTTCAAACAAATAATACGAGAAAGTGCTAGCTGCAAGTATAAAAATAAATAAGGTTGTCCAAAAGTAAGAAACGGGTAAATTGATTTCTCTAAATGTGGTGCTCCAAATCCAAAAACATATAGGATGTAGTAGATATACAGAATAACTAATTTCACCCAACCAATTGAGAATAAAATGTAGCCAGTTAGGTATTTTAACTTTCAAATTAGCCCATAAGAAGACAAAAAGTGTGCATACAAACATAAATAGTATCCTAGCCCAGCCAGTGACTAAATAAATCTGGTTCCCGTGCACTGGAAAGAAACAAAAAACTAGAGTCAATGACAAGAGGAGTATGATTCCGAGACCCTGTCTTTGACGAATGGAAAAAGTCTGTAAAGCTACCCCCAAATAAAAGGCAAAAATTTGTATAAATGGGTTAATATATATAGACCATTGTTCAGACAGGTGTTTAGTTGAGGTTAATTGAAGAAATGTTTGGTATAAAAATCCTGAAAGTAAAAAGACACCTATTAGAAAAAAAACACCTCTCGCATTCGTACGCGACCATATAAATATGGGAAAAAATAGATAGAAAAAAAGCTCATTTCCTATAGACCATGCACCTGTTGCAATGTATTTTTCCCATGCAAAAAGTCCAAATAATCCCGTTAAGTTCAGTAGGATTTTCGAAAATGAATGATTTGTCTGAATAAAAAAGAATGTAAACAACGTAGAGATCCAGAGAAGAGGGTAAATTCTAAAGAACCTTTTAATAAAAAATAACTTTACCTGTCCTTCTTTCATAAAGTCTGACCTTTGATACACAAATGCCAGTGTATATCCACTTAGGAGATAAAAAATCGTTACACCAAAAATTCCTATTCTTGCTAGAATAGAATTTGAGTCAAGTGGTCCATGTGTTTTCCAAATAGTTATGTGATATAAACATATTCCGACAGCAGCGAGTCCACGAAGGTAATCCAGTTGGGGTAATCTTTCTGGCTTCATTTTAATTTTAAATAATTAACACATACTCCATAAAAAAACGGTACTGAAAAATTCCAGTACCGTTTTTTGTAAAGTATTACTAATAGTAAATGCGCAGTTAATTAGTTTTTAACAACTTTGCTACTCATTTTTACACCTTCTCCAGAAACAGAAATTGTGTAAACACCTTCGCGTAATGAACTCAAATCTAAGTTAACACCTTCTTGAGCTCTGAATTTTTGTGATCTTACCACTCTGTTTGCTTGATCAACTACGTTAACCTGAACAGTTCCTTTCGCATTGGTATTAGACATATCAATAGTTACAGAATTTACTGTTGGGTTAGGGAATACAACAATGCCTGATGTTGCTGCTGTAGCAGAAATAGTGACTGTATTCGAAGGATTTGAAACACCTACTGGATTTACTGCTTTCACTCTGTAAGTGTAGCTAGTACCAGCTACAGCTGTTAAATCAACGTAAGATGTTACATTTCTTCCAACAGTTCCTACTACCGCGAAAGTTGAGTTAGCAGAGGATCTTTCAATTTCGAATTTTTCTTCAGCAAAAGAGTCATCTAACCATGACAAGGCAGGCTTTCCATCTGTGAGTGTAGCCTTAAGATTGTAAGGCGCGTTTGGAGCGGAAGTATATCCCACTTCCACAGAGATTGTATCTGTAGTTGCAGAGTTACCAAATTCGTTTTGTGAAAACACAACATATTGATATGTGATACCTTGTTGTACTGGCGTATGTGTTAACGCTTCTGTATTCGGCGCAAGTTTGATTGGGAATGGTTGTTTTCCAGGCTCCAAAACGTGAACTAGAATAGCAGCTTCATTGCTTGCATTATCCTTCCAAGTCAAGTTAACAATTGCATCGCCAAGTACATCTGTTGCAGAGGAACCAGCTAATAATGAAGGAGCGGCAGGAATACCTAATGTAGTATCTGCTACAAATTCTGTACGTGCCTCACCTACTTCATTAGTAGAATTAATACGGAACAAATAAGCAGTTTTTGCTTTAAGACCAGTAACTAATGAGCTAGTTGCTTTCGTATCTACTGAAACTCTTTTAAAGAAAGATACATCAGCATTGAATACTTCAATCTCCAATCCATATCTAGTATTTGTAAAGAACTTCAAATCCTCAGCACCCAAGTTCCAAGAAACAAGAATCGAGGAATCCGATACAACTTGTGTTTTCAAGTTTGATGCAGGATTGGGACGTTCACGTCTTTTTGTAAGTAATTCAACAACTTCTGAATCATCCCCACGTCCACCTAGGTTCAATGCTCTTGCTCTGATAAAGTACTTTTTACCTGGAGTTAAATTTCGAACGATAGCTGCTGGACCCGCTGAGGCAGGAATACTTACACTCGACCAACGTGGAGCGTCTGCTTCTTTATAATCAAATTCGTAACTTGTATATCCACTACCAGAAAAGTTTGAATTGAATGGAATCCAATATGCATAAAAGTAATCCAAACCAATTTCCTCTGGGATTACAGCTGTAATTTTGCGAGGAACGGTGATCAAACGAAGTGTAGAAGTTGTTTCAGAAATACCATCTGCGTTCCGTGCAGCTACACGGAAAAATACATCACTATTTTCAGGAAGACCACCATATATGAAACTTACAGAAGAGTCTGTTGAAGAGGGAACTGTTACTGGACTCAAGGCAGAAAAACTTACCCCATCAAAAGATGCTTGGATTACAAAGTTATCTTCATTATCAGAATTGTCTTTCCAGTTCAAAATTATTTTCCCTGATGTTTGTGTAGCACTCAAATTGGAAGGAGCGTTTGGAATAGAAAGAGTACTCGCTGACACGATTGTGGAGTAAGGACCTTCAATTGTAGATGGTGAAGCACTCGTTCCTGGAACAATAGAAGATGGTGGAGTACCAACAGCCTTTACTCTGAAGTAAAAAAGAGTATTTTTCGTTAGCTGATTGACCAAAAAAGCTGGCCCAGCAGATGCTGGCACACTGACATTATTCCACGTACCAGTAGTATCTTCTGTCCATTCAACAGTATAAGTAGAAGCTACAGAAACAGAATCCCAATAGAGATAAATCGTGGTGTTAGTACGATCTCCGACGGTCAGACCCGTCACTTTTGGTATTGATACTTGCGCTAACACGCTCGTACTCCAAGTCATCAGAATACCTAATAATAATAATAAAGAAGAATTTTTTTTCATAGCGCAAACTATTTAGATTTAGTATAATAATAACGCATAATAACTTACCGTAAATATATACGAAATAATTTTCACAAAAAACCTCACGTCCATTATCAAATGGATAAAATTATTTTACGGCGTATTTTTTACTTTCTACCTTTTGAATTATTCGAATGACTTCTTTTATCTGTTTTACGTCGTGAACTCGATAAATTCCTATTTGTTTACGAATGAGTAATGCATGAAGTGCCGATGTGCCAATCAATGATTCATTCGCAGAAATCTCCAAAAACTTCCAAACCATTGATTTTCTTGAAATGCCTATTAATATTGGTAAATCTAATGAATAAAAAGAATCTATCTTTTGAAGCATTTCATAGTTTTGGCTTAAATTTTTCGCAAAACCAAATCCTGGATCAATACAAATATTCTTGACTCCTAACTCATTTAGTTTCTCTACCTTCTGATGTAAATCGGTCAGTATGTCAAAAATAAAATGTTCATACTGATCTAAACTTGTCATTGTTTGCGGAGTCCCTTTCATGTGCATCAAAATATATGGTACATCTAATTGAGCAATTGTTTCATACATTTTTTTATCCAGGTTACCTCCTGATACATCGTTAATCATGTCAGCCCCTGCTTCTACTGCTGCAACTGCTACCCTCGATCGAAATGTATCTACAGATATCCAAATATGCTTCCAACTTTCAACGGATCTTATCTCTTTAATAATTGGCAATATTCTAGCAATTTCTTCGTCTTCACTAACTTCAGCCGCCCCTGGTCGAGTAGAATAACCTCCGATGTCCAAAATATGTGCTCCTTGTTCAATCAGTTGCTTCACATGTGGCAACCTTTCTCCTTTTTTATCTAGCCATCGGCTACCATCATAGAAAGAATCAGGCGTCATATTGAGTATTGCCATTATTTTGGGACTTGACAAATCCAATAACTTACCCCTTGAAATCAGTGTTTTTTTCATACTTTTGTGACCTAATTAAAGCGTTAAACTGTAGTAATTAAATGGAACAAACCATTGAAGAATATAAGTCAATTATACATATTTGTAAAAATCTTTTCATAAATAAGAACAAAGATTATGGTAGTTCTTGGCGAATTTTGCGTTTGCCTAGTATAACCGATCAAATCTATATCAAAGCACAAAGGATTCGCACACTGCAAACGAATGGTTTTCACAAAGTAGATGAAGGTGAAATTCCTGAATTTATTGGAATCATCAACTACTGTTTGATGGCACTGATTCTATCTGATTCAAACACTTCTCTTCAAGAAGATGTTCACATTGATGTACTAACTCAGCTTTATGACAATCAAATAGAAGAAGTTATGCATCTCCTTTTCAATAAAAACCATGACTATGGTGAAGCATGGCGCGAAATGAGAGTAAGCTCAATGACTGATATTATTTTGATGAAATTGCTTCGAATCAAACAAATTGAGGATAATCAAGGTCTTACATTGGTTTCTGAGGGTATCCGATCGGGATATCAAGACATGATTAATTATGCCGTTTTCTGTCTTATAAAATTAGGCCAAGCTACTATTTCCCAAACTTCTTAAACATTATGCTCAAAGTTGCCCACATTGCACGAATTATTGTTGGTATAGAATTTATCTTTTCTGGATTTGTAAAAGTTGTAGATCCCTACGGAACGGGGCTTAAATTACAAGAATATTTTGAAGTTTTTGCAGCAGATTTACCCAGTTTTTCTCCTATTTTTACTATTCTTGCTCATCAGTCACAACTTTTATCACTTTTCTTTTGTGCTGCTGAATTGATTCTTGGAGTTGCTCTACTTTGTAGTTTCCAAATGAGAAGGACAGCTTGGATTGTACTTTCTTTTATGGCTTTCTTTACCTTTTTGACTTTTTACTCTGCTTTTTTTAATAAGGTAACAGACTGTGGTTGTTTCGGTGATTTTCTAAAACTAAAACCATGGCACTCTTTTTACAAAGATGTTGTTTCAATCACTGTTATTTCTATTTTTTTCGTATTCAGGAATAAATTCAAAACGCCAGCAGTAGCACACTATCTAGTACTACTCAGTACTATCTTCAGTTTTGGGATCGGAATTTATGCAGTCAACTACCTTCCTCCACTCGATTTCCTTGCGTATGCCAAAGGTAATTCTATTCCAAAATTGATGGAACCAACCGGAGTAAAACCTGATATTGTATATATTTTTAAAGATAAAGTGAAGAATCAAAAAATTGAATCTAGAGAATATCTAATGGATTCAAATTTTGAGTATCTAGAGTCATATACAACAAATGAAGAGGCGATAACTCCAAAAATAACTGATTACAGCTTAAGTGATACACTGGGAAACGATTGGACAACAAAGAGCTTTGAGGGTAATAAAGTGCTAATCACTTTCAAGAAAGTAAATTCTGTTGATACAAACACTTGGAAACGTATTGAGCAACTTTACACAAACTCGTCACAAAATCCTTCACTTACTCTTGTCTTTGTCACTTCGGATGTTCCACAATACTTGTCCAAAGAGTTGCAAAAGAGAAATATAAAGGCGCCTATACTAACGATTGATGAAAAGGTACTTAAAACAATGGCTCGTGTAAATCCTGTTGTTTACTTTCTTCATAACGGAACTATTATCGATAAATGGGGATACCGAACCATTCCGGCAAGTATAACGCCTATTCTTTGAGTAGAATTGAACCTAATTGTATGGAAAAAAATATTTTTATGATTGGTATGCCTTCCTCTGGGAAGAGTACCCTTGGTAAACAAATTGCCAAAGCACTGTCCTATGAGTTTATTGACTTAGATCAAAAGATTGAATTCTCGGAAGGAAAGAAAATAGCTGATATTTTTTCACTTCATGGTGAAGAATATTTTCGTAAGATTGAAGCCGAACAACTTCGCAAAATACCAGTAAATTCAAGAATAATTATTGCAACAGGTGGAGGAACACCTTGTTTTCATGATGGAATTAATTACATAAAGGAAAATGGATGGAGTATCTTTTTAGATGTACCACCTCAAATATTAGCTAAAAGAATGGGGCAATCTAAACGTGGTACGAGACCTCTTTTAGATGTGGATGACGAAGATTTATTTTTACGACTAGAGGCAACTTACAATGCGCGAATCAATATTTATCGTCAGGCAGATATCACAGTGGAAGGGAGTACCGATGCGGAGGCGATTATATGGATTTTAGAAGCTGAGCTGGCGAAGCGTAAGTAAAAACAACGCTTCGCCAACACATGATTTAGAAGAAAATACCTCCTGAAATTAAAAAACGGCTATAATTGATGCTGTTTTCCACTGTGCCATAATCTGTAGGTGTCTGTAACTCATACGGTGTATAATTTCGATTTATCTTCCCAAACAATCCAGCGAAATCAAGGAAGAAATTAGATTTTCGAATACCAACACCTAGTGTAATATTTATCTGATTTTGCGTATTCGATAAGTCATTCTTCACTGGGTTTGCCAAATACTGAACACCTCCTCTAATTCGACCTACTCCCAAGCGTATTTCTGAACCAACTTGTACATTCATTACATCTTGGTAACGATCCATGATTTCCCTATTTTGTAACTCTGTCCATCTTGCATTCTCTGGATCTTGAACCTTCATTTTATTGTAGCCTACATAACCCAAAGATGCCGTAACTAGCCCAACTTTTTTAGGCAAGAAAATAGTTGTACCTACATTCGCCCGAAGTGGAAGATTAACCCGATATGTAAAATCATTTGGTACAGTTTCAATCGTCGAGAAAGTAGTTGTTATTATTCCTGGAATTGGATCGATCGTAACCCCTGACTGATAAGTTTCATTTACACGCATGGACGTCGGAGTAGTAAAATCTGCTCCAATTTGTACAGATTGATTCAGTTTATAGATAGCTCCCAATGTCAGATTTATTCCACCACCTGTTGCTTGCAATTCATCAAAAAAACCAATTTCGTTCATTATATTACCATTGGGAAACTGTTCTACATGATCAGAAAATTGTGCATAATTTAAGCGTAAAATACCTAATGAACCTCCTAAGTACAGAGCATCGTCAAAATTAACACCATATGAAAAATTTGTTTGCGAAAGCCCGCCACTTTCCCGAACTCTTCCTTGTTGCTCTACTGGCGTACTGAGTTCAGAAGAAACATATACATTATCTGTCCCGAATGGGTCAATCAGAAAAGCCTGATAATACATGGAACTTGCTGTTTCAGCCAAACCAGTTTGTGCATCAAATTCACTTTCCAAAATCGTTGTATTCACATTTTCGGCTGTAACTTTCTCAGCAAAAAAATCGGTAATTGAACTCCTTTGATTAGTACCTTGGTATCTAAAGTCAGATGAGAAATCTATTAACCTGTTGTAACCAATCGCAAAGGAAGCCCTTTTTTTACGCGTCCCTACTCCTTGTTGATTAAAGACAACTCCTACCTGGTTTATTTTTGTGCTTGATACTTGTTGTTCCGCTGTTTCTCCTAAATAAACAGCACTCGACCTTGTTGTTTGAATTGAAGGCGTTAATACAAATTCTGAACGATTATAAAAACCAAGTCCTGCCGGATTATTGAAGGCAGAGGAAATATCACCACCTAAGGATGTACTGTTCCCCCCCATTCCTTGAATTCTGGCCGAGCCGGTAGTCTGAAATACTGAGTAACGAAGTGCATCTTGCCCATAAAAGTGACCATTCAAATTTAATTGAGCAAAAGATATTCCAGAAATATGGACAAACAAAATGAATACGCTTAATCGGAAAATTTTCATAGGAGCTTTAATTTTTCAATGATAAATACTTTAAAAATAATACCTCGCCAATGGTCATATTAGCGAGGTACATTTTATACTTTTTTATTTCAAGTAGAAGCGAGTAGGTTAATCAATCAATTATCTTGGACCTCTGCTTCCACCACCAGATGAAGAGCCTCCGCTACTTCCTCTCGAACTTCCCATACTACTGCTACTACTTGCAGGGCTATAGCTTCTTGAAGCAGGAGCAGAATAAGATCTGCTTGATGACGAAGAACTTGATGGCGAGTACGAGCGAGAAGGCGAATATCCTGAGGACGAATTAGTTGAACTCGGTGTACTATAGGTAGAACGTGCAGGTCTTGCATAGTCAAAAGATCGTGCGGATGCCGAACGAGCAGGTTGACTATATGTTGATGTACTACATGTTCTATTGAAAGAATCACCTGTTGAAGATGAGGTGGCACTTCTTGCATACGAGGAGCGAGAAACTGATTTATCGTTTGTACTAGCAACAGCAGCACGATTTGAGGTAGGATTCGGGTTTACATAGCTACCATTACCTCTTGTAGCTCTTTCAGCAATATAACCTGTGCTTGCTACTCGATTTGACTGAACAGTATTTGTTCTTGAGGGAGGCGTATTAGCTGAAACACGCGCTGATGAACGTGTATTCGCTTGATATCTGTCGTTGTAATTGTCAGTTGCCCTTCCTCCAGTTCTTGCGCCGTAGGTACGGCTAGCAATACGTGATTTATCTGAGCCAATATAATTATTAGTAATAATAATAGGTCTATTTACACCACCCCAACCGAATCCATTTCTGTAACCAAAAGAATTAAAGCCGAATGGGCTAAATCCAAAACCGTAATCCCAAGGAGACATCATCCAAGGATTTCCGAATCCAGACCCGAAGAATGGGTCATAAAACCCACCAAAACCTGTGCTAAATCCAGCATATAGACCAAAACTAGAAAAACGATTGAAGTTGTTGAAACCAAATGGGGAGAAACCATGGAATCCAAACGGAGAGAATGGGTCAAAGGAATTAAAACCAGCACCAAACCAAGGGTTGTAAGAAAATCGATTGAAAGGAGAGTTCCAGCCCATTGGTTGCGCCCAAGCGTAATCATTCCAACCTTCTCTGTACCCTTGTGAATAGCCCGAAGAATAGCCAGGGTCTGCCGTTACGCTTCGTCTGAATTGCGTCGAACTAACATAATCTTCAGGAAAATATACGTCAGATATTGGCTCTTCAGAAAAATCAGCGGAGCGGTCAAAGTCAGCTGAGTAATCCGGTTCCTGTATGACCGTATTTTGGGGTGGAGTTGTATAGTAATTCTTATTAATAATCACCACACTTGCTGATGTTCCGTACATATCATCAAAATCACCCTGTCTTGGGACTTGATTGGTACAGCCAATAAAGCCCAAAACACCCAACAAACTCACATATTTTACGAATGGCAACTTTTTCATATTGAAGGGATTTTATACATGTGAAATACTTCTTGTTGTTAATTAGACGCAATCTGCAGCAAAAAGGTTGTCAAAGAAATAAGAGGTTGAGTGAATCAAGTCTTTGAAAATTATAATTTCCTCACTTAAAAACGTATCTTTGCGGCGGTTAATTGTCAAATAATTGCCTAAAAATAATTAAAATAATCATATTTTCAAAGGATTAACAACACTTTAACAGTTTATCATGGCAAAGGGACTGACGAAACGTTCAGAGAATTATTCGGAATGGTACAATGAATTAGTAAAAAAAGCGGACTTGGCGGAAAACTCGGCGGTAAGAGGCTGTATGGTCATCAAACCCTACGGCTATTCTATTTGGGAAAAAATGCAACGTGCGCTAGACGATATGTTCAAAGAAACGGGGCATTCCAATGCGTATTTCCCTTTGTTTATTCCTAAGTCTTACCTTTCAAAAGAAGCCTCACACGTAGAAGGATTTGCAAAAGAATGTGCTGTCGTGACACATTATAGACTTAAAAATGACCCAATTACAGGTGGAGTTATTGTAGATCCAGAAGCAAAACTAGAGGAAGAACTCATTGTCCGTCCTACTTCTGAGACCGTAATTTGGAGCACCTATAAAAATTGGGTACAATCGTATCGTGACTTACCTATTTTGATTAATCAATGGGCAAATGTCGTTCGCTGGGAAATGCGCACGCGTATCTTCTTGCGAACAGCGGAGTTTCTATGGCAGGAAGGACACACAGCTCATGCTACAAGAGCAGAAGCCGAAGCGGAAACCAAACAAATGCTTGAGGTATATGCAACTTTTGCAGAAGAATGGATGTCTCTACCTGTTATCAAAGGAGCAAAGTCGCCCAATGAACGCTTTGCTGGCGCAGAAGATACTCTTTGTATAGAAGCTATGATGCAAGATGGCAAGGCATTACAAGCAGGGACTTCTCACTTTCTAGGTCAAAATTTTGCCAAAGCTTTTGATGTGAAATTTCAAGATAAAGCAGGAAATTTAGATTTTGTTTGGGGAACATCTTGGGGGGTAAGTACCCGACTGATGGGGGCACTTATCATGGCTCACTCTGATGATTTGGGGCTTGTTTTACCTCCCAAACTCGCTCCTATCCAAGTTGTCATTGTTCCTATCTACAAAGGAGAAGAACAACTGAATGTGATTCGCGAAAAAATTGATCCAATTCTCAAATCATTGAAGAAAAAAGGAATTTCAGTTAAATTTGATGACGACGACCAAACAAGACCGGGTTGGAAATTCGCAGAATACGAACTGAAGGGGGTTCCCGTTCGTCTTGCCGTTGGAATGCGTGATTTAGAAAATGGAACGGTAGAGGTTGCTCGCCGCGACGATTTATCCAAATCTACTCAGCCGCTCGAAGGCATCAGTGAATATATTGAAACCCTTTTGGACGATATCCAAAAGTCGATTTACAACAAAGCATTGGCTTTCCGTACAGAAAATACAGTAAAAGTAGACTCTTGGGCAGATTTCCTTGAGACTATTGAGCAAGGTAAATTTATACTTGCTCATTGGGACGGTACGCCAGAAACAGAAGAGAAAATCAAGGAACTCACCAAAGCTACGATTCGTTGTATTCCTTTTGATTCTCCAGAAGAGGTAGGAACTTGTGTACTTACAGGAGCTCCATCATCTAAGAGAGTTATCTTTGCACGTTCTTATTAAGTATTCATTTCACAGAGAAATCTGTTATTTTTCATACAAACAATTATAATATTATGGTAAAGGTAGGTGACACTGTTCGAGTACACTACAAAGGCACTTTGAACGACGGTACGTTATTTGATTCATCGGAAGGTCGTGAACCACTTGAGTTCCAAGCAGGTAGTGGAATGGTCATCAAAGGCTTTGATGACGGTGTAATGGGAATGGCGATTGGCGACAAAAAAACCATCCACATCCCAGTAGAAGAAGCCTACGGTGACTTAAATCCAGACATGGTTTTTGATTTCAATAGATCTGAAATTCCAGCTGAAATCCCATTGGTTGTAGGTGATACTTTGAACATGCACAACGGACAACAAACAGTTCCTGTTATCATCAGAGAAGTAACTGAAACCACCGTTAAACTAGATGCGAATCATCCGCTAGCAGGACAACCTTTGAACTTTGACTTGGAATTAGTTGAGATTATTGAAGGTTAATTTGGTAAATAACGCATAAAAAAAGGGTTGACAAACATTCATTGTCAACCCTTTTTTTATTGCCCCAGAAGAAAAATAGCAGGTATTTTGTGAAAGTTGATTTGTTTTTTTTGCCATTGAGCGATGGTTCCAGTCCAAATGAACTCGTCCTCCCCAGTCAAATCGTAACCGATACACAACCGCATTGTGGGCGGAACTACTCTACAAATCGTTTCCAACATAGCATGATTTCTGTAGGGGGTTTCGATCCAAATTTGGGTTTCATTTTTCGATTGAACATCGGATATCATGCTCCTCATTTTTTTGACTAATGCATTCGAATCAATAGGCAAATAACCGTGAAAAGTAAACGATTGTCCATTAAAACCAGACCCCATTAATCCTAAGAGAATAGAAGAAGGACCAACTGTTGGAACAACTTTCCAACCCAAAATATGTGCCCATTTCACGACAACAGAACCTGGATCTGCAATTCCGGGACAACCAGCTTCAGATAAAACTCCTACATTTCCAGCTAATTTAGCCAGCTGATTTTTAGTATCAATTTCGGGTGTATCTTTCGTTAATTCAATAAACTGAACCTCTGAGATAACAATACCCACTTTTAAACTTGACAAATACCTTCGCGCCGTACGTACGTTTTCGACAAAAAAAATAGGAATCTGACTGATTAGCTCTACCACCTGCGTAGGAAGTACTTTTGCTGTAGTACCATCGGACAAAACCGTTGGTAATAAATACAAATGATTCGCCATCAGGATTGTACAAATGTTTGAATACTATGAACAAACTCCTTGGGTTTCTGTGCATGAACCCAATGGTTTGCACCTTCTATGGTTACAAAAGAAGCCGCAGGAAAAATCTGTAAAATAGATGCGTGATCACTGGGTTGAATGTAAGAAGAATCACCACCTGCCATAAAAAGGATAGGTACATCAACCACTTTGGGGTTCATCAACTCACCTCCTATTTGATAAATTTCGCGGGCAAGAACAGGTACATTAATACGCCAATCAAAACCACCCTCCTGCGTACGGTAGATATTTTTCAGAATGAATTGGCGCTCATCAAAACTAGAAACGTACTTTTCAAAAATCAGTTCTGCTTCTTTACGTGAAGTGATTTTATTCATATCAATCGCAAGAAGTCCTTGGATAATATGATCATGATGAACAGGATAAAACTTAGGAGCGATATCTACAACAACTAGTTTCTCAAAATTCGTGTACTTCATCGCATAATTCATCACGACTTTTCCGCCCATTGAATGACCAACCAGGATGGGCTTTTCTATTTGATGTTCAACAAGAAAATGTTCTAAATCATCAGCCATTACATCGTAATTAAACACTTCACTTCTAGGTGATTGTCCGTGATTTCTAGCATCAAGTAAATATACACAGAAGCCTACTTCTGCCAATAAACGGCTTACAGAAACTAAATTATCTGATGAACCAAAAACACCATGGAGCATAACAAGTGGCTTACCCTCGCCAACTTTTCTAAAAAAAAGAGAATCCATAAAGATGAGTATATTGCGCGTAAAAAAGGTCAATATACACACAAATACGCCATTTATCCTGATTTGTTTGCTTGAAATAAAATAATTGATTCTCTTTGAGGTTACTTTACAGAAAAATCCCTCTTACATTCGAATGAATTGGCTGACTCGACTATTTACATCTAAAAATCAACTATCCTCACCAAACATGGTCGAGGAAGTGCAATTAGCTCCACCACTTGAAGAAACATCTCAAGAAGACGAACTAACGAACCAGCAAAGTGCTACAGTAGTACCACCCATTGCATTCATCTCTAATCCAGATTGGATTGATGAGGAAGCCATACGCGATGAGGGTGTTATTTATGGACTAACCCAAACACCACCTGAATCAAAAAGAGAAGCAATAAAAGCTCATTTTGCGCAATTATCTGCACCATACCGCTCCAAATTTGAAGACATTGCACAAGAAATTTTTTTGGTGGATAACCAGATTACAGAAGTTGAAAAGCGTATAAGCCACTTTATTGCTGAAAAAAGTGAACTGCTTGAAACTCCACTTCTTGATCATGGTTTTCTTCGCGTTTCTGTAGGCTTGGTTTTCTCTATAGCTATGTCCTTCGGCAACTTTTTTCTTATTGATGAAGCTATAAAAAATACATATCCACAAAATCATTTATTGATTTCTGTCGGCGTATTTTTAGCAGGCATGTTTAGTTTATTTCAACCTAAATCAGTGCTTCATGATACCCAATCGTCCATAAGCTTTCGAAGTCTATTAGAAGAAATAGGTCTTCCTTTTGCTGCCTCATTCTTTGTATTTGTACAAATTTTTCCAATTAAAAGTATCTTAGCCTCTATTGCCTTATTTATTCTGACTTTTTTCTTGTTCTTGTTTACGGGTAAATTGTTACTCGGAAATTTAAGCATCATCCGCAAAGAATGGGAAATTTGGCAGCAAAACAAGACAGTTAAAAGGAAGTTAAAAAAAATCTATGCAGTCGAAAAGGAAATAATTCAAGAAAGTAAAGACGAGATAAAAGAGCTTCAGTCGAAAAGGAAATCACTATCGGATAAACAAAGTGAAGAACAGCAAAAATTAGAGGCATTGCGCCAGCAAATGGAAAGTCTTCTTCAACTATTCCAAAGTGAATATGACCTCGCCACTACTTTTCTAAATCAAAAAAATGGCACTAACTCCTCATTATCAAGGTATTAAAAATTTCAATTGACTCAATTTACTTAAATGGCAGAGCAAAAAAATGACCCAGACTTTCAATACGGAATGCACAATGGTATTGAAAGAATAGATAAGGAAACCTATGAAGTCTATATCAGTAGTGCAGAAGCGACTGAAATAATCGAGAAAAAAATGACTCGAAAATACAGTCAATTGGAAGAATTAGATAGAAAGATAAGTCAATATACGACACAACTTCAAAATTATTTTTTAGAAAAGACTACAGCTAGTGCCAACGAAGAGGTACAAAAGGCGATTCAAAAACAGCTAACCGACGAATTAGATGGCCTTACTGCAAAACAGCAAATAATTGAAGATAAAAAACAAAAACTTTATTCCGAGCACTCTCTTTTTGCTGCATTGTTATACGTCATCGGAGGGTTCATCTTCTTAGCTGGAGATTTAATTATTTCGCATGAAATTGTAGCATATGCATTAAATATCAAAGGTACATTCGAGGCTTGGTCATTCGCTGTTGGATTAGCTATGATTTCAGTTTTGCTTAAACCTGCATACGAACAACTTATTGAGCGTCCCTACTTACATAAAAAACAAACTACTTCTCGGGTATTATACGCAGTTTTCCATGGAATATTGGTTATTTTCGCCATTACTACACTAACTATATTAGGTTGGTTTAGATACGAAGCATACAAAACGGATCAACTTAGATTAAATATCACAAAAGAAATTCGACGAATTCAGCGAGATATTGATGTATTAGAACCCACTGATTTACTTATAAAAAGCAAGCTAGAAGCACAAGTGGAAACGCTTGTAAATCAAGCCAATAAATTAACTATCAGTCTAGTTAATAATGAATGGGCTCTTCTATCTTTCGTGCTGAGTGGTGTACTATTTGCCATTGCTGGTGCAGTCTGTTTAGGAATTGGCCTATCCTCCCTGCATTATTATTGGTTTAAATGGCTTCAAGCCAACAGAGAAATACGTAAATTAGGAAAGCAACAAATTCCAATAAGAGAAAAAGTAATTGAAGTGGAAAAGGAAATTACTACTCTCCAAGCCACACAAAAACAACTCGCATTTGCAATGGAAACATCCCCAAGTGAGGAAGAACTGAAGAAAAGCAGAGAATTAGTTTTAGAAGAAATAAACGAACTCGAAGGAAAATATTTACGTGCAAAAGAAAATACCCGCATCAGTTTATACACGGATGGATACCAAAAGGGACAGACAATTCGAAATAATATGACGACTGAAGAATGGAAATCTTACCAAAAAGGAGGACTTATGGAGGAGCAATCGGTGAATGACGTAACTAAAAGTTACAAAAAAGCGGGTGCAAGACCTTATATTGCACTTCGAAAAGAAATAAACTCCTCATTTAATAAAAATTAATATTCATGGACAAGCTCCACGTCATTAAAATAGGTGGAAATATCATTGATAATCCTGGACTTTTAGATCAATTTCTAGATGAATTTACTCAGATTCCCTCGCCCAAAATTTTAGTACATGGCGGTGGTAAACTAGCCACAAAAATGGCTAGTAAGCTGGACATTCCTACCCAAATGGTGGAGGGGCGCAGAATTACAGACGCCGCTATGTTAGACGTAGTTACGATGATATACGGTGGACTAATCAACAAGAAAATAGTAGCTGGGTTACAAAAAAGAGGTTGTAACGCATTGGGCTTAACCGGCGCGGATGCACAAACAATAACGGCTACGAAGAGACCTGTTAAAACCATTGATTACGGTTTTGTAGGTGATATAGTTGAGGTAAATACGCCTATTATTTATCAATTTTTGCGCATGGGTATAACCCCGATTTTTGCACCATTGACAGCCGACAGAGACGGTAACATGCTCAATACCAATGCAGATACACAAGCTTCCGCCCTTGCTACTGCGCTAAGCAAAGAACTACCCACTTCTCTTTACTATTCGTTCGAAAAAGCGGGAGTTCTTCAAAATGCTCAAGATGACAACTCCGTAATTTCACAAATCACCCCAGCTTTTTATGCTGAACTAAAGGAAAAAAAAGTAATTACGGATGGAATGATTCCCAAATTAGACAATGCATTTACAGCTATTCAGAACGGGGTAGAAAATGTCTGGATCGGACAAGCGAGCTCACTCCTTTCCTTCCTAAATGGACAAGAAACGGGAACACTTCTTTCTATTTAACGAGCACCTTTCATGGAACATCCCTACTTAAACGAAACAATTACTTTATTAAAAAGCCTCATTAGTACTCCTTCATTTAGTAAAGAAGAAGATAAGACGGCAGAACTTATTGTTTCTTTTTTCGCAAAAAAAGGAATACTCACTCATCGTTTTTTAAATAATGTATGGGTAAAAAACAAATATTATTCGGTAGATAAACCGACATTACTTTTGAATTCCCACCACGATACAGTAAAACCAAATACTTCATACCAACGGAACCCATTCGAGGCAGCACTAGAAGACGACAAACTGTATGGATTAGGTAGCAATGATGCAGGAGGTGCTTTGGTTTGTTTACTATTCAGTTTTTTGCATTATTTTGAACGGAAAGACTTACCATATAACATTATTTTTGCAGCAACTGCTGAGGAAGAAATTTCGGGAAAAAACGGAATTGAGGCACTTCTTCCACATCTCGGTAAAGTAGACTTTGGCATCGTCGGAGAACCTACAGAGATGAATGTAGCCCTAGCAGAAAAAGGCTTATTAGTACTTGATTGCAAGGCGAAAGGTAAATCTGGTCATGCTGCAAGGTCATCAGAGGGGATAAATGCGATTTATGAAGCTTTGAAAGACATACATTGGTTTCAAACATATCAGTTTCCGAAAGTATCTGAACAATTAGGACCAATTCATATGAATGTTACGATGATTCAAGCAGGAACACAACACAATGTCATTCCAGATGAATGCAGTTACACTGTTGATATCCGAGCAACAGATGCATATACATTAGAGGAAACGCTCCAAATAATTCGTACACATGTACATTCAGAGGTCATACCTCGTTCAGTCCGTTTAAGGCCTTCAGGTATATCGCCAACACACCCATTGGTTTTGGCGGCAAAAGGTCGCACGCACACCTTATTTGGCTCTCCTACTCTATCAGATCAAGCGTTACTTCCGTTTGAGACAATCAAAATGGGGCCTGGAAAGTCAGAGAGGTCACATACAGCTGATGAATATATTTATATAAACGAATTAGTATCTGGATTAAATGGTTATATTCGCCATTTAGATAATTTAACCAATTTGATATAATTTTTTGAAAAACAAATCAAAAACGAGTCCAAATTGATTTAGGCATAGTTTTTGTTAATTTTGTTGGGACATAAATGTCCTATGTACTCTATGAACATCTTACAGGAACTACACGACAAGCTCAATGAATCTGTTATTGGGAATATCTCATCTATTGCAAACGAAACATCTCAAGATACTAACAAAGCATTGGAACAGCTTAGTGCCTTGTTTCTTGGTATATTAACGCATGAACCTATAACGAATCAACAAGTCGAAAAAATTCAAACTGTTTTAGAAGAAGGAGGACATACTGGGGATCTACTTGATAATCTTTCTTTTCTTCTTGGTGACAAACAGCGTGCCTCGATACTCGTATCCATCGGTATGAACATATTTAATCATTTCTACACTGGTGACTACGAAACACTCACAGAAAAAATATCCATTATTTTAGGCATAAAAAAATCAGGGATTCAAACTTTACTAGGTCTAACTCCACCACTTGTTCTTGCAAGTCTTGGGCGTATTATTCGAAGAGAAAAAATGGATGCAGCAGACCTCAAGAGCTTATTGATCCAACAACAATCCTTTATCAAAGAGTGGCTATCCCCTTATTTAATTCCACAGCTTGGTCAATCAGGAATAAAAGATACAGTTAAAATATATCCTGAACCTGTCTCTATTCCGACAGAAAAAGCACGCCCGATTGAAGAGATTGTGGAAGGAGGAAAAAGAAAGAAAGTATCAAAAAAACCAACACTTTTTCAAACTATCCTACCGTGGGGTTTATTTTTCATTGCGGTATTCGCAGCAATAATCTATCTAAATGGACTAACAAATCCTATCCAAAGTAACGCGAAATCAAAACCTACAGAGGTTCTCCCACTTCTTGATGATAACTCCAATTTATCATTCTTGGACTCAGCAAGATCTGAAACAGAGCCACAATCTGTTAATGAAAAACCACAAACGGTTATCACCAATGTCACTCCTGCGAATACAGAAGAGCCAAAACCTGAGGTATCCCCCAAAACGGAAACAAAACCAATTGAAGAACCGAAACAACGAATAAAATCTACTCAAAATATATCTTTGTCTGCTCATTCTGGTGTTTTTAAAAATACATTTGAGGGTAATTCTGCTGAGATAAAAGAACAGAAAGCTATCATAGATATTTTTAAAAAATGGCAGCCTAATCAAACTCAAACCATTGATATACATTACATTAAAAGCACAAATAGACTTTTCGAAGACCAAGCCTACGCAATACGAGAAGCTTTGTATCAAATGGGTACTCCCTTGAAACAAATCAAATTATTAGAAAAAAATAACTTAGGAAGTGAGAAAATAAAAGTTGCTGTCCAATAGGCCATTCCATAGTGATTAAAAGTACATTCAATCAAGAGATTGAATAAAAAGCTTATTCGAGTACACTCAAAATCACTGTTTACTTGTACATTTGTTCTACTAACTATACAGTATTAATTTTGGAACACTTGTATCACCCTGCTACTTACGCCATTCATGGAGAAAACCAAAACGACGCAATAGGAGATGTTGTCTCTCCCATTCATCTTTCAACTACATTTCAACGTTCGGAAGATGGCTCATTCGTCGAAGGTAGAGATATTTACACACGGGCATCAAATCCGAACAGACGCCAAGTTGAAGCTAAGCTGGCCCATTTAGAAAAAGGAAAAGATGCTATTGCGTTTGCTTCTGGACAAGCAGCTACTTTTTCTATTTTTCATAGTTTGGGGCAAGGCAAACATGTTATCATTCCAAATGACATTTACTACAATACTCGACTTCTTTTAACAGAGGTTTACGAACAGTGGGACATTCGTTTTAGTGTATGCGATATGACGGATATTGAAGCAGTTAAAGCGGCTATTCAGCCAGATACTGCACTTATTTGGATAGAAACTCCTTCCAATCCTCAATTAAAAGTCACTGATATTCAGGCAATTACTTCTTTGGTTGCGAACACAACAATACTCGTGGCTTGCGATAATACATGGGCAACGCCTTATTGTATCAATCCATTTGACTATGGTGCGCACTTGGTGATGCACTCCACAACAAAATTTCTAGGTGGACATTCAGATATTTTAGGTGGTGTCGTTATAACATCAGAAAATACACCTGAAAAAATTGCCTCCAAAATTCGTCAGTTTCAAATCATAGGAGGCGGTGTTCCTAGCCCGTTTGATTGTTGGCTGTTAAATCGAAGCTTATCTACTTTTTATGCCCGTATGCCTATCCATTGTAGCAACGCGAAACAATTAGCTCATTTTTTTGAACAAAATCCTAACGTAGTAAAAGTAAATTACCCCGGATTACCCTCACATGAAAGTTTCACAATAAGCCAAAAACAAATGCAAGGAAGATTCGGTGGAATGCTTTCTATCTTGGTGAAGGGTACTGCTGAAACGGCCCTAGCTGTAGCAAGTAATCTGAAAATATGTAAGCATGCAACGAGTTTGGGGGGAGTTGAAAGTCTCATTGAACACCGCCAAAGTGTAGAGGGCATACATTCCGTAAGTCCACCTACATTACTTCGAATATCCGTTGGCATTGAAAGTATTGATGATTTACTACAAGATTTTGAGCGGTCATTTCATACTGTTTATCAAAATTTTGATTAATTTTCATTTCTAGACTATATCTAGTCGTTGATATATACATATTTCATTTACTGACTCTCTATTTTTATTTTAATGAACAAATTCATCCTAACAACCTGCCTTGCGGTATTCTCAATGACCGTTGCTGCACAACAGCTAAAAACCAAATCCAATTGGCACAATCTTGATTATACACAAGACGGAGTACGCGGTATGAGCGTAGAAAGAGCCTACGAGGAATTATTAAAAAATAGGAAATCAAAGACGGTGGTTGTAGCTGTAATTGATTCAGGTATTGATATCCTTCACGAAGACTTAGCAGAGGTTATTTGGAAAAATCCACGTGAAATACCCAATAATGGGATCGACGATGATAAAAATGGTTTCATTGATGATATTCACGGATGGGATTTTATTGGATCCAAAGATGGCCGTGATATTAACCAAGAGCAGTTGGAATCAACGAGACTTTTAGTCATGTACAAGAAAAAATTTGGTGAAAATCCATCAAAAAGACTCATCAAAAAATACAAGTCAGAATACACACTTTTAAAATCATTGGATAAAGAAATTAAGGAAAAAAAGGATGAAGCCATGAAGTTTCTTCCTATGTACCAAGATCTTTACAATAATTTTGTCAATGCATCCCTAACATTAAGTCAAAAATTAGGAACAAAAGACCTAACAACAGAACTAGTTGAGGGTATGAATGACGCAGAAATAGACAGAGAAGTACGCCAAGCAAAACAGTTTTGGTTGCGCTTATCAAGCATGGGAGCAACAGAGGCAGACCTACGTGACGGGGTGAAGTACTTCGAAGAACAAGTAAATTATGCATATAACTTTGATTTTTCTCCGCGTGAAATCATCGGAGATAACCCTTCAAAACTTGAATATGGTGGATACGGCAACAACGAAGTGATAGGGCCAGATGCCATGCACGGAACTCATGTCGCTGGTATCATTGGTGCTGTAAGAAACAATGAGAAGGGAATAAATGGAGTAGCCGACAACGTACAGATTATGGTGATTCGGTGTGTACCCAATGGGGATGAACGCGATAAAGACGTGGCAAATGCTATTCGGTATGCAGCTGACAACGGTGCTTCTATCATTAATATGAGCTTTGGAAAACGGTTTTCACCCGAGAAAAGCTGGGTAGATGAGGCTGTAAAATATGCAGAATCTAAAGGAGTTTTATTCATTGCAGCAGCCGGAAATGACAATACGGATATTGATAAAGTCGTACATTATCCGACTAAAAAGTACGCTGATAAAGGTGAAGCTTCGCAATGGATTACTGTAGGAGCATTAAATTTTGAAGAAGGAGCACAAATGCCAGCTGAATTTAGCAACTATGGAAAACAAGGTGTTGATGTATTTGCACCCGGCGTTGCTATCTATTCTACAGTTCCAGGGTCTAAATACGAGGAAAAACAGGGAACAAGTATGGCTGCTCCGGCTGTTACAGGTGTTGCTGCCTTGTTAAAATCTTATTTCCCTGAACTTACAAGCAAGGAAATAAAGTCTATTATTCTTAACTCTGTTACGAGTTTGGCAGGTGTACAAGTAAATAAACCTGGTACAAATCAAACAGTTGATTTTGGTCAATTATCCACGACAGGAGGAGTTGTAAATGCCTATAACGCGGTAAAAATGGCTTTACAACAGAGTAAATAATCTATTTAAATTGCAAAGAGGGGAAAATACAATGTGTATTGTCCCCTCTTTTTTTATTGAATCAATCCAACCTTTCCTTCAAAATAGCCTATCATTACACCTCATTTTCTAGTAACTTTGTTATTTAATGCCAAATAAAATGACCCACTTAATTCTCTTTGATTCTTCAGAAATTCACATTTCCTTACGTCCAATTACCCTTACGAGACCTGTCTCTGAAATTCGTATTGGTATTCAAACTATTCGAGAAAAATGGTCTTTCTTTTTTCCTGAATCAAAAGTCTCCTATCTAACAGAGTCATATCTTTCAGGTAAATATCCAACTCTTGAAACGAGTGACGATAAACTTTATATTTCAAGTGCTGTTTGTCCCACAAGTCAACTTGTAGAAGAAATCAAAAAAATGGGACTTGATGAAGGGCTATATTACAATAATCATCTCATTGCCTATCGAAGTAATAAACCCATAGCCCACTATGGTGAAATCCCTACTTTTTCGTCTACGTCACAATCCTCTTGTACAAACCTTACGATTATTTCTTCATTACCTCATCTGTTTCTGTACAATGGAACTGAAATAACCCGTGACTTTTCACTTATTACAAAAGGAAGAAACTCACAAACAATTACAGATCCACACACCAAAATATACAACGAACAAAATATATTTGTAGAGGAAGGTGCTGATATCAAAGCGGCTATTCTGAATGCAGAAAAAGGTCCAATTTATATAGGTAAAAAGGCCATTATTCAAGAAGGAAGCATTCTGATTGGTCCCATCTGTGTTCACGATGATTCTATGATTGCTTGGGGAAGTAAAATTCGCCCAAATACTACACTTGGGCCCGTTTGTCGTGTAGGCGGAGAGGTTGGAAATTCGATCTTCTTAGGCTATTCGAACAAAGCACACGATGGATTTTTAGGTAATTCTGTCATAGGCGAATGGTGTAATTTGGGGGCAAATACGACCAATTCTAATTTAAAAAACGACTATAAAGAAGTTGGATTATACCACTATGGTGCAAGAGATATTGTTCCTTCTAGTGAGCTATTCTGTGGAACTTTTATGGGAGACTACACCAAAGCAGGGATTATGACGATGTTTAATACAGGAACAGTCGTTGGAGTGTCTTCAAACATTTATGGAGGTGGTTTTCAGGATAAATTTGTTCCATCGTTCACTTGGGGAGGAAAAACAGATGGTTATGTCCCCTATCGCTTTGATAAAGCCATAGAAGTGATTCAAGCAACAATGGCAAGACGCTCAAAAACCCTTTCATTCGATGATATCGATATTCTGACACATATTCACCAAAACAATTGGTAAAGAATGCTTTTCAAAGAAATACCTGGTCTTCATACATTGAAAGATACACTGATTCATTCGGTATCTGCGAATCACATTGCCCATGCGCAACTATTTGTAGGCCACCCTGGTGGAGTTGGCCTACCCATGGCTCTGGCTTACGCTACTTATCTTAATTGTACAGACAAGCAAGAAAATGATGCTTGTGGAAGGTGCTCCTCTTGTCTGAAGATGAATAAATTAGCCCACCCAGATGTCATGTATATTTTTCCAACTGCCGGTGGAAAAAAGGTATTATCCGAAAATCTAATGAAAGAATGGCGTGAATTTGTTCAGCATTCTCCATTTTCCTCTTTAAGCGACTGGCTGACGCACGCCCAACTCAAACAAGGAAATATTCCAGTAGAAGAAGCAAGACAATTGGTGCAGAAATTAGCTTTAAAGGCATATGAAGGAGACTACAAAATTGTCATTATCTGGTCAGCTGAATTCTTACACAATACAACCTCGAATGCACTCTTAAAACTATTAGAAGAACCCCCTTCCCAAACGATTTTTCTACTTGTCACTACAGAACGAGATAAAATTTTACCTACTATTACTTCGAGAACACAAACTGTCAGTATTCCTCAACTATCCGATAACGATATCCAAGAGTATTTAATAAATACACTCCAAGTACCTGACTTTGTAGCTCAAGAAATCACGTTTCTTGCGGACAGAAATCTACAAAAAGCTATCCAACTCATTGATAATGAACCCGATGATACACATTCTTTTTTTGTAGAATGGATGCGTTACTGTTTTGGCCAAGCTTTGGAGAAACTTGTTCCAATGGCTGAACTATTCGATGCGAAAACAAAAGAACAACAAAAAACAATCATTGAGTATAGTCTTAACATGTACAGAGAATTACTCATTTGGGTAGCAGTTGGAGAAGATTTGTCCCGTCTGCAAGGGGATACACGTTCATTTATTGATAAATTTTCAAAAGCTATCCGGACGGAATCATTGGAACAAGTAACTGAAATCTTGAACGAGGCTTATTTTCATTTGGAGCGAAATGTACGTGCCAAAATTATTTTCTTAGATATTTCTTGGAAAATCAGTCAACTGATTCGAAAATAAAAAAGGGCTTTGTTGAAAATCAACAAAGCCCTTTTTTATAGGTGTGTTTGCTTAACCAACACTTCCTTCAAGAGAAATTTCGAGAAGCTTTTGTGCTTCTACGGCAAATTCCATAGGTAATTGTTTTAAAACTTCCTTGGCATATCCATTTACAATCAAAGCAACGGCTTCTTCTGTAGGAATTCCTCTTTGGTTGCAATAGAATAATTGGTCTTCACCAATTTTCGAAGTCGTGGCTTCGTGCTCAACAGAGGCAGACGAATTATTTACCTCAATGTAAGGGAATGTATGTGCTCCACATCTATCCCCAAGTAACATTGAATCACATTGTGAGAAATTACGGGCGTTATCGGCTCTTTTCGAGATTTCCACAAGACCTCTGTACGAATTTTGGCTACGACCCGCCGAAATTCCCTTCGAAACAATTCTACTTTTGGTATTTTTACCTAAATGAATCATTTTCGTTCCTGTATCTGCTTGCTGGAAATTATTTGTTACAGCAACAGAATAAAATTCCCCAATTGAATAATCTCCTTTCAAAACAACTGACGGATATTTCCAAGTAATAGCAGAACCCGTTTCAACTTGTGTCCAAGATATTTTAGAACGATCACCGAAGCATAATCCACGTTTAGTCACGAAGTTATAAACGCCTCCTTTTCCTTCTTTATTACCAGGATACCAGTTTTGAACTGTCGAGTATTTCACCTCTGCGTTTTCATGCGCAAAAATTTCAACAACAGCGGCATGAAGCTGATTTTCATCTCTTTGTGGAGCAGTACAGCCTTCTAAATAGCTAACATACGAACCCTCATCAGCTACGATTAACGTACGTTCGAACTGGCCAGTCCCGGCAGCATTGATACGGAAATAGGTAGATAACTCCATTGGGCAACGTACCCCTTTGGGAATATAACAGAAAGAGCCATCTGAGAATACCGCAGAATTTAGTGCAGAATAGAAATTATCCTTAACAGGTACAACTGACCCGATGTACTTCTTGACTAATTCAGGGTGATCTTGAATAGCTTCTGACATAGAGCAGAAAATAATCCCTAATTCACCTAATTTAGCACGGAACGTAGTCGCAACAGAGACTGAGTCAATGACTGCATCAACAGCTACACCGGAGAGTATTTCTTGTTCTTTCAGTGAAATCCCAAGACGCTCAAAAGTACGGCGCAACTCAGGATCAATTTCATCAAGGCTAGCTATTGTTTTCTTTTGCTTAGGGGCTGAATAATATTTAATTGCCTGAAAATCAACAGGTTCATAATTGACATTAGGCCATTTTGGTTCTGTCATTTTTTCCCATACGCGGTATGCTTGTAGTCTCCACTCGAGCATCCATTCTGGTTCATTTTTCTTTGCAGAGATAAACCGAACGATGTCTTCACTCAATCCTGGAGGCGCTTCATCTGCTTCAATATCTGTATAAAAACCGTATTTGTAGTCTGACGATGTTAATTCTTCTAACAGTTCTAAATCTTTGCTCATTTAAAAATAATAGTTAGTTAATTTAGTTGATGAACATAATAAAAACGCTTTATGTTCGCTTTTGTACCACAAATAATCAGTTATTTACCTTTTCAAAGGTAATATCAGCAGTTACAGTTTCACCTTGAAATTGAACAACGGTTGTACCACTAAAAGTTGTTTCCGTCAATTCTGTAATTGCAAATGATGGATTATCAATAGTAAAACTTAAAAAAGTAAATTTATCAATCGTTAATTTTTTAGTTGCTTCATTGTATGCCCAATTCCCTGTATAAATAAGTTGTGGGTCATTAGGTGAACATTTGGATGTCCCCTCTGTTAAGTCAAATTTACCATTGGCGTATAATTCAAGTAAATTATCCAAGACACATGGATTTTGAGCACTTACCACATCGATTTCAGCACCATCTATTTTCGCAATTCCGCGGACTACTTTCCATTGTATTGAGGCACCTCCTGCGAGTAGTTCTTGATCTGATTTGGCAGGTTCGGGCAACTCACAACCCAAAAACAAAAATTGTGAAATAAACAATACTACTAAAAAAGCTCCTTTTTTCATTCTCCTTAACTTGTTAAAATATGATAAATATGTCGGGCAACTTCGCTTGAAGCGCCTTTTTCTCCTAATTCTGAACGTAATTTTTGGTACTCAGATTGCTGAAAAGCTCTTTTCTTCTCATTATTTGAGAGTTCATGCAAGGCAATTGCAACTTTTGGAGCTGTAAAATTATACTGGATAAGTTCTGGAACTACCTTCTTACCACATAAAATATTCACGAGCGAAATAGACTCAAGTCGTAAAATAATGCGCGCTAGAACATAAGTCAAAAAATCCGTTTTATAAACTACCACTTGAGGAACATTGAACCATGCCGTCTCTAGAGTTGCAGTTCCTGATGTAACAACAGCCAAACTTGCTTGACTCAGTAGCTCATAGGTTTCATTGAAACGAATCTCGACGTTTTTGTATTTTCCTAAAATATCTATATAAATATTTTTTTCTAATGTCTGTACACCCGCAACAATAAACTGATAATCGGATATATACTTCGTTACCTCAAGCATTATTGGCAGACAACGTACCACTTCTTGTTGTCGACTTCCGGGCAGAAATACAATTGTTTTCTTTCTGTTCTCATTCCTTTCTTGAACAGATTTACCCGTCAAGACAAAAGAAGAAAGTTCATCTACCAGTGGATTTCCAACGTAGGTGACATCAAAATAACCTAACTTCCGAAAAAAATCGACTTCAAAAGGGAAGATGACAAAGAGATGGGTAACATTCTTTTTAATAATTTCAACTCTTTTGGCATTCCAAGCCCATAGTTTTGGGGCTATGAAATAAAAAACTGGTATGTTTTTTTTCTTTGCCCAAGCAGATAAACGTAAATTAAATCCGCTAAAATCAATTAAAATCAACGCATCTGGTCGAAAAGTGAGGATTTGTTGGTGGCAATCTCTTATTTTTTTAAACCAAAAAAAGGGATTTTGTACAATTTTTAACCAACCCATTTGTGCGGTAACAGCTGTATCAACGAATGTTTGTACACCGGCAGCCCGCATATTAGGTCCGCCCCATCCTCCGAAAGCACTCGAATTGTCAGCTCTGTTGAGTGCCTTTACAAGATTTGCACCGTGTATATCACCTGATAATTCGCCTGTTACCACAAAATATCTCATGCCTGATGCAATTCGCCCATGTATTCTACAAAATGATTCGCAGTTTCTACCAATTTTAATTTATATAACTGAACTCCATATTCCTCCGCTAGAACAGGCTGTAAAATACCCCAAATAGCTAAAATAAAGTTTTCTGTACTTGGCAAAACACCTGCAAGAAATGGAACGTCCGTATTTAAGAACTTATGGTCAACTTTATCAATAATCTCTTGTTTCGTTATCTGGCTGAGGGTTTTAAGATCCATTACAAAGCCAGTTTCCGGATTTACGTGACCACCAACCGTCACAAATAACTCCCAATTATGTCCGTGAAGTTGAGAACAAGGGCCAAATATTTCAAAATTCTTCTCAATACTCCAATCTGAACGGTAAAGCCGGTGTGCTGCATTAAAAGTCTCCCGACGTGTAATGTATAACATGAATAGGTTTTTTATTTTTTTGCAAAATTACCATCATTGATACACATTAACAAATTATCATAAATTATGAACTAAAATACTGATAATGAAATGCTTGACCCTAATTAATTATTAGAAAAATTCAATTTATACTTGATTTTATTCAGTTTAATTTACATCAATTCATTTAATTTTGTGCAAACACCACACAATGATACTTTTACACGGGATAAACGGAAATCTAGGCAAGGCTCTTTTAGCTCATTTACTCGAACAAAAATCAACAGAAATTGTAGTGATACATTCTGATGATGCGCAGAATCTGTCTCATCACACAGAAAACATTCTTCCTGTATCGGAGAAACTAGCCATCCAATGGATTAGAGAAAATGGAGAAAACTTGGAAGCTTGCATTCTTCTTGATGACTCAAAAGAGCATTTTTTGAATCAATTTTCCACATTTTACTTGTCTTTTTTTAAGCAAGTTTGGCGGCAATGTGTCGAACTTGACATTCCTTTTATTTATTCGTCAACGTATGAAACATACGGTGACGAGGAACAAATTTGTGAAGGTAATGAATTAACCTTATCGGATTTACGTCCAACTTCTCTATTTGGACAATGCAAACACACGTTAGATCAGTGGGTAACTAATCAAGCAAAAAAGCCTTATTTCTGGGCTTCCCTTAAAGTATCAGAGCAATATGAGCTTGCTGGAGCCCCTCAGTTTGAGGAATTCCAACAAGTTCAAAATGACATTTTCGTCCCTATGGTATCTATTCAAGATACTGTTTCAATTATCTATTATCTACTCCGTTACCGTAGAAATTCAGATATTTACCACGTGACGTCCAACCAATGGTTGCCTTTGTCTTTTGTTAGAAAAATAGCTAGTGTAGACCAAAGTATTCCACTACATGGATTACCTAAAAAATGTACAATAAAAACTAGTAAACTCAGGAATATTGGTTATTCGACACCTTTCCAAGAAATTCCTATCAAAAAATCGTCCACTGTACTCCAAGGGTAGACCAACGGCCAGGCTGCAAGACAAACCCGTGTTCTTGATAAATCTGGTTGAGTATATTGGTAACATCTGCAAACACACGCGTATTTTTATGAATGTATTGCGTCCGAATATCTACCAAGTAAACATCTTCGTAGGGAATCGGGGCTGAGGCGGCATTCCATTGATAGCTTCCCATTCTATCTTTCCATGTAAACCAAACAGAGGCAGTCCATTTTGGTAAAATCTGTGAAGTCAGCCCCAAAGAAGCTTTGTTTCGAAGGAAATTCAACGTATAAAACGATTGAAAACCTTCTTCCTTTCTATCCGCAAAAATATACGCATAATTCATTTGAACAACTGGAAGCCACTTACTATCGCTGGATAGAATTTGTGTTAATTTCCATGTGGCAGCCATTTCAAAACCACCCAAATTGATATCATCAATGTTTTCCATGGTTGGTACGGGTAGCTCAGGTCGTTTTACTTTATCGATGGCATTCGTAGTTTTTTTATAGAAAACAGATGTAATCAATGCCAACTGTGGTGTATTCCATTTTGCTCCAATTTCCATGCTTGTTGCTGCTTCTGGTTTTAAAAGCGGGTCGGCTTTGACCGTCGAGGTATTCAAGTATAACTCTGTAAAAGTGGGTAAGCGCAACGAACGATTGATAGACGAATAAATATTCAGTTGCTCGTTCCACCTATAGGAAACATCTACACCTGGGTAAAACGCATTCTCAAATTGTGAATTTACATTAAACAAGGTGCCACCAACAACCGTCCATTTGTCCCAAGTTTTCAGGTGCTCAAGGAAAAAAGAATAATTATCGCGTTGCAAGCCTTTGGAATAAACTTGTTGGAAATGACCAGGCACAGGTATTGGTTCACGCGGTTCACCGAGCCGGTTACTCAAAACAGATTCTACGCGGTAAGCGGCTCCGATAGTCGTTACGCCCGCATTCCACCTCCATTTTCCTTTCCAATCCAATTCACTTACTTCCGTTTCGTGGTAATTAACGGCTGACGGATTGGTAAAGCGATATGCATCAAAATCGTACATGTCCGTATGCGTTCGTTGCATAAAACTTAGTTGAGATTGAAAAGCGGGAGTCACGTCCCAAACCCATTTTCCGGTAAAGTAACGGGAAGCCACTTCTTCGTACTGCCGATTAAACATGGGGTGATAAAAGTTGGCAGCCTCAAACTTATTTCCCATCGCACCACCTTGTAAAGTAAACCGATGATTTTGCGTAAAAAGCGTTGTTTTTGCAAAAGCTGACCATTTATCAAACGCAGTATTTGGCATATAACCATCTTGTTTAATGCCTTCCAGTGCAAAGAGTGACGTTTGGTTTTGTGTTTGTAGGTGACCTGTTCCTTGTAATTGGCGCAATCCGTACTGCCCTGCAACCGCTTGTACTTGCAAAGAAGTAGGTTGTTCTTTTTTCGTGATGATGTGAATTACACCTGAGAAAGCACTTGGCCCAAAAACCCGTGACGCACCTCCTTGCAGCACCTCAATTCGTTCAATACTTGAAAACGGAACGGGTAAATTGAGAGAATGATGCCCAGTCTGCGGATCATTCATTTTGATACCATCTACTAAAATCAGTGTTTGGTCGTAATGCCCACCGCGAATACTAATATCTGCTTGCCCACCCAAAGGAGAGCGAGAACGAACATCGACATTCAATGCATATTGGAGGATTCCGTCCAACGATTTTACGGGTGCTTCTTGAATCTGCTTGGCGGTAATCACCGTAACATTTCGTCCCGTTTTTTTCAAATCTACGCCTTGCAAATTTGCTGTCACAGAGACTTCAGATAAATCTAAGGCTAGACTATCTGACTGACAAAAAGCCGAAAAAGAATTGGCAAATAAACTATATGCCAAAAAATAATGTATGTTTTTCATTTTAATAAAGACAAAGTAAACGTTTCAATTTATTTTTAATAAAGTATCTAATAACTTATTAATCAATTCATTGAAACAAATTCTTCTTCTTTACTTGTGGATAAAAAGCGGCGGGAAGCTTCTTGGTAATCTATTTTACCAGACGGCATTTTAGGTATTTCTTCTACCCATTTCAGGAAAGAAGGACATTTTGATTTAGGTAGTTTTTGGTGTAAAAATACTTGCAGTTCTCTGGCAAATTGTGGTGCGTAAGAAAATGGAGAAGAAGTTGTAAAAAACAAAATTAGTTTTGAAATTCCTTTGACTTTGTATTCTAAAACGAGCACATCTTGAACATCTGTGAACGATTTTGCAACGGATTCAATTTCTTGTGCAAAAATATTAACCCCTCTCCGATTGAAAACACGACCTCCTCTTCCTAAAACTAGTAATTTTCCATCTTCCCACTCGCCCAAATCACCGACAGTTGCCTTTTTCCCACGGTAAGCAGGTGACACATACGGGCTTGATACGGCTATTTCTCGTCCTTTTATTTCAATTTCTACCTGAGGAAATGGTCGACCAACAGAAAAAGGATTTAACAGTAACTCTTCATTTTGATGGTAAGAGATATGTCCTAACTCGGCTGCACCATAATATTCTGTTATCTGAGCGTTCTCAAAATTCGCAAGCAGAGATTGAGCCAAAGGAATCGAAAGTTTTTCACCGGCTGTAACAACTGAACGAACCCCCGCAAAATTTACCTTTTGTTGAACGATGAGTTGTAAATGAGAGGGAACAAAAAATACAGAGGTAATTTTCTCCTTTTCAATACATTCTCCCCATTTTTTCGCTTTAGATAATTCGACAAAAGTGACAGTTCCACCAGTCCAAAGCATGTGCAATGCAGCATTGGCATTGGCGGAATAACTAAGCGCATCCAATACCATCAGATGATCCTCCTCTGAAATTCCAAAAATGGAACTTTGATAAGGGAATGCCGAAAACCAAGCTTGATAATCTTTCCAAATTAATTTAGGCACACCCGAGCTACCGCTTGAAAGAACACCAAGAAAAATCGTTGTTGAATCTAATTTGGGTAAACTCAGATCTGATCCAATGGACGAGAATGACATCTCTGTTTCCGGATATTCTGAGCAAATTGCACAATCTGCATGTGATTTTAGGAAGGCAAAATAATCGTTTTGTACTTCTTTTGGCGCAAGAATACCTACTTTGCCTACAGCCATTAGAGCAACCCAATCAATGCAGTTTTGAATTGGCGAAGCATGATTTACTACCCAGTGAATGGCATGTTGAGCTTGAAACCAATGCGCTTTTTTTAGGATAGAAGCATGTAATGTCTTATAATCTACGGATTCATTTCGCCAAAAAAGCGCTTTTTTCGTAGGATTAGTTTGAGCAAAAGATTCTATTTTTTCTAAAAGCATAACCTATTTATAATACCGAAGTAAAACGGCAGCTCCTAGACCACCTGCAGCTGACATGGCAAAGATTCCCCATTTTCCACGAATGAACTGCAAGGCTTTGGTCAAATGGAGTACACCAATAGCACCTGAGGCTCCAAAAGGATGTCCGTACGCCAAATTGCCGCCAAAAATATTTATTTTCTCTGGATTTACCTGATATTTCTTTTGGAATGCTAGGGGCTTTAGAGCAAATGACTCGTTAACTTCCCAGCAATCAATATCTTGTACGGCTAATTCATTTTCCATCAATAGTTTTTCAATTGCTTCCAAAAAAGCAATGGGTGCGTAAGCGGGTTCCACGGCTACGTAACGGACTGCCACAACCTCACAAAGGTCTTTGACTGAAGCCAAGTTATCCTCCGAAACTGACTTAAGAACCAATACGCACGCACCATCTTGTTTATGCGCTGTATTTGTCGCGTTTATAACATGTAATTGCCTAGAAACAAGTGACTTCCATTTTTCATACGAACGATTAGATGGCAATGTCTCATCGACATTCACACCATTTATAGGAAGAATACATTCCTTCAAATAGGGATTTTCTACAGAATGTATTGCTTTTTGATGGGATTGATATGTCCAGTCAGCCATTTCTAGCGGAGTAATCCCTAACTCTTCTGCTAAATTAGCTGCTGCATGTAGGAGAGATACATTCAAAGCTGGTGGGGCAAACTGAGCGATTTCATACTGTGGAATAGAAGCTTCGTAACGAGGGTCATTTTTTTGGTAATTTCGGAATGGGGCAAGGCTATTGCTCTCCATTCCACCGACAAAAACGCAGGAACTTTGCCCTGTAATAATTTGTGCCATTCCTACTTGTATTGCCTTCAATGCTCCTGCACATTGGCCATCGAGGGTAGTTGCAAGAACCTGAATGGGTAAATCCGCTTTCAGGGCTACGTAACGCGCCATATTTCCACCTGTACCGAGTGAAGTTGCAAGGAGAAGGTCATCCGGCGAATGAAAACGCGCTAATTCTTTAACAAGAGAAGCTGTTAAGTCTTCGGGAATTGTTTTCTTCCAAATTCCTCCTTTTTTTCCGATGGGAGAACGAAGACCACCTTGAATAAAAATATGTTTATTTCTCATCATTCATTCAAAAAAAAACAGCCAACAAAGCTGGCTGCCTTTCAAACCTATCATTTATTCAACCACTCTTCCTCCAAATGGAGAGAAGAGATAACCTAAATTTTTTTATCAATAACAAATAAATTGCTTACAACAAAAATTAAAAACAAAAATACAACTCCATTTTGGAAATTCCAAGTGTATAACCTAGTTAGGTTCGATTTTTAAGAATAATTCATTAGTTTTGTTGGTTTACAACAGACAATTCACACAGATGACTCCAAAAGAACTTGGCTTTTTTTTTCCAGCAGAATGGCATACACACCGAGCAACTTGGTTGACATTTCCGAAGAATGAAGCAACTTGGGAAGACCGATTCGAGCGTATTTACCCTGCCTATTTTGAATTTATCAAAATTCTAACTCTATCTGAGCGAGTAGCTATCAATGCGCACGACGAGAAATTGATTCAAAAGATTCGCCAATTAATGGAGCGATACGATGTAACTGCAGAAAAGGTAGATTTATACGCCTTTCCTACGAATGATTCTTGGTGTCGCGACCATGGTCCCGCCTTTTTAATTAAGGAAAATTCCTCCGAACGAATGATTGTAAACTGGACTTACAATGCGTGGGGAGGTAAGTATCCACCCTATGACTCTGATAATAATCTTCCCATTCGCATAGCCGAAACACTCGGTTTACAGTATGTTACACCCAATATTGTCATGGAAGGTGGAAGTGTTGAATTTAATGGTGCAGGGGCATTGATGACTTCCAAGGTTTGCTTATTAAACCCGAATAGAAACCCACATTTATCTCAAGCAGAAATTGAGAAAAATTTACGAGATTATTACGGGGTTGAACAAGTTTTATGGGTATCTGAAGGAATTGTTGGAGATGATACGGATGGACACATTGATGATACTACTCGTTTTATCAATGTAAATACAGTACTCACAGTCACTGAAAATAACCGTCTTGATGCAAATTTCGAACCATTGAAACAAAATTTAGAGGATCTAAAACGCCTGAAACTTCTGAATGGAGAATCGTTGAATATCATTGAACTACCCATGCCAGACCCCGTCATTGACCAAGGTGAGCGTTTACCAGCATCCTATGCAAACTTCTATATTTCCAATGGGCATATAATTGTTCCGACTTACCGATGTAAGCAAGACGATGTAGCGCTAAAAATCATCGAAACTTGTTTTCCAAATCGTAAAATAGTTGGAATAGACTCCACAGAAATTATTTGGGGTTTGGGTAGCTTCCATTGTTTATCGCAACAAGAGCCCATGTCTAAGGTTGCACAACTACAATAAATTAGCTATTTTTGAGTTAATTCTTTGAAAAATACTATTTTTCAAAGAATTCTATTATTTGTGTGTACGCAGTTTCGCTATTAATAAATAGTCACACCCTGTGTTTAATTTACTTCCGAGTTACCTCATTTTTACTTGTTTTTAACAACTAAAAATGCTAAACGTGTCTTTATATGCTATCTAAGAAAATAGGTATTTATGCCTGCATTCCTCTTCTCATTTTATCGTGTCAAACACTTAAAAAACCTATTTCTATTGCGATAGATTCTACCCAAACAATACAACAAATAGAAGAACCCACTCAGACAAGAATACCTGCTTTAACTTTTGGTGAACATCCCGTATTCAAGGACGAATTTTCTCTATTTGTACAATCTAGGGCAGTTGGGGATAGTATTCCGAACGATTCTATTTTTAATGAATTTTGCAAAACGTACCGCTATTATTTAGAAGCACAAAATCGTGGTTTCTTAAAGGATCCTACCACGAAGGAAGAAATAGAAGCCTACAGTGTTTACTTGGCTGAATCAGCCTGGGATGACGAAATAGAGATAGAGCGAATGACTCAAGAAGCATTTAAACGTTTCACCGAAGAAGTCGAGCTTGCTCATATATTAGTTAAAACGCCTACCTTGACACCTATTGGCAGTGAAGAGGATTTACAGAGTAAACGAAAGATAGAAGCGATTCGAGATAGAATTATAAAAAAAGAGCTTTCGTTTGAAGAGGCTGCACGTCTGTATTCAGATGATACAATGACAAATAAGAAGAAAGGTGATTTGGGATGGTTTGGCCCCATGCAATTGGTATATGCATTAGAAAATGAAGCATACAAACTACCTATCGGTGGATTATCAAAACCCATACGAACATCGAATGGATACCATCTCTTATTCGTTCGTAACAAACGCCCCTATAGTGGAAATGTCACAGTACGACACCTGTTGAAAAGTAGTCCTGTAAACGCAGACACTTTGAGTAAGCAACAAATCATACATTACCTTGACTCATTAAAAAATGAAATACAATCTGGGAAACTACGGTTTGAGTCTGCAGTAAATAGCCATTCTGATGATTTCAAAACTAAAACGAATGGAGGCTTATTACCCTCATTTGGGATTGGTTCACGCTACGAACAACGTTTTGAAGAAGCTGCATTTCGATTAACCCAGATCAATGAAATTGCGGGGCCAATTGAAACACAAAGTGGCTTCCATTTGATTCAGTTAGTGGACAAACAAACATTAGACTCCACTGAAGCATTACGCCTACTTATTGAGGATAAAATAAAAACAGATTCTCGTGGGGAACATTTGTTGGCTAGTTCAAAACAAAAAGCAAAGAATAGTCTTGACTGGCAAACGAATCAAAAGATGCTAGATTCTTTATTAAACTACATACCTCCTACTATTCTTCAAAAAAAGTGGCAAATAGATTGGCCTTCGGCCATTCAGAATGACAATGTATTTGTACACAACTACGGGAAAATAACCTTTGAAGCATTAGGTGACTATCTATTTGAAAGACAAAGTATTGAGCCCATTCCAAGTGGTATAACCGCGCGAAATTTTGCCTACAAATTAGTGACTGACTTTGAAACCCAAGAATTAAAAAAGGCATATACCAACTATTTATTAAAAATAGACACGTCTTTTGCAAATCAACTAAAATTACATCAGATAGAACTTGTTAGTAAATTAATTTTGAATGAGGAAGTCATAGAACGGTCAGTTTCAGACACATTGGGACAACGTCAACTATTTGAAAAACATAAACAAAACTACGTATTAGCGAACCGTATGGAAGGTATCGTTATGGTTTCAGATAGTACCCGTTTTTTAGATATGGCTAGTGAATTACTAAATGAGGAAAAGCCCTATCCTTTGCGACGCGGAATTGTTCCATTTTACTTTAAGCGAGATCAAGCTGATTTAGATGAAGATGGGCAAAGAAAGCTATTGTCTTTAATTGGTCTTTTAGGCAATAACCCTAGCTATCTTGTCGAGATAGGTGGGCACGCAGATATGAATGAAAAAGACAGCATATCCTACCAAAGGGTGCGAAATGTGGTAACTTATCTTACATCCAATGGATTAGATATTACACGAATTTTAGAAGTTGACTACGGTAAGACCAGACCTATAGATCGTTTTGATTGGCAGAAAAACCAGCGGATTACATTTCAATTTTTCAGTAATAGTCGGGAAGACATTGTCAAGATAATCTCTAGTAAATATGGTGATGTTATTGCAATCAAAGAAGGCGTTTTTTCCACTTCAGACCCATTTGTTTCAAAAAATATACCCTATGCATTAGGTACCTACAGTTTTTCTCTTGATGGAAAACAATTCAGAGTGATAGTAGATAAATTATTACCTGCACGTTTGAAGACCTTACGAGAGGTTCGTGGCCAAGTAATAAATATGTATAGAAAATACCTACAAGATGAATTTGACCGTAAATTAGCAGAAAAATACCCGTTGAAAATGACAGGTAACACAATTGAAGAACTTTTTAACACTATCCAGAAATAAACTATTTATGAAACATCTGTTTCTTTTTGTACTATGTCTTTTTCCTTTCCTGAGTAAAGCACAGAAGACCCAAAATGTAGACAAAATCGTCGCAAAAATTGATAGCTACTATATTCTAAAGTCCGAAGTAGAAGATCTTCAGGTAAAATCAAAACAGCAAAATCAGCCGATTAGTCGTTGTCAAGCCTTGGAGTCATTGGCGGTACAAAAACTACTTGTTGCCAAAGCGGAAATTGACTCAGTAATCGTTGAGGAAGCACAAGTAAGTGATCAACTAGATGCACGTATGAACGAGATGGTTCGGATGTATGGATCTGAGAAAAATATCGTAGAACAGTTCGGAAAATCGTTGGAAACACTCAAAGCAGAGGTACGGGAGCAAGTTCGGGAACGATTAACTGCTAACAAAATGCAGCAGACGATTACACAAGATACCAAAATTACCCCGAATGAAGTACGTAAATTCTTTAGTAAATTCCCAAAGGATAGTATTCCAATTTTACCTGCTGAGGTAGAACTACAACACCTCGTCCGATTCGGAAAAATCACACGCGCCCAAGAAGACGAGCTTATTGCCCGATTAAAAAGCTACAAAGAACAAGTTGAGAAAGGAGCAAAGTTTGAAGATTTAGCTTCTGAGTTTTCAGAAGATGTAGGCTCTCGCCAATTCGGTGGCGATTTAGGTTTTGCCAAACGCGGAGTCATGACGCCTCCTTTTGAGGCTGCTGCGATGAAATTAAAACCCAATGAAATGTCTGACATCGTAAAATCAGAATTTGGGTATCACTTGATACAAACACTGGAAATTCGTGGGCAAGAATACCGAGCACGGCATATTTTACTTCGTCCTGACTACAATCGTCTAGATTTAACGGAAGCAAAGGCGTTCTTAGATTCTATCCGCACGGTCATCATTAAAGATAGCCTCCGATTCGATCAAGAGGTACGTAAACACACAGAAGACGAATCAACACAATTTACAGGCGGTACTTTAACAGATTACCAGACGGGTTCAAGTAAACTTGCCCTTGACCTTTCTATGGAGCCTAATCTTTATTTTACTGTAGATCCCATGAAAGAAGGAGACATCACAGAACCAGTAAGTTACAGAAGTCCAGACGGAAGAACGGGTATGCGAATCATTTACATGAAGAAAAAATATCCTGCTCACCGAGCCAATCTACAACAAGATTTTGAAAAAATAAGTGAGTTTGCTCTTTCCGATAAAAGTGGGCAAATTATTGAGAAATGGTTCAAAGATGCCATTGCTGAAGTTTATATAAAGATAGACCCAGAGTACGAGAGTTGTAATTTATTTTCTACTTCCAACTAATTTTACTTGTCCCATCGTATGAATACTTATCCAAATGATGTTGCTGCTGCTGATGCCTTCAAGCAGAAATATGAAGAAATATCGCAAGAAATTAGCCAGACAATTGTGGGTCAAGAAGAGACTGTTCGTCTTTTGTTAACCTCCATTTTTTGCCAGGGTCATTGTTTGCTTGTTGGAGTACCAGGATTAGCAAAAACCCTTTTGGTTCAGACGATGGCGGGGGTTTTAGACTTGAGTTTTAACCGCATTCAGTTTACACCTGATTTGATGCCTTCCGATATTATTGGGGCTGAAACCTTGGATAAAGAAAGAAATATTAAATTTATCAAAGGGCCTATTTTTGCCCATATTATCTTAGCTGATGAGATTAACCGAACACCGCCCAAAACCCAGTCAGCTCTGCTCGAGTCCATGCAAGAATACCATGTAACTGTGGCGGGAGTTCGCTACCCAATAGCAGCTCCATTCTTTGTTCTTGCTACGCAAAACCCAATAGAACAAGAAGGAACATACCCTCTACCGGAAGCCCAGTTAGACCGATTTATGTTCATGGTTTCCTTGGATTACCCTACATTTGAACAAGAGTTATCGATTGTAAAAAATACAACATCTGTCAAAAAAATAACACCGAAACGAATCATCAATGCAGAAGAAATACTCTATTTCCAACAGTTGGTTCGCCGAGTCCCAATTGCAGATAATGTATTGGAGTATGCTGTAAAGCTTGTACATAAAACCCGCCCAAACAGAGAGGGAGCTACTGAGATTACAAACCAATATTTGGATTGGGGGGCTGGCCCACGTGCTTCTCAAAATCTAGTCCTTGCTGCCAAATGCCATGCCTTGATAAACGGCAAGTATTCACCAGATATCGCAGATGTTCAAGCCGTCGCAGAAGCTGTTTTAAGACACCGAATTATCCGGAATTTTAGAGCAGAGGCTGAAGGACAAACCGTTGAGAAAATTATTGCACAACTGCTTTAACCCATTGCGCTATTTCTAAAGCGCGCGAACCATCCCCGTGAATGCAGATTGTTTCTGCTTCTAGGAGGATGGTTTTTTTATCGATTGTTTGAATAGGCAAACCTTGAACCAAGCGCGTAATCTGCTCTTTCACACGTATTTCATCTGTTAAAACTGCTCCTTCCAAACTTCTATCTGCCAAAAAACCATCTTTTGTATAAGCCCTATCGGCAAAAACCTCCGACTTGGTTTTCAATCCTTCTTCCCTGGCCTTGTCTATGAGTTTACTACCTGAAAGGCCGTATAAAATCAATTGAGAATCGTACGCCTTTATCGCTGATACGACAGCAGAAGCCACGTTCTCATCCTCTGCCGCTTGATTATACAATGCTCCGTGGGGTTTTACATGATGTAACTTCCCTCCTTTTGTTCGAATAAGCGCCTCCAATGCTCCAATTTGATACAAAACAAGTGCGTAAATTTCAGTAGGATTCAACTGTAATTTCCGACGACCAAAGCCTTGTAAATCTGGGAAACTGGGATGAGCACCCATATTTATACCATATTTTTGGCAAAGAGAAATTGTTTCTAACATCGTGGAAAAATCTCCAGCATGAAAACCACAAGCGATGTTTGCGGAGGTTATAAAAGGCATTATCGCAGCATCATTACCCATTTTCCATATGCCGAAAGACTCCCCTAAATCACAATTAATATCCATGATGAAAAGAAAATTAAGCTCAAATAGTCCGTTTGAGATAGGTAGAATAATCGGGTAAAATGATTTCGTATTCCTGATGCATCAAAGGAGAAGTCAAGAGGAAATCAGCAGAGGAACGATCGCTAGCCATCATGATATTCCAGGTTACACCTAAACGAAGAAGTGCCTTTATGTCTGGATCATGGGGTTGCGCAGCCATTGGATCCCAAAAGAAAATCAACATATCAATCTCCCCTTGCGCAATCAAAGCACCAATTTGTTGGTCGCCTCCCATAGGGCCACTAAGTAACTTCGTAACGGGAACGTCAAGTACGTCCTCTAAAAGTCTTCCAGTTGTTCCTGTTCCAAAAAGTTGGTGCTTGGTCAAAGTTACTTTGTTATACTTTGCCCATTCCATCAATTCCTTTTTTTTGTTATCGTGTGCCACCAAGGCAATTCTTTTTCGTTTAGGTACGATTCGTACTGACATAAGTTATATTAATTGCTTTTTTTCAAAGATAATAAACAAGTTTGACTCAAACCATTTGCCTTGCCAAATCGTTTCCCAATTGAGTAGAATGAACGAAGGCGTTCATTTTCATGTGGTCATCACACTAACTGTAAATACTACGACACTATGTCTTTCAATCATTCACATTTATCTATCCAGACACTTGGCGAATTACGCGCAGCGAACTACCAATCAAAATCCATTAAAGAAGAACTTCGAGATAACTTACTAGAAAAACTCCGAAACAAAGAACAAGTGTTTGAAGGTATTTGGGGGTACGAAGATACTGTTATTCCTGATATGGAACGCGCCATTTTGTCTATGCATCATATCAATTTATTAGGACTTAGAGGGCAAGCTAAAACACGTATAGCCCGACAAATGGTAGAACTTCTAGACGAATACATTCCCATCGTTTCAGGCTCAGAACTAAACGATGACCCTTTGAAACCACTTTCTCGCTATGCGCACGATGTTATCGCTGAAAAAGGAGACAATACGCCTATTACTTGGCTGCATCGGTCTGAAAGATACAATGAAAAACTCGCTACGCCCGATGTTTCCATTTCTGACCTTATCGGTGACGTTGACCCCATCAAAGCAGCTACCTTAAAATTACCCTATTCAGACGAACGCGTTATACACTTTGGGCTCATTCCGAGGTCGCATAGATGTATTTTTGTTATCAATGAATTACCAGATTTGCAAGCTAGAATACAGGTTTCTCTTTTCAATATCTTGCAAGAAGGAGATATTCAAATCAGAGGATTTAAGCTCCGTCTTCCGTTGGATATTCAATTTGTCTTCACGGCAAACCCAGAGGATTACACCAACCGTGGAAGCATCGTGACGCCATTGAAAGACAGAATTGACTCACAAATTGTGACGCATTATCCAAAATCAATCGAAATTGGGCGTAAGATTACACAACAAGAAGCCATCGTAAAAAAGGGACAGGCGTCTATTGTCGTCCATAGTATTTTAAAAGATTTAATTGAACAAATAGCCATTGAAGCACGCAATAGTGAGTATGTCGATGCTAAATCAGGGGTTTCTGCTCGTATGACGATTGCCGCTTACGAGAATATTCTGAGTACTGCCGAGCGAAGAAGTCTATTGAACGACGAAACTACGGTTACAGCGCGTGTATCCGATATTTATGGCGCGATTCCTGCCATTAACGGAAAGATTGAACTTGTTTATGAAGGAGAAGTAGAAGGGCCGGTCTATGTCGCACAAAGATTGATTGGAAATGCACTGAGAGCAGAATTTCTAAAATATTTTCCTGATCCTGAAAAAGCAAAGAAACGCAAAAATGGAAAAAATCCGTTTACACAAATTACTTCTTGGTTTGGGGAAGGAAATGAAATTGATTTACTCAACGATTTAACTGAAACAGAATACCGTGCGCGATTAAAGACAATTGACGGACTTTCAGAGCTTGTTGAAGCTCAGTATCCTGATTTAACGGACGAACAAGCTTACTTTTTCATGGAATTTGCGCTACATGGTTTGGCAGAATTTTCATTGATTAGTAAACAATCTTTGGACAAAGGGATTCAGTTCAAAGACCTTTTGGACAGTATGTTTGACCCAAATAAAATGGATTTCGACGAAGAATAAAAAAAGAAGCCGTGAATGCTTGGAAATCCAAATCATTCACGGCTTTTCTATATCTAAAGATAGAAATTATAATGCTGAAGAGCTCAAACTTGCTCCTAAGTATTCTCTATTCAATCTTGCGATGTTTTCCAAAGAAATTCCTTTCGGACATTCAGCTGCGCAAGCACCTGTATTCGTACATGAACCAAAACCTTCTGCATCCATTTGGGCAACCATCTTCAAGGCACGGTCTTCTCTTTCTGGCTGACCTTGCGGTAAAAGAGAAAGTTGAGAAACTTTAGCAGAAACGAATAACATAGCTGAAGCATTTTTACAAGCAGAAACACAAGCACCACAACCGATACAAGCAGCAGCCATAAATGCTTTATCTGCATCTTCTTTCGGAATTGGCAAGGCGTTTCCATCTTGTGCGTTACCTGTATTTACAGATATAAATCCACCAGAAGCAATGATTCTATCAAATGCAGAGCGATCTACTACCAAGTCTTTTACAACAGGGAAGGCAGTAGCTCTCCAAGGTTCAACAACAATCGTATCACCATCTTTGAAACTTCTCATGTGAAGTTGGCACGTAGTTACGCCTTCCAACGGGCCATGCGGGCGACCGTTGATGTGCATCGAACACATACCACAAATACCTTCACGGCAGTCATGGTCGAATGCAATAGGTTCTTTGTTTTCTTCAATCAAACGCTCATTCAGAACGTCAAACATTTCAAGAAACGACATATCTTCCGAAATTCCAGGTACATCGTATGTTTCTAATTTACCTTTGACGTTCTTATTTTTTTGACGCCAAACTTTCAATTTTATTTCCATAATAATGGTATGATTTAAGTCTAGTTAATTTTCTAAAATGATGTATTTTTTATTGTAATAGTTTGCCAAACATCTGTTCCATAAATGGGTAGAATCATTGTGAATATCCTCATGGAAAAGCAAAGCAGATTGATTCTGTATAGGTTTTAGTTCAACTATTTCCCACTGAACATTCTCTAATTTAGTTCTTCTTTCTTGTACCTCATTGCTGTACTTCTGTGGAATTTGTTCCCGGTATTCCCGAATAAGTACCTTAAAATTAGGGGAAAACCGTAGCCAGATAGAAGTAGCTAGAACGACTAATATACTTACAGCTGCAGTTTTAAAATCAATTTTGCTTTCTCTAACTCGTCTACCAAATTGCGCTTTTAAAGCTACAAATAATAGAAACCATCCAGTTACGATTAGAATATGAATAATATTCATCACTCTACCTGGAAGACTCCCATACCCATAGATTGGAATAAATACCGCTATAAAAACAGCTACAATCCAGACGAATCCAATCCAATACCAAGGAGTTGAAGCTAAGAGTTGATTTTTCTTTTCCTGCTTATAGATAATCAAATACCAAAAAGTAATCAGTAACAAAGGAGTTTGAAAAACATAGCTTTTCATAATCAAAAGCATTTCTTGTAGTGCCTTTGTGAGTGAAAAGAAAAAGTCAGAAGACCCACTTGCTTGCATCCTAACCTCATTTCCAGGTGCTGCAACAACGATAAGAGAAGTTACGAAAGCAATCCCCAGAAGAATAAGACCATGTTTTGATACTTGATTTTTAAATAACCATTGATACAAAACATAGGAAGCAATGAGCATATCTGTGATTAACATGATTACTTCACTTGACCCAGTTGTCACAAAAACGAGTCCCATAAGCGCCCAGTTTACACCAAATTTTGATTTCTTTAGCTCCATAAATGACGTTAACGTCAAAATAAGAAGTGAAACACAAATTGTTTGATAAGCACCTGATTGCCAGTAGAATCCTTCGAGATAACTTGGCATAAACCAAAGAACAAAACTGCCCATAAGAGAGCCAAAAAGTACTTTTGAGGCAACGGATAATTCAGAAAGTACTACCCAACAGAACCGAAATAGACAAAAGAGCAAAAAACTAAGAATAAGAATAGGAACTAACTTGGCAAGCCACAATTGTTTGAAAAACAGGGGGTTTGCATGAGTGATTAGTGTGCCTACAAATCTTCCTGACCATCCTAGATAGTACAGCTTTTGTGTTTCCCAAAATCCATACTTTAAAGCTGTATCAGCGAAGCAATAATCATCAGAAATAGATGGCTCATTCCAAAACGAGAAATACGTAATTGCAAAGACAATAGATACGAAAGAACCGTAAATGGCAATTGAACTTACTATTTTTGACCAATTAGTCATACTCTTTTATACAATAAAAAAGTTTCTGTGGAATATTTCCACAGAAACCAAGACCTACTTATTTATAACTTCTTTGTGCTATTTTGATGTTATCATACACCAAAGGCTCTTTGTTCAGTGCCCAATCACCATCTCCTTTGAGCTCCCAAGCAGAAACAAACATGAAGTTTTCGTCATCACGAAGTGCTTCACCGTCTTCTGTTTGGTATTCTTCCCGGAAGTGACCACCACATGACTCATTTCTAGTGAGTGCATCTAGGCACATCAACTCACCTAATTCAAGGAAATCAGCGACACGACCCGCTTTGTCAAGCTCTGGATTGTATTCATCTATATCTCCAAGGATACGCACATCCGACCAGAACTCTTCACGAAGCGCACGAATTTCAGCAATTGCTTCTTTCAATCCTTGCTCGTTTCTAGCCATACCACATTTATCCCACATGATAAGGCCTAATCTTTTGTGGAATGATTCTGGAGACTGCTTTCCTTTGATAGAAACCAATTTATTGATACGCTCACGCACCTGATTTTCTGTTTCTACAAATGCCGGGTGATCTGTTGAGATAGCCCCTACTCGGATTTCACTTGCTAGATACGCACCAATTGTATAAGGAATAACGAAATACCCATCTGCTAGACCTTGCATCAATGCAGAAGCACCCAAGCGGTTTGCACCATGGTCAGAGAAGTTAGCTTCACCCAAGGCATAAAGACCTGGAACCGTGGTCATTAAGTTATAATCTACCCAAAGTCCACCCATTGTATAGTGAACGGCTGGATAAATACGCATAGGAACTTCGTATGGGTCTTCGCCAGTGATTTGCTTGTACATATCAAACAAATTACCGTATTTTTCTTTGACAACCGCTTTACCAAGCGTTGTAATTGTTTCTTTGCTTGGATTATCTAGGTTATTTTTCGTCGCTTCAGCACGTCCATAGCGTTCAATTGCGGAAGCATAATCTAGGTAAACTGCCATTTTAGAAGAACCTACACCATAACCAGCATCGCAACGCTCTTTTGCTGCGCGTGAAGCGATGTCGCGTGGTACTAGATTACCAAACGCAGGGTAACGGCGTTCTAGGTAGTAATCTCTTTCTTCTTCCGGAATTTCATTAGCTGGTCTATCATCTCCTTTTTTCTTAGGAACCCAGATACGTCCGTCATTACGTAGAGACTCCGACATCAACGTCAATTTTGATTGGTGGTCTCCCGATACTGGAATACACGTTGGGTGAATTTGTGTAAAGCAAGGATTCGCGAAGTATGCACCTCTTTTGTGTGCTTTCCAAGCCGCTGTCACGTTACTACCCATTGCATTGGTAGAAAGATAGAAGACGTTTCCATATCCACCTGTACAAAGAAGTACAGCATGACCAAAGTGACGTTCTAGTTCACCCGTAACTAAGTTTTTAGCAATGATACCACGTGCTTTTCCATCAATCATCACAACGTCAAGCATTTCATGGCGCGCATACATTTTCACTTTCCCCATACCTACTTGGCGTTCTAACGCGGAGTAAGCACCTAAAAGCAACTGTTGTCCTGTTTGTCCGGCAGCATAAAAAGTACGTTGCACTTGTACACCACCGAAAGAACGGTTCGATAACATTCCACCGTATTCACGTGCGAAAGGAACACCTTGTGCTACACATTGGTCAATGATATTGGCTGAAACTTCAGCTAATCTATGAACGTTTGCTTCACGTGAGCGGTAATCACCACCTTTGATTGTATCGTAAAATAATCTATACGTAGAGTCTCCATCATTCTGGTAATTCTTTGCAGCATTGATACCACCTTGTGCAGCAATTGAGTGCGCACGACGAGGAGAATCTTGAAAACAAAATGCTTTTACTTTGTAACCAAGCTCAGCCAAAGTTGCTGCAGCGGAAGCACCAGCTAAACCCGTTCCGACAACGATTACCTCAAGGTTACGTTTATTAGCCGGGTTAACAAGCGGCACGGTCGAGCGGTACTTTGTCCATTTGTCAGACAAGACGCCCTCTGGAATTTTGGCATCCAATGTTTTTATTCCTTCTGCCATAATATATGTTTAATTTATAAAGATTAATTGTGAATTACTTAATAAAGAAATAGATAGGCATTGCCGCAAAACCAATTGGAATCAAGATAGCAAAAACCCATAACCCTATCGCTTTGATAAATGGAGAGTACTTTGGATGGTTAATACCAAGTGTTTGGAAGGCACTCTGAAAACCATGCACCAAGTGATAAGATAACACAAGCATCGAAAGAACATAAAAAACAACCAAAATAGGATTCTCAAACGACTCTGCTACTTCGTAATACAAATCTTTAACAATAACTCTACGTGTCCCAGCAGCTTCGTCAGTATATTCAATCTGCTTTACAGTCTGCGTATATTCCTCTGGCATTGCCTGCTGGCTGATTAATTCACCCGTTTTTACATTTTCTATATATTCTTTGTAAGGAACATGCCCGAACTTGTAATCAAACCAAAAATCACCCATATGGACTGCAATGTAAACCAACAAAATAGTACCTAAAACGGCCATGTTACGGCTCGCCCAAGACGAAGAGTTTTTTACGTAAGCATAGCGTTGCGGGCGTGCTTTGCGGTTCTGGATTTCAAGATAAAGTCCCCAAAAAGCGTGAAATAAAATCATGGCATATAAACCATAGGAGACTGTTTTGATAAGAGGATTTGTCGTCATCAAAACTGCATACTTATTAAAAGCAAAACCGCCATCAGACTTGAAGACTTGAAGATTTCCAACCATGTGGACAATCAGGAACGTGCAAAGAAAAATCCCCGTCAAGGACATGAGTACCTTCTTTCCAATCGAACTACTTAATGTTTTTGTTACCCAAGACATACTTGTTTCTATTTGTAAAATTGAGTGTTTGTAATTAACTATCAGAATAATAATACTTAGAATAGTACAAATTATTCTGAAACCAAAAGTAAATCACAAACCGTTTAGAACCAATATAATTTATTTTTTTTTCGTGGAATAACCAAAAAATAACTCTTATTTACTCTCTCCCACCCAGTTTTATGTACGCAAGTGTATTTTTATACACATGTTAGAAAATTGATATATTTCGTTTTTCAACAGTCTGTTTATTTTTTTTGTTTACTAACTTATTCAATCTATTCTCTCTTGTTTAATTTTCACTCTTTTTCAAAAAAACCCCTTATATTCGTTCCTATTCATACTGAAATTAGGTTATACTAAGTCATTCATACATGACGCAACTCTTTTAATCGTTCAATTTCCAAAAAGATATACTACATCGATTTCCCTATATGCGATTCAAAAACCCATCATTCCAACGACTTTTATTATTTATTTCTATAAGTCTACTTACCTTTCAGGCTTCTTTTGCTACCCATTTGCGTGCCGGTGAAATTACTGCTAGGCGGGTTTCTGCCACTTCGCTTACTTATCGAGTGACTCTTACTACCTATACCGATCAAATCAATGGTTTGCAGGCAAATGAAGCCCAAAACAATGTTACCTTTTATTTTGGACTATCTTCTAATCAAAATATTTCGTATGAAGTAAGTAGAAAAAGAAGAGTCCTCATCAATAGCTCCACGATGCTGAATGTCTATGATACTCTCTTTACATTCCCCGCTGCCGGTCGCTATACCATCTCTTGTGGTATTCCCAACCGAAATGCCAATACAATCAACCTCCCACAACCCTCCGACCAAATTAGCTTTTTTGTTGAATCGACTATTTTTATTAATTCCTCCATTGGATTAAATAGTACGCCTGTTCTCCTAAATGTTCCCATTGACTCCGCCGCTGTTGGGGCACGTTACATTCATAATCCAGGCGCATTTGATGTCGATGGAGATAGCTTATCTTATCGGCTCACCATCCCGAAACGTGATCTAAACATTGCCTCCGGCGTAGGTGAATTTATTGCCGGTTACAATGACCCTTCCACTTTAGGTGCTACACCTATCTTAAATGAAGCAGAAAACGGCCCCGCTACCTTTCGAATAAACCCAAGAACAGGTGATTTAATTTGGGATGCCCCCCGAAGACCCGGGCAATATAACGTCGCGTTTATTGTCGAAGAATGGCGAAAAGGACTAGATGGTACATTTATCCGAATCGGTGAGATTGTCCGTGACATGCAAATTATTGTTGTAGAAACAGATAACCGAAGACCCCAAATTACTGTACCAGAAGAAATATGTATTGAAGCTGGTGAAACCCTGCGCTTCGATGTCCGAGCTGAAGACCCTAATCAAGACCAAAATATTCGAATAACTACCTCTGGTGGCGTTTACAACAAAGACCAAAATGGTCAACCGCTTGCTTTTATACCACCCAAAGCAGCTAAGTTTATAGGAGGAGAAACAACAGGGCCAAGCCCGCAAACCGCTTCCTTCGAATGGGAAACCAATTGTCTTCATGTACGTGAACAAGCCTACGACGTGATTTTCAAAGTAGAAGATTTTCCTGGGCGTTTCAATACACAATTAACTGACTCTAAATCTGTTAAAATAAAAGTTCTCCCCCCTAGAGTTCGTGGGCTAGCTGGCGTTTCTATCGAAAATGGCGTACGTTTAAATTGGCGACCTTACCCTGAGTGTTCCGCAGAAACACAACTCATTGTCTATCGAAAAGAAAGTTGCAGCGGCCTAAATCCAGGCGAATGTACAACCGGTATGCCAAGCGCATGGGGCTATACCGCCATCGCGACAATCTCCTCAAAAGATACTATCTTTCTAGACCCAACCGCGCTGCGAGGTATCACATACAGCTACCGAATTATCGGTAAATTAGCTATTTCTCCCTTCGACTTCATGGAAAGTGCTCCTTCAACTGAAGCCTGCGTCGGTAGTACTCTTCCCGAAAATCTACCCATCATGACGCAAGTTACAGTCGATAAAACAGATGCAAACGAAGGACAAATTACTGTCAAATGGGCACGTCCTATCGGATTAAATCCTAGAGATTTTGCACCGCCTTATACCTATCGTTTACTTAGAGCAACAGGCGTTGAAGGAACTACATTCACAGAAATTGCCTCTATCCCGACAACATTAGGCACATTGAATAACGATACTACATTCGTTGATACAAAATTAAATACGCTTCAAAATGGATATCGTTACAAAATTGCTTTCTATTTTGCTAACAATCAACTACTTGGAGAAACGCCACCAGCAAGTTCAGTGCGCTTGAGTGCATTGGCAAACAACCAGCAAGTTCGTTTGTCATGGCTTGCCAACGTACCTTGGTCTAACGAAAACCAAATTCACCGCGTTTATCGCGCATCTCTTGCCGAACCAACTCAGTTCAATCTCATCGCCGAAGTTCCCGTGACGGCTGTCAATACATTCACGTATTTGGATACAGGAAAAGATAACTTCTTGGCAGATGGCGACCAAAGTATCGTCCTTCAAAACGAACAATCGTATTGCTATTATGTCCAAACATCGGGCATGTACCCGCAAATGCAAGCGCTCGGTTTGTTGCTGAATAATTCTCAACAAATTTGTGCAACACCGCTAGACGATTCCCCACCTTGTGCACCTATTCTGACTATCCCAGCCATAGATTGCGAACAAGTTGACACTGAATCTTATTGTGACCCCGCTTTTTTTGCTAATACATTGCGTTGGACAAATCCAGCCTCCACGGCTTCTGGACAGAATTGCAGACAAGATATTGTTCGCTATAATGTCTATTACAGCCGCTTTGAAAACGGTGAATTTGCACAAGTTGGCTCCGTAACTGCTACTTCCGGCGTAAATACATTCCGTCATGTACGAAATAACCGCGTTGGTTTTGCAGGTTGTTATTACATCACAGCCGTCAATAGTTTGGGAGTAGAAGGAACAGCGAGTAATGCCATTTGCTTGGATAATTGCCCAAATATTTCGTTCCCGAATGTATTTTCACCCAATGGTGATGGCGTAAACGATACTTTCTCGCCCATGCGCTGTCCAGCATTTATTCAATCTATTTCAATAGAAGTTTTCAATAGAAATGGAGGAAAAGTGTATGAAAGTACAGGCGAATCTTTGGCTTGGGACGGTAAGACAGTCGATGGACGAGAACTGCCTTCGGGTTCATATTATTATTCAATACGTGTCATTTTCGAAAGACTTTCTGAGAATGTAGAGCCGCTTACATTCAAAGGATGGATTGAACTCGTCAAATAATAATCGATTCAATTCTTACAGAGAAGAAGCACCTATTTAGTCGTTCTGAATAGGTGCTTCTTTGTGTTATCTCCTCGTCAATTCTATCTGAAATCGAATCTCATTGACATAAAAACAGGCAAATAGTCGTACCTTTGTGTTTTTTCGAATAGACGGTTAATCCTATCCTTATGTTTTCTGCAAAGTATAAAAAAGAAATTCAGCTTACGGTTCACTTAGCTATTCCTATCATTATTGCGCAACTTGGTGTTGTCTTGATGGGTGTCGCAGATAATATCATGGTTGGGCGAATATTGGGTAAAACAGCACTTGGCGTGTCTGGATTAGCTAATTCCATTGCGTTTATGATTGGCTCCATTGCCGTTGGTGGCATGGCAGCAGTTGCTCCATTGGTCTCCAAAGCCAATGCAGAAAACAATCCTGAACGCATTCACAGTCTTTTCCGTGCACTTCTTTGGGTTGCCTTAGGGTTCTCCATTTTACTTACAGCAATTAGCTTGTTTGCTGCCCAAAACTTCCATTTCTTTGGTCAGCCTGAAAATATCAACCGGCTTGCTGGCCCTTTCTTAACGATTATTTCCCTTTCCAATATTCCCCTCTTCTTATTTGTTGCAGCTAAACAACTTTCGGACGGGCTTGGCTTTACGAAAGTAGCGATGGTCATTACAATTTTAGGATTAGGAACCAACGTTGTACTGAATTATCTATTTATGGATGGTGCGGGAATCATAGAGTCTATGGGTGTTTTAGGCGCTGCTTATGCCACTTTATTGACACGTATTGTCATGATGTTCGCCATGCTTTGGTACGTTCGATACCACAAACGATTTGCGCACTATTTTCAACCTGCTTATTTTCAGGCAAGTATCAAAGATTTGGTTCGTTATTTATTCAAATTGAGTATTCCGGGTGGTTTTCAATTTTTCTTCGAAATTGCCGCTTTTGCTATTGCCGTTATTATGATGGGATGGATTGGCGAGAACGAACTAGCCGCCCATCAAGTAGCCATTAACATTGCCTCTACCTTCTATATGATGGCTTCTGGAATTGCCTTTGCCGGTGGGATTCGTGTGGGAGACGGGCGCGGACTAAAAAGCATCGACCACATCCGAACGTCTGGAAATGTCGCTGTTGGCTTGGTGACTGCCTTCATGACTTTGACCATGCTTTCCATGATATTTTTTGATAAACAGTTCATCAGTCTGTATCTCAATGACCAAGAAGTTACCCAAATTGCCACAAAGCTATTGTTCATCGCAGCTGTTTTTCAACTCTCCGACGGCCTGCAAGTGGTTGCTCTAGGAAACCTTCGTGGACTTTCAGATATCACCATCCCGACTGTCATTACTTTTGTTGCCTATTGGGTTATTGCCTTACCAATGGGGTATATTCTTGCCTTTCCACTTCATTTTGGGGCTGCTGGTGTTTGGTACGGACTTTTGGCGGGCCTAACAGCCTCCGCTATTTTATTACTTCTACGCTTCTATCAACTTATTCGAAAAGGTGTACGAGAAGAAGCGGTTTAGTCTAACTATTCGTTTGTAGCTTTTGCACAATCAAAATAATCAAACGAATATGACTTATTTCTCCCTGCGAGGAATTGAAAAAATGTATCCGTTTCATTGATTTTACCTCCTTTTCTCTTCCAAACAAAAAGCCGAGTTACCCTAAAAAGTGGAACTCGGCTTTTATTTTTTTACCTAAATTTGACTCAAACGCAGCTAAAAAATCTCGTAAAAAGACAATTTATAATTCGTGAAATATTTATAAATTATTCATTTTCAATTGTTTCACTGCATAGTCCGCAGCTCTAGCCGTAAGTGCCATATAGGTCAAAGACGGATTTTGCGTAGAGGTCGAAGTCATGCAAGCTCCGTCTGTCACAAATACATTTTTACATGCATGTAACTGATTCCATTCGTTTAAAAGAGACGTTGCAGGATCTTTACCCATTCGTACACCGCCCATTTCATGAATATCCAAACCCGGCGCTTGCTTACTATCATTTGTCCGGATGTTTGTAAAACCAGCCATCGTAAACATTTCTGTCATTTGCTCAAGGTAATCTTTCACCATTTTTTCATCGTTGTCATCATACGAGATGGAAACCTTCAGCTGCGGGATTCCGAATGGGTCTTTCAAGGAAGAATCTAAGCTAACATAATTTGTTTCTTTGGGAATCGTCTCACCCATCATGTGCGAACCTACTTGCCAATTTCCGTACGCTGGATTCAAAAGTTGTTCTTTTAGGGATGCTCCTACCCCATCTTGGTTTGTATGCACCATCCGAGATGCACCAAAACCTGCTGCATAGCCTCTCAGAAAATCTGTCTCTTGCTTATATACATTTCTGAATCGAGGTATATACCCACTATTTGGGCGACGACCTTCTGTTTTTTGGTCTAAAAATCCTTCATATTCACCAGAAACACGCGCACGATAATTATGGAAAGCGACAAATTTTCCTAAATATCCATTATCGTTTCCTAATCCATTGGGGAAACGAGAAGAAATGGAGTTGAGCAAAATTAAATTTGTATTCAAAGCTGCAGCATTTACAAAAATAATTTTGGCGTAGTACTCGGTCATTTCTTTGGTGTGCGCATCTACGACACGTACACCCGTTGCTTTTTGCTTTTTCTCGTCAAAAATAAGGGAATGTACTACTGAATCAGGGCGCAAAGTCATTTTACCCGTTTTAGCAGCCCACGGAATCGTTGAAGCATTTGAGCTAAAATAGCCTCCGTACGGACAACCGCGCTCGCAGATAGTTCGGTGTTGGCATTGTGCCCGCCCTTGGTCGTAATGTATCTGTTGAGGTGTCGTAAGATGTGCAGCCCGCCCAATAATTACATGCCGATTTTGGTAATTTTTGGCTACTTTTTCAGAGAAATATTTTTCTACACACGACAATTCATGCGGTGCTAAAAACTCACCATCTGGTAAAATATCCAAGCCATCTTTGTTTCCAGAAATACCTGCGAACTTTTCTACATAGCTGTACCAAGGTGCCAAATCATCGTAAGAAATCGGCCATTCTACGGCAAATCCATCGCGTGCAGGTCCTTCAAAATCATATTTACTCCAACGCTGCGTTTGCCTTGCCCACATCAGAGACTTTCCCCCAACTTGGTAGCCACGAATCCAGTCGAAAGGCTTTTCTTGTATGTACGGATGCTCCTTGTCTTTTACAAAAAAATGGGTCGTTCCTTCGTAAAAAGCATAGCATTTGGAAATAATTGGATTCTCTTTCTTGACTTCGGGTGATAATTTTCCTCTGTGCGGAAATTCCCAGGGCATTGTATTTGTCGTTGGGTAGTCCGTAATGTGTTTTACATCACGACCCCGCTCTAAGACAAGCGTTTTTAAACCCTTTTCTGTCAACTCTTTCGCAGCCCAACCTCCGCTAATTCCAGAGCCAATTACGATGGCTTCGAAGGTTCTTTTTTTAATCGAATCTATTGATAAATAAGTCATTGTGTGTAGAATAAAGATAGGTTAGTTTTAATTAATCGGTACGCATCCCAAATAACGTGCTGGTGCAAATTCAAATTTGGTATGTTCAGTCATGACATATTCCGAACTCATATATCCTTGAATAATCAGGTTTTTCATAAGTCGGAAACCCGTCCGAATTTCCTTTTCTTCTTGTTGCTCGACGGCTTCCAAGACTAATTCTCGTTGGCGAACAGACAATTGCCCTACTTCTTTTCCATACATCAAAAAAGCGACTTGAGTCACACGGTCTAAAAGTGCTTTGGCTGTCGCTTGATCGGCGGTTTCGTAGCAATCTTGTAACATCGTTTCTACAAATAAATGTACTCCTAACTCCTTAGCACCCGGAGTATCCGTCTGCGGAATAAAAGTATCCACCACTATCTCCAAAATATTTGTTTCTGTGACAGATAAGAATTTAGGGGACTGCGGAAGACGTTCCGGCGACCAAGATGTAGCCCAAGCAGGCAAGCTCACCATAGCCCCTGCCGCGACTGTGAGGCGCTGTATTAGTTGACGACGATTCATACGGTTGAATAAATTAGGTAAGGTTATTCCAAAATTCAAATATACCAAAAATAGTATTTTTTCTTTTTTTAATTGGATAAATTGATCCCATTTAGATACATAATTCCTCTTTTATCATTTACACAAGATAAATCACAACTTTTAGCCATTGAAAATTCGGTACATTTGTGAAATTTAATTCAGATTAATAGTAAAAAAGCATGAAGTCAATCACAGTATATTGTGGGGCAAACAAGGGTTTTCATCCCGCGTACGAAGAAGCTGCCAAAGAATTGGGTAGATACCTAGCTGAAAATGGCTATACGATGATTTTTGGAGGTGGAAGTGTCGGTTTAATGGGCGTAACGGCAACAGCTGCACTTGAAGCAGGTGGTAAAGTCATTGGCGTTATCCCTCATTTTTTAGATGCCATGGAAGTAGGTCACAAAGAATTGACAGAAATGCACCTCGTGGACACCATGCACACCCGCAAAGCAAAAATGGAAGAATTATCCGATGCTTTTATCACCATGCCCGGAGGATACGGAAGTATGGACGAAATTTTCGAAATATTGACTTGGGCACAACTAGGTTTGCATAAAAAACCCGTTGGCATTTTAAATATTCGTGGTTATTATGACTTGTTAATCAAGCAGTTAGACCACATGGTAGAGGAAGGATTTTTGAGAAAAGAAAACAGAGAATTGGTTGTTGTCGGAAATGACATTCCTTCGCTTTTTGAAGCGATGCACCACTACGAACCCGATGTACGTAAAAAATGGCTCGATAATTCAGGCATTTAATCTATAAGACAGATTGCCTTCCTTTTATCACGTTTCAAACAATTCATACCTTCAAAGGTGAACAACTTCCAAAAAATAGGGCTCTATTTTTTACAATAAAGCCCTTTTTTTTATTTCCTAACAGCCTTTAAGCTCAAATCAAGACTTTTCACCGAGTGGGTTAAATAACCCATCGACACATAATCAACGCCACACAGAGCATATTCCCGTACATTTTCTGGTGTAATTCCTCCGGAAGCCTCCACTGGGAAGCGTCCCGCAATCAATGTAAGGGCTTTCCGAATATCAGTGAAAGAAAAATTATCGAGCATAATCCGGACGACACCGCCAATCTCAAGAACTTCGGCCAACTCTGTCAAATTTCGTACTTCTATTTCAATAGATAACTCTTTGTTTTTTTCCTTCAAGTACGCATGAGCCGCCTCCAGCGCTTGGCCAATACCACCTGCATAATCCACGTGGTTATCTTTGATGAGTATCATGTCGTACAGTCCAAACCGGTGATTAACACCTCCACCGATTTTCACTGCCCACTTTTCAATCAAGCGAAAATTTGGCGTCGTTTTGCGTGTATCTAAAACTTGGCAAGATGTTCCATGTAGTGAATCTACGATTCTACGGGTGACAGTCGCGATACCGCTCATGCGTTGCATACAATTCAGTACCAAACGCTCGGCAGTCAAAATAGATTGATCCTTTCCGGAGACATACAGTACAATATCACCCACTTTCATTTCTTGCCCATCTTGCATGAGAACCTCCACTTGGAGTGTGGGATCTACTTCCTCAAAAATATAAAGAGCGAGCTCGACCCCAGCTAAAACTCCATCCTCTTTGACCAATAAATGGGCTTTTCCGTGCGCATCTGCTGGAACTGTGGCTAATGAAGTATGGTCGCCGTCTCCGATGTCCTCCTGAAGTGCTGCTTGTATAAATGTCCTGATTGCTTCTCTTGTTACTAACATATCTTGCTTCTCGTGTTGATTAAAAAATGGGAATACGAAGGTAAAAATGTTTCGCTAAAGTTCGTTTCTCCCGCTTGAATTACCGAATTTTGAACCTTCCTTTTATCAATCTGTTTATACATCTACATATAAAACGGAAAGATTGACTTAATTGCGCATCTATGAAAATATCTCTTTGGGCGATCGTCGCCACTTTTATTCTGTTCGTTGGTTGTTCTAAAAATACACCACTCGATTTGCAAGGATTTGATACTCTTACCTTTGAAAAAGACCGAGGAGGCTGCTTAAATCAAAGACAAAACCTCATTGAAGAACTAAAAAAACGTGAAAATCTCATTTTGGGTGCAAGTCAAAACCAAATTGCTGAAGCCCTTGGACGCTACGATTATCAAATTTTGGACGAACGAAATCAAAAAATCTATGTTTATTTTTTAGAAAAAGGTCCACATTGTGAATTCATCCAAAATCCATCACAAGCGCAAACCCTTGCTTTGCATTTTAATGCGATTAGTTTGGTAAAAAAAGTAACGTATCAACGCGGTAATCCTTGATGCTTGAATGTATAATAAACCACAAGCAATAAACCCGTCGCATACATGGCATGAAAGGGAATCATTCCTACAAAACCAAGTGAAATATCTGCCAGGACAGCAAAGATATAATACAACCCAAGTCCCGCTTCCAGATAGGTAATCAGCGGGACTTTTTTTGTGAGATAACTATTTGATTTCCAAGATGCTGATACTTCAGATACATTAAACTTCGGCGTTCGAACAAAAGGTGTTTTTCTCCCTGTATATCCCTCCAAAACAGCCAAAGCATTATGCAATGAAAGCCCCATCATGAATGTGAGAAAGGATAAAAATAATCGAAGAAATCGCCCAAAGGATTGTTTTTGTTCGGAATAAGCAAGCCAATAAAAGAAACCTAGGATTACCCAACTTATTTGAAAAAACGCCGTCCATTTGGCATAAACAGCCCAATCAGGATGCTGTGAAAGCACCCAAGCGGCGGGCAGACTGAGTAATCCAGAAAAAAATACACCTACAAAAATGGAGGAATTGAGCAAATGAAAGAACCCGTGCAAACGGGTGGACATAGAAAGCCCTTTTGCCTGAAAAACCCGTTTCGTGTTTTTGACCAAACATTCTGCGCCTCCTTTCATCCAGCGGTACTGTTGGGACTTGATTGCTTCCATTGAAACCGGTAATTCGGCGGGTGAAGCAACATGGCGGAGATATACAAATTCCCATCCTTTTACTTGGGCGCGGTAACTCAAATCGAGGTCTTCTGTAAGCGTGTCGGCTTCCCACCCTCCTGCATCTTCGATGGTTTTCGTACGCCAAACTCCAGCAGTTCCATTGAAATTAATGAAGTGGTTTTGTGCATTTCTGCCTACTTGTTCGATGGTAAAATGAGCGTCCAGACCAAAGCCTTGGAGTTCGGTCAATAGAGAGAAAGAAGCATTTAGATGCGCCCACCGTGTTTGCACAACGCCCACTTCTTTTCGGTGAAAATGGGGTATTGTTTTCTGTAAAAAAGCGGTGTCTGGTAAGAAATCGGCATCAAAAATGGCGACAAATTCGGCATCCGTTTGGGTAAGTCCGTAGGCAAGTGCCCCTGCTTTAAAGCCCCGTCTGTCTGGGCGACGAATATGTTTTACAATAGATTTGATAGCCTCCGGCAACGTATCCACGGTGTTTTTTACCAGTTCAGTTGTTTCGTCGGTAGAATCGTCTAAAACCTGAATTTCCAGCTTATCGAGCGGATATTCTAATTGGGCAACTTGCTTGATGAGACGTTCTATAACGTATTTTTCGTTGTAAATCGGTAATTGTACAACCACTTTCGGCCAGACGGATGGCACTTCGGGGTGACTTATTTCCTTCTTTCTAGCTGCCAAATAGTGAATGACAAGAACAAGCTGAACGATACCATACGACAAAATAAGAAGTACGGGCAAAAGATACAAAACCAAAACAACACTGTGCATACTTGCTTTCAACCTAGTTTAATGAAGCACAAAATTAGAATAATATATGTATTTCACTTCTTCTTTCCTGCACATTGCCGTAGTTCGGAAAGAATAGATAACTTCATTACATGGTAGATGAAACGCGTTTTACTAATTCCAAGCACCAGCAGGACGAAATAATTCAGGCTGATACGAGCTTTGTTTATGTGTATTTGACCTAATTTCTTGGGTAAATACGCAATTCATTCCTTTTTTTTATATATTTGCAACTTTATTGCATTAGATTTGTTTACTACATCAGACAGGCATTATTTCTTGTCGATTTGGCAAAGTAAGCAACCATTCATTCGTCATCCACAAGATACACATTCGTTTCAGCTCATGTTCAAATACGAGATTTTCAAAAACCAATCCGATTTACTCGGGATAATCAGTGCCTCCCTTTGCGTCGTACATTGTTTAGCCACGCCTTTCATTCTACTTTTATTCACACAACTACACTGGTGGCATGATTTATCCTTTATCTTTTTGGTTATCAGCGGCATAGCTGTTTATTTGAGCACGCGCACGAGTCATCATAAAACGTGGAAGACCGTCATTTGGGCGAGTTTCTCCGTGTTAACTGTTGCTGTTTTCATGGAAGAGTCTATTGAATGGATGCATGAAGTGAGTTATGTTGCAAGTGCTGGTTTGGTGATTGGTCATTATTTCAATCAAAGACACACCATTCATTGTCAGCACGATTGACACGAAATACACGTTATTTTTGGAAGCCGGACAGATGTCTGGCTTTTTTTATGTTCTTCCCTAAACGACGTAACAGCTTCCTTACAATCAAGTAACTTAGAAGAATATATGGAAAAAAGAGTATTGAGGTATTATTAAGGTTCATACATCTACATATGAACTGGAATGAGTTTGTATAACTGTATGAAACAAAAGAGAAGCTGCCACAACTAGAATTATTGAAATTAAGTCAACTTGTTTTCGAGAAACTAACCCTATCTATTCATCTAGTTTTCTGTTTTATACTAGACTTTTTCCCTTATCTTAGTAATCAACTCATTTTTCATCTTTTCCCCATTTCTATCAATGAAAATCATTTTAACCACTGGCTTAGTATTCTTCGGTCTTTTCCTCTCTCACTGCTCGTTCGGACAAACGCAATCCGAGCTAAACCAAGATGCGTACAATGACTATCTACGTGCTGACAAACAGCTCAATTCTGTCTATACGGCCGTTTTAAAAAAATATAAATCCGACCTTGTATTTATCAAAAACCTCCGAGAAGCACAGCGCCTCTGGATTCAGTTTCGCGATGCTGAAATGCGTGCAAAATATCCTGAACGTCCCGTTGGGGACTACGGCAGCATACAACCCATGTGTTGGCATATGTACTTACAAGAGTTAACAGAAGAACGAACAGCAAAACTCAAAATATGGCTTTCAAGAACTGAAGAAGGTGATGTTTGCGCAGGTTCAGTTCAGGTAAATTAATCTACTTAAAATGCTAATAAATAGGCAAGTCAAGTATCTCATGTATCTGAAAATGAAGTACTTGACTTATTTTTTCTTTAACTTCTGGATTAATTTAAGTAAACTTTCTCTATTTTTTGCTTCATGGTAAAACTTGGGCAATCGTTCCAAAAGTGTAAAATGAGTTCGTTCATTGCTTTGTCGCTGTTTAGCAGCGATGTATTTCTCGAGATAGCTCAAATGCGCATCATTTAATGCCCAAAAGACATCATCTCTGAAAGTGGCAAAATACCACAGCTTGGCTTGAAAATAAACATGGGCTGAAACCTGCATTGGGACACGCTTTCCCAAAAACCAGATTGAGGTACTCACCGTTTTAAAAAAACCACAATACTGACAAACCAACTTTGCTTTCGCATGTGCATAGTCCACTGTTGCACATGCTTTTCTTTGACAACTTGGGCAGTGCACAGCTACCTTTTGGTTAAAATCTGTCAATCTTAGATTTTGATCTTGAAATCGGGATGAGTTTTTTTCCATAGTCCAACATGTTTTGAATGCTACAATATTTTTGTCTTTTAGATTAATTCGTAAAATTCAACAAAACGAGATAAAAAGAAAGAATGAGGTAGATTTTACTGAAAAATAGTTCTTTGCGACATTATTTCTGAAATACATTTAGGAGAAATTTATTTTTTCTTCAATTCATCTTTAGTTTCTCTACCTACCTTGTAAGGTGAAGCTTATATCAGCAAATCGTACCCCACCTTCAAGAAAAATGACCCTTCATCCAATAAAACCCATCTATGTAGGCATAGATTTAGGTACAGCCAACACGATTATAATGGATAAAGAGCGTGTTCGTCTCCAAGAACCTTCTATCATTGCCTTCCGTTCCTCAGACACGTCGCTCGTCGCTGTTGGTCAACAAGCTATGGCGATGCACGAAAAAACACCTGCTTTTTTTAAAACCATCAAACCATTAAAAGATGGTGTTATTGCAGATTTTTCGTCAGCTCAGCAAATGCTCCGCGGATTTGTCGAAAAAACAACACTTACAAAGAATCGTTTCGGGAAGAAAATATTTCTTATTTGCATTCCCTACGATACCACGGAAGTAGAAAAGCGCGCCGTGCATGATTCTGCGCATGGAGCTGGTGCAGATGAAGTTTGGTTAATTTTTGAACCTATCGCTGCTGCTATTGGTATTGGATTAGACATTTTTAAGCCACAAGGTCAAATGTTGATAGACATTGGCGGTGGAACAACCGAGGTGGCTATTTTATCTATGGCTTCTGTGGTTAGAAATCAATCGCTCCGATTGGGTGGAAATACCTTTGACAAAGAAATTGTAGAAGGAGTTCGGCGACAATTTAATTTACTCATCAGTGAGCGAATGGCTGAGCGTATTAAGAAAGAAATAGGTTCTGCAATACATCATTTAGAGGAAAATAGACCCAAAAAAATGCAATTGACAGGAAGAGATTTAGCGAATGGATTACCCCGCGCCATCGAAGTTTCACATCATGAAATTGCTACGTATCTAGACCGCTCGCTAACACAAATCGAGCGAAGTATCGTTAAAACATTGGAGCAATGTCCACCCGAACTTTCCAGTGATATTTTCAAAACGGGTATCACCCTAACGGGTGGAGGAGCACTACTCCACGGAATGGTACAAAGAATACAACAAAAAGTACAACTTCCTGTTCGTATTACGCCAGAGCCTCTACTTTCTGTCATGCGGGGAATCCACCATACCTTGCAACTTTTACCACAAATTCCGCCTTATATTTTTAAATAAATTAGTACACATGCTACGACTACTTTTAATTGAAGACGAACCAAAAACCGTGCAATCTCTCAAGAGTAGCTTGGAAACCAATGGTTTCGATGTGGATATTGCCTACGATGGCGATATAGGCTCCATGTTGGCACGCAAAAATCCCTATGACGTCATTATTTCAGATATTATTTTACCATATAAAAATGGATATGAAATCGTAAAAGAAATCCGGGAATCTGGCTCTTCTACACCGGTTATTCTTCTTACCGCTCTTAGTTCTCTCGACGAAAAACTTAAGGGTTTTGATGTCGGAGCCGATGATTACCTCATCAAACCATTTGAACTCAAGGAACTCATTGCCCGAATCCGGGTGGCTACAAGACGGACAAATTCTTTGCACATTGCTTTCAAAAAATTGCAATTTGATGACCTTGAAATGAACCTCGACACCAAGACCGTCACGCGTGGAGACCAAGCAATACCCCTGACAGCCAGGGAGTTTGGGCTGCTCGAATGTTTACTTAAAAACCAAGGAAGGGTGCTTTCCAAAGAAGAATTATTGGATAAAGTTTGGCAAATGGACGCTGATGTCACCACAAATGTAGTGGAGGTTTTTATGAATTTACTTCGCCGAAAAATAGACAAAGATTTCCCCAATAAGCTCATCTATACCATTTATGGAATGGGCTATGTTTTAAAGAAAAATCCGTAAGTATGTGGCAGACGAAATTCACTATTTTTTATTTCCTTTTTATTTTACTTGCTAGTGGTTTGGGGGCTTGGCTTTGGACTTCTTTTGCACTTTTCTTTTACCTGCTTTTTTGTGCTGTATTTCTATTTTTTACCTTTTATTATTTCCAAGAAAAAGAACGAAGAAACAGTGACGAAATGGTCGATACGATTGCATCCATTTATCCTAAAAATGTGGAAAAAAGACTTGAAACAGATGAATCTAATGTGCATAAAAACATTAAAATAGCCATCAACGACTTACTTGACAGAATCGAAGGGGCATTCCAATTACAACAAACTTTTATTTCTAATTTTTCGCATGAGCTTAAAAATCCACTCATGAAGATGGTTTCTCAACTCGAAATGGCTATCCTGAAGGAACGTGATCATGCTGAATATCAACGCATTATACGTTCTGTATTAGATGATTTGAAAGAGTTAGGACATTTGTCTGATACGTTGCTAGAACTTGCCAAAGTGGGTAATAATCAAACTGAATTTATACCCGCCTCTCTTCGTATCGACGAGTTACTATTTGATGCACGTGAATATTTATTGACAGGCTCCCGTGACTGCCGGATTCGCATTGATTTTGCAGCAGATGCCCTCACAGAAGAGGACTTGACCGTGCTCGGAAATGCCCATTTATTGCGAACCGCTTTTGTTAACTTAATGGAAAACGGGTGTAAGTTCTCGTACGATGGTGTTGTGCACGTACGTTGCGGCAGAGAAGAAAACTTCGTTGTTGTTTCAATTAAGAATAAAGGATTTGGGATTAAACCCTCAGATATTCCCCATTTATATGACCCGTTTTTTCGAGCAGAGAACACCGCATCTTATAAAGGATATGGCATTGGGCTTCCGCTGGTACATCGGATTATTCGGCACCACAAAGGTGATATCCGAGTTTTCTCTGTGGAAAATGAAGAGACAGACTTCCAAATTATTTTACCGATGCCATGATCACAAGAAAAACATACTTATTTATTGTTTATTTATATTTTATTCAGTTCTCCTTCAGTCTTGTTCGGTAGATTCGTAGCATAAATACGGCAAATCTTATGAAATATCCAACGCAAGAAGCAAGTAAAGACCTATTACACTACACCAGTTTTCTCCTTTTCTTAGCTACCATCGGGCAAACAGCTTGGCTTTTTTTTACAGACCAACCTATGGACGAAGTTTCTTGGACATGGGCTGCTACTACTATTGCTTGGTTTGTGAGTGCTTTCGTTTTTAGCTGTAAATACAGAAATATCTATCCAAATCGTTCTTTATTAACTGTCCAAATACTCACACTAATTGGTTTTTATCTTGCAGCAACGCACCAGCAAAGAGCCACATGGTTGTTTCTTGGTCTTTTCTTAGCCATCATTTTATTACTTGTCATCATCACTGATTAAATAAAAAAGCACTTAAAAAAAGACCCTAAGACCTCATTTAAGTGCTTTTCTCTGCCTGATTTAAAGTAAAAAAAGAAATTTAAATCAATGAATTAATGTGATTGCGGCTTGTGTAAAGTTACGGGCGAACTGTTCTCCAAACTCAAAATATAAGTCTGGTTCAATCAATTCAATTTCCATCAAATGAAAATTTCCTTGCATAAAAACCCCATCCACACGCGCATACAAAAGTGGTTCAGGAAATTGTGCAAGCACTGCCTCCGCTGCCTCCAAATGAGCCAAAGAGGGAACAAATGGCGCGTATTGACCACCGTACTGGCGTTGTACCCGAAAATCTCCTGTTTTAGGTAGTTTTTTGATGGCATGTGATAATTTCTTATTGAAATAAATCAATGAATACTCACCATCCGACATAATTTCAGGCAAAAAAGGTTGAATCAGTTGATCTGTTTCTCCGACCAAAGTAGCCCAATCCTTTTCATTGATTTCGGTGACATTCAACCGATGCGTCTCGTAAGAACCTGCAGAAACTGCAGGTTTCACAACGATTTCAGACCACCCTTTATCTTTTAGCTGTTTCCAAGAAATGGCCTCCTCGCCTTTCGGTGAAAATAACGTAGGTATAATTGGAACACCTTGTTGTTCAAACGATTGCAGATAAAATTTATGAGCATTTCGACGAATAGTTTCTATAGAATTCCAAAGTGGAATACCTAGATTTTCGAGTTCAGTGAGCCAAGCTTGAAAAGCATCTGCTTTTACGTAGTAATCCCATGTATTTCGGATAATGAGGGCGTCAAAACGTGCCCAATTCACTTCGGGATTATCCCAAATGACAGGTTCTGCGTCTATTCCTAGTTCACTAAAAAAAGGAATAATTTGTTGGTCGGCTTCAATCAATTGAGGCAAGCGTTCACACGTAACTAGACCTATTTTTTTCATTTATATTTTCTCATAATTTAGAATTTTCAACTATTCCATTATCTCACCACAATATTCGAGAACCCCTTTACCAGTTAGTTGAGATGGAGAAATACGTAGATTTTGTGACTTTTTCCGGGCATTCATACCGTTAAAAGGCGTTGGTAACCAAAGACCATATAAAAGAACATGTCTTACACGCGTGCGTTGATCAAAAGTGAATGAATTTTCATAGTTAATATAATAATCCATAAAGTTAGAACTTGTGAATATCCGTCCATCGGAACATCTTTCCCTACGATATCCGAATTGATTAATATTGGTTTCATATTTTTTGCGATCGTATTCAAATGTATCGGGGCAGTAATCTGAATCATCCTGACATTCATTCAAATCTGTTAAATTTCCATTAAACACGTGTCTGAGTCCAAGATTATGCCCTAATTCGTGTGCCCATACACCCACATCTTTTGCATATCTTTCAACTAGATATGTTCCATACGGAAAATTAGGTTGAGATCCTTTTGGAGCAAAACCACCAACCCCTTCCAACGGATTCGTACTCACCATGACTGGATAAAAAGCAAATCCAGCAATACCCGTCAAAGTACCTTGTTTAACCCAAACATTCAAGACGGTATTAGGATCCCAGAAATCTTGACGCGCATTGGAAATAAATTCATTTTGATTCCAGGTAGTCGAGTTCTTATTTACAGGATGTACACCACGAACAGCCAGTGTATTTCCTTCGTTGTCTTTGTCGTAAGGATAAAATTCTACGAAAACTTCTACCCCACTTGGATCACGTACATCAGCGGTATTAATCCGGTACGTATCTTTATATGCTTTATTTACTTCAGAAAAGAGTTTTGTCACTTCTTCATTTGTATAACTCACTCCAAAAGAGTGAATTATGACAGGAATACGTACAGTAGGAAAAACTTCTGGTTCGGGAATATTCAAGCGTACTTCTTTACTAACTAAGCCATCTGGTAAGCGGATATCGAAAACATGCACACCAGGAACAGCTGTTTTATACGGTTTTGTGTGGTCAAATGGTTGTCCATTATCATAAACACGCGCTTGGGAAGAGAGCGGAATTTCACGATCTTGTAAATCAAAAGAACGAGGTTTAAAGAGAATTTCTGACTTATTATTTGCGCGAATAACACTTCCGACAAGTTCAAAATCGAGTTGAAGTTTTTGTGTAATTTCTTTGACCTGAATCACCAAATCAGTCGATTTAATATCCCTAAATCTCGCCTCAATTTGAAAAGTTCCGGGTTTTGACAACTGCCAAGCACCATTTGATAAAATAACTTCTTCTTTTGTATTCACATTTACAGCAACCAGATTGATGGGAATGTCTAGCGTTTGTCCTTCGTAAGAAGCTGAAGCCGTAAAAACCAAAATAGAATTATCGTTGAAATAGGTATTTTTAGGTGTTGTATTTGTCAAATGTAAACTAACTTTATTGACATCAAACAACTGAACAGAGGCAGTATTCGAAGTTAATCTACCGAAACTTGCTTGATTTTTTTTGATACCATCCGAATTAAATTCGAGCGTCGGCCCTTGTATTTCTTGGGCGTTTGCTGTCCAATTCATAAGCGGTAAAAAGTCATACAAAATCACTTTTAAATCTTTATCAAAAGCACGAATACTTGGCTTAATAGTTACTTTTTCACCTGTTTTAAAAAAAAACACGATTTTCTGGTAAAGAAAGTTCGATACGTTTCACTAGGTTAAATCCTAGAAATTGTGCGGACGGTTGAGGGGCTTCATTTTGCACACAAGCTTGAAAGAAAAGCCCTGTAATGAATGTATAGGTAATGAGTTTTTTCATTCAAATATTAGAGAGATACGGCTATGCTCATAGATTTATTTGTTCTGTTGGCATCGGTTTCCAACGAATACAAACCATAATCCAGACGCAACTCAAAAAGTGGTTTTTTCTTAACATAAATTCCCGTTGCTACGACAAGTCCAAAATCATTGGGTTGGGCTCGATACACGCTCTCAGCAAAATCAGTAAACCGCGTTAGAGAAGGAACATCTGAGTTGACAGAAACACCCAACATGCGCGCAGCATAACCACCAACCGCAATGTAAGGTGTCTTATTTTTGATGGATACGGGCTTATATATAAATGGTAAAGCCGTAATTTGTGCGTAATGAAGACGAGTGACTGTCTCAAAATTCAAGCTTCGGTCTACAAAAGCCTCACGCGCTCCTCTGAGTGAATAGCCGACCTCAAGGCGTGAACCCACCTTCTTTTTCGAAAGTACATCCCAAGCAAGCCCAACTTGCAGTCCCAAAGGCGCATTGGTAGGCAATAAAAGTGTGTTTCGAGTTGTGTTGAAGGCAGACCAACTCGTCGCGAATCGAATGCCAACGTATGACCTAGATGCTTTTTTTTGCTCCCCTTTTATTGGCTCAATAGCTGGATTTTCGAAATGGCTATAGGCGTATTGACATATAAATAAAAGGAATGGTAAAATGACTTTTTTCATAGATACAAAAGTAAATAAAGGATTAAATAGCGGATTATTTGTTGAAATAAGTGACTAATTTACACAAGAAACAAGATTCAATTTCGGAAATCTGCGAATAATTATTATCTATTATTAATTTTGCTACATGCGATATATAGTTTTCAATTTCCTTAAATCTATTTTTCAGACAGCCCACTGGCTCAGTTTAGATGTTGTATTGGGTGCAATTTCCCTACATCTTGCATTTTCAAATTTACCAGTAGGCAAATCTGTTACTTGGAATACGACAACCAGCCTACTTGCCTTATCTGTTTGGGCTATCTATCTACTAGACAGACTATTAGACAACAGAAAACCAGAAGAAAATCAAACCAAAAGACATCTATTCCACCTAAAATATCAATTCAATTTATCTTTACTTTTCTTACTCATTCTCTGTATTTGCTTTTTTTTGGTTTTCACTTTATCTACACCTATTTTGCATTTCGGTATATGTATATCTTTTAGTGTAGCCATTTACTTCGGGCTCGTTCATGCTTATTTAACCAATAAAAAAAGCATTTTTTGGGTCAAAACCATCGGTATTTCCGTGATTTATCCACTTGCTGTTGTGGGGAGTATCTTCGTGCAACAAAGTTCTATTAATCTGAGCAGTTGGTTGGCAGCCCTTTTTGTTGGATTTATCAGTTTTCAAAATCTACTCTTATTTGCTTATTTCGAGAACGGGCAGCCATCTGGATACGGAAAAGTCATTCGTTACATAGCCATTTTACTTCTTTTCACTTGGATTTTTCTGTTTTACGGCGCACAGACCTATCCTAGTTTTCTGACAGGGATTCTGGCAGGCATTTCTGTCATTTACAGTCTAATCCCTATTTTTTACAACCAACTCATAAAAAATGAAAACTACCGATGGATTATCGATAGTTTATTGATTACAAGTATATTATCTCTTATTTTTTGAATTTTTAGGCGTCTTTTTCGTAGATGTATCCTCTTTTTGTTCGTTCATTTTTCGCACACCCCGACGATACACATAAAAAAGAAAACCCGCCACAGCATACATTAAAAAGAAGTAACTGTCCTTTAAAGTTACACCTTTATAAAAAAATTGATCTACCCACATGATTAAGAAAGCCAAACTGCCAAAAAGCAACAACGTCTCTGTAATTTTTAATTTTTGCATACGAATAATCAAATTATATTTTTTACTATTCTATTTTAAAACTCCCACATACTACTCAAAACAAAAAAGAGATGTTTTTCACTGAAGTCCTTATCTTTTTTTTAATGTGCCAATAATCGGGAAACGACCAAAAACCTGAGCTGTATGAGGCGCGCCTTTCAATTCTTCTGTTAAATCCTGTCCTGCCCAGTGTTCATAATGTTTTCCATTTTTCCAAAGCCTCGACCCGCCGACATCATAAATTTTACCTTCATGCGCGACCCAAATTTCTTCTTTATCTTGTCCGTTTCGGAGAGCCAATTGTTGAATTGTATATTCTTTCATTTATCTTTTCGTTCTACTTACCCAATTTATCGCTAGACTAAAAATAGAAAAAGCAACAATTTGATTTTGATTTGCGTTTGTTTATGCAATGGTAATTCGTTTATTTTACACACGCCAATTGTTCCTTTATTTGACAATCTGCTTGCAAAACAAGGTTAGAATTTTACAAATATAGATTATCTTACACACGAAATGAAACACAAATCCGTCTTACTCCTGCTTGCTTTCACGATTTTTGTGAGCCTATCTGGCTGTGAAAAAATTCCACCACTCAGCGAACGCATCGCCAAAACTTGGCGGGCAGGTATCGTTCTTTGGAGCGGAACAACCGTTTATTCACGCGGTGGCTTAAGTAATACAACAGCTGGCTATACCAATTACAGCTTACAACTCACTACAGCAGGAAGTGTCATTTTACGTGAATTTACAGGAGAAACCTTCAATGGGCAATGGGAACTTGTAGGTGAGTCAACACTTGTTCTAAAAAATTTATCCCCTGCACCAACAGGAACAAATGGAACCCTAGAATACAAAATTGATAGCATTTCTGATACTGAACTTAAACTATCATCTACCACTGCGTATGCAAAAACAGGTGATAAAACCGTCACGCTGAACTTACAAGTTGTTCAATAAAACATATACACTTTCAAATGTATTTTAAAAGCCGAGCTACTCATTTATTGAGTAACTCGGCTTTTTTATTCTATGATATGCACCACAACGATTTATTTTCTCCGCCTTTATCTTCCTTTTTTGCACGTATTCCCACTAGCAATAAGCCAAGTTCAAACGGAAAAATGAAAGTTTGTGGACGGACTTTTTTTTACAAAATCATTTCCACGTAATTTTGTCTATTATGAAAAGAACAGAACTTAGTGAATTAGGAGAATTTGGATTAATTAACCGAATTAATCAACACGTAAAAATATATCACCCAGATACTATCAAAGGTATCGGTGACGACGCGGCCGTCCTTGCCAAAACAGAGGACACACTTACCCTCGTTTCCTCTGATATGCTGATTGAAGGCATTCATTTTGACTTGACCTATTTCCCGCTCAAGCATCTTGGGTATAAAGCGGTTGCTGTCAATGTTTCGGATATTGCAGCCATGAACGGTTTACCCAAACAAATGACTATCAGTTTGGGTGTAAGTAATCGTTTTCCGGTAGAAGCCATCGACGAACTCTACGAAGGCATCCGATTGGCGTGCGAAAACTATCACATCGACCTCATCGGTGGAGATACAACAGCCACCCGCTCCGGATTGACACTCGCTGTCACGCTCATTGGCGAAGTAAAAAAAGAGGCCATTGCCTACCGTTCTGGCGCAAAACCCAATGATATTGTCTGTGTAAGTGGAGATTTGGGAGCAGCTTACATGGGTTTGCAAATACTTGAACGAGAAAAGCAGGTTTTTAAAGCCAATCCTGAGATGCAACCTGACTTAGAAACACATGCCTATCTCATCGGGAAACAACTCAAACCAGATGGAAGAACAGATATTATCCACGAATTAATGGAAAAAGGCATTGTTCCTACCTCCATGATTGATATTTCGGACGGTCTTGCCGCCGAAGTCCTCCACCTTTGCCATGCGTCTGAAGTAGGCATAGCTATTTTCGAGGAAAATTTACCGATTGAAAATGCGACCATGCTTGCTGCAACTGAGTTCAAGCTCAATCCTATCACGGTGGCGCTTCATGGCGGAGAAGAATACGAGTTATTGATGACGATCCGGCAAGAAGATTACGAAAAGCTAAAAACCATCACTGAACTTACGCCTATTGGATTTGTGAATGATAGCAAGGCGGCTACACTCATTTTAAATTCGGGAGATCATGCAGCTATCCAAGCACCAGGTTGGCAAGCAATTCAACCCATTTAATCATTGGAAATAATATGAAAACACTCCCTCTATTTCTCACTTTTCTATTTGTTTTAAATGGGTTTTTAGGTTTCTCCCAAACCAAAAGTATCAAACAAACCTTTGCACCCGACAGCCGTGTGGCGCTGTTTGATGTCACATTTGACGGGCAATTGGCTAAAGGAGTCACAACCATCGCGGCAGCAAAAACCGCTTTTTTAGATTCGTTGAAACAAAGCAATACACACTTTCAAGATGCCATTCGGGTACTTCCTGATGAGGTAATTGGAGAGAAAAAGAGAGGGATTGTTCATATTTCGGTCGCAAATATTCGGTCAAAACCACAAGAATCTGCGGAACTAGCCTCTCAAGCCCTACTCGGAATGGAAGTCCTCATCTTGGATAAAGAAAGAGGATGGCTACTTGTACAAACGCCTGATAAATACATTGGCTGGACAGATGAACTGGGCATTACGCGCCTAACCGAAGATGAATACAAGCATTATCAACAAAAAGAAAAGTTTTTATTTGAGCAAGGTTATGGATTTGCTTATACGGAACCAACAAATAAGTCGCTACCTGTCAGTGATTTAACCTGGGGAAATGTACTTGAAAGTACAGGAATCCAGAAAAAAGGATTTCGACAAGTCCGTTTTCCCGACGGTCGTCTTGCTTGGGTAGAAAGCACATCTTTACAGAAACATACGGGCTGGCAGCCTCGTGCAAAACCCGATGTGGCGGAATTAGAAAAACAAGCCAAGCAAATGATGGGTATTCCCTATTTATGGGGAGGAACGTCTTGGAAAGGTGTTGACTGCAGCGGATTTACCCGAATGATTTATTTGTCTCAAGGTATTTTATTACCGCGTGATGCCTCTCAGCAAGTAGCTGAAGGTCAATTAATTGCGACAAAAATTGATGAGTTTTCCAAATTAGAAAAAGGGGATTTATTGTTTTTTGGACGAATTACCCCGGAGGGTCAAGAAAAAGTAACCCATGTTGGGATGTGGCTAGGGGATAATCAGTTTATTCATTCATCGGGACTAGTACGTATAGCAAGTATGGATGCCAATTCTCCGGTATATGATGCGTTCAATAAAAATCGTTTTTTACGCGCGAAACGAATTCTACCCATGCCTTGATTCATTTGTCGTTCAAAATAACCCTTTATCACAATAAGCTATTCAAATTTTGTATTTAACGGGCTAAAAACTAGCTTTACTTTTTTAATAAAAATTCCTAAAAACAAAAAAACGACTATGAAAAAAGCACTCTTTTTAGCCATGTTCTTATGTACCGGCTTTTTATCTATGGCTCAAACCAAGATGACAGAAGGCAAGATTGTATATAGTGCAGAATGGCAAGCAGGTGAAGGGATGCCCGCTGAAATGGCAGAGGCATTTCCGAAAGAATTGACGACTTATTTCAAAGGAAATAAATCGTACTCAGGAATGAGTATGGATATGATGGGGCAAAAAATCCAGATGAATGTCATCACGGAAAATGCACCTATGAAAATGGTCATGTTAATGGATATGATGGGGCAAAAAATTGGAATCACATCCGATGAGTCAGACATGACGAAATTACAAGAGGACATGCAAGTAAAGTATGAATACCTTGATTTCAAAAAAGAAATAGCAGGATATTCTTGCCAGAAAGTAATTGTTAGTATCGGCTCGACGGGTCAATCAATGGAAATGTATGTGACTGAAGGTTTGGCATTACCAATGTCTCAATATACGGCAGCATTGAAAGGACTGAAAGGAACACCCTTGGAATTTACACAAGTTCAAAATGGTATGACAGTCCGGATGGTTGCAAAGCAAGTTGTAGCTGAACCCGTGCAAGATTCTTTATTTGTATTACCTAGTGGTTATAATATGATGACTATGAAAGAAGCCGCAGCAATGGGATTACAGAATTAATTCAATAGATTTTTCTTTTTTCTCTCAAATAGCAAGGTTTAATGCCTTGCTATTTTTATTTTAGTCGGATGAAACAAACGTATCATGTACCCAATTGGGAGCTTTGGCTTCGCAAGAAATGGCGAAATATAGAGCAACACCCCATCAGTCAAGGCATTATACGCCGTATTCCACCTGAGTTACGTAACCGTATCCCGTTTCAAAGCATTCCGTTGTGGATAGCCTCCATCTTGACCGGACTTGTGGCGGTCGGCTATGAACATGCTTTCGAACTATTTGAGGGATTAGCAAAAGAAATTTATCGCCTTAATCCATATTGGCTCTTTCTTACTGCACCCATTTTCTTTACCTTATCCAGATGGCTAGTTACTACCTTTGCTCCTCATGCCAAAGGTAGTGGTATTCCTCAACTAATGGCCGCAGTTGAATCTGCTGACACACAAAAAAAACGCTGGGTCGATTCCTTACTAAATCTCCCTGTATTATTGACAAAACTTGCCAGTAGTTTGGTACTCTTATTGGGAGGCGGAGCTATCGGGCGTGAAGGGCCAACTTTACAAATTGCAGGTTCTATTTTCCAACTTACCTACCGTTTTATTCCAACACATTGGCACCGCGTTTCTCAGAAAATCATGTTGATTACTGGAGGAGCATCTGGACTTGCGGCTGCTTTTAATACGCCACTTGGAGGGATTGTCTATGTAGTAGAAGAACTCACCAAATCACATATCGGACAATTCCGAACGGCTGTGTTTAGTGCCGTTATTATTGCCGGTATGACGGCACAACTCTTTTTGGGTTCGTATCTTTATTTGGGGTTTCCGAGAATCAAACCACTGCCGTTAGAGATGATTGGTTGGGTTATTTTGATAGCTAGTATTGGTGGATTGTTAGGCGCCTATTTTACACGTCTGATTTTAGCATTTCAACGCTGGTTATCCCCTTTCTTTCTTTCCTACAAACAATGGATTACGACATTCATCCTGGGACTATTATTTGCAACTTTGGTCAACTTTGTTGGAGAGCAATCCATGGGAACTGGTAAATCTCTGATTAACACCATCTTATTTCAACCTGAAACAGAAACAAAGTGGTATCTTTTCCCAGCTCGATTTACAGCAAGCATATTATCCTTTTTAACAGGTGGAGCGGGTGGAATTTTCGCGACTTCACTTTCCTCTGGTGCAGCTTTGGGAGATGTATTAAATACCATTTTTCAAATCGCCCCTGAACACCATAATCTCATGGTACTTCTAGCAATGATTGGTTTTTTGACGGGCGTTACTCGTACTCCTTTTACCTCCGCTATTTTGGTTTTGGAAATGACAGACAGACATTCTGCTATTTTTTATTTTCTGTTGGCAGGTATGCTTGCAAATGTTGCAGCAAGCTTTGTTCTAAAAAGATCATTTTATGAAATCCAAAAAGACCTTTTATTCAGTCAATTTCGATTAGATGAAAAGAAATTGGAAACAAAAAACCAACAAGAGGAATGATATTTCATTCTTATTCTATGACGTAATTTCAAATCGAGTAACGTCATCCTATGCAAATAAAATACCTTTTTTTGAGTATTTTATTACCCAAAAAAATCAACTATGACTATCATCATGAATTAAGCAAATTATACTCATCAAAATCCCTGGAGTGCTCATGTAGTTTTACAGCATCAAAAAATAGTTGGATTCCTCTTCATTAAAATCAATTATGATGCACAAGTTTAAACCACAAAGAAGCCACGATGCCACGACCTCTGGGGGCGTGATGGAGGGTTTTTATTACGATAATACCATCGTAAAGGCATTTATGATTGCCACCGTTGCCTTTGGTGTTATCGGAATGTTAGCTGGACTAACCGCTGCTATACAGCTCGTTTGGCCCATCGCAAACTTTAACCTCCCCTATACAACTTTTGGGCGGGTACGTCCTTTACACACCAACGCCATTATATTTGCCTTTGTCGGGAATGGCATGTTTATGGGTATTTACTACTCTACACAACGTTTATTAAAAACGCCCATGTTCAGCAAGGCACTCAGCTGGATTCACTTTTGGGGATGGCAACTCATCATTCTAGCCGCCGCAATTACGCTTCCGTTGGGTTTTACAACCTCCAAAGAATATGCTGAATTAGAATGGCCGATTGATATTGCCATCGCGGTTATCTGGATAGTATTTACGATTAACCTCATCGGAACGATTATCAAACGCCGAGAAAGACACATGTATGTAGCGATATGGTTTTACATTGCTACAGCTGTTACAATTGCCCTACTACACGTAGTAAACTCATTGGCCGTTCCAGCAAGTGCATTCAAAAGTTACTCTGTTTTTGCAGGGGTACAAGATGCACTCGTTCAATGGTGGTACGGACACAATGCCGTTGCCTTTTTCTTAACGACGCCTATTTTGGGATTAATGTATTACTTTTTACCTAAAGCTGCGAATAGACCTGTTTATTCATATAAACTTTCGATTATTCACTTTTGGTCGTTGATTTTCATTTACATTTGGGCAGGGCCACACCATTTACTTTACTCTTCACTTCCAGATTGGGCACAAAGTTTAGGTACCGTATTCTCCATCATGTTAATTGCACCCTCATGGGGCGGTATGTTAAATGGTCTTCTTACCCTTCGTGGTGCATGGGATCGCGTACGTGAAAATCCAGTACTCAAGTTCTTTGTTGTTGCCGTGACTGCCTACGGGATGTCTACCTTTGAGGGACCTATGTTATCGCTTAAAAACGTAAATGCCATTTCGCACTTCACAGACTGGACCATTGCACACGTTCATATTGGTGGTTTAGGTTGGAATGGTTTTATGACTTTCGGGATGATTTACTGGCTCGTTCCTAGAATGTGGCGAACAGAACTCTATTCTCAAAAATTAGCCAATGCCCATTTCTGGATTGGTACGTTAGGAATCGTCTTTTATGCACTCCCTCTCTATTGGGCAGGATTTACACAAAGTTTGATGTGGAAAGAATTTACCCAAGATGGATTTCTTGCTTATCCAAACTTCTTAGAAACAGTTACACAAATTCTACCAATGTACGTCCTTCGGGTGGTAGGTGGTTCTTTGTATATCATCGGGGTATTCGTAATGATTTACAACGTAGCTAAAACAGTAAGCAAAGGTTCTTTCTCGACCCAAGAATACGACGAAGCACCTGCACTAAACCACAACGTACGTATCACGGGAGGACATTGGCACTCCGTTCTGGAGCGTAAACCTGTACTTTTCACAGTACTTTCCTTCGTTGCCGTGCTTATTGGGGGTGTCATCGAATTTATGCCAACTTGGCTCATTGAGTCCAACGTACCTACTATCGCCTCTGTTCAACCTTATACTCCTTTGGAAATTGAAGGACGAGATATATATATCCGTGAAGGATGTAATACGTGTCACTCTCAGATGATTCGTCCGTTCCGTTCTGAAACCGAACGCTACGGGGAGTACTCCAAAGCTGGAGAGTTTGTCTATGACCATCCGTTCTTATGGGGGTCAAAGAGAACAGGGCCGGATTTACACCGCGTGGGTGCAAAATATCCAGATAGTTGGCATTTCAACCACATGTTAGAACCTTCTTCTATGTCTCCAGGCTCTATCATGCCTCCATATCCATGGCTTTTGGATGATACGTACAATCCTGAAGACATCAAAAGCAAAATTACTGCGCTTCGTACGGTTGGGGTTCCGTATCCAGATAACTACGAAGAAACTGCTGTTGCAGATATGAAAGCACAAGCAGAATCTATCGTGAAAAGCTTAAAAGATGCCAAGATTAAGACGCAAGCAGATAAAGAAATTGTTGCTTTGATAGCGTATTTACAACGACTTGGAACAGACATTAAAGCACAATAACGACATATAGATATGATTAAAAATCTTTTAGGGGGAATAGATGGTGTAGCCATCTACCCCATCATCTCACTCAGTATTTTCTTCTTCTTTTTTGTCGCGCTAGCTGTTTTTGTCTGGAAAGCCGACAAAGGATACATTCACCACATGGAGGAACTTCCGTTAGGTGAAGAAGAATCGAGACACGCTTAAATCTTGTATAAACACATTAAATGAATTAACGATGAATTTTCAACTGACAACGGGCGAGGAACTTTTCATGGTTCTATTGTTGGGGTTGCTCTTGATATTTGCAGTCATTGTATTGATTGTAGTTGCCTCTATTTTTGTCCAAATTAGACGTATTCAGTCTGAACTAGAAGACAATGAGACGCTTTCCCCCTCTGTGCCTTTCTGGAAAAAATGGTTTGACAATGCCGTTCCAACGGAACAAGAAGAAGCCATCTTATTAGACCACAATTATGACGGAATCCGTGAGTTAGATAACCACCTTCCACCTTGGTGGTTGGGTCTTTTCTATACATCTATTGTATTTGGTATCTTATACATACTCAACTACCACGTATGGCAATGGAGTCCGCTTCAATCCTTGGAATACGAGCAAGAAATGGCGGCAGCCAAAATTGAAATCGAAGCATTTCAGGCAAAACAAGCGGATGGTATCAATGAGCAAAATGTAGAACTTCTTACAGATGCCGCAGCCATCGCGAAGGGCAAAGAGATTTTCAATAGCAACTGTACCGCTTGCCATGGTGCTGCCTTGGAAGGCGGTGTTGGCCCTAACTTAACAGACGTCTATTGGTTACACGGTGGAGACATTAAATCTGTTTTTAAAGTTGTCAAATACGGTGTACCAGAAAAAGGAATGATTGCTTGGCAAGCTACGTTGAAGCCCAACGACATCCAAGCAGTTGCTAGTTATATCCTATCTATGCAAGGGACGAATCCTGCAAATGCCAAAGAACCACAAGGTCAAGAGTTCAAAGCAACGACTGACGCACCCGAAACTGCCTCCCTGTAGTTTCCCAAATACACATTTTTTATGAGTTACATTGATGAATATTTAGAAGATACCGAAGCATACCGTGACTCGATAGCCACTGTTGATAAAGAGGGAAAACGCATTTGGCTGTATCCATTACCTCCAAAAGGTCCTTTTCATAACAAAAGAATGCTGGCCACACTTGTTTTTTTGTTTGTATTTTTCGCTGGCCCTTGGATTAAAATCCAGGGGCAGCCTTTGTTGATGATTAATCTCTTCGAACGAAAATTCGTCATCTTCGGTCAATTATTCCTTCCTCAAGATTTCATCCTTTTTGGACTCGGGATGATTACCTTTGTCATTTTCATTGCTTTGTTCACCGTCATTTATGGTCGTATCTGGTGTGGATGGCTTTGTCCACAAACGGTTTTTATGGAAATGATTTTCAGACCCATCGAACAAGCCCTCGAAGGAAGTGGACGCCAGCAAAAGAAATTCGATGAAAGCCCGTGGACAGCTGAAAAAGTGATTCGCAAATCAATCAAACACCTGATTTTTGTCCTCTTCTCCCTACTCATTGCTCACGTAACCATGGCTTACCTCATTGGCATTGAGGAAGTAATTCAATTAATCCAAACCTCTCCGCTTGAAAACCCCAAAGGTTTTGCGGCTTTGCTTGCATTCACGGCTCTATTTTATTTTGTCTTTGCTAGACTTCGTGAACAAGTCTGCATCGCGATTTGTCCGTACGGTCGTTTGCAAGGAGTCCTTGTTAATCCAGATACATTGACTGTCATTTACGACGATGTACGGGGTGAACCAAGAGGAAAATACACAAAAAATGCACCTGTAGCTGAAGGTCACGGCGATTGCGTGGACTGCAAACTCTGTGTCCAAGTGTGTCCTACTGGAATCGACATCCGCAACGGTATTCAGCTGGAGTGCGTCAATTGTACCGCTTGTATTGATGCTTGCGATACCGTCATGGAGAAAATTGACAAACCCAAAGGACTGATTCGCTACGGCTCCGTCAAAACGGTTCAAGAAAAATTACCTTTCAAGTTTACAAACAGAGCAAAAGCATATTCACTCATTTTACTTGCACTCATCGGACTTGAAGCCTATCTCCTCTGGAGCCGTTCGCCTGTAGAAACTACTCTTTTGCGCGTTCCCGGACAATTGTATCAGGAAACAGGCAAGGGTACTTTGACCAATCTGTACCAAGTACAAATGGTGAATAAAACGCACGAAGACAAATGGGTTACTCTAATATTGGATGAACCAAAAGGGATTTTACGTACCATAGATGGAAAAACCAAATTCCTCATTCCGAGTGCAGGCAGGGCAGAAGTTGTCTTCTTCATCGAGATTCCAGAAAAAGATATCAAAACACGAAAAACTCCGATTCAGGTTTCTATCAAAGAAAATGAGATGCTTCTAGAAACCCACAAATCGAACTTCGTGGGCCCTATTTAAACCCAAATAGGAGGGAAAATTCCTATTTTCTCCCCTATTTTTTTACATATATGTACAGTTAAAAATACAATCATGGAAAAGAAAAAAAGTACGTTTTCATTTGGCACAGGCATTGCACTCGCCTATACTTCCTTTGTCCTATTCATGCTTTATATGGTGTATCGCTCTGTAACTCAGAAAGATATTTTTTTAGTGACCGAATCGTATTACGAAGAAGAGCTGAAATACCAAGATAAAATTGACCAAATGACGTTGGCAAACCAACTTTCTTCCAAAGCTACATTGGTGGTAGAAGGAAACGAAATGCTGCTGACTTTCCCAAAAGAAAGTGTGGGGACATCGGGTGAAATTACTTTTTACCGCCCGTCAAATCCTGCTTTTGATTTCAAATTACCCCTGGCTATTTCAGATACCGCGTTAGTGATGTCAGCTCCTAAAACCATGCAAAAAGGACTTTGGGAAGCGCATATTTCTTGGAAAAAAGAGGGGAAAACCTATCTCGAACGCATCAAGTTCCAACGGTAAATAACAGCACCATGTACGGACTAGCTTTTGTGATGGGACTTGTCGGTTCTCTTCATTGTGTCGTGATGTGTGGGCCATTGGTTGAACTTTTCTCTGGAAAAAATCAATCCAATTGGCTTCTCAAACGTCTCCTCTACCATTTGGGGCGATTGGCAATGTATGCTTTTTTAGGTATGTTAATTGGTTTTTTTGGCGAAATTATCGGCCTATTTGTCTCGCAAAGATACATAACCATTTTCATTGGCATTATCCTTATAATCAGTGTATTACTACCTACATTTGGTCAGAACTGGGCAATTTATTCCTATATAAACAGACAAACGCAGCCCCTCCGCAAATGGATAATTCAGCACCAACAGGCACATCCACTACTGAGCCAAATAGGATTCGGATTGCTGAACGGGCTTCTCCCCTGCGGGCTTGTCTATGCCGCGCTAGCAAGTGCAACCCAATTGACCTTTACCTGGGAAAGTGGGCTTTATATGGTATTTTTTGGGCTAGGTACGATACCCTTGCTTGTGGGTGGAAGTTATTTTTGGCAACGCATTCGACAATTTATCCAGATTTATATTCCCAAAATTCTACCTTTCACGTACGCGCTTGTCGGAGTTTGGATGATTTGGCGCGGTCTGGAAGTTGAAATAAAGATAGATACATCGGGCAAAAGTCAAGCCATTACCGTTTGCCACGCACCGAGGGGAGATTAGGACTCAACCCCATCGGTAAGGGAAATTGGCGGCGTGTTTGATTCAGCAAAAACTTTTTCTGAGCCTCAAAACTAGCCGGATGTACCAAAGAATACAAATTATTCCATTCGTCGTACCTACTTTTTTGTGCCTGTTTAAAACTTTCAGGATTGATTTTTTTTGAAATGAGAAATTCTTTAAATGACATCTTTTACTGCGTGGTTAATTAAACAAATAAGGTATCGTCTGCTTTTGTCTGGACAGTCTCAAAGAAATGCGCATGAAAATTTACTAAGAAAACTTCTTTCACACCCCGTGTAACACCGGTATACACCCAACGAACAAAATCATCATCCACTTGATTATCAGGCAAATACCCTTGGTCAATGAATACCGCATCCCATTGCCCACCTTGTGACTTATGGCAAGTTAAAGCGTACGCAAATTTCATTTGAAGCGCATTCAAATACTTGTCTTTTCGCACTAATTCAGCACGCTCTTTCTTGGATTTTGCCCAAAAATAATCTTTCAAGACACTTTCATACAATTGTTTATTTTCTTCTTGACTCAGCGTGGGTGTGGAAGAATACAAGGTATCTAAAATAATGTACGAGTCAAAAGGAGGTTCTGAGGGATAATCTGTGAGCTGCAAACTCAATTCAACAAACCGAAAGCCGTGCATTTCTTCTTCTCTTCCGATGCGTTTTACTTCCACAAATTCGCCGTTGGCAATAAATCCAGCCTGTGAGGATTCATCCAAAATGGTATAATTATTCCGAACTACCATCAATAAATCACCGACTTCAAGCTCGTTCTCTGCTTGGTAAATTTGTTGCCGTATGTATTTATTGTATTGTACGGCATTTTTATTGGAACGAGTAATGATAATCGTATTTTCACGCCCGTGTTTTTCATACGCATATCGAATTCCGTCCTCCATGCGTTCACCAGTCATACGAAAAACATCAGGATATCCTTTTGTAAAAAACTGAACTTTCGGTTTTTCTAATCCCAATTGATTTCGGAGGAGGGTTGCATTGGCCAAAATACCCGACTCTTTTTTCTGTCTCGTCACCTCCGTCAAGGTATGTTCTGCAACTTCTGCGTGATAAAATTGCGTGAGATGATCGGTATCTAAAGCAGGACTATGAGACATACCGACAGGCGGAAGCTGCGCGGTGTCGCCAATAAGCAATAGTTTATTCCCTGGATTTTCGAAAACAAAATCTAGTAAATCATGTAAAACACTATTTCTTCCAAACTCGCGGGCATCAGAAATCATGGAGGCTTCATCTACGATAAAAAGCGTGCCTTCGTGGTAATTTTTTTGTCGCTCAAATACCAAATTCCCCGTGTAGGCATCTTCGACCTGCTTATAGATTTTCTTATGAATCGTGACAGCGTTTCTTTTGGAATAGAGAGACATCACCTTTGCAGCACGGCCTGTAGGAGCCATTAAGATAGATTTCCAGCCAAATTTGGGAAGCGACTGAATGAGCGCAGATAAAAAAGTGGTCTTTCCGGTTCCTGCATATCCCCGAAGAATAAAAATGTGCCGAAAAACCGACTCATCTTCGAGGTAAGTGTCCATCAATTTGAATAATTTAGCTTGCCCAAAAGTAGGTCTAAACTTAAATTTTTTCAGTAATAATTCGGAAATTTGATTTTCTTCTTCTTTCATTTGGATTATCAGATAAGAGCGCGTACTTCTACTTTGTACGTAAATGTACGTCATTCATTCGTGGCTATTCAACTATTTTCTTCGTTTTGCGTACGTCCAAACGTTTGGTTGAATAAGCGAAAAGCACACTAAAAAAAATAAAATGCAAGATAGACTAAAAAATAATGTACGCGTCCGAGCCTGTGGTATTTTGATAGAAAACGGACAAATTTTGTTGGTTGGTCACAATGGGTTGGTTTCTGAAAGTACTTTTTGGAGCCCCCCTGGAGGTGGAATCAGTGGAGGTGAGTCTGCACATGAAACAGTAGCCCGTGAGATGCAGGAAGAAACAGGAATTGACGTGCATGTAGGTGAGCTTTTCTTGTATTCTGAGTTCATTCAGCCCCCCTTACATGCTCTTGAGTTATTTTTTTGGACAAAACAACGTGGTGGACAATTAAAACTTGGGAAAGATCCTGAATTGCCCGACACTCAGCAACTTCTCACGCATGTTTCATGGAAAACCTGGGAAGAAATTTGTCTGCTGCCCTCTTCAGAAAAACATCCTATTTTGGAAAAAATCGAAATTTACCTCAAACAAAAAACCTAAACACATACAAGAAACGCCTATTTATTGCGTCTTTTTTATAATTTTACAAGATACAACATTGCATTCCTAGTCACATTGACCATTAAGACTTTATACTATTTGTGGAAAATACAGAAAAAAACATTTCTCCAAGCTATATCATCAAAGATGACCGTTTCGATACTACGCTCATTTCTGAATATCATTTATGTATCGAAATAAAAAGTGACCACTTTCGGTTCGCTGTTTTTAGCGAGCCTTCCCAGACTTTTATGTGGCTTGAAGATTACCAAACTACTTTACTATGGGGCCAAGATAAGTTTACCCATTTTATCAAAGAAATCATTAAAGATCACTCATTTTTAGGGGCAAACTATTGGCGTAGTATTCAAATTATTACCCATTCAGATGCCTTTACGATGGTTCCTACTGACTTATTTCAGCCCAATGATATGGCAAAGTATATTACCTTCGTGACAGGCAAAGTACCCTCCCCTCTAGAACAAATTCTTGAATATTCTTACACGACATTCAGAGCTCATACTGTGTTTTCCGTAGAAAGCAACCTGACGTCTTGGATAAAAAGCACTTATCAATCTCGCGCAATTACACCTATTCATCTCTCTTCTATTTGGATTGAGGGAGTTCTGAGACAAGCAAATCCAGATGGTTTCCACATCTATTTTGAAGGAGATGCCGTCATTTTACTTTATATCAAAGAAGGAAAAGTTACTTATTGTAATCGGTTCATATACCGTACTGCCGATGACCTTGTCTATTACGTTTTGTTTGTGATGCATGTGTTAAGCATTGACGCAGATGCGGTCATTCTGTTTTATGGAGAAATCACCACATTTGCAGATAATTATGTCATGCTCGCTAAATCATTACCTAATATTCAATTTGCCTCTTCTCCCACGAATGTAAAATTTAGTCAATATTTTTACGAAATTCCAGAACATCGCTATTTTGCGTTATTTTCCTTGAAATACCTTATCTACTAATCATTTATGAAGAAACCTCTACTTATTTTCATTGTATTACTTTTTTCCTCTTTGTTCACCAGCGCGCAATTACTGCACTCATCCACACAAGAATTCACGCGCGATGACAGCCTTCGAGGAAGTATTACACCCGAACGCGCTTGGTGGGATTTAACCTATTACGAGCTACGCCTCCAAGTACAACCAGAAAATAAGTTCTTCAAAGGTAGTACTACGGTTCATTATCAAGTACTTACAGAAAATCAGCGGATGCAAATTGACCTTCAACCTCCGCTTTATGTAACCAAAGTAATCGAAGAAGGTAAAGAGATTTCATTTACGAAGGATGGCGCAAATGCGTACATTATCCAACTAGAGAAAAAACAACAAAAAGGGCAAAAAGGGCATATTGTTGTTTTCTACGAAGGCCACCCGCGTGAGGCCAAACGTGCACCTTGGGACGGGGGCGTTTCTTGGAAAAAAGACAAAGAAGGAAATGATTTTATCGCTACTTCTTGTCAAGGATTGGGTGCAAGTGTTTGGTGGCCGTGCAAAGACCACATGTACGACGAACCTGACAGTATGCGGATTCAAGTAACAGTACCGGATCATTTGATGAACGTCTCCAACGGCAGACTCCGTAAAGTGGAACTCAACCCAGCATCCCAAACCCGAACCTACGACTGGTTCGTTAGCAATCCCATCAATAACTATGGCGTAAATATTAATATTGGTAATTTTGTGCGCTTTTCTGAGACTTTTTCAGGCGAGAAAGGCAAACTTGACATGGACTATTTTGTCTTGCCTTACCATCTCGAAAAAGCCAAAGTTCATTTCTTGGACGCACCCAAAATGATGAAAGCCTTTGAACATTGGTTCGGTCCATATCCATTTTATGAAGACGGATTTAAACTCGTGGAAGTCCCCTATTTGGGCATGGAACACCAAAGTTCTGTGACCTACGGAAACCAATACATGAAAGGATACCTTGGCCGTGATTTATCAGGAACTGGTCACGGGCTTAACTTTGACTTTATCATCATTCACGAATCTGGACATGAGTGGTTCGCTAATAATATCACCTATAAGGATATTGCTGACATGTGGATTCACGAAAGTTTCACCAATTATTCCGAAAACTTATTCCTCGAATTTTACCAAGGAAAACAAGTAGGTGCCGAGTATGTCATCGGGACACGTAAAAATATTTTAAATAATATCCCAATTATTGGCGTGTACGGGGTTAATAAAGAAGGCTCTGGAGACATGTATTACAAAGGCGGAAATATGCTTCACACCATTCGCCAAATTATTCAAGATGATGAGAAATGGCGTCAGATTCTGCGCGGTTTAAACAAAGATTTCTATCATCAAGTCGTTACTACAGAAATGGTAGAAAATTATATCATCGAAAAATCAGGGATGGCACTTCAAAAAGTATTTGATCAATATCTCCGCCAAACAGCTATCCCGACACTCGAATGGAAAGTCACGAAAAATACCATTTCTTACCGTTGGACTACCTGTATCGATGGTTTCAATATGCCTCTCGATGTCCTATTAGATGAGAAAAAGGTACGATTAAATCCAACTACACAATGGCAAAAAATAAATGGTTCACAACTGCAAATCATCAAAGACTTTTATGTCCTTGATAAAAAAATAAATTGATTCTCTCTTCTCATCTTCATACCTAAACTAAATGAACTACTTTTACAAACTGCTCTTTATAGCGGGGATGTTTGTACTTTCATTCGAGACAACGGCTCAATCGAAAATACGCATCTACGGGACTGTAAGCCATAACGAAACCAAACTACCTATTCAAGGCGTATCTGTTACCGTGACACAAACGGGATATGGCAATACCACAGACGAGAATGGGAAATTCGAACTTCTTGTACCTGCTGGTACATATCTCATTGAAATCACACATGCTTCATTTTTTAAAAAATTCCTCAATGTTCAGGCCAAAGAGGATACAGAGTTTATCGTTTTTCTAGACGAAAAAGTAAATGAACTTGAGGAAGTTCGCATCAGCGCGAGTAGCTCCGAGCAAAATGTCCGACGACTGGGTACAGGTGTTACGACCATCAATGCCAAATCCTTACGCAAACTTCCTTCCTTGCTTGGTGAAGTGGATATTATCAAGAGTTTGTTTACGCTTCCAGGCGTAACGAGCGTCGGGGAAGGTGCTTCCGGATTCAATGTGCGCGGCGGAAACATCGACCAAAACCTCATTCTACTTGATGACGCACCGATTTTTAATTCCTCCCATTTGATGGGCTTCTTCTCTGTATTTAATCCAGATACATTTCGGGATTTTAACTTTTACCGAGGAGGTATTCCTGCTCAATATGGTGGACGAATTTCTTCTGTGCTGCGTGTCAATTTAAAAGATGCCAACGCAGATAAACTGAAAATAAACGGAGGTGTCGGGACTATTTCGAGCCGTTTACTACTTGAAACACCCATCATCAAAGATAAACTAGGGTTTTATATCGCAGGACGCGTTTCTTACATTGACCAATTACTCCAGGTCGTTAAAGTCCCTCGTTTAGCAGGTAGCCGTGCTGCATTTTACGACATTACGAGTAAATTAGACTTCAAACCAACCACCAAAGACCGGATTTCCTTCTCTGTTTTTCATGGAGACGATACCTTCCAATTGGCCAAAGATACCGTGGCAGCTATTGATGAAAATGGAGATGCACTCTATCGTTGGAATACGACCAATGCCACCGCTAGTTGGTCGCATTATTTTGGCCCAAAACTTTCTCTCCGAACATCCGGTGTGTGGTCTGAGTACAATGCCAAAATCCAGAACGATGATTCGACAACTGCATATCGCCTCGATTACAATATCCAATACAGAAGCGCCAAATCTGTTTTGTTGTTTAATCCATCCGAAAAACACGAAATAGAGTTGGGTTTGCAATGGAATGACTACCAAATTCAGCCTGGTTCTTTGCTACCTACATTGCCTACATCCAATAAAAATCCACTCTTTTTACCCAAAGAACGAGGTTCAGAGATGGCTGCGTTTCTCAGCGAAAAATTCAAGATAAATGAAAAAGTAGAATTGGGTGCTGGACTTCGTGCGGTTCAATACCGAGCAATTGGAGCAAGTACCGTTTATCAATACGAAAGCGGGCAGCCGCGTTCTGAACTTACCCGAACAGATTCTCTCGTCTTTGGTGAGGGGCAAATTGTACAATCCTACGGAAGTTTAGAACCTCGATTTGCACTCAACATCACCTTGTCTCCTACGGCGAGTATCAAAGCGAGTGTAAACCGAATGGCGCAGTTTATTCAGTTATTGTCTGGTACAACAGCTGCCCTACCAACCGACCGTTGGAAATTGAGTGACGCATACATAAAACCTCAAATCGCAAATCAATACGCGATGGGTTATTTCAAAAACTTCAAAGAAAAGAACATAGAAACCTCAGTAGAAGTATTTTACAAACAGTTATTCAATGTTGTTGAATACAAAGATGGCGAAGTCTTGATTCTCAATCCGTTCCCAGAAACGGCTATATTGCAAGGGAATGGCTATGCGTACGGCGCTGAGTTTTACGTCAAAAAGAGTTTGGGCGTACTAACTGGTTGGTTGAGTTATACGTATTCGCAATCACGTATTCAGGTGAAAGGAGATACGCCGGAGGAGACAATCAACAACGGTGATTTTTTTGCCCCCATCTTCAATAGGCCACATAGTTTCAATGCCATTGGTTCGTATCAGATTAGTAAAAAAGTAGCTTTTTCTAGCAATATAAACTTTAGTTCTGGACGTGCTATCACCTATCCTGCTTCTAAATTCTATTTTGCGGGAGCGAGTTTACCCTATTACAATAGCCGAAATCAAGGACAAATTCCGAATTATGTACGTCTTGATTTGTCCATGAATATCGATACACATCCTTACAAAACAGCGGGATACAAGGGTTCATGGAATATCTCACTCTACAATGTTTTGGCAAGAAGAAATGCCTATTCTGTATTTTTTAGAGCTAAAAATCCATTCAATCAATTCTATTCGCGCGTGGATATTTACAAACTTTCTGTGATTGGCACTATTATTCCGTCTGTTACCTACAACTTTTCCTTCTGACAATGAAATTCAAGCTAAAAATCAGTTTCCTTTTCCTCCTTTTCACGCAATTTGCTTGTGTTGATTTGTATGACCCAAATTTGACGAGCGACACCCGTCGTTTGGTAGTTGAGGCTACTTTAACGACCGCTTTGGAGTATCAAATGGTGTATTTAACCTACGATGCAGGTTATAATTCGACAGAAAACGTATTCAAAAATTTAGTCAGACGTGCCAAAGTAAAAATCACTGACGACAAAGGGAATGAATATCCGTTTATTGATGAAATTGCCCCTTCGAATCAAATAAAGACGGCAGAGGGCTATAATTATCGTTCCTTACAAAAGTTCAAAGCGGAAGTCGGTCGTACGTATCAATTGCATATCGAAACGTTGGAAGGAAAAAAATACAAATCAGCACCCGAAAAAGTCATTCCAGCACCGCCCATTGGCAAAGCGTATGCAGAGTTTCAAGCGTTGTTTCCTCCAGCAAATTTTAAGGGACAGTTTCACATTTTCGTTGATACCCAAGACCCAGCAGACACGCCCAATTTTTATAAATGGGATTCTTATCATGTCAAACAAATCAATTATTGCCGTGAATGGTATATTTATGGTTCGGGTGGTTCCGTTACACAATCGTTTGTGGATAAATGTTGCGAACCTTGTTTTGAAAAAGTAGTGTGTGAAGATTGTTATGAATTAGCGAATGACCGATTAATCAATGGGCAAATGATTCGAAAAAAGCAAATTACATCCATTCCTTTTGACAACACAACGCCCTACTATCTGGTGATTCGACAACACAGTCTAAGCCCGCAAGCTTACCAATTTTGGAGCAGTATTAAACAACAATCCAAAAATTCAGGTGGATTATTTGATGCCACTCCCAAGTCTATCCGCGGGAATTTATACAGTGAAACCGACGCAAAGGAAGAGGTTTTAGGAAACTTTACGGTCTCGGATGTGCAGGAACTCGTTTATATTGTCGATAGAAATAGGACTACTCCCAAACCGATTTTGGTAGAAGAATACAGTAATTTCAACAAGACGACACAATGCTACCCGTGTGAGGAGTCGTATAAACGAACGAAGACATTCCCGACAGGTTGGCGATTTTAGTCTTATATTTTCACAAAAAATCCCCCAATGATCTGCTCATTGGGGGATTTTTTGTGAAAATGAATCTAAATTATAAACCTTCCGCAGTTACTTCTTTTACTTCCGGAATCATGGTTGTTAGGAGACGTTCAATCCCGTTTTTCAATGTAATCGTAGAAGAAGGGCAACCGCTGCACGAACCTTGTAAATGTACAGTTACGAGACCTGAGGCTTCATCAAAAGAAGCAAAATTGATAGCACCGCCATCTGACTCCACTGCTGGACGAACATATTGATCCAATGTCGCCTTAATTTTTGCCACTACAGGCGTATCGTTTGCATCAACAATGACAGAAGTCGTATCAATGGTTTTTTGTGCGAATACGGGATGACCTTCGTCGAAGTGAATTTTAAGGAATTTTTTCACATCGACTAGCACTTCCTCCCACATGGTTTCCTCTTCTTTGGTGATGGTAATGAAGTTGGAAGCGATAAAAACACGTTGTACAAACGGGAATTGAAACAAGTCAGCAGCTAGCGGTGACGCTTTTTTCTCATCTTGTGTATCTGCTTTAGAGGCGTAGTCAAAAGAGAGGCCGTCGGGAGCTAATTCAAAATTAAGTACGAACTTCATCGAATTAGGATTCGGACTGAGTTCGGTGTATATCATAACGGGGCGTTTCAACATGATTTTTGTGTTATAGGTACGATTAGTCAACAAAAAGACGTTCAAAATAGTTTTTGGGCAAAAAAAAACCTGCTTTAAAGCAGGTTTTTTTTCAAACGTTGCGTTCTTATTAAGCTTCAGCTGGTAAAACATGAACGAAAGATTTGCCGTCACGTCCTTTTTTGAAAGTTACAACACCATTTGACAAAGCAAAAAGTGTGTGATCCTTACCAAGACCTACGTTTAAACCTGGGTTATGTTTTGTTCCACGTTGACGAACAATGATGTTTCCTGCGATTGCAGACTGGCCACCATATAGTTTAACGCCAAGACGCTTACTTTCTGACTCACGACCGTTTTTCGAACTACCAACACCTTTCTTGTGTGCCATGATTTCTACTAATTTTTAAATGTCTGAAAATAAAATTTTGAGAGGTTCGCTTTACTTAACAAATTAAGCAATGATATCATCAATCATGATTTTAGTCAACGATTGACGGTGACCATTCATTTTTTGATAACTTTTACGACGTTTCTTTTTGAAAACGATTACTTTTTCACCTTTTAGGTGCTCAAGAATAGTTACTTTCACAGAAGCTCCAGCTACTGTTGGCGCACCTACTTGAATGGCGCCATTATTGTCAACAAGGAGTACCTTGTCGAATACAAGTTCAGCGTTCGCTTCGCCAGCTAACCGATTGGTATAGATGAAGCGACCCTTTTCTACTTTAAATTGCTGACCTGCGATCTCTACGATTGCGTACATGTGAATGAACTTTAAGTAATTACTAAATTAGCTTGCAAAATTACTTGTTTTATTTGTCTTTTGAAAACTTTCCTTTGTTTTTTCTAATTTCTAAAGAAACAATTTGCGTATCTTTCATCTATCATCTATTAAACCTATGGAAATTACGACTCCTGCTATTCTTTTTTCTACTGTTTCCCTCCTTTTACTTGCTTTTACCAACCGCTATCTTGCTATGGCAAATCTCATACGTGGGCTACACAAGAAATACCAAGAGGAAGGTTCACAAGACTCCAGACTTATTCCTCAAATTAGATTACTACTCCTTCGCCTTCGACTCATTCGCAACATGCAGATAATCAGCGTTTTAAGTCTTTTATTTAGTGCTATCTCTATCCTGTTTTTATTTATTCAATACCAAGAAACAGCCAAATGGCTCTTTGGTTCTGCCATTGTTCTTCAAATTGTAGCTCTTCTCCTTTCTGTATTTGAAATTACGCTCTCCAACCAAGCAATTAAAATTGAATTGAGTGATATGGACGATGTTTTATGATGTAGAAAATCCTTTGACAAGACTATATTGTGCGGCAATGTACGTACTCATGACCGCAATACCTGAACCCACAAAAGGCTCAATAAACTTGTTCCAAGCGAGAAACGAATCCGAAAGTATGAACAAAATTCCTCCCAGAGCAAGCCAAAATCGCTTGCTTTCGGCTCCCTTTTGTCCAATAGCCAAAATACCCATATTCGTAATTACGAAAAGATAAGCAAAAACAGGAATGCGCAAAGCGACGTCCAGATGAACGCCCAACCAGTAAGCCATGCAAGTTCCATACAAAATCAGGAGAATACTTCCGAATTGATGTACCTTTTTGGAAGGAAATAAAAGCCGAATGTACAACAAATGGCCTACCAAAAAAGCAACCAATCCACCCAAGAAATACGTAGGAAAAAGTAAAATGGTATCCCCCAACCAACAGAAAAACAAAGCCCAAAGTAGTATTTTCCGGGACGGTAGTTTCACCAGCGAATGCCAAAACAGAAACACCAGAGCCGGAAGTAGCAGTACCTTTGTTCCTTTTCCTACTTGTTCAATATCCAGGCTCAAGGCAAGCAAATGTAGAGAAACCAATGAAAAAAATAGTCCGTTTCGTAGTTTTGCAATTTCCATCCGATATACTCAATTTAACGTATCATGGGCAAATGCGTCCACAAACTCTTTTACCTCTTTCCAACTTCGAACACGGGTATAACCTTGCAATTTTTGGTTATGTATTGCATTGAATAGCAAAGGTTTACCTGTAAATGTCTTTAGGTTTTTTTCGTGATCATCAATTAAAATATCAGCAGTGATGATGCTTTTATCTCCGCAAAAAACGATATTACGCCAAGAAATATATGGAAAATGGCGACCAAGCCAAGCCTGCTTTTCTGTCAGGGAATTGGGAAATTCCATAGCTGCCGACACGATGAATACTTCATGATGGGCATGTAAATAAGCCATCACTTCTTGTACGCCCTCCATTAAAGCTAAATCCGCAAAGAAACCAGGTTCAAAAAATTTCTCCCGAATTACCTCGTATTCCTCCTCTTTGATTAACTCTTGAAAACCCAATCCATCAAAATCACTTTCCGACCAATTACTTCCGAAAAACTCTTGGTGCAATTGAATCGTTTTCTGACTCGTGTTTGCCATCACATCGTCCATGTCAATGGCTATACGTAATTTTCTCATCTTACTATTTGTATTTTTTTGGAGTAAATGCGTTCGTCTTGGTTAATGAGCACAAAATAAATTCCTTCGGGCAAATCTGTTAAATCAAAATCATGCATACTTGACTGATGAACAGCCTCTTGCAATACTTTTCCAGCCAAATTTTGGAGTTGGAAATAAGTCTCTATCCCTGGTTGTACTTTCACATATACTTTATCATCGGGTTCGTTATGATAAATGATGACGTCTTGCCTGCTCATTCGTTTTTTTTCGAAATATACTCAATCTTCGTTTATCCCACAGAATTAGACAAAAAAATAGCGGTTTTCGCATCTTTGAAAACCGCTATAAATGACTGATTTTATGTTTACGGGCTTGCTGTTGTAACCCGTTGAATTGTAATTGGGACACAAATGGGCACACAGTCGACTCCACCAACTTGTGTTGTTACTTGATTAGACAATGCCGGCGTTGTATCCCCTCCTCCACGCACTGTAGCACGGTTTAAATACGTTCCAGCCGTTTGTGGAACAACCCGAATAACAATATTTGAGATGCCGTTGGCAGCAATAGTTTGCGGAGTCGTACACGTTACCACAGAGCTTGCCACTGTACAAGTCCAGCCATTTCCGAACGCAGAAACGAACTGCAAACCCGTTTGAAGCGTATCATTTACAGTGATTGTTCCACTTGAAGCGCCCAAACCTTGGTTTCGGGTACTTACGGTATAATCATACGGTTGCCCTGTTTGCCCGGTCGTCGGTCCTTGTTTGATGGCGACCAAGTCCGGTTGACAAACGGCAAATCCGACAGGTTCTGTTAAATCGAAGCAAGTTCCTGAAATAGATGCTACATTCCCACCAACTGTGAGTCCGGTCACGCCCGAGGCATCAAAACTGATTCCATACACATTGTAGGCACCATTGGATTGTGTCGGGAAACTACCCGTTGTATTTACAGCCAAGATTCGCCCTGCCCCATCCGTTAAAATAAATTGATTAACTTGACCAGCAACCGTTGACTGGCTCGTTGCAGCTACTTGAAGATCAGCGCCTGTGCTATTACAACCACAAACTTGAATAAGTTCAGCAGGTGTTTTGAAGCAACTATCTACCGCTGCTAACGTTCCACCTACCAAAAGTGAAGGCGCTTGTGCAACCGGATATGTCACACCAACCAATTGATATTGCCCTGCAATTGGAGCATTAATTTCTAATGTATTCGGGGCTGAAACCGCGACAATCGTTCCGTTCGTACTTGCCAAAACAAGCTTGCTTTCAATTCCTTGACCCACCGAACTACCTGATAATGTATATCGAATGACCTGATTTTCTGTAAAATTACATACTTGCGCTACAGTCGGCACGCTCGACAAAAGTCCTAAAACAGCTAGGAACGCACCCCATTTTTTCTGTATATATCTCATACTTTTCAATTTTTGTCTTTCCGTTATAAACCAGACAAATGCTTAGTTATTGGAAACTACACGCGTCAAAACGCCTGCATTTACGGTACAAATTGGTGGAGTCGCTTGGACATTGGTAGAAGTGGTATTTGATGCAATTTCTGTTGTATCTCCACCTCCAACGACTGCCGCTTGGTTTGTGAGTACCCCCGTTGAGGTCGCTCGGACAGTCACCGGAAGAGGGAGACTTCCGTTTACTGGAATTTCGGCTGATGTCGTACACGTTACTACTGTCTGGCCATTTGCGATAGGTGTTGCGAATGGATTGGGTGCAGTATCTGGTGCAACGAATGCGCTGGTTGTACAAGTCCAAACAGAGGAAGTTGTAACAATAAAAGTAAGACCCGAAGTGAGTGGGTCACGGACAGTAATCACGCCTGATGTAGCAGCAGTTCCATTATTTGTAACTACGAGATTGTAATCAAAATTTTGATTGACTTGAACTGATGCAGGAGCAGATTTAGCAATGACAAGATTGGCGACATTCGGATTACACGCAGCAACTGTTCCAAAATTACCAATGTAGGCTTCAGTTGTTGCTGAATTAACCCCAAACAAATAGATGGAATTGGGTGCATTTACTTGTGCGGTAACAGGGTCAGAAGAATTTTCGAACAGTCTCAAGTCTCCTAAACAAGAACCTGAACGTGTAAAAGTGAACAATGGAATTTCTACATTGGCTGGGATACCCGCTCCATTCACGCTCACATCTGGGTTATTATCCAAGGCAAAAAAGATGTATTCTAAGTTTGGATTTGTGGGATGATTCGCACGCTGAACAGCCCGCCAAGCAGGTGTGCTACTGGTTGCTGAAACCGGAATTTGGTTTGTCAGGTTGGTAATCAAAGGGGCGTTTGTTGTACCTACAGTTCCAGCTGTTCCGGCAGGTGCAACGATAGTTACTTGGTTACTGGCAATTCGAGATTGCGAGCCAGATGCAGGAAAAGCTTGCGTTGACCGCATAGAAACACGGTAGGAACCTACTGCCAAGGTCTCAATTTTATAGCTAAATTGCGCAAAAGAGGCTGAAGAGATAAGCCCTAGAAAGCAAATTTGAAGAAGGTAAATGCCTAATTTTTTCATTTAGAGTTCAATTAAAAATACATTATTAAGAAAGATATACGTATTATTTTGTGACGAATAAACGCATGGCTTCTGCTTCAGCGGAGTCATTGCGAACCAAACGCACGAGATACATTCCTTCTTTTAATTTTTTCACGTTCAATGGGAAATCATATACACCAAAGGCGGTTGGAAGTTCGTGTTTCTCGATGACAAGACTTGTTCCTACTTGTACGACTTCGAGCATTAACTTATCCGTCGCATTTCGGAAATTATTCTGAAAACGAATTTTAGCAACACTTGAAGCAGGATTCGGGAAGATGGACTCAATGGAAAGCATTTTTGTAAATACTTCTGCCAATGTTGGTTCCGCGCCCAAAACATTCCCTACGTACGCATTGGCGATACCGCGTTCAAAACCTAGAATATTGATTTGATTTCCTAGATTTATTTTCGTTTCCATTGCCTTTTTGACCATCGGGTCGTTATCCGAAATGAGTGTCAATCCATCTGAGTTATTTCCTGCATTTTTAAAGCGAAACAATACGGTTGGCTTCTCTTTCTCAAAAACATACTCTTTTACTCCCATTGATTCCAACCCGAATGAGTAGTACGTAAAACCTGGAGAAGCCGGATGATTGTCCACGACGCTGTTCAATGACCAACGGGCAGAAGATACACCTCCTTCAATTTCCTTGACGTCAAAGTCTGCTCCTGTCTTTACACGTACTGTTACCTGTGCAGTAGCTACCATATTTTGAGGAAAATCGTAACTTTTCTCAGACACAGCAACCACTTCAAATACCGATTGACCTTCTTTTGCCACCAAATTGAATTTAACTTGAGCAAACGACTGAATAGAAACCAAAACAGCCGAGGCGAGTAAAAGAGATGTTCTCATAATATAATCTGTTTTTGGCAGCAACTTCTCTTATGGAAGTTGCTGGTAAATGATAAAGTTATTTAATAAACTGAGGTTTTCAGGATGCGTCAATACCTCACTAAATAAGAAGTTGACCTCATTACCTGAACCCTGATACACGGTTCTTCCATCCATATTTACATCCGATCTTTCATACCCGATTGATATGAAGTTATTCAGCAAAGATGTATTACTTGGGTCTGATAGCACGCGAGAGAAAACTGGATTTACATCATTTGCTGTCCCTTGGAAAATCACTCGCCCATCTCTTGTTGTATTTCCTGCCCACATGGCTGTCAAAGTTGTTGAAACCTCAATTTGTGGGAAAGCACTGGCAAAATCACCGGATAAACGGAAAGTTGGCGTTGAAATCGTCGTAAAATCAACTCGTAATGCCGTAGTCGATAATGCCATCGGATTTTGTGTCATAACGCCCAAATGGTTTCTATGGCGGACTGCTACAAAATAGTCTCCTGCACTGATTCCTGGAATTGCGACGGTTGTTACGCCGTCTGTTTCGACAATATCACCATCTCTTTGTAGTAATGCTGCTTTTCGTGCAACAAGCACAGAAGGATTTGCCCGGTCACGTAATTCAACGACAACCCAATCTACAATCGCATTAGCACCTGTTACAGTTAAAACGGTAGGTGTTACTGTCTCGTTACCCATATAGCTGATGTCCGAATAAGCAGGTAAACTGTATGGCTGCGTCAGTGGAATACGGTTTGCTACGCGCAAATCATCTGTCATAAGTCCTGTAGCTACATTGTATGCACCATATAAAAATACACGTGCATTCACTCGAACTACCTGGTCCCCTACCACAGTTGTTACGGTATTTGACGACCTAGCATTGGCAAAGTTGACGGCAACGGGGTCGTTTCCACCAAATACCGAAGCCGTATTTGTATATGTTTTCGATACGAATGAATTGACAGTCAGGGTTATCGTGGATGTTCCGTTTACAGCAATCGGAGTGGTTGTCGTACAAGTCACCACTTGACCTGAACCGAAGCAACTCCAACCCGAAGTACTCGAAGAAGTAATAAAATTCAAATCTTCTGTTAATACATCTGTTACAGTAATAATGCCTGAGGTTGCCGCACCACCTACATTGGTTACTTGCAGCGTATAGTCAAAATTCAACCCTACGTTTGCCGATGTGGGTGCTAATTTTTGAATTGTCAACGATGGAGCAGCTAAAATACTAGCTGTCACTTGCGCTGTTGAGCAATTAGCTGGGTCTGTTAGTGAACAAATCTGATACGTAAATGTATCGGTGCCTGTTGCATTGGCATTCGGTCTATACGTGATTGTGCCATCCGCATTTACCACAACTGTTCCTTGCGTTGGCTGAACTGTAATGGTTGGCCCATTCACATCCGTTTGTTGCACCGGATTACCGTTCAATCTATCGTTCATTAATACAGGAATGACAATATCTAATCCAGCAGTCACTGTGGCTAAATCTGGGTTCGCGACCAAAACATTCGCAATGGGTGCATCTGCAATGCTCATCGTCACTTGCGCTGTTGCACAATTCGTTGGTTCGCTTGCCAAACAAATCTGATATGTAAATGTATCTGTGCCTGTTGCATTCGCATTCGCCGTATAAGTCAATGTACCATCTGCATTCACCACAACTGTTCCTTTGGTCGGCTGAACTGTAATTGTGGGTGCGTTGATGTCCGCGCGTTGCACTGGACTTCCGTTCAAACTATCATTGGCTAAAATCGCAATGGGCGCACTCAAACCACTGGTTACGTTTGCAGCATCATTGGTAGCTGTGAGCAGATTCAAGACTTGACAGACATGGATAGCGAGAGGGTCAGAGATGGCGAAACAGTTTCCTGTTACGTTTGTAATGGATTGACCAACAGACGCATTTGTAATTCCTTCAGATGTCAAATAATTGATATTAAAAACAAGATATACACCCGCTGTTTGGGCGGAGAAAGAAGGAGAAAGACTAGTTTGAACGATAACACCAGCGAAATCAGTGAGGGCATACAAATTTGAATAAGCTGGATCTGTATTTCCACCAGCTGCATTGAATGAAATGCTTTGTGTTTGCGAAAAGTCACATACTTCGTTAAGCGAACAAACACTGATGGCGAGTGGTGCCGATATATCGAGACAGTCGCCGGTAACTTGGGAGATTTTTCCACCCACCTGATTACCCGTAACTGTAGAAGTAGATTCGTAATTAATTGTATATATGATATATACACCGGCAGGTTTACCCGAGAACGAAGGAGTGGAAGCTACTTCAAGAATAGTACCGAGGTCGTCCGTCAGGAGGTATTGATTTACATAATTGGCAGCGGTATTTCCACCAGTTGCTTGGAATGAGATCGGGGTATTTGCTTGAAAATCACATTGAGCGGATGCTTTTGGGACAAAGCCAATCAAGAGACTAAGTAAGACAAACGAGAAGAGACCAAGTGATGCAAACTGCCGTTTTGCAAGACGAGGTTGGAGAATCGTTTGAATATATGTAAAACTATTTTTCATATTTCACCTAATTACAGTGAGGGAAAGCCTGTTTTTTCAAACACGACTTATTAATTTTTTGAAAGGACTTGTGCTTGTGGGGCACATACAACGGGTGTAGTTGTATCACAAGGAGCATTCATCAAATACGTGGTTGTGAAATGGTTTGTACCCAAACCGCCTGTAAACCCACGAACAGAATAATAAGAGCCAATATTCAGTGTACCACCTGCTGCTGTTTGATTTGCAGAGGGTAAGAACGACAAATCGCCTGTACATGTACCTGAAACAGTAAAGTTGAAAAGCTCTATTTCTTGATTTGCTACATACGCCAAATTGAAATTTCCGGATGGGCCAAAAACGAAGAAATCTGTATTTGCAGGTGCCCCAGAAGCGATATCGCCGTTGTTTCGGGCGGCAGTTATGAGGCTCCAAGTAGTCGCTGTGCCTACTGTTACAATGTTTGTCGGCAATAAATTTCCACCTGTACTACTAATAATCGTAATTTGCGAGCTGCCATCTGTCAGGGTGGCATTCACACCAGTTGGTTCGGCAGATGGCGTAAGATATACGTGGTAACGTCCATCAGCTGGTAAAAAGCGGAGAGACAACCCAATCTGTGCTTGTGAAAACTGGGAAGTAAGTAGAAGGAGAAGAACACCTAAAAAAGTGACCTTTTTAAGTAGATTTGAACGTGTCATCTTATCTATGATTTAGAGATTTTGCTCATAAAAATTAATTTGGAGATCTCATTCTCAGAGACCTCCAAATTAGCTAAAATGCTTATGGTAAACGTTGTTGAACGATGAAGTTAGACACAGCCGTTGTATTTCCTGGATGTCCAAGAACTACATTCAGGTTATACGTATTATCTGCATTGATACCTTGCGCAATGGTTCTACCATCTAAGTTGATGTCAGTCAAGGCATATCCTTGCAAGATGAATGTCGTCAATGCATTTGTATTTCCAGTTGCTGTAGTTACCGCATTTGTAATCGTCGAACGGTCGCTGTTTGCACCAGCTGCAATCACTGAGGTATCCCCGTTTGCATTACCAGCCCACATATAATTTACACCTCCAATCTCCGCCGCAGGATTCGTACCGAATAACGTGCTCGTTGTTAAATTTATAGCTTGATTAATGTGATTAAGCGCAGTTGCTGTAGCATTCGCTATTCCTAAATGGTTTCTATGACGAATCGCTACAATGTAGTTTCCTGCTTCTACGGCAATCTGCAACGGAGAAATACCATCTATATCTACGATATCTCCATCTCTTTGGATTAAACCGGCTTGTCTTGTTACTACAGTTGCTGGAGTTGCAGCATCACGAAGTTCCACTAAAACCCAGTCAACGATGGCATCTGCACCTGTTACAGCGAAAACTGTAGCGGGGTCAGCGATAGGGCCTGTTACATTTACGCTTGTAAATCCAAGTGAAGTGTAAGGTTGAGTAGTTGGGATAAGGTTGCTTGTACGAAGTACATCACGCATCAAACCATCACCGATTAAAGAATACGGTTGCGTGAGAAGCGTACTAGCACCCTGCAAAAATGCTTTTGGTGTCAAGGCAACTGTTGGACAGCCACTGATTGGGAAACCAGCGATAAGTGGACAGTTATCGTTGTGGTTAGGCACACCATCACCATCGATATCACAAAGAGCAACCATGTTATAAGTAGCGGAGAAATGACTTGTTCCTAAACCACCAGCATAACCGGCCACAGAGTAATAAGATCCAATATTTAATGTACCTCCTTCTGCAGTTTGCGAACCACTTGGTAAAATATCGTATGCAGCACCTACACCGGCACAATCACCCGTAATTGAAAAATTAAATAATTCTACCTCTGTACCTGAAGTATACGTAATTGATGAAAAATCACCACCTGGAGAGAAGACGAAAAAATCTGTTGCTGCTGGAGCACCCGAAGCAATGTCTCCTTGGTTTCTTGTTGTTGTCACCAAACTCCAAGCTGCCGTTGGATTCACAGAAGTAATGTTCGAGATAGCTGTATTACCCGTTCCTGCCGTGATTGTAATTTGTGAGCTACCATCTGTCAAGAAGGCATTGGTTCCAGTTGGATTTGCTGTCGGACGTAGATAAACGTGGTACTTATTATCTGACTCAAGATATCTTAGAGATAACTCAATTTGACCGAATGAGGGTATTAAACTCGTTAAAGAGAACACGAAGACAGTTAGCCAAACGTAAGAAAAACGGGACAAGTAAGTAAACTTCATAACAATTAAAGGGAGGTTTATTAAAAAATATAAATTGAAAAAAAATGATTTAAGGTTTTTGACTCATAATACTGAAATTATTGCCTTGTCCATCATTATCTGGCGCATTCACGACAGCGTTCAAGATATAGGTATTATCTGCGGCAAACCCTTGTGCGATAGTTCGACCATCCATATTTACATCGGTTGAGTTATAACCAATCAAGATGAACGTGTTTGACATCCGGATATTCGCAGAAGCAGCAAGAACGCGGGTCAATACAATATCTCGGTTATTTCCATTTCCTTGAGCCATGATAAAGCCATTTGCACCAGCTGAACCAGCACGAAGGAATCTTTTACCATCGATCGCTATGGTTGGATTAATGCCAAATAATTGTGTGTCCATACTCGTAAAGTCAATAGCCAATGGAGTACCATCAAAGCTTTGTGGCTGAGCGGCGAAAATACTCAAGTGATTTCTGTGGTGAATCCCGATTCGATACGTTCCTGGAAGTACAGAAACAGCCAATGGACTTACACCATCTAGGTCAACAATATCTCCATCTCTTTGTATAAATGCTGCTTGTTGCACAACTACCTCATTGTTTGGTCTTCTAAATTCAACCAAAACCCAGTCAACTAGGGCATTCGTACCTGTTACATCAAATACCGTTGGATTGACAGTTCTCGAAACACGAACATTCGTGAACCCAAGTGCGGTATAAGGTTCGGTCAAAGGCAGTTGACCCAATCGTCTCAAGTCATCGCGCATAAGTCTGTCTGCATTTAATGTAAATGGTGCGTTTGGTAATGAACCAGCGCCCTGTAACAGAACCTTGAAGCTAATGACTTCATCTGGACAACCCGAAGGTGCATTACCTGGAACAAGCACACACACATCTACTTCGTTGAGTACGCCATCAGTATCACAATCTGCTGCATTCCAAGCAGCACTTGGTGCAACGGTCTGACTAGCAGGCAAAAAGCTACAGAAATTCAAGGCATTTGTTTGGTCTGTAAGTACTTCAGTACCATCCAAAACACCATCGCCATCTGTATCTGGATTAGTTGGATTGGTTAATGCAACAGCTTCAGCACCATCATTCAAGCCATCATTATCTGTATCAGCAACCTGTGGGTTCGATAGATTTGTATTTGGGTTCGCTAGTGTAGTAGGGCTATCAATACCTGTCAATTCCTCTCCATTTGTTAGCCCATCAGTATCACAGTCGAGTAATCTCCAAGTAGCCGTCGTGTTGGCAAAAATCTGGTTTGCAGGATTATAACTACATGGGTCATTCGGTAAAGTTTCGTCTGTGACTTCTTGCGCATCGTTTACTCCATCTCCGTCTGTATCGCATTGATTCAATGTTACATTTGGTGTAATGGCAAGACGTGTCGTACTTTCACAACCATTCTCAACGCGTGCTGCATAATAAGTTGTACCGTTCACAAGTAAAGTCGTATTGGGCAGGAGATTCCCTCCAGTTGGTGCATCATACCAAATGATATTTGACTCATTTAGGTCAATATTTGCCAAAGTACTTTCATTATTTGAACAAAATTGCGGAGTAGTATTTGTTGTTGTTGGCGCTGCTGGTGTTGGATTAACTGTGATAGTGATAGCCGTTCTAGCTGACTCCTCCGTACAACCTACTTTACGGGCTGCAACAAAGAAGGTTGTTGTGGCTGTCAAAGGTCCTGCTGAAACGCCTGTACCTTCCGGCGTAATTACGAGCGGCGTTGTTGAAGAGAGAGAACTGTACCAAAGGAGTTCATTTCCTGGGTTTGTTGTAGCTGTCAAGACTGTTGATTGACCAGAGCAAATAGTAGTTGCAGCTGTTGTATTAACCGGAGCAGCCGGTGCGCGGAATACCTCAAACAACGAGACACCTTGTGCTACATTCACACCTAAAAGCGAAGTGACGCGTACAGAGATTTGATCAAAAGGTTGACCTGGCGCAAAAGGAATGTTTACAACTTGACTCGATTGCAGCAAGCCCAATAAATCTAAACTTAATAAAGAACCAGCTGGAGAAGTCGCCACAACAGTTCCTTGATTGGATGCAATGAATTCAATATTATCAAGCAAACCTACATTGACCAAAGAGCTATTTACACCCAGACGTACAATAGCTACATCAGTTGCTTGCGAAGATCCTTCAAAAATAATGTTCTGTTGCAAAGTGGCTGCGACAGATAAAACGCCCAAATTTATGTTTGAAGCAGTATTCAGGTTTCCATCAATGGCATTGCCAGGATTAGAAACTCCGCCGCCTAAGTTTAAAATATCTAAGCTAATCCCCGAACCATCGAAAGAGGTAAATGTAGGCGAACCACAGTTAGCTGCTGCGGGTACAGTATAAGCACCAAAAACATCCAACGTCTTGACTGTACCCAATAGAAGAGCTCCACCAGGGATATTTGTTAAACGAATCCGGTTGTAGGATGAAGTTGGTTTTACAGCAAAGTAGAAGTTCCCAGCGGCATCTTGAACAACCCGGAGGTTAGGTCCAGCAAAATTTGCTGCGTTATCTGTTTGTCCAGATAAAACGGTTGTTGTTCCATTTCTTGCCTCTACCCGAATGACTTGCTCGCCACCCAAGACAACATTGAGGACACTTCCTAACAAATTGCCTAAACTTCCACCTAAAAGTGCATTGAACAAACTTCCGTCTGCTGCAATTTTCACAAAGGAAGTCGTGTTGGCAGGCAAAGTAGTAGGAAACTGAATTTCCAATTGCCCGGAATAAGCACCTAAACCAAGCGCTAAACCTGAGTAGGCCTCCACACTAGCAGATGTTCCTAAATTGCCATCAACTGCGCGACTCGCATTGGCTGTATTAGATGAGGAAACAACAGTTGATGCAAAAACCCTTGTCTGTGCCTTTACAAAACTGATTGAAATGAAGAAAAAAAAGAGAAAACTAAAATAACCTACTATTCTTTTCTTTCGGGACTTGGTAAATGATGTGTACATAAAATACGAGTATGGTTGGGAACAATCCTTTAATAAAAGAGAAAATACAAAATTTCTTTATACGAATATGAACAATAACTATACCAAAAAAACATATATGGACTATAAATAGAAACATATTTGTACATTTTATATACGAAAAAAAAGAGAAATAAGATTTTAACTTACTTCTCTTTTGCTAATCAATAAATTATATAATTAGGGGAGTTGCTCCGAAAGAATGAAGTTCAACAGAGCTAAGGTATTTAAAGAAGAACCCAATATAACGTTTAAAATATACGTATTATCCGAACCTATCCCTTGCGCAATAGCTGAGCCATTCATATTCGTATCAGCAGAGTCGTAACCTGGTAGTATAAATGTTGTAACAGAAGCAGTATTAGTTGGCTCTCCAATTATTCGAGCGACAACAAAGGTTCTATCACTTGAAGGACCTTGAGCGATAATAGTACCATCCGAATTGGTATTACCAGCCATCAAGGCTGATTTACCTCCAAGAGAAACTTGTGCATTCGTACCAAACGTAGCTAAAAGTCCTGTGGAAAAGTCAAGTGTTGTAGCTACTTCATTGAGCGATACAAGCCCAGAGGTCATCACCCCTGTATGATTTCTGTGACGAATTGAGACAAAATAACTACCAGCCGCTACAGGAATCGCCAACGGACTTACCCCATCAATTTCTACAATATCTCCATCTCTTTGTATCAATCCTACTCTTCTTGCGATTACAGTAGCGGCGTTGGAGGCACTACGAAGCTCAACCAAAACCCAATCAACAATTGCATCTGTACCCGAGATATCAAAAGCGGTCGTTACTGTACCTCCGCTTGTTACCCCACTAAAACCCAAGGCAGTATATGGCTCATTGGTAGGTAAAACACCTAAAACACGCAAATCATCACGCATTAAATTATCTACATTGATGGTATATGGACTTGTTGTTGTTGAAAGTGCTCCTTGCAAGAAAGCTTTCGCCGCAACCAATACAGCAGGACAACCATTTGGGGAAAGACCAGGTACCAACGGACAAGCATCCACACCATCCAAAATACCGTCACCATCTGTATCACAAATTGCAGTGGAAACTACGGGTGTAACTGCAAGACGAGTGACACTTTCACAACCTGTTGTTGTACTTAATTGTGCAGCATAATAGGTCACTCCATTTACTAAGAGCGTTGAAGTAGGTAAAGCTATCCCGCCTGTTGCAGATGCATACCAAACAATGGAAGTTTCGTTCAATGAGATAGATACCAACGTTGAGTTCGTCGTGCTACAAAATGAAGGTGTCTCATCAGAGGTAGTTGGTGCTACTGGGGCAGGTGTAACGTTTACGGTAATACCAATTCTCTCCGACTCTTCCGTACAACCGATTGTACGGGCTGCCACATAAAAAGTAGTAGTAACATTCAAAATCTCAGTTGTAAATCCAGTACCTGAGGCGGTGAAAGCGATAGGTGTACCCCCAATCGGTGAAGTGTACCAAAGTAATTCATTACCTGTTTCGGTCGTGGCAGTTAATGTTGTCGTTAGCCCCTCACAAATAGTCAAATTTCCTGCTAATGTCGTATTTGTGGGTGGCGCCGGAATGCGTGTTACTTCAAAGAGGTTTACTGTTTGCGCTACGGAGGCATCCACAAGAGAGCTAAGACGAACAACCACTTGGTCTATCGGTGCTCCAGGTGAAATAGGAATATCCACCACCTGATTGGCTTGTAAAAGTGCTACAAGATCAAGATCTAATAGGCTGCTCGTAGCTGCTGACGTAACAACCACTCCATTATTTAAGGTAATAATTTCAATATTATTCAGTAAACCAAGGTTCAGCAAAGCCGAAGTAACACCTAAACGAACAACAATCTGATCAGTCGCATTGGAAGCAGCTTCAAAGAATACGTTTTGTTGTATTGTTGCGCCAACGCCTGCCAAACCTAAGCTAATACTTGAGGCAGTTAAGGTATCTCCGTCAATGGAGTTGGGGGCATTTACAACACCTGCACCACCGACTCCCAATAAATCAAGCGTCAGACCAGTTCCATCAAACGATGTAAATGAGGGAGAACCACAGTTATCTGGTGCAGTGGCAGTAAAAGCATCAAAAACACGTAAGTCTTTAATTGTACCCAATAAAAGCACTGCACCTGGATTATTTACCAAGCGAATTCGGTTGTAAGATGCCGTTGGCGTAATAGCAAAGTAAAAATTACCCGCAGCATCTTGTACCACTTTAAATACATTTCCAGCAAAGTCCGCAGGGTCATTGGTTTGTGCAGCCGCTACAACGGTAGTACCATTCCGTGCTTCCACTTCAATAACTTGCTCACCACCGATAACCAAGTTCAGTACATCAGCAAGTAAACCACCCAAACTTCCTCCGAGAAGTGCATTAAAAAGGTCAGAATCTACTTCTACTTTTACGTAGGAAGTCGTGTTGGCTGGCAAAGTAGCAGGAAACTGCAATTCCAACATTCCACTATACGCGCCCAAACCCAGTGCTAACCCGGAGTATGCCTCCACCCGCGCAAACGTGTTTAGGTCTGTATCGATGGCGTTAGCAGAATCGAAAACATTTGCTTGAGCCGTCACAGCCGTTGTAAATTGACGTGTTGCTTGTCCGGATACATGAAATACCTCAAAAAGAAGAAAATAAATCAGAACGATAGAAGTCCATTTTTGAGGCCGCAAGCTGCGGTAAATCGTGTACATTTTTCCCATAATGGTCATTTATTTATTAACAGACAATTAAATTTAGATTGAAATCGAAATCAATATTCCTTGATTCTTAGTCATCTACAAATAAATATACAAATATGAACAAAAATTATACCAATAAATACACTATTTATTTCAAACCTTCTTAGTATCCACTCAAGACAAATAATCACAAAAAAGGTCGCATTAGAGCTTTCTAATGCGACCTTTCAGGTAAAGAAAAATAGAATTTTAAGCGGATTTCAACGCTTCTGCACCACCGACAATCTCAAGGATTTCTTTGGTAATGGCAGCTTGGCGAGAACGGTTGTATTCAATTTTCAAATCTCTCAATAAATCTCCAGCGTTTTCAGTTGCTTTATCCATTGCTGTCATACGTGCACCATGCTCCGAGGCATTCGATTCAAGTACAGCTTTGAAAAGGTGCATTTTGATCGCTTTGGGTAGTAATTCCAATACGATTTCCTCTTCTGAAGGTTCAAAGATATAATCAACAGAAGCTGTTTTAGTAGCAGATTCATCGGTTTTTTCGACAACAGGTAGCATTTGCTCTGTACGAATAATCTGAGTGGCTACATTTTTAAATTCGTTAAAAACAAGCATCACTTCATCAAATTCACCACCTGCAAATAGAGCCATAACAGATTCAGCTGCTTCGCGCGCTGTTGCAAAACTTAGGCGAAGGAAAATATCAGAAAACTGCGTATGTACTTTGTATCCTCTGCGTTGGAAAGCTTCACTTGCTTTTTTTCCAAGTGGGAAAATCTCTACTTTCCCAGCAGCTTGCTGTGCCGCGTATTTTTCAGCGATGAGTGCATTGGCAGCTTTAATAACATTGGTATTAAACGCACCACAAAGACCTCTATCTGACGTTACGACAACAAGTAGCACTTTTTCTACTGGCCGAACCGTAGTATACGGACTTTGCGCACCTACTTCTGTATTGGCAGACACCGTCGAGATAAGCTCATTCAACTTATTTGCATACGGACGCATTTGAAGAATGGCATCTTGCGCACGACGCAACTTCGCAGCCGCAACCATTTTCATGGCTTTGGTGATTTGCATCGTAGAATTGACGGAAACGATTCTATTTCGTACTTCTTTTAATGAAGGCATTTTTCAATAAAATTAAATACGAAGCAAACGGTTTTCATTTGCTTCGTATGTCATTGAATTAAGCGTATTTTTGGGCTAATTCCTTACCCGTTTTTTTGATGTAATCTGTGATTTCATCATCTAATTTCCCTTTTGCAAGAGCGGCAACATACTCAGGTTTTGTTGCTTTCAAAAGAGCTAAGAATTCTGTTTCGTATTCTTTTACTTTTTCTACAGGAACATTATCCATGATACCGTTGATAGAACCATAGATAATCGCAACTTGCTCACCTACAGCTTGTGGCTGATATTGACCTTGCTTCAAGATTTCTTGGTTTCTACGACCTCTCTCGATAACTAATTTAGTAGCTGCATCTAAGTCCGAACCGAACTTCGCGAAGGCTTCCAATTCACGGAACTGCGCTTGGTCAAGTTTCAATGTACCTGCTACTTTCTTCATGGATTTCACCTGTGCATTACCCCCCACACGCGATACCGAGATACCTACGTTGATTGCTGGACGGATACCTGCGTTGAACAAGTTAGACTCCAAGAAAATTTGCCCATCTGTAATCGAAATTACGTTTGTTGGGATATAAGCAGAAACGTCACCAGCTTGTGTTTCAATAATCGGAAGGGCAGTCAAAGAACCACCACCTTTTACCTTTCCTTTCAAGGATGGCGGAAGGTCATTCATTTCCTGCGCGATTGCATCTGATTGGTTGATTTTAGCGGCACGCTCCAATAAGCGGCTGTGTAGATAGAAAACGTCTCCTGGATATGCTTCACGTCCTGGTGGGCGACGTAGAAGAAGAGATACTTCACGGTAAGCTACCGCCTGCTTCGATAAGTCATCATAAACAACCAATGCTGGGCGACCAGTATCTCGGAAATACTCACCGATGGCTGCACCTGTAAATGGAGCGAAGAACTGCATAGGTGATGGATCTGCTGCACCTGCTGCAACGATGACTGTATAATCCATTGCACCGTAACGGCGAAGTGTTTGCTCAACTGCTTTGATTGTAGATGCTTTTTGACCACATGCTACGTAAATACAGAAAACAGGTTCTCCTTTATCGTAAAATTCTTTTTGATTAATGATCGTATCGATACAAACAGCTGTTTTACCTGTTTGACGGTCACCAATAACTAATTCCCGTTGTCCACGACCTACTGGAATCATCGCATCAATTGCTTTGATACCTGTTTGTAATGGTTCAGTTACAGGCTGACGGTAAATAACACCGGGTGCTTTTCTTTCCAAAGGCATCTCAAATGTTTCTCCCTCAATTGGGCCCAAACCATCAATTGGCTCAGCTAACGTATTGACTACGCGACCAACGATGCCTTCACCTACTTTTACAGAAGCGATTTCACCTGTACGCTTGACAGTAGCTCCTTCTTTGATACCTTTTGAATCACCTAAAAGTACAGCTCCTACATTGTCTTCTTCCAAGTTAAGTGCAAGTGCTTTGAGCCCATTCTCAAATGCTAATAACTCACCCGCTTGTACTTTAGATAATCCGTAGATACGTGCTACACCGTCACCGATTTGCAGTACGGTACCAACTTCTTCTAGTTCGGCTTCGGTTTTTGCTCCTGCTAATTGCTCACGCAATATGGCCGATACTTCGTCTGGTCTTACTGATGCCATAATATGTTATTGATGAACTTAAAAATTAAATTACAATTTGTAAACTCTTACTAAGTATTAAAATAGTTACTATTTGAACACTTTTTCGGGTGCAAAATTAAAACAGAAATTTCACAATTCCGATATAATACACAAATAATCTATAAATACTTTGCACTTTTTGGGGAAATCTCTCTACTCACTTTTCAATTACTTTTATTTCTATACCTTATAGAATCTATCTATGTACTAGACTAATTTCAACGAATATCCGTTTTGACAGGTTATCTTTGCCACTTTAAACCACGCATCTGTGCTCTTTTTCCACAAAAAACTGTGTAACAATTCACATCTATCGTATCATGAATAGTGAACTTCTTATTTCCAATCTCACCAATCCAACACTCCTTTTTTTTCTTCTCGGGATATTGGCAACCTATCTAAAAAGTGATCTGCAAATCCCAGCCTCTTCTAGTAAATTCATTTCACTTTATTTACTTTTTGCCATTGGTTTCAAAGGAGGACAAGAACTAGCCCACAGCCCTTTCAACCAAGAAATCATCATCAGTATTTTCTTTGGGATGCTCCTCGCCTCTCTCATTCCTTTTTATACTTTTTTTCTTCTCAAGCGAAAAATGACCATTAGTGATGCTGGAGCGGTTGCTGCTACCTACGGTTCAGTTTCTGCCGTCACCTTCGTTTCTGCCGTATCTTTCTTAGAAATTCAACAAATAGAATTTGGTGGTCACATGGTCGCTGTCATGGCATTTATGGAAGCTCCGGCCATCGTGGTTGGTGTAGTTCTGATGCGTATTTTTGACAAAGAAGAAAAGCAAACGGAATCCCTTGCCTCTGTTTTCAAGCACTCCATCACCAACGGGTCCGTCTTGCTTATTCTTGGAAGTTTATGTATCGGTATCATTGCTGACTCAAAACAAGCCGAAGGCATTAAGCCCTTTACATCCGATATATTCAAAGGATTTTTAGCTATTTTTTTATTGGAGATGGGGATGGTCACCGCACGGAGATTTGCCGCTTTCCGTCAATATGGGCTTTTCTTGACCTTATTTGCACTTCTAGCACCTGCAATCAATGGTTGCTTAGCCGCTTTTGCAAGCCATTGGGTAACAGACGACATCGGAAACCGTTTCATCTTCGCTATCCTTGCTGCTTCTGCTTCCTATATTGCCGTACCCGCTGCTATGCAATTAGCTGCCCCCAAAGCAGACCCTGGCTTGTACATTCCGATGGCATTAGGGCTTACTTTCCCTTTCAATATTACTATCGGAATGCCACTCTATTTTGCCATTGTTTCTCTTACATAGCATAAAAAGTTGTTGGAATTTATCTCATTACAATTAAAATGAGTCAATTCTGCTTCTTGATTTGATTACAAATAGCTTATTAATTTGCGCGCTCTTTTCGGAGTGAACTAGGCATCCGGATTAACCGCCAAATCAACATACCTAGCACCCGCAGACCTGATAAATTCGGGTCAGGTGCTTGGTTTTTGGCTATTTTCTCTAATTGGATTCGAAACCAAACCGTATCGAGCATTCCCATTTTATCAATGAAACCAATGCCCGTTTTTACTGGCTTTATTTCTTCCATAGGGTTCTCGCCGCGCAACAACCGTTGACAAACCAAAGGCTCAATACAGGCAAGTCTGCCCATTCCTATCACATCGACAGCACCAGAGGCGACCGCTTCATTCATGCCTGAATACGTCCGGAAACCACCCGTTAGCATCAATGGAACCGAAATAGTTTTTCGTGCATTTTCAGCAAAATCTAGGAAATAGGCTTCTCTTTCCCTCGTTGACTTTTTCATTTCACCACCGCCCATCATCGCTGGAGATTCATACGTTCCACCTGAAATTTCGATCAAATCAATTCCTGCTTTCTCCAAGGCAATCATTGTCTCCAAGGATTCTTCCATCGTAAACCCCCCTTTTTGAAAATCTGCTGAGTTTAATTTGATACCAATCGGAAAATCTGGCCCTACTTCTTTGCGCATGGCATCGTAAATAGCTAAAACAAACCGGCGTCTATTTTCGGGACTTCCCCCCCACTCGTCTGTTCGCTGATTATGATGTGGAGAGAGGAATTGGCTCACCAAATATCCGTGTGCCCCATGGATTTGTACGCCGCTGAAACCCGCCTTTTTAACAAACCCAGCAGCATGTCCAAACGCACGTATAATAGCTCTAATTTCCGAATCTGCCAATGCGCGTGGAACAGCAAAAAAACGCTGCATAGATGGATGAAAGGGAATAGATGACGGTGCAACGGTTTCCTTATTTAACCCTTTTGGGGCTTGTTTGCCCGGATGATTGAGCTGTACCCAACAGGCGGTTCCGTGCTGGGTGGCGGCTTTTGCCCAAGATTCAAAAGCAGGCAAAGTACTTTCCTCATCAATAACTACATTACCAGGTTCGCCCAATGCCCGTTTGTCCACCATAACATTGCCTGTAATACACAAACCCAACCCTGAGTTCGCCCATGTGCGGTACAATACCTGTAAATCTGGTTTAGGTTGGCCCAATGAATCACCCATGGCTTCACTCATCGCCGATTTAGCCAACCTATTTTTTAGCGTATTTCCGTTTTTTAAAGTAAGTGGAGTAGTTAAATGCAAACTTATTTTTTCCAATGAATTTTATGTTTAAATGAACGAATCACTTAGTTTCTAAATTGGAAACGAATAAATTATCTATTGGTTTGGATGATTAGCAGAAAATGTTGAACCATAGTCAAAGAAACGTGATAATCTGACTTGTACAAACTTAAGAATTTCTGAAGCTATATTATTTGAGCAAGCCAATTCCATACCCTCAAAACCTGGCGAAGAATTTACTTCACAAATCTTAAACCCATTTTCATCAAATAGTAAATCAATACCTGCGACGTCTAATTGTAAAATTCGCGTAATTTCCAGTACAAGCCATTCAAGTTCATTTGTAAGTTCGAACTTTTCAACTTTTCCTCCAATACTAAAATTAGCCTTAAAATTGCCATTAGCTGAAATACGTTGCATAGCAGAAATAACGCGACCACCTACGGTTAAGACACGTAGGTCTCTTCCGTGACTTTTATGAATAAATTCTTGGAGAATAATATTCGCAGACGGGTTTGTTACTTGAATAAGTTGCATCAAATCAGAAAACGAATTTTTATCTGTACTCAGAAAAACACCACTACCTTGTGAACCAGATAACGTTTTCACAATGATTGGGAATGAGAATTGGTCTTCTGCGATAGAAGTCTGAAAAGGAAATTTGACGAGTACGGTTTTCGGTATAGGTAAGCCTGACTGTGCTAAAATTTGGAGTGTAAAAAGTTTATCTTTCACAGTATCAATACTAACAGAGCCATTGACCGAATACACACCTAGCCTTTCCAAGTGACGAATAACAGCCAAAGCGAAGTAGGTGGTTCCAGATCCCATTCTTGGAATGATAAAATCAGGCAACTGTGTTGGCACTTCATCGACCAAAATACTTTTTCTATCCTCTTTTGTAACAATGATGTCTAGTTGATCTGGATTCAAAACTAAAAGTTGAATCGACAATTTATCTGCTTCTTCTAAAAGTCTCTTAATCTCATAGTCTTCTTCCTTAATTAGATTACTCGTCTTCTTATACAATATCCAACCAAGCAGATTTTTATTCATACAAATTCACATGTTTTATTGATAAAAGTACACGTATGTACGAATATAATTCCACTTTAAAATATTATCAAATTAACAAATATTTTGGATTAAGTCACAAAAAATAGCATAAATCAACCACTTACTAAAAATGAACGTTCAGTCGGTTTAAGAAGAAAGTTCTTTTGCTTAGTTTTGAGAAATTTTAATATAGTCCTGTTGAAAAAAATAAAAGTATAAAAGTCCCGAAATGAAAAAAATACTCCTATTCGCATTCATTAGCCAATTGAGTGCCTGTGTGTTAGTAGAGCCTGAAGCCGAAATTACCCCCGATGTTGACAATCCTACAAAAAAAGGACTTTCAACAGCGAAAGTCTATGAATTTACGGTTGATTTATCTACAAGACTTCCATTTTGGCGTCCACCATTCACAAAAGATTCTTTGGATGCCGTTTTTGTATTCATTGACCGAGGAAGCTCTCTGTCCCCGCTACCTTTCAGGGGCAGTGCCAAAACAGTAGATACTCAGAAATACAACCAATTAGACATCAATGCGGATATTTGGGAGGAGTTTATTTATCTAGAAAATACAACCACACTCCCGGCACAATCCAACTACAAATTTCGGGTTGTGGTCATTCGGGCAACTGAAATTGTTGGTAAAACACCCCAAACTATGCGCAAAGATGAATTTGATTTAGAATATCTAGAAAAATGAACAAAAAAGGGGTAAATTTTATCACTTGTACGATTAAAATTTACCCCTTTCTTTTACCTTACTCCTCGCTATCCGTCACTAAATAAATCGCTCCGTTCACAACCACATTTTTCAGGTTAGTAGGCGACAAGACCTCTATCCATTTACCATTATCATCACCAATTTTTACAGGAATTTGTTTGAACAAAACCCGCTCTTTTTCTTCAAATCGAACCCAAACGTATTTTTCACCAGTATCGGATGTTTGGATAGCTGAAATAGGTAATGAAGTTGCTCGTTTCGACGTTGCTTGGATTTCTACCTGTAAACGCTGATCTAATCGTACAGATGTCTTGTTATTTACTTTTACAAAGACATCGACCGTCTGATTCTGCTCATTCGCAATTGCCCCAACTTGAAACACACTTCCCACCCATTCTGGATATGCAGGAAAATGGACTAATTGTCCAATTTTAATCCTTTGTACGTCCTCTTGATGTAGTTTACATACAACAATTTCTTGATCAACTTTGGCTAATTGAAATAAACTACTCATCTCGCTAACCTTTCCACCGCCTTGTACAAGCACCTCCACCAGCGTTCCATTTATTGGCGAAATAACTGGTAATTGACGGACTATCTGTCCACTCATCAAATCTTTTTCTTTTAAGCCCAACGCCAGTAATTGTACTTTAAGTGAAGCCATTCGCACCTGATTCATCTCAAATGCTTCTTCTACTTCCTGCTGCACTTTCTGAGAAGTAGCATCGAGGTTAGACAGTTTTTTTTGACGCTCTTTTTCTGCCGATGCTCTTTTTTGCTGAACACGCAATACCTGAAATTCTTCTTGCAAACGAATGGCTTCTAAACTATAAATTTCGGCTAACTTTTCTCCCTTCACTACAGAGACACCTGAAAGTAAACCACTTTTTAACCACGATATATTTCCTGCGATAGGAAACGTAATTGCAAGGCTATTTTCAGGACTAACCTTGACTTGTCCCGTGGCTTGTATTGTTTTCACAAAGGGTGATTCTACCAAATCCGATAATTCAATAGGTAAATTTTTGGCTTGTTGAGTTGTAAATTCAACCTGATTATTTACAACAGCTACCTTGTCTTTTACCTCCTTTGTGTCCCCTGATGATGTACATCCATTCAATAACAGTATAAGAAATACAAGAGGATATATACAATAATTTGTGTTATTTTTCATTTTGTTTGTCATCATTTAAGTAATTAAAATAAGCTAGTTGCACGTAGTATGACTTGAGCGCTTCCGAATGAATTTGGAGAGCCTCTAAATACTGTTGCTGGTAAGCATTCCACCTAAAAAAATCTTGTTCTCCCAACTTATACTTGAGAAAAGATGTCGTTCGTAAATCATGAAGAGAAGGAATAATCTCCTTTTCTAATGTGTTGATTCGTTCATACGTTGATGTCCATTCTTTGTAAAGACTCCTCCATTCATTTTCTCGTAAAACCTCTAGTTCACGAAGATTGAGCTCGGCTTTGTATTTTTCTAATTGGGCTAATTGTATTTTTGCTTTTTGGGGCTTTTTGTCTATCGGAATAGAAATTCCTCCCAAGCCAACCCATTGATTGATACTTCCTTGCATACTTTGATTCATGACACCAAGTGTAAAATCAGGGGAAAGACGTTTTTTCTCTAATTCCACTTTTTGTCCAAACTCCTCTATTTCTGCTTGCATCCACTGTTTAGCTGGGTGCCCTTTAGGCTCACCTTGAAGAAAATAAAATAAAGGAGAATACAAGGAGTCTTGCGTAGAAAAAGTAAGCTTTGGAAGAAAGTTACCACCCAAAATATTTTTTAGCTGTTTTTCATATTGTGCATACATCGCATGCATTTCTGTTTGCCTCAATTGGTTTTTCCCAATGATTACGGAAACCTCCGCAACATCAATTTTATCCGTTGCTCCCATTTGATACTTCGCCTCCGCCACCTTTTTGACTTGAAGCAACAAACTATCTTGTTTTTGAATGAGTTGAATTAATCTGTGTGTATGTGCCAAGCTAAAATATGTTTCACTCAAACGAAGTATTAATTCTTTTCTCTCCCACTTTTTTTGCATTTCAGCGGTAAACACACCTGCCTCCAAATAAGCATACTTTGCACGATAAACAGAGGGATTTTCAAACATTTGTTGTGCACCCACCGTATAATCCACGACAAAAGGGTTTTGAATATTCCCTACCTGTCCTTCTAGTTGAAGCTTAGGTTTTTCGAATGCGGTAGCTACAGAGGTACGTTGAAATTCAATTCTATTGTCTGCTCTTTTTAATGCGAAGTTGTCCGATTCAACGGTTTCGGTCAAGAGACGTAAATCAACACTTTGCGCTTGCAACCTTTGTGCAAAGACAAGATAGAGTACAAGATTTACGAGGAATTTAATCTTTAATTTGTTCATTTTTTGCAGCAGTTATTTCGTAAAGAATAGGGAGAATTAAGAGAGTTAAAAGAGTCGCAGAAATCAATCCTCCAATGACGACTGTTGCGAGGGGTTTCTGTACTTCTGCACCTGCGGAAGTAGAAATGGCCATAGGCAAAAAGCCCAATGAAGCAACTGTAGCAGTAATAAGAACTGGACGAAAACGAACCCGAACTCCCTCCAAGACTCGTGCTCGTACTGATAAGTCTTTTTCTTTTTCCAGATCATTCAAGTAGGATAAAAGAACTATGCCATTCAAGACCACAATACCAAATAGGGCGATGTACCCAATGCCTGCCGAGATGCTAAAAGGCATTCCACGAATCCAAAGGGCAGTAGTTCCTCCTATTGTAGCCAACGGAATGGAAGAGAAAATTAAAAGGGAACGTATCAATGACTGAAAATTCAAATAAAGCATCAAGAAAATCAAAGCGAGTGCAATCGGAACGGCAATGAGTAGTCTGTCTTTGGCAGCCTGTAGGTTTTCAAAAGCACCGCCATAGGCATAATAATAACCCATAGGTAAAGGGACTTCTTTTTCTAGGGTTAATTTGAGTTCTTCAACAAGACTTTCAACATCACGCCCAGCCACTCCTACACCAATATTTATACGTCTATTTGTTCCTTCTCTTGAAACTTGTGCTGGACCTTTTACCCTTTCAATAGTAGCTAGTTCTGCTAATTTGATTTGCTGTCCGTCTGAAAGCGGCACCCAAATATTTTGAATATCCATTTCACTTTTCCGAAAACTTTCCTCTAACCGAACCACTACATCAAATCGTTTTTGATCTTCGAAAAGGACTCCCACTGTTTCTCCAGCAAAGGCTGTCTTTAATGTTTGATTCAAGGATTCTACCTGAAGACCATACCGAGCCAATGCCACCCTATTATACCTGACGCGAATTTGAGGAAGCCCTGTAACTCGCTCTACTTTACTACTCGAAACGCCTTCAATTTTTAGTATACTTTTTTCTACACGACTTGCTAATACTGCAAGTGTATCTAAGTCTTCCCCAAATATTTTAATGACCAACTCGGATTTTGAACCAGCGATCATTTCATTAAAACGCATTTGAATGGGTTGGGTAAATTCGATACTAGTTCCTGGTACTTCCTCCTCCAGAAGAGCACGCATTTTTTCGATTAATTCCTCTTTTGTTTTTGCGGAGGTCCAAGAAGAACGGGGCTCCATATTCATCATTAAATCAGACATTTCTGGAGGCATTGGGTCTGTTGGAATTTCGGAAGCGCCTATACGTCCTACAATTTGTTTTATTTCCGGAAAATGCGCCAACAAAACTTTTTGAGCCCGCAACGTGGCATCAATGGTTGTTTGTAGCGATGCCCCTGGCGGAGTTTGAAAATCAATAGCCATATCTCCTTCATCTAACGTGGGAATAAACTCACCTCCAAGTGTTTGAAACAAAGCAAGACTTCCCAAAAATAATGTAACAGCTATGCCTATAAACCATTTTTTAGCTTCTAAGCCTCGACGTAGAAGAGGTTCATACCACGTATGCAATTGATGAACTAATTTTTCTGAGAACGCCAGTTGATGTTGTCCCTCTCCTCTCAAGAAAAGTGTACTGACAATAGGAACATACGTAATAGATAAAAACAAAGAAACTACCAATGCGATGCTCACAGTTTGTGCCATCGGTCGAAACATCTTCCCCTCAATCCCCGTAAGAGATAAAATCGGTAAATAGACCAAAAGGATGATAATTCCACCAAAAATTGCAGATGAAATCACCTTTTTTGCTGAATCACGAACCAACGCATTCATCAGTGAAATGGGTATTCTCTCCTTATTTGTAGGTAAATGCAGTTGAAACAGCACCGCTTCCACAACTATAACAGAGCCATCGACTAGTAATCCGAAATCAATTGCACCTAAACTCATTAGATTTGCAGAAATGCCGGAAACACGCATAATAGCGAAAGTAATCAACATGGTAATAGGAATGACAGATGCCACCAATAGACCAGCCCGAATACTTCCGAGCAATATAACCAATACGAATACGACAATTAGCCCACCTTCAGCAAGATTCATGGCTACTGTACGTATTGAATTTTCTATCAGTTTGGTACGATCTATAAACGGATTAATATGAACACCTTTAGGTAATGTCTTTTCTATCTGCTTAATACGTTCTTTCACACCTCCAATTGTAGCCTCTGAATCTGCTCCCTTTAACATGAGAACGATCCCACCAACCGTTTCGCCCTCCCCATTTTTTGTCATGGCACCAAACCGATTTGCGGACCCAAATTGCACTTCTGCCACATCTTTTACCAAAATGGGAACTCCTTCTTGCCGTACCACTACATTTTCAAGGTCAGAAAGACTTTCAAGTGCACCTTCTCCCCGTATGAAGAAAGCCTGATTAGCTCGTTCGATATAACTAGCTCCTATATTTGCATTGCTTTTTTGAACGGCTGACACCAATGTTTCTAGACTTATTCCATAGCGTTGTAATTTATCCAATTGCACAGCCACTTCGTATTGCTTGACAAATCCACCAAAACTACTCACCTCTACAACTCCCTCAATACCAGCTAACTGTCTTTTTATTTGCCAATCTTGTAGGGTACGAAGTGTAGTTAAATCATATTTTTCACGATAAGCTGAGTCTATTTCTAATGTGTATTGAAATATCTCTCCCAATCCAGTCGTCATAGGGGCAAGTGTGGGAGTTCCAAAACCTTGCGGTATGTCTCTTTCCACAACTTTCAGCTGCTCAGTCACTACTTGTCTTGCTTGATAAGCAGGTACTTCTTCTTTGAAAATTAGTGTAATAACAGACAATCCTTGCCGAGAAATGGAGCGTATTTGCTCCACACCTGAAATATTTGCTAACTGCAATTCTATCGGGGCAGTAACATACTTTTCAACCTCTTGTGTTGCTAAAGTAGGCGACTGTGTAATCAAAACAACTTGATTATTTGTTATGTCCGGAACGGCATCAATGGGTAAATTCTGAAGTGAAAAACTCCCCCATAAAACCAAACCCACGATTACTGAAAGAACAATGAATTTACTTTTTAGGACAAATTCTATTAATTTTTGAAACATAGTTAAACCAATTAAATCATAAGGAAATAGACTCCGAAAGAATATTCTTCCGGCAGTCACAGAAAAGGATTTTTATTGGATTATAGTCGGGGAGGAGTAAATAAATCGACAGAAAAAACAAATAAGTAGGTTGCCTCATACAACACAATTACCTTCGTCGCATTACCGATAATTTCTGCAAATTTGGGTACACAGAGTACTTCCTTGTTTTGAATTATACTAAAAAAAGAAGAAGTATTGTGAACAGAAGGAAGCTTACTATGCGAATGTTCATTTCGATGTTTGGACTCGGCAGCATAGTGCATCCACATAAAGTCTACGAGTGAAAGTGGAGACTTACACGTTTTTTGATGCAATTCATAGTGGGTATATAGCTCCCCTAGCCTCATAGATTCAGAGAATCCAGCGGAATTTGGCAAAATACTTTCTAAGCCAAACAAAAACAGAATGCTATAAAGGACAAATCTTTTCATATATACGCACCAAAGGTAGTGATAAATAAAAGCCTTTACACTTAACATACCCAGTTTTTGATAGTCGTATGCTAATTTATATTAAGTCTATGTTTAAGCACATCGGACACTGTTTAAACTCTATTTCAGTTTAGTGTAATTTACTGGTTATATTTTTGATTTTATTCCCCATTTTTATTTTTCGACAACGAGAAAAACTTAGTAACTTGCCAGCCAATCTAACTTTAAAACTATGTCAAAAAACCTGTACTTAGTACGCCACGGAGTAGCTGAAGATGGCGGCGCCATGTTTCGTGACATTGATAGAGAACTAATTTCAAAGGGGATTATGGAAGCTGCACGCATGGGTAAACAACTCAAAGATGCAGCAGTGAAAGTGGACTACATTGTCTCTAGTCCAGCCGTAAGAGCTTTTGAAACTGCCAAAATCATTGCTGAACAGCTCCGGTTTGAGGTGGAAGGTATCTCTACCAATGAAAATCTATACGGAGGAGGCCCAAGAGGCTACTTGAGTGCGCTCAACAGTATCCCCAGTACCGTTCAATCTGCCATGATTGTAGGTCACAACCCGGACATCACCTTTTTTGGTGAGTACCTAACCAAACATGCCTTAGGTTTCTCAATGGAAACCGCCTCAGTCCTTGTCATTTCTATTCCATCAGAATTACAATGGGCTGAAATTTCTGAAAATACGTGCACATTTGTTGCTTACGAGTCACTCTCTGCAACGAATACCCTATAACATTCATCAAACCATTTTACCTGTTTTGATGTTCAGAAGGCGTATTTGTTTTATAGCAAATGCGCCTTTTTATTTTAACTTCTCCTATTACCTATGGAAAATAATAAAAACCGCAACCTATTCAAGATTATCTTTATCCTTTTTTTAGCGCTCGTCCTCTTCTTTTTATATGATATGAGCAGACATACAACCGCACCTTGGAACAAGAAAAAACAGCTTGAACGTGCCTTTTAATAAAGTAAAAGCTCTACATAAACAGCAAAGTGATCAGATGCATATCGCCCCTTCCATGTATGTGAAAATGCGGCATGTTTCTTTACTTTCCAAGTTGGCGTAACCAAGATGTGGTCTATCGCATTCTCAGATAATTCTGCTTGCTGAAACCCCGTAAACGTACCATTTGGGCCAAAATGTAGTGTCTCAGAGATTGCTTTTGTATCTATTAAATGGACTTCTTTTTCTGTTTTCTTCGTCAGAATGGCCATTGGTTCCTGCGTTATTTCCGCATTGAAATCTCCCATTACAATTGCTGGATTTTTACCTGCTATTTCCTGCACTTTTTGTTTCAATAAATGTGCACTCTCTCGTCTAGCCACTACGCCTTGGTGGTCAAAATGCGTATTAAAAACATAGAACTTTTTCTTTGTTTGTTTCTCTTGGCAATACGCCCAAGTTACGACCCGATTGTGCTTGGCATCCCAACCAAAACCTGGTTTTTCAGGGGTTTCGCTCAACCAAAATGTACCAGACTTTAAAATATTTATTTTTTGTTTGTCGTATAGAATACATGAAAATTCTCCCTTTTGGTCGCCATCGTCTCGCCCCTTCCCTACAAATTCGTACGAGGGTAATTGTGTCTGTAAGTCCTTGATTTGCCCAATGAACGCTTCTTGAAGCCCACAAAGCGCAACTTCATGAAATACAATGGTACTTGCCACATATTCTTTTCGATTTTGCCACTGATTAATCCCATCACTTGTGGTTTCCAAACGAATATTGAACGTCATAACGCGCAACTTTTCCTGCGCCCATGTTGGAAGAAAACTGCTCATAAAGCAGATTGAAACAATGAATAGACTTTTTTTCATAAAAATAGGGTGAATTTGTCAAAAATACCTAGTTCTTGACAAATTCACCCCGTACTCAAAAAAATATATTTAGACTAAATTGGATTTATTTCTCCACTTTTTTGCAAAATCTGCTAAATCGGGCATTAATTCTATGAGAATTTTTTGTGCTGCAATGGCAATGACAGTACCTGGACCAAACACGCCCTTTACGCCTGCATCGTACAAATATTGGTAATCTTTTGGTGGAATAACCCCACCTGCAATCACGATGATATCTTCACGACCAAGCTCCTTAAGTTCCTGGATCAATTGTGGAACCAATGTTTTATGTCCCGCTGCCAAGCTAGAAGCACCTACAATATGGACATCATTTTCTGCGGCTTGACGTGCTGTTTCTTCGGGTGTTTGGAAAAGCGGACCAATATCCACGTCAAACCCTACATCTGCAAAACTCGTTGCGATTACTTTAGCGCCTCTGTCGTGGCCGTCTTGTCCCATTTTCGCCACCATAATCCGAGGTCTTCTTCCTTCTTGGCGTGCAAATTCATCTGCCAATGCTTTAGCCAATTGGAAGTTTTCATCGTCTGACACTTCAGCTTGGTAAATACCTGATATAGAACGAATTATTGCTTGGTGTCTGCCAAAAGTCACTTCCAACGCATCTGAAATTTCGCCTAAAGTTGCGCGAACACGGGCTGCTTGCACAGCTAATTCCAATAAATTTGAACCATTGGTTGTGCCTGCTGTCAAGGCTTCCAAGGCTGCTTTAACGGCAAACTCATCTCTGGTTGCCTTGATAGAAGCTAGACGTTCCATCTGCTTGATACGCACTTCTTGGTTATCTACTTCCAATAATTCAATCGGCGTTTCTTCTGTAGTTTGGTACTTATTTACTCCTACGATTACATCTCTTCCGGCATCAATTCGAGCTTGTTTTCTAGCTGCGGCTTCTTCGATTCTCATTTTCGGGACACCTGCTTCAATCGCCTTCGTCATGCCTCCTAGTTCCTCTACTTCTTCGATGAGCGCCCACGCTTTTTCCATCAACTCTTTCGTCAGGTATTCCACATAGTACGACCCACCCCAAGGATCTACGACACGGCAAATTTCTGTTTCGTGTTGGAGATATAATTGGGTATTTCGAGCGATACGAGCTGAAAAATCCGTTGGAAGAGCGATGGCTTCATCCAATGAGTTGGTGTGCAAAGATTGCGTATGCCCCAACGCCGCAGCCATAGCTTCAATACAAGTTCGGGCTACGTTATTGAATGGGTCTTGCTCTGTAAGCGACCAACCGGATGTCTGGGAATGTGTCCGGAGCGCGAGTGATTTTTCATCTTTGGGGTGGAATTGATTCACAATTTTTGCCCATAGAACACGCGCTGCACGCATCTTAGCAATTTCCATGAAGTGGTTCATTCCAATTCCCCAAAAGAAAGAAAGCCGAGGCGCAAATGCATCAATTTCCATGCCAGCCGCAATACCTGTCCTGAGGTATTCAAGTCCATCAGCAAGCGTATAGGCGAGCTCAATATGGGCTGGTGCACCTGCTTCGTGCATGTGGTAGCCAGAAATGGAAATAGAATTAAATTTAGGCATATTTCGGGACGTATATTCGAAAATATCGCCAATAATACGCATGGATGGAGCAGGCGGATAAATGTAGGTATTCCGAACCATAAACTCCTTTAAAATATCATTTTGAATGGTACCTGTCAACTTTTGTGAAGGTACGCCTTGTTCTTCTCCTGCGACAATAAAAAAAGCCATGATGGGCAAAACCGCTCCATTCATGGTCATGGATACAGACATTTGATCCAAGGGGATTTGGTCAAATAAAATTTTCATATCTTCCACTGTGTCAATGGCTACGCCGGCTTTTCCGACGTCACCAACTACCCGTGGATGGTCTGAATCATAGCCCCGATGCGTGGCTAAGTCAAAAGCAACGGAAAGTCCTTTTTGTCCAGCAGCTAAATTACGTCTGTAAAAAGCGTTGGACTCTTCCGCTGTGGAAAATCCCGCATATTGCCGAATTGTCCAAGGGCGTTTCACGTACATAGTACTGTAAGGCCCACGAAGAAAAGGTGCTATACCAGCTGTAAAACCAAGATGTTTTGCATCTGCTAGGTCTTCTTTGGTAAATCTTGGCTTGATTGAAATTCCTTCCGCTGTTCGAATTGACGACCTAGATTGGACTGTCTCGTTGGTCTTTTCTTCATACACCTGACCAAATAAAGGAATAGAAGCAAAATCCGGTTTCATAATCAAATGATTGCTTGTTGATGAAAGGATAAAGTTACAACACAACGCGTAAAGTAGCTATTTGTCTTATTCATCAGAATAGATAAAAATGAACGGTATCTATGAAATTTAGCAATTTTATGTCCCTTTTCGTCTATTCCAGATAAATATATTCCACTTTTATCTCTACTAATTTACCTAAATTGTGTTGGAGGTAATCATTTATGTAACCTTATCAAAAGGAAGCTAAGCTTATTTAAGTGGTTAGCATAGGAACACATTGTCACAATCCCAATCGCCTTAAACCTATTTCTTTGCCTTCAACTGCGTATAAGCAAACGTATATCCATCCTTGATTGTCTCTTTGATGTCCTCTGTATTGAAGTCCGTTAACTGAATCGGAATAGGTTCGTTCGGACGAATGACAGTCAAATCAATGCGTTTCGTCAGATGAAAACCACCAAATCCGACGAGACTTTCGTTGTAGTTTTCTGCCCACTCAATATCGCTGTTTTCAAATTGATACACAGAGATATCCTTGATTCTTTCAACTAGACTAAAGAGACTGCGGTAATTAAACGGCTTGAGTTGTCTTTTTTTGGGATGGGTAGCTATGGCGTAGATTTCAGTAGCTCCATCTAAAATAGCTTGTTTCAAAGGTACAACCTCCCGCATTCCACCATCTGAAAACGCCATTCTGTGGTCTCCTCCAATTTGAATCACCGGCATGATAATCGGGATAGAACTACTTGCCCGGAGGTAATCCATAAAAAACTCTTCGGCAGGGGTTGCATAAAACATCTCGCCCGTATTTACATTCACCGCACCGACTTTGAGACGAACGGAACTTTGCCGTAAATGTGTTGGAGAAATATACGATTTCAACTTTTCATGCAACGGATTGGTGTCGATGAGTCCATCAAAGCGACGCATAAGCGTGTCAATCCCGAGTGTCCATTTCGATCGTAGATGGCCAATATCCGAAGGTTGCCGGATATTCTCCATCCAGAAATTAATTAGTTTTTTATTGATTAAATCCCAGTTAATATCTTGACCAGCAGCGATTTGCTTCCCAGATTCATTCACCATAAATGAACCATTGAGTGCTCCTGCGGAAATCCCATATATCATATCTGGCTTAAAACCAGTTTCTAAAACCGCTTGAATAGCTCCTACCTGCCAAGCGCCTTTCAGGGAGCCGCCTCCCAATACCAATGCTTTCATGAATTATTTGCTTTTTTGAACAAAAAGCAGCGCATGAGCTATGCGCTGCTTCTCTTTTTATAATACTTCTTGAAATAAACGGAGTGTTCTGCTCCATGCCAGCTGGGCTACTTCTGCGTTGTATCGCGCGGTTGATGTATCGTTGTTGAAGGCATGTTGCGCTCCTTCATATATAAATTGTTCGTACGAAACCTTCGCTTCTTTCAAGGCCGCTTCATACCCATCCATACCCTTATTCACGCCTTCATCCAATCCTGCATAATGCAGCATCACCCTTGCTCGAATCTCTTTTACACGGGCGTTATCTGGCTGTCTACCATAATAGGCGACGGCACACGCGAGCTTCTCGGCGTGAATAGCTAAGTTATTTGCCATTGCACCACCCCAACAAAAACCGACACAGCCTACTTTTCCGTTACTCACACTTAACGACTGCAAGTAACCAATGGCGTTTACAAAGTTCTGGATTGTCGTGGGCATATCCAGTTTGGGAAATAAACTTCTTGCCATGTCGGAGTCTTCAGGTGTTCCACCGAGTGGCGAAAGACCGTCTGGGGCAAGGGCAATGTATCCAGCTTTCGCTACACGTCGGGCGACATCCCGAATGTGTTCATTTAGCCCCCTGTTTTCATGAATAACAATGACTGCGCCTCGTTTTTCCGTTGAATTAGGCATCACAAGATAGCCTTTCATTGTGATATCTCCGGATGGGTAAGTTACCTCAGTAGCCACAAGACTCGGGTCATTGGCGGGTATAAGTGGTTGATACGAAGCAGGCATTTCAATGAGTGGCAAGACCGTTAAAGCTGCCGCAATACTTCCTGTAAGTTCAATCAATCGACGCATAAATTCCTCTCTTTTGAGTGGTTTGTGCGTGTATTCGTCGTACAAATCAATGATTTTTTGGTTCATCGTTTCGTTTTTTAGGTGGGTATGGTTTCCGTTTCTGGAATGAATTTCCTTTTGCATGTGCAGACGAATTGGTAGGTCTTTTTGTTGCACGATATTCGGGTGCTGGCCCGAGTCCAATCTCTGCAGTTATTGATTGCTTAACGACTTCATAACCAAGCAATTGCTCAATTTTTGGCAATTTATATTGATCTTTTTCATTGATGAATGTAATGGCAATACCGGTGGTATCTGCGCGGGCGGTTCGACCAATTCGGTGAATATAATCCTCAGCATCGCGCGGCACATCAAAATTAATGACATGGGATAAGTTCGAGACATCAATCCCGCGTGAAAGTACATCTGTAGCTACTAAAATACGCACTTGGTGGTTTTTGAACGCGCGTAAAACATCCTCTCTTTCTTGCTGTTGAATATCCGATGAAACGCCACTTGCTACCAACCCTTTTTTTGCCAGTGCACGCACAATCTTCTGAATCAGCATTTTTTGTGAAGTAAACAAAATAATGGTCGAATCAGGAGGCGTTTCGCTCAAGACATGGAGTAATAGCGGGATTTTCTGCTCATCGTTTGCCATGTAAAAGCGTTGGTCGATACCAGCAGCAGGCTTTGAAACTGCCAATTTGATTTCTTTGGGTTCACGAAGAATTTTGGCAGCAAAGTCACGAATTTTCTTAGGCATCGTCGCTGAGAACATCAAATTTTGACGTTCAACGGGCAAATGTTTGATGATATACAAAATATCGTCAGAGAAACCCATGTCGAGCATTTTATCGGCTTCATCGAGAACCAAACATTTGATCGTTGAAAAATCCACCTTTCCGGATTTCATATGTGCCATCAGTCGGCCTGGTGTCGCTATGATAATATCGGCACCGTCCACGAGTGCACGTCTTTGTTGATCCCAATTTTCTCCTTTTCCACCTCCATAAATAGCGAGGGAAGTAGCTCCCATGAAATAACTAAATCCTTCGATTTGCTCGTCAATTTGTTTGGCGAGTTCACGCGTTGGAACCAAGATAAGTGCCAGCGTGTGATCTAGGCGCGCGCGCACAATTTTATCGAGAAGAGGAATCAAAAAAGCGGCTGTTTTGCCAGTTCCTGTCTGTGCGGAAGCAATCAAATCATATCCTTCTAAAATCAGTGGAATGGCTTGTTCTTGAATGGGCGTTGTCTGCACATAATTCATGGCGTCAATGCCTTCTATCGTCGTAGGGTGCAGACTTAGTTCTGTAAATTGCAAAGTAATAAGGGTTAAATGAGAAGTGTAAATACTTTATTGACAAACACGTATGTCAAACAAATATAATCAAATAGTCTTGGTATAAAAAGCAGGTTGATTTAGAAAATAAAAAGGTAGCTCTCAGAGAACTACCTTTCTAGAATTTTATATTAATTTCTGCAAAGCGGTAAAGCTCGTTGTGAGATTTTCAAGTGGTTTCGGAGCTGCATCTTGCTCCACAAAAATATGCTTGGTTCCCGCCATTCGAATGGCTGCTAGAACTGGACGATAATCGACAAATCCTTTGCCAATTTCTACAGGCTTAAACGTTTCTTTTTCTACATCTTTGATATGCAACAAAGGGAAACGACCCGGATGTGACTTAAATAATGTCAAAGGATCAACACCTGCTCTCATCGCCCAAGCTACGTCTAGCTCGAACTTTAAAATGTCACTTGATAGCTCTTTCGTAAATAAATCATACGGTTTTACGCTCTCCACCAACTCAAACTCAGCACTGTGGTTATGGAAAGCAAAGGTAATTCCTGCTTTCTGGCACGCCTCTCCTGTTTTTTGGAAAATCTCCATGGATTGTTTTACTTCGTCCAATGTCTTGATTGGCGCACTCGAACACACCAAAAACGGTACACCCGCTGCTGCCATATCGTCCACCACCTCTTGGTAATTATCACGAAGCGTCTTCATGGCAGGTCTTCCCGCCGTATTTGTTGAACTAGAAGACGTGCGGGGCGCTGCTGTAATGTGATGTGATTTCCAAGACATACCAAGCTCTTTCGCGAAAGCAGCAAACTCTTTCGCGGACTTCCCATAATAACCTCCTTTGCGGCTACCGGCTGTCTCCAATTCTTTGTAACCAATTTGAGCAATCGCACGCAAGGTACCTTCTGTATCTTGTTCCATTGCTCCCATTGCGGTATAAAGCTGGACTCCGATTTTCGAAATACGCGGTTTCCCTACTAAATTTGCCGCCCAAACATCTGGAATTACACTACCCGCAAGCGCTATTCCGCCTACTTTTTTGAGAAAATCTCTTCTATTTGAAAACATACTGGATATGTTAGGTAAGGTTGAATAAAAAAGTAAGTTACTTCAATTCTTCCACTTTCAACCAAGTTCGCTCTGTTCTTAGCCAAATTCATCGACTATTTTTCCAAAAGTGTAGAGAAACAGAAAAGTCATCGTTCATTCCCTCGTAACCAACCCGTAACACTTCGCCGTTCTCTAGTGGCAGGAAGGACTTCGTGTTCGATTTTATCACTTTCAAAAACGACAATCCGTCCACCAATTGGTAAAATATCTAGTTCATTATCAGCTAAATACAAACGAAGTTGCCCTCCGTCTTCGGTTTTCCAATCCTCGTTTAGATAACAAATTAGAGATAATTTACGACTGCTATCCGACTGGAAACGGTCGAGGTGTCTTTTGTAAAAAGTACCAACAGGATAACTTGCGTAGTGAAATTCATGATTAGTAATCCCTAAATAACATGTACGATTCAAGTAATTTGAAAAGTCTCGGACGGCAGTAAGAAAATGATTCTCGGCTTCGGTTGCATTTTCTTCGTTCAGCCAAAAAATTTCATCTCCACGAATTTTCTCCACCACTGCTTGGTTTTTGCTAATTCCAGCTTTTCGAAACGCATCGGCTTCTTTGCGTTCGGAAAAAGAAGCGCGAAGCCCATCTAAAATTGAGCTGGATAGAAAATCATCCAAAACGCCGTAATGAGACGTTAGAATTTGGTCAATGATTGCTTCGTATTTTTGTTCTAATTGCATCTTTTTATCAACAGTTAAAAAGTTTGCAAAGGTATGCGTAACTTTGCATTTTAAAAGATTAAATGCATTGAAATCAAAATAACCGTATTTAAGTAGTGAAATGTTCCGTTCCAACGTAGCATTAATTGGAACGAAACTCACCTTTTTACAAGTACGCATATACTACTTCGACAGAACAAAGAAGTAGTACATTATTTTCAAGCATTTACCTTGTATTTTAAATGACTATCTGATTAAATAGACGTTTGGTCTTTCCTTTTTATCTCAAAATTGCTTTTTGAATCCAGATAAACAAAGAAGGCTGAAAGAATGAATCCTATGAATTTCGAAAAAGAACTCGCACGCAGAAGAACCTTCGCCATCATCGCTCACCCCGATGCCGGAAAAACGACCTTGACAGAAAAATTACTCCTTTTTGGAGGCGCCATCCAAACTGCCGGCGCGGTTAAAAACAATAAAATCAAGAAAGCAACAACCTCCGATTTCATGGAAATTGAAAAACAAAGAGGTATATCTGTTGCTACTTCTGTCATGACGTTTGAGTACAATAATCTCAAAATCAATATTTTAGATACGCCTGGTCACAAAGACTTTGCTGAAGATACCTACAGAACCTTGACAGCTGTAGATAGTGTTATTTTGGTGATTGACTGTGTCAAAGGGGTCGAAGAACAAACAGAAAAGCTTATGGAAGTTTGCCGAATGCGGAAAACTCCCGTGATAATTTTCGTCAATAAAATGGATAGAGAAGGGCAAAATCCTTTTGATTTATTGGATGAACTAGAAAATAAATTGTCTATCCGGGTACGTCCAATCACGTGGCCTGTCAACGGTGGTTCGACTTTCAAAGGGGTGTATCATCTACTGGAAAAAAAGATGAATTTCTTTGCTGTCAATAAGACAAAATTAGAAGAAGATATTTATGAAATTCCGCTAGATTCAGCTGTTTTGGACGAAAAGGTAGGGACAAAAGATGCCAATCAATTACGGGAGGATGTCGAAATGATTGAGGGAATTTATGATGACCTAAACCACGAAGATTACCTCAATGGTCATCTTGCCCCTGTTTTCTTTGGCAGTGCCGTCAGTAATTTTGGAGTGATGGAGTTATTAAATACGTTTTGTCATATCTCTCCGCATCCTATTTCCCGTGAAACGGACAAACGAATTGTAGATCCTGAAGAGTCTAAATTTACAGGGTTTGTATTTAAAATTCATGCCAATATTGACCCACGCCACCGCGATAGAATTGCTTTTTTACGGATTTGCTCGGGTACTTTTGAACGAGGTAAATTCTACAAACATGTGCGTTTGGGCAAAGATTTGCGTTTCTCCAACCCTTATATGTTCATGGCAGACAGCAAAAATGTGGTGGAAGAGGGCTATCCAGGAGATGTTGTCGGGTTGTATGATACCGGAACTTTCAAAATTGGCGATACCTTGACAGAAGGAGAAGCCTTGCAATTTACAGGTATTCCGAGCTTCTCGCCGGAGTTATTCCGTGAAGTCATCAATACAGATCCTATGAAAACCAAGCAATTAGAAAAAGGTGTTCTTCAATTATCCGAAGAAGGCGTTGCCCAATTGTTCACCATGCAGCCAGGGAATAGGAAAATCATTGGGACAGTTGGTGAACTACAATTTGAGGTGATTCAACACAGACTTAAAAATGAGTATGGCGCAAGCTGCCGTTTTGAGTCCAAACCTTACTCAAAAGCGTGCTGGATTACCGCTGAAAATCCAGAAAAATTAGCTGAATTTATTCGATTGAAAAGTAATTACATTGCTTTTGATAAAGATGAAAATCCTGTATTTATGGCAGAAACGGACTGGATTTTACGCATGAATCAAGAGAATAATCCAGATATTGTTTTCCATACTACTTCTGAATTTAAGGTAAAAAGCTAAGGTTATCCGGTTCGATTTAAGTAAATTTGATACATTACATCCTATCTGTATTTCATCATAAAATCTAAAAAAATGAATAGAAAAGCATTTTTAACGACATTTTTTGGCGGTTTAGCTGTAGCTGGAACTACTTGGGCGGCGCGCGTTGCACAGGTGGCTGGCCCTTTCTCTTTGCCTGCTTTGCCTTTTGGTTTTGAGGCACTAGAGCCCCATTTCGATAAAATGACGATGGAAATCCATCATGGAAGACACCATCAGGGGTATGTCAACAACCTCAACGCAGCCGTAGTTGGTACGGCACTTGAAAAAATGACACTACCCGCTATTCTTCAAGAAGTTAGCAAGCATTCTATGGCTGTTCGGAACAACGGTGGCGGGCATTGGAATCACTCCTTTTTCTGGGAAATTTTAAGTCCAACTCCTTCAAAGCCATCTGCTGCTTTAGAAGCCGCCATTGTACGTGATTTTGGGTCAATGGAAGCCATGCAAACGGCTTTTAATGCCGCAGCTGCTGGGCGTTTTGGTTCTGGTTGGGCTTGGTTGATTCTCCAAAACGGAAAACTTAAAATTACATCTACTCCAAATCAAGATAATCCTTTGATGGATGTTGTGCCTGATAGAGGAACACCCATTTTAGGACTAGATGTTTGGGAACACGCATATTACTTAAAGTACCAAAACAAACGCGCAGATTACGCCAAAGCATTCTGGAATGTTATCAATTGGAACAAAGTAAGCCAGCATTTTGCAGGCTAATTCCTCTTTTTGGGTGGGAATTGCATGTATTTCCACCCAAAATCAAATCTTACTTTTACTCAATAGCCTATTTCTTAAATTCGTACAACTTTCAATTACATAGCAAATGTATGTATATAAATCAACGAACTATCCGTTTTAGCAAAGTCCCAAATCTACTGCCTCATTCTTGAAAGTGTATCGTCTAATATAAAAAAGAAGTTGAAGGCATTTCTTACCTCCAACTCCCTCAATGAATTACTTAAACGAATAAATTAATAGCGCCAAGACGTTAAGTCAACACCAGCTGGAGCTGTTTTCTTGACGAGTTCAGCCCATTTTGGAATAAACATTCGGTGGTAACGAAGTCGGCTGATGTAATTGGGCTGCGTATGATCGCCATTCCAACAGTGTTCGGCGCGGTCTCCGTAATCCACGACACCATCATACGGTGGATTCGCAAGCCCTTCAAGCATTTCTTCAGCGAGATATACCGCATTATTCAAGTAGAAATTATCCATATCTCCACAATAAATATGGATTCTACCTTTCCAATTTTCGCCATTTTTAGCCCAATCGCGTTTCAAAATATAGGCTAAATCGTAGTTTTCTTTCCAGTAAGCGGCGACTTTCGGGTCTATAACTCCTGTTTTTTTATCCCAAATAGGTTGTGGATATCCGTCTTTCCCAACAGGCGAATAGACAGCTTCCCAAATATCAAATTGCTGTCCGGAGCGCGTTTTTGTGCCTAATGCCAGTTCTTTTTTATTCATTTGCTCGACAGTTGCCGATATTTGTCCGAGATAATCGCGGTGCCCTGGACGTGCTAATTTCTTAAAATCTCCATCATAATAATACGCATTCTTGTCCTCGTAAATATTCACGGTTGTAAAAGCCCGAAAATCAATGGGGTCAGGACACGCCGCAAAGCATCCGTTGTATTCTGTTGGGTATTTCACCTGAACTGCCAACGCTTCCCAACCGCCAGTAGAGCCACCATACGTAAAACGTGCCCAACCTTCGCCGATACCCCGAAATTGTTTCTCGATATACGGTATCAGTTCATACGTTATCGCATCGCCATACGGCCCGATGTTTTCAGAATTAACGGCATAAGAATCGTCGTAAAATGGACAAGGATGTTGAATTTCAATCGCTAAAACCCGTGGAAAATCAGGACCCGTCCACATTTTATAGAAATCGTAGGCTTCTTGCTGAACAATGCGATTGTATCCAGAAATTTTGAAACGCGGGTTATAGTCATTTGGGAGATTTGTATCGGGTGGAATGGTACGGAATCCATCAAAATCAGCAGGAAAATGGCCGTGAAAAATAGCTAGAGGATATTTTACTTGGGGGTTTTCATCAAAACCTTCGGGCAATAAAACATGCGCACCTAAATACATGGGACGTCCCCAAAATTCGGTCAATAATTTACTTTGGATACGGATATGTTTGATGTATTTGGTGTCTTCAGGAGCTGGAATTGGCGGAATTTCTTCAGTCAATTCAATTGAAATTGTTGATTTTAATGTCGGATTTATCTTCAATTTCATCGGCTTACTGTACAAATTTCCGGGGGCTAGATTCCATTGTTGCCCTTCGCCTCTGTCCATTGGCATTTTAACGACAAATCCATCTTTCCGCCGAAAAGTCTCGTATTTGTGTAACAGTACTTGCACGGTATATTCGCCAGCAGGAAGTGAAGACCAAGTCTCAACAGGATACCCATTCATTTTGGAAGCGACCAACGTTTGGGCTTTGCCAGTTTCCCAGTTTTCAACGTCCATTCCAAAGACTTGTTGGGTTGTTTGTCCATCTTGAATCTGGAAACGGGGTTCTGATTTATCATTTTTAGAAATCAATAAGAGCAACCTACCATCGAAAGTTTGGGTATGTTTTTGCTTAGAAATCGTGACTTGTACAGCAGATTGCGCTTGTACGGAGCTGTATAGCCACGTCAGAAAAAGAAGCGTAAAAATGTGTTTCATCGTTTGTTAGGTGATTAATTTGAATTGTTAAGATACAAAAAACACGTTTTCTTGCTACACAACTACGCAAATACTTCGTACAGAATGGAGTGAATGTTTTACCTTTGTTGAGTTTTACTCAAATGATTGCAATGAAAATTCTCGATAAATTCCTGCTAAAACGCTTTTTGACAACCTACATATTTGCGGTTTTCATCATTGTATTGGTCATTATGGTGATTGATTTTGTTGAAAAAAACGATAATTTCATCCAACGCCAAGCACCCATGCGGGCGATTTTACTTCAATACTACCTCAATCTAGCCCCTTATTGGGCAAACTACATCAGTCCTTTGATGATATTCATATCGACGGTTTTTTTTACGGCAAAACTTGCTTCACACACAGAAATCATCGCGATGCTCAGCAGTGGCATCAGTTTTACTCGGATTATGCGGCCTTATGTCATTGGTTCGCTCCTTGTCGCTTTACTTTCTTTCGTGATGGTAGGTTGGGTATTGCCCAAAGCCAATAAAATTCGACTTAATTTTGAGAATGCCTACGTCCACGAAAAATTTTATTTCTCAGACCGTAACTTTCATACAGCCGTTGCTCCAAACGTCTATGCGTATATGTCGAGCTATAATAATGAGTCGAAAACAGGATATGACTTTACCTTAGAGAAGATTGAAGACGGAAAATTAAAAGAAAAGCTATCGGCACGGCGCATTACTTGGAACGACAGCACAAGTCGTTGGCAATTATATGACTACCGAATCCGGGTATTGGGTATATCTAAAGATAAATTAACGTTCGGACAAAACTCGATTGATACTACTTTGACGCTTACACCGGATGACTTTGAAAACAGCCGCGCACGGCATGAAACATTTACCATCCCGGAATTACAAAACCAAATTCGTTTGATAGAACTGCGTGGTTCTGAGGGGATTGCCCCGTATCAAATTGAGTATTACCAGCGGTTTGCTACCCCGTTTGCTGTTGTTATTTTATCCATCATGGGTTTAATTGTAGCCGCAAGAAAAACGCGGGGCGGCGTGGGTGTTCAAATAGCCATTGGGTTTGTTTTGGCCTTTGTTTATATCCTTTTTTACATCATGTCGAAAGGCATTGCAGAAGCCGGAAATATGCCGGCTTTGTTGGCCGTTTGGTTGCCCAATATCGTGTTTGGGTGTATTGCAGGCGTCATGTATTTTACTGTTCCTAGGTAAAATTTTATAGGAATAAAAAAGCTTTTTCATGGAAAGCATGTAATTTTGTTTGGTTATAGATTTCTATTTTTAATCCCTAGAATGTTCTAGGAATCCTCTTTTTTAACAATATGAAGAAAGTCGTTTTAGCGTACAGTGGGGGTTTGGATACCTCCTTTTGTGTCAAATACCTGACCGAAGAAAAAGGCATGGAAGTCTATTCTGTTTTGGTTGACACAGGTGGATTTACAGATGAAGAAATCGCTGATATTGAGAAAAAAGCGTATGAACTAGGAGTTAAGACGCATTATACTGCGCGTGTAGCTGATAAATACTACAAAGAATGTATTCGTTTTTTGATTTATGGAAACATCTTGAAAAATAATACATATCCGTTATCTGTGAGTGCTGAGCGTATTTTCCAAGCAGTTGCAGTAGCTGAATACGCCAAAAGTATCGGGGCAAATGCTATAGCCCACGGAAGTACGGGAGCGGGCAATGACCAAGTTCGTTTCGATATTGCCTTCCGGATTATTGTTCCAGAAGCAGAAATCATCACGCCAATTCGTGATTTAAAATTATCACGTGAGGCAGAAATTGACTTTTTAAAGTCCAAAGGAGTGGTTCGGGAGTGGCATAAATCCACGTACAGTATCAACCAAGGATTGTGGGGTACATCGGTAGGTGGAAAAGAAACATTAAACTCATGGGATTCTCTACCGGAGTCCGCCTATCCTACCCAAGTTCAACGTAAAAAAGAGAAAGAAATATCCCTTCAATTTGTAAAAGGAGAGCTCAAAGGAGTAAACGGAAAAAGATTCCGTAATCCTGTGGATGCCATTCGTCGCTTGCACGATTTAGCAAGTGTCTATGGAATTGGGCGAGATACACACGTTGGCGATACGATTATTGGTATCAAGGGCCGTGTTGGATTTGAGGCGGCGGCTCCGTTGATTATCATCAAAGCACACCATTTACTCGAAAAACACGTATTGACCAAATGGCAACAATATTGGAAACAAAATTTGGCAGAATATTACGGCATGTTGTTACACGAAGGACAGTTCAATGAGCCCGTTTTGCGTGATATTGAGCAATTTATGGAAAGTACGCAAGGACACGTAACCGGAACAGTTCGGGTGTTATTGGCACCGTATCGTTTCCAAGTTTTAGGAATCCAATCGGATTACGACTTGATGTCACCTGTTTTTGGTAGTTATGGAGAGATGAATAATGCTTGGTCAGGCGATGATGTACGCGGTTTCTCAAAGATTGCTTCCAACCAAGTAATGATTTACGAAAAAGTAAAAGAATTAGCAGAGAAAAAATAAGTAGCTTTGATTTTTGTAAAAGGGTTTTTTGTTCTGAATTGAACAAAAAACCCTTTCTTTTTTAAGGCTTTAGTCGCATGCAACCCATTTGAACAGACTGAATATCCTTTCGGTTCATTCGTTCTTTTCGTGCTTTAGACTGCGCATACATTTCTGCTTGGTCTTTGTAATATTTACTCATAAAATAACCCGATTGTCCAGTTGGATTTATACTCGTGGCATTTTCTGGATTACCAAAATCAATGATTCTACGCAAAGCAGGCCCGTAGGTAACGTCGTATTTACCCGTAGAATCCACGCGAAAGTCAAGGTTATTGATGGTACTTTTTCCACCGGGTGCAGGGAGAGGTCCAACATTGAAGTAGCGCCCGATAACAGGTAGAACGCCCATCGGGTGTGGATGGGTAAGGGTGTGGTTGTATTTCCATTTTCTTGCTTCCGCATCTATTCCTCCGTCTTTTTCAAGATCTTGCACGGCTCGTTTAAATGCTTCCGTCAGGATTTGTTTTCGTGTTTCTTTGGCAGGTGTTTGCACATTATCCCACCATTTTGAGGAGTCGTTTAGGTATAACCCAACCCGTCCGTGTTCTAAGAACATATTCCAGCGTAGTAAGTCAAAGAAAGAATCGCCCATTTCATCTTTCAGAAGCAACTCGTCTATTCGGTACATGAATCGGTAAAAAAGTGCAGGTTCGATACTTTCTAGGGTATGTTGCCCTTTCCAATTCTTCAACAAGGCAATTCCTTTTTTCTCGTTTTCAGATGTAACTTCTGGTTCAAAGGCCGGAATAAGTGCAGCCAACATACGTACAAAAACGGGATTTGTGACATCGTTAATGACCTCACGCACTTGGTCGGGTGTCCAGTCTGATTTTGCTGTAAATAATAATTCTTGTATGCGTGTCGCGCGGTCAACAGGAACGTAATAGCCGGGATAAAAAAGCCCATTTCTTGCCGCAGGTTGGTTATTTGCGGAGTACAAAACCCCGTTTTCAGGATTCATACTTTGTGGATTTTCAGCAAAATCATGCCAGCCAAGCGGTTCATCTTTTCCAGAGCTACCGTCCAAGACCAGCTTAGATTGAACATGCGGCGGCCTTTTGATTAATTTTGCCGTCGCCCACCAAGCAATATTTCCTTCTGTATCTCCCCACATGACATTCAAGCCAGGGGAATGAATCATTTGGACGTATTTTTCAACTTCTTGGGCATTTTTAGAGTGCGCCATTCCGTAACATGCCTCTAGATTACGAGAAGGAAACTTGAAATACGTCCAAAACAAAGAAATGGGTGCAGTTTGGTTGACAAATGGAGAAGTCAGTTCTTTTGTTTTCATGACATCACTGATTAAAACACCATGTCTGGACTCACGAATAACCAAGGGTACAGCCGCTTTACCTTTTACTTGAATTAGTTCTTCGCGCACCTTCAAATCTTCCCATTTATCCTGAAACCAGACTTGATTTTTATTTTTTGGGTTTACTTTTTCCCGATAAAAATCCATTTCATCATTTAAAAACATCGTTAAACCCCAGCCACCGTGGTCATTATGACCTAATATGCAAAAGGTACTCCTGCCACAAAATTACCATAGAACTGAAAACCAGGGCTAGACAAATGTGCTTCGTACCAAACAGAGGGTTGTGCAAACGATATATGGGTGTCATTGGATAAAATAGGTTTCCCTGATTTCGTTTTTTTACCTGAAATTACCCAACCATTGGAGCCCAAAAGTGGCGGTGCAGGAATTTTCTTCTCGAGTTTGGTAATGTGTTTTGATAGAGCCAAGAATAATTTATCCACTGGAATTTTAGGTTCATCCGCAGCTGTATTTACCCCCAAATCTTGCAGATAATCAGGGCCAAGTTGTTGGTGAATATACTCCGTAATAGCTTCCCCTCGAAATGCCTCCATGAAACTATACGACATATATCCAGAAATGATTTCACTGTCCTCCAATGTAAAATCTGTTTTTGGAATACCTGCAAGTGTAAATTCGATAGGTGTTTTTCCTGTTTTTATAAATTGATTGACGCCCTTCATATACGCCTCCGCATTTTTCACGAAAGGAGCCGAGGGGTTCTTCTTATATACAGAATCAATGGTTTTTTTGGCAAATTGCCGAAAGCCAAGCGTTCTAAAAAATTGATCTACAGGGACCATTTCTTCCCCAAAAATCTCCGCCAAACGCCCATCTCCTAGCCGTCTGAGTAACTCCATTTGAAAAAGTCTATCTTGCGCATGAACATACCCAAGCGCATACCAAAGATCTTCTTCATTTTGTGCGTACACGTGCGGAATTGCGTGCTCATCAAAGAGTACTTCGACTTCTGACGTAAGTCCTTTTAACTGAACTTCTGCGTCATAATCCGGTTTCAAATACTGTAAATAGGCGTAAATACCTATAAAAGAAGCAGCTATCAATCCGATAGCTAGACGTAAAATAAATTTCATACGAAGGATTTGGTTGATATGTTGATGAACCAAATTACAATAAGTTGACCAATTAGTACAAAAGCAGTGCACGAAAACATAAAATAAAAAACAGTAGATTTCATCCTATGGCTAATTTACGGGAGCTTGGTAGTTCTTTTAGCAAAAAAATACGTACTTCGTGGTTCGAATAATTAATCAAAACATGACGATACCCATCCTTTGGGAAGATGCCCATTTTCTCATTGTACATAAACCGGCTGGATTACCAACGATACCTGGCCAAGACCAAACAGAATCTCTGCTAGGTGCTTTTCCGACCTGCCATGCCGTGCATCGTCTTGACCAACGTGTTAGTGGATTGGTGCTTTTAGCCAAGTCAGCGGAAGATATGACTGCTGCTACCCGTTTGTTTCAACGCGGGAAAGTACAGAAAACTTACCATGCTATCACGATGCAAATTCCGCAACAAGAAAGCCCTCTGACGCATTGGTTGCTCCAAAAAGGAAGTAAATCATTGGTTGCTAAAACTGTAAAGCCAGCCTACTTGAAGTCTATTTTGCACTACGAACTGATACGCTCGAGTGAGCGCTATCATCTGTTTGAGATTACGTTGAAAACGGGACGGTTTCACCAAATCCGGGCGCAAATGGCAGCGAGTGGCGCACCGATTGTTGGCGATGTCAAGTATGGTTTTAAGAGAACAACACCCGATGGCAGCATTTTTTTACAAGCAAGCGGACTCGCATTTGTACACCCATTCACACAAGAAACCATTCATATTGAATTACCCATTCCTACATTATGGACTAAATATGGAATATAAAACTTTTAAAATATAATATAAAATGAGTTATAAATAAATGACTGTCAATTATTTATAACTCATTTTATTCAATATAGAAAAGCTGTTGGGTTCGGAGAGCTATCAAGGTTTCTGCGTGTGCGACAGCTTCTTCAAAGGAGGTACCTGGAGAAAGCAACTGCGCTACTTTTTCAATACCAATGGATTGATACTGTGGAGTACTGAGTTCATTTTTCCCACAAACAACCCATACGGGTTTTTGGTACGATGATGCCACCGAGGCGACACCATGAATCAGTTTTCCGTGTAATGTTTGGGTATCCATTTTTCCTTCTCCTGTAAGAATTATGTCTGCTTTTTGAACGAAATGATTGAAATTCAATCGCTCAAAAATAAAATCCGTGCCTGACTTAAGCTGCGCATGTAGAAAAGTCATAGCACCCCATGCTAATCCGCCCGCAGCACCAGCACCGGGAACATTTTCCCGAGACGGTAGTCCAGCCGACACTGCCAAAGAAGCTATATGTGTTAATCCTTCCTCTAAAAATTGGATATCTTCTCGCGTAGCTCCTTTTTGAGGCCCATAGACGGCGGCGGCTCCCATCCGACCAAGTAAAGGATTTTCCACATCACAAACTACTGTATATGAAATATTTACACTGCTTTGAGGAATAATTATTTCAGCAATTGAAAGTAAATTTTTACCGATAGGAACAATTGATTTGCCCGTTTTATCCAAGAATTGAAAACCCAAGGCAGAAGCCATGCCTATGCCGCCATCTGTTGTTGCGCTACCCCCAACAAACAAAAAAATTTCATTGGCTCCCCGTTGTAGTGCATCTTGAATCAACTGCCCTGTTCCGACGGTTGATGTTTCGATGGTTTTGCGCTCCGATGGATGTAAAAGACCCAATCCAGATGCACGAGACATCTCAATAAATGCCTTATTATCAGACAAATAATAAGATGAAGAAATAGTTTTAAATAACGGATTTTGTACACGAACATCCACCCAAGTACCCGATACAGAAGAAGCAATGACCTCCAAAGAACCCTCTCCACCGTCAGCCAAGGGTAAAATCGTGTGGGTAGTACCTAATGGAAGCCCCTTAGCCATTGCCTCGGCAACGTGTTCGGCAGAAAGTGACCCTTTGAATTTATCTGGACAAATGAGTACGTGCATACAAAATTTAATTACCAACCAACATATCCAACAGGTGTTATGCCATTAAGGCGTAAATAACAAAGTGCTTGACCTCGGTGATGAATAATATGATTTTCCATGGCATAAAAAAGGCGTGCCACGGAAATAGAATCACCTGAAAAATCTGTCAGTTCTTTTAATTTATTTGGAGACGTACTTCCAAGTACACGCGCTACCCACGCATAAAATCCACGAATTTCTGATGCCAATTCAGCACGAGATAATTTATCCCAAGCGATACCGTGCATATACGGATTTTTTATAGACAACCGCGCACAGATTTGCATCGCTGTAAATGTAATGCAATGCACAAACTGTGTCCGAAAGGTGAATGATTCTGGCGTATATCGAAAGTCTAGTTTATCCTCTGGCATCTGTTCAAATAAGGCAATTGTATATTCTTCGGAGCGCTTCCAAGCGGGTAGAAAATCTGCTTGAAAAGAAATCTGTTTTGCTAATTTATCACTGGCAAAAGTGGAAATGGGCGCACCAAGAAAACCAATTCCTAAGAGCTGAAGTACTTTTTTTCTATTCATATTCCTTAATTCATTTGCCTAAAACATCCACGTTAGATGTGTATAGAGACTATGGTTGAGTCGTAAATCTCCGCCTGATAGATGTTGATACAACGGAGATTGGTAGGTTATACCAAGAGACATTTTCTTGAAATACACCTCGGTTCCCGCTGTTGCCATAGCTAAAAAACCACCCGTAAACGGGTTTCTTTCTCCATGATATAAGTCTTGGCGGGCGTTTTCAGCATAAACTCCTACATTGGGTAATACAGAAACATCTCCTATATACTGCTGTGAAAATACGGAAATCGTTCCATTTAACCTATTTGCGAAGCGGTAATCAGCTGGATTCGTCGTATTTACCTTGTAGGTCACATCCGTATTTAGTCCCCAAGCTCCCTTTCGGACAGTATAGATGGACTGAATGAGGAAATCTGTACTACCTGTTCCTAACTGAAAATTCGCATTCGCAACTTCTGACGCACCCGGCGCAAAACGGTATTTCCCTGTTGGTGCCTTCACGCCTCCACCCACAAGCAAAATATGATCTACTGTATGCGCGGTTGTATCGTACATGGTGTTCACGAAGGCATAATGTACCACAGCGGAGACATCGCCCAATCCTTGTAGCCTTGCCTTGGATTGATCACGTAGCACCGTTTGGGTATTTGCATGGAAAGGGACAAACGCCATGACCTGCACTTTGGGAAATGGATACCAGCGCGACCAAATTTCAGCCGTTTGAAAAGATTCCTCCGCCCTAAAAAAAGGACTATTCAAGTGCGAAGAGAAACTTTTTTGCTTGTATCGTATGCCCGCAAAGCGTAGGTGTGACTGCGGGAGAAGCCCAAAAAAAGCACCGCCATTTCCACATCCGCATACATCACAAGCAAAAACAAAAGAAGGATGAACAGCTAAAAAAAGAAATAGAATGACTATTTTTTTCATGATTTTACGGTTTATAAAACTCGGAGAATCGAGGATTTTGTAGAAACTCCGTGTCTGTAAGTGTTTTCAAAAAAGCAGTGATTTGTTGTTTTTCGGTGGAGGTCATGGGAATACCGAGTTGGTCTTTACTCTTCAATACTTCATCCAGCGTACCTGTATCTTCCACCAAATCACTGTAATGTGATACCGCCATCGATAAATTCAAGTAACGGCCATCGTGCATGTAGGGCGCTGTCATCTCTACATTCCGTAAGGAAGGCACTTTGAATTTATTTTTATCAGACGGATTCTCTGTAATTCTGAACCGACCTAAATCACCGGTATATTCAGGTAATAAACCATTACTTCTGAATGTCCTGTCTGTAAATAAAGGTGCAGGATGACACGAAGCGCATCCTTTTTCTGTGAATAAACGAAGTCCCGCTTGTTCATCAGCAGTGAAAGTCACTTTGCCCGCCAACATTTGATCGTACTTTGAATTAGCGGAAACCAAAGTAAGCATAAACTGAGAAAGTGCCTTGAGGAAACGTTCGCTCGTCACGTCTTCTGTCCCATACGCCTTCTTGAATAAGACTTGGTATCTTGGTGTTGCTTGGACTTTTTTCAGCACGTTACTCAGCGACTCATCCATTTCGTTATGATTTTCAATGGGAGCAATCGAAAACATATCTAGGTCAAAAACACCACCGTCCCAGAAAAAAGAGGATTGCCAAGCGAGGTTCATGAGTGCTTGCGCGTTTCTATTGCCAATTCGGTCATCAATTCCATGACTGAAAACATGTCCGTGGTGCGTAAAAGCGTGACTTTGGTTATGGCATTCCCCGCAAGATATTGTTCCATCGCGGGAGAGTAATCCGTCATAGAAAAGACTTCTTCCTAACTCGATGGTTTCAGGAGTTAACGGATTTTTAGAAAAATTATAGGTTGGTTCAGGAAATGTATTTGGTTTTTTAAAGAGTGATATTGGTGCAACATCTAAGCCCAAAAGAGAGCAGGATGTTGCCCAGATAATCAAACTAATGACGAAACCCATTCCTTTTAGCAAGGCTGGTCGTTTCATAATTAATTAGTAGTTAAGTCATTATGAACGTGGTCAACGGTAAACATATTCATATATCCGTTTGCTATCGGAATGGCTAGTGCGGGCGAATGAACTAAACTACGTCCTGCAATGGTGTGTCCTTGCGAGAAAACAGTCAAAACATCTGTAATAATATGAATCGTAGGAACAGAGTTCACGCGCACTTTGGCAGAAATTGTACCCAATGTATTCGTTATTTTACGAATATTATTCGGAGTTGGTCCAGTCATTCCGCCAAAACCACCTACGTGAAACTGAAAATTTTTCGCAGGAGTTGTTGCCATGGCTGAAGTTCCTTCCATCTTAAAAAAGATATATCCAGAGTTCCAAGACCAGTACATTTTGTCCTCTTGCGCTAGGTCTAGCACGCCCGTTCTTTGACTAATATCGGCGACACTTCGCGCACTATCTACCCCAATTATATATGAAATAGATGTATAATCTCCGGCAGGAACATCTTTGAGCGTCAGCTTCAATGATGTCGGGTCTTCTTCACGAACGAGGAAATAATCATTCGGAAATTTCACCTCCGTTCCATCTGCTTTTTTTAAAGAAATATTGCTTACATAGTAATTCAATTTCGTGATGGTGAAATCTTCATTTGCCTGATTCTTGAATGATTTTGTGTTGAGCAATAATTTTTGTCCACCCACAAAATTCTCAAATTCGATGATAACATTATTTTTATCGTCGGGATTGATTGCATCAGCATCTTGGCAACTCCAAACGAAAATAGAAAGAAAAAGAAGAACTGAAATACTTGAAAATATATGTTTCATTGGTAAAATTCAATTTAAAATAAGAATAAAAAGATACTTGGATTCTGTGTAAAGACAGAACCGACTGAAAACTAAAGACACAAATAGACTGCTTACTAAAATGAGTAAGAATGAATTTTGTGATTAAAAAATGAAAATACTGCCTAGATATTACCTTGATAAAAAAGTAAACGGAGAAAATTTAGGCAACAAAGCAAGAAGAATTTTGGGGAGGATGGAAAATGGATTGCCCGCGTGTTGAAGGAAATTGGGCATGGTAAACGAAGTTAGCTTGTTCCTCTGCGAGAACAATAAAATCACCCGTTGTAAAACAGAAAGGCGTAGTTAATTCGACGGTTTCCAGCGAAAAAAGTTCGGAGATGAACTGGTTCGTTGCACGTTGTTCGTCTTGTGCTTGCGCTTGTTGAAGGCGCTGAGACAAGTAGCATTTTCCGTCGCAATGTAGTTCAGGTCGCTCTTTGTTTACACAATAATTTTGGATGATGTATTCCTTTCGCAGTTCGTAGTCAAGGAACAAGATAGGACTTACCAAGACCTTCAAGAAGAGAAGGGCTGTAAGTACGAGGGCTCCTGTTTGAGTACTTGTTTGCAAAAGACAACTGAATTTGTTTGAAACACAAAGGTCAATACCAAAATCTTTCCATCCAAATTTACGATGGGTATTTTCATGTATATCCCTTTTAAAAATCAACGATTGGAGACGTATTTGGGCATTAAACAAAAATAGTCGCCTATAAAATGGGCGACTATTCGATTACTAACCTCCTAAATCAAAACTTTATTTTCCTAACGATTTGTGGTTGAATACTGGCAATAACCGACATTAGTTGGATTTTTTGCCATTGATTTAAAGTCCTCCGCCGAGTCTATCGAACAAAGTCAGAGAGAATTTTCATTTGATGTTTCTTCAATATACGCCGTAGCGAAAAACATGCATAAAATCCAACAAAGAATGAGTTACATTTCACAGTCATTCTTATTTTCGGAAATTGAATGAATATTTCAACTGCTCAAATTTTTGAATGTATTCTGCCGGGACAGGGCATTCGGGAGAATCGCTGGCTTGTTTTTCAAAAACAATAGGTTTCACGTCTATACCCATCTCTTCGATTCCTGATATAAGATTTTCTGGTGTTACAACTTCTCTTTCAAAGAAAATACTGAATTTCTTACTTTCCTCACTCGTTTGAACTGCCCTAACACCAGGTACTCCACCTAGAAAAAGACTTAGATTTTGTAAGTCCTTTTCAGAAGGCTCGTCTGCTACCTCAACAACAATCATGTGTATAGTTTTAGCTTGTGCAGGTTTACTTTCCGCGTTGGCATAGATTAGAAAAACGCCAAATAAACCTAAAAATAGGTATCCTGTTATTTGAATTACTCTTCTTATCATCTTCTTGCTTTTTGGGAACGTTTACTTATAAAAGATACGCATGTAAAGGAAGTTTAGATTTTTTTCGTATAAAAAAACGACTAATTCGACATGATTGTGCGAATTAGTCGTTTTATGAGATTATTTTAACTCGCCTATTTTCGTTTAAAAAGCGGCACGGTGCTACATGGTTCCCCAAACATAAGGCTCTTTACATAAGGGAAAAGTCGTTGCGTTACCTCGCTATAAACAGCCGACGGAACGGTAACTTTACTACAGCCTTTGACGACAACACGGGTGTTTTCAAAGGAAGAAAAGTCTATTTTTTGCAGTTCATTCAAAAAAATACGTTCTTCCAGACTTTCTACATCTCCTATATGCACCAATCGTGCATGAGGTTGCAGATGAAGGGTCAAAAGCATGAATGCCCATTGCGGAATAATAGCGTCTTCAGAGCAGATAACCGCCACGTATTTATCTTTGTAAACAGACCAATCGTTCTCTTTCAAAAATTGTCTAAACTCTTTTTCTTTCAAGATGAGCCCCATGAACAAATTGTCTTTCAAGTCATAGACGACACGCTCACCGGGAGGATATATGTCTTCGAGGTTAAAGGTAATCAGCCCACTTGCTGCTACTTTATTTATAATTTCTTCTTCCATTTTGATTTCGGTTTATACGTAGAGGAACAGATGAAAAAATTAAAAAGTTTGGTTCTTCCTAGAAACTGTTCCCTATTTGAGTTTGGGGTTGTTTTGATGTCGATATAAATCTCGTTTTGTCTTTTTTTCAAGATTTTTGGTTAATGCCTCTGTCAAATCGATGCCCGTTTGATTAGCAAGGCAAATTAAAACAAAAAGAACATCAGCCATTTCATCTCCCAAATCTTTGTTTTTATCGGACTCTTTTTCTGACTGCTCGCCGTATCTTCTAGCCATAATTCGGGCTACCTCTCCTACTTCTTCCATAAGCATGGCAGTATTCGTTAACTCGTTAAAATACCGAACGCCAATGGTTTGAATCCATTCATCAACAATTTTCTGTGCTTCTTCAATCGTCATTTTATATCCATTAAAAAGGGGCATTTGTAGAAAATGCCCCTAAAATTAGAAAAATTAATTATCTCTTAATTTATTCGAAAATATCGGTAATTCCGCCTAGTACAGAGCCACTTTCTCTGCGGGCATTGCTGCTATAAGGCGATAGACGTTGGATTAATTTCGAAATAGGAAGTGATTGAATCCAAACTTTTCCTGTTCCTTGCAATGTAGCTAAAAAGAGTCCTTCTCCGCCAAATACCATAGATTTTAAGCCACCTGAGCGCTGTATATCAAAATTAATTTGGGGTTCAAAAGCAACGACACAACCTGTATCCACGCGGAGAGTTTCGTTGTTCAAGTAGCGTTCAATCACAACACCACCAGAGTGAATAAAAGCGTTGCCATCTCCTTGAATTTTTTGAAGGATGAAACCCTCACCACCAAATAAACCTGCACCAATTTTTTGGTTAAAGTGAATCGACATGCGCGTTCCCATCGCAGCGCATAAGAACGAATCTTTCTGTACAATGAGTGTATTTTGGTAAATTTGACCTAGATTTACGGGAATAATTGTCCCTGGATAAGGCGCTGCAAATGCTACCTTTCGTTTGCCATATCCTCTGTTAGTGAAGTGCGTCATAAATAGGGATTCGCCCGTCAGTACACGTGTTCCTGCTTGAAAAATTTTCCCTAAAATACTTTGGTTTGCCTCCGACCCATCACCCATTTTGGTTTCAAAGACAATCCCATCTTCCATATAAAGCATAGAACCTGCCTCGGCGATGACAGTCTCGTTGGGGTCAAGTTCGACTTCTACAACTTGGATGTCTTCCCCTATAATTTTGTAATCAATTTCGTGACTTCTCATAGATAGTTCAATATATTAATGTTCGTAATTATTTCTCTAGTTCTTCGTTCGTCTCTTCGTCTGGTGTACGATTCCGGAGTTTTTTGTCGTCCACTTTTTCATTCAGGAAAGCATTAATTTTATCAATATCATAAGACATTTGAATTTCACCGAACGAATTTATCGCAATTTCGAAACCATCTAAGTCTTTGTGAACACGTGGTTTTTCTGTATTTTTTGCCATTTTTTTATCTATTTTAATTTAAAATTAAGGGAAGTACTTTTGAAATACAAGACTTTTTTTTGAGCGGTTTTGTACGTGGATAAGCATAAAAAAAGTCAATCTGATTTAGATTGACTTTTTTTAAGAACGAATGGATTAACGCGTTATCCAAGAAAACTCATATTCTAATTGCGGCACTTTTGTTCGTTCGGCAACTCTTTTAAGTCTATTTGGTAGCGCCATGAGGTAATCTCTTCCTTTCTCTGCGGCCTCGTTAAGTCCCGTGAGGCTTTCAATCTTCCATTCTTCAAGTAAGTCCTCTAAAATTTGGATATAATCTTGGGTAGTATAAACACCAAGACGCTGAGCAGCATCTGAGAAATGGGAGAAAGTCTGGCTCATTGAAATCCCAGATTCGCGCAAGAAATGGGCAGGCATGACAATTTTTTTACGCATCATATCTTCCAGAGCGAGCATCATTTCGGAAGGATCAACTTCAAAGATTTTAGCTACAAATGTTTTGTATGCTTTGGCATGGCGCATTTCGTCGGCGGCAATCAGACCACAAATTTTAGATAAATGCGCATTTCCAAAACTTTTTGAGAGAGTCGCTGTACGTCTGTGCGAGATATTCGTCGCTAATTCTTGGAAAGACGTATAGACAAAATTTCTGTAAGGGTCTACCCCGGTACCAATGTCGAAACCATCTGCAATAAGGTATTGTGTTGAGGTTTCCATGGCGCGCATATTAACACGACCGGACAAATAAAGATATTTATTTAGTAAATCTCCGTGTCTATTTTCTTCAGCAGACCACCAGCGAACCCATTTGCTCCAGCCTGCGGGTTCTTGTTGGCTCACGCCTTCCACACCCATCAGCCAAGCTTCATAAGTAGGCAGGGCTTCTTCTGTAATTGTATCTCCTACGAGTACAGCCATGTAGTCATACGGAAGCTCACGGCAGGACTCTTGCAGAAGTTTTACTTCTTGGAAGAAATTCTCAGAGGTAGCATCTGGAAGTAAATCCTGCGGCTGCCAGTTGGTATCAATTGGTTTTAAGAACTCATCAACGAAGGAATCAATTTTTTCGCCGATAAACTTCATTACTTCTAAACGTGAGGAAGGTAAAATCATAACTAGAAATATAAAAAAAGTGGTTTTTCTTGAGTATTCGGAAAACAAATATATAGATAAAAGCAATAGGTTTTCTAAAATTAATTGACGTGCAACTCACTTTAGCGATGTTTTCCATCCATTTTGAGACACTTTCCTGCAAAACATGCCTTTTGTGGCATTTATTGGGTAATTTTGCACGTAAACTATCTTTATTTTGCTATTTTTCAATGAAAAAGATAATTAATTATTTACTCAGTGCTATTTTTTTACTGTATTTTGGAATTGTTCTCGTACTTTTTCATGTCATTCAAGTAATTTGTTTCGAACTACTTGGAAAAAAAGCCCACCAAAAATCTGTCAATGCACTTAATTTTTTCCTTGTGTATGGCTTGTATTTAACGGGTACAATTCCTCGCTTTACGCAATCTACCCCATTACCAACAAACCGTCCACTCATTTTTGTTGCCAATCATCAAAGTACATTTGATATTCCTGGGATTATTTGGTTTCTACGTAAATACACGCCATTGTTTGTTTCAAAAATTGAACTTGCCAAAGGTATTCCAAGTATTTCTTATAATTTGCGTGTTGGTGGAGCAGCCTTAATTGATCGAAAAGATGGAAAAAGGGCCATTATTGAAATTGCAAGATTGGGTAAATACATCAAAGAAAATAATTTTTCAGCAGCCATTTTCCCTGAAGGTACACGAACTAAAACAGGACAAATGAAACCCTTTCAAGTGGGTGGTTTAGCGACATTAGTGAAAAAAGCAGATAATGCGCTTATCGTACCTATTGCTATAAATGGATCGTGGGAGTTTAATCCCAAGGGTATATTTCCTCTTCAAGCCTTTTCAAAAATTTCGTGGGTAACACTGGCACCCATCGAACCTAAAGAACATACACCGGAGTCACTTACGGCAGCAGCTGAAGAGCAAATCCGTGCATTTTTAGCATTATCCTGAGGAATATCTTATTCTTCGTTTTAAACAATTATGTACCTTTGCGTACCAAAATTCACTTAAAATCAGTCATTAACTCCTAGAAAATACATGTTAAGAACACATACTTGTGGTGAGCTCAGACTCTCCCATCAAAACGAAACGGTCACACTTTCTGGCTGGGTACAGCGAACGCGTGACAAGGGGGGTATGATTTGGTTAGACCTTCGTGACAGATATGGAATCACGCAATTGCGTTTTGAAGAAGGCCAAACAGCTCCTGAATTAATGGAAAAAGTGCGTTCGTTGGGGCGCGAATTTGTCATTCAGGCAACAGGTGTTGTGATTGAACGAATGTCAAAAAACGATAAAATCCCTACAGGAGAAATCGAGGTAAATGTAACTGATTTGTCCATTTTAAATCCAGCTAAACTCCCTCCTTTCCTCATAGAAAACGATACTGACGGCGGCGATGACGTTCGTATGAAGTACCGTTACCTCGATTTAAGGAGAGAGGTTGTTCGTCAAAATTTGATTTTACGTCACAAAGTAGCGCAGCAAACGCGTATCTACATGGATGCGCAAGAATTTATTGAAGTTGAAACACCTGTTTTGATTAAATCTACCCCAGAAGGTGCGCGTGACTTTGTTGTTCCAAGCCGAATGAATCCGGGTGAGTTTTATGCTCTACCCCAATCTCCTCAAACATTCAAACAACTCCTCATGGTATCTGGGTTTGACAGATATTACCAGATTGTGAAGTGTTTCCGTGACGAAGATTTGCGAGCAGATCGCCAACCAGAGTTTACACAAATCGACTGTGAGATGTCTTTTGTTGAACAAGAAGACATTTTAACTATGTTTGAGGGGCTCATCCGCCATTTATTCCAGACGGTGAAAAATAGAGAACTCCCTGAAGTTCCACGTATGACGTATGCCGATGCGATGCGTTTGTATGGTTCAGATAAGCCTGATATTCGCTTCGGAATGCAATTTGTTGAACTTACTGACTTAACAAAAGGCAGAGGATTCCCAGTTTTTGACGAAGCTGAACTTGTCGTTGGTATTTGTGCATCTGGATGTGCTTCTTACACACGGAAACAAATAGATGAGCTAACAGATTGGGTAAAACGCCCACAAATTGGCGCAAAAGGATTGATTTATGCGCGTGTAAATGAGGACGGTAGCGTTAAATCATCGGTGGATAAGTTTTTTAGCCCCGAAGAATTACAAGAAATCGCTGCTCGATTCCATGCGCAACCAGGCGATTTGCTTTTGATTTTGGCTGGTGAAAGCAACAAAGCTAGAAAACAGTTGAACGAATTACGTCTGGAAATGGGTACACGATTAGGACTTAGAAACCCAGATGATTACAAGGTACTTTGGGTTATTGACTTCCCACTTTTGGAGTATGGCGAAGAAGAGGACAGATGGTTTGCGATGCACCATCCGTTTACAAGTCCAAAACCTGAGGATATTCCTTTGCTTTCCTCAGACCCTGGAAAGGTACGTGCCAATGCGTATGACTTGGTTATTAATGGAACGGAAGTAGGCGGTGGTTCAGTCCGGATTTTCCAACGTGAACTTCAGCAGCAAATGTTTGGTGTGCTCGGTTTTACTGAGGAAGAGGCCAAAAAACAATTTGGTTTCTTATTAGAAGCATTTGAATACGGTGCCCCGCCACATGCTGGTATCGCCTTTGGATTTGATAGACTTTGTTCTCTTTTTGGTGGAGCGGATACTATTCGTGATTTCATTGCTTTCCCTAAAAACAACAGTGGACGCGATGTAATGATTGATTCTCCTTCGACCATCTCGGATGCTCAACTTAAAGAATTACATATTTCTACCAAATAAGCGAGAAATCGTACGAATGAAAAAAGGCTACTTCGTTTGAAGTAGCCTTTTTTCATTCATTGATGGATTATTTATTTATTCCAAGAATGTAGATTTCAGTTCTTCTATTTTTGGCATGTTCTTCTTCGGAACAATTCACGCCATCGGAACAACCATTCACTGGTTTTGTCTCACCGTACCCTTTGTATTCAACTCGTGCACGGCTTATCCCTCTTTTGAAAAGGTAATTTGCAGATGTTAAAGCGCGATTATCTGATAACGTTTGGTTAAATTCAGTTGAAGAACGGCTATCTGTATGCGAACTTAATTCTACTTTCATATCTGGATATCTACGCATTATGTTGACTAATTTATCCAACTCGGCAATTCCAGCTGGTTTTAGTGCGTATTTCCCGTAATCAAAATAGAGATTTTCGATTGTGATGATATCACCTTGCTCAAATACTTCAATATTTCCAGCTCCAGGTCGCAACGTATTACAGTCCACTTTATTTAGCTCAATCATACGCGAGGCCATGTTCGCAACCTTCGTCTCAATAGTATAGGAACATCCTTCGATTGCTTCGAAAGAATAAAGGCCTCGCTCGTCGGTATTTCCTGAAATAACAGAACCATTACAGAGATTAGTAATGATGAGGGCTGCATTTTTAACCGGTTTTCCACCTGTTTGAGTTAAGATTTGACCTGAAACAATACACTTTTTCGTATTCAAATTTGTATCTCTTCCACCTAGTTGATTTGTAGAAGATTTTTCATTTACAAGTGGAATTTCAATTCTATTGACTTGCAGTTCACAGTCAGTTGTTGGTGTAGAAATTGTTTTATCTGTGTATCCGACAGCAGAAACAATAATTGAGACTGTCTCAGCTTGTGGGAAGTCTTGTACCGTCAAGCTACCATCTGCTTTTGTTTTCGCCTGAATTAACTCTCCTTTTACGTTCCGATACGAAACAGAGGCATTTGCGATAGGTAATTTTGTATCTGCATCGTAGACCGATAAAACAAAAGTACAACCTTCTTTTAATTCACAAGTTCGGTCAAACGAATAAATATCATCATCATCTCCACCTCTTTTTCTATTCGAGCTAAAATAACCTTTTTTCCGGCTGGCGTCTGTGATAAGACCAAAATCATCTTTTTCAGAATTTATTGGTTTACCCAAATTTGAAACGCTCGAACGAGGCGTAAATTCATTCATTTTTACATAGAATAAATCTAGTCCACCCAATCCTGGATGCCCTGTTGAGGAGAAATACAAGTCTCCGTTGGGGTCAAGATAAGGGAATAATTCGTTGCCACTTGTATTGATTTCTTTTCCTAGATTGATGGGCGCAGACCAATTTGTGCCATCGTATTTGGATGCATATAAATCAGTGCCACCAAATCCTCCGGGCATATCGGAGGCAAAAACGAGATAGGTATCATCTGGGCTAAGTGTTGGGTGACCCACAGAATATTCGTCACTATTAAAGGGTAACTCTTGAATTTCAGACCAGCCAGAGCCTTTGGCTTTGGCTGAATAAACCTTTAATTTATTAATACTATCAGAACTTTTACGTGCTTTTCCGTTCAGGAAGTTATTACGAGTAAATATTACTTGAGAACCATCTTTGAAAAACGCTGCAGGTCCTTCGTGGTATTTAGAGTTCAAATTACTGGCGAAGGGGTCAACGTCTGTTTCACTTTTAGTGCCATAACTACCACTTGTCCCAATATTTCCAGAGCCAAAAACCCCCAATGTTTTGGAGTCATTCGGAGAGTTCGAAACGTATTGGTCACTACCGACAAACCCAACACTAGGTTTCGTTGGTTTCAATGTTGTTTCGCCCGAACCTAAACTTGCCACTTGTCCGTCACCTAATGTTGATACATTATCGAGATGATATAAATCTAAGAAAGGCGTATCGTTCCAAGCAAAAACACGGCGAACCGCTGTACCAACTTGTCTATTTGAGACAAATACGAGTCCGTCTTTGTAAAAAGCAGGACTGAAGTCAGAACTCGTTGTATTGATTGTCAGATATTTAACATCATAACAATTCACATTTTTAGCCAATACGGATACATCTTCGTATAAGGCCACAAACTTTTTGGTTGTATTTGGAGAAGAAGACGGCGTAGTTGGCATATTTTTTTCGTATGCTTGGTAATACGTTTGTGCTTCTTTATACTTACCATTTGAGGCAAGAATTTGGGCATAGCGCAGAATTAACTCAGGATCAGCAGGGGTCGTTATATTTGTAACAATTCCTTTTAAAACCCTTTCTGCGTTCACGTAATCTTTCACCTTGTAATAACTATCAGCAAGATTGACTTTGGCTGTTTTCGTTACGTCTGGAGGTAATGTTTTAGTGAGTGCTTTCTCGTAATATTCGATTGCACGCGTAAAACTAAGCCCATTGTAAAATTTCTCGGCTACTTTCACGAGCGACTCTTGTGCCAACACAAGAAGTGAAGACTGCATGAAAAGTAAGATAATAAGTATTCGTTTCTTCATCGGTACACCTTTTATTTTCAACTAAACAACCGCTTTCATTTATTAAAAAAAGCGAGGAGATAGAACTTTATTTTTCTTAAAACCGAACTCATATCTGAGGAGACCTTCGTGTGAAGGTGTTCCCGTGATTGTTTGATTTGTATTGAGACGTGTTCGATTCACATCATACGCATAGCCTAGACGAATTTGAGGAGTAAGCTGTAATTCAATCATACCTACAATCGCATCTAGTGCATCTTGACCTGTCATCATCGCTTGTGATTTTCTACCTGACACACCCAATGAAAACATATCTTTGATCCAAAAGTTAATATTTCCATCAAACCCCAAAGGAGCACCGTTCGTATAACGTACCAAAAGAGACGGTTTTACTTTAAATGAACCCTGACCAACGACAAATCCCATCATAGCATAGTAATGCCTTCTTGTTCGAATATCTGTTTCGGTTTCAACGGTTGTAAATTGATTCAATTTGGTTTCGATAATTTGAGGAACAGAAAAGCTAAAATAACTTTTGGCATTGCTAATATACAAACCTCCACCAATATTTGGATACATTCGATTAATGTCATTCGCACCACTGAATACAGGATCTGAACCCCCATTCACAACATTACTAAGACGCCAGTTTACGTTGGTCATCGAGCCTTGAACACCCAAAGATAGAGTAGTTTTTTCTCCAACCTTTACTTTGTATGCATAAGAAAGAGAAGCCCCTGTATTTTTTGCATGACCAATCGCATCGTTATACGCTTGCAAACCTATACCCATTTTTTCATTTTTGAATGGAGCATCCATTGTGAATGAATACGTCGTAGGAGCACCTGGCACACCTACCCATTGATATCGACCAATGGTAGAAATACTCAAAACATCTCTATTTCCAGCATAGGCAGGATTTATAGCCAATGTATTGAACATATACTGGGAGTATAAAACTTCTTGCTGGGCTTGCACTTTATAGTGAAATGAAAGGAGAATAATCCCCACTATATTGAACCAGACTTTTCGTTGATTTCTTTTCATATTAATCTATCGTTAAACCAATCTTTTGGGACATTTTTGAGGCTAGGTAGCGCAAACGAGTTAGGCTACCTAGCATTCATTTATCGTGCAATGGTGATGAAATTGAACCTTATCTCTCCGTTTAGAACTGACTGAACAGGACTTTCGATGCTGTAATAATATGTACCATCGGGAACACCACCTGTAGAGAAGAACAACCCTCTATTCGCCACGCCATTCCAACCCGTATTTGGGTCAGGGAAATCGCGTCTGTAATTATCTGATTCAAAAACTAGTTGCCCCCATCTTGTATAAATCCGGACGCGTAACTCGTCACTTTCAGTAATTCCGGTAATGATTAATTCATCGTTGATTAAATCACCATTCGGAGACATCGCATCGGAGACAATCACTACCCCACCTGGGTTTGTATTGGATGCTTCGATGGTAATTGGCGTTGCCAAGTTATTATTTCCTGGATTTCCATCACCGTCTGGGTCTGGGTCAAGTCCTGCGAAGGACAAGTCTGTCAAGACCAGTGTATCAGCTATCGCAGCTCCCACTATAAGATTTCTGTAAGTTACATTTGAGGTCGTAAAGTTTCTGACTTTTACGATGAATCGAAGCGTATCAGAAGCATTTGTCGCAAGTGAACTACTATCCGCTACCAACAAGTTCGTATCATTCACACCATCAAATGCCTTATTAGCCACTAAAGTTGAACCAGTACGAACAAGAGGTTTCACGAATAAACTGAAGTTCGCCGTATTACCAAAGGTTGCTACTAAGTCATCCGCCAATTGTACAGCGCGCATCGGAACCGTCCCGTAGTTTTTGACAACTACATTATACGTTACATCGAAACTACCATCCACGTTACGAATCGGATTCAAGACTGCCTGTTTCGCGATACCTAATTTCGTATTAAACTCGGGAAGCAAAGGTTCTCCTAAATCAAATTGCGTTGGAGTACTGTTATTTCTCGGATTTCCGTCTATATCTGGGTCTGGGTTTATACCATCTGTAGATACATCATCAACCGTTGTAGTTCCAACTATACCAGATACAAGTGCCGTATTACTAAAAATACTCTGGTTTGATGTTCCTCTATCGATGCGTACATTTAACCGCACAACTCGTGTGGATTGACCCGGAAGAACACTTGTAGAATCTACCAATAACTCTATCAAGTTACCTTTCCCAGTAAATGCTGTATTCACAGTCAATCCATTGTCAGCTGTGATTGATGTTTGCTCGATGAGCACATTATCACCAAATACTTCAGCAAGATTATCTTCTAATTGAACATTTCTAATCTCAGTTGTACCATAATTTTTTAGATAGAAATTAAAATTGATTGAGAAACGTGTTCCTGCGCTATCTAATTTATTGACCTCTCCAAGTTCTTTGGATAGACCTATCAAGGCATTTGGTAAAGTGGTCAAATTCACTACTGTAGGAATGCTTCCTACTGGATTAGGATCAACTCCATCATTTGACACATCTTGGACGAGTTCACTCAAAACATTTCGGGCAGTAACCAAAATATTGTTAACAAATGGCCCGGTACTTCCATTCTCAACAATTCGTACTTTCCAAGTAACTGTATCGACTTTCCCTGGAGCTAAAGTACTACTCGGAAGCAACATACATGACTTATCAAATCCGTTGAATGTTGTATCCGCACGTAACTGGCTACCTGCATTTACACTTGGTTTTTGAAGGATAGAGGCAACCGCAGGACTTTTAAATGTTGTGGAGAGTGTGTCACACAATTGTACATTACTTAACGATTCAATACCGCAGTTCTTAATGATTGCTTTATACGTTACGACAGAAATATTATTTGGTAATCTTTCAGTTTGGGCAGAGAGAGCAAGTCCGATACATGCAGTATTTACAGGTGGATTTACGTCGTTTGTGATAGTTAATGGAGTTGGATTTGTACCAACAGCATCTGGATTAAAACCAACATTCGAACGTACTTGAACAGATTGCGAAATGCCAGAAGAAGGGGTTCCAGTAGCTGTAGCAATGGTTTGGGTTAAGAATTCCTTCAAATTACCTGGACAAACTCGTACGGTATAGCGAATTGTATCTGTACGTCCTACTGCCAATGAACCTGTCGGGAAAAGGAGTCGTGCATCACTTCCACCATTAAAACTTGTATTGATAACAAGATTACTTCCTGCGTTCAATGTTGGTGCTTTTACCACTGTAAATGTAGCTGGAAGAGCAAACGATTTTTGCAGAGAATCCACTAAGCCAACATTGGTAAGTAATACTGTTCCTCTGTTTTTCAAGAGTGCTTGGTAAGTTATATCCACACAATCATTACCAACGCGTGTCGTATCAGTGATTGCAAGAGCCGAGCCAAGGCTAATGACCGAACACGTAGCACATGAAACTGTAACGGATGCTCTGTTATTTGAAAGTATTGGATCAGTTTGAGAAACCAAAGTTACCACTGCTTCTTGTACAACAGGTAATTGTGCCAGATGTACTACTTGGAAACGGAATACGCGAGAAGAATCTTTCGGTAAATTTAAAATACGGGCTGATAGATTATTACCTGCTAGGGTTAATCCATCCAAACCAATCACGGTTCCAGAACCACTTGGTATAGTACTCAGTACATCAATTATTCGGGCAATTCCTGGACCATTGTTTGTCACACGAATTGTATAAGTTAACGTATCTCCGATAGATGGGGCAATACTACTTGCTGTAATTGCTACAGCAATGTCTGCCTTGGCAGTGTCTGTTGTAATGGTACATTCGTCTATTGCTACCACCACTCGGCTTCCTTCACTTAGACAACCTGTCGTCGCACGTTCAAAGATAAAATACGTTCCTGCACCCACACTAGTTACTGAGCTAACAGCTGGAGAGTTTGGTTGAGCGCCTGTTAAATAAACGAAACTACCATTTGGAGAAGAAGGTGTACTCGTAAGCGCTGTTGTTAAATTAGCTGTCGTAGCTGGACATATATTTTTGATGTCACGAACAGAAGGTTTCGCGATTGCTGCACTAATTGTCAAGGTTATCGAATTCGAAGGTGTACTTTGACATGTAGTAGTTGCACAGATAGCTGTATAAGAAGTCTGCGAAGTTGGTGAAACAATAATCGAAGCACCCGTTTGTCCGTCAGACCATCGAACAGTTCCTGCGCAATTTGAAGCAGTTAATGTAATGGAACTTCCCACACATACAACTGTTGATGAAGCCGTAATTGTCGGTGCAGCTGGAGCACCAACATTTAAGGTTGCATTTGTTGCTGTACTTTCACAAGAACCTATTTTACAAGTAGCTGAAACCACCGTATTGGTCGTCGGTCTTACTACAATGGAAGCTCCAGTTTCACCCGTTGACCATGTAATGAGACCGTTACATCCTGTAGCTGTTAAATTAACTTGATCTCCTGAACATACAGTTGCATTGGTAATATTTAATGTTGGTGCAGTTGGTTGAGAGGTAACCGAAACAGTTATTCCATTAGAAATTGCACTTAAGCAACTATTTGTAGCACGGCATTGCGCAGTATAAGTCGTTGTTGCTGTCGGAGAAACAGTAATTGTAGCACCCGTCTGACCTGTTGACCACACCACTTCACCAGCACACGACGTAGCCGAAAGTGTTAAAATTGAGCCTGCACAGATGCTCGTGCTTGTTGCAGAAATAACCGGCGGGGTTCCCGTTGCAACAAGAATTTGTTTTGTATCTGTACCTATACAACCTTCAACTGTACAACTCAACGTATAAGATGAAGTGACGGCTGGTTTTACACGGATACTTACTTCTAATGAACCCGTGCTCCAACGAATCGTTCCTGCACAATTTGTAGCAGTAAGAGTCACGCTATCCGCACCACAAATTACTTCACTAGATACAACGATTTTTGGAGAGGGTGTTAAAATCTGAATCGTAACAGGTGTTGTCGATGGGCTTGTGCAACCATTTACAGTACATGTTGCTGAATAGGCAGTTGTAACAGTCGGCTTCACAGCCATGATATTGCCTACAAAACCCGTTGACCAAGTGACTGTTCCAGCGCAATTATTGGCTGTGAAGACAACTTCATCTCCTGCACAAATCCGCTCAGAACCACAACCACATGATACAAATGGGGGGCTCGGTAAAGGTTGAACCGTAATTACTTTTTGTGCTGTATTGGTGCAACTATTCACCGTACATGTTGCGGTGTAAGTCGTAGAAGTGGTAGGTGAAACTTGGACACTTGCTCCGGTTTGTCCCGTTGACCAACGAATCGTTCCAGCACAATTCGCCGCAGTCAGTATAATAGACTCTCCAGTACACACATTTTCTTTTGAAGACGTAATGACCGGCGCAGCGATTGGAGGTGTTACTTGAATTACAGTGCTCGCCTCCGCAGTACATCCAGAAAGAGTACAAGAAACAGTATAAGTCGTAGTGGAAGCTGGTGAAACCGTAATAGAACCTGTTGTTGCACCTGTATTCCAGCGCAGTGTACCCTCACAGCCAGATGCAACCAGAGTAACCGTTTCGCCTATACAAATCGTAGGTTTCGAACTAACAATCTGTACAGCTGGTCGGACTGGTGTCAATGTAATAGGCGTTGAAGAAGGACTAACACATCCATTTATGGTACAAATTGCCGAATACGTAGTCACTACAGTAGGTGAAACGGACAGCGTATTTCCTGTTGCACCCGTTGACCAAGTAACCGTCCCTGTGCAATTCGTCGCACTAAGTACAATAGTTTCGCCTACACAAAGTGTATTTTTTTCTGCTTGAATAAGTGGTGCAGTTGGTGTCGGCTTCACAATAATCTGTTTCGTAGCAGAAGATGTACAAACACCAACGGTACAAGTAGCTGTATAAGTAGTTAAAATTAATGGAGAAACTTGAATACTAGCACCCGTTTGTCCTGTTGACCAACGAATCGTTCCACCTGTACAACCGTTTGCAGTTAATGTTGCGGCTGTACCTGCACATATTTCATCGGCAGTAGAAACTATAGTTATTGGAAAAGGCTCAGTAATCGTGATAGTTACGGCGTTCGAAGCTGTACTTATACAAGAGCCAACTGTACACGTAGCCGTGTAAGTTCTTGTTGTAGTTGAACTAACCGTGATGCTCGCCCCTGTTTGTCCCGTTGACCAATTCACTACTCCTGTACAATTCGTAGCAGTCAATACTATATTTTCATTCGCACATGCGGTTGTCTTTGCCGCTGCAATCTGAACAGCTGGCCGGACTGGTGTCAATGTAATTGGCGTTGAAGAAGGACTAACACATCCATTTATAGTACAAGTTGCCGAATACGTAGTCACTACAGTAGGTGAAACGGACAACGTATTTCCTGTTGCACCCGTTGACCAAGTAACCGTCCCTGTGCAATTCGTCGCACTAAGTACAATAGTTTCGCCTACACAAAGTGTATTTTTTGCTGCTTGAATAAGTGGTGCGGTTGGTGTCGGCTTCACAATAATCTGTTTCGTAGCAGAAGATGTACAAACACCAACGGTACAAGTAGCTGTATAAGTAGTTGTGACTGTTGGGGAAACCTGAATACTCGCGCCTGTTTGTCCCGTTGACCAACTAATGCTTCCACCTGTACAACCGTTTGCAGTTAATGTTGCGGCTGTACCAGCACATATTTCATCAGCCGTAGAAACTATAGTTATTGGGAAAGGCTCAGTAATCGTGATAGTTACGGCGTTCGAAGCTGTACTTATACAAGAGCCAACTGTACACGTAGCCGTGTAAGTTCTTGTTGTAGTTGAACTAACCGTGATGCTTGCTCCTGTTTGCCCTGTTGACCAATTAATCACTCCTGTACAATTCGTAGCAGTTAAAGTTATACTCTCATTCGCACACGCAGTTGTCTTTGTTGCAGCAAGAGTTGGTGCATTCGGGCGAACCCCTCGTGTAATTGTAATTGTATTTGAGATACCACTTTCACAACCACCTACTTTACAAGTAGCTGTATAATTTGTTGTTGTTTGAGGAGACACTTGAATCGATGAGCCAAGTTGACCATTAGACCAAGTGATAATTCCCGCGCAATTCGATGCTGTTAAAATAGCAACATCCGTGGGGTCACAGAGCATCGTTCTATTTGCCTGAATCGTAGGAGCTAATGGATTGCTTACAACAATACTAATGGGGTTCGATAAAGCGCCCACACAAATTGGGCTAACTACACAAGAAGCAGTATAAATAGTTGTAATCGATGGTGTTACTGTTATCGTCGCACCTGTTTGACCATTTGACCACGTAATCGTTCCGGCACAAGAACCTGAAGCCGTCAACGTTGTAGATTGGCCTGGACAAATGAATGGATTTGAACAAGAAATCAGCAACTGTCCTATATTACATGTTGTACCACCACCCACTGTTATGCTAACTGTATCGTCATCATCTTCTGTAGTACTTTGGTTTCCAGGCGTTGAGTCAGGATCATTTTGATTTACACGTAATACTTCTGTATAATTTGTTAATACTCCTGTTGCCCCTACACCTGCTAAAATCTGAATAGTTTTAACTGTTCCAGCAGGTATCGTACCTAAACCAAAATCTAATCGCTGTACGCTCTGCTCAACACTCGTTGCACCAGTAGAACCAATAAAAACGACACCAGTTGGAAGAATATCACGGATAAAAACGCCCGTTGCATCACTTGGACCATCATTTCTTACCGTAATCAAATAGGTAACAGTTGTATTCAGTGCAGGGTTAGAGAAATTGACCGTTGTTGTTAAACTTAAATCGGCTAATCCTGTAGGTTGCTGTACAACAGTAACGAGAAAGGCTGCATCATCATCTTCCTTAATTGTAGGTCCGTTGTTTGGAGTAGAATCCGAATCTCTTTGATCTACCCTAGTCACCTGCACAAAATTGATGGGACTTCCGACTGAAGTAGCTCTAGCCACATACGTAAAAGTGGCTGTTTGTCCAACGCCCAATGAAGCAACGGTAGCCCGCAAACGTGTTGTTGACAAAGCAACAAACTGGGAACTAGACACAAATTGTATTTGTGTCGGTAGAATATCTTCTACTTCAATATTTGTAGCTGTAGTAGCTCCATCATTTCGTAAAGTGATCGTATAAGTAATTAAATCGTTTACATTAGCAACCGTCTTATCTGCTGTTTTTATTAAGCTTAAGTCAATTGTTGATGTACAAGATTTTTCTGTAACGACTAAAATCGCAGGATTACTCACGCATCCAGCAGTAGATGTTTCAAATAAGTAATATGTTCCAGCACCTACAGAGGTGGGGGTAGCAACTAAAGCAGAAGTAGGCGAAATACCTACACGCCACTGGAACGAACCACCTGTTGTTGATACTGGGTTTAGTATATTTTGAAGTAAATTTACGCGATCTCCTGAACAAATATCCAATGTAGGTGGACAGCTTGGCGTACTTGGAATAGCATTTACAGTGACTGTAAATGCTTGTCTTGCAGATGTACACTCCGCTGGTTTATTTACCAATTCTGCATAATATACAGTTGTCGTTGAAGGTGAAGCATTAAATACTGCACCACTTGCTGTAGTAGCAACCGGACTGCCACCCGTTGGAGTTAAATACCAATTAATTGAACTCCCATTGGTCGCTGTTCCTATTAACGCTGCCGTCTCCCCTACACAAATGGAAGGTTTTACAGAGGAAACCGTTACAAAATCTGTGCAATTCCCCAAAACAACAGAAATGGGGCAACATCCACCCGCTGGACATGCCCCAATTGTAGTTACAAATGTATATTCACCTATTGATCGAATGGTTAATATTCCGTTTGCATCTACTGACGCACCTGTTGTACTTGCGGTAATAGGTTGATTGTCTTTCAACCAAGTTATTGGTCCTGGTGATGCAAAAGCGGGGTCAATACCTACAACAAAAACATCCCCCGTATTGAATGTCAGTGGAACGGATACACAACTTACAGCGAGGTCGTCTTCGCCTAATCGAGTATTGAGAGGAGTAGAATCAGGATCGGGGTTTGAGCTATTAGAAATTTCAGAAATTACATAATGTACTCCTTGTGTAAGGACACGCGCTGTAAGCGTTAACGTCACCGAGTCATTCGCAGCAATCGTTGGAATGGTCCATTGTCCTATTCCAGTAGAAGTGGTAAATGAAAAGGAAGCAGTAGTTGGGCTCACCGAAACATATTCTAAAGCACCAACTGGTAATTTCACCTGAACACCAGCGGCTGTCACATTCGTTGACGAGCTAAAATTCTTTACTGTCATGGTATATATAACCTGCTGACCTACCACCGGCCTTGTCGTATTTACCTTTTGAAAGAGAGATAAATCAGCCGTTGTTTGAGCAATAATTTGTTGTACTGAGACAAAAAATAGGGACAGTAAAAAGAACAAGGTGGTCATCCTTGTTTTTGTTCGTAAAAGTTTGCTTTGCATACTCTTAGCTTAATTGTTTATAAATGGACACGTTAGGATAAGAAAACTTATTGGGTATCTTGCCCTCCTCATCCCCGCATCTTGTTAAAAAGGGGAACAACTTGAAACCTCAATCAAGCCAAAACTGTGCCAAACAAAAATCTTGTTTGCGCTAGATTTCCAAATAAAGAAATTAGTAGGTCGATAATTACAAGTTGAGGGAGGGTCAAACAATTATAAATTATTGTTTGACCCTCCCTCAAAATATACGTATACTCTACTCAAAAAGATGATTTAACTAGAAATCATGACCTAAAGAAAAATGTAAAACTGGTCTTGAAACGACCTTGTCTTCTATCCCCCATGCATAATCAAATCGGATAAAATAACCTAAAATTGTAGTTCTTGCCCCTACTCCATAACCCATTAAAAAAGGATTTTTAAAGTTTGTAACTTCTGCTCGAAACGGATTCGTACCACCACCAATAATTTCTGTATTTAAACTATTTTGTCTCGAAAATGGCCCTTTTGTACCATTCCAAGCTGCGCCAAAATCATCAAAAATAACTAATTGAAGATTTCTCAAGGCATTTGAGACTGCTGCATTTTGAGCCAATAAATCAGCCATAGAAAAACGCAATTCTATATTGGCTAAAACATGATTATGCCCGTACATCTTTCCAAAATTAAATCCACGCAATGACCCTGCAAAATTGTAAAAGGCCAAATCACGTAAATCCAATGGGATACCAATATTTTGGCCTGAATTGGTTTGGACTTGTCTGTTGATCCAGTTTTCTGTTCCCCCTAAAAATGTGTATTTAGGATCTGCCCCTTGTGATAATCCAACCGAGGCCCGCGCTGCCAGCACAACCCCTGGAGCAACTTTTTGATAGCGTCTTAAATCAACCATTAATCGGTCAAATCCTTGGTTTTGTCTGTTCACACTATATTGTCTATCCAAAATCACTTTCATCTTCGTTCCGACTGGAAAATTCACGTAGGGCACTTCCGTATTATCATAAACCCATGCCATAGAAGAACCGAAAAAAGTGGTTTGAAGGATGTCTTTCGTCAAATCGTTGTAATCAACATCTGTAATATTGGCTACACTCAATTTACCCGTTAAGCGCATTTTTTGAGACAAGGGATAAGATGCTTGCGAATAGACGCGCTGATCTAGTACACGACGATTAAAGAACAATGTATTGTTTTCAGGTAAAGAAACCTGTAAAGGTCTGAATAAAAAATGACTCCGAAAATCTACTTGATCCAAAGCAATAGAACGGCGCTCAAAACCGACTCGCCAATCGATTTTCTGTGTCAAATTTTCATAAAATGCTTTGATATCATGGCTTCGAATCGTCGGAGAAACATACAATGATAAGTTAATGATGTGATTTTCTAATAAATCATTCAAAACCAATTGATTTTTCATCCCCAATCTACGGACAGGATCATTCACAAAGGTCGTCACTAAATCTCCTGGAATCAGCATATTTGTAAATGCTTTTGGCGGTCGAACAACCACTTCCTTCGAATCTCCTCCTTCTTTTTTCGTTTCTTGACTTACCTTTGAAGCAACGGGTTGACTCATCTTACCCTTCGTTTGAGCTAAAAACCTTTCTATATTCTTTGCATCAAACGAATAATTATCTGTATCTACCTCTCCCTCTTTTAAGATACCCAAACGCGAGACGGAAGAAGATAATTTTGTCTCTTTGTTTTCCGCTAGTTGAGCTAATTTTACGTCTGGCGGTCCCACTAAATAAAAATTCCTCCACTCTTTTAAAAAAGTCGTGAAGGAAACGCCCAACGTACTTGTTATACTTGATTGCTCTGTCCGGATTATTCGGGTTAAGTTCAATACACTTGATATATTATCTTTCCCGTACCGAACGGCAATATAATTCCAAATCGATGCTCCAATCAATTGAGCATCATCTCCTTCAAGTGTACTTAATTTCTTTTGTTCATTTCTTGCTATCGCAGCAATAACCTGCTCTTTTACCGTTTCATTTGTAAAATCAGTAGCTACATATCCTGAAATTCCTTTCATAAACCACTCTGGTAAGGTCAACATCAAGGAACTTTGTAAAACCTCTTTCAATGACCCTCCAAAAAGCATATCGTATAAAAACAAATCCGTCACTTGCGTCAAAAGCGCTTTGTCAAATGCTTCATCATTGCCTTTAAATGCTATTTGAACTCTAGAGCGTGCGACATTCATGATGCTTCCGTCTAAAGCATTATTGGTCAATAATCCCATGTTGCTTTGTTCCAAATCACGTGGACTTGTATAAATAAACACCTTCATCGCTGAAAAAGGCGTGTATCCTAATATATCTGTGATTCGTTTGTACTCATTTTCAAGCATTTTGGCAGACTTCAAGGCCAAAGGTTCGCCCCCTCTGTAGTAGTTTACCTCAAAATTGGCTGTCCGAACCGTCAACCAGTCAAATCTCTTTGTCTGAATCCTATTGGCACCAAATTCTTCTTCTGTTGCTGAAAAATACCTCTGGGCAGATGCCTCTGTACTCATAAACCCGACGAAAAAGAGAAAGAATAAACGTATTTTTTGCATATCGTATCACGTGTTTGGGTCTTCAATATAACGAGTAATGTCGTTCAATAGTTATTTCTGGATTTAATTCTTTCCCATGCTCTAGATAATCAATAAATTCTTGAATACACCACGGTGCTAAAGAAACCCCTTTTGTACCTAAACCATTGACAATAAATATATTTTCATATTCTGGATGTTTTCCAATAATTGGACGGCGATCTTTCGTAGCTGGACGAACTCCTGCTTGTTGTTGTATAATCTGAAAATCAGCTTCTAAAAAACGTTCTATATTGGTCGTCAAATACGTACGACCATCGGCGGTGGGTTCCCAATCCAACTCATGCCATACATACGTCGCTCCTAGCCGGAAAAGATGATTTCCCAACGGAATCATCCATTTTCCTTGATTGACCATTTTTTCTTCAGGAAATCCCTGCACCTCTGCAATCAAGGTTTCTCCCTTCACAGGATTGAACGGCAACCACGAAAAGTACGGGTTGTCTTTGGCAAAAAAACCTTCACAAAAAATGATTCGTTTGGCTTTCCACGATTTATATTGAACGTACTCCTTGGTCACGTTAAAATCAGAATACGCAAATGTTTCGTCTATCAGTGCATCATTCGCCTCCAAGTCCGCTTTCCAGGCTTGCAAAAAACAAGGTACATCTACCCAACCCGATTGCCGCGTAAGGAGCCCACCTATTTTATTTTTTAGTTGGTTGGTATATTCTATTGGTGTCTCGATTACTGAAAGATACGGAGCTAATGCTGGATTTTCCTCCATTATTTTCAAAAACTGTGCCTGCTGTTTTTCGTTAGCAAAAGGCCTAAATATAGGTACTTGATGCAAAAAACGCACAGAAAGCTCTTGTTCTACCTCAGCATAGTACGAAAGAAGATAAGGAAAAATAATATCAGCCAACCATGTTTTAGCCAAGTGTTTGCCCGTTACCGGATTGAACATTCCACCTGCTACTTGAGAAGAAGACGGCAAGGAGGAATTGGAAATCACTTGTATACTTTTTCCTAGTTTTCTTAATTTATGCGAAGTGATACTCCCAGCAAGTCCTTGGCCAACAATCAAATAATCAAGCATTTCTAGGAATTTCTAAGGGTTGAATGGCACGAACACTATCCGCCCACAAACAGATTTGTTCTACTTGCTCGTCTAGGGTCATGAACGACGTATCTAAAAGTACGGCGTCTTGTGCTTGCCGGAGTGGGCTTTCGGCACGCGTTGTATCAATCAAGTCTCTTTTTTCGATATTATCTAAGATTTCTTGTAAGCCAAGAATCTCTCCTTTTTCAAGTAATTCTTGTTGTCTTCTTTGTGCACGGATGGAGGGCTCTGCCGTCATGAATACTTTGAGTTCTGCATCTGGAAAAACAACCGTTCCGATATCGCGACCATCCATGACTAATCCTCTGCGTTTTCCCATTTTTCGCTGTTGATCCACCATGGCATGACGGACAGCTCCAATGGCACTGACCTCACTGACTAAATTCGCAATGTATAATTTACGAATTTCCTTCTCTACATTTAACCCATTCAAAAAGGTTTCATTTACTCCATCGTCACTGCGTCGAAATTCAATAGTTACTTGGGAAAGTGCTTTTGCTATCTCTTTCGGATTAGTTAGAGCTACATGATTTTGATGAAAATACAATGTAACCGCTCGGTACATAGCCCCCGTATCAATGTACGTAAATCCGAGTTGGCTAGCCACTAACTTGGCTGTTGAGCTTTTTCCACAACTTGAGTAGCCGTCAATGGCTATGATAATCTTCTGCATATCTTAGTTATTTCTACAAATTAAATGACTTGACAGTCACCTATCACTATTTACTCCACCTTTCTGTAAAGCTTTTTCAATCCAATCCTTTATCTCTTCTTGGTCGTCTGGATGAAACCACTGAAAAACATCTTGGTTCCGAAACCACGTCAGCTGCCGCTTTGCATACCGACGTGTATTTTGTTGAATAAGCGCAACCATTTCATCATACGAAATCAACTCATCAAAGTACATAAATACTTCTTTATATCCAACCGTTTGCAGCGCATTATGTGTTCGAAAGGGAGAAACAGCCCTTACTTCTTCCAACAAACCTGCCTTCAGCATATCCTCAACTCGTTGATTTATACGCGCATACAACTCTTCTCGTGGTCTATTCAACGCTATTTTTATCCATTCAAAATCTCGATTTATTTTCTTTTTTTGATGAAAATGAGAAAAAGGCAATCCTGTGTATTGTATCATCTCTAATGCGCGAACTACCCTTTGTGCATTTTTAAGATCTACTTTAGCTGCATATTCAGCATCTAATTGAGTAAGCTCATTGGCTAACTTTTCTAGCCCTTCCGCTTCCAGACGTTCCATCAATTCGGTACGAATAGCCAAAGGAACAGGTGGCATTTCGTCTAATCCTTCCACTAATGCCTTGATAAATAAGCCAGACCCTCCAGTTACAATAAGCACATCGTGACGTTCAAATAACTCATTTAGTAACTCCAGAGCTGCGCGTTCGTAATCGCCTGCACCAAATAAATCCTGAATGGAGTGAGAATCAATGAAATAATGGGGAATCCCTTGCTGTTCTTCACGCGTTGGTTTGGCAGTGCCTATCGCCAATTCCCTGTAGAATTGGCGTGAATCACACGAAATAATGACGGTGTTGAACAGCTTGGCTAATTCAATAGCAAGCGTGGTTTTTCCTACGGCTGTCGGGCCTGCTAACAACAAGATAAACTTTTTCCTCGGCACAAAAGATGATTCCATGCAACAAAATTACCATTTTGACCGAAAAAGGCAGTATCCTTACCCTTTTATAGCTAAAAGATTTATCCGTATTTTGCACACGATTATACCTTTTCACCCAACCCTATGTTATTACGCGACCGACTTGTACACGAAGGAAATTTCCTTTTCAAATACCGGGGCTTGTTGCCTATACTCTTTCTTTTCGGTGAATGTGCCTTCTTGATTTTTTCTCCAGAGCGCATCCTAAGCTCCTCTTTTTATCAAATGTCTTATTTAGTAGTAGGTCTTACCGGATTAGCTATTCGTATTTTCGTTGTTGGCTATTCACCCGCCGATACATCTGGTAGAAATACCTTAGAGGGACAAAAAGCAGCGTCTCTCACAACAACAGGTGCCTATTCTCTGGTTAGAAACCCCTTGTATCTAGGCAATTTTTTTCTCTGGTTAAGCATTGTATTATTTACAGAAAATCTTCTTTTTGTACTTGTATTTTCTTGTGTCTATTGGCTTTATTATGAGCGAATTATATTCGCAGAAGAGGCTTTTTTGCAAACTAAATTCAATGAAACTTATATACAATGGGCAGCACAAACACCCGCGTTTATTCCTCTATTTACTGGCTATATTCCACCGACCATACCATTTAGTTGGAAAAAAGTAGTCAAGAAGGAAAAAAACGGCTTAGCTGCTTTATTTAGCTTATTTTTTCTTCTTGACTGCCTCCAAAAGTATTGCTTAAATCCTTCCTTTCAACCCACAGATTCTGTTTGGTCTATCCCTTTTTTTGTGAGTGCTATTTTTTATTTTTTTCTCAAATACATCAAACGTTTCACCCATTTGTTGGAAGAAGACGGCCGTTAATTATTCATTTACATAGACCATTTTTACCAAAGCGGTTTGACTTCCTCCACGCGTGTCAAAATAGGTAATATTGAAAAAATAATGACCGGTTTCCAATCCTTGTACAGAGGTTCCATCCCACTCAATTTCTCCGGATACTCCGAGTAAAATAGCCGCATGTAAACGTTGTACAAATACTCCATCAGCGCGAAGAATATCTATTTGAGCGATACTTCCTGGAACCTCTACATCATAATGCAGCATAATTTTTTGTGGAAATGCAGGATTGGTTCTGGAAAAAACAGGCGAGTCCAGCCACCATGTAACTTTTCTTTCTTGATGTACGGAATCTATTTGCACCTGCTGTGAGTTGGCAAGTCCCGGAGTTGCATACCCAGAAAGGGTCGTAGCTGATAACCAATTCGTTCTATCCAACGAACTTTTTTCCGAGCGTATTTTTTCTAAAGAAACTCCTTTTATATTCTTCAATAAAGGATGATGAAACTCCTCTGAATAACGCACTTCATCTAACATAATACCCTCCGAGGTAAATATACCTAAATAGCCTTCTGTTTGCGGCATAGATGGAAATCGCACCATTTCAATACCCATTTCTATTCTTTTTTGAGGGTAAGGAATCGTACTTTTGACTCTATCTTTGCTTAAAAATACATAGCCATTTGGTGAGATAAGCCAATCTGCAGAAGTTATTTCTTGGCTTTTATCCCATTCATTTTTTGTGTTTTTCTGGGCAAGTGTTATTCCTTTTAGAGAAAGTATTTCATCCGAAGTATTCATGAGCTCTATAAACTTCTCCCCGTTTTCGAATGGATTAAACAAAAGTTCTGAAAATACAATCTCTCCAGCTTTGGGTTCCTGAAAAAAACCAACAACAAAAGATGTATCGAGCATGGGATTCCCTGAACAGTCCATCCAATTTTTCAATTGACAGGTAAAAGCAGTAGACAATGGAATTTCTTGAGTAAGTGTAGCCCGAATGTCCTTTTTAGAAGGAGATACAGACACATTTTTTATCTCAAAATCGCACAGTAGTTCACCTTGATTTATATCCTCTATCCTCTCATTTATATGTAAATAAAGCTGGGTTTCCCCATTTTCAACTTTTGTCCAAGTATAGTTCAGATAAACAGGTGAAGAAGTGTCTGGATTATTTGCTTTGACGGAGTTGGGCTGTCCGGGTGTTCCTCCTTTTGGACTGATAGAAGAGCTCCAATTGGATTTTTCAACGCACGGGTAGCGTTCGTCTATCATTTCCAGAGAATAACCACCTTTCAGATAAGATTCACCCCAATCAGGAGCATATTGAACTTCATGGATGACCTCGTTAGTTTGAGTTTTGACTAATTGAAGCAGAGCGCCTGTATTTGTCAGAGAAAGACGGGATACTGGAACTAGTTGAACTGGAAATTTTTCAAAAAGTGGAATAAAGTTAGCGCGCACAAGAATAGCATACTGTTTATCAGGGATATAAATGGGAGGTAATGGTACACGCGTTGACTGATAGATAAAAGTGAAATCACTCAATAAAATAGGGGTGTCCGATGCATTGAAAATCTCCACATATTCTACTTCTGGGAGTCCTCTGGAAGGGGTTGGGTCAGGCATGACCTCGGTGATAAGAAGAGAAGAAAAAGATTGCGCGTAGGTACTATACGTCAAGTTATTGAGGGCTAAAATGCAAAAAATAATCCGTATCATGTTTCATGGTTTTAAAAGTCAAGAAACCAAAGATAGGGATTATTTTTTAAGAAAAAACAGATGAATATATTGAAAATCTAAACAGATTAGATTACTTCGGGTGTCAAATCAGAGGCAATAGAAGGAGTTGATTTTCCCTCTTTTTTGCTTTTCTTTTTTCCTTTAGTTGCTGCTTTTTTTTCAGCTTTGGCTGCCTCTTTTTCAGCTTTCTTCTTTGCTTTCACCAGCTTTTTTGCCAAATTTTTGGCCGTTTGAGCAACGAGTTTAGCTATTTTTTTACTCGGTAGAGACTCTCCCATTTTTTCATTCACAGATTGGGTGATTTGGTCGGCAATCTCTTTTACGTCGGCTTTCATACAGATTCTTTATTTGTGATCAATTTAACAATTTGACAACAAATAATTAACAATAAATTTACATTGACAAAAATTCTGTGTTAAGTTTTTATCAAATTTTACACATGAATTAGATAACTCTCTCATTTACAAACCTTTGCAATCATAGAAACGAAATGACAAGAAAGACACGTTCACAAAACTTATTTGTGTCGATCTGTTTACTCTGGAAGAAGCTGTATATTTACATGCTTAAACAAAGTACATTAAGTGGTAGGAAAACCCAAAATGTACATCAATAAAGATCATCCTTGGCAGGCATTGATTAAAACCATGCAGGCAAACAAGAATAAAAGGATAAAACCATCTAAATTTTCGGTAAGAGTCTTTTTCATAAAAATAAATCTTGTTTTGGAACTTGATACAAAATTAAAACAAAAGGTTGGAATTTATAAACACACTCCATAAAAATAATGCAAAAAAAAAGTATGTCTGAGCTCGAAAGAGTTGATGTGGATACATTTAAAGAATTAGAAAAAAATGCATTCTGTATCGTACTAGACAATATTAGAAGCATGAATAATGTTGGCTCTGTTTTTAGAACTGCAGACGCCTTCTTAGCTGAAAAAATATATCTATGTGGCATAACAGCGACTCCCCCACATCGTGATATTGAAAAAACAGCCCTTGGCGCAACAGAAAGTGTGTCTTGGGAATATGCCAAAGATACTACCTCCCTCGTTCGTCAACTCCAAGAGACAGGCTGGATTGTCTTGGCAGTTGAACAAGTAAAAAAAAGTACCAAATTGCACGAATTTCAACCAATATCTGGCACTAAGTATGCCTTTATTTTAGGCAATGAGGTTTTTGGTGTGAGTGATGAAGTAATGGAGGTTGTAAACGATGCGTTGGAAATTCCACAGTTCGGCACAAAACATTCACTCAACATCTCTGTGACAACAGGAATCATATGTTGGGATTTTGTATCAAAAACACGACTTTTGTCCTCAAATACGCACTAAAAAAAACAGCTCATGACACCGCAAGAACGTATTGTTTTTTTGACAAATCAATTGAATCATTACTCACATCTGTACTATCAAGAGGCCACCTCTTTGATTTCGGATGAAGAGTTTGACTTTTTGCTCAAAGAATTGGAAGAGCTTGAGCAGAAATACCCTGCGTACAAACAACCGGATTCTCCTACACATCGCGTAGGAGGAACTGTCACCAAAGAATTTGAAACCGTCGAGCATACGTACCCAATGCTTTCGCTTTCAAATACATACAATGAACAAGAATTAATTGAGTGGGATGAGCGCGTCCAAAAAGGTTTAAACGGCGCCCCCTATTCGTATATTTGTGAGATTAAATTTGACGGAATTTCCTTGTCCATGACATACGAAAACGGACTATTTCAACGTGGATTGACTCGTGGAGATGGGCAACGCGGAGATGACATCAGTGCAAATGTAAAAACCATCAAATCTCTTCCATTGAGACTACAAAATCATCTTCCTTTGGCACAAATTGCTTCTTTTGAAGTCCGTGGAGAAGGATTTCTACCAACAGACGTTTTCGATCGATTGAACCAAGAGCGGGAACTTCAAGGAGAAAGCCCACTTGCCAATCCACGAAATGCAGCGGCTGGAACGTTTAAAATGCAAGATTCTAGTATCGTAGCTTCTCGGCAATTAGACTGTTACATTTACCAGTTTATGAGTGAAACATCCATGTTTACCACGCACGAAGAAAGTCTCAAAGCCTTGAAAGAGAGCGGATTTCATGTTTCCCCTACTTGGCAACGCGCAAATTCAATTCAAGAGGTGATTCAATATATTCACGATTGGTCTGAGAAAAGACATCAATTACCTTGCATAACAGATGGGATTGTTATCAAAGTCAATGAATACGCAAATCGAGAAGAATTGGGTTTCACGGCCAAAAGTCCGCGTTGGGCGATTGCTTACAAATACAAAGCAGAGTCAAAATCGACTCAATTGCTGGGCGTTAGCTATCAAGTGGGGCGTACTGGTGCTGTTACACCTGTCGCGGAGTTAGCACCCGTAGAACTTTCTATGACGACCGTTCGGCGTGCCACATTACACAACGCCGATGAAATTCAGCGTCTTGGCTTAGCATTGGGAGATGAAGTTTTTGTAGAAAAAGCTGGGGAAATCATTCCTAAAATCACAGGAGTTGCACGCCGTAGCCAGACGGAAAATCGCCAACCAATTCATTTTCCAACAACCTGTCCAGCCTGTGGTTCTACGTTGGTACGGACAGAAGGAGAGGCTGCCTTTTACTGCCTCAATGAAAAACAATGTCCGCCGCAAATAAAGGGCAGAATAGAACATTTTATTCAGCGTAAAGCTATGAATATTGATAGTTTGGGAGAAGGAAAAATTGAAATTCTACTGGAAAACAACCTAATTCAAAATATAGCAGACCTTTATACGCTCCACTTTGATAATTTGCTATATCTTGAAAAAGTACATATTGACGAACAGACGGGCAAAGAGCGCAAAGTAAGTTTTAAAGAAAAAACCGTACAAAATATTTTAACAGGTATTGAAAACTCCAAGCAACAACCCTTTGAAAAGGTACTTTATGGGCTAGGTATTCGGTTTGTTGGCGAAACAACAGCAAATAAGTTAGCTCATTATTTCAAGACAATTGACGCACTTGCAGCGGCAACTCTAGACGCACTTTTACAAGTGCCTGATGTGGGAGAAAAAGTAGCCCAAAGTATTCTTGCTTATTTTGAAGATGAAACATCCATTCAATTGATTCAGCGCTTGAAAGAAGCAGGTGTCCAAATGGAGACCAATGCTATTCACAAAGAAAAAGAAAGCGATATATTGGGAGGACTGACTTTTTTATATACGGGTACATTCCAAGCATTTTCACGCCAAGAGTTAGAAGAAAAAATCGAAGGAAATGGAGGAAAAATAGTTTCGGGAGTTTCAAAAAAATTGACTTATTTATTGGTCGGACAAGAACCTGGTCCTTCTAAAATTGCAAAGGCTGAGAAGCTCGGTGTTCAGATGCTAGACGAAAGTGCCTTCTTGGCATTGCTCGAATCAGGTAAAAAAGAAACCGAATAAAACTCGTAGATGCAAACGAAAAAATAAAAAGACAAACCGAATTTACTCGTATATTTGTAACCCAAAATACATACGTAAAACGTCTGCATGATGACAACAAAACACCCCTTGGGAGGATTAGGAACCGCACTAGTAACTCCTTTTCATGATGATTTATCGATTGATTTCGATGCACTCTCCCGCCTGATACACTTTGTCAGTGAAGGGTCTGATTATCTGGTTGTTAATGGAACAACAGGTGAGTCAGCCACAACCACAAATGCAGAAAAAAAGCAACTTCTTGCCTTTGTAAAGGAAAATAATCCAAAAAATTTACCCCTCGTTTATGGAGCTGGAGGTAACAACACAAGTGCCGTCATTGCACATATCCAAGAAACGGATCTAACAGGTGTGTTCGCTATCTTGTCTGTGTGCCCATACTACAATAAACCCTCTCAAGCAGGTGTTATTGCCCACTTTCAAGCCATTGCAGATGCCTCACCCGTTCCCGTCATTATTTACAATGTACCCGGAAGAACAGTCACTACCATTGACTCTGAGTCTGTCCGAATACTAGCACAGCACCCGAATATCATTGGGCTCAAAGATGCTTCGTGCAGCATGGAAGAAGCTATTAAATTAACCAAAGTTGTACCTTCAGACTTCCTTCTTTTGTCTGGAGACGATAATCTGGTCACACCCCAAATTAGTCTTGGTTACAAAGGCGTAATTTCGGTCATTGGTAATGGTTTTCCTGTTGATTTCGCCGATATGGTACATACAGCCCTTTCGGGTGATTTCAACAAAGCAGCCGATTTACAGACACGTTTTCTTGATTTTGACACCCTACTTTATGTAGAATCTAATCCTGTGGGAATAAAAAAAGTTTTGGAAATTCGGGGTATTTGCCAAGCAACGGTTCGTTTACCCTTGGTAGAAGCAACCCCTGAACTTGGGGAAAAACTACTGCATTCTATGAAAAAAGAAGGTTTTCTTTGAGCTAAACGAATTTAAGCACTTAAATAACGGATTAATTTTTGCGAAAGGGGAAATTACGCTACCTTTCGCAAAAACTTCTGTTTAATCAAGTTTACTTTTTTCTATTTTGCCCCCATGCGTATTCTTCTACTTCTATTTTTATTTGTTTTCTCATCCAATCATTCGGAAGCACAATTTCCGTTTGAAAGAAGTATAATGGAACGCTTGCAACAAACAAAATCGACTGAACTCGACCCGTTTTTTCAATTAACAACTGATATTACCTACCCCATTGCTTTGGCGACCCCGCTAAGTCTTGTAAGTATAGGTCTCTTACGTAACCGACCTGAATTAACTCAGAAAGGATTGGTTTCTGCAGTTGGCTTGATTGGCGCAGCGGGTATTTCTTATCTAGGCAAAGAAAGTATCCAGCGCGATAGACCGTTTATTCAACAACCAAATCTAGTACCGTATCGCCCTGAGACTGGTTATTCTATGCCGTCAGGTACGACCACAGCTGCTTTTGCTTGGGCTGCGGGAGTCAGTACCGCTTTTCCGAAATGGTATGTTGCTGTTCCTGCTTTTGCCGTTGCTTCAACGATTGGTTACTCGCGCGTTCATTTAGCTGCACATTACCCTTCAGATGTTCTCATCGGAGCACTTGTCGGGACAAGTTCCGTCTATATTACTCATTTTCTACAAAGAAAACTAAGCAAGAAATAACAAGATTCGTCTTAAATTCGTATTATATAATTCATTCATCGATTTCTTTCCACCGTTAACCTATATATTGTATGGCAGATGCTAACGAAAATAAATTAAAACTTATCCAAGCCACAATGGATAAACTAGACAAAGCATACGGCAAAGGTACCGTTATGCGTCTAAGTGATACCAAAGTGATGGATATTCCAACAATTTCAACAGGCTCTCTTGGGCTCGATCTTGCGCTTGGAATCAATGGTTTCCCAAAAGGAAGAATCGTTGAAATTTATGGCCCAGAATCTTCTGGAAAAACAACTATTGCCATGCAAGTTATTGCAGAAGCACAAAAAATGGGAGGCATTGCCGCATTCGTAGATGCCGAACACGCATTCGATAGAACGTATGCTGAAAACCTAGGAATTGATACAAGTAGCCTCCTGATTTCTCAACCTGATTACGGTGAACAAGCACTCGAAATCGCCGAACATCTCATTAGCTCAGGAGCGATTGACGTTTGCGTCATTGACTCCGTAGCAGCACTAGTGCCCAAAGCAGAACTAGAAGGAGATATGGGAGATAGCAAAATGGGACTTCAAGCAAGATTGATGTCGCAAGCACTTCGTAAATTGACAGGAACCATCAACAAAACAGGCTGTTGCTGTATTTTTATCAACCAATTACGGGATAAAATTGGAGTAATGTTCGGAAGCCCAGAAACAACCACAGGTGGAAATGCCCTGAAGTTCTATTCGTCTGTACGGATTGATATTCGTCGTATCGGACAAATCAAGGACGGCGACCAAATTCTTGGTAATAGAACCCGTGTGAAGGTTGTAAAAAACAAAATGGCACCTCCTTTCAGAGTCGTTGAGTTTGATATTATGTATGGTCAAGGTGTGTCTAAAGCGGGTGAAATTCTAGATCTAGCCGTGGATTTGAATATCATCAAAAAATCAGGTTCTTGGTTCTCCTATGGTGAAAACCGCTTGGGTCAAGGTCGTGATACGGTGAAACAAATCATCAAAGATAATCCTGAACTGATGGAAGAGCTTGAAGCAAAAATCAAGACAACCGTTGCTGGAAATGCTGACGCTTTACTCGATAAAGTTGCTGGAGATCAAGATGGAGTGCTTGATTAATCTACGCATACAATAAAATTAGCCAGGTAGTAAAATATTACCTGGCTTTCTTTTTTACCCATTGACAAACAACGTTTTATGTGGAAAAAAATAATTCTTTCTCTCTCTTTCCTATTTCTTCTGGGGCTAATTATTTATAGAGAAGTCTTACTTTATGGTATCCGCCAAGCAAACGGACAGTTTCGTATTTTGTGGGAGGCTGTTCCTATTGAGGAAAAATTAAACGATGCTTCCTTTCCTGACTCACTTAAGCAAAAAATTCACCTCATTCAAGAAATCAAACAATTTGCAGTTGACTCGCTTGGTTTATCTCCATCCGATAGTTACACTTCTTATTTTGAACAAAATGGAAAACCCATTCTTTGGGTCATTACCGCCTGCCCCACCTATTCATTAGAACCCCAAACATGGAATTTTCCTCTGCTAGGCACATTTAGTTACAAAGGTTTTTTTGAAGAAAAATTAGCCAATGAAGCGATTGCTTCTCTGCAAAAAGAACAAATGGACACCCGAAAATCAGAAGTTTCTGCCTGGAGTACACTTGGTTATTTAAACGACCCTATTTTGAGTAGTATGCTGACACGGTCAGAAGCAAGCTTAGCCTCTTTGATTATTCATGAAATGACACACGGGACTGTTTTCCGGAAAAATGATTTGGCTTTTAATGAAAATCTTGCTGATTTTATCGGAGATTATGGCGCAGAACGATATTTAGTAGCCAAGTATGGAGCAGATAATCCATTGTTTAAAGCCTATCAACAGCAACTTATTGACCAAGAGCGATATGCACAGCACATTCAAAGAGGCTCCCGTTTGTTGGATAGTTTATATCATGCGGAGGACTTCAAAAAACGAACAGATAGTCAGAAAAAGAAACAGAAAGAAGACTATATCCTGCAAATTGTCCAAACGATAGATACGCTCCATATTGGTGGTATTACACCAAAACGAAAGATAAAACAACTTCCAAATAACGCCTATTTTGCTGCATTTGCTACGTACCAAAGCAAACAAAACGAATTTGAAAAAGAGTTTAAGGAGAAATTCAAAGGTGATTTTAGGGCATATATGACCTATCTTAAGAACGAATATCCACGACATCGATGGTGGTAATAAAAAAAGCAGCCGATAACAGCTGCTTTTTTCTATTTATAAAAGGAAACTACTTGTCAATCAAGCAACTACAGGAACAGATTCTGACTGTTTCCATTTTGACGGAACAAGTGCGTAAACACCAAATAAAATAAGTGAATAAGCCACTGTGCCCATCGCAAAATTTTTGGCAAATGGAGCGCCTTGCGCGTATGCTTCAAGCAAACCAACCATGTCTTTTGATAACACCAAACCTGAAGAAATACTTGTTCCACCGGCTACCCAATAGATAAAATCAAGAACACCCCAATGTACCAAGGTAGCTAAACCACTACTTAAAAGAATGCCTCCAACTTTCTGAGAGGAAGCGAAGAAATGTCCAAGAACAATGATAGCGGCAACAACGAGATACGTCCAATAGAAAGAGTCGTACATAATTCCATACTGACCTTCAAAAACCCATACATTGATTAAAATATCGGAGAGAATTAAAAAGGAAAATGGCATAATAAACGATTTCCAGCGAAGGCCCAACTGTGCTCCAGCAAATAGAGCAAGCGCACCAACCGGAGAGAAGTTCGCTAAATCAGGGGCAAATCGGGCAATAAATACACGAGAAAAGGCAGCAAAGAGGAGGAATAAACCAATAATTATTACTCGAGGAGTGATGTGTTTAAATAGAAACATGGAGTAGCTAAAATTATATTTTATACAAAGTAAACCATTATCAAGCAGACAATCAACACTTAGATACATTAAAAATGTTCAGAGAAAGTAGTACTATTTTTAGAAATTCACTTAATTTCAAGCAAATGTATTGACTTTTTAGTTTAAAAGAGGTCTCGTTCCCTTTTTTAGTTCCAGAACGTCAGACAAGAACATCACCAACCCAAGTACGGTTAACCCAACTATTGACATGATTAAAAAACCACATCTTCTATGGCTATGCATTGGCATGGCGTATTTTGAATCAACAGCACAAATGCCCCTTATGTATCCAACAACTCCCGAAAAACCTGTGGTCGATTCTTACTTCGGCACATCTGTTTCCGACCCATATCGCTGGCTCGAAGACGACCGTTCTGCAGAGACAACTGCCTGGGTGAAAGCTCAAAACAAAGTTACTTTTGCGTATTTGAACCAACTTCCTCAAAAGGAAAAAATCAAAAAACGATTGGAATCTATCTGGAATTACGAACGTATTTCCGCGCCTTTTACAGAAGGAGAATATACCTACTTTTACAAAAATAACGGTCTTCAAAATCAATCTGTTTTATACCAAAGAGCAAAAGATGGGACAGAAATTGTCTTTCTAGACCCCAATACATTTGCAGCAGACGGTAGTACCTCTTTGGCACAAGTGGCGTTCTCAAAAGATGGCTCACTCGTCGCTTACTCTATTTCGGAAGCAGGCAGTGACTGGAATAAAATCATTGTTTTAGACACCAAAACACGCAAACCTTTGGAAACGCATCTCGTGGATGTGAAGTTTAGTGGCATCGCTTGGGTAGGAAATTCCGGTTTCTATTATTCTAGCTACGACAAACCAACCGGAAGTGAGTTATCCGCTAAAACAGATCAGCACAAATTGTACTTTCACCGTATTGGTACTGCTCAGAAAGAAGACAAACTCATCTTTGGTGCAGAACAAAAACGCCGCTATGTCGGTGGAAATGTTACAGAAGACGAACGTTTTTTGGTCATTTCAGCTGCCAATTCTACCTCTGGAAATGAATTGTACATTCAAGACTTATCACAACCAAACTCTCCTATCCTACCTATCGTAACAAATATGGATAGTGATAATTATATACTTGATAATCAGGGAGATAAATTATTTATTGTAACAGATTACAAAGCCCCAAATAAGCGCATTGTCACGACTACATTCCAAGCATTAGCGCGTGAAAATTGGGTCGATTTTTTACCAGAAACAGAGCACGTATTAGAACCAAGTACTGGAAGCGGTTATATTTTCGCTCATTATATGATTGATGCTATCTCACAGGTAAAACAATATGATTATTCCGGTAAATTAATACGAGATATTACTCTTCCTGGTATTGGCTCTGTGAATGGATTTAGTGGAAAGAGAACCCAAAAAGAACTGTATTTTTCTTTCACGAATTACACCACAGCTGGAAGTATCTACTCGTTTCAGCCCATTACAGGCGGACAAAAAGAATTTATCAAACCAAAAATTGACTTTGCCTCGGAGCAATACGAAAGCAAGCAAGTTTTTTATACCTCCAAAGATGGCACACGAGTTCCTATGATTATCACTTACAAGAAGGGAACAGTCTTGAATGGCAAAAATCCGACGATATTGTATGGTTACGGTGGATTTAATGTCAGTTTATCTCCTTCGTTCAGTATTCCGAATGCCGTTTGGATGGAAAACGGGGGCGTTTATGCCGTAGCTAATTTACGTGGTGGCGGTGAGTACGGAAAAAAATGGCACGATGCAGGTACGCAGCGCAAGAAACAAAATGTCTTTGATGACTTCATTGCAGCGGCAGAATTTTTGATTCGGGAGAAATATACGTCAAAAGACTATCTCGCCATTCGAGGAGGTTCTAACGGAGGTTTGTTGGTTGGAGCAGCCATGACACAGCGACCAGACTTATTCCAAGTTGCTTTACCAGCAGTTGGTGTTTTAGATATGTTGCGCTACCATACGTTTACGGCGGGTGCAGGTTGGGCGTATGACTACGGAACGGCACAAGATAGCCCAGAAATGTTTGCCTATCTGAAAGGATACTCGCCTGTTCACAATGTTAAAAAGGGAATTTCTTACCCAGCGACTCTCATCACGACAGGAGATCACGATGACCGCGTGGTGCCAGCGCATAGCTTTAAATTTGCGGCGGAACTTCAGAAAAAACAAGGAGGAAAAGCCCCAATACTTATCCGAATAGAAACCAATGCAGGACATGGTGCAGGAAAGCCCATATCGAAAACCATCGAGGAACAGGCAGATATTCAGGCATTTACGTTATATAATATGGGCATAAAGTAATATGCAGAAACACCGTAGTAGAATCACGATTTATCGTGATTCTACTACGGTGTTTCTACGTGGTTTTACGATTTATCGTGATTCTACTTGATTTTACGTTTTATCTTGATTCTTCGATTTATCGTGATTTTACGGGGTTTTGTATTTTTCTTGAATTGCTAGCACTCTGTATTCGACAATTTCTTTGATTAAATCGATAGGTAATGGTTTGTCGATGGGAAATTTGATAGTTCCTTTACTCGTCTGATTTTTATCCAATCGTGCCCTAAAAAAAGCCACGGCGTCAGGTCCCGGATAAAGACCAAAATGTGCTTTATACGCCGCAAAATGAAGTAGATGTTCTTGAAGCGAAAAAGTAGGGATACCGTATTTGATGGATTCCTTGACGAATGGAACCAAAGAATGAACCAATTCCCGCACTTGTTGGAGTTGTTCTTGAACCACTAATGGAAACGATGCGATGTATTCGTCTATGTTTTCCCAATTTTCCATACCTATTTTAATTTATAAGCGCCCCCGTTTTAAGCTGGGAGTTGAAGAGATTACATTCCGTATTTCAAAACCAATGCCAATTGACCAGCGTGGTATGCCGTGTGCGAAACAATGCGCCCGAATGCCTCCGCCTTGGTTTTCGTCCCAAATTCCTTGGTTGTGACCTGCGTTTCCCAATCCGTCGCCGTCTGCTTCTCTACAATCGAAAGCAACGTGTCAAAAGAGTGAGCAACGTATTCCTTTAGCTCCTCGAGATGAATCCACTCGCCTGTATCGTATTTATCTATCACTGTTTTGGCAGATACTTTTACCTCCGCTGCGCCAAAAATATTCTTGGCGAACAAAAGTTCTACATCGCCAATGTGCCGAATTAAAAATCCAGCCGAATTAACCGACGGGGGAAGTTTCTTCCGCAAATCTTCTGCGGTAATCGCTTGCAACTGATTACTGAACCGCATCCGCGATTCTATCCATGCTTCAATAAATGCCTCTGTCGTTGATTTCATCTCTTTCTATTGTATAAACTCGTGTGATTTCTTTAGTAAAATAGACTTATCTAAAATATATAAATTCTTCATTATCAGTAACTTAAAGAACAAACCTACTTGCTTCGATAAATATCTATTAAAATAATACAAAAGTAAATGTACGAATTAATTTGAAAATATTTTTAGTTTATCGTAATATTGCAATATAATAATATACTTTATTCTTTTTACCCATGTCATCTACCCCGTTATTCCCTACTCTTACTACGTATATCACTGCATGCCTTGCCGATTTTTCACATATTCCCGACGAACGCAAGGCTATTTTAGCACAAATTGCAGCATTTGTTCAAACGCGCGTCCAAGCTAATTTACCCATTTCTCTCATCTATATTTGCACGCATAATTCACGACGTAGTCATTACGGACAAATTTGGGGAGCAACTGCCGCTGCCTATTACGGCATCCCGAATGTCCAAACGTATTCTGGAGGCACAGAAGCAACGGCTTTCAATGAACGCGCTGTTGCTGCCTGCCAACGTGCTGGTTTTGTCATTACAAACACCACTCCAGACGCCGAAAATCCAATATATGCCGTTCAGTTTGCAGAAAATATACCTCCAATCACCGCATTTTCTAAAAAATACGACGATGCTGCCAATCCACAAACAGACTTCTGCGCTATCATGACGTGTAACTCCGCTGATGCCGCCTGCCCTACTGTTTTTGGAGCAACAGCCCGCGTATCTACGACTTACGAAGACCCCAAAGCATTTGATGGCCAACCCGAAGAAACACACATGTACGATGCCCGTTGCCGACAAATTGCTACTGAAAATCTCTACATCTTTTCGCTAATCAATAAATAAATGCGTCATGGGAATATCTAAAACAGAACATTTTACGACAGAGCAAAATGAACTCGCAACACTCGCAAAAGCATTAGGTCACCCTGCACGCATCGCTATTTTGAACTATTTGATGCAAGTAGATTCATGTATTTGTGGAGATATCGTCAATGAACTTCCATTGGCACAACCGACTGTTTCTCAGCACTTAAAGGAATTGAAAAACGCCGGAATCATCAAAGGAAATATCGAAGGGAATGCCATTTGTTATTGCATCGACGAAACCCGAATTGTACAACTCAAAGGGTATTTTGAGCATATGTTATCTGTACTAGACAAGAAAAAAAGTCAATGTTGTTAATTTTTTCATCCAAAAATAAAAATCTATATGAAACTTTCAGAAATCAAAGCACACCTAAGCACGCTTGACAATGTAGAATTTCAGTTGCCATCTGGCGCATTTGTTCCAGAACATTTCCATGTCACGGAAGTTGGTTTGGTCACAAAACATTTCATCGATTGCGGTGGAACAGAACGCATCGAGCGGGTTGTTAATTTCCAATTATGGGATGCGAACGACTTCGAACACCGCCTCAAACCCCAAAAATTGCTCAATATCATTGCTCTTTCTGAAAGCCGTTTGGGACTTGGCGACCTTGAAATCGAGGTAGAATACCAAGGTGAAACCATCAGTAAATACGGGTTAGGATTTACTGGCACGCACTTCCAGTTGATTGCCAAACAAACCGCTTGCTTAGCAGCGGATGCCTGCGGGATTCCACTCGAAAAACAAAAACTTCAACCCATCGAATTTATTCCTATTTCTTCTCCGTCAGCCTGTACACCCGGCGGTGGTTGTTGTTAAGTGGTCAAATAAAAAAGAAAATACATGTCAGCAAATCAATGCAGCCCCGTTGCAGAACGCAAAAAATTGGGCTTTTTAGACCGTTATTTAACCCTTTGGATATTTTTAGCCATGGCAATTGGCGTGGCAATGGGTCATTTTTTCCCGTCCTCCTCTGCATTTATCAACGCGTATTCGTCTGGTACAACCAATATTCCCTTAGCGATTGGCTTGATATTGATGATGTACCCACCTTTAGCCAAAGTGAAATACGAACAAATGAGGGAAGTCTTCAAAAATACAAAAGTGCTAGGGGCATCGTTGGTTCTCAATTGGATTATCGGGCCCATTTTGATGTTCTTTTTAGCGATTGTATTCTTGCGTGATTATCCAGACTACATGATGGGTGTAATATTAATCGGTTTGGCGCGGTGTATTGCTATGGTGGTTGTTTGGAATGACCTCGCCGACGGAAATCGCGAATATGCCGCAGGATTAATCGCCCTCAATAGTATTTTTCAAGTGCTTTTGTACAGCGTGTATGCCTATATTTTTATCACGTTACTCCCACCGTATTTCGGGTTGACGGGCTTGGCAGTAGATATCAGCATTGGTCAAATTGCTGAAAGTGTGGGTATTTATTTAGGTATTCCCTTTGCTTTCGGCGTTATCAGTCGATATTCACTCATCCGAATAAAGGGGGAAGAATGGTTCAGCAAGACATTTGTGCCGTTTATCTCTCCTATCACTTTGATTGCCTTGTTATTCACGATTATCGTCATGTTTAGCTTAAAAGGCCAGTTGATTGTTCAAATTCCGATGGATGTTTTGCGCATCGCGGTTCCACTGGTTATTTATTTTGCGTTGATGTTTGTCGTTAGCTTTTTTATTGGTCGCTATTTCGGGGCTGATTATTCCAAAAGTACATCCATTGCATTTACAGCGACGGGTAATAATTTCGAGCTTGCCATTGCCGTAGCGATTGGGGTTTTCGGTATTCATAGCGGGCAAGCCTTTGCGGGCGTTATTGGGCCTTTGGTAGAAGTTCCAGCACTGATTGCACTCGTTAATTTGGCTTTTTGGTTTCGGAAGAGCTATTTTGTTGCAACCAATTAATTTTTAGTTTATTTCCTAAAATCCACGCAGGACGCATCGGCAGTCTTGGGCGGATTTTTTGTGTTGAATATCTCACCATTTCAAAAATAACGGCTCAAATACTAACCAGACATTTTACTTATGAGAATATACACGAATTTTCAAGTTTTTCTTACGTAAGCTGTAATTTTTAATCGCCAAACGTCACTCATGTCCTATCACCTAACTATTTCCTATTCATGATCCGATTTATCATCAACCGACTTATTCTTATTACAGCTTGTCTTTTTTCAACGATTCACCCAACGCAAGCACAAGAAAACCAGCTGCTTTGGAAAGTATCCGGAAAAGGTCTGAAAAGCCCATCGTATTTATTCGGTACATTTCATATTTTGTGCGACAGTTCTATTACCTCAAATCCTTCGTTAGTAAAGGCAATGAACAACGCAAAGCAACTCGTCGTGGAGGCAGATATAACAAATCCATCTTTCTTACAAGAAGCCCAACAAAAGGCGGTAAATCCTGGGATGAAAAACATTTATAAAGAAATAAACCCATCAGATTACGCACTAATTAGTCAATTTTTGACCAAAAAATACGGCGCGGGATTAGACCAATTGGGGGTATTGAAACCCTTTTCCCTTCTTTCCATGGTCACTCTGGGTTTTGTTCCATGTGAGAAAATATTCAGTTTGGAGACCCAATTTATTCAGAAAATGAAGCGTAATCAGTTTCCGGTGCATGGATTGGAGACAGCTGCCTTTCAATTGGAATTATTTGATGGCATACCATTGGATATCCAGATTGCAGAAATCGTTCGGTTGGTTCAAGATGAAAAAGGGGCAGAAGAGTTTAAGGCAATGGCAGCAGATTATCTTGGCGGAAATATCAATAAACTTTATGCCGAGTCATTCAAGAATGATATGATGCAAACGTATCAATCTCTCCTTTTAGATGACAGAAACAAACGTTGGATTCCACAGCTTGAGCAACATTTCGGTTCAGCTTCTACATTTGTAGCTGTTGGAGCAGCACATCTTCCTGGTCCACTCGGAGTTGTTGAATTACTCCGTAAGAAAGGCTATAAAGTAGAACCTATGGGCATGTAATAAAACTCAAATTTCATCTATCGTGGTTATTTACAAGCTGGTTTGAAAATAACCACGATCGTATTTTATAGCAAATACAAGAAAGACACCTTTGGATTTATGCTTCAAATCCAATTTTTACCGATGTCATTGTTAAAGAACCCGCCAAAACTTCGTCATTGAACAATTCCAGCGAATCTTTTTTATCCATTAATCCTAGAATATACAAAAGCGGAAGAAAATGGTCAGGTGAGGGAATGGCAAGCTGCGTAGCCGTACCCAATTGCATGTAATTTGCCAATGCATTTACATCGCGCGACAGTATTTTCCGGTTCAATAGTTCTTGTGCTTCCAAAGCCCAATCATAGCCAAAACCTACTTCAAAGCGGTGAAAAGCCACTTTTCGTAAATTATGAACGATATTTCCACTCCCTAAAATCAGGACACCTTTCTCCCGGAGAGCCCGCAACTGTGCCCCCAAAGTCGCATGAAATGCAGGCGGTTGGGTAGCGTCTATGCTCAGTTGAACAACCGGAATGTTTGCGTCAGGATATAAATGAACCAAAACAGACCAAGCACCGTGGTCTAATCCCCACGCATCTGATAGCTCTACGTGCGTTTCTGTTAACAAAGATTTGGTTTCTTCTGCCAATGTTTCACTACCCGGTGCGGGGTACTGAACAGCAAATAATTCGGGCGGGAAACCCCCAAAATCATGGATCGTTTTCGGATTTTGCATGGAAGTTACGAAGGTTCCGTTTGTGTACCAATGGGCTGAAATACACAGAATAGCCTGAGGTACGGGGATTTCCGTAGCCACTTTTCGAAAATTCCGTACGAAATCATTTTCCTCAATGGCGTTCATCGGTGAGCCATGTCCAATAAATAAAACAGGCATTCGTGAAGTCTTTTGAAAACCTTGTGCCATTTTTTGTAAGCCCTGAAAAGTTGTATTTCCCATCTTTTTTATCATTTATATTCTTTTGTAAACAATGTATATACATTTAAAATTCATTTCTTCTATACATTTTTTAATTTTCATTCATCGGTAAAAAAATACCATTCAACGATTTCTGTTCCCTCTTTCACCGATTTACTCTTTCCTTGCCTCTCATTCACGTTCTATATTTGTTCAAAAAAACACAAAATATGAAAAAGCAAAACAACTATTCTTCATTTATCTGGGCGGGTGTCCTTGTCGTTTTAGGTCTTTATTTTTTACTCAAAAACTTTGGCCTTATCTCCTTCCGTTTACCTACCTATCTTATTTCTTGGCGGATTATTCCATTCATTATTGGTATTAATGCATTGACAAAACAGAAATATTTCGAAGGGATTTTTGCCATTGGCTTGTCTATTTTCTTTTTTGCACCAGACTTTATCTCCAAAGAAGCCTACCAGACCTATAGCAAACTTTGGCCTTTGTTGCTTGTCGTTGCCGGTGGCGCGATTGTCTATAAACGTCTTCGACCGACCTACCCCGATGCGACTTTTACAAATAAACAAAACGGAAATACGCTCGATAAAATCAATGAAACCTACATCATGAGTGGTGGAAATAAAAAAATAACAAGTAACCAATTTTCTGGTGGACGTATTTTATGTGTCATGGGTGGCTCTCAAATGGACTTAACCAATGCCAACCTAAACGCTCCTGCACTCATCGATATTTTTGTACTTATGGGTGGAGTCGAACTACGAATTCCGAAGGAATGGAACGTACAAGTAGATGTTTTACCGATTATGGGCGGTGTAGAGGATAAAATTACGACGTACCCAGACCACGTGGTCAATCCGGCACAACGTCTTGTGATTACAGGAAATATCGTGATGGGTGGACTTGAAATCAAAAGATATTGATGCGACACCCTATTCTGTCTCAACCGAAACGTATTTATGTTTATATCATGGCTTGGTTATTCCTTGCCATGATTCAATTTGTATTTTTATATACGTATTTTTCCTCCCCATGGTTAGCGCTATTGGTAGATATTTTGATTCAAAATAGCTTATTAGCTTTCTTTTTTCTTGGTTTTTGGTATGCGTTGCGCTACGTGAAAATGGATAATCAAAAACTCATTTTCTTTGTCAATAATCATGTATTTTATCTTGTCTTGGTTGTTTTCCTTTGGCTTACTTGCAGTCAATTTATCAGTGATTTTTTTCTTGGAAACCAATTGAGTTCCAGTTACAAAGAACTTACAATGCCTTTGAAGGTTCTTTTGGGCGTTTTGGGATATATCTTGTTTGTGTTTTTCATGTATTTGGATAATTATTACCAATCCTATTTGGAAAACAAACAACGGGAGACACGCCTCTATCAGACCCTTCGTGAAACTGAATTGAAGGTACTACGAAGTCAATTGAATCCTCATTTTATGTTTAATAGTCTTCATTCTATCAGCAGTTTAACGCTTTTTGACCCAGATAAGGCGCATGAAATGACCTTGCTTCTGGCGGATTTCCTGCGATATACACTTCAATACGAGCAAGAACAAAAAGTGGCATTAAAGAAAGAATTGGACATGTGCCAAGCCTATATGGCGATTGAGAAAATTCGGTTTGGTGATAAAATTCATTGGACAACCGACATCGCTCCCAATACCATCGACCAGCCCATCCCTAGTTTACTCGTGCATACTTTACTGGAAAATGCTCTGAAACACGGTTTGTATGGCTCTGTTGAACAAGAATCTATTTTTCTACAAACCAAACTGAGTGATAAACACCTGATTATCAAGATGGAAAACACCTTTGACCCCACAACTCCTACTCCGAAAGGTAGCGGAACAGGACTAAAAAATATCCGTGAACGCTTGGCGCTTTTGTATTCGGAAGGCACTTTGATTGAACAAAAAAATGACCATAAACTATTTTCTATTACACTCTATTTACCCCTTGAATCATGACCGCTTGTATCATAGACGACGAACCTTTGGCACGTGCAATTATTCGAAAATTTTTGGAGGATTATCCAGAAATTACCCTCGTTGGCGAAGCAGAAAATGGCTTTGAAGCCCTTAAACTTTGGCAAGAATTTCGTCCAGATTTACTTTTTTTGGATATACAAATGCCTAAAATAACCGGCTTTGAGTTTTTGGAACTGCTAGAGAATCCGCCTATGGTGCTTTTTACGACGGCATACGACCAATATGCCTTGCAAGCTTTTGAGCAAAATGCCTTGGATTATCTTCTCAAGCCGTTTTCAAAAGCACGATTTAAGCAAGCTATGGACAAAGTATTGCTCCGGGCAGCTCAGAACACCACGCCTTCTATTTCTATTCCTATTCCCGACCTGCAACTATCGGAGAAAAACACAGGCCGGATTGTTATCAAAAACGGAAACCAAATCGAGGTAATTCCCTACAGCACTATTTATTATTTGGAGTCAGATGGAGATTACGTTTGGATTCACACAGAAAAAGGGCGACATCTCAAACAAAAAACCATGAAATACTACGAAAATCTATTATCGGCTACTTTTGTTCGCATTCATCGCTCGTTTTTGGTGAATGAAAAAGTGGTTGAAAAACTACATCTTTTAGGCAAAAATAGTTACCAAGTTCAATTAAAAAATGGAGTTCAATTAGCGGTAAGTAAAAGCGGCTACCAGCAATTAAAAGATAAATTAGATTGGTAATGTAGGTCAGAGAAGCGTCGTAATTTGGTGTGTTTGATTTCTGAAAACAAACGTTTCGCCTTCTTTTTTATGCCAAATAGCTTGCCCAATGGGTGATGCAGCAGAAACCACCATCGCAGAAGTGTCCATCCACTTCACATGCCCGATAGAAACGGCAATCCAAATCCAACCGAGTGACGTACCGACAAGAGAACCCGCGCTCACGACTTCCGATGATGCTGCTTGGAATGCAAAATCCACAGTTTGCATTTCTTGTTTCAATTGCAAAAATTGGCGCGCATACATGTCTCGGTCATTTTGTGCCATCGCGCGGCCAGTCTCGTATTTATCACCCGCAGAACTCTTCGTTTCTTCATTGGCAGATGCTTGTGCGGCTTGCATGGCTGTTTCAGCTACCCGTATTTTCTCCGTTAAGAGGCGAGAAACCTCCGTATATAATCCTTTTTTCAATGCCAAAGCGTTCATTTCATTATTCATTAAATACCTGTTTTTCAACCAATTGAGCATATATCCCACGTTGTTTCATGAGCGTTTCATGATTACCTTGTTCTTTTATCTCTCCTTCATCAAGCACAAGAATTAGGTCTGCTTTTTGCACAGTCGCCAAGCGGTGTGCGATAACCAATGTTGTTTTATCTTTGAAAAACTCGTGTAAACTCGCCTGAACCAGCCATTCAGACTGCGCATCAAGCGAAGAAGTGGCTTCATCCAAAATAAAAAAAGCGGCTTTGTGTGCAATAGCTCGTGCCAAGGCAATTCGCTGCCTTTGTCCACCGGATAAACGTCCACCTCGGTTGCCCACTTTCGTCTGATACTTTTGTGGTTGTTGTTCAATGAAACCAGCGGCATCCGCCATTTGTGCTGCTTTTTTGACCTCCTCTTCTGGAATATCTTTCCCTAGTGTGATATTTCTACACGTTGTATCGTCGAACAAAAAGGGGTCTTGTTGTACCAAGCCAAACAATGCTCGATAAGCCGATAAATCAAGAGATTCTATAGAATTTCCGTCCAGATAAATTTTGCCCGTGTCTGGAATATGAAACCGGAGCAATAAATCTACAAGCGTTGATTTACCCCCTCCAGATGGACCGACAAGTGCAATGGTTTTTCCTTTGGGTAAGGAAAATGTACAATTTTTCAAGATGGGCTTTCCTGGTGTATAGGAAAAAGTAACGGAATCGAAGCTGATATCAGTGGTAAAAGAAACCGCTTTCTTTCTTGAAACCTCAGTGGAAGACTCTGTTTTGTGTGTTAAAAAAGTTTGAAGCCGTTGCGCAGACACCACTCCTTTTTGAGCTGTGGAAAGCGCTTGTGCCATGTCTTTTGCGGGACGAATGATTTGGGAAAAAATAGCTATAAAGGCTAAAAAAGAAGAAGCGGACAAATCCGATTGACCTGTAAATATTTGTGTACCACCTATATATAAAATACTTGCTACCAAAGAGATACCAATCCATTCGGATAAAGGATTCGCTAACAAGTTACGGCGAGCATATTGGCGGGCAAGCTGCATTTGTGCGTTATTTTCCTCCGCAAATCGCGTGTGTGTAAATGACTGTGCAGAGAAACTTTTCAGGATACGAATACCTGCAAAACTTTCTTCTACGAGACCCAATAACTCGGCGAGACGTTGCTGATTTTGGTGTGCATTTTCGCGTAATTTTTTCAAAATAAAACCTAAAAATCCTCCAACAAGCGGAATCAACAGCAAACTACCAAGTGTCCAGGCTGGGGAAATATATACAAGTGCCAGAAAGTAACCGATAAACAGAGCACCTTCTTTGATACAAGCTGAAAAAAGAGCGCTAAAAACCTGCTCGATTTCAGATATATCGGACGAAAAGAGTGTTAGCGTCGTTGATTTAGATGTATCCGAAAAATACGAAAGTGGTAATTGCAGGGTTTTGTCCAAAAATTTTTGTCTGAGGAGTGCGCCAAAAGTGAGCTTGTATTTCTCCAATTCATATAGCGAAAAATAGCGAAAAATAGCAGTACAGAAGGCAGAAAAAACCAAGAAACCACATACCAACTGGAGTGCGCCGAAAGCCCCTTTTCTTGATACAACTAACTGAATATCAGATATAAATTCTATTTTTGAGACAAAAGGAAGAGTAAATACTTGGGAGGTATTCGGGCGAAATAAGGTATCGAGCAATGGTTTGAGCAGAGCCAAATTTAGAACACCAAAAAGGGTAGAAAGAAGAGAAAGTACCGTAAAAATCAAGAGAAAACGTGCTCGATTTTCCGCCAGACGAAAGAAAAATACATACGTTTTCATTGAGAAAAATAATTAGCTTACTTGAATTTGAAGCTACAAAAGTCGAAAAGAAATAAGAGAGTGCCAACATTTTGGTCTTTTGGGTCGAGTCATATACTTTTTATCTGGCGAAGTAAGTATGCTTTTGACGAATGTAGTTTAGGAAGTTACTTCCTCTTGTGTGATAGCAGGTTGTATTTCTCTTGTTTTGTATGCTTCATATCTATTCCTAATGTCTTCAGCTAATACTTTAAGTTGCTCAAGATTGAGGCCTTTTTCTTCCTCCGTTACATAAAAACTTCTTGAAAAATCGAATATGCTTTGAAAAAAAACAACAGTAATCACACCTCTGCCATCGACGTCATAGAGTGTAAAATCCCAATTATTTTTTTGAATTTCTTTGCAAATTCGTTTCATAAATTTGTTACAAAATAGTGTACGTTTAATTTCATGCCTTCTGTACGGATGATTGCTTCGTGCAGGCCGGTTGGTAGTTTTCCGCCAGGTATCCATTTGGGATTTGCGCCAAATTCATTCCCAGAAGGCATATATACTTTATAGCCATCTGATAATGAGAAATTTATCCTAAGTAAGTATCCATTCTGCAGTTGTTCTACGGGGATTCCTAATTTATTGGCTTGCTCGATTAATGGCAAAGACAGGAGAAAATCAATTTCAGATTTCAAACCTACGAATTCTGTTTTTTCCTTATCGGGTTTACCAACACCAAAATTTACAAAATCATTTTTGGAAACAATTCGCGATGCAATACCTTCTTTTTCAAACTTTCGGAGGTGGTGTTTTATGTATTTTCTTCTTAAGTATGTACTAGGCAAAGGTCTTTCGCCTTTGGGAAAAGCCAAGATTCGTTCTTGGGTAAATCTTGGCTTGAAAGAAACGTTATACTTTTCGTTTTTTCGACTTAAAAGTATTCTCTTTGAATTTCTCCGAAAGGTAGTATCGATGGTTGACACAACCTTACTTCCCTTATGGATAGAACTATGAAGGACTGGGCTGTCAGTACGTACGAAAGAAAGACCAATATCAGCAAGTGAAGTTGAGAAGAAAAAAACGAGATGTAGAAGAAATTTCATTGAATGGTTGTTTGGGTACTATTGCCTGACCTTTGGGTTAATACACTTTCTTCAAAGCGAGCTAACGTGTACAAAAGTGACCTTCACAATTTAAAATATGTTTGATTGAAAAGCAAGTAACGTGATTTGGTACGAGATAACTAATTTGGGAATTAATAGAAAAGTAAAATAGCGAAACTTTCGAAGTACTTCCCAATGATGACTCTTTTCAATAATACTAAGTATTGGGGTTTCAGTAACGAAAGAAATCAGTAAAGCAAAAACAGTTACCTTAAATGGTAACTGTTTCTTAGGATAATTTTAATTACAAAGTTCATTAAAGTCTTTGAACAAGATCAAGTACGTTTTATTTTGATTATCTAAGTATTTCCCGTTTTGTATATTAGGATGAATATTTGGACAATTATCAAAATATTTTAACAATAATTTTTTTCGATTTACTAAAGTAGGAATTTCAAAAAAATTGTCTTCGTGGTTCTTTTTCAGTAGTATAGTACCACTATTTGGATATTCTTCAACATAAAGAGAAAGATTTTTACCTTGCTGAATTTCTCTGAGTATACTATACCTTTCAGTACCATCCAACGCACTGCCTACTTTATCTACTTTCAATATGGTAGCATCAGACAAAGAAATAGACACCAAGTCATCTATATTCATTTTTTCAGGCTTCTTTTTGTTCGCTAATTCTACAAGTACAGTATTTCTAGGTGCATTTACTGTATTAATCATTTTCCCCAGCATAGGTATCATAGAGTCTATTGATCTCAAATCTACTACCAATGGATTATTATTCAGTATATTTACTTGACCTGCAAACTCTGCTCCTTTTTTATTTTTAACCAATCCTTGAAACGAGAGTTTTTCGTACGTATTTACAGATTGACTATACAACAAATTATTCTCTTCGTTTTTCAAGGCAACAAAAGTTCCGCTTTGCGCTTTTTTAACTTCTTTTGCTTCTTCGATAGCAACATTCCATTTTTCTAAATTATTTGAACGATTGACTCTAAATAGGGGTAGCTTATATGTTTTAGCCTTTTCAATGTACATATTTGCTTTTTCACCTTGATCTAGAAGTAAATAAGCAGTTGCCAAATTGATATTTGCTGCGTATTGAACGTCCCGATTAAAATCTTTATCTTTTGACCTATCGAAAGTTCTTAAGCTTTCCCAATAAGGAAGTGCAGCTTCAAATAGTGAACTATACTTCGATTCATCTACCTTCTCCATGACACGAAAAATATCTACCGATTGATTAAAAGTATCTATAAAACTCTTTTCAATAAGGATATTTTTCTCCTTCTTCGGTTGTTCAAAATCAATCACATCAAAACTATAAACAGGTTGTTTCAAATACGTGATAGAAAATTCTTCGAATTGACGTTTAAAGTCCTGGTCAATAATATAGTCAACAACATTATTAATTGTTTCATTTGGGTTGGCTATGTACGTTTTAACTGTTAAGGGTGTATAACGTGTATAGATTGTTGAATTCTCTTTATCTGCGATATTCAAATCAGACTCAAAACCTATGATCCAAGCAGGAGATTTAGATATCTCTTTTTTTCCAATGATTTTGAATTTCTTCAAATGATACGTAAGTTTCAAGTCTCCATCAATTCCCCTTTTATTTGAAGTTTTCTCACTTTTAATTGCAAAGAAAGACGTGTTTTCAAACAGTATGGCTTCAATGGTTGATATGGAAACGGAACCTGCAAACTTGTGTATTTCAGACTCAAAATCACTCGAAACTTGTATCTCAACTGAAAGTGTTTTTGCGTTACTAAATGAAGTATTTAATGGATCTACTGGGCCTCTGAATACAAATTTGTTCTCTCTCATTGTTTGTGAGAAGCTTAATATAGGCAATAAAAGCAGACTCAATACTATCTTAAAATTCAATTTCATCTTTAGTTATTAAAAGGTACATGTCTTGTATCTAAACCTGTTCTTTTAAATTCTTCAACTAGCTGTCTAGCAGTTTCAAGGAGTTGTTTTCCGTCTGATTCATCATAGCCATTTTTGATTAATCCTTCGGCTTCGGCCATCATTTCTTGAGGCATATCTAGATAATAATATATCTTTGCTTTGTTATAAAATGCAGAATAACGCATTTTGACATTATTTTTATCTTCTCCTGCATATTTACTCTTCAGGGATTCTAAATAATCTAAGAGTGAACTAAGGCTTTCTTTTACTTTCTCTGTTGGTTCATTTACCTCTACCTTACTAAATAGTACTTTAACTGCCTCAATAGCAGCAGCTTGTGTGTCATATTCTTCGTGTTTTTTAGAATTCTGAATCCATAGATAATCTTTAGCTTTGATAGGGGAAAAACCGTATATATGATTCAATCTATTGTTTACTCTAGCCACAGCATCAATTGTATACTTTCGAAGATAATCGCTATGAATGGCATCCTTATTTACGGTAAATTGTTCTACTAAACCTTTTGATGAAGTTGTACTCTGAGAAGTATACGTATAGGATATATCAAGAGGAATTCTGGTTGATGAGTTATCTTCCTCCTTCTCTATAACTACATTTTGTAAAAATTTATTAACGGGTTTTTCTTCTTTCGTTACTTTTTCTTGCTTTGGTAGTTCAGGTCCTATATATATACAGTTGCCTCTTCCTTGAAAAATCGCTTCTATCCAATAATATGTGATGTTTTTTATTATTTTTCCATCTTTATCTTTTTCAACATCAGTTCTATTCTTTACAGTTGAACCCTTGTAAACAAAATCATCCAGAGTAAAATCAATTCCTAAGGTTGGATTTTGTTCAACTTTTTTCCAACCGTAAACAGTTAGGTTATCATAAAGCTGCTCATTACTTGTAAAATCTTTAATTGATTGACCTATCCGGGTTCTGATTCCAACAGTCCGATCTCCTTCACGAACAAAAAGTTGTGGTAGTTTTTGATATTGGACATCAAAATAGAATCTATCAAGATCAACACGTTGGCTAAATACTTGATTATACGTAACTACATTTAAAAGAATCAGTGTAATATAAAATATACTTTTTTTCATACGAATAAATAATTAACAATGGATGTTATGTTCTACTCTAATTTCAAAGCAGAGTATTCTAATTTTATCTTGTCATCAAAAATCATAAGTGAAAGTTCAGATTCTACAATTTGTAGTTCATAATTTACTTCATTTTCAAAAATGTAACCGCTATACTTGTTAGCTGACCTTGAGATACTTATATACTGGGTTATAGTGGGAATATCATTTGAATACAGAATAAGTAGTGCATTTGCATTCGCCACAGAAGAAGCCCTTTCAATTCTGATTTGCAAAGGAGAATCCTCCTTACCACTAAATGCAAGGGTTTGTGCGGCTTTTCCTGTTTCTTGTGTAATAACTTGAGAAACAGCATAAGTACCTTCTACTTCTTCTGCCACTTTTGGAGTTGTAACGGAAACTTCACAACTACTAAAACTTACAAGAAAGAAAAAGATTAGTACGTTTTTGTAGAATTTTTTCATGTGGTATGTGTAAATTCAATTGAAAATTTATGCACTTGTTAAACGTCATATAAAATAATCATAAAAAGGAAATGATTTTTAATAAACTTGATATCTTATCACTTCTAAAATTCATTTGAAGCGTTAGATATCAAGTTCAAAAAAGATAGACGAATAAAAATCAATAATCTGATGGAATTACCAAGAACTTCCAAAGTGAGTACCAATATGGAACCCGATAAAACTTAAATTGTATTCACCTGTAGTAGTTGAAGAAATCTTTTTGGGAACGATAGAGTATTCCATTGAAAGTCTAAAATTACCAAGTAGTACGCCAGCTCTTGGACCAAAAACAAATTTTGTACTAGCTTGTGCGTCCGCAGCTGATGATGACAAAGAAAAACTTCCTGTATTCAAAGCACCGACTCCCGCTCCTAAAAATGGTTTTACTTTATTTGTTGTGAGGTAATATTCTCCAATAGCTCTACCTCCATACCACGCATTCAGTGAACCACCACCATCACCTGTTGTCTGATTAAAGAAGCTGAGAGACCCCTCACCAGCAGCACCTACTGATACTTTGTCTGTAAGTCCATAGAGTATTCCGGCTGTTAATCCAATACCCCCCCCATTCAAATTTTTAGATGTAGGTCTGAAATACGTCAGTGTTGAAAATTCTGTTATTTTACCTTGCTCTCCTTGAGCAAAAGCAAAATCGGTCATGAATACGAATCCTAAAAGGAAGTAAAAAAATTTACGCATGATACTTATTAAAAAATTAAATTGAAAAATATATACACTTGAAAAATATACGATAGTTTTTTTTTAAGCAAAAAAATAACCACACTTCCAATGGATGGAAATTCACTTCGCTAGAATTTGATAAAACTGGGATGATTAACGATATCCGTTAGAAAAAGATAACTAGATTGAAAATTTTGGTTTTAGTAAATGGACTAGACTATATACTTGTCTTAAAACAAAAAGAGCATTAATAAGGCTAAAATTAATGGTGGTATTTTATGTAAACTGAAACAATTATTCGCATAATCCTTCACAATTTTTTCTCATTTTTTGATGTTCTTAACTTCTGTATTTTTCAGAACTATGAACTACAAATTAGCTGCTACTGATTTCATCTGAAATGACTAAATATTTTAAACATAATTGATATTAGAGATTTATTTTACTTTACACTGACACACAATTCTAGCTAGAAAACAGGTACAATACAAAAAAACGGGTGATGAACGACCTACAAAGTACACGAAACGACCAAAAGGGTGACGAAATGACAACTCCTTCTACTATCTTCCACTACTTTCTTCCCCAATTTACATAGCATATTTTCTCGACTCTGTCGAAAAGAAGTTCCCATTTACAGAAAATTTAGGACGATTGCTTACATTTGTCGAGTAAACCCAACTCATTTTCAACTATGACAAAACGTCTCTGGGTAGGTGCTGCTCTCTGGGCACTCGCCTGTCCTTCTTTCGCACAACATGTGCAACTTCCTCTCGATGATCTTTCTTTTTTTGAATCCAATCCTGCTAAAAACTGGCAAATCGTTGGGGATGTACGAGCCAACTACACCGAAAAAAACCTATTAACCACACTTCCAGGTAAAGGTATATTGGCTTGTATTCATCCACTCGGAACGTATGGCTCTGAATTTGAGCTCTTTTCTAAAATGCAACACGGTGATCTTGATATTTCCTTTGACTTTCTTATGGCGCAAGGAGCCAATTCGGGCATATATCTGCAAGGACGATACGAAATTCAGCTGATGGATAGTTGGGGAAAAAAATCACCCAAATACAATGATCTCGGTGGTATCTATGAACGTTGGAACGATCAAATGCCAGACGGACAAAAGGGATTCGAAGGCTCCGCTCCGAGAGTCAATGTAGCCAAAGCTCCTGGAATCTGGCAACATATCGATATTTCTTTCCAAGCACCCCGTTTTGATGCTAGTGGCAAAAAAATCCAACCTGCAAAAATTCTTTCTATTACGTTAAATGGCATTCGCATTCATGAAAATGTTGTTCTTTCTGGGGTGACACGCGGCGCTATTGATGCAAAAGAAGTGGCACTTGGCCCGTTGCGTTTCCAAGGAGACCATGGTTCACTCGCACTAAAAAATATTCAATTTCATTCGTTCGACAAACAAGCTGGAGCTGTATCCAACCTATCCTACAAAACCTATTATGGTAGTTATCCCCACGATGAAGATTTGTCTAAATTAACACCTCAAAAAACGGGGAAATTAGATGCAATAACCTGGGAAGTCACCGACCAAACCAATGACTACGCCTTTGTCATCGAAGGAAATTATTTTGCATCTACTGCCGGAGAATACACATTTAAAGTTCTTGGAACTGGAAATACAACACTCCATATCGACGGAAAAGAACTCTTAGATAATAAATGGACAACTAGCCAAACCACACGAACTGCCCGCATCCAACTCTCTCAAGGGATGCATTCGCTTCGTTTATTTAATAATAAGCGAGACGGTTGGTTACGCCCATCGTTGGCACTTTGGTCGGCAGGTCCAGGTTTCCGCGAGACGGCTCATCACGGCGTAAGTGCCTTGATTGCTGTAACTCCTTCTGACCCCATCTTGGTACAAGCCATTGCGCCAACGCATCTTCGTAGCTTTATGGATTTGCCTACAAAAAAACGAATTGTTCATGCAATTTCTGTGGGCGACCCAAGTCTCATACATTATTCGTATGACCTAGACAATGGTTCGCTCTTCCAAGTTTGGCGCGGTGAATTTCTCGATACAACCCCCATGTGGAACGACCGAGGGGACGGTTCCTCAAAACCTCTCGGTGCGCTCGTTTATTTACCCAACGAACTTACCGTCGCAAAACCAGGAACATCCAGACAAGATACAACGGGGACAGGTTTTCGTCCGCTTGGCTATCAACTAGATGCACAGGATAGACCTATGTTTCACTACCAAATCCACGGACAACGCATCACAGACTCGATTCTACCCAAAGAGGGCAAAGGATTTGAACGAACAATGACTGCGTCTGGAAACGGTCTATTGGCACAAATAGCCAAAGGAAAGCGTATTGAAGCTATCAGCCCCACGTCCTTCCTCGTCGATAATTCGTACTATATCGAAGTTCCTCGTTCAGCCACTCCGCAACTCAACCAAGTCGGAGAAATGCAAGAACTGACGGTCGTTTTATCTCCTACACCCTTTTCCTATTCCATTTTATTTTAATGTTTAGACCCTTTCATGATGAAAAAATACCTATTTTCTATATGTCTTGTTGGGCATTTGCTATTTACCAACGAGGCACGGGCACAAGAATCACCCAAAGAAGAAGACTTTTATAAAATCGTGACACTACCTGTTCCAGAAGGTATTTTGCTGGAAGTGGGCGGCGTTACGTCGCTTCCGAATGGTTCAATTGCCCTAGCTACCCGACGAGGAGATGTTTGGGTCATAGAAAACCCAACGAGTCGCCAGCCCTACTTCCGTAAATTCGCATCTGGTTTGCACGAAGTCTTAGGACTTGTTTATAAAGAAGGTTCTTTCTATTGTGCACAACGTGGGGAATTAACCCGCTTGGCAGATACAAATGGTGACGGTAAAGCAGATTTGTACGAAACTGTACACGCTTGGCCGATTTCCGGGCATTACCACGAGTACTCCTTTGGGCCTAAAATTGCACCAGATGGTAGTTTTTTTGTAAGTGGAAATGTTGCTTTTGGTGACGAAGAATGGTGGCGAGGCGAATCCAGAGTGCCTACTCGAGGATGGATGTTCCAGATTACTCCCGATGGCAAGCGAATTCCTTGGGCAACGGGCATGCGCTCTCCTGCTGGATTAGGTATGATTGACGGTGACTTATTTTATACAGACAATCAAGGAGATTGGATGGGTTCAGGTGGTATTTGGCATGTAAAAAAGGGTGGATTTATGGGTCATCCAGCAGGTCTAAAATGGGCTGCGGGTTCACCTGTTCAAATTACTGAACAGCAGTTTTTTGCGCTGCGCGATAACCGCCAAGTACGTGCCGCCAATGGTACGATGATAAAGCCTGAAAATGTACAAGAAGAAACGCCTGAACTCCTATACGAACTGAAAGATAAACTCCCTGGTTTGCAAACTCCAGCGGTTTGGCTTCCGCATGGTATCCTAGGAATTTCTAACTCTGAGATTCTCAAAGACGAAACTATGGGTGCTTTCGGTCCATTTGCTGGTCAACTTTTTGTCGGCGACCAAGGGCAATCCAAAATTATGCGCGTATTCTTGGAAAAGGTAAACGGAGAATATCAGGGGGCAGCCTTTGATTTCCGTGCCGGGTTTCAGTCAGGCGTTTTACGTATGGCATTTGCGCAAGATGGTAGTTTATTTGTCGGCGAAACCAACCGAGGTTGGGGCTCAGCTGGTGATGCCAACCAAGGGTTTCAACGACTCGTATGGAATGGAAAAGTACCTTTCGAAATGCTTGCCGTTCGGGCAATGCCAGACGGTTTTGAGATTGAATTTACTCTTCCCATTGACCCTACCTCCGCTGAAAATCTAGGAAATTACGCACTCAATAGCTTTTTATATAAACACCATCCTGTCTATGGTTCGCCACCTGTGAACCGGAAAGAACTGACTATCAAGGGTGTAAAGGTTTCAGCTGATCGAAAAAAAGTACGTCTCGTCGTCGATGGACTTCGTCCGTACTATATTCATGAAATTAATCTGGACGGGATTCGCTCCGCTGAAAATGCATGGTCATTGGTTCATGCTACCGCCTATTATACTTTGAATGCCATTCCTTCAGGAACAAAAATGGCAAGCAATGAACTAAAAGGGACAGCTCCTGCTAAATCAACACAAAATCCTGTTAATCAGACAAATACCAAACCATTGGTATCTCCTGACGCTAAAGGAAAACCAACAGCAATGGCTACTCAGCCGACATTCGCTACACTCAAACCTTTGCTTCAAAAGCATACGTGCTTGGCGTGCCACGCAGAGGATAAGAAAGTGATTGGTCCGGCATTCAAAGAAATTGCAAAAAGAAAATACAGCGATGAGAAAATCGTTGAGCTTATCTACAACCCGAAACCAGAAAACTGGCCGGATTACGCGACACCCATGGCACCCATGCCGCAAGTGCCTCGAAAAGATGCCCTTCAAATTGCAAATTATATCAATAGTTTGCGTTAATGTGCCGCTGAAAAGTCCGTTGGTTTGAAAACCAACGGACTTTTTTATTTTACTTGCTTATGCGTATATATCATTTTGCTTTCCCGATTTTACTATTTCTATATATTGCTTATCTACCGCTCGATGTGCTTGAAGTCGATGCAGCTCAATATGCTTCGATTGCACGAGAAATGAACGAACGCGGGGATTTTCTGCAAGTCTATCACCGTGGGGAGGATTACCTAGACAAACCACCTCTGTTGTTTTGGTTGGCAAGTCTTTCCTTTTCTATGTTTGGGGTTTCAACGTGGGCGTATAAACTTCCTGCTTTTCTAGCGCTTCTTTTAGCACTCATTAGTACGTATCGCTTCACCAAAATTTGGTATTCGGCGCAAACTGCACTTCTCGCCACACTCCTTTTAGGCTCGTCTCAAGCCTTTTTCTTGCTCGTAAACGATGTCCGGACAGACGGTCTGTTATTGTCTGCACTTATTGGTTCATTAGTCCAAATTTCAGATTATTGGAAAACCAAAAAGAATACATCTCTTCTACTTGCTGCATTTTTTGTTGGGCTAGGTATGCTTGCCAAAGGGCCTATTGCCCTCGTATTTTTTGGATTTGCCGTGGGTGGACATGTATTGGTTCGGCGCGAATGGAAACTCCTTTTTTCTGTCCAATGGTTCTCTTTTCTAGGGATTATCCTGCTTGTGCTTCTTCCCATGTGTATTGGACTTTACCAACAATTTGATTTACATCCTGAAAAAACTGCCTATGGTCTCAAAGGCCCTTCAGGGCTAGAATTTTATTTTTGGACACAAAGTTTTGGACGAATAACAGGTGAAATATATTGGAAAAACGATACTTCATTCTTGTACTTTTTCCACACAATCCTCTGGGACTTTCAACCTTGGATTCTCTTTTTAATTCCTGCTCTTTTTTATAAAATCACACGTTTTCGGCAATCCACAGAGTGGATGAGTTTTGCTGTTTTTATCCTAGGATTTATTTCTTTGTCTTTGTCTAATTACAAACTTCCCCATTATATTTTTCCGTTATTGCCTTTTTCCTCTATTCTATTAGCTGATTATCTTGTTTCGACTTCTTGGAAAAGCAAGGTGATTCTTCGTTTACAAAAACTCCATTTCGCGAGTTTACATTTGTTCTTTTTTCTCATTTTATGTAGTTTATTTTTCTTTTTTGATGCACCCAATTCTTGGTTTATTTGGTTGGTTGGAGTCAGTTGGCTTTTGCTCAGCAGTATTCCCTTTCTACTTCCTTCCTCTTGGCAAAAAACGGTAGTAGCCGGACTTATTACCAGTTTGTTTTTCACGATTTCACTCAGATATTATCTCTATCCAGCTTGGTTTACGTATCAATCAACGAGCGTTTTAGGAAAAGAAATTCACGCGCAAAAATGGCCAGCTGCTCGTGTTTTTTGTTACCGTGTGCATGGTCATAGTCTTGATTTTTATGCGCAACGAATCATTCCATTTGTTACTCTCTCTTCACTTAAAAAAAACACGTATATCTATACGGATGTCGTTGGTAAAAAAGAAATAGAAGCAAATTGGAACGGAAATATTGAGACGATGAAAACATTCAGCCATTTTCCAGTCAGTAAATTAACTGTTCCATTTTTACGAAAAGATACGAGAGAGCAAACATTGGAAACAAGATACCTACTTCTCATTCAGTAATCCAACCCTACTTTCTACTTCTTGATACACGTATTTTTTCCTCAAATACAATGTATGTGTGTCTTACATTTTACCTAAAACGAACACAAAGAACTTCTAAGATTCATAAAACGGAGTACGCATAGACAAAAATTTTGAGTGCGAATGGAATCAAAATAGAAAATACGAACCGGCTACATTTTTTGAGTACGACTGATTTGTATAAAAATTTTACTTTTTCGTAGTAACAAAACGTGCTTATTATAAGCTATTTATATGTAATTTATAATAAACATAAAAAATCGTTATACAACAAAGTAAAAAAAGGCTGGTTTGGAAGAAAATGTTTGAATCGACAGATACACACATTTGGTAGATAAAGATGTCCCAATTCCCGAAACAACAACTTCATATACGAGTAGAAAAACAAAACAAAAATGAAACAGACAATTCTTTTGGGGGCAGCAATGCTTTGCCTTCATACATTGGCAAATGCCCAAACCCAAATCAACAAAAAAACAAACAAATCAGATCTCAAAACAGCAGAAAACGCCAGAACTATTGTCATTGACTCTGCGCAATGGCGGAAGGAATACTATGTTGTCAATCGAGATTCAGCTTTTGCGGACCCACGCATCGCTTTGAAGAAACTAGCTGGTGGAAACAAGCGGTTTGTCGAAGGAAAAAGCATTCGTCCAAGACAAGACATGAGCACAATCAAGGAACTTGAAAATGGCCAAACGCCTTTCGCTACTATTGTAGGTTGTTCTGATTCACGCGTGCCAAACGAAATGATTTTTGACCAAGGTTTGGGTGATTTATTCATCATTCGTACCGCTGGACAAGTGTCGTCGGCTGCTTCTTACGGTAGCATGGAATTTGCCGTTGCAAAATTGAAAACGAAGCTCATTGTTGTGCTTGGTCATACAGAATGTGGCGCGGTGGCAGCGGCGGTGCAACGCCCAGAGAATGTTCCAGGGCATATTGTCACACTTATCAATGAAATCAAACCAGCCGTGGCGAAATGTTCTCATTTACCCGGCGACCCGGTGAATAATGCGGTAAGGCAGAATGTCATTGACCAAGTGAATAACCTGCGTGATTTAGACCCAATTTTGCATACAAAATACGTCGATGGCGAAATCCTGATTGTAGGTGCAATCTATGACATTCACACAGGAAAAGTAGAATTTATAGAAGAAACGTTGTATAATTTACCACGTCCAAAAATAACCGAAACAAAATGAGACTGTTCTGTTGGCTTCTTTTTCTCTTCTTGATAGCGATGAATACACAGGTTTCAGGACAAAATAACCGACTAAATCACTCCAACACAATTGGTTGGTACAATTACTTTGGGACATTCAAACTAGCTGACAAATGGGGGATTCATACAGAATACCAATGGCGAAGAGAACAAGTCATCACCAATTGGCAGCAAAGTTTGGCACGTGTAGGCATCAATTATAGACCAAATTCGGGCGTTCTTTTTCGGGTAGGATACGCTTGGATAGAGACTTTTCCGTACGGTGAATTCCCCTTGAATAGTTTGGGACGTGATTTTACGGAACATCGAATTTTCCAGATGGCTCAGTTGTTTCATAAGCAAGCTAATGTGCAGCTTTCGCATCGTTTTATGTTGGAACAGCGGTTTGTTGGCAGATATAGCTCTGCTGATGTCACGAAGGAAGATGAATTTCCGCTTTTACACAGAATGCGGTATATGTTCCGGGCAGATATGCCGCTGAGCAAAAATAATCCTGCAAAATCTCCTTATCTAGCCGTTTATGATGAGGTGATGATAGGTTTCGGACCGAATGTCAATGCCAATGTTTTTGACCAAAACCGAATTGGTGTTTTAATCGGGAAACCCCTCACCAAAGCCGTTCGGCTTGAAGGCGGTTATTTGAACCAAACCGTTCAATTTGGTCGGTTAATCAACGGACAAAATGTATTTCAATACAATAACGGATTGATAATCAATACATATGTTCAGATAAACTAATTCAGATTATAATACAATGCCCTAGAAAATTTTCAGAATTTCTAGGGCATTTTAATTGATAAGTTTTTCACTTAAAAAGCTGCTTATTTCCTATAAAATCAACGTACATCTCGCCACCAACGCGTTGTTTCTACGGGTTTTTGTAAAGAAAGTGGCTCCCCAATACGGGGTGTGTAGATGGGTAAATCACCGGCATTTTTCAAGAAAACTTCGACAGATTCATCCCAATCGTGCAAAGCTAATTTGAATTTTCCCCAATGGACGGGAATGACTTTATCAGCCCCTAATTCATGTACGACTTGCGGAATCTCTTCGGGTAAATTGTGGATATTTTTCCAAAACGTGTGGTATTGGCCGCATTCAATAATAGCCCAATCGAAAGGGCCGTATTGTTGACCAATTTGTTTCATGTGACTTCCGTAACCTGAATCACCGCCGAGGAAAATCCGTTGTTCAGGTGTTTGAAGCACGTACGAAGCCCACAACGTATTATTTCTTGTCAGACTACGGCCTGAAAAATGGCGGCTTGGTGTGGCGGTCAATGTAAATCCTGCATCGATAGAAACGGTTTCGTGCCAATCCAACTCCGTAATTTTAGTAGAGGGATAGCCCCAATATTCGAGGTGTTCACCTACGCCCAAACCCGTAATTACCCGTTTTACTTTGGGTTGTAGCGCCTTTACGGTCTCGTAGTCAAGGTGGTCATAGTGATCGTGCGACAGAATAAGGACGTCAATTTCGGGAAAATCCGAAGGAATATACGCATCTGAACCTTTAAAACTAGGAACGCCAAATGAGAACGGTGAAGCGTGTCCACTAAAAACAGGATCCATTAAAATGGTTAATCCATTGATTTTCAATAAATAAGAAGAGTGTCCGAACCAAATAAATGTAGGTTCTGCGAAATGTTGAGTCAAATCTGTATTTACAGATGGGATGGGTTCGAGTGGAGTTGGTCGTTTGGCAACAGGGAAAATATACTCTTTGAGTAACTTCCAAAACGTATAATCTTCTGAGAAAGTAGGCGTAAAATCTATATTCTCGAAAACCCCTTCTTTGTATTGTGGGGAAGCCGCCATTCTAGCTAATCTTTCTTTTTTTTCAGGACTTTTCCCAAGTTGGGGTCGTACTTTCACATATACAACACCGATGCCTACTACAAGCGCGAATCCAATAATTTTGATAAACATGTACTGATTGATTGAAGGGTCTATAGTGAAACGTATGTATAGTCAAGACAAAAATTAGCTTCTTGAAAGCATACGTATTACATACATACGTTAAGCCCGAATGGTAAAAATAGGTTCCCTTCTTATCTAAGTAATTCCCGATCTATCAGCCGAATAAACTGATAGACCAATCTAATATTGAAACATACGGCACATTGCAAAAAACGAGAAGAATCGTTGGTTTGAATATTGAGTTATCTATTACACACTTTCCAACTATTCACAATGTATGAGAACATTCATGTTCTTTATGTATACATTTATCTACGCTTTTCACTAGCCATAAATAATAGAACTGGTGGTATAAACCATAAAAATGTTTGTATTCATTGACAAAGCGGTATTTCTCTTTGATTCTTTTTTGTACATTTAATCTGAGTTATTCTTCCACGTATGTTATCAATCAAACCCAAGAACCCATGCATGTCAAAGCTTTTTTGGATGAAGACTTTCTTTTGAGTACTCCTACGGCAGTCTATTTGTACCATACGTTTGCCAAGGATATGCCCATTATTGATTACCACAATCATTTACCTCCACAACAAATTGCGGAAAATCATAGATTCGAAAATCTTACTGAAGCTTGGCTTTATGGAGATCATTACAAATGGAGAGCTATGCGTGCAAATGGGGTAGCTGAGATGTACTGTACTGGTACAAAACCAGATTGGGAGAAATTTGAAAAATGGGCAAATACAGTTCCCTATACACTTAGAAATCCGTTGTATCACTGGACACATCTAGAACTACAACGCTATTTTAACATCACGGAACTACTTCAGCCGACGACAGCGGCAGGTATATATGAACGTAGCAATGAGCAACTCCAATCACCAAGCCACCGAACACAAGGCTTATTAAAACAGATGAATGTACGTGTTGTTTGTACTACAGATGACCCTACAGATAGTTTAGAGCATCATCTAGCATATCAAAAACAGGGGTATAACGACATGAAAATGCTACCAACTTTTCGACCTGATAAATTCATTCTAATACAATCCCCCCATTTTCATTCATCCGTAGAGAAATTAGAAAAAATAACAGGATTTCCCATTCGTGATTTCTCCGATTTATTGCAAGCACTCAGACAACGGGCTCACTTTTTCCAGTCGCTAGGTTGTAAACTTTCCGATCACGGGCTAGAATTCATGTATGCTGCAGAATTCACCTTGGAAGCTACAGATAAAGTACTCAAAAAAGTATTGCGCCATGAATCCATTACAAACCAAGAAGCACTTCTCTACCAATCGGCGATTTTACATGAATTGGGTGTGATGTATGCTCAACTTGGCTGGACACAGCAGTTTCATTTGGGAGCACTACGCAATACAAATTTACGTGCGCTGCGTGAGCTAGGCCCGGATACAGGTTGGGATAGTATCGGAGATTGGTCACAAGCTCAAAATTTAGCACGTTTCCTAGGAAGACTAGATGAACACAATCAATTAGCCAAGACAATCCTTTATAACTTGAATCCAGCAGACAACGAGGTAATGGCAACAATGATTGGGAATTTTAACGATGGATCAATGGCGGGTAAAATTCAATTTGGGTCTGGATGGTGGTTTTTAGACCAAAAAGACGGCATGGAAAAACAATTGAATACACTCAGTAACATGGGGCTCATCAGCCAATTTGTAGGCATGCTAACAGATTCCCGGAGCTTTTTATCATTTCCCCGTCATGAGTACTTTCGTCGCATTCTTTGCAATATGTTTGGCAAAGACATCGAAAATGGCGAACTACCCAATGATTTGGTATGGACGGGAAAAATCATTCAACAAATTTGTTATCATAACGCACAAAACTATTTCAATTTTTAGATGGAGCAAAGTATATCATCTAACTCACAGAAAACCCATGTATTGACATTCGGTGAAATCCTTTTTCGGATGTCTCCACGTCTGAGCTACCAGTGGTTGCACAATACCCAAACATCTTTATTTATTGGTGGAGCAGAACTCAATGTAGCACGCGCATTGGCTTGTTGGAAACAGCCCGTTTCATATGTTACTCGGATGCCCGAACATATTTTATCCTCCGAAATTCATGCATTTCTATCAGCCGAAGGAATCGATACAAGTAAAATTCTTTGGGGTGGTGACCGTATCGGAATGTATATTTTACCCCAAGGTACTGACCTCAAAAATGCATCGGTTATCTACGATCGTGCCCATTCTTCATTCGCTGAAATGAACCTGCAATCCCTTCAATGGGATGAACTACTCTCTGACGTTACATGGTTACATATTAGTGCAATAAGTCCTGCTTTGAATCAAGAAATTGCCGATATTTGCCTACAACTCGTCCAGGAAGCACACAACCGAGGTATCACCATCTCATTAGATTTGAACTACCGCGCTAAACTTTGGCAATATGGCGTAAGTCCGCCAAGAATCATGACTGCTATTGCTTCTTATTGTAACCTTATCATGGGGAATATATGGGCTGCCCATGCCTTATTGGATATTCCGATTGACCCACAAATTGCATTAAATCAAGCTACAAAAGAAGAATACATTGCGCAAGCAGATAGAACAGCTCAAGCTATCCAAAACCAATTCCCTCGTTGTCAAACCGTTGCCAATACATTTCGATTTGACAGCCCCAAGGGAGGTATTTCCTATTTTTCAACTTTACATAACTTCTCTGAAACACATGTTTCAAAGGAAATACACGTCGAAAAGGTTATAGACCGAGTGGGAAGTGGCGACTGTTTCATGGCAGGATTAATCTATGGGCACCTCCGAGGGTGGCACAAACAAAAAATTGTAGATTTTTCAGCTTGTGCAGCTACAGGAAAATTAAAACAAATGGGCGATGCTACCACGCAAACCGTTTCTGAAATTTTACAGAGTATAACCGATTCAAACGAATGAATACCTACCAAACTACGCTTCTAAAAATAAATACATACCCGCTCATCCCTGTATTTTTTCATGCTAATTTGGATACAGCTCAACGCGTACTTCAAGCTTGCTATGATGGAGGTGTACGTGTATTTGAATTTACGAATCGAGGACAAGAAGCATTGGAAGTATTCGAAGGATTGGTACATTACGCCAAAATCCACTGCCCTGATTTAGTCATTGGCATAGGTACTATCTTTACGACCGAGGAAGCACAATTGTTTATAGAAAAAGGTGCACAGTTTGTAGTTCAACCGGGCACTGTCAAAGAGGTGGGACTCTTATGCCATAAATACCAAATTCCTTGGATTCCGGGTGTGCTGACACCCACGGAAATCATACAGGCAGTTCAATGGGGTGCTGTAATTGTAAAAATTTTTCCAGGAAATAGCGTTGGTTCCACCTACTTGAAATCATTACGAGGTCCATTTCCACAACTAAAATTCATGGTTACAGGTGGTGTAGAACCCACTTTTGAGAGTATTCAAGAGTGGTTTCAGGCAGGTGCCAATGCCGTTGGGTTAGGATCCCAATTATTTAAAAATCTAGACCAACCACAAATTATTCGCCAAACCCTCTCAGAATTATTCAACCTTACCCCTTAATACATGCAAAATACAACTAAAAAGTACCGATGGACTATCTGTGGACTCGTATTTTTAGCCACGACAATCAATTACCTTGATCGCGCGGTCATCAGTTTATTGAAGCCCATTCTGGAGAAGGAATTCGCATGGAGTGAAACAGACTATGGGAATTTAGTTATCTTATTTAATCTTTCCTACGCAATAGGGATGCTCGGCGTTGGTCGGGTAATCGACAAGTTAGGTACGAAAAAGGGATACGCACTTGCTACCACTTTATGGAGTCTCTCAGCTATGGCACACGCATTGGCTACAAGTACATTTGGTTTTGGTATCGCTCGTTCCTTGTTGGGAATTACAGAATCGGGTAATTTCCCCTCTGCTATTAAAACAATTGCTGAGTGGTTTCCTAAAAAAGAGCGCGCTTTGGCAACAGGTATTTTTAATTCAGGCACAAACATAGGGGCAATTATTGCCCCATTAACTGTTCCCTTTATTGCCGTTGTTTGGGGTTGGCAGTGGGCATTTGTCTTGACTGGAGCCATCGGATTTATCTGGTTAATCCTTTGGTATATGATGTATGAAACCCCAGAAAAACATACTCAACTTTCTTCAGAAGAACTCGCTTACATCCAGCAAACAGAAAGTGCTGATGAAGAAATTAGAGAAGAAAACAGCCATCCAGCTTCTTGGGCAAAACTATTAACCTTCAAACAAACGTGGGCGTTTGTAATTGGCAAATTTCTGACAGATCCTGTATGGTGGTTTTATTTATTTTGGCTTCCCGCCTTTCTATCAGCTGAATACGGTTTACAAAAAACAGATATTGCCATTCCTGTTGCCTTAGTTTACACGATTTCAACGGCTGGTAGTATTTTTGGTGGGTATCTACCTCTCTATTTCTCGAGCAAGGGCTGGACTATTTTTAGATCTAGAAAAATAGCTATGTTGTTGTATGCCCTCGCTGCCCTTCCAGCTATTTTTGCCCAATTAGCGGGAGGTATCAATATGTGGTTGGCAGTTGGTATTATTGGATTGGCTTGTTCAGCACACCAAGCATGGAGTGCAAATATATTCACGACGGTCAGTGATCTATTCCCCAAGAAAACCATTGCGTCTGTCACTGGAATTGGGGGCATGGCAGGAGCACTCGGAGGGGTCGTAATCGCCACAATAGGCCCTCGCTTATTTGATTATTATAAGGCACTAGGTAGTATTCAAACAGGATATTATATTCTTTTCTTATATTGTGGATGTGCCTATTTACTCGCTTGGTTAGTCATGCACTTACTTGTTCCGAAAATGAAAAAAGTGATTATTTAATGGCGAGAATACATATAAAAAAATCCCTGTCTTTGGATACACTTCCTTCAGACAGGGATTTTCAGTTATACAAAAAACGAATTTATTGCGGTTGATTTTCTTTGTTATTATTCTCTTTGGAAGGAAGAATCTCTACAGCACGCGTGGTTTGTGTGGGTTGAGTTCCTCCTCTAGTGTCAAACTTGGTGGAAATAGTCGGGTTGATTGGTGCATCTTTCACACCTGTATCATTGAGGGATTTTTCAGCCATACGAATCAGCGTTCCGATCGACTCATAACTTAATCCTTCTTTAATGGCTTGATGGTAATACCCGATGGCACGTTGAAGCATCGCAGCGGTAGCTTCCGGCGTTCGTTGCCGCCAAGCCACCCGATGTAGAACCTCACCTTGTTCCAAGCTAATCTTCGGAATTTCACCACGTGTAGGATCTTCTGGATTAATTTCTACCAATTGTATCAAGTTTTGCTTTGCCAATTCATAGTTTTTTAATGCACGATAATCACTGTATTTCTTCTTGAGGTACATCGCCCGCGAGCTATTTTTAATCTGTTGTTCTATCAACGGGTTTCCTATATGCTCAGGTGATTTTGCCGCTGTTCGATACATAAAAAAAGCGTCCCAGTACCTACCTTCTCGGAAATAATCGTTGGCCTCCATTACCAAGTAAGCATCTGATTGTGCCCAACTCGTAAAAGAAAAGTTTGTGATCAAAAGCGCCATCAAAATTAAAATCCTATTTTTACTCATCTTTTATCTACGATTTAGTCTTACTAATACAATTTAATTATGCTAAAGGTTAATTTTATGTATATTTGGTCATTTCTATTGATCCTAAATTTACCCTTTATGATGCGAACAACGCTATTTACCACAGGGATAATCTCCTTGTTTTCACTTGTTATTAACGCCCAATCTATTCAAAAATTACCAGAGTATAACCTTAAATCTAGCCAAACTGAACACCATCTGCGCTTTTTGGCGTCTGATGAACTCATGGGACGCAAAACGGGTGAAATAGGCAATCAGATTGCTGCAAGATATATTGCCGAGCAATTCCGATTAGTAGGTGCAAAACCTGCTGTGAACGGCTCTTTTTTGCAATCTGTTCCGCTTGAAACCATTACCCCACCTGCCTCTGGGTATATCCAAACATTTGAAGGTAGAATGAATATCAACGATGACTTTATCTTGATGTCTGGCGATGGTTTCACCGTAGAAAAAGTAGAAATCGTCTATCTACCCTACGCTTGGATTGACAAAGATACAGACTATAACGATTACAAAGATATCGACGTAAAAGGAAAATTAATTGTCACAAGTGTCGGCTTTCCGGGTGCCAATACTCCGCAACAGATGTTCTCTGCCCTGGCTGAAAAATCCAAAATCGCCAAAGAAAAAGGGGCTCTTGCCTTGATTGAAGTATTCAACTCTCCAATGCCTTGGCGAAACATTACGTCTTATTTTGGTCGAAAATCCATAAAAATAAAAACCAATGACACGGCCGAAATCCCGCATATTTGGATTAGTAGTGCCGCAGCAAAGAATATCACAAAAGATAAAGTTAGTACAGCATCGGTACAAATCGCAAGACGTAAATCAACACCGCTACAAACCACAAATGTCATTGGCATTTTGGAAGGTACAGACCCTAAACTCAAAGAAGAATTTGTCGTTCTTTCAGCACATTATGATCATGTTGGACACGGGGCAACGCAAGGGAAAGTCACACCGACAGATAGCGTCTTTAACGGGGCACGCGATAATGCTTTTGGTGTAACCGCTCTTCTAGCCGCTGCCCAAGCAATCTCGCAACAACCAACCAAACGCTCCATCTTATTAATCGCCTACACAGGGGAAGAAATTGGATTACTTGGTAGCCGTTTCTATGCTGAGAATCCCGTCGTTCCACTCGAAAAATGCGTCTATAACTTAAATTGTGACGGTGCAGGATACAACGATACTTCTCTATTAACTGTCATTGGATTAAACAGAACATCTGCTAAAAATGACATTGTATTAGCAGCTCAAGCCTTCGGACTAAAAGCCCAAGAAGACACTGCCCCCGAGCAAAATCTCTTTGACCGCTCAGACAACGTAAGTCTTGCGGCAAAAGGTATTCCTGCTCCTACTTTCTCTCCTGGATTTACTGCCTTCGATGACGTTATCAATACATACTATCACCAAGTCGCAGATAATCCAGAGACTGTAGATTTTGGTTATTTACTCAAATATTGCCAATCCTTCACATACGCCGCACGTTTAATCGCTAATAAACCACAAGCACCTACTTGGATGCCAGGAGATAAATACCAAAAAGCATTTGAAAATCTCTTCAAAAAATAAAAATCTTTCCTCTGTTATAAAGGAATTCGTTCTTTTTTGTGAACAACAAGGAATAGAAAGGTTTGAGGTAGAACCTATTGCAGGTTCACCTCAAACTTCTTTTCTGTATATTCAAATGGAAACATCTGTTCGAATTGCCTTGCTAAACCACGAAAACCCACCGATTTACAACGAGTTCATGGATTGGTACCAAAAACAGGCTCCTCTTTTTGTCCTTTGGACAGATTACTGGCAAGAAAAAAAAGAAGTCGTTTTTTCGAAAATCCAGCATGAACTGGGTCGCTCCATTCGTGTGCCCGCCCGTGTTTGTCAGGTTAGACGAATAACGGCCCCGGTTTCCACACAATTTTTACAAAATCATCACTTACACCCCGTTCCGAAAGCCCGGATTCACTACGGTTTGTTTTTGCCCACCGCTTATTTTCGGTTGATTCCTGCAGAATTTTTTGCCCAATTACCCAGCCACTCCTTTACAGAACACGGTCTTTTTTTAGCAGTTTCAACATTTTCCAATGCGAAAAAAATAGAGCGTCATAAACATATTTTTCGATCGTACGAATGGATTCGCTCTTGCTCACACAAAGGATTTGTCGTAGTGGGTGGCTTGCATAAATTACTCAAAACATTTGAAAAAGACATTCAACCCGATGATTTAGTGACGTATGCAGATGTGGAATGGTCGCCGCAAGAAGGTGCTTTTCAGAAAATAGGATTTGAACCTTACGGAAAAATGGCGCCCTGTTTTTATCGTTGGAATGGCCAAGAAACCCAAAGAGAAAAAATACAAGATAGCCTTCTTGCCACCGATTTTTTCCCACTATTCAATTTAGGGAGTTCAAAATGGATTCGGTATTACAAAACAATCAAAGAAGAATATGAAGTACGATGAGCCAAACTTACTTGTTGTCTTAGGCCCTACGGCAAGTGGAAAAACCCGTTTGGCCGTTCAGTTGGCGTACCAACTACAATCGGGGGTAATCAGTGCGGACAGCCGGCAAGTATATCGACACATGGACATTGGTACAGGCAAAGATTTAAACGAATATATACTTGATAATCAACAAATTCCGTATCATTTAATTGATATTTTAGAACCAGGAGACCAATACGATGTCGCTCAATTTCAGCGCGATGTATTGCAAATTATTCCGCAATATACTCCCCCAAATATCCCTGTGCTTTGTGGTGGAACAGGTTTATACATCCAAGCTATTCTGGCAAATCATCAATTTACACAAATCCCGATTGATGAAGAAAAGAGAACATTTTGGCAAAAGGCAGGTTTTGAAGCAGCCCAAAAACACTACGAAAATTTAAAAGAGTGGCCTTATCAAGGAGATACTTCTACCTTCAAACGACTTATCCGTGCTATTGAAATCAATGAATATTTATTAGAAAGCCCGATGCCCGACGTATCTTCCTACGCGTTTTCGCCTTTTATCATTGGCCTAGATGTGTCCCGAGAAGAGCGCAGAAAACGCATATCTGCTCGCTTAAAAAAACGTGTAGAACAAGAAGGCATGATACAAGAAGTTGAAGGATTATTGAAAAAGGGAGTATCTGCCGATAAACTTCGTTTTTATGGACTTGAGTACAAGTACATCACGGACTATCTCGAAGGGTACCTAACACGAGAAACGATGTTAGGACAATTAGAGGTAGCTATCCATCAATTTGCGAAGCGGCAGATGACGTTTTTTCGGAGTATGGAGAAAAAAGGAATGAAAATTCACTGGATTGATGCACAACTCGACGTGACACAGCAATTGAATGAAATCAAGAAAGCGGGATTTCTTGGTTTACGTTAAAAATAGAGAAGACAACCTTAAATGGTCTGTATTTACAAACTTTTCGTCGAAAACTCGTGTTCAACAAATACGCTTAAACGCGTACAAGATGTATGGATCTGGGATTAAAAACAATTGTTTTTATGCATACTTATATAAACATCTGATTATCAATTCATTAAAATATAATCGATGGCAATATACGAAGTAGCTATAAAAAGTTAGCAAAGTAGCGTTCAAATATTTGTTTGGCGAAAGACTAAAATTGTATTATTTTTATTATTTTAGCGGTAGCAATTCCAAATAATTCATCAACAATCATAACTTTAGCAAAATAACCTAACACCCACATGTCTGATAAAGCAAAATTGATACTTGACGGGAAAGAATATGAATTTCCTATTGTGACTGGAACGGAGAACGAGAATGCCATTGATATTGGTAAACTTCGTGCAGCGACAGGTCACATCACAATTGACTCTGGTTTTAAAAATACAGGTTCTACTCAAAGTGCCATTACTTTCTTGGATGGTGAAGAGGGAATTCTTCGTTACAGAGGCTATTCTATTGAAGAGTTGGCAGACAAAGCTGAATTTTTGGAAGTAGCTTATTTATTAATTTACGGTGAATTACCTACACAGGAAGAATACGCCAAATTTAAGTCTGAAATCACGCACCACACGATGGTCAATGAGGACATGCGTAAAATATTTGACGGTTTCCCGGTAAACGCGCACCCAATGGGCATCATGTCTTCTCTGGTCAGTGCCATGAGTGGTTTTTACCCAGATTCGTACGATGATAAAAGACCTGACCAAACAGACCTGCATATCATCCGTTTGTTAGCGAAATTCCCAACAATTGCTACTTGGTGCTATAAAAAATCGCAAGGTCACCCAATCAATTATCCAAAAAACAACTTGGATTACAGTGCTAACTTCTTACAAATGATGTTTGCACTGCCAGTTGAAGAATACAAAGTAGATCCTGTTGTAAGCTCTGCTATCAATAAATTATTGATTCTACATGCAGACCACGAACAAAACTGTTCTACATCGACTGTCCGCTTGGTTGGTTCATCAAAAGCAAATATCTACTCGTCTATATCCGCTGGTATTTCCGCACTTTGGGGTCCACTTCACGGTGGAGCAAACCAAGAAGTGATTGAGATGCTCGAAGAAATCAGACAAGATGGCGGAAATGTTCAGAAATACGTGGACATGGCGAAAGATAAATCATCGAACTTCCGTCTCTTTGGTTTTGGTCACCGTGTTTATAAAAACTTTGACCCGCGTGCTAAAATCATTAAAAAAGCAGCAGACGATGTTCTATCAAAATTGGGCGTAAATGACCCAGTTCTCGATATTGCGCGTGGACTAGAAGAAGCGGCCCTAAAAGATGATTATTTCGTATCTAGAAATCTATATCCAAACGTGGACTTCTACTCAGGTATCATTTACCGCGCACTTGGCATTCCTGTAAACATGTTTACTGTGATGTTCGCCATTGGTCGCCTTCCTGGTTGGATTGCACAATGGAAAGAAATGCGTGAGCAGAACGAGCCAATCGGTCGCCCACGTCAAGTCTATACTGGCGCCGTTTCAAGAGATTTTACTCCACTTGAAAACCGTTAATCTTTCTCTCTTTTATAAAAAAACGCTCTCCATAAGCTGTGGGGAGCGTTTTTTTATGCTTTGAATGATACATTTTAACTCCTCAAAAAATCAAGTGGATTCAAGCAAATGGTTTGGTAAAAGGCAACCTCTTTTTGCGCACAAACACCAGGAAAATCTCCCCAATTGCCAAGCATATCTGTCATGACTTGGAAATGTAAATGCGGTGGCCAATCGCCGTTTTCAGGAAAATCTCCTACCCAAGCAATGATATCTCCTCGTTTTATTTGTTTTCCAACGGTTAAATCGGTCAAGGAAGATAGACTCAAATGACCGTATAAGGTATATAATGTAGGATAAAATGTAGATAGATGAGGTAGTTTTTCACTGAACGAATGTTCCAAGATAATCGTTGGCCCGTAATCTCCGAAGTGGTCATTGAACTGAAACGAATGAACTACGCCATCAAAGGGGGCAAAAATAGGCGTCAGGGCTTCTACCCAAACATCTGTACCCAAATGTACACTTCGCGCTTCCTCTCTAGCCTGAAAATGAGCACTTCTGCGGTAAATAACCCGATTCTCAAAATACCCACCTATGCCTACTTTTTTTCCACTATTGGATAAAACTGCTTGTAGATGAGTGTGAAAAGCAGCGGTATTCGTCAAGTCCACCTCAGACCAATACGGATTCGCTTCGGTAAAGTCGAGCGATGCACAAGTTATTTCGTCTAAAGGAAATGAAAATAAGGGATGTGCAGTCATTTATATTTTTCTTTTCAGTTCAAAATGTTTGCCCAAATAAACGCGTCGCACCATTTCATCCTCGGCAAGTTCTTCTGCAGTTCCTTGTTTCAAAATTTTCCCTTCAAACAAGAGATATGCTCTGTCCGTAATCGAAAGCGTTTCGTTTACATTGTGATCTGTGATTAATATACCAATATTTCGATGTTTTAATTTAGCGACGATTCCTTGTATTTCCTCCACAGCAATGGGATCCACACCTGCGAAAGGTTCATCTAGTAGAATAAATTTAGGGTCAACAGCCAAAGCGCGTGCGATTTCTGTTCGTCGGCGTTCCCCACCAGATAAGACAATTCCTTTATTTTTACGTACGTGCGTCAACGAAAATTCTTCTAATAGAGACTCCATTTTTTCTTTTCGTTCTGCCTTCGTCATCTCTTTTTTCGCGATTTCTAGAACACCGAGAATATTATCCTGCACAGATAAATCTCGAAATACGGATGCCTCTTGCGCTAGGTAACCAATACCCAATTGGGCACGTTTGTACATAGGTAGTGCTGTAACGTCTAGCTCATCAAGGAGTACACGTCCAGCATTGGGTTTTACCAAGCCAACGGCCATATAAAAAGAAGTAGTTTTTCCGGCACCATTAGGGCCGAGTAATCCCACAATTTCACCCTGGCCTACTTGGTAGCTTACATGATCATTTACAAGGCGTTCACCGTATTTTTTCACCAAATCTTCTGTCCGTAATATCATATGTGATGGATTAGAAAAGTCATCAAGTAGATTATCGTACAAAGGTACAAACAAATCGTGGCTCAAACAGCAAGACAAACCAAAGGACATGAAAAAGGAAAATTTAAAATGACAAAGATGTAGAGATATACGTATTTTAGTATTTTTGGCAATGATTCTTTTTTAATCACTCCAAAAAGCACCTTATTCTATGGTCGTTTTAGCAGAAAACAACTCTATTGCCTTGCACTTTCTCAATGAATTGCGAGACCAAAAAATTCAGAAAGATGCCCTCCGTTTTCGCCAGAATTTGGAGCGATTAGGACAAATATTTGCCTACGAAATCTCGAAGCAACTTTCCTATCACTCTGTACAAGTGGAGAGCACTTTGGGTAGTAAAAAGTCAAGTGAATTAAGTCAACAACCCGTTTTGGTAGCGATTTTACGCGCAGGATTACCTTTACACCAAGGAATGCTTCATTTTTTTGACCGTGCTGAAAACGCCTTTATCGGCGCCTACCGCGGGAAACACGATGCCAAAGATAACTTTGAAATCGAGATGGATTACATCACTTCACCGGATATTCAAGGAAAACCACTTATCATCTGCGACCCTATGCTTGCCACCGGGAAGTCCGTAGAAATGGCGTATCATGCCTTGTTAAGATACGGTATTCCTCAAAAAACATTCATTGTCTCTGCCATTGCAAGCGCACGAGGTTGTCGATACATTCAAGCCCGAATGCCTGAATGTCGCCTGTGGGTTGGTGATGTTGACGACGAACTGAACAGCAAATCCTATATCGTACCTGGCTTAGGAGATGCCGGTGACCTCGCTTACGGAGATAAAATATAATATTCATTTACCCATATACCCTACCTAAACAAATGAAAGAAAAATCAGACCTTCAACACTTACTTAGCTTGCCTGTCATTATTGCCGCATTGGGCTATTTTGTAGATATTTATGACCTCCAACTTTTTGGAATTGTCCGGATTCCAAGTCTAGAAAGTTTGGGACTTTCCAAAGAAGAAATCGATAGTATCGGTGCTGTTATTCTCAATTACCAAATGACCGGACTTCTTCTCGGCGGTATACTTTGGGGAATTTTGGGAGATAAAAGAGGCCGACTTTCCGTACTTTTTGGGTCAATCATTACGTATTCTTTGGCAAATATTTTATGTGGACTCATCCCACAAATCGAGTTTATGTCGCAAACAGAAGCCTACAAATGGCTACGTTTTATCGCAGGAATTGGCTTAGCTGGCGAGTTAGGAGCAGGTATCACATTGGTTTCAGAAGCACTACCAACCCGTCTTCGTGCTATTGGTACTTCTTTGGTAGCTGGTGTTGGACTGTTGGGCGCCGTGGTAGGCACGTTTACTGTCCGGTTATCTGGCGACTGGACTATCGCTTATTTTATCGGAGGTGGAATGGGATTTCTATTACTTTTTCTACGCGTAGGTGTCTTAGAATCAGGCATGTATAAACAAGTAGCCAAACAAGCCACTATACAAAAGGGAAATTTCTTTGCATTTTTTACCCAAAAAGAAAGATTCGTTCGATATCTCAAATGCATCGGTATCGGTTTACCAACTTGGTATTGCATCGGCATACTGGCTTACATGAGCAATCAATTTGGGGAAGCTCTAGGTATTCCTGAAAAAGTAGAGCCTGGACTAGCTATCATGTGGGCATACATCGGAATTTCAGCGGGCGATTTAGCAAGTGGGCTTATTAGCCATCAACTGGCATCTCGCAAAAAAGCTATTTTAGGAATGATGTCTTTTGCATTGGTTGGCGTCGTAATTTATTTGTTTGCAGGCATAAAATCAGCAAATATGCTGTATGCAATTTGTTGTTGGTTGGGTTTAGGTACGGGCTATTGGGCGATGTTCGTCACGGTTGGCGCAGAACAATTCGGTACCAATTTACGCGCAACAGCGGCTACAACCATACCCAACATGGTGCGTGGCGCGGTCGTTCCGATGAGCCAATTATTTACCTATTTAAAACTAGGAGCGCTTGGTTTTGCCCCATTGACAGCTATTTTATCTGCTGCTATTGTAGGCGTTATCGCCTTTGGTATTGGGTTCTATTCGACTTGGACAATAGAGGAAAGTCACGGACGAAATCTTGATTTTATCGAAGAATAAAGCTTCTGCAAATAGGATGAAATAAAAAAAACTACCCAAATTGGGTAGTTTTTGGCCTTCAAGGAAGGCTTCAGCCTAGTTTAGGTAGGTTCTTTATTAGTTAAATATGCGCTCATCAGAAGGACGCCACTTGAATTCTCTACTTGCAAAATAAATAGAAACAAACAGCGCAAAAAGTAAATAGATACGAATCCCCAAGACAAGCCAAGTGGTCGTATCACCAAACCAACTCGACATCTGCCAAAGCAAAACAAAGCCAAATAATGTATGCATGGATTGAAAAAATACAGCCCATGGATTTTTATCCATCAATTCTGTGTATGCGTAAATTCCTATAAATAGAAAAGCACCATTCGTGAAAATATCAGAAAGTGTATATTGACCAATTCGACTAAAAAAGTGAATCATCAAAGCCAAAGTAAAAGAGAACTGTATCCAACTCCAAGTAATTAATTTGATTGAGCTAGACGGGTTATATTTTACGTATTTGTGCGGATTCTCAATTTTAGGAACCGGAAAACGCGCTTCCATATCAGCCGGTCTCCAACCAGTTGGCTTAAACCAAATAAGTAGCTTATCTCTCCAAGAACGTGTATAAATCGCGTCTTTTATTAATAGAAACAAATGTTGAAAATTTATCTTAAATGGATTCCACGTACGAACAGGTCGGGTGATCCCATAAACAGGCGGAATAGCAGGGTCTTCCTCCTTAAATGTTCCAAAAAGTTTATCCCAAATAATAAAAATTTGACTATGATTTTTATCTAAATATTCAGGGTTAATGGCGTGGTGTACGCGGTGGTGCGAAGGCGTAACGAGAATTTTCTCAAGAAATCCCATTCGGTTGATATAGGTGGTATGATACCAAAACTGAGCAAACAAATGAATGGGAGCTACAATAGCAATGACCTTCGAATCTATACCCAAAAGAGCCGCGGGAAGAAGGAAGAAAGTAAACAAATTAACAAAAGAAGAGATACTCTGACGAAGCGCACACGCTAGATTAAATTCCTCGCTGCTGTGATGAACTGCGTGTTTGTTCCAAAAGAAATTGACTTGATGACTGAGCCGATGTACCCAATACCCCGCAAAATCCAATGCAATAAACGCAACAAGATACACCCAAATAGTTGATTCTATGCGAACAATCGCTGTGTGCGAAACCAACCAATCATATGACATGATAGAGACACTTATACCGAGCACATCTTTGATGACATTTGTAAACCCGGAACTCAGACTTGCAATCGTATCCATCGGCTTGAAAGACTCTTTCCTCCAAAAATAACCGTAGATTTTTTCAATCATAACCAACCCGAAAAAAGCAGGCATAGCCATGATTAGAATACTTGCGTAGGTTTCCATCTTTTATCTTTTCTGAAGTATAATTGCAAAAATGCCCGACAAAAGTAGAAAGGATTTCTATTTATTAAAATAATTTATAGAAAAAATTGACTATTTTAAAGAATATCGATACATAAAATCACAAAAATAGCCTGTAGGATAAAAGCCGCGTTACCAAATAATTTTTGGCAACGCGGCTTTTACCTTGGGATGTTTTCAATTTTTGATGGGATTTAGTTGACAAAAAATACTTTTTCAAAAGAATATTTTGTCAACTTTCCCTCAGAATTTCATTATTTTATTTACCCTATAATAGAGTTTTGCGGTTTTCCACCTAGTTTATACGGATAGTCCGTGGTGTAATGCAAACCTCGGCTTTCCTTGCGTTGCATGGCACACCGAATAACCAAATCTGCACAAAGAATCAAGTTCCGTAACTCACACAACTTAACGGACAACTTCGTTTTTTTATAAAACTCTTCCGTCTCTTCTTTTAAAAGTTGAACCCTTCTATAAGCTCGCTCAAGGCGGAAATCACTTCGTACAATTCCGACATAATCAGACATCGTTTTTTGAAGCTCCCGCAGGTTGTGTGTCACCAAAACTTCTTCGTTTGACTGCAACGTGCCGAACTCGTCCCAATCAGGGATATTTTCTTGAAAATAGAGAGATTCTACTTCCTGGAGCGCTTTTTCCGCGATTCGATGTCCAAAAACGGCTGCTTCTAATAAAGAATTGGAAGCGAGTCGATTTGCACCGTGCAAGCCCGTTGAGGTACATTCACCACAAGCATATAACCGTTGAATACTGGAGCGACCAAATTCATCTACCAAAATTCCACCACATAAATAATGCGCAGCAGGCGTGACCGGAATTTGTTCTTTCGTGATATCAATGCCAACGCTTAAACATTTTTCATAGATTGTCGGAAAGTGTTCGAGAATATGTTCTTTAGATCGATGCGTTATATCTAGGAATACGTGCGGTTCTCCCCATTTTTTCATTTCAGCATCGATAGAACGTGCTACAATATCACGAGGGGCAAGCGAGCCCCGTTCGTCGTAATCATACATAAATTCACGCCCTTTTTTATCGCGTAAAACGCCCCCTTCTCCTCGTACTGCCTCAGTAATCAAGAAACTAGGATATTCATCCGGATTATACAAAGACGTAGGGTGAAACTGCATCATTTCCATGTCACGCACCTTCCCTTTGGCACGGTACGTCATGGCTATTCCATCACCAGTAGCAATAACTGGATTGGTGGTAGAAGAATAAATATGTCCAGCTCCACCCGTTGCCATCAGTGTCACTTTGGATAAAATAGTTTCCACTTTTTGGGTGTGTATATTAAGGGCATAAACGCCAAAACACGTAATGTCATTGGTTTCACGCGTGACTTCAACCCCTAGATGGTGTTGTGTGATGAGTTCTACGGCAAAATAGTGCGTGAGGAGGGTGATGTTCGGATTTTGATGCACTTGTTCTAGCAGAGCGCGTTCAATTTCTTTTCCAGTTATATCTTTGTAATGAAGAATACGGTTTTCGGAATGTCCACCTTCCCGAACGAGATTGTATTCTCCATCATCTTGGCGATCAAATTGTGTACCGTATGCGATTAATTCCTTGATTCTGTCTGGCCCTTCAGTAACGACAATTTCAACGATTTTACGGTCACAGAGTCCATCGCCCGCCACCAATGTATCTTGAATATGTTTATCAAAGCTATCGGTTTCAGGGTCAAAAACAGCTGCAATGCCTCCTTGTGCATACTTGGTATTTGTTTCATCGGCGGTTACTTTAGTTAAAATCAACACATGCCCTTTTTGTGCTGCTTTGAGTGCGAAACTTAATCCGGCGATTCCTGAACCAATGACCAAAAAATCAGTTTTTTGCATAATGAATTGTGGATTCAAAATAAGTAATCAAACCTAAGTTTAAGAAATCGTTATTCTTTAAGTTAAATAAGTTTCCTTTCTGTGCTTCTTTGAAATATTATTTCAAGATAACGATTACAAAAAAGAGTTACGAATGATAAATAGACAGATATGGATTATGCGGTTCTTGTTGTGGTATTTTTCAAAGATAAAATTGATTATGACCTAGCTAAACCGACTTTTTTAAAATAAGTACCATTTTTTTTTCTAACTTCGTTTCCTATTTTTTGTAAAGATGATGCACACAAATTTACACTTTCTTTCGTGTTCTCAGGAAGTTTTTTCAAAGAGCTCTGTCCGAACAAGAAGAAGCGATAAAAAACAAAGAACTAACTATTTCATTATCAATAAATAACAAAAAAATCATTTTAGATAGACTGATTTTTTTGGAGTGTAATGATAAAGATTTTTGTACATTAGCATACAACATAACCACTATACATTCTTAATCAGCTGTTAGATTTCTAACAAAACAAACCGTTTATGCCGACAACCGCGATAGAGCAACTAGCCAAGGATAAGCTCAAAGAGATTTTTGGGTTTGATAATTTTAGAGGTAATCAAGAAGTTATCATCAAGAGTGTTCTTGATCGTAAAAACACGTTTGTGATTATGCCAACTGGTGCAGGAAAATCGCTGTGCTACCAGCTTCCTGCCATTGTTCAAGAAGGGACTGCCGTTGTGATTTCTCCCTTGATTGCCCTCATGAAAAATCAGGTAGATCAAATGACTGCCTTCGGAATTAACGCGCAGTTCTTAAATTCTACACTCAATAAATCCGAAATTACGAAGGTAAAAAATGACGTATTGAGTGGCACTTGTAAATTACTTTACATCGCACCAGAATCATTGAACAAAGTCGAAAACCTCGACTTTCTGAAAAAAGCAATGATTTCTTTCGTAGCCGTTGATGAAGCCCACTGTATCTCTGAATGGGGACACGATTTCAGACCTGAATACCGTCGCATTCGGAGTATTATCGAAAGCATCAATCCAGAACTTCCTATTGTAGCCCTCACAGCCACTGCGACACCGAAAGTTCAGCAAGATATTCAACGGAATTTAAACATGGACGATTCAGTTGTCTATAAATCGTCTTTCAATCGTAAGAACTTATACTACGAAATCCGGCCTAAAACCAACGCCAAAAAGCAACTTATCCGATATGTCGCCAATAACAAAGGTAAATCTGGAATCATTTATTGCTTGAGCCGAAAAAAGGTAGAGGAAATTGCCGAGCTTCTCAATGTAAACGGCATTAAGGCACTTCCTTATCATGCAGGACTCGAAAGCGACCAACGCATGAAAAATCAAGATGCCTTCTTAAACGAAGAATGTAGCGTGATTGTCGCTACCATCGCTTTCGGAATGGGAATTGATAAACCGGATGTGCGTTTCGTGATTCACTATGACGCACCCAAGTCATTGGAAGGCTATTACCAAGAAACAGGACGCGCAGGACGCGATGGATTGGAAGGAAACTGCTTAATGTTTTACAGCTTTGACGACATCCTGAAACTCGAAAAATTCAATAAAGATAAAAACGTTTCTGAGCGTGACAATGCCAAGGCACTTTTGCTCGAAATGGTTGCTTACTCTAATCTCGGCATTTGCCGCCGCCGTCAATTACTCAGCTATTTTGGTGAGTTCATGGAAAAAGATTGTGGTTTCTGTGATAATTGCCTCAAGCCAACGAAGCGAATCAAAGTGGAAAAACAAGTTACGCTCGCACTTCAAGCTATCTTGCAAACAGGTGAGCGTTTTACGGTTAATCACATTGCAGATGTCCTGACGGCTAGTAAATCCAATGCATATATTGCAAGCTATCAACATGATCAACTTGATGTATATGGGAAAGGGCTGCAGTATTTCCAAGAGAAAAAAGAAGACGATGATAGCGACGAGGACGATGAAACGCCTAAAGCCCCACAGGCAGATTTAAACATTGACCAGAAAATAACGCTTGCAGACAAATGGGTATCTGTTATACGTCAATTGCTTGTTTTTGGGTTTATAGAAAAAGATATTGAAAATTACGGTGTCGTTTATCTGTCTGAAAAAGGTAAAAAATACCTCGAGGACCCTTATCCAGTTGAACTTGCCGAAGATCATAACTACGAAAATACAGAAAGTAGTAAAGACGACGAGATACAAAATGCGCCAGTTACATCTGGAAGTGGCGCTTACGACGTGGCGTTGATGGAATTACTTAAATCTCTTCGCAAGAAAATCGCGAAAGAGAAGAATGTTCCACCTTATGTCGTCTTCCAAGATCCATCTCTCGAAGAAATGGCAACCACTTATCCAACCACAGCCCAAGATTTAGCACAAATCAATGGCGTAGGTATGGGGAAAGTTCAAAAGTTCGGTAAGCCCTTCCTTGAGTTAATCACCAAATATGTTGAAGACAACGAAATTGAAACAACGCAAGATTTAGTGGTTAAGACAACCGTTAATAAGTCGAAAACCAAAATTTTTATCATCCAACAAATTGATAGAAAAGTAGATTTAGACGAAATCGCCGAGTCAAAATCCATGACTCTAGAAGAGTTGATTCAAGAAATCGAACATATTTGTTATTCTGGCACTAAACTCAATCTGAACTACTACATCAACCAAATGATTGACCAGGACAAGCAGGCAGATATTTATGAATATTTTATGCACGCTGACTCTGATAATATCAAACAAGCGATGGAGGAATTTGCAGATTACGAAGACGATATCACCGAAGAGGAAATTCGTTTGATGCGCATCAAATTCTTATCTGAATTTGCTAATTAATTACTCTTTTTTCATTTATCAAAAACGCCCTTATGTGTCGCATAAGGGCGTTTTTGATAAATCAATCATGCCCTTCAGTTCTTCCCACACTTGGTTGGGCGATATTTGATACAAACAAGCAAAATCACCCCGGTGGCAGCGTGTCTTTCCGTACGTGGAACAAGGCCGACAATCAAGCGTGTTATCTTGTACGATCCTATTTTCAACCAATGAAAAGGGGGCATATCCCAAACTCGGATGCGTAGCTCCCCAAATACTCAATGTGGGTACTTGCATCATATTTGCCAAGTGTAAATTGGAAGAATCCAGGCAAACCAGTACATCAAACTGCTTAAAATACGCGAACTGAACCTCGAAAGAATACGATGCCAATGAATGAACGCGTGAAGAACGAGGTAATACGTCTTTCCAAAATACCTCATCTACCCTACCGCCCACCAAAAAAAGTGTTGATTTAGGTGCTGACTCTAATATTTTTTCCATCAATTCAGCGAAATAATGAATAGGCCAATTTTTTCCTTTGTGTTGGGAGAACGGTGCGATGGCTATCCATTTTTCTCCCTCATTTTTTCGGGGAATTTGTTGTTCTATGTATTCAGCAGGTTGAATGAACGTTTTATTTGTATCCAAAGATACCGCAGACAATAAGCCAGCTCTCCGCCAGGTGTCTGCATAACGCTCAATCAGTGGAGTGAAGTTTTTTTTTGTCTTCCAAAAACGGCGTGTTGCACCTATTTTTGCCCATTTATCTTTCCGAATCACAGCCGTAGGAATTCCATAAATTGCGGCATACCAACGGCAAATCGTCGAACGAATAGACTGGTGTTGGTCAATCACTCGTGAAGGACGAAGAGACAAAATAAAAGTAGCTAGACGGAGTGTTCCTAAAAAACCTTTGTACGTATCTCTGAAAGAAATCCCTTTGAAATGGAGTCTAGAATGACCTGTAAAGAAGGACGAAAATGCAGAATTACTTACGACAATAATCTCTAAATCAGGATTTTCTGATAGAACTTGATAAAGACTTGGCAAAAGTAAAATAACATCTCCCATAGCAGAGAAACGAAGAACGACAGCTATTTTTCTTGCCTTATTCTGTGGAATCATTTGCTAGAGACTACAAGTGAAGAATCGTTGTACATTTTCATTTGTTTGTACAACTTCATGTACTTTTTACCTTGTTGGAGATCATTCATCAGTTCATCGTAACTGGAAACCAAATCCTTTTCTTGTTCAAGCAAGACAGCCAACTTCGCCTGAAGCACGTCCAATGAAGTCGTTTCTTTTGAAGCGGTTATCAATCTATTGAAATGATAGATTTTAAGTTGAAGAATCGACATTCTATCCAGTAGCCAAGCAGGAGTTTCTGAATTAAATGTGGCTTGGGGCTGGCGTACAACAGAACTAAATTGCGCAAAAAAAAGAACATCTATTTCTTCAACGGTATCGGTTCTTTCCTGATTCAGGCTATCGATTTTTCTTTTAATATAAATAAATTCTTGCGCAGGAAGTTCAGGAACTCGGATTCTATCTTCTAAATCCCATTGAAAACAATCAATCCAATTTTTCAACACCAATAGTTGACTAAATTTGTCCATTTGGGAAGATGCAGAAAGAAGTTCTTTCTTGGAAGGGTTTGTGTGATACAGCGCGATGGTATTTTTAAACAGCTGATTAATTTTGTGTGCTTGCATAGGTATTTTGGGATAAATGGAAAGAAACGTACATATACAAAGATAGCTTCGATTTTTGTATCGAAGCTATCTTGGAGAAAATTTATACAAATCCAACTAATTAAGCAGCTACGGGTGTTTCGCCCTCCCATTTTGAGACAATGGCAGCGGCTACGGCATTTCCAGCGACAGAAGTAGCCGAACGTCCCATATCTAACAGCCAATCGACGGCAAAAAGTAAAATAAGTCCTTCAGCAGGAAGATTAAACATAGACATGGTTCCAGCGATGACGACCAACGAGGCTCTTGGTACGCCAGCAATTCCTTTACTGGTTATCAAAAGCGTGAGCATCATCGTCAATTGTTGTGCAATACTTAGCTCAACGCCATACGCTTGCGCGATAAAACCTGTCGCAAAGGTCATATACATCATAGAACCATCAAGATTAAACGAGTAGCCTAAAGGCAATACAAAGCTGACGATTTTTTCTGATACACCGTATTTTTTAAGTTGCTCAATTTGAAGTGGCATAGAAGCTTCTGAACTTGCCGTACTGAACGATAAAAACAAAGCATCTTTGACATACGAAAGCAGTTTCCAATACGGAACTTTAGCAACCAAACAAATGGCGGGTAAAATAACGAGAATAAAGAAAGCCAGAGTAGCAAAGAAACAGATAACAAGGTAAAAATAGCCACCTAAAATGCCTAAACCTTGTGCTGCGATAACTGCGGCAACTGCACCGAACACACCATAAGGAGCAAAACCCATGACATATTCAACAATTTTGAACATTACCTCAGATACAGCGTCTAGCGCACGAATCAATATTTTTCCGTGATCTCCGATAGCTGCTGTCCCTATTCCGAAGAAAAGTGAGAAAACAACAATTTGCAAGATTTCATTGGTTGCCAATGCTTCGAAGAAACTTTGAGGGAATAAGTGTGTAATAAAGTTTTCAAGTGTCATCTTTTTCACTTCAATACCCGTATCTGCACCCGACTCAGGAAGTGGTATTTGCATCATTTTACCAGGTTTCATGATATTCACAGCCACCAAACCTGTTACTAGTGAAACAACAGTAGCGAAGTAAAAATAGCCTAACGTTTTGACACCAATGCGGCCAACTTGCTTAAAATCACCAAGTTTGGCGATACCGACCGTTAAAATAGAGAAGATGAGAGGGCCAACAATCATCTTAATCATGCGCAAGAAAATCTTACTAAGTAAATTCAGGTAGGTACTCCAAGAGGCAAGTGTTTCGGGGTCATTAGCCAAAAATTGGTTCATTCCGTAGCCAACAGCTATCCCGAGTGCCATCCCGATAAAGATTTTCCAAGTAATGTTCAGTTTCATAATTCAATTCGACTTTGGGTATTTTATTTTGTATATGGAAGTTGATTTGTGTAGTAATTACTTTCGTTTAGATTTATCAGCGCGAAAGAAAAATCCTTTGTGCTGCAATATAATGTAAAAATGTGAGGAGAAGGTATGGACTTTGTGGGTTTTCATTAGAAAATTGGACTAAACCAAAGGAATTATCGATAAACACTTTGGGTGTTGTTTAGCAACCAAAGCCTTCTCATTAAACTTTTCTTTCCAAAAATATGTAATAAGAGACGTACTCACCATTGGGTACACGAAACCACACACAAATTAAATATGAGCTTAGTAAGTGATTTAACTTGGCGTTATGCCGCAAAAAAATTGAATGGAACAGCTGTTCCAGCTGAGACTGTGCAGTACATTTTGGACGCGATTCAGCTTTCACCTTCATCATCTGGTTTACAACCCTACGAAGTTTTGGTAATTACGAATGCGGAGTTGAAGCAAAAAATTCAACCAATTGCATACGGTCAAACACAGATAGTAGATGCCTCGCATGTACTTGTTTTTGCCGCTTGGGATAATTATACAGAAGAGCGCGTAAATGAGTTCTTTGAAAGAGCCAATGCGGAGCGTGGGTTACCAAGTTCAGCAACAGATGCGTACAGAACGAATCTATTAGCTGGTTTACAGGCTAAAACGACAGAAGAAAACTTCCAACATGCAGCCAAACAAGCATATATTGCTTTGGGTATCGCTATGGTAGCAGCAGCCGAACAAAAAGTAGATGCAACACCGATGGAAGGTTTCAAACCAAGTGAGCTAGACGAATTACTTGGATTGTCTGCAAAAGGATTGCGCAGTGCTGCCATTCTTACGCTAGGCTACAGAGACGAAGCCAACGATTGGTTAGTAAATCTTAAAAAAGTACGTACGCCAGCAGAGAGGTTGTTCACAAAAATCGATTAATCAAAGTCGTATTAAACAATAAAAGCTCTTCCTTCCAGAAGAGCTTTTATTGTTTAAAATAGGATTACAATGTAGCCATTAACTTTTGATTCAATGCGACATAATCATCATTACCTGCTTCTTTCGCCAAATTCATCGATTGCGTTGAAGCTACTTTTGCACCCGCTTTATCTCCAGCTTTTGCTAAAATACGCGCTTGAAGATAGACTACCCAATACGCTTTAGGCTGTGCTTCTACCGCTTTTACAATCCATTCTTTCGCTTTATTTATATCTTTACCTGCTTCAAAATAATACGAGGCAGCTTGGAAATACGGACGGCTATCCACATTCATGGCTGTGTTTATTTGTGCCATAATTTTTGTATCAATATCTGCTACAACAGGAATGCTCACTGCCGTTTTTTCCCACATGATTTCGATAGCTGCCTGGTTCGACAAAACATCCGCGATTTGAATCGTAAAAGACTCAACTGCTTGTGCCAATGCTTTCGTTTTCACCTTAAATCGGGCAACATCATCCGAAGTCGCATATCCCGAAGAACCCCAATTTTGTGTCCCTTTATTCAAGATAATTTCCCACTCATTTTTATCAGGAATAGAATACAAAGCATAACTTCCTGCTTTTACAGCTACCCCACCAATGGTCACATCTTCGCCAAAAGTAACTTTCGTTGCGCTGTTTGCGCCAGTTCTCCAAACCTTACCGAAAGGAACTAAGTCACCAAAAATAACTCTCCCTTTCATGGCAGGACGTGAATATGCCACCTCAATGGATGAAAGTGCAAAATCTTGTTTGATTATCTGTGTAGGGCTCGGGGCTGGCATCTTGATTCCCTGAGCCATCGAAACAGTAGAAGATGCCAATAGTAAAGCGGCAATGATTACTTTTTTCATTTTGTTTGGGTTTATTTATATGTTGTAACATTAAATTGAAACACAAAGCTACCTATTTTTTTGAAAAACCAAGCAGGGGTATGCAAGGCCTAACGGGATAAAAATGGATGCTAGACACACAATATGAGTAAAAAAAGTCTATTTGCGAACTAAATAGCAAACTAATAACTTTGTAACAAAAAGATGATGCCCACAAAATATACAAAATGGAAAATTCTCTTGTTTTCATTTTTCCAATTGGGGGCTTGGGCGCAATCTACTGCACCAACCAACGATGTAAAACTCTCCCCCCTGCCCTACTATAATTTCGGAAAGGGCGTAGGACTTACCTCGCCAGATAGTCTTTTTCAATTCAATATTCGTTTCCGAATGCAAAACCGTGCAAGTTTTGTTCAAAATACGGCAGGTGAAAATGCCGTTGATGCTCAAATCAGACGTTTACGCCTACGTTTTGATGGATTCGTCGGAAACCCTCAATTTTTATATGTCATTCAACTTTCTTTTGCCCCCGGAGATGTCGGAACAATTGAAGAAGGCAGTAACCTGAACGTCATTCGCGATGCAGCTTTTATCTACCGCCCTAATGAACAATGGAATGTTATTTTCGGCCAAACAAAAATCCCAGGAAATCGCCAACGTATCAATTCAAGTGGCGCACTTCAATTATCTGACCGTACTATCAACAATGCACGATTCAATATTGACCGTGATTTTGGTGTTCAAGTTTATTACCAACAGGAACAAGCAGATGTATTTTCGTATGCGCTAAAAACAGCCATCACAACAGGTGAAGGTAGGAATTATACAGATAGTCCTGATGACGGACTTGCCTACACAGGCAAAATAGAAGTCTTTCCGCTAGGTGCATTCACGGCTAATGGTACTTTTTTCGAAGGAGATTTGGCCTATGAAACAAACCCGAAATTACTCGTATCAGCTGCATATCATTACAATCACAAAGCAAGAAAATCACAAGGTGTTTTGGGTGAGTTGCTTGCTGAACGCCGAAATATCCAATCATTCTTGGCAGACATGATGTTCAAATACAAAGGTTTTGCTTGGCAAGCTGCTTACATGAACAGACAAATAGGACACCAATCTGCGTGGGTTCCAGCAGTAGATGGCAAATCTAATTTTGTCTATACCGGTCAAGGGTTTGACTTACAACCTAGTTATCATTTTCCTTCCAATTACGAACTTATTGCCCGGTATAGCTACTTGATACCGACCGAAGAAATTCGTGCAGCCACACCCAAACAACAACAATGGACACTTGGACTCACTAAGTATTATTGGGAGCATGCTTTCAAAATTCAATCTGAAATCAATTTCGACCAATATCAATTCCTCAGTGCAGCACAAAAGACGGCTTGGTATGTTCGTTTTCAAATTGAAATGGGTATTTAATATTCCATTCATCAGCACAACATGAAACAAAAAAAGTCTGGTGAAAAAAACATACATATCACATGTTTCTTGCACCAGACCTTCCTTTTTATACGTTTGACTTATCTACCCCACTTTTCTGGATTTCTCCTCCATTTTTTCAAGGAATCTACAGTCGTTGCAGGAATATAATTTTGTTTAACAGCTTCGTCAATTAAGTATTTGTATTCGCTCAATGTCACTAACGGCACACCTGCATTCTCAAAATTAGCATCTGCAATTTGAAATCCGTAGGTAAAGATAGCAACCATCCCGACTACTTCCACGCCCGCAGCACGAAGTGCCTCCACGCTTTTCAGGGAACTACCACCTGTGGAAATCAAATCTTCGATAACTACCACTTTTTGACCTGGAGCAATTCTTCCTTCAATCTGATTTCCCATGCCGTGCTCTTTGGGTTTCGGACGAACATACGCGAATGGCAACTGGAGCGTATCAGCCACCAAAACACCTTGTGGAATACCCGCTGTGGCAACGCCGGCTACGGCAGTCGCTTCCGGAAACTGTTTTTGAATCACTTTTGCCAATGCTTTTTTGATAAATGTGCGGGCGGTTGGATCCGATAGGGTAATCCGATTGTCACAATAAATAGGAGACAACCAACCGGAACTCCATTGAAAAGGCTTTTCTGGACTTAGTTTAACCGCCTGTGTTTCAAGTAAATACGTAGCAATTTTGCGAGCAGTAGTCATAAATTGTAAAAAGGAAGCCTTTTGAGCTTCCTATTCTTGTTTTTTGATTAAAATTTTATCGATTCTATTTTTATCCATATCGACGATTTCAAAATCGTAGCCTTCCCACGTAAATTTATCGCCTGTATCTGGAATTTCTTTTAGGATTTCGAGGGCAAAACCGCCCATGGTATCAAATCCACTGTACTCTTTACGGTTCTGAATTTCGATTTCAAACTCTTGCAAGAAATCATCAAAAGGAAGTGCGGCATCTATCAAGAAACTGCCGTCTTCGCGTGCAGTAATTTCAAATTCAAACTCATTGTTTTCAGAAATATCACCAACGAGTGCATCTAAAATATCATTCATCGTCACGACGCCTTGAACATTTCCGTATTCATCTACAATGACACCAAAGTGAATTTTTTCGCGTTGGAATTTTTCAAGTACTTGGTATGCGTGATTGTTTTCAGGAATATAAAGCGCTTCTCTTGCCAGACTTTCAAGACTAGAGAGTGCGTTATCCAAACCAAGATCCAATACATCTTTGATATAAAGCAGCCCAACCATATTATTGATTCCGTCCCGACAAACAGGATAAATGGAATGTCTTTTGTCCATGACTTTCGCTCGGTTCTCTTCCAGTTCGTCGTCCATATCTAAGAAGGTAACTTCGTTGCTACTCGTCATCAAAGACGTAATACGCCGGTCGCCAAGATGAAATACGTTCTGCACAATTTCGTGTTCAATTTCTTCAATTGTTCCGCCAGTTGCGCCTTCTTGAATAAGCGATTTGATTTCCTCTTCTGTTACAGAGCTATCGTTTTCTCGAATTCCCAAGATTTTGACCAGTGTATCACTTGAAATACTCAAGAGCCAAATAAAAGGAGAAGTAATGCTAGACAGCATATTCATGGGTTTGGCAACGAGTTGTGCAATTTTTTCAGGCATCGCCATTCCGATACGTTTCGGAACTAATTCTCCGAAGACCAACGAAAGATACGTAACGATGATGGTGATGATACTGACAGAAATCGTCTTGGCGTAAGGCTGGAGCGTAGGAAACTGCTCAATGAAAGGTTGTACGTAGCTGTTAAATTGTTCGCCGGAGAAAATACCTGTCAAGATGGCAATGAGCGTAATACCGATTTGGACTGTAGAGAGAAAACGATTGGGTGAATTTGATAATTGGAGTGCGGCATTTGCCCGTTTATCTCCATTTTTAGCGGCAATTTCTAGCTTCGTCCTTCGGGATGAAACGAGTGCGATTTCAGACATCGAAAAAACCCCGTTCAAAATAATTAATAAGAATATTATGACAATGTCCATTCAGATTTTTTGGCTAATTTAACGATTAGCACACATGATTTAATTTGCAAAATAAACCATTTTACAAATTGAAATCCTATTTTAAAGAGATAATTTTTTTGGTGTGTATTTCCTCCTCTTTTTTTACCGAACTTTGCAGCTATTCATTTATCTTTCATTTTGCATGAATTTATTTATTCACGACGTTCTCTTTTGCATTCAGACTGCGGATGAAGTTACAGCTTCTACTTCTACGCACGCGGCTATTTCCTCTCTTTCCGACGTACAAGCATGGAGAGGGGAAATCATTCTTCTTGGGGTTTCACCGCAAGTTTTTGGCCGTTTGTTAATTCAGTTTTTTAAAAAAGAACAACCCATTCACTTCACCAAGCTTACGTACATTATCCACGAAAAAGAAGAAAAAAAACAAGTAAAAAAAGAGTTAAAACGCTATTTTTCAGTGATTGATGCAGCGGGAGGTGTTGTGTTCAAAGAAACGGATATTCTTGTAATTCATCGATTGGGCAAATGGGATTTACCCAAAGGGAAACGTGATAAAGGTGAAAAAATGAAAGAGGCTGCCGTCCGAGAAGTGCAAGAAGAATGTGGTGTTTTGGCTGTACTTCAAAGTAAAATCACAACTACTTGGCATACATATACTTACAAAGGAAAACCGACATTAAAAAAGACGAAATGGTATGCTATGCAAGCGCTTGATGACAAAAAGATGACCCCACAACTTGATGAGAACATCGAAAAAGTGGAGTGGGTTGCCGCTGAGAATATACTTTCATTATTCCAAGATACTTATTGCTCCATACAATTTGTTTGGCAAGAGACGCAAAAGCTAGACCTTTAAGGAATTATTTCAGCAGAAAAAGGCAAATAGGGCGAAATATCTGCCCCATATTTATGGAGTTCACGAACTATGGTAGAACTAATGGGCGCATACTCCGGTGAGGTAATTAGAAAAACGGTCTCAAGACCAGAGGCTAGCTTTCTGTTTACCTGCGAAATCGTGTTTTCGTATTCAAAATCGGTTGTATTTCGTAATCCTCTCAGGATAAATTGAGCCCCTTGTTCAGTGGCAACTTGTGCTGTCAGGTTATCGTAATATACAATCCGAACGCGTGCTTCATCTTGAAAAGTAACACGAATGGATTTTTCTATGAAGGCAAGATCAAAATATCTTTTTTTAGCCGAATTTGTACCAATCCCAATGACGATTTCGTCGAATAGTTTCAAGCCACGTTGCACAATATCGGCATGTCCGTTGGTGAATGGATCAAAAGACCCTGGAAAAAAAGCGACCCGTTTTGCCATTGTTCTATTTGGTTAAGTAAGAGTAACAAATATACTAAATCCGTTCAAAAACAACATCTATTTCCTCATTCTCTGGTACGCTTCCTCCCGTTTTGCGAGATGAGAAAGTTTCGGCATATTTGTAACCTTAACCTAACCCTTTGAACAAAAAAATGACGAAAACCTCCGATTATCTATGGGGAATTGACCTCGGCGGCACCAAAATTGAATGTGTTGTTGTTCATGCTTCCAGTCAAGAAATCGTTTATAAACAACGATTACCCACAGAAGCCCATCTTGGCTACTCGCATATATTGAATCAAATTAAAAAGTTACTTTCAGAAGTCGCTCACGGGCTCCAATCTATGCCTAGTGCCGTTGGATTTAGTACTCCGGGTACTTTAGACCCACGTACACAAACCATGAAAAATTGTAATACGACAGCTATGAACGGTCAACCCATGCACCGAGATTTGGAAGAACTCCTCGGTATTCCGATTGCTTTAGCTAATGATGCCAATTGCTTTGTTTTGGCTGAAACACACCAAGGTGCCGTGGCAACCTATGCACCCAATGCACAGGTTGTCTTTGGCGTAATTCTTGGCACGGGTGTTGGTGGCGGTGTTGTTGTCAATGGCCAATTGATTCATGGAAAACACGGCATTGGTGGAGAATGGGGGCATATTCTCTTTGACCCCGCCGGCGACCCGTGTTATTGTGGTAAAAGCGGATGCAATGAAATGGTATTTTCTGGACCTAAACTCGAAAAAAAATACGCAGAACTTAGTGGCAATTCTTTGCGTTTACCAGCTATTTACGCCCGTCACAAAGAAGGAATCGATCCTTACGCTACGCAGACGATTCAATTTTTAACTGCTAGTTTCGGGCGTGCCATTTCAGGAATTATCAACGTACTTGACCCAGATGTCGTCGTGATAGGCGGTGGGGTCGGACAAATCGAAGAGCTATACACTGATGGAATGGAAGAACTGAAAAAATACATTTTCAATTCAGGAGACGTCCAAACTCAGTTTTTGAAGCCTTTATTGGGTGATAGCGCAGGGGTTTTTGGTGCCATTGAGCTTGTTCGCGGTTTACAAAATACCAAATGAAAGCCCGTTCAGAATTTCTCATTGGTAGTGTATCCGTCCTCCTCCTTGTCGGAATGGTTGCTATTAGCAAATATCGTTCTTTCAGAAAACAAGAATTTATTTCACCAAATTCAATACATACAGCAGGTAAAAAGTATATATTGGGAGACACACTCGATACTTTTCAAAATATTCCTATATTTTACAATGGGTCTCCAGATAACGTCTTAGGTATCAGTAAGTCACCAAACGGGTATGTGTATGGACTTCAATACCAGTGCGTGGAGTTCATCAAACGGTTTTACTTTGATTTCCTTCATCACACATTTCCGATTGGTAGCGGAGAAGCCGTTGATTTTTTTGAAACAGATTTATCGGATGGGCAACTGAATCAAGCACGCCAATTACGGCAATTTGCACATCCAAGTTATTGGAAACCAGAGAAATACGATATACTTGTATTTAATGCTACATCTGAAAACAAATATGGACACGTCGCTATTATTTCAACCATTTGGCAAGATTCATTAGAAATCGTTCAGCAAAATACAGGGTTGCAAACGAGACGTGTCATTCAGTATTCTTTTGTCCAAAATCGTTGGCAATTGCAAGATAAACGCGTCTTGGGTTGGCTTCGTAAAGATTCTTTGCCTCATTAACCAAAAATGAACTATGGAAAATTCTTTTTTTGACCAAACATTCACCAAAATTTCCTCTTTTCAATCGGCAGAATACGAAAGTTGCACGTTCGAAAGCATTGATTTTTCGGACTTCTCACTCAAAAATTGTCGTTTTATCGATTGTACTTTTCGTGAATGTCAACTCAGTAATTCGCCTTTGCAAGGAGTACAATTTCAAGACGTGACCTTTGAGAAATGTAAAATGATGGGACTTCATTTTGAGACCTGTCATTCCTTTGGTTTATCGTTCCGTTTCAGCCAATGTAGGTTAGAACATAGTTTATTTTATGGTATGAACATCAAAAATACAGTTTTCGAATCGTGTAATTTAACAGAAGTGGATTTCAGTGAAGCCGACTTAACTGGCGTACAATTCACGGATAGTAATTTGTCGGGAGCTATTTTTGACCAAACAAATGTAGAGAAGGCTGATTTCCGGAGAGCGCAAAATTTTCAAGTGAATCCATACACCAATAAATTGAAAAAAGCCCGATTTGACAGAACCAATTTGGTGGGGTTGGTAAGTAATTTCGGTATTCAAATCGACTAGAAAATCAATTAAACGCTTATATTTGGATTTATTTCAACCATTAAATGATAACCAATACAATGAATTACAGACGATTTGGTCGGACGGATTGGCAGGTGAGTGAGATTGGCTACGGCATGTGGGGTTTAGCTGGATGGACGGGCTCGGACATCGAGGAAGTCAATGCTTCTCTGGAGTTAGCAGTAGAACAAGGATGTACATTTTTTGATACGGCTTGGGGTTATGGAGCTGGGAAAAGTGAGGAAATTTTGGGTGAATTACTCCGTAAATTTCCTACAAAAGAACTCCGTTACGGCACTAAAATTCCACCTAAAAACTTCATTTGGCCATCTAAATCACATTTTAGCTTGGATGAGTGTTTTCCAGCGAGTCATATCATCGAATACACCGAAAAAAGTCTAAAAAATTTAGGTGTTGATTGCATCGACTTACAGCAATTCCATGTTTGGGAAGACGCGTGGGCACAAAACGAGGAGTGGCAACGTGCAGTAGAACAATTAAAGCAAGACGGAAAAGTCAAACACTTTGGGATTAGTGTTAATCGTTGGGAGCCTAATAATGTGCTTGAAACCTTAAAAACAGGGCATATTGATGCAGTTCAAGTCATTTACAATATTTTCGATCAAGCTCCAGAAGATGCCCTTTTTCCGCTTTGCCGTGAGCTAGATATTGCCACCATTGCGCGCGTGCCTTTTGACGAAGGAACTTTGACCGGAACAATGACCAAAGACACGACTTTCCCTGCTGATGATTGGCGTTCTACCTATTTTGTTCCCGAAAACCTGCTATCGAGTGTTGAACATGCCGACGCGCTACGGCCGCTCATTCCAACGAATATGACAATGCCTGAAATGGCTTTGCGGTTCATTTTAGCGAATGACGATGTAGATACCATTATTCCAGGAATGCGTAAAAAACACCATGTTCTCGCCAATACGGCTGTCAGTGACGGGCAAGGGCTACCCACAGATTTGATTGCCCAACTGAAAAAACACCGCTGGGACAGAGTTCCCACAGATTGGAGCCAATAAAATACACTCTGGTTTAAATCAGGGTAACAAAAAAAGCCCCCGTTTTAAACCGGGGGCTCTCATAAAAAACGAATTATCAATATTTTGCTGGCGTTCCGAAAGCAGGAAGACTCTTTTTGATAAATTTACGTAAATCCTCGTTGGCTTTTTGCAAATCCTCGCGACGTAAGTACATCATGTGCCCTGACTTATACCCATCCCAAGACATTCTATCTTGGAATTTCCCCGCAGGATCTATTTGCCACATATTGTACTTTGCATTGAAATAATCACAAGCACCGTCATAATAACCTGACTGCACCAATACGTGTAGATACGGGTTTTCAGCCATTGCTAGACCAAGACTCACGCCTGTTTTATCGTTTGATCTATCCCACGGATGAACCGGCCCAAACATATTGTACTTCAAATCCGTCTTGAATTTCAGTTCCTCTCTCAAATACATATTGATTGGTGGCGTAAAAGAATGCAACCAAGACGTTAGTTCGGCGTTGTAATCAGGTGCTTCACCGGCATCTTTGACATCAATACCAAGATAACGAGAATCAAGACGACCAATGGTAAAACCTTTGTCGCGGAGCAATTCTTTCCAGAATAAATTCAGGGAAATAGATAAGTTATTTTGTAGAATAACTTGCTCAGAAAGACCAGAATAATAGGCCATTTTTGTTGCGATCGCTTTGCGGTCAGTTGCAGAAAGTGACCCGCCTTTGGAAAGTGCAGGAAGTAATTCATTGACAGTAAAACTTTCTACTTCAGGCAACATGTTTTCCAATGTTTTTCCTTGCAAAGCAGCAGGAAGTACCTTGTGGTGCCATGCTGTTGCGGCAAAATAAGGCAAACGAAGCGCAGCAGCAGATACTTCATCGCGTTTGATACCCAAATCTGTTGGGGACACCAAAACGACTCCGTTCAAGTACATCCAATGTGAATTTTGTAGCTCAAGTGCTAGACCTGAAACACGTGTCGTACCGTAACTTTCGCCGATTAGATATTTAGGAGATGCCCAACGGTTCATACGTGTCACGAAGGTATCCACCCAGTTAGCTAAATATTTGATATCAGCATTGATACCAAAAAACATAGATTTAGGTGCATCTTTTTTTACAATCCGTGAAAAACCAGTGTTCACAGGATCTACAAAAACGATGTCAGCTTCATCTAAAATAGAGTATGGGTTATCTGCCATTCCGTACGGTTGGATGGGATAACCTTCATCGTCAATTTTTAAAATTCTTGGGCCAGTATAAGCGATGTGCATCCAGACAGACGCTGAACCAGGACCACCGTTGAAAGAGATGATGAGTGGTCTTTCTGCTCTATTTTTTACGTCAGAACGTTCGTAATACGTAAAAAAAACGCCCGCCACGACATTTCCTTCTTCGTCCCAAACAGGCATAGTCCCCGTTACGGTTTTATACGGCACTTTTTGTCCTTTGATAGTTACTTCGCCCGAAGAAATTTGTTGCATATCGGGGTTCAAAGAAAGAGGTTGGACAGAAGTTGTTTCCTTCTTTTTTTCCACTTCCATGATGACTTCTTTCTCAACCACTTTCTGTTGTTTTTGCTGAGCTGTTGCCGTCCAGATTGTGCAGGAGGCAACCAAAAGCAAGAGTACTTTTTTGTTCATAGTTTAGATATTTCAGGTGAATGAATCCAATTTGCAAGATAGCTAATTTTGCTATTTATCTGAATTGTTCCTCACCATTCATCGATTTAACCCGCATATTTACCTATAAAATCAGGACGAATTAGAGACCATACAAAAAAGCTTCCAAAGGGAATAAACCATTTGGAAGCTTAAAGAGGTAATTTACCTTACTTATTGGGTTGTGGGGTGTAGCGAAGATAAGGCCTAACTTCGTCAATTCCTTTGGGGAATTTTTTAATTGCGTCTTCCGTAGAAATAGCTGGAACGACAATCACTTTGTCGCCATCTTGCCAATCAGCAGGTGTGGCTACACTGTAATTGGCAGTCAGTTGTAGGGAATCAATAACGCGCAAAAGTTCATGAAAATTGCGCCCTGTAGAAGCAGGATACGTTAAGGTAAGTTTGACTTTCTTGTCTGGGCCAATGATGAATACCGAACGTACGGTTGCCTTTTCCGAGGCATTTGGGTGAATCATGTCATACAGCGTAGCGACTTTTCTGTCTTCATCTGCAATGATGGGGAAATTCATAGTAACTCCATTTATTTCCTCGATATCGGGTACCCATTTGTTGTGTGAATCCAAATCATCTACTGAAACAGCAATGACTTTTACCCCCTTGGCTTCAAATTCACCTTTCAACAAAGCCGTCTTACCTAATTCCGTAGTACAAACGGGCGTAAAATCTGCCGGATGAGAGAATAACATTCCCCAACTCTCTCCTAGCCATTCGTGAAAATCAATGGTTCCTTCCGTCGTTTTCGCTGTAAAATTAGGAGCAATATCTCCAAGACGTATAGACATAATTCGAATGTTTTAAATGAAAATACAAATAACCTATTTAATCTACAAATTAAATAGATAAATAGTTTCAACTAATTCAAATTATCTTAAAATCATTCGATTTCTAGAAAATTAAGCGGGATAGCTTATTTTTGTAAAAACCACAGGACATCATGATAGAAACCACCCAACTTACCTTTGCATATCCCAACGGAAAAACATTCCAATTCAGTGATATTTCTTGCCACGAACAAGAAGATCTTCTTATCCTAGGGCAATCGGGTTCTGGTAAAACGACCTTACTCCATCTTTTGGGTTTGCTACACAAGCCACATACAGGACGTATTAAAATTGATGGTACAGATACCCAACTATTAACGCCCCAAGAACTGGTACAATTTAGAGCCCAAAAAGTGGGAATGATTTTTCAAAAAGCACATTTTGTTCATTCTCTCTCTGTTCTGGATAACCTTTTGGTAGCGAATTATTTCGCCAATCAAAAAGTTTCTTTGGAGCGGGCTAACTATCTCGCAGAAGAATTAGCGATTCAAGATTTGCTAAAGAAAAAAGTGACTACGCTAAGTGGTGGCGAACAACAACGCGTTTGCATTGCCCGTGCTTTGATGAACGACCCGAAAGTCATTCTTGCAGATGAACCTACCTCTAGTCTTGATGACGATAATTGCGGGCGTGTCATTGAACTTCTCCAAAAACAAGCAAAATCAGCCTCCGCAGCCCTGATAATCGTGACACACGACCAACGCTTGAAATCTGTGATTGAACAACATATTGAACTTTAACTTACGCAACTGATGATTCTTAAAATATCTTGGAAAAATATCTGGGCCAAACCATCAACAAGTTTTCTAGCCATTCTTTTGATGACTTTTGGTATTTCCATCATTTCTCTTCTCATTCAAGTGGGCACACAACTTGAAGAGAAATTCAGTAAAAATAGCACGGGCATAGACATGGTTGTCGGTGCCAAAGGAAGCCCCTTGCAACTCATTCTCTCCAGTGTTTTTCAAATTGACTCCCCAACAGGGAATATCAAATTGGCGGAAGCACAGCAATTGGCAAGCAACCCAATGGTCAAAAAATGGATCCCTTTGGCGATGGGCGATAGTTATTTACAATACCGTATTGTCGGAACTACCCCCGCATATATCAAACATTTTGAGGCTACATTTGGGCAAGGACAAGTTTTCCAGTCGCCTATGGATGTCGTTATTGGTGCACAAGTTGCTGTACAAACGGGTTTAAAAATTGGCGATACCTTTGCTAGTTCGCACGGGCTAGATGGTGAAGGCGAAGCACATGGCGAACATCCATTCAAAGTGACAGGTATTCTAGCACCCAGCAATTCTGTACTTGATAACCTCGTGATTACTTCTTTAGAAAGCGTTTGGGAAGTACACGGCGACCACAGCGAAGCCTCGTCTGAAACACCCAAAGAAATCACTGCCGCATTGATTCAGTTTCGTTCTCCGATGGGTCTCATGACCTTACCGAGAAATATAAATGCCAATACAACCATGCAAGCTGCTCTACCCGCCATTGAGGTCAATCGTTTGTTCGAATTATTGGGAATTGGAATCACCACGCTGCAATATTTGGCTTGGGCAATCATGTTTATCTCGGGAATTAGTGTGTTTATCACCTTGTATAATTCCTTGAAAGAGCGGAAATACGAGTTGGCCTTGCTACTTTCACTGGGAGCAACCCGCACCAAATTATTTCTTACCTTACTCTTTGAGGGATTGTTTCTTGTAGGGGTCGGCGCACTTCTTGGATTGGTGGTTAGTCGGGTAGGTATTGCCTTTATTTCGGGTTCCATTTCATCCAGTTTACGTATGCAAATTGATAATTGGCAGCTACTTCCTGCTGAAATCACGTTGGTTTTGGCAGCTATATTCCTTGGTATTTTAGCTTCAGCCATTCCTTCGATTGGAATTTATAAACTTGATATTTCCAAAACTCTTGCAGATGATTAATAAATTCAATTTATATTTGATACATAACAACAAATCAACTAATCCATTAAAAAATGAATAAGCCCCTTTTTCAATACTTTTTCATAGCTCTTTTGGCTTGTATAACAGTTCAATCTATTGCGCAAACGCCCCGAAAAATCACGTGGGATACACTTCGTGATGTCACATTCAAGAAAAAATGGAATGCTAACGAAGGCATGTTTATCCTTGAACCTCAATTTGGAGAGAAAGTAAAAGAACTCAACAGCAAAGAAATTGTCTTAACGGGCTACATGATTCCTGTGGATATTGACGCGAATTATTACGTATTATCGGCGAACCCATTTGCTTCGTGCTTTTTTTGTGGACAAGCTGGCCCTGAATCCGTGGTATCTGTCAAATTTAAGAGCCTTTCCAAGCGTTTTAATACGGATGATCGTGTATCCATCAAAGGGAAGTTCCGTTTGAATGCAAGCGATATCAACGATCTGAATTACATCATTGACGCTGCTGAAGTAGCACCTTAATCAAGTGAAAAATGACGAAAAACGTGCCTAAAAAATTACTTTTCCTTTTCTTTTTTTCTTTTGGATTTACAACCGTTACCACTGCCCAGTATCAATCTAACTGGGCAATTGGCTTGCGTGTTGGAGAACCTCTTGGGTTGAATATTCGCAAATACTACGAAGGTGGAGGCAAAGCCTTTGATGTCAACATTGGTACGTATGGATTTCTCTACGGAAAACGGAAAGAGTATTGGAAAGGCCAATACAAGTCTGCTGGACTTATGATTCAAGGAATAAAATCTTGGCATCATACTGTACTAAACAATGAGAATTTTCATGTGTATTACGGTTTTGGTGGTCAGTTAAACCAACGTAATTATTTCCCAGACAGCCGAATTGGACAACGAGACGATAACGAACGCAAACTTTCATTAGGCCCTGCCGTTGCAACCGGTTTTGAAGTCCGCTTGCCCAATAATGATTTGGGGGTATTTGTCGATGCGGGTGGTTATCTAGAACTCATTCCTGCTCCTTTCTTTGCCAATCTTCAAATTAGTGGCGGTATCCGCCTCAACCTCATTCGCTAAAAATTCATGAAAGATTTACTTCCTTTGTTTCGAATTATTGCCTTCTTGGAAGGTTGTTCTTTTCTACTTCTAGGAATTACGATGCCAATCAAATATAAGTTAAACTACCCGATGCCTAATTACATTGTCGGAATGGCACACGGTGTTTTATTCATCACGTATGTCATTTTGTTATTCATCGTGATGCAACAGCGCAGATGGTCTTGGGGCAAAGGTGCATTGGGTTTTCTCGCTTCGTTGATTCCTTTCGGGACTTTTATTGCCGATAAAAAGTTATTCACGAAAGAATGACCTATTCCTACCAAGCTTTTTTGCAATACATTCATTCGGACATTTCTCTTCAATTACCTGCGACGAATGAGCAAACAGAAAAGCAAGCCATAGAAATCAAAGCAGGTGAATTTGACATTTATCCAGGTAAAGCTACCAAAATTTACAGAAAGGGAATCCAAGCCTATTTTTACCAAGGTATATCTTTTTATCAATTGATTTGGCCCGGTGTTGGTGTTTTTCAAATCCAATTTGACGGACAAATTATCTACCAAAAAACAACCGAAGAACTAGCTGTTTTTCGGTTGTTTTTAACAAGTGAAGTACTTGGGATTGCCTTATTTTGTAGAAATTATTTCCTTTTGCATGGCAGTGCAGTCCAAACAAAATCAGGGGCACACGTATTCATTGGAATGCCAGGAGCTGGAAAATCTACGACTGTTGCAGCATTTGCGAAAGCAGGTTTTACGGTACTCACAGACGATTTGATTGCGCTTTCTGTCTCTCCTCACGCACATTCTACTGTTTTACCCGCTTTTCCTGAGATAAAAATATGGGAACAGGCAAGCCAAGGGTTACATATTCCAACAGACCAATTAACGGCGTCGTTTGAAGGAAATAAAAAATACATTTGGCAACAACCGAACGAGTTTTTTCCACGAGAACCTGTCCCGCTTCAATCCATTACAATACTTCGGAGACCACATTCGAGATATAAAAGACTTCTCACATTACTGGAAGCCCCTATCGAATTAGTGAAGTATTTTCCGTTAGCCCATCAATTATTAACAAATGAAGGGTTAGAGAGGCATTTTCAACAAAGTGTTCAAATTGCGCAAACTTGCCCAATTCGCTACATGCCAAGACCTTTGAACTTTCGAGAACTGGAAAAATTTGTTCACTCGTTTGCTTGAGACGGATAGCGGAATAATTTCCCCATGACTTCGAGGTGTGGAGCTGTCAGGAGGGCAATACCGATAAAAAGGCCAACCAAAACCAAACTCATTTGACCGCTATACCCGCCCCACCAAACGAGTCCAGCAATCCCTAAGAAGGCCAATAACGAAAATGGAATTGCCTGTACGGCAAGCTGGCGAATAGAAATAATTTCAGCCGTTTGTGTTTCTAAAAAATGAGCAATACGATGTAGGGTACGAAGGGAATGCCACCAACTAAAATAAACAGTAAATCCAACCAATAAAGGTAATTCGACTAACAATAAAACGAGTACCGCAAGACTTATAAATACATATAAATAACTTATAAAGTTACCTTTATAAAAAATCAGATGAAAAATAAATAGACTTAAAAATAGAATTCCTAGCGTGTTTTGTAGAAGCGATTTCGTCGTATTTTCTAATTTCATTAGGGAGGTATCCCAACCTGGAGAAGGGAAATAGCTTAGAATTTCTGCTGTTTCCTCAATATGGTTAAGTAATAAAACAGCCAATACAAAAAGTCCATACGTAGTTGCCATAAGCCAATCGAGAATTTTGTTTTTACCAGTGATGTACTGCAAATCTGTTTCGCCAAAATGCCATCCGGAAATAACAAAAAATACGATAAGCCCAATAGTGGGAGAAACCCACCAGACGATACCATACAGTATCATTCGGAAGATATAATTCAACAAAAAGGTTGTTAATTGAAAACGTTGTCCGTTCAATTCGGCGTGTTTTTTCTCTACAAGATGATCCAAAGCACCATGCGGAATACCCGTAAGTAAGATACTTACAACAAAGAGAATATGCCAAATAAAATCATTTATAGGAATAAATTCAAAGAGAAAAAGAACGAAAATCCCCGCTAAAAGGATACCTAGTGAAAGCGAGAAATCCGAATATTTGTATGCGATTTTTTTCATAGTCTTGCAAGTGCCGTTCGTAGAAATAAGAAAATCGGTAATTTAGAAAAAAGCTGTATTTCTTGCCAAATGGTTGTTTTTTGATCTAAAAATCGGAGAATCAAAGGCATTTTTACCTTTTTAAAAAGCTGTTCAAATACCAAAACAGCTTTTTCTTCCTTGTGTTGAATAATATGAAGTAAGAGCGAATCATACCAATCGAAGCGTGTACGTTGGATTTCAGGGAGTGATTTATTCAAAAGAATAGCATCCGCCACAAGCTGAACATCCGCTTGAATACGCATAAAGGCGTACCCTGTAGCTGGTTTAACGGAGCCTGCTGCTGTACCAATTTGTATTGCCCCATTGGAATTATAACGTGAGAAAAGCTGGGTTGTCATCGGAATACATCCTTCTTCTATTTGTTCAACTATATAATTTATACCTCTTTCGGCTAAATAGGCATGTATAGCTGCTTCATATACATCTGTTTTATACGTAAATGCCGAGAAAGAAGTAAACTCAACCAGGGCCGATTGAGGCGAGAAAGGAAGGACATACATGAAATTCAAACCTGCTGGTTGCGGAACCCGAAAATCCATCAAAGTAGGCGTACTTTCATCAAAGCAAGCGTCATTTGTCCGGACGAAAAACCCTCGAAAATGTTGATTTAGCACAATATCTTGCTTTCTTTTTTTGGGTTCCCAAATACTTGAGCACACAAATTTAGCTGTATATGTATGCGACGGCGTATGTACTTTATTTTGTGTAACCTGCATTACTTTCTCTTGCAAGAAATGTACGTGCGGGAGCTTATCAATATAGTTTTGATGGTAAGAAAAGAACGCATGACTAGGCAAATAAAGGTATTCAAAATCGCCCAATGCGCGTGTTAATGTACCTGATTGCGTACCAATGTCTAACTTTGTCCATCGTTTTTCAACCAAATCAGGATATGGATTTTGTGTAGCTGTTGTCCAATAACACCATGATTTAGGCACAGCACCAATGGGCTGAGCATCGAGTAAAAGAATGGATTGATTACCATAAGCGGGATGATTCACCAACCGATGTAACAACTGCATACTGGCACAACCAGCGCCTACCAGGATAATATCAAAGTCTGTTTGCATACACGGGGTTCGTCAGAGATAGAAAGGTAAATAATTGTAAGGTCAAAATGTAGCACCCTTTACCTCCTTTAGAAACCAAAATAATTGTACTTTGTTAGGATAAAATTGATTTTTATATATGATTGACACAAAAAAGGGAGAGCAACTGCCCTCCCTTTTTCAAAAAATAAAATATTTTAGAAATCAATGTGCTGCATTTCCAGCCCCTTGTTTTTTTCTCATTGTAAAGAATAGAATAACAAAAGCAATCGTCAAAGCTGCTGGAATAATGGCAATATTAGACAAAGTAGCTTGTCCGGCGGCTAATTCCATCGCGTCACCAGTTAGCCCAGCCGCAGATGCCTTTGTTTTTTCCGCATCTAACCAACGACCAATTACGGGTTGGAAGATAGACACACCGACCATCCCGACACCACCAATAAGTGACATACCGAGAGCCCCTGTTTTAGGCAAATAAACGGCTACAAATGAAATCATATTTGGCCAGAAATAACATACACCCACGGCGAATAAAATTGCAGCAACGTAAACCATTCCACCTGTTGCTTGGCTCATTAACACCAAAGCAATGGTTGCTATGATAGAAGAACTAAGCAAAACCCCTGTGATATTTAGACGGTGAATAAGTCCGCCAGCGAAATAACGACCAACCGCCATCAAGCCTGTCACCAAGGCAAGAACCAACAAAGGTTGAGCACCTGCCGATCCAAGAATCCGCTCAACCCAGCTTTGTGTACCTAATTCTGTTGTAGCCGTCATAATCATACAAACGAGCATCAACCAATACAAAGGAGAAGTTAAGATCGCTTTTAAGTTATCGGACGTAGAACCTCCACCTTCAACTCGGTGATCAGGGAAAGTCTGACCGTAGAACAAGAAGCCATACACAAGTGTCGGAATGAACATGACAGACAATTTGATTTGCCAGCCGAATCCGCTAGAAGTTAATAAAGTAGCAATCAAAGAACCAATAGCAATACCTCCTGGGAACCAAACGTGGAACTTGTTCAACATGGTTGCTTTGTCTTTTTCATCATACATATTGGCAATCATTGGGTTGTAGGCAGCTTCTACCATACCGTTGGCAAAACTGATAAAGAATGTAGAGAAAAATAGGGGTAAAAAACTAGTAGATAAGATAGAGAACGTAATACCTGCTAGATGAGAGAAAAACGCAACCCAACCTAGTTTTTTAGGCCCGAGCGTATTGTACAAAGGTCCGCCTACGAGCGTGGCGATGGGAAAACCAAAAAGTCCCATGAAGTTGATCCAACCGAGTTCGGTGTCTGAAAGCTGAAAGTCGCTGGCAAGGTCATTCATAATTCCTGCGCGAATACCGAAAGCAAAAGCTGTTGTAATGAGGGCAAAACAACTAGCCAAAAACAGTCTGTTCTTGTTTACCATAGTGATTAAGTAGGTTTGAAGGGTTTGAATAAAGGTCGTAAAAATACATTTTTTTAATAAGGTGCAAAAACAAATGTATAAATTGTCAGATTGACGCTTTTTATCTAACCGGTAAATTTCACGGTTATTTTGAATTTAATTAACTTGCAACATCTTAAAAACAACTTATTCAACCTAAAAACATACAAACACATGGAAAGAAAAATACGGATGGGAATGATTGGCGGCGGCCGTGGAGCGTTCATTGGAGCTGTTCATCGCGTTGCAGCAGCCATCGATGGAGAAATTGAGCTTGTCTGCGGAGCATTCAGTTCAAATCCGGAAAAATCAATTGCGTCCGGCCATGATTTAATGCTTTCACCTGACCGCTGCTACGGGAGTTTTGAAGAAATGATTGAGAAGGAAAAAAATAGACCCGATGGCATGGATGTCGTATCTATTGTTACCCCAAATCACATGCACTTTGCTCCTGCTAAACTAGCTTTGGAAAATGGTTTCGATGTCATTTGTGATAAACCGGTGACTTTCTCCTTGGAAGAAGCCTATATGCTTAAAGAAATTATTCAAAAGACGGGACGTACCTTCGCGCTTACGCACACGTATACGGGCTATCCTATGGTGAAAGAAGCGCGTGAAATGGTGAAAAACGGCGTTTTGGGCAAAATTCGAAAAGTTATGGTGGAATATCCGCAAGGTTGGCTTTCCCATTTTATCGAAGGTGGCGATAACAAACAAGCCAATTGGCGTACCGACCCCGCCCAGTCTGGTCAAGGAGGCGCACTTGGCGATATTGGTACGCATGCCGAAAACCTAGCAGAAACCATCACAGGTTTACATATTACAGAAGTTTGCGCGGATGTTTCGATCATGGTTGAAGGACGTTTATTAGACGACGATGCCAATGTTTTGATTCGTTTTAATAATGGTGCAAAAGGTATTCTTTCTTGCAGCCAAATTGCCAATGGTGATGAAAACTGCCTCAATATTCGGGTTTACGGAGAAAATGGTAGCCTAGAATGGCACCAAATGGAACCCAATACATTGATGCACCGTATCCAAAATGATTTTTCTCGGGTTATTCGACCAGGTGTTGGCAAGTTGAGCGAATCAGCAAATGCACATATTCGGGTTCCGGCAGGACACCCAGAAGGCTATTTTGAGGCGTTCGCCAATATTTACCGAAACTTTGCTAGAACTGTACGTAAAAAAATGAATGGCCAAGAACCTACCGCCATTGATTTGGATTTCCCGACCATCGACGAAGGTATTCGCGGTATGTTATTCGTCGAAAAAGTATTGGAATCGAGTAAATCTGACAAAAAATGGATAAAAATGGAGGAATAAACTCCCTCAAGAAAGATAAAATTAATCAAGAGATATATACATAAAATACTAACTTGTAGTGAAATAAGAAAATAGCCCTGGTCCGGTCATTGACTTTGTTTCAATTCAACTAAAATAATACGTATGAAAAATGTATTCTCTTTTTTAACAGGCCTTCTTTCTCTTTTTTCGTCCACCGTCTTTGCGCAAGCAATGTTCAATGTTGGTGAAGAAAAACCATACATTGAAAACGGAATCGAGTATTCGTATGCAATTACCAATGCGCGAGACGAGAAAGATTATTCTCGGTATGAGGTCAGTTTATTTGCACGAAACAAGAGCGGCTGTCAGCTTATTTATCTAAACAGAGGACAAATTGCTACTCTTTTTGATGGCGACCCTGCGGCTGTTGCGCGCTTTGAGTGTATCAATGCCACAGGCAAAAGATTGACCTCAAAAGGTGCTAATTTACGTGCGCGAGGTTTTTCCATTCCTTACCGCCAACCTGTTGTTGGTGCAGACGGAAAAACCACGTACAATACCATTCAAGTACCAGCGGGCTTTCTCCTACGAAACGGAGAGACAATCAGCAACAGCATTATTGTTATTACGCCATTGGGTGAAAAACCTTCGTTCAAGGTGCGTATTCAGAATTTTTCGGATTTAACACAAGATTAATCATTTATATTCAACTCATTCAAGATGAAGACAATCAAAGGACCAGCTATTTTTTTAGCTCAATTTCTAGGTGACGAAGCGCCATTCAATACACTTGACGGTATCACTGATTACATGGCTAATTTAGGGTATAAAGGCGTGCAAATTCCGACTTGGGACCCGCGCATGATTGACCTAAAATTAGCGGCAGAATCCAAGACGTATTGTGATGAACTCACTGGAAAATTAGCTGATAAAGGTTTACAAATCACCGAGTTATCTACGCATTTGCAAGGGCAATTGGTTGCCTCCCACCCGACGTACAACCAAATGTACGATGCTTTTGCACCCAAAGAAGTACACGGCAACGAGCCAGCACGTCGTGCTTGGGCAATTCAACAATTGACGTATGCTGCACAAGCCTCTCAAAACTTAGGGCTAACCAGCCACGTTGGTTTTTCAGGTGCATTGGCATGGCCATTTTTATATCCTTGGCCACAAAGACCTGCTGGACTTATCGAGACGGCATTTCAAGAATTAGCCAATCGTTGGAGACCCATTTTGGATGTTTTTGATAAACATGGCGTGGACTATTGCTACGAATTGCACCCAGGCGAAGACCTGTACGACGGAACGACCTTCGAGATGTTCCTAGATTATTTAGACGGGCATACCCGCGCGAATATCAACTACGACCCAAGTCATTTTGTATTACAATGTCTTGATTATGTGGAATTTATAGATTTGTATCACGATAGAATCAAAGCATTTCACGTAAAAGATGCAGAATTTAATCCATCCGGTCGCCAAGGTGTATATAGCGGATATGCAGGTTGGGCAAACCGAGCTGGTCGATTTAGATCATTAGGAGATGGGCAAGTGGATTTCTCTGCGATTTTCAGTAAATTATCTCAATATGATTACGACAGTTGGGCTGTTCTTGAGTGGGAATGTTGTATCAAATCCTCTGAGCAGGGTGCTCGAGAAGGCGCTCCATTCATTCAAAGTCACATCATCGAAGTAGCTACGCGCGCATTCGATGATTTTGCAGCGACAGGTGCTGACGAAGCCGTAAATAGACAAGCTTTGGGATTGTGAGATAGTCCATAACAAAAACACTCTATCTCTAAATTTATGAAAACTTAGAGATAGAGCTTTTTTGTTTCATAAATCAATGTTCCTATTAAAATTCACTCTATACTTAGTGTTCGCCAGCTATTTTCGTCAACTAAATATTTAAGCTTTTCGAGTTGCTCCCTCTCCTTCTTTTTTTCTACTTCCCTTTCGTTTTCAGCGTAGTACATATATCTAAAATAAGTAGCCCAGAATTTCATTTCTATCTCAGAATCGGCTTCAAGAAGATATGTTTTTTTGACATCAATACACTTAAATGTATTTTCAATAGTACTCTTACATACAATCTCATACAAGGCTACTTCAGCATCTTGCGTTGCTCCTTTTTTCTTGAGTCTTTGATACCTTTTTCTATCCGTAAACATCATTCCTGACTTATCGGGAATCGTTGTTACCAAAAAGAGACCAACTGATACCAAAGAAGTAAATCCAAAAAATGAATTCAACGGGGTATCTGTATAGATAAATAGAAGAACGCATATTAGACTGAGGAAAAGTGAAAACAAAGGGCCTGCAAGTAAAATTCGAGCAAATACTTCCGCTTTTATATCATCGATACGTTTGGGAATCATAACAACAAGACCTCCAAAATGAGCCAAATTTGTATTAAGATAGAAACTAAATTTCCCGTTCGCTTCTATAATACCCAAAAAGCCAACCACAAAGAGTTTACATTTTTGACCTTGAATAAGTCCCACGAATAGGTGTCCTAATTCATGAAAAAAAATAGCTACTAAAGGCCCTACAAATAAAGTAACAAAAAAAACGATACCCTCTACTTTATTCGATGGTAGAAATTTATCTATGTATTCTTGATCCAAGAAATAATAGAAAAATCCAAAAATCAGTACACTTACCAGAGCTCCCAAAAGTCCCGATAGTAAATCCTTTTTTTTCATATTTCAATTCTATTTTTCCACTTCTTGATTACATGATCAATTCCCTTTATCTCCAAAACCAATCATAAAACCGAATACTCCAGCTAGAATTGCCAAATGGACAATCAACCAAACGCGCTGCCAAAGTGGCCTTTCACCCCATTTCTGCGCTTGATTGAAAGGGTCAAAGACGAGGGCAATACCTAGATTTATACATGTACTACTCCAATCACCACGGATTGCATAATACACACTGAGGGCGACAAAAGCGCCATACAACCATTTGTTATACGATTTTTCCATTTTGTTCTGTATCTGTATTTACTTGTTCTAATTCATGAATCATAGACGCAATTCTATCTAAATGCTTTCCAAATGCTTTTTTATTCATCCATTTCGCGGAATAATGGCTAAGGGGAGTTAAAATACAAGCCAATACCAACAGTGTCGGCCAAAACCAAGCTTCCAACCAAAGGGTAGTCAGTGGTTTTCCTGAACCAGAAACCGCCCCAAACATCATCCCTCCTGCTGCACTAATTGGATAGAAAAGCAGACCCATTTTTTCACCTTGCTTGATAAATTGAGTAATCAAACTATATTGTTCCTTCAAAACTTGCAACAGAGACATAGAAGTGTCCAAACCAATCGTGTGTTGACTTGCTAACAATTGATGCGTACGCCAAATATAAAATCCATTAAAAGATGCTACTATACCGATAATCAAACGTAAATACAATTCATCTACGGAATAAATAAGAAATAAATAACCCAAAGAGATAAGGTAAACATACACCAAATGCAACCAAAGTGTCCTCCTGAGTTGCAGCAAAGGATGTTTTCCCTTTTTAGGTAAAATGGTGGGCTGAATATCCTCTCTTTCTGGCTCCTGCGACCAAAGTTCTTGTAAATCCATACTTATTTTTTTTGAATCATTTTTGTCACTTGTTCTTTTACTCGATGTAATTTAACTTGGCAGTTATTGAGCGTAATACCCATAAAATCAGCAATTTCTGTATTTGAAAAGCCATCCAAATGCATCGTTAAAAGTGTTTTATCTACTTCCGATAAACGGCGAATGGCTTGTATCAAAACTTCGCGTTGGTCTGTGCTAGAAGTTTCCACTTCTGAGCTCTTTTCTATTCCATCTATAGACACCCATTTTACTTTTTTCTCCTTCCGTTTGGCTGTTAAAATAGTGAACAGAGCAACTTTATATAGCCATGTACTGAACTTAGCCTCCGCTTTGAAGCGCTCTATACCCGTCCAAGCCTGTACCATAATTTCTTGGTACATGTCTTTTTTCTCTTCTCTGTTATCCAGATAGAGATGCAAGAGATGCGAAATCAGCTTGTTATTTTCTTTAATTAAAGCCAAAAACTCTTTTTCATTCATAACTCCGTTGATACCATTCGGGAAAAGCGTATATACTTCAAATTATTTCTGAGTTAGTGTTCATCTGCTCAAAAAAATTACAATGTGTTTGCATTTTTTTTAAAATATACATTTCGCATGGTTTATCTAGGCGAATGTTTGGTTTGATGCCCCCTATCCATTTGCTTTGTAGCTGTGTTTCATCCTTTAATTCCAATTTTATGGATTTTTCTTGGTCTGAACCTCTGAAAAATAAGAAAATTCTTTTGGGCGTATGTGGTAGTATTGCCGCCTACAAAGCTGCCCCACTTGTCCGACTTCTCAAACAAGCGGGTGCAGAAGTGAAAGTCATTCTCACCGAATCTGCCACTCAATTCATTACTCCCTTGACTTTAAGCACGTTATCTCAAAATCCTGTTCTTACCCGTTATACCAACGAACACGACGGAACTTGGAATAATCACGTGGAGTTAGGGCTTTGGGCGGACATTCTTTTGATTGCCCCTGCTACCGCCAATTTCATGGCAAAATGTGCGCATGGAATATGTGATGACTTGCTCTCGGCTGTATTTTTATCTGCGCGATGCCCCGTATTTTTCGCTCCCGCCATGGATTTAGACATGTATAGCCACCCAACCTCCCAACGAAATCGCGAACAACTGCGCTTGGATGGTCACTTTATCTTGGAAGCAGAACACGGAGAACTCGCCAGCGGACTTGTCGGGCAAGGTCGATTAGCTGAACCCGAACATATTTTATACGCATTGGAAAAACACTTTCAGACGATTCCTGCGCTCGTTCATAAAAAAGTGCTCATCACGGCTGGGCCAACGCAAGAAGCCCTCGACCCCGTTCGATATATCAGTAATTATTCTACTGGAAAAATGGGATATGCACTCGCCGATGCGTTTGCTCGGGCAGGTGCAAACGTGACATTGGTTTCTGGCCCCGTTTCATTACATCCACCCGCAAACGTGACGTTTTACGGCGTTCGTAGCGCGGAAGAAATGGCTCAAATTTGTCTGGAAAAACAAGTTGACCAAGACGTTCTCATCTTGACTGCAGCCGTAGCAGACTATCGACCGGCTTTCGTTGCATCTCAAAAAATAAAGAAAAAAGCGACTGAACTTTCCTTGGAATTACACAAAACCATCGACATTGCTGCTACCCTTGGTGCAAACAAAAAAGCAGGACAAATTCATATTGGATTTGCACTCGAAACAAACAATGAAGCAGCCCATGCAGAAGAAAAGCTCGAAAAAAAACGCTTTGATGCCATCGTCCTGAACTCCTTGCAAGATTCAGGGGCGGGCTTTCGTTATGATACCAATAAAATCGCTATTTTGTCACGTCCAAACGGATGGACACACTTTCCGCTGAAACCCAAAAAAGAAGTCGCTTGGGATATTCTGCATTATACCATCAACCATTTTTTCGCATGAATTTTTCTCCTCGTTTCTTACACATTCCTGCTTTCTTTCTTCTTTTCTTGTCCTCCATTTCTAGCAGTTGGGCGCAGGAATTAAACTGTACCGTGAGTGTCAACTACAATCAAATGACATCCAAACAAGTCACAGACAATGCTGTCTTGGAAGAATTTAAGGTTGCCGTGGCAAATTTCATGAACAACCAACGATGGACAAATGATATTTTCGCCCCACATGAAAAAATCAAATGCAACCTGATTATCAACATATTACAGTCGCCAAGACAAAATGTATTTGCCGGAAATGCCCAATTACAAATCATTCGGCCGGTATATGGCTCTATGTACGAAACCGTCGTTTTGCAATACATTGATAGAAATTTCGAATTTTCATTCGCGCCAGAAGAACGCTTGATGGTGTTCAATGAACAAAGTTTTACCAATAACCTGACATCCATGCTTGCGTATTATTCGCTCATTGCGCTGGCAGTAGATTACGATACATTTTCTAAATTCGGTGGAAATTCCTTGTTACAGCGGGCTTTCAATGTGGTGAATTTAGCCACAGATGCAAGTTCTGGCTGGCAACAACGTGGCGATACGAGAAATCGTTATTGGCTACTCGAAAACCTTCAAAATCAGCAGCTTGCTTCGTTTCGGGAGGCACTTTATACCTACCATCGTCTTATTTTAGATGATTTCGCCTCCGATATTATTGATAGCCAAGAAAAAGTAATGAAACTGCTTACAGAGATGCGTGAGGTACAACAGAAAAGAGGAAATATCGTTTTGTTTAGTTCATTTTTTACGGCAAAAGCAGAGGAATTTGTACAAATTTTCTCCGAATCAACGCCCGAAACAAAACAACAAGCGTATAAAGTATTGACCCAACTTGCACCTGATAAAACAGCCGTTTTCCGGACATTAATCAAGTAGAACTATGACCCGATTTTTACCTATCCTTTTTCTTTTGGCACTTGGCAATTGTAAAAAACAAGCCGACAAAACATCGCTACCAAAAACACCTGAAAAGGAAATTGTCCAACCTCAATCCACCCCAAAAACTGAGGTTTTATCACCTATTGAAGAAAAGGTAAAAGAACAAGGACTTGTGGATATTCAGACGGTTGATGCGTCGATTTGGGTTGACTTAAAATATGCGTCCACCGATAATTTTTTTGGCGAAGATGTGTATGGAACCTTCAAAAAAGCCTATTTACAAAGAGAACCAGCGGAGCAACTCAAAGTCGCGAATGAGCAATTACAAACGCGTTTTCCGGATTATAGGCTGTTGGTATATGATGCCGTTCGCCCGTTGGCAGTCCAATGGATACTCTGGGAAAAGTTGGATAGCATTCCGCCGAAACTTCGAACAAATTACGTCGCTGACCCAAAAAAAGGGTCTATTCATAATTACGGATGTGCCGTAGATTTGACGATTATCGACACAAAAACGCTTCAACCCCTTGATATGGGAACAAAATTTGACTTTTTTGGCTATTTGGCATATCCAAGAAAAGAAGCCGAGATGCTGGAAAAAGGATTACTTACCAAAGAGCAAATCGCGAATCGGCAGTTGTTAAGAGATGTCATGCAAGCCGCTGGATACGAAGGAATTACGAGTGAATGGTGGCATTTCAATTATTATCCACGAAAAGTGGCGGAGAAAAAATACAAAATCGTGAAGTAAGCCGTTGTTTTTCGCATCGCTTTCCTTGAAAATTGGTAAAGTTTTGCGGGGAGTTGTATATTTGTTGCTTATTCAAATTTTGATATTCCGTGATAGAAAAAATCCAACAAGTTCTTCAAGAGATAGAGAGCGCCCCCATCACCAATAAGGCAGAATTGGAGGCTTTTCGGTTGACATATTTAAGTAAAAAAGGAATTCTAAACGAATTATTCGATGCGTTCAAGCAAGTACCGAACGACCAAAAGCGGGCTGTTGGACAAGCATTAAACACCTTAAAAACGCAAGCAGAAGCACGTTTAAAGGAAAAAACGGAAGAATTTGAAAACCAAATTCAGTCGGCAGGAAGCCAAGGACTTGACCTTACTTTACCAGCCACGCCTAACTCGGTGGGCGCCATGCACCCTTTGACGATTGTTCGCCAACGCATCACAGAGATTTTTGCGCGGATGGGCTTTAATGTAGAAGACGGCCCAGAAATCGAGACGGATTGGTATAATTTCGCAGCGTTGAACTTCCCAGAAAATCACCCTGCAAGAGAAATGCAAGATACGTTTTTTGTTGAGAAAGCAGCTGAACAGAAAGACGACGTACTCTTGCGTACACATACCTCGAATGTTCAAATTCGTTTGATGGGCTATAAAAAGCCACCGATGCGCTCGATTATGATTGGTCGCGTTTACCGCAACGAGGCGATTTCAGCGCGGGCACACTGCCAATTCCACCAAGTAGAGGGATTGTATGTGGATACCAACGTGAGTTTTAAGGACTTAAAAGATACACTTTATCATTTCGCGAAAGAGATGTTTGGCCACGACACCAAGATTCGGTTGCGCCCAAGCTATTTCCCTTTCACGGAGCCAAGTGCGGAGATAGATATTTCTTGTTTTATCTGTAAGGGAGACGGCTGCAACGTCTGCAAGCACAGCGGTTGGGTAGAAATTGCTGGTTCGGGCATGGTGGACCCAAATGTGCTTGAAAACTGCGGCATAGACTCTGAAAAATACACAGGTTTTGCCTTCGGAATGGGCATTGAGCGCATCACGATGTTGAAATACGGCATCAACGATTTGCGCTTATTCTTTGAAAACGACGTCCGGTTCTTAAAGCAATTTGAGGGGGCTTGATGCCTGTATTGATATCCGTAAGCAGGAACTATGTCTTTATGCGCAATGAATAGCGCATAAAGGCATAGTTCCTCCCATGAAACACACAAGCAAAATATTGTACATACGCGATTCATCGCGTATCCAGATGCGTATCATGACAAAGCTAATCCCATGAAAAACACGTACATACGCGATTCATCGCGTATCAAGATGCGTATCATGACAAGGCTAATCCCATGAAAAACACATTATGTATGCACGATGAATATTTATGATCCGCGTTAAATATTTATGATCCGCGATAAATCGCGTATCTACGGGGGGAATTACAACGCAAATGGTACTTTATCTACATCTACATTTCCGCCCGTTAAAATTATCCCTATTTTTTTGCCTTGATATGCACGCCCATATTTTAAAAAAGCGGCAAAAGGAACTGCACACGACGGCTCAATCAATATTTTTAAATGCCTGTAAACCAATTCCATAGCTTCGCGTATTTCGTCGTCATCCACCAACCAAATGGCTTTTACATACTGCCGAATAATCTCCAATGTACGCGCACTGAGGGTCGTTAACAAACCATCTGCAATGGTCGAAATATAAGGTGCTTTTTCCACTTTTCCTGAAGCAAACGAAAGTACAGCATCTGCTGCGCCCGTAGGTTCTCCTGCAATTACCTCCGCCTTGGGCGCCCAATAATGCGCTGCCAAAGCCGTCCCGCTCAACAACCCACCACCGCCAACAGGCGCCATCAATACATCCAAATCAGGGTGTAATGCAAGCAATTCCTTTGCCGAAGTCGCCTGCCCTGCAATCACATCGTAGTTGTCAAACGGATGAACAAAAGTGGCACCTGTCCGCTGTATCACGTCCTCCACGGTTGCTTCACGCGCTTGCAACGTAGGTTCACAAAAAATAATCTCGCCCCCCAACGCTTTCACGCCTTCTACCTTCACTTTGGGCGCGTTTTCTGGCATCACTATATACGCCTTTGTCCCAACTTGCGCCGCCGCCAACGCAATCGCCTGTGCATGATTTCCAGACGAGTGCGTCGTGATGCCTTTTGCTTGTGCTTCTTCCGACAAGGAAAGTACTGCGTTCAGCCCTCCCCTAGCCTTGAAAGCACGGATTTTCTGAAAATTCTCGCACTTGAAAACCACAGATGCGCCCGCTAATTCATCCAGAAAATCACTCCGAAGAACGGGTGTTTCAACAATAAATGGACGAATCCGGTCATGCGTTTCTTCAATGTCTTGCTGTGTTGGAATCCCTTGGATACGCATACATGTATGTTTAACGTTTCAATTTTTCTACTTCTTTAATGACATCTGCAATGCCTTTCAACGGAATTTTCACCCACGTCGGGCGGTAATTTATCTCGTAACCCAATTCATAAATGGACTTTTCCAAAAGATGGAATTGAAGCAAGTAGTTGATTTCATTGTTATTTCTAAACAGCGAATGACCCGGCCCAAAATAGTTTAAATATTCTTCGAGATAGGTTTCACGAATCAAACGATACCATCTTTCAGCAGCTCTTTCCAGTACTTTTTCGTCAAGTCCTGCTGTTTCTTCGGCATTGAATAACTTGGCAGAAACGGCATAATGATAAGAACGAATCATGCCTGCCACGTCTTTTAGTGGCGAATGTTTGATTTTACGTTGCTTGATAGAACTTTCAGGCTCGCCTTCAAAGTCGATAATCGTCAAATCATCTTGACAAACCAGGACTTGTCCGAGATGAAAATCACCGTGAATACGCGTTCTGTACGACTCAATTGGCCGCGTTAAGATTTGATCTACAAAATCAATGATAATATCTTTGGATTCCATAAATGTCCAAGCCAATTTCTTTGCTTGCTCATCTAGGATTAAATAATTGTCTGTCAATAAGTTATACCGATTATCTATCAAATCTTCCATTTTTTGATGGATGTAACGTCGGTAAGTTCGGTCAAAAATATCTGCTCTAAAATCCTCCTCTCCCCGAACCGTGAAGAGTGCTTCGTGCATTTGTGCCGTTCGGGTAGCCAAAAGGGTTACTTTATCAAATACGCTTTCCTTAATTTGGAAATTTCCATCAACGAAAGCATATAAAAACTCGTTTAAGTAATCTCCTGTCTTCGACCAATCGTCTTTTTCATTCTGAATTACCTCCACCATCATCCCAAAAGTAACATTCGGTTTGTCTGTTCTCGACCAAGTTACAGAACCAGCAAAGCGTGGTATATTGGCAAAATCAGAATTTTGGGTAATGTATTGAACCATTTCTACCTCTGGATTAATCTCGGAAAAGAGTTTTCGGTAGAGTTTGAAAAAATACGTATCGTTAAAAATAAAAGCCGTATTACTCGAGTCTATTTCAGGCAAATACGATGAAACTTCAGAGATTTCTTGATATGCTTTGCCTTTCGTAAAATCGAGCGAATACCCATTTTTCTGGCTTTTTTTGTGCTCCTGACCAACCAATGCTAGTAATCCCTCCCGGAAGGCGGGGTCAAAGGTGGCATCTACCAAAAAGCCATCGTGGTCATCTAGGTTAGCCACTGAAATCTTCGCATTTTCAGAAATTTCCTCCGTTGCAGCCATGAAAGAAATGGGAAGCAAGTAATTTTCGGGTTCGCCCTCTTGGTATTTGGCTTCAAAAATCAGGAAGAAAAATGTTTTTTCTTTGTGCTCCATCCGGACGGCATCTTTGATTCGCAGCCCTTCGAGAGTCCGGGCTTTTCCTGCAAACCAACGACACTTCTGGATAAAGTTGGGAAGCAAATTATCTTCTAAAACCGTGTGAACGTACTTATCGCGCTCAAATCCTTCCCATTCGAGGGACAAACTAAAAACTGCAGACATACTCGCTAGATGATAGGTTAAGTGATTGTACCTCCCACAAGGAAAGGCGTTTTGTTGAATAGTAAAAACGAATTGGTAAATTAGATAAGTAGGATGTATTAAACAAAAAAAAGTGCGAAAATAGATTTTTGACGAATTTATCTCTTATAAAAAAGTCATTTTCATCTTTTTTCGGTCTAAATTTGTTGATAAGCATTCAATTAAACCCCATAAACGAAGAAAAATGAACGTAAAACCATTGGTTGCCGCCTTTCTACTTAGTGGAATGGCGACAGCGCAAAACACACAAAAAATGACAGATAACGTACTTTTACAATCTTTCGGAACGGTTCACGAGACAGCACCGTACAGTAAAATCAACGCGGAACAATTTATGCCTGCCATTCATGCGGCAATTGGCGAAGGGAAAAAGGAAATCGAGGCAATTAAGGCATATAAACAAAAGCCTACTTTTGAGAACACCATTGTTGCCCTGGAAAACTCAGGCAAACAATTGGGGCGTATCACCAAGATTTTATATCACCTCAATGGCGCTGAAACAACGCCGGCTATCCAAGCGGTGGTTCGGGAAGCTTCTCCAGTTTTGACAGAATATAGCAACGATGTTTCTCTTGATGCTGCTCTTTTTGCGCGTGTCGCAGCTGTTTGGGAAAACCGCAAACAACTCAAGTTAGACCAAGAGAGTGCGATGTTGCTCGAAAAAACGTACAAAAGTTTTGCCCGAAACGGAGCGGCACTTCAACCAGATGCTCAAAAAAGATTGCGCGAAATCAATAAAGAATTATCTAGTCTATCTATCAAGTTTTCAGAAAATATTCTGAATGTCACCAACGCTTATATGTTGGAAGTAACGGACGAGGCACAATTGAACGGCTTGCCTGAATTTGTAAAAGAAGCTGCCAAAGCAACAGCCGAAAAAGCAGGAAAAACAGGTTGGGTATTTACTTTACAAGCGCCAAGCTACGGGCCTTTTATGCAATATGCAGACAATCGGGAACTTCGTAAAGAACTGTTTTTGGCATTTAGCTCCAGAGGATTCAAAGGAGACCAGTTTGATAATCAGGCAAATATACAGCGGACAGTTGCCCTACGTTACGAAAAAGCCAAATTATTGGGTTACGAAACATGGGCAGATTATATCTTGGAAGAACGTATGGCAAATTCAAAAACCATCGTTTGGGATTTCCTAGAAAATGTCAAGAAATACGCTGAACCTGCGGCAACGGCGGAAATCAAAGAATTGACACAATATGCGCAAAGTCTTGGTTTCAATGAGCCCGTTTTACAGCGTTGGGATATTTCGTATTATGCAGAAAAACTGAAGAAAGAAAAATTTGCCATCAACGACGAAATCCTGAAGCCGTATTTTCAACTCGAAAACGTACTGGATGGTATTTTTACATTAGCGAATAGACTTTACGGCATTACATTCAAACTAAATCCAGCGATTGAAGGATGGCATCCAGATGTACGCGCGTACGAAGTTTTTGATAAGAACGGCAAATTATTGGCTGTTTGGTACGGCGACTACTTCCCGCGTGCCGGCAAGCGTGCAGGTGCTTGGAACAACTCGGTACAAAGCCAATGGGTACAAAATGGCAAAGAATTTAGACCGCATGTTGTGAATGTATGTAATTTCTCGAAACCAACAGCCACAAAGCCTTCTTTGTTGACATTCAATGAAGTTTCTACGTTGTTCCACGAGTTTGGTCATGCCTTGCATTCAATGATGGCAAGTGGACAATACGCATCCATTTCTGGGACGAGTGTAGCGTGGGATTTTGTCGAACTACCAAGTCAAATCATGGAAAACTTTGCGGAAGAGCCCGAAGTACTTCGTTTGTTTGCGCGGCATTACCAAACGGGAGAAGTGATTCCGGCAGAATTAATCACCAAACTAAAAGCGAGTTCAAACTTCATGGCGGGTGTGGGAACAATGCGCCAAATTGGTTTGGGCATGATTGACATGACTTGGCACAGCACTGTTCCGACAGGTGAGAGTGTTCAAGAAATTGAGAAGAAAGCAGACGTGGGTTCACGTTTGTACCCAATAACCGAAGGCATTGCGACCTCTACTTCCTTCTCCCATATTTTTGCGGGTGGGTATTCTGCGGGCTATTACAGCTACAAATGGTCAGAAGTTTTGGATGCAGATGCGTTTGAATTATTCAAAGAGAAAGGAATATTCAACAAAGAAGTGGCAGAATCATTCCGAAAAAATATCCTTTCAAAAGGAGGAAGTGAGCAACCGATGGAGCTTTACAAGCGTTTCAGAGGGCGTGAACCAAAGCCAGAAGCCATGCTTCGTCGGGCAGGATTATTGCAATAAGAAAGCTTGTTCACTCATACAAAACGGTCGCTGCATTCAGAAGTAGCGACCGTTTTTTTATGAAGAGATGAGCAGATATTTGGTAGAAAATCAGTTCCAAAGCGTACCGTCTAGCCCCAAGATAAGTCCCATCCATAGAATAACGAGGAAACCACATATACCAAGGAGTAGTGCAAGTGTCCGATTAAATCCCGTTTTGCTGAGGTAATCCATGAAAGCATAAAAAAGACCTGCGATGCCTCCAACGAGTGGCGTAACCAACAACGGTTTTATTTTCCAATTTTCTCCCCACGATGGGTCGTGGGTATCCACAGAAAATACAAGGAGAGATACCAGAATAGTACCAGCAAAGAGACCCATGGCAAATGGAAGAAACACTTGTTTTTTCATAGATTCAAATTATTTTAAAATATAGAGTACTTTGAAATACAAAGTACATTTTAAAAAATCACATTTCCAAAAAAAGAGAGAGAAAAAGAAATCATTTAAGAAAAAGGGGAAACAATACATTTGACAGATAAGAGAATCGTTTTCCCCAAAGTCCACTTCTTTTTTTATAAATTCTTTACACGTACTTATGTAATTTTGAAAGAAAAAAGTGAGAATACTCCGAACGCGTAAACTGCACCAAGTTCATCAATACATCATCAGTTTGGGGATAATTATCCTTACATCTGGTATTTGCTATCTCTCTGTTGACCTGATTGGCTACCGAGTGATTGCCTTGGTTTTGCTTTTTGCGGTATCTATCAATGCCATTTTATTTGACTTTTTTCCGGTTATTTTATCTGCTATTTTGAGTGCTTTGCTATGGAATTACTTTTTCATTCCTCCTTTATTGACCTTTCGTATCAAAACAGCCGAAGACGCACTTGTTTTTCTCATGTACTTTGTCATCGCGTCCATTAATGCACTTTTGACACATAGAATCCGGATTTCTGAGCAAATAGAACGGGATGAAAAGGAAAAAGAAAAGGCCATTCGATTGTACAATACCTTACTCAACTCCCTTTCGCATGAACTACGAACGCCCATTTCTACGATTATTGGTGCGATTGACACCATCAAGGAAAAATCAGAACGATTATCAGACACACACCGTGCTATTTTATACCAAGAAATTGAAAGGGCCAGTCTTCGGCTCAATAGACAAGTAGAAAATTTACTCAATATGGGTCGATTAGAGGCGGGCTTCATTCAACCCAAAAACGATTGGTGTGATATAAATGAACTTATTTTTTCCGCCATACAAGAAAACCAAGAAGATGCCGCTAATCACTCTATTCTATTTGAGCCTTCCTACACTTTGCCTTTGTTTAAACTAGATGCGGGCCTTCTTGGACAAATTTTACACAATATCATTCACAACGCACTTCAATATACTCCGCCTTCTTCTACCATATCTATTCAGGCAAAATACATCGATAATCAATGTCTCATTTCAATATCTGACAACGGAAAAGGATTTCCGGAAGAGGAAATATCCCATGTATTTGATAAATTTCACCGACTAAACAATACTAAAACAGGAGGTACAGGTCTTGGGCTTTCCATTGTCAAAGGTTTTACGGAAGCAATGAATGGAAAAGTAGAATTGACCAATCAGCCCACAGGAGGAGCCTTATTTATGTTGACTTTTCCAGCGGAATCCACTTTCATCAATCAATTAAAAAATGAATAAATGTAAAATCTTAATCATAGATGACGAGCCGCCCATTCAGCGCTTGCTTCAAATAAATTTGGAGAGCCACGACTACAAAGTGACCCAGGCTACTAGCGGTAAAGAGGGACTTTTGCTTGCTGCTAGCCACCAACCAGACCTCATTTTATTGGATTTGGGACTTCCTGACCAAAGTGGGCACCGGGTTTTGCATGAACTTCGTAGTTGGTACCAAAAACCCATTCTCATTCTATCTGTCATTGACCATGAAGAAGACATTATTTCTGCTTTGGATCAAGGTGCAACCGACTATCTCACCAAGCCATTCCGAACCGGAGAACTTTTGGCGCGTATTCGATCCGCCATTCGCCGAAGTCAACCATCTGAACAAACGTCCATTCTCCAATTTGGGAATTTAGAGATTGACTTGGTGGCACGAACAATCAAAAAAGAGGGAGAGATGATAAAATTGACAACTACAGAATACAATTTACTTGCCTTATTTGCAAAAAATGAAGGGAAAGTACTCACCCATCCATACATTCTGAAAGAAATATGGGGATATAGCCACCAGATGGAAACGCAGTATTTACGTGTTTTTGTGGGTACATTGCGTAAGAAAATCGAGGTAAATCCCAATAGTCCAAAACATATTATCACAGAAAGTGGCGTCGGCTATCGGTTTCAGGCATGAATACATGGCAAACGTCTTTATAAAATCTTTATACACATTCTATTTTTCTTGATTTTCTACTTATTGATTTCCCTTGAAATTTGCAGCTTGAACATACGAAAGTAGTTTTTAAGGTTAATTTTAAAAGAATGGAAAATCGGAACAAAAAAATCACAGCAGGTACGCTGCTTGTCGCACTAGGAATTATATACGGTGACATCGGAACGAGCCCGCTGTATGTACTCAAGGCAATTATAGGAGAAAAAGAAATCTCGGAACTTCTTATTTACGGCGGGATTTCTTGTGTTTTCTGGACGATTACCTTTCTAACGACTTTCAAATACATTACGCTTACGTTACGCGCAGACAACCACGGCGAAGGCGGAATTTTCTCTTTGTACGCACTCGTAAAACGCTACGGTAAATTTCTGATTTTCCCTACCATGGTGGGGGCTTCTACTTTACTTGCTGACGGTATCATCACCCCTCCTATCTCCGTTTCTTCCGCAGTTGAAGGACTTGAAAAGGTGGAGGAACTTTCACACCTTCCCACTGTCCCGATAGTCATTGCAATTCTGACAGGTATCTTTTTCTTTCAAAGGTTTGGTACACAGCAAGTTGGGCGCGCGTTTGGTCCAGCAATGCTTGTATGGTTTATGATGTTGGCAAGTTTGGGTATCTCACAAATTATTCACTATCCAGCAATTTTACATGCCTTAAATCCTTATTATGCGTTTCAATTTTTGACAGTATATCCCGATGGTTTCATTTTACTTGGTGGCGTCTTCCTCGCAACAACCGGTGCAGAAGCACTCTACGCAGATTTAGGCCACTGCGGAATCCAGAATATCCGAATTACGTGGATTGGCGTAAAAACAGCACTTTTGCTCAACTATATGGGACAAGCTGCTTGGTTGATGAATCTACCCGCAAATGCCACACTGGCTGGACGAAACCCTTTTTTTGAAATTATGCCCGAATGGTTTCTCCTACCCGGGATTACCATCGCGACCATGGCGACAATTATCGCCTCGCAAGCTATGATAAGTGGTAGCTATACGCTTATCAGTGAAGCCATGAGCTTGAATTTTTGGCCTCGTGTGGCAGTTCGTCAACCCTCAGAAATCAAAGGACAAATATATATCCCCAGTATCAATCTCATTTTGTGGCTAGGCTGTATTTTCATGGTTCTTTACTTTGATGACTCTAGCAGCATGGAAGCAGCCTACGGATTGGCAATTACGATTACTATGCTTGTAACGACGTATCTACTGTCTTTTTATCTACTTTATCGACTCAAATGGCCTAAATTAGCCGTCTATTCTCTCCTACTTCTCTTCGGTTCTATTGAAGCAATCTTCTTTACAGCTAACGTCAATAAGTTTAGCGAAGGAGGATACATTACGTTACTCATCTCCACCTGCTTCATGTTTGTGATGTATGCCGTTTTCTATGGTAGAAAAATCACGAATAGATTTACTTCTTTTGTAGATTTAGGAAAATACGCCCCGCTCATCAAAGAATTACGCAACGACGAATCTGTCCCTAAATATGCTACACACCTCATTTATATGACAAAAGCAAACATTCGGCACCATGTAGAAGAACGTATAGTCAAATCCATCTTAGCGAAAAAACCAAAAAGAGCAGATGTCTATTGGTTCGTACACATTGACCGAACAGACGACCCTTATACTCTCTCTTATGACGTTTCCGAATTGCTAGATGATACAATTATCAAAATCAATATTCACGTCGGTTTTCGTATCCAACCGAGAACAGAAATGTATTTCAAGAAAATTGTGCAAGAATTGGTCGCTAATAAGGAACTCAACCTCCACAATAGACCCGACGGTTCTTCCAAATACAATAATGAACCAGATTTCAAATTCATCGTAATTGAGAAATTTTTATCCGTAGAAAATGAATTTGCCCTCAAAGATGGTCTATTGCTCAATTCGTATTTTTCATTGAAAAAAATCAGTTTGAGCGACGAATTATTCTTTGGACTTGATAAAAGCGATGTGGAAATCGAATATTCTCCGCTTATTTATCATCCAACAAACGAAATTACACTTCTTCGGAAAAAATGAAAAAGTACTTTCTCCAGCTGCTGCTCTTCTTCTGTTTTTCTGCCAATGCCCAGACGACAGACAGCAGCTGGGCTCAAAAACCTACTGTTTCATTAGAAGCATTTGCAGATGTTTATTATGTCTTTGATTTTAATCAACCAACCCAAGGTTTTAGAATGCCATTTCTGTACAACCATAACCGGCATCAGGAGGTGAACTTAAATCTTGGCTACGTAAAATGGAACATCTCGCATCAAAAATACCGGGCAAATCTTGCCTTGCAAGCGGGCACGTATGTTCAAGACAATTACGCAGCGGAACCCGTTTTGCTACGTCCCTTGTTGGAAGCAAATGTAGGCGTTGCACTAGATAAAAAAGACAGATTTTGGTTCGATATGGGCGTTTTTCCTTCACATATTGGCTTCGAAAGTGCCGTATCACCTGATAACTGGACAATGACGCGCTCACTATTGGCTGAAAACTCACCTTATTTTCTGGCAGGTGCAAAATGGACGTATTCGCCCTCGCAAAAATGGCATTTTATGTTGGCAGCACTCAATGGCTGGCAACGAATCCAACGTCTGCCCAATCACCGTATTCCGGCACTTGGCACACAAATCGTGTACAAACCAAAAGAAGGAATCACCCTGAACTGGAGTACATTTATTGGTTCTGACGACCCAAATACACCAGCTAAAAAAAGATATTTTTCCAATCAATATGGCATTTTTTCTCTCACTCCCCAAAGCCGACTTATTGCAGGAATAGACGTGGGCGTTCAACAAAAAAGAGCGATAAAGCAGAGCGATTATTCCGTTTGGTATAGTCCGGTTGTTATCGCACAATATGACCTATCAAAAAACATGAAAATGGCTGGGCGTATCGAGTATTATCAAGACAGAGATGGCGTACTTATTTCTTCCGAAAACAACGGGGAATTTCGTACATGGGGCTATTCGCTCAACATGGATTATGCCCCTGCTGCCCCGCTTTTGGCGAGAGTTGAAGCTCGGTACTTGCCTCTTCATCAAGGTAATTCGAGTTTCTTTATTGGCACCTCATTATCACTGAAGTTCGGTCAAATTTTTCATGAATAGACAACAAAAATGGCTTACAGTGTGGTTTTAAATACACTGTAAGCCGTCTTATAGAAAAATAGATTGGATTATTTCAATGCTTTCAAGTCCGAGATAGTTTGCAATGGATGGGCAGATTGGAAGACAAAGCTACCAGCCACCAGCGCATCTGCACCTGCCTGAACCAATTTTCTACCCGTTTCCAGATTCACTCCTCCATCAATTTCGATGAGCGTTGCTAATCCTCGTTCATCAATCATTTTGCGTAAACGAGCAACTTTATCGTATGTCGTTTCGATGAATTTTTGACCACCAAAACCCGGATTTACAGACATTAATAAAACAACATCGCAGTAGGGCAAAACATCATCTAGTAATGACAAAGAAGTCGATGGATTCAAGACAACCCCTGCTTGGCAACCCAACTCTTTGATAAGCGCGAGTGTGCGGTGCAAATGTGTACAAGCCTCCACATGAATGGTAATGATGTCTGCGCCGGCTTTCCGAAAATCTGCCACGTATTTTTCGGGTTGAACAATCATCAAATGCACATCCAAGGGCTTGGTTGCATGTTTTTTGATGGCCTCCGTTACGGGTAAACCAAACGAAATATTGGGAACAAAGACCCCGTCCATGATATCGATGTGGAACCAGTCTGCTTCAGATTGGTTGATGAGTTCAGTGTCTCGCTGCAAATTGGCGAAATCAGCAGCCAACATGGAGGGAGAAATAATTGGTTTTTGCATGATGTTTCATCAAGAATGAGTGAAAAAACAAAGGTACGGATAGATTTGAAGGCAAGCCAACAGAATCTATCCGTACCACTTATTTTCTTGCTTTTTCTCAGTTTGTACCTACGTATCTTTCAAAAAATTCATAGATACGTAAAATCCGATCCATACGCTGGCGAACATTCCCGGAGCGCGACAATTCGTGCGTTCCGCCGGGCATACGAACATATTCTACCTCTTTGTTCAAATATTTCAAACTTCTAAACATCATTTCCGACTGCGAAACGCCCGTCCGTAAATCGTTTTCTCCATGTTTGATTAACAAAGGTGTTTTTATTTTATCCACGAATGTATAAGGCGAATTCGCTTTCATTTTCGTAACAGCTTCGTCTTCCCAAGGCAATCCAAAATAATTGGGCGCTAATCGCCAAGCATTCGCCTCTCCCATAAACGTAGCCAGTTCATACACGCCTCTTTGTGCAAAAGCAGCTTTGAAACGATGGTCGTGCGCGACAATCCAAGCTGTCAAATAACCCGCATACGAACCACCCGTGATGACTTGCCGCGCTGTGTCTGCCCAACTTTCTTTGGCTGCTGCCGATGCTGCCGCGAGTACATCTTCTTGCGGGCCAGTTCCCCAGTCTCTGTAATTCGCAAACTGGAACTCTTTTCCATACCCGCCCGAACCACGTGGATTCGGATAAACAACTCCGTAGCCTTGCGCACAGAAAAACTGAAATTCATGCCACATCGAAAATTCCCCAGGCCCCCACATCGCCGTAGGACCACCGTGTAATTGCAATAACAAAGGGTATTTTTTCCCCGATTCACGTTGCGCAGGTGGCATGATCCAATATTCTACCTCTTGGCCAAGTGAATTTTTATATGTGCGTTTTTCAGGATAGCTCAACGATTTTCCGGCTAACCAGACAGCGTTGTGTGTGGTCAATTGGCGCGCTTGTTTTACGGTCAAATCAGAAATATACAATTCCGAAGGGTTTTTCACTTCTGTTTTCGCAAAGACAACCTGATTTCCAGCCAAAGCAAAAGAAGTAATACCTGACTCAAAGTCTGTGATTCTATCTATTTTACCCGTTTTAGCCGTCCATTTGAACAACGGAACTCCCCCATTCGATTGTGCTGTAAAATACAAAATCTGACTGTCAGCACTCCACTCCATATTAGAAGGTACGCGGTCAAAATTGATTACTTTCCGGTCTGAGCCATCTGTTTTAGCAATAACCAATTGACCAAAAGAAAGTAGATTTGGTGTATTCATAACCATCGCCAATGCTTTTCCGTCGGGCGATGGAGTCACACCGTAAAAACTTTTTCCGGCTTCTTCAATCAAAATGCGTTGCGCACCCGTCAGCGGATTTATTTCGATAATAACAGCTTCTTGTTCTCTGTCAGGATGTTGATCTTTGTCTTTTCCGGTAACGGCATAAATTTTTGTCCCGTCTGCACTCCACACAGCTTGACCAACAGACCAAAAACCGCTCGTCAAGGGCTTAGCGACGGCATTTTCCTTTACGTCAGCGATGAATAGATGCGAAAAACGAAGTTCTGGTTCTACGTCTGCCTCGCCATGAAAATTCAAGCGGTTGATTACTTTAGCTTTTTTATCTTCCACATCTTTGGCTAAGAAAGCCCGTATTTCTTCCAATGTTCCGTCCGGATTTGGTTTGACTGACTTGTTTGTACGTAGGAAATCATTGGACGCAAAACCTGGTTTTTCGAAAGACCAAGCTGGTACGCCAAGCCCTGGATTTAAAAGAGAATCTGAAAGTAAATCTTTCATAGTAATCGATACAGAAAAAATGATTTTTTTTCCGTCAGGAGAAAGTACAGGACTTGATGCCCCGTATTTACTTTTGGTTATCGGGAATGCCTCACCGCCATCGAGGGGCATTTGGAAAACTTGCGCTTTTTCTCCTTGCGCACGCACAAAAATCACCGATTTTCCGTCTGGGGTTACCGAAACTTGAGAGACACTCGAAGCGCCGCGCGTAAGGGCTTTGGGCATTGGTGTGGGTGACAGCAAATCCACGGTAAATAAATGAGAGCGGTAATCGTACTCAAAAGCAGCATCTGGGCGCGCTTCTATACTTTTGAGTAGGTAAAATGCCTGATTTTTTGCTGGCGAAACGAGTACATCTGTTACCTGCGTTACTTTTGTGAGGTCAGAGACCGTAATCTTTTGTGATACATTCTGCTGAGCCCACGCCCACGAACTTATCAACAAAAGGAAACCTATTTTTTTCATTTTATGCATGTTTAGTGAAGAATAATGGGGTTAAATATAGTGTTTTGCTTGACAAAATAGACGGCAAACAGCCCAATTTGTAGGTTAGATAGATACACAATACAAATTAGGCGATGCGTGCTTTTGGTAAACTTTATCAGAAAAGGTTTTGTTAGAGCGATAAATTGAAATAAAAAATGACAAAACCCCTTCAAATAGACATTGTATCTGATGTCGCTTGTCCTTGGTGTTATATTGGCAAAAAAAGGTTAGAAGCCGCGCTTCAACAATTACCAGAGAACAGCGTACAGATTACATGGCGTCCGTTTCAGTTAGATCCAACCATTCCGATGGAAGGCTTGGATAGAGACGTTTATTTTGAGAAGAAATTTGGAGAAAAAGCAAAAGTGGCTGGAATTTTCGACCAAGTAACACAGGCAGGTAAACAAGTAGGTATTTCCTTTGCCTTTGACCAAATGCCGAAGGTAATGAACACGCTTCCTTTGCATCAAATTTTACAAGTTGCGGGAGAAGAAAACGTCAAAGACGCATTAGAAGAGCGTTTTTTTCAAGCCTATTTTGAGAATGGCGAAGATTTATCTGATTTTGAAACAGTCGCGAAAATTTTGGAGGAATTCGGTTGGGACAGAGAGAAAACGGCTGCTTGTTGGCAAAATGAGGCACTGAAAAGCGTTGTTTTGAACGAGATAGAACAATACCAACGGGCGGGCGTTTCGGGGGTTCCGTTCTTTATTCTTGCCAATAAATACGGAATAAGTGGCGCACAGCCGCCAGAGGTTTTCGTTCAGGCGATACAGCAAGTGCTGGAAGAAACCAAAGCCATGCCCGACACCCCAGCCGAAGCGGCAAGCTGTGATCCTGCCAAAGGTTGTTGTTGATTTTCGGCAAGATTACGCCTTTGTATAAATACACAAACCAACCAAAATGAGTGGACAGCCCATTTATTTTGGTTGGTTTTTTATTTCTTTAATTATATAAAAAACAGCAAGATTTGAAATTTAGAGAGGATGAATGTGTATAAGGAAGTTGGGTAAATAATTCGTTTATTTCTAACCGTTGTAGCTCATATTCTTTCTTTTTTAACATATAGACATAGCCCATTAAACATGTATGAACAGGCGAAAACTTTAACATTTTTTTTACCATCAAGACATAAAAAATCTACTTCAAAAAACTATTTGGTTAAACGCTAAGTCTAGACAAATAGAATTTGTAAAAATACAAAACTGTAAAATATTCTAGTTAAAGAGGTCATTCTTACGTGTTTTTGTCAATACCTGAGCAATTTCATAGGAAAGTTACTTGAAAGTACTTAATTTGCTTTATCTTATTTTGTATTGAACAATATAGATTTAACCTATTAAAATTTCAAATTCCTCTATTATTCAATCACTCTAAGTTCATTCTTTTTATTCTTAAACTACTTTATGTACAAAATCAAATTTCAGAACAAGCAGCAAGCTGCTTTCTTTTCCGAGTTACGTTCCCGCGTTGAATCCTATTTCGAAGAAAACAATCTTGAAAAAACTGGAGGCAATGCATTGGTTATCAAGGGATTGTTTATGCTAACTCTCTACTTCGTTCCGTTTGTATTTTTATTGACTACCCCCATGAGCGGTTGGGCGGCATGGTCTCTTACGTTTTTGATGGGTTTAGGCGTTGCTGGAGTAGGTATGTGCGTGATGCACGATGCCATCCACGGTTCTTTTTCTAAGCACAAATGGGTGAATAAATTATTCAGCGCAAGTATCTATTTCTTGGGTGGAAACGCTTACAATTGGGAGGTTCAACACAATAAATTGCACCATACATTTACCAACGTACATGAGGTAGATGAAGACATTACAGGTAAATTTTTACTTCGTCTTTCTTTTCAGGATAAATACAAGTCGATTCATCGATTTCAGCACATTTACGCGTTTTTTCTTTATAGTTTAATGACTATTTCATTTCTATGGAAGGATTTCAACGAAATTCGATTATTCAATAAAATGGCGAAAGAAGGTGTTGTAAAACCATTCCCGGCGAACGAATTACGCATTTTGTTTATCTCAAAAATCGGATATGTCTTATTCATTTTAGCTCTACCACTACTCGTTACAGACTACAGCTTCGGGCAATGGTTTCTTGGTTTCATGACCATGCACGTAACCGCCGGTATGATTTTAAGCACGATTTTCCAGTTGGCACACGTCGTGGAAGGTGCTCATCAACCTTTCCCAGATGCGCACGGAACGATTGAAAATGCGTGGGCTGTTCACCAATTACAAACCACTTCCAATTTTGCGAGCAAAGGAAAAATCTTCTCTTGGTTTGTTGGCGGACTAGATTACCAAATCGAGCACCACTTATTCCCGTCTATCTCGCACGTACATTACAGACAACTTTCGCCTATCGTAGCCAAAACAGCCGAAGAATTTGGTCTCGTTTACAATGCAAAAGCTAATTTCTTTGATGCGCTGCAATCACATGTAAATATGTTGTATTCGATGGGGCATGAAGAAAAAAATCCAAGTCTGGCAGTACAAACAATTTAAGGTTTATCTTCGTTTAGCTTGTCTATTCTAGTTATCAATTGAATGAAAAAAATCGGTTTTATCACAGCATTACTAGGCACATCGCTATTCATTATGAACTTTCAAACAATCAAAAATCTATTTTCTGATAAAAAAGAAATAGCTTCTCGCACCGCTTCTACAACATCCAAAGGATCTTTTCATTCTTTCTCAGCGACAAGTTTGGATGGAAAGAAAATTGACTTTTCAGAATACAAAGGAAAAAAAGTTGTTGTTTTGAATGTTGCCTCCAAGTGTGGATATACACCACAATACGCTGACTGGCAGGCATTTCATGAGCAATATGGAGATAAAATAGTTGTACTAGGATTTCCTACCAACGACTTTATGAACCAAGAACCAGGGAGTGAAGAACAAATCGCTGCTTTTTGTCAGAAAAATTACGGTGTTACAGTCCAGATGTTCAGTAAAGTAGATGTTATCAAAGGAAACAACCAACATCCACTCTATAAATGGCTAAGTAACAGTGACCTGAATGGCTGGAACGACAAAGCACCTACCTGGAATTTCTGCAAGTATGTCATTAATGAAGACGGAGAAGTAACACATTTCTTTGCGTCTGGAGTTCTACCCAAAGACCCGACTTTCCAAAAGGCCGTAGGTCTGTAAATACCAAAAAGAGAGCAAATCACGTATATTTGCTCTCTTTTTCTTTTATCCAAGAAATACAATTCATTTTCTTATTACCCAAACTACAAAAGGAACAACTATGGCATCACCATGGGTAGAAGCTGCACGACCAAGAACCCTCCCACTCGCTCTTTCCTCTATTCTGATGGGAAGTTTTACCGCTGCTGCGGAAGGTTTTTTTAACCCTTGGGTTTTTGGACTAGCTTGCTTGACAACAATTTTCCTCCAAGTACTTTCAAATTTTGCCAATGATTATGGCGATACCCAAAACGGTGCTGATTTAGCAGGACGCATCGGCCCAGCCAGAGCTGTTCAAACTGGGGTAATTACACCCCAACAGATGTTTCGTGCTATTATTTTATTTGCTACCCTTTCCCTATTCTCCGGTATCACCTTACTTTGGGTCGCTTTCGGTAGCTTTATATCTCCTGCTTTTTTACAATTCCTAGGACTTGGTATTTTGTGCATAGTGGCGGCGTATACCTATACAGCAGGTAAAAAACCGTATGGATATGCAGGTCTAGGTGATATTTCCGTATTTCTTTTTTTCGGATTAGTAGGTGGAGTTGGAAGCTATTATTTGTACAGCCAAACTTGGTCATTAACGAGCTTACTACCCGCACTTAGTAGCGGGTTCTTTGCAACAGGAGTACTAAATATCAATAATATTCGGGATATTGCTTCTGACACACGTGCAGGAAAAAAAACAATTCCTGCACGATTTGGTAAGAAAAAAGCATTGATTTATCACTGGTTTCTTTTAATTGGAGGAATGACAGCGCCCTTACTCTATGTCGCCATCCAACAAAAAAACACATACTGGTTCTTATTAAGCTATCCTCTGTTTATTCTAAATGGCTTTAAAGTTACCAAATTAGAAAACCCTGACCCTATGTTGAAACAATTGGCATTATCAACCTTCTTTTTTACACTTCTTTTTGGTTTTAGCCTACTTATATAGCAGTAAAAAAGAAGAGTAAATAGCGAATATTAGAAAGAAGTGTATGTAAATAAAACAAGATACTAGAAATAGTTAATTGAAAATTGTATTTTTGGCTGTCAAAGCTCAATACCTCGAATTACAAGGCATCTTCATATTCTCAAAAAGGGCAATTTATTTTGTCTTGTGGTTGAGTATTTATCTAAACATCCAACTAAATATTCTTTATTAAACAATTTTGTTTATGCGACAAACATTTCGAATTTTAGCCTTTGTATGTGCTGCTTTCATGGCACAGGCGCAACAAACCGCTGCTGATTACTTTGACCTAGGAGTAAACAAAAGCAAATCTGGTGATTACATTGGTGCATTAACAGCATTCAGTACGGCCATCACCATGAATCCCGAAAACGCTCAGTGTTATTACAACAGAGGGTTGACAAAACAAGTACTAAAAGACCACAGAGGTGCTATCCTCGATTTTGACCGTACTATTGACTTAAGTCCACAAAATTCGATGGCCTACTTATACAGAGGTGTAAGTAAAAGTGCACAAGATGATAATAGAGCTGCATTACAAGATTATAACAGAGCAATTGAATTAGCTGACAATGATTTTCAAGCTTACTTACAACGCGGATTTACTCGTATTAAATTACAAGACTACCGCCGAGCTATCCAAGACTTTACAAAAGTAATTGAGTTAAATAGTGACGATGCAGCTAAATACCAAGCCTACTATTCACGTGGATATTGCAAAGCAGCACTTGAAGATTATCAAGGAAGTATTGTTGATTACACACGTTCTGCTGAAATAAACCCAAAACGTTCACAAACATTTGCTTCTCGTGGTTTTAGCCGTTTAAAAATCCAAGATTTCATGGGCGCTATCAAAGATTTTGACGAGGCTATCAAGTTGAGTCCAGAAGAAACAGAGCTTTTTGCGAACAGAGGATTTGCCAAAACAAAAGTGGACGATTTCAAAGGAGCGATTTTAGACTATGACAAAGCAATTACCTTAGATCCAATGAACGTACAAGCTCTTTACGGTCGTGGTTTTTGTTACTCACGTTTAGGTGTACAGAAAAATGCAATTGCTGATTTATCTAAGTCAATCGAAATTAACAATACCAATATAAATGCAAAAATCGAATATTTGGGTTCGATGAGTAAGAAAACACTCGATGATTTGCGTAATAAAGTTCAAGAAAATAGTAAAATCAATGAATTCTCTGAAGAGCGTTCTGAGGCATTTTATAGCCGTGGACTGGCAAAATTCAAAAGTGGTGACACCAAAGGCGCAATTTTGGACTTAAATACATCGATTGAATTAAACCCGACGTATGCAGAAGCTCATTTCTTAAGAGGTATCGTACGTTCATCGATTGGTTTACAAAAAGAAGCTCTACTTGACTGTACAAATACTATCAAAATCAATCCTAAGTATGGAGAGGCATTCTATGTACGTGGAATCATCAAATATGCTTTAGGAGATGTTAACTCAGGATGTTACGATTTAAGCCGTGCTGGTGAATTAGGCTACTCTGCTTCATACGGAGTTATCCGTGATTTCTGTAATTAACCCATTTTATACTCAGTAAAAAAGCGAGGACTCTCCCCTCGCTTTTTTATTTATTTCACTTTCCAAGGCATAAGTCGTTCGTACAAAGCATGAGCTGGAAGTCCCATTACCGTGTAAAAAGAGCCTTGAATTGCCTGGACACACACCATTCCAAAGAAGTCTTGAATCCCATATGCACCTGCTTTATCATAAGGCTTACAAGTCTCGATATAGTAATCAATCTCCTCTTCCGTTAATTTTTTAATCGTAACAGACGCTTTATCAGAAAAAGAAATGAGCTCTTGGTTCGTGCGAATACAAACTCCCGTAATGACATCATGCACCCGACCACTTAAAAGCCAAAGCATTCTTTCTGCATCAGCCTTGTCTTGTGGTTTATTTAGAATATGACCATCAGCTATAACAACTGTATCAGCTGTAATGACCAGAGAGTCAGCAGATAATTCACCGAAAGCAAGTGCTTTTTGTCTTGCTAAATATGGTGCTACCTCCTCTGAAGGCATCGCTTCAGGGAAACATTCATCTATTTCTTTTACCTGAACTGTAAACTCAAACCCAGCTTTTTCGAGTATTTCTCTGCGTCTTGGAGAATTAGATGCCAAAATTAATTGATGCGTTAATTTCATTTTTTTTTCGTGAACTTGAACAAATTAGACAAAATAGCCGTTTATAAAATAACTAATGTAAATAATGTACAAACATACATCTAGTACAACTCCAAAAATATGGAATTAGCAAAAGAAATCAAGCAGACAAAACCGTTTCGTAACGAAACTCAGCAAGCCGTGGTGAATATCATGTACACCAACAATTGGCTATGTACGAAACAGAACAAGATACTAAAAAAATACGGTATTAGTTTACAACAATACAATGTTTTGCGCATCTTGAAGGGGCACAACCCCGAGCCAATTATGATTAACGGTATCATTGAGCGCATGTTAGACAAAATGTCAAATGCCTCCCGTTTGGTAGATAAGCTTGTTCAAAAAGGCTATGCAGATAGAAGCTACAACGAACAAGACAGACGTGCTTGTGACGTTTTCATTTCTGAGAAGGGAAAAGTTGTCTTGGAAAAACTCAACCAAGAAATGGCTGAAATGGAAGATGCCATCAGTGGACTTACTGAAGAAGAGGCGGCATTATTGAACTCATTAATAGATAGATTCAGAAACACACAACAATAAATACATATTTTTTAACTTCTAAATTTAATCCCAATGAAAAAAGTAACATTTCTTTTCATCGCTTTCTTTGCAGTAGCTATTTCAGCATTTGCAAATCCTGTAAAACCAGCAGCACAAACAGTGGCTGTTGACAACCAAAAAAGTACCTTTAAATGGGTAGCAAAAAAATTCACAGGAGAACACTATGGTACAATTAATATCAAAAGTGGCTCATTCGTTGTAGATGGTGGTAAATTAGTAGGTGGTTCTTTTGAAATTGATATGAAGAGCATCGTATGTGATGATATCAAAGATGCAGAATACAATGGTAAGTTAGTTGGTCACTTAAAGTCTGATGATTTCTTCTCTGTTGATAAAAATCCAGTTTCTAAATTTGTTATCACAAAAGCAACTGTGAAAGCAGGTAACAAATATACGATTACAGGTAACTTGACTATCAAAGGAAAAACGAAAGCGATTACTTTCCCTGCATACGTAAACGTAGTAGATGGTAAAGTAGCTGCTCAAGCGACTTTCAATGTAGACCGTTCTGACTTTGACGTTAAATTTGGTTCAGCTTCCTTCTTCGACGGTTTAGGAGACAAAGTAATTTACGATGACTTCAACGTTTCGTTGAACTTAGTAACGAAGTAATTGATTTAACTTTCAACAAAAAGAGCTCATATCGGACGGTATGGGCTCTTTTTGTTAACCGGATTTTCCAACAAAAGATGGGGTTCTCTCGTTACATTTTCTAGATTCTCATCTACAACGCCTTAAAAATACGAACGATGAACCCACTTTGGTACTCCAAAAAACAGATCACCTATTTTGTCCTACTCATCTCTTTTTTCATTGTTAGCTCTTGCTCAACTACGGATATTACACCAGATGAGACACCCAAAAGTTACTTAATTTCTGCCGATATCAAGGCAGAAATAACCACAGAGCAAATCCGACAAACCATCAACCAAAGTTTTGGGCCACAAGGCAGCCTTTTTTCTTTGCTGGTTCGATCTGGTATCAAGCAAATCAAGATAAGTTATCAAACAACAAATACCGACGGTAAACCAATCACAGCTTCTGGTGCTTTACTTATTCCTACGAACCTACTTGTTGCTGCTCCATTAGCAAGCATCCAACATGGAACCCTTTTTGACGAAACAGATGCTCCCTCCTATTTCAAAGAAGGCACAGAAATCTCGATCGGGAATTTACTCGCGGGAACAGGAACTATTATTTGTATGCCTGATTACATTGGGTATGGCGACTCTAAAAATGTTCCCCACCCATACGAACACCGGAAAGGACTTGCAGAGCCTGGACTTGATTTCCTACGCGCTGTTAAAGAGTATTTGGAGAAAGAAAACATCAACTGGAATAAAAAATTATTGCTTGCTGGCTATTCTCAGGGAGGTTACGCGACATTGGCTATGCAAAAGTTAGTGGAAGAGACTGCAAGTGCCGAGTTCAATTTAGTAGCTTCTAGTTGTGGAGCTGGTGCGTATAACAAAACATTGTCTATGCAAACGATAGCTACACAACCCTCTGTCGGCGAAATAAATCATAACCGATCATACATTTGGGTCATACAGACGTACGACCGAATTTATGGATTGAACCGCCCAATTTCAAATTATTTCAAGAGTCCTTTCGCTGAACTAATTGCACAAAATGGTTTCCGGGCACAAATTGCAGTCTCGTTTAACCAAATTCTACAAGAAAGCTTAATCAAAGGCATTCAAGATAAAACAGATACTGCTTTATTAAATGCCTTTGCAGACAATGATTTGATGAATTGGGCACCTAAAACGGTTACACAATTTTACCACGGAACCGCAGATGAATACGTTCCTTTTTTTAATAGTGAAACAACCGTCGCAGAGATGAAAAAGCGTGGAGCTACGCAGGTAACATTGATTCCAATTCAAGGAGGAACACATGGAACAGCTATTTCAACTTTCTTAACAGGTACTTTTAGTTTGTTTAGTACATACGGTTTGTGAGCGTAATTTTGATTATAGGTTTAATAGATAGATATTTGCGAACCTTTTTAGCTCAATTTCATCCAAACCAATGAAAAAATTCTACCTTTTATTCTGTGTATTCCCATTTTGTGCAGTTGGCCAAGCTCCTCAATTTGAAGCTTCAGCCTTATTTCTACTGAACGACTCAGATACACAGCCATATACATTTAGTACTGGGGTGATACACAAAGAACCAACACAACGCGATTTATTCTCTGTCATATCGTTCCCTTTAGGAAAACCTCAAAAGCAGGAAATTAAAAGTATTTCTGTACCTAACTCTGCTATTCGAGTAGGAAAAAGTATGGCAGTTCATACAGACCTGCGCCTTGGATATGTTTTGGAACACAGAGGAGCAATCCCCAAAAATATAACCCAAGTGAGTGTCTCCCCCACAATGGAGGATCTGGAGAAAGGAGAATTTATGACTATTGTTGATTTTACAGATCTGGAAGTCCCTAAGGCATTATTTAAAATGCCTATTGCTGCAAATCCAACAAGTATCTCTATTTCATCTGATTATCAGCATCTTGCTATAAGTTCTACAACAGAAGAGCGAGAAATTGAAGTTTTAGAATTGGATGAGTCAGGAAAACCCAATCGAATTATCTCAAAGCCCGTCAATTTACCTTCAGGAAGAATTATAGATTTACAATGGCATCCTAGTGGAGACTACTTGACATTTATCAATGAAACAACACGGACATTGGGTATTTTACGGGCAGTAAAAGACGGGCCAACCAAACGGCTTGTTCGACTCGAATTTGTTGATCAAACGATCGCAATCGGTAAAAAACCATCTATTGGCAAATTTACTCCAGATGGAAATTACTTTCTAGTACTAGATGCCAAAAAATCAAAAGCTGATTATAGAGTTCGTGAAACTGGTGAAATCTATGTAGTGAAGTTAGCTTCAGAGCCAGGAGAAGCACATTACCTTTTGTCAAGAAGCGAAGTCGGAGAAAATCCCCAAGATTTTTCTATCTCTTCGGATGGAAAAAAAATAGTTGTTTGCAATGCAGAGAGTACTTTTTTTGAAACCCAACTCACAGAGGCGAACAAATCAAGTCTATCCCTTCTCAGTCTGAATCCACAAGGTCTCGTTAAAAAAGTGAAGGATTTTACGATAGAAGGACTACTCCCTATGGCTGTAGTTTTTGATAAAGAGGGGAAAAACCTAGCTGTAAGTACCCATGAATTAGGTTCATATGGGCTAAAAGTTGGGAGTATTGAATTCTGGAAATACCAAGAGTTATCAGGAAAACCTACCCTTATCAAACAGCCAGCTCATTTTTTTACTCCCCGTGGTACACATACAATGTATGTTTTTCATTAATTTAAAAATTTTAAACCAATGCTTGAAACGACTGAATCTGTTGTAAGTTTAAAGAAAAAACACTTGAAACAGCAGGCCGTCAGGACGGTTTATGCGCAGGGCTCCATTACTATTTCTTCTTTAGCTCGAATTTTACGCATTAGTATTCCCTCTGCAACAACTATTGTGCAAGAACTCATAACAGAGCAATGGGTACAAGAGATTGGTGCTCAGAATTCTAAATTTGGGCGAAAACCTATTTTATTTGATTTGAATGGAGAAAAGCAGTCTATTCTTGTCATCGATATTGGCATACATCAAACCTCGATTCATCGAGTGGATTTACGGAACCGAATTGAGAAAATAATTCATTTTCCCCTTGCAATCAATGACTCCGAATTTGTAGCTAAACTTTCGCTTGAACTCAAAAAAGCAACTGTATTTTTACAGCCAATTTGGGGGGTTTGTTTGACAAGCCCAGGGTTAATTGCTAATGAAACACAGGAAAATCAAACCTATTTAAACCATCAAATTTCTGGTAATTCTTTAACAAAAAAAATTCAAGAGTTAAGCGGGAAACCCACCTTTATCATCAATGATACCAAAGCATCTCTTCTTGGGGAAACCCATTTCGGCTTAGCAAAAAATAAGCGAAATGTCATGCTTCTCAATTTAGATTGGGGAATTGGCTTAGGTATTTTATCCAATGGGGAAATCATGCAAGGTACGGATGGATTTGCTGGAGAAATTGGGCATATCCAAGTAGTTCCTGGCGGACGGTTATGCCATTGTGGTAAAATTGGTTGTCTTGAAACGGTTGCCTCGGTTGCATCCCTGCTAGGAAGAGCTCAAGAGGGACTTAAAATAGATGCGCCAACTGTTCTCCGGAAAAATCAAGAATTAACTATTGAGGCAATCATCGAAGCCGCAAATCAAGGAGATGAATTTTCCATTGAGTTGATTTACGAATTAGGTAGAGAATTAGGCAAAGGTCTCTCCATAGCTATCCACTTATTAAATCCTGAATTAATTATTATTGATGGTTTATTAACAAATACAGGAGCAAATTTGACTACAGCGATTGAACAGTCTATCAATAAATTTTGTCTTCGTGACTTCAAAAAAGCGTTGCGAGTACTTATATCTCCAATGGGAGAAACAGCTAAGCTTGTAGGAGCGAAACAATTTGTATTTGATCAATTGATACAAACAGAATTTCAAGATACAATGAATTAGACATCGAATTGCTTAGTTTTTTGCCATTCGTGCTCAAGAAACAGGATATAATCAGTAGTTTTGTCAAACTTTTTGAATTCATGCATACCTTCAGTACAAAACATCTTTTAGGCATTAAATCTCTCCTCCCAGAAGACATTCACCTGCTGCTAGAAACAGCCAAAGAATTTAAGGAGGTCATCAACAGACCTATAAAGAAAGTACCCTCACTACGGGATATTACCATTGCAAATGTTTTTTTTGAGAACTCCACTCGTACTCGTCTATCCTTCGAATTAGCTGAAAAGCGGCTTTCTGCAGACACCATAAACTTTTCAGCTTCAGGAAGTTCTGTAAAAAAAGGAGAAACTCTTTTAGATACGGTAAACAACATCTTATCTATGAAAGTAGATATGATTGTCATGCGACATAGCAGCCCAGGTGCACCCCATTTTTTGTCTAAACACATAGATGCCTCGATTGTAAATGCTGGAGATGGTACACATGAACATCCCACACAAGCACTTTTGGATGCGTTTTCAATGCAAGAGAAAATAGGTGATTTACAAGGAAAGAAAATACTTATCGTCGGAGATATTCTTCACTCACGGGTAGCCTTATCCAATATATTTTGTTTGCAAAAATTAGGAGCTGAGGTACGTGTTTGTGGCCCTAGTACACTCATTCCTAAATACTTACCGACTCTTGGCGTGCAAATAATGCCGCATTTACAAGAAGCTTTGCAATGGTGTGATGTCGCCAATGTTTTACGTATACAATTGGAGCGCCAGCAAATTAAATATTTCCCTTCTCTGCGTGAATACACAGAACACTTCGGGATTAATCGGGAAATGCTTGATAGGTTAGACAAAGAAATTGTTTTGATGCACCCCGGTCCAATCAACCGAGGAGTTGAGTTGAGCAGCGATGCAGCGGACTCTCCACACTCCATCATTTTAGAACAAGTAGAAAACGGTGTGGCAGTACGTATGGCGGTTCTGTATCTTTTGGCACAATCAAGATAGAAGTAAATAGCATTTAACTTTCTTTTCGTATGGATTTTAGTTCTTTTGACCAAGTAGTGGCACATCTCAAAGCTGCATTTCCTCAGCAAGCATTCCTCGGTGAAATACCTAACGGACAACAGCCTTACTTGTCTGTTTCACCTGCTTTTTTATTGGATGTTTGCCAATTCCTCCATACAAATAATGCATGTTATTTCGACTTTCTACAGTCCATCACCTTAGTAGACAACGGAACAGAAAAAGGGACAATTGAGGCATTTTACCATTTGGCTTCTTTGCCATATGAGAAAAATTTTACACTTCATTGTGAAATTCCGCGTGAAATCGGTAGAGCGCAACTCCCCTCTGTTTCGTCTATCTGGCGAACTGCCGATTGGCACGAACGCGAAGCATACGATTTTTATGGCGTTCACTTTAATAAACATCCAGACCTCCGCCGAATTCTCCTACCCGCCGACTGGGAAGGATTCCCGATGCGAAAAGACTATCTAGCACAAGAAAACTACCACGCCATTCAAGTAAAATGGCAAAAAGAACCATGACACGCATTGGCCTAATCTCAGATACGCACAGTTATTTAGACCCATCTGTATTTCATCACTTTCAAACTTGTGACGAGATTTGGCATGCAGGGGATATCGGGAACGAAGAAATTTTACAGCAACTTTCCGATTTTAAGCCTACCCGCGCCGTCTACGGAAATATTGATTCAAATGAGCTCCGTTGGTCTTTGCCTGAAAATGCTATTTTTGAGCTAGAAGGTTTTCGGATTCTCATCACACACATTGCAGGAAAACCTTCTCATTACACGACACGTGTCAAAAAATTAGTAACAGAACATACGCCCAACCTCCTCATTTGTGGACACTCCCATATTCTACGTGTCATCAAAGACCCAAGCTATCCAGATTTGCTCTATATCAATCCTGGTGCAGCTGGTCGTGTGGGCTTTCATTCTATCCGAACATTGATACGATTTGAATTAAATCAGAAAAAAATCCATAACTTAGAGGTAATCAACTTAGTTAATTGAGGTGACAAGTCGCTTTATTCCGTGTTTTGTCCCGTATTCAAACGCTCAATCCCTGATGAGGCAACACAAATTTACGCTCATTTTTCTCTACGTAATCTTACTTCTACCTTTTCAATTATATAGTCAAGTCATTGAAAATCAACGGCTTGAAATACCTCTTTCTGAACAATACATACAAGAGTTTGATGTGTTTCCGTTGGATGAATCCGGCGCGTTATTAGCCAACCTACGGACGAATAGTTACGGACGAAATACGCAAGTACAGTTTACAAAGTTAGATACTGTTTTTCGAATTCAATGGAGTAAACTTTTTACTCCTCCAACTTTGTATGAACTAAAAAAGACTTATCTACAAAAAAAACAAGCCCTTTGGCAAGTATATCGAAAAATTGACAGTCAAGAAATCCTTCTTTTAAGACTCGATTTGGCAACGCATGATATGTTTTTTTTGGAGACAAAATTACTGACACGCATGGATATTGAGTACTTCAGTGTCGTACAAAATAAAGTATTATTGAGTGGGACATTCAACGACCGTCCTGTTGTAGAACTCATTACGATTTTCGATAAAAATGCCAAAATTTTACCCGATTTATATGCTAACAATTACCGAATCAGTACGTTGGAGGTAGATGAAGAAACAGGAACTACATTTGTACTACTCAGAGATGAACGGCGCTGTACTTTTTTACTAAAATCGTACGATTACGAAGGTCGATTGATTAGCTCCAAACAAATTGGAGAAGACGGAAAAGTGCCTATTACCGGAAAACTGCTCGTTTTACCTGATAATCGAAAACTCATCGTGGGTAATTATTCCGAACGATGTACCTCCTACTCGGTGGGTTTTTACTTACATGATTTGGAAGAGAATAAAACCAATTACGTTGATTTCACGCATTTATCTAATTTCTTTAGCTATTTGCCTGAGAAAAAGCAGCAGCGAATCAAGCAACGTATCGATGCTAAAAAGGAAAAAGGAATTGACGTAAAAATCAGACACCGAATACTTGTTCATGATATTATACAGCAAGGAAATGAGTGGGTTATGCTAGCAGAAGTATATTATCCTGAATACAAAACACCCAATGGGTACGGAGTTCAGTTTATTAAAACGTATCGTGTCGGAAAAGAATACTACAATAATTTCAAGTACTCACATGCCATCATCTGCGGTTTCACAGCGGATGGTAAACTGCTTTGGAATAACAGTGTAGGCCTAGGAAATATGGAAAGTAGTGAGCTTTCTATGAAAGTACAAGCAACCAATACCGCAACAAACGGATTACTGGTTGCCTTTCCTAAAAACAAGGCAATCCAAACACTATTATTGAACGAACAACACACTTGGGAGAATCTAACGTCTATTCAACGGGAACAAGAAACAACAAAAGGAAGAATTATCGACGAATTTCAAGTTGATTTAACTTCTTGGTATACCAATAATTTTCTGACGCATGGCTTAATCACGGTAAGAAATCCCGAAACATTAACCGTGAAAGAATACTATTATTTGCACCGATTGACCTACACACCAAACAAAGAAAAAGAAGAAAATACAAGCAACCAATAATCAAACAGATACCATAGAAGACCCCATATTGTTCTGATGTTCCAAAGACCAACTTCCAGTATAAGAAGTTTCCAGCCACATAGTGCCTATGCGTCTAAAAATCATGACTTGAAGCCCCATTTTTTGCCAAAACAACTCAACAATTTCATTTACAGCCATGGAGGGCCGAATATGTACCGTTTCTGGATTTTTATGTTTACTCAGCTCATGCAGATTTTTCATTGGCCAAAGTGACATAGCTTCTTGTCCTTGACAATAAATCTCTAAACGGAGATACGGAAAGTTTTCAGAGATAACTCTCATTAAATCAGAAACTTTCATGTGTGGTTCAATGGTAAGCATAGGTGTACATTTGGATAGATGAATAGCAGACTATGTATCTACAAAAGTTGAATATTTGGAAGTATGTACCTATGACAAGCGTCAGTTTTATAAGATTTTAAGGGTTAAGGTTGGGAAAGTATGACGAAAATCATAAATTCAAGCACACAAACCCTCTAATTTGTCCAATGATACATCAGAAACATTTATCTAAAAAGACCGCTCCCGTTGATCAAATGACGATAGATATGAATAATCAAGTGGAGGCAATCTTTGCTTTCGCTACGGAAGGTATTTTAATTACCAATGATCGCGGTGTAATTGTGCGCACAAATCCGAGCGTTGAGCGGATGTTCGGCTATGAAAGTAGGGAATTAATTGGTGAAAAAATCGAGTTACTCATTCCGTCCCGGTACCATGAGAAGCACGTAAAGCACCGGAATACTTATCTTCCGCATCCTCAACCACGTTCCATGGGATTAGGTTTTGATTTATTCGGCAGCCGGAAAGATGGAACGGAGTTTCCTGTAGAGGTAAGTTTAAGTCCATACGAATCCAGTACTGGAAAATTCGTAATTGGCTTTATTATTGATATTACCATTCGGAAAGAAGCTGAAAATCAGCTCATTAGTTATAAATCAAAACTTGAAAAAGAAGTAGAAGAGCGCACCTTAATCTTAAAAGAAGCCATACGGAAATTAGAAAAAACAAAAACAGAATTGGATCTTTCGCTCGTTCGGGAACGCGAGTTAAATTCCATGAAATCACGTTTTATTTCTATTGCCTCCCATGAGTTCCGAACGCCACTAGCCACCGTACTTTCTTCCATGTCTTTGGTGGAAAAATACGCGGATTTACAAATGACAGACCAAAGGAACAAACATATACAGCGAATCAAGCAATCTGTTAAACATTTGACAGAAATTCTGAACGACATGTTAACTGTCAATAAAGTAGAAGAAGGTAAAGTATTGATTACAAAGAATACGCATGTATTGCAAGATATTTTATCGAGTTGCCTAGTACAAGTTTCAGGGATTTTAAAGAAAAATCAACACATACTTACAGAAACTGCCCCTGATGCGCCAAAAGAAATATATGTGGACGAAAAAATTTTAAAGCATATTTTGATGAATTTAATGAGTAATGCCATCAAATTTTCGTCAGAAAACCAAGATATTTTTTTACGTGTCCGCTTCCTACAAAAGAAGTGGCTTTTCGAGATAACAGACCAGGGTATTGGTATTCCGGATGCAGACCAACCCGAAATATTCAATCGTTTTTTTAGGTCTAGTAATGCATCCAATATTCAAGGAACAGGTTTGGGACTTAACATAGTTTACCAATATGTGCAGTTATTAGAAGGAAAGATTACCTTCACGAGCCAAGAAAACCAAGGAACTTCCTTTTTTGTACAAATACCGAATGAATGACAGATGAAAAAAATATTATTGATAGAAGACAACGTAGAAATACGTGAAAATACCAGTGAAATTTTGATGCTCGACGGCTACGATGTCACCGTCGCAGAAAACGGGAAAGAAGGCGTCACCAAAGCGATTGCTGAAAAGCCAGACTTGATCATCTGTGACATCATGATGCCTGTTTTGGATGGATATGGCGTCTTGCATTTGCTCACAAAAAATCCAGAAACAGCAGATATTCCCTTTATTTTTTTGACAGCCAAAGCCGAGCGAACAGATTTTCGAAAAGGCATGGATATGGGAGCTGATGACTACATTACGAAACCATTTGATGACGTAGAATTATTAAATGCGGTAGAGAGCCGTCTTCGTAAAGTGGAAGTTTTAAACCAAAAATACCAGAAATCACTGGAAGGACTCGATAATATGGTACGAGACGCTGGTGGAGACCAGGAATTGCGCTTATTGAACGAACGCAGAGAAATACGTACATTCAAGAAAAAAGCAGAAATTTACAGAGAGGGTGCCTTTCCTTTTTATCTTTTTTTTGTCATCAAAGGAAAAGTAAAAACGTATAAAACAAACGATGACGGCAAAGAACTAATCACTCAATTATATCAAGCAGGTGATTACTTCGGACATGTTCATTTATTACAAGAAACCGCCTACCAAGATACGGCGGCGGCACTTGAAGAAACAGAAATCTGTTTGATTCCGAAAGACGATTTCTTCTCGCTTCTCTTTCAAAATAGACAAGTTGCCAAGAAGTTCATTCAACTATTATCAGCGGAAATCGATACGACAGAAAATCAACTTTTGCATCTGGCGTATAATTCTGTTCGGAAACGAATGGCAGAATCATTACTCCGTTATTTCTCACATACAGAACTGACAGAGAGAGACTTACGTGATGGAATACGGGTTGGCAGGGAGGATTTAGCCAATTTGGCAGGTACTTCGCTCGAAACGGCAATTCGGACACTTTCTGACTTCAAGGATGAAAAGTTAATTGACATCACCTCTGGAAGGATTAAAATTTTATCAGAAGAGGGACTGCGGAGATTGCGTAATTGATCTAACAAAGTGTATAGAAAAAAGAGAGCGATAGAAATGAGTATTTCCCGAAATATTCTAACTTTACATTTCATTTTTTCAACCTTACCCCCTTTTTAAACGCATGAAAGTCAATCGTCGTCATTTCCTACGCAATGCCGGGTTCGCTGTAGCTACGCCTTTGGTACTTCAACAACTTGTAGCCTGTTCGTCGGGTGGATCATCTACAGAAACAGTTGCCAAAACCATCGGTGATTTTGGAATACAGCTTTGGACAGTCAAAGAAGAAATGGCAAAAGACGCCAAAGGAACATTAAAAGCATTAGCAGACTACGGATTCAAGCAAATTGAGAGTTTTCAAGGAGCAAATGGTATTTTTTGGGGCATGACACCCGCAGACTTCAAATCATATACCACGGACTTAGGATTGAGCATCGTCAGCTCACATGTAAATCCAGAATTTGCCTTAAAACCTGAACTACTTGATGAGTTCAAAAAGTTGGTGGAAGATGCCAAATCGGTGGGTATCACGCATTTACTCAATCCATATTTAGGATTTTTAACAAAGCTCGATGAATTTAAAAAAGCGACGGAGCAATTCAATGTATTGGGCGCTATTTGTGCAGACGCAGGTATGCGTTATGGGTACCATAACCACCATTATAGCTTCACGGAGATGGAAGGGGCGTTCCCACAAGACATCATGATGCAAGGCTCCGATGCAGATAAAGTAGATTTCGAAATGGATATTTACTGGGTTCATGCCGCCAAACAAGACCCAATTGCTTGGTTAAACAAATACAAAGAGCGTTTTAAACTGGTGCATATCAAAGACATGTATGCCGCAGAAAAAATCACAGAAATACAGAAAAATGAGCCTGTCAATCCAGCATTTCCTGTGAATGCGTCGTGTTTAATTGGACAAGGCACTATTCCATTCGCAGATATTTTGAAGGTAGCAAAAAACAATGGAGTTCAGCGGTTTATCGTAGAGCAAGAGCGTTTTGACGGTACTACCCCGCTGGAATCAGCCAAAGCCAACGCCACTTATTTAAAAGCATTTACGCTTGCTTAATTTTTTTGAGCGTCTGTCTAAAACTAGACAGACGCTTTTATTTACCCTTTCCCCAACCCGATGAAAAAAATCATTACGAATCTGACATTTTGGGTTTTAACAGCTATTCTTACAGGCGCACTACTTGGTCATTTTTATCCGCATGCAGCACAAGCCTGCAAACCCTTGGGTACTTATTTCATTGATATTGTCAAATTATTTATCAATCCTATCATTTTTCTCACTATTTCACTCGGTATAAGCGGAATGGGTGATTTAAAAAAAGTAGGAAAAGTAGGTGGAAAAGCCCTCCTTTATTTTGAAGTCGTTACCACATTCGCCTTACTTATTGGACTTGTGGCTGCGTATGTTATTCAACCAGGAGTAGGGGTTTCTACTGCTCAAATGGGTGATACATCAGCAGTTTCCGACTACCAAAAAGGGGCAGAGCGTTTTTCATGGCTTCAGTTCTTTATGGATAATTTGACGATTCAAGTACTTATTTTCTCCATATTTTTCGGGATCATTTTAGGTAAATTGAAAGCAAAAATCAACCTTATTCGAGGTCTCACCTTTGCTTCCAAATATGTTTTCAAAGCGTTGCATTTGGTTATGTATCTCGCACCTATTGGCGCTTTCGGTGGAATGGCATTCACGATTGGGAAATATGGAATCTACACCCTTGTTCCTCTTGCTAAACTCATGCTTACAGTGTATGCGACGATGGCCATCTTTATTTTCGTCGTTCTTCATTTTATCCTAAAATATTACCAACTCAGTATTTTTACTTTTTTGCGCTATATCAAAGAAGAATTATTGATTGTTTTGGGTACGTCTTCCTCAGAAGCGGGATTGCCCTCTTTGATGGCAAAACTCGAAAGAATGGGCTGTTCTAAGCCAGTTGTTGGGCTTGTCGTTCCGGCTGGCTATTCATTTAACTTAGACGGTACAACCATTTATTTATCGATGGCTACACTCTTCTTAGCGCAAGTATATGGCGTAGAACTTGGAATCGAACAATTGATTACCGTAATCGGGATTCTCATGGTGACTTCAAAAGGAGCGGCGGGCGTAACCGGCAGTGGTTTTGTCGTATTGGCTTCTACCCTATCTGCGCTGCAAGTAATTCCTATCGAGGGATTGGCTTTGCTTTTGGGAGTGGATAGATTCATGTCTGAGGCACGTGCTATAACCAATTTTATCGGCAATGGCGTAGCAACCGTCTGGATAGCCAATCATGAAAAAGAATTTGACCGAACCCGTTGGGAACAATTTGAGACATCAGAAAGCTAAAATCAGGACTTATGCACTTACAGCCCTAGCAAATTCAAACATCGTAGTGAGGCATTCCACATATAATTCAGTTTGATTTTGTAACCTTTTTATTTTGTCGTTACCTTCGCAAATATAAAACTTCATCTATTTTCCTTATGAGTAAAAACGAAACCCTAAAAGACGAAGCTCTTCATTACCACGCCAAGGGGCGCCCTGGCAAGATTGAGGTCATTCCATCCAAAGAATATGCAAATCAACGCGACTTGTCATTGGCCTACTCTCCAGGTGTCGCAGAACCTTGTTTAGCCATTCAGGCAAATCCAGAAGATGTATATAAATACACAGCAAAAGGGAATTTAGTAGCCGTTATTTCCAACGGAACGGCGGTACTTGGTCTTGGCGATATTGGCCCAGAAGCAAGTAAGCCTGTCATGGAAGGAAAAGGTCTTTTATTCAAAATTTATGCAGATATTGACTGTTTTGATATTGAATTAGACACAAAAAATGTGGACGAATTTGTTCGTACTGTTAAAATTCTTGAACCTACTTTTGGCGGAGTCAATTTGGAGGATATTTCAGCTCCTGAGTGTTTTGAAATCGAGGAAAGACTAAAGAAAGAACTCAATATTCCGGTCATGCACGATGACCAACACGGAACAGCGATTATCAGTGCTGCCGCACTTTTGAATGCCATTGAATTGGTTGAAAAAGACATCAGTCAGGTCAAAATCATCATTAATGGTGCAGGTGCATCAGCTATTTCTTGTACACGTTTGTACAATTCTTTGGGCGCAGACAAGAAGAATATTTTCATGTTTGACAGCAAAGGATTGATCCATCCAAGTAGAACAAATCTCGATGGAAAGAAGATTGAGTTTGCAAACGATGCTTTGCCCGCAGAAACCACATTAGCAGAAGCATTGGTTGGGGCAGATGTTTTCGTTGGGTTATCCAAGGGAAATATCTTAAACCAAGATATGGTCAAGTCAATGGCACCCGATTGTATCGTCTTTGCCATGGCTAACCCAACACCAGAAATTAGCTATGAAGAAGCTATTGCAGCACGTGAAGATATTATCATGGCGACAGGCCGTTCGGATTATCCAAACCAAGTGAACAACGTTCTTGGTTTCCCGTATATTTTCAGAGGTGCGCTTGATGTACGTTCTAAAGTCATCAATGAAGAGATGAAGTTGGCAGCTGTTCGTGCCTTAGCCGAATTAGCTAAAAAACCAGTTCCAGATATTGTGAATCTCGCTTATGGAGAAGCCAATCTTGTCTATGGTCGCAATTACATTATCCCAAAACCCGTTGACCCACGTCTTCTTACAACGGTTGCACCTGCTGTAGCGCGCGCTGCTATGGAAACCAACGTGGCAAAAAGTCCTATTAAAGACTGGGATGCCTACGAATTGCAACTGTCAAAACGTCTTGGACTAGATAATACCTTGACACGGGTTGTCATTACCAAAGCAAAGAAAAATCCGAAACGCGTCGTATTTGCAGATGCTGAAAATATCTCTGTTTTGAAAGCCGCCCAGGTGGTTGTAGAAGAAGGCATTGCGAAACCTATCTTATTAGGAAATCTATCGCGTATTCAAGCTTTATTAGAAGAAAACCAAATCGACCTAGCGGGTATTCCTATCATTGACCCAATGAACCCCGTCAATGAAGAGGAAAAAGCGCGATTGGATCAGTATGGTAAATTACTCTTTGATAAACGCAAAAGAAAAGGATTCACGCTTGTTGAGGCACACGACATCATGCGTAGAAGAAATTACTACGGTTCAATGATGGTAGAAACAGGCTATGCAGATGCCATGATTGGTGGTTTGACACGTAGTTATCCAGATACGATTCGCCCTGCTTTGCAAATCATCGGTCGCCAAGAAGGAATCAAGAAAGTATCTGCCATGTATATTTTGATGAGCCGTTTTGGTCCGCTTTTCTTAGCAGATACAACCATTAACTTTGACCCAAGCGTAGAAGAAGTCGTTGAAATTACGGAACTGGCTGCAAAAGAAGTGGAGAAATTCAATATCAAACCACGTATTGCCCTCTTGACGTACTCCAACTTCGGGTCTGTAGCGGATGGACCCGCTGCCATAAAAATGAGAAAAGCGGTGGAAATTCTGAAAGATAAACACCCAAATATGGTCGTAGATGGAGAAATGCAAGCTCACTTGGCATTTGATACCGAACTTTTGAAGCAAAATCATCCATTCAGTGACTTAGCCGAAGGTCGTGCCAACACGCTTATTTTCCCGAATCTTTCGTCATCCAATATTGCCTATAACCTAGTAAAAGAGGTGGCAGGTATCGAAAAAATTGGGCCAATTGTTATGGGATTGAAAAAACCAGTCCACGTATTGCAGTTGGGTGCTTCCGTGCGTGAGATTGTTGATATGGTGGCTATTGCCGTAACAGACGCACAAAATAATTCCTAATTTTTCCAATATAGTCGACTATCTTTCCAGTTTCTTTGCTCGGAAAGATAGTCTTCTTGTTTTTACTCTATGAAGAACAGCATCATCAAGAAACAAACCATTCAAAGTACGGTTTTTGCGTATGCAGGTGTATTGGTAGGTACTATAACACAGGCATTTCTTATCCCGAACTTTCTTACCACAGAGCAAAACGGGCTATTGGCACTACTGCTTTCTTGGATGTATGTTTTTTGTCAGATTGCTAGTTTGGGCTTCAATTCAGCAGGAACCAAATATTTTTCTTTTTTTCGAAGCCCCGAAGAAAACCACCGAGGTTTTCTCTTTTACGGCTTGCTCATCAATGGCATAGGACTTCTGATTGGTACAGTTTTTTTTATACTAGGTAAACCCTACTTAATTCATACAGAGGCAAGTGGAACAAACCAATTATTGGATACATACTATTTTTATCTCCTTCCTATTGCGTTTGCTACCGTTCTTTTCAACCTTTTTGATAACTACGCCAGAGGATTGTACGATTCCGTTCACGGTGTTTTTTACAGCCAATTTTTACAACGTCTTTTCTTTCTTCTGAGCTTACTTACCTTGGTTTTTGGTTGGTTTTCTTTTGACCAATTTATGCCACTCTGGGTATTAGCCATGAGTTTGCCAACTGCCTTTATGCTATTTCGCGCTATTCGGCTAGGTAATTTCTCCTTCCTTCCCAACGCTACTTTTTTCAAAGGCCCACATGCCGCCGGATTCGTACAATTCGCAGGGTTTAGTATTCTGACCGGTCTTTCCTCTATGATTATTATCCACCTAGATAAAATCATGATTCATAAATATTTAGGACTAAGCGAAACAGGTATTTATAACACGGCTTTTCTCTTTGCCTCCGTGATGGGGATGTCGTATAACAGCGTCTTGAAAGCCTCCTCCGCGATTGTTGTGGATGCACTTGCCGAAGAAAACTACGCCAAAATCCAATCCATTTATCAAAAAAGTAGCATCAATCTTCTCTTATTTGGTGCGGCTGTTTTACTCCTCGTTTGGGTGAATGTAGACGAACTTTTTTCGTTCATAAAACCAGAATACGCTGCCGGAAAATGGGCACTTTTACTCATTGGGATAGGGAAATTGGTTGATTTGGGCAATGGAATAAACGGACTTATTTTGTCCAATTCAAAGAAATACCGCTACGATTCCCTTTTGGTCATCAGTTTTGTCGGTATTCTGTATGTATTAAATGAATGGATGATTCCCTCTTTTGGGATAGACGGTGCTGCCTATGCCGCACTCATCGCTTTGGTATATTACAATTTTGTTCGTACTTTTTTGGTTTGGTACTTCTTCCGGATACATCCCTTCGGAAAAGAACAACTCATCTTACTTCTTCTTTTCACTTTGCTCGTTTATATGGGTCAGCAATTGCCGACCCTTTCTTGGCCATTTTTAGAATCTATTTTCCAAATGACTTTTCAGTCCACTTTTGTAGGAAGTTTATTCTTAGTAGGTGTTTATCTATCCCGCGTATCCCCAGAAGTAAATCAACTTATCGAGGTTCCTTTCACCTATCTTCGTCGGCTCTTCAATCCTTAACTTGTTGAATTACAGCCTGGTATGTTTGCATAAATTGGGTGAATTCATCTTCCAAGACAGTTATTTTCGCTTCAAAATCCATTAAGTTCCCTTCTTTCGCAGGGACTTCAATGTCTTTTGCCACTTCATGAATCCGCATCAAACCGATTGTCCCTGAATTGCCTTTTAACGTATGCAATTCACGCTGAATTTGTACGACATCCCCTAAGTTATACGCTTGTTTGGTCGTTTGAATCTGTTCGGTTGCCTCTGTTATAAAATCCTCATACACACTTACCAAGGTCTCTTCTCCAACCATCTCAAACAACCCTTTTACAACTTCCATATCAAATGCCTCGATGCTTTCGGGCAATGTATAGGACGAAGAAGTTGTTCCGCTGTCTGTGTTTGCACTTTCATTAATTTCCGCTTGTTTCTCGCGTGTTCTAAGCATAATTTCTCGTACCTTTTGCAAAAGACTTTGTGCCCGAATAGGCTTCGGAATATAGTCATCCATACCTAAACTTAGAAAACGTTCGCGGTCATGTTGCATCGAATACGCCGTCATGGCTACAACGGTTGGAAGTTTCTTACCATGTATCTCTCGCAGCCGTTGTGTCGTTTCTATTCCATCCATTTCCGGCATTTGTATATCCATTAATATCAAATCAAACGTAGCATCTTGCCCAACTTTCTGGATTGCCTGCTGGCCACTTTCAGCCGTAGTAACTAGGCAATTCGCTTTCAACAGAATTTCTGACGCTACTTTTCGATTAATCATGTTATCATCCACCAAAAGGATACGAGGCTGATAATCAATAAAATAATCTGAAAACTTCACCTCTTTTGTATGAATATTTTCACTGATAGGAACAATAGACGTCGTTTTTATTTCCAAGGTAAACCAGAAGCAACTTCCTTTTCCTTCTTCTGAAACCACTCCCATATCTCCGTTCATTTGACGACACAACTCTCTTGAAATGGCAAGTCCGAGACCCGTCCCACCAAAAGATTTTTTGGTAGAATTATCCACTTGCTGAAACGAAGCAAACAACAATGCTTGATTTTGAGGAGAAATCCCGATTCCTGTATCAATAACCTCTACCTTTATCGTCGCTTTTTTCCCTTTTTGAGCGATTTTTCGCACATCAATTCGAACAGAACCATACTCCGTGAATTTCAACGCGTTGGACGTTAAATTGGAAAATATTTGTAGCAAACGTGTTGAATCACCTACCCAATACGGTGGCACATCGTCTGCTACCCAATACGCCAATTCATTCCCTTTTTCCTGCGCGCGTTGTCTGAATAAAGTAACCAACCTATCCAACATCTCCGTCAAAATAAAAGGTGCAAGATGCAATTCCATTTTTCCAGCTTCTATTTTAGATAGATCTAAAATATCGTTTAAAATGGTCAAAAGCGTTTCAGACGACTTTTTAATCGTTTCCACATATTCCTTCTGCTTGCTTTCAAGCGGCGTTTCGTTGAGGACGTCAATCATTCCGATAATGCCGTTCATCGGTGTACGAATTTCGTGGCTCATATTGGCTAAAAATCGCTCTTTAACCTTCAACGAATGTTCGGCTTGCTCCTTGGCAACAATTAAATCCTCCGCATTTTTCTTCAATTCAGAAATATCACGTGCGACCCCTTCAACCTCCAACGGAATCCCTTTGGCGTCTTTAATCATCCGGATATTCAACATGAACTGACGTAATTCACCGTTTTTCCGCTTTACGTTTACTTCAAAATTTGTGATGCTTCCGGACTTCAACAGCGACTTAATGTCTTTTGAACTATCGACAGCGTTATCAAAAAATTTATCTACCTTATTGCCCATCACTTCTTGCACAGAATACCCTGTGTGTGTAAGAACCGAAGGGGAAATCATGGTGATATTACCCGCCAAGTCTGTTCTATAGTAAATATCAATGAATGATTCGATGATATTTCTGAACTTCTCTTCGCTTTTTTGAAGTGAGAGTAGTGCTTTTTTTTGTGTAGTAATATTACGCGCAATGCCAGAAACCTCCTCTATCTCTCCACTATCTGACGATAAAATAGGATTCAAATAAAATTCATACCATTCATTCCCTCCATCTACCTCTCCCCAGTTCATTTCAAAATATTGAGGCTGACCCGCCAAAGCTAGATTGTATTTTTCACGCAATACAGGGCGGTCTTCAGGCGCAATCAATTTCCATCCAACTTTCTCTAATGAACTATTAATCTTCGGATTAAGGCCCAATTTTTGTTGAATAAGTGCTTCGTAATTTTTATTGAACGAGCTCAAGAGTTTCTTTTTGTTGGCTGTCCAAATGATGTGCGAACTACTATCGAATATGGCATTCAAACGTGCTGTTTGCCGCATTAAATCTGCCTCATTTTGCTTCCTTAACAGTGCCAAAGCCACTTGACCAGATACAAACTCCAATAACTCTAAATCACGATTACTGAACTTATTTGCGTCGCTGTAGGATTTAATCCCGATAACACCCGTTGTTTTCCCATTGACCATCAGGGGCGCACAAACCATGATTTCCGGCAGTACATTCCCATACAGAAACACTCGTTGGTTTTCTACGAGCGACTGTATGTCTGATTTGGTCAGGAATAAGGGTTTATTCTGTACAATAGAGTACTCTTCAATGCCATTACCCATTTTGCGACGCATGTAATTCTCCTCCGTTTCGTAGTGTTCATCCACGTGATACGGAAAATAAATGGTTCCTTCTTCGGGTTCATAGACAGCGACGAAGAAGTTATTGGCATATAAATTTTTCTGTAATTCCAGATGAACTTGATGCAAAAATTCATTCAAATCCTTTGAGCTCAGATTCGTTTGGGCGATGGAATAATATAAATTTTGGGCTTTTTCTGCCCGGTGTCTCTGTGAAATATCCCGGAATAAACAGCGGAAAGCCACAGGCTGCTCGTTTTCAAATCGGCAGTTTACATCGCCAGACAAATACACGCGTTTGCCGTCTTTGTTCTTGACAATAATTTCCAGGTCATGAAAATGAACGCCGGTCGCGACACGTTCAAGAGAAATTTTTGTTTTTTCACTATTTTGTGGATGCACAATATCCCAGAAAGAAAGAACCGATAATTCTGCTTCTGAAAAACCCATTATTTCTTGAAAAGCCCGATTGACGTAGAGAAATTTTCCATCAGGCGTAAGAAGGAGAATCATTTCAGAGGTATTGTCCACCAAATCTTGTAACTGGTGAATGCTTTGGTTCTGGCTCAAATAATCCACGCGCTGAAGTAGATACGCGTTTTCAGCCTCAAGTTCCTCTCTTGATTTTACAGGAGTCATAGGTAAACAGTTCGTCGGTAGAAAGTTCAAATTCGTTTACAAGCTACTAAAAAACGAGATGAATAAACAGACTGAATGGAAAAGAAATGAGAAAAATCCTAGTTGTGGAACATGAAATAGGAATAAATAAGGTAATTTTGGATTTCATTTCGTTTCAATATCGGTTCATTATGCAACAAATCAAAGCAAAAAAACATCTCGGTCAACATTTTCTCAAAGACTTGAAAGCCGCCGAGCGAATTGTCTCCTTGCTTTCTTTGCATGGTGGGTACAAAAAAGTACTCGAAATTGGTCCTGGTATGGGTGTTCTGACTCAATTCATGATGCCCAATGAAGCGTATGAAACGTCTGTGATTGAGATTGACAAAGAATCGGTAGAATATCTCAAAAATCACTATCCAGATTTAGAAAACCGGATTTTTTCAGCTGACTTCTTACAATCTGATTTACCCGAGATGCTTCAGCTTGAGGAGAATGAAAAAGTAGCCATCATCGGTAATTTTCCATACAATATTTCTACCCAGATATTTTTTCACATACTCGACTACAAAGACACCGTTCCTGAAGTCGTTTGTATGTTGCAAAAAGAAGTTGCCGAACGCATAGCTTCACCAGAAGGAAATAAAGACTACGGAATTTTAAGTGTTTTATTACAAGCCTATTACGACATCGAATATGTATTCACAGTGTTACCAGGCGCGTTCAACCCTCCTCCGAAAGTCGATTCAGGAATTATCCGCTTGCGAAGAAACCAACGGGAAAAATTACCGTGCAACGAAAAGTTATTCAAGCAAATCGTGAAAGTAGGCTTTGGGCAACGAAGGAAAATGCTACGGAATCCCTTGAAATCACTCAACGTGACTTTAGAGCACCCATTCATGCAAAAACGTGCTGAACAACTCTCCGTAGAAGATTTTTTCTTATTGACAAATCTTGTTGAAGAGGAGCGTATCGCCAAACAATCGAACTAAGTCAAATCTTTTCAATATGGCAAATTTTGAACTCAGTAAAGAGTATTTACTAACTATTGAGGAAGCCATTGACAAGCGCGATGAGGCATTCCTACAAAAAGAATTAGAAGATTTATTTCCAGCCGATATTGCCACTATTTTGTACGAAATAGACGGTGAAAAAGCGCATTATTTACTTCAATTAGTAGATACAGAGCTTGGTGCTGATATTTTATCCAATATTGACTCAGACGACCGCAAAAAGTTCATTCGTGAACAATTTACGGTGGAAGAAATCGCGAAATACGTCAATTTATTTGATTCCGATGATGCCGTTGACTTACTCAATGAGCAACCCATTGAAATCCGTGAACAAGTCATTGCCTTGCTTGAAGACCGCGAACAAGCGCGATTCATCATTGATTTAATGCACTACCCCGAAGATGTAGCAGGCGGTTTGATGCAAAAAGAGCTGGTAAAAGTCACAACGCTCCAGACAGTCAGTGAATGCGTGGAAGTCATCCGCAAACAAGCGGAGCAAGTAGATAAAGTATATGCCGTTTATGTCGTCGATGAAATGGAAAAGCTGCAAGGAATCGTTTCACTGAAGCAAATTGTTCTAGCACGGAAAAATACAAAAATTGAGAATATCTGTGAACGCGATATTGTATTCGTAGAAACAACAAAACCGGCCACAGAAATTGCTGAAATCATGCAGCGTTACGATTTAGAAGCCATTCCGGTGGTGAATACGCTCGGCAGACTTTTGGGACGTATCACCATTGACGACGTTGTCGATTTCATCACAGACAAAGCAGAGGAAGATATCCAAGTTATGTCCGGGATTACCGGCGAAGCGGAAGAAGACGACAGTGTTTGGGTTTTAGCGAAAGCTCGTCTTCCATGGTTGATTATCGGGGTTATCGGGAGTTTATTAGCAGCAACTGTCATCAAATCCTTTGAAGATGGATTATCAAAAATCACTGCATTGGCGTTGTTCATTCCTATCATGGGGTCAACGGGTGGGAATGTCGGAATTCAAACTTCCTCTTTGATTGTACAAAGCTTAGCAGAAAAAGCAGGATTGGAAATCAGTTTGGGAAAACGTCTTGCCAAAATCATCACGGTCGCCTTACTCAATGGCTTTGTCATTGGCGCGTTGGCGGGTTTGTATGTTTATCTTATTGGTGAGCCAAGCCTATTTTGGGTAGTCTGTGCTTCCTTACTATCTGTGGTTATTTTGGCGTCATTTATGGGAACCATCACGCCCTTAATTTTGCATCATTTCGGGATTAACCCAGCTATGGCATCCGGCCCGTTTATCACAACTGCAAACGATTTGGTCGGGATTGGCACTTATTTTGGCATTGCACATCTATTACTTCATATTTAATTTAAGCATGATTGCAGTTATCCAACGTGTCTCGTCGGCACAAGTAGTGGTTGACGAACAAGTAACAGGAAAGATTGATAGAGGTTTTTTGGTTCTTCTTGGTATTACGCACAACGATACCGACGAGGATTTAAGCTGGTTGATGCAAAAAATCATAGGTTTGCGTGTTTTTTCAGATGCAGATGGAAAAATGAACTTGAACCTACAGGCAGTGGATGGGAATATCTTGCTGGTTAGTCAGTTTACGTTATTTGCTTCTACGAAAAAGGGGAATCGTCCTTCATTCACAGAGGCGGCACCTCCATCTGTTGCGATTCCTTTTTACGAGAAAGCCATTGCTTGGTTATCTCAGGAGTTGGGAAAAGATGTTCAGACAGGTATTTTCGGGGCTGATATGCAAGTGACGTTGGTCAATGACGGCCCAGTCACGATTTGCATAGACACGAAAGATAGAAAGTAAAGTGACAGACTGAGGTTTACCCATATCTAATCCCTAAAGGGATAATAAAAAGGTCGGTTCCAATTACTTAGAACCGACCTTTTTATTTATAATTCTTAATTATCTACTCATATACATATTTCTCTCCGAGTAAACTTTCAAGAAGAAATCATCTGTCAAATCATCAATAAAATAAATTCCTTCTCCCGTTGACTTCATTTCAGGCCCTAGTTCTTTATTTACATTCGGGAATTTATTAAACGAAAATACAGGGATTTTAATCGCGTATCCTTCTTTTACTGGATTAAAATCAAAGTCAGCTACTTTCGCACCTAGCATTACTTTGGTCGCGTAATTTACATACGGCTCTTGGTATGCTTTGCAGATGAAAGGAACTGTCCGTGAAGCTCTTGGATTCGCCTCAATGACATATACCTTTTCGTCTTTAATCGCGAACTGAATATTAATCAATCCCTTGGTATCCAATGCAATAGCAATCTTTTTCGTATATTCTTCGATTTGTGCAATCACATTTTCACTCAAATCAAAGGCAGGTAAAACCGCATACGAGTCACCCGAATGAATACCAGCGGGTTCAATATGCTCCATGATTCCAATAATATATGCATCCGTACCATCACAAATAGCATCTGCCTCTGCTTCAATTGCATTCTCCAAGAAGTGATCCAACAAAATCTTATTGTCCGGAATATCCGTCAAGATTTTTACTACATGTTGTTCCAATTCTTGTTCATTGATGACGATTTTCATACTCTGCCCACCCAAAACATAGCTTGGACGTACCAAAAGTGGGAATCCGAGTGACTTGGAAACTTCTACTGCTTGATCTGCCGTACGAACTGTCGAAAACAAAGGATACGGAATTTCTAGCTCTCTCAATTTCTCTGAGAATCGTCCTCTGTCTTCCGCTAAATCAAGTGCTTCGTAGGAAGTACCAATGATTTTAACTCCAAACTTAGTCAATTTTTCAGCCATTTTCAGCGCCGTCTGACCTCCTAATTGCACGATCACTCCTTCTGGTTTTTCGTGCAAAATGATGTCATATACATGCTCCCAAAAAACGGGTTCAAAATATAATTTATCCGCAATATCTGGGTCAGTAGAAACTGTTTCAGGATTACAGTTAATCATAATGGTCTCATAACCACTCTCTTTTGCTGCTAATACGCCGTGTACACACGAGTAGTCAAACTCTATTCCTTGCCCAATCCTGTTCGGACCAGAACCCAATACCACGATTTTCTTCTTATCTGAAACTACCGACTCGTTATCAGGATTTGCTTGATTTACATTGAAGGTCGAGTAATAGTAAGGTGTTTTTGCTTCAAATTCTGCCGAACATGTGTCCACACATTTGTAAGCTCTCTTGATACCCAGTTCATGTCTTTTTTGGAAGACCTCACTTTCTAGACAATGCAACAAATGCGCAATTTGTCGGTCAGCATATCCTTTTTGTTTTGCCGTTACCAACAAATCAGCAGGTAGTGTATCTAGTTTATAACTTTCAATATTTTTTTCTAGATGGATTAATTCTTCAATTTGGCGAAGGAACCAGCTATCAATCTTGGTTAACTTTTGAATCGTATTGAATGATAAACCGGCTTTAAAAGCATCATATACATGGAAAAGTCTATCCCAAGATGGGTTTGCTAGACTTTGCTTTAATCTGTCCTGGTCTTTTTCCTCTTTTCCGTCAGCTCCAAGTCCGTTTCGACCAATTTCAAGAGATTGACATGCTTTCTGAAGTGCTTCTTGGAAGTTTCTACCAATACCCATTGTTTCACCAACAGATTTCATCTGAAGCCCCAGACGTTTGTCAGAACCAGGGAATTTATCAAAATTCCATCTTGGTACTTTCACGATTACATAATCAATCGCAGGTTCAAAAAATGCTGAAGTGCTGCCCGTGATAGGGTTTATCAACTCATCTAAGTTGTAGCCAATCGCCATTTTAGCAGCAATTTTAGCAATCGGATAACCCGTCGCTTTAGATGCTAAAGCAGAAGATCTACTTACACGAGGATTGATCTCGATGGCGATGATCTCATCTGTTGCAGGATTTAACGAAAACTGCACATTACAACCACCCGCAAATTGACCAATTCCGTTCATCATGGCAATAGCCATATCCCGCATTTTTTGGTAAATAGTATCGGGCAACGTCATGGCTGGTGCTACCGTGATAGAGTCTCCTGTATGAACACCCATCGGGTCAAAGTTTTCAATCGTACAAATAATGACGATGTTTCCTTTGTTATCTCTCAAAAGCTCAAGCTCGTATTCTTTCCATCCTAAGATAGATTGCTCAACCAAAACTTCATGCACTGGAGATGCGTGTAAACCACTGTTGAGCGCTTTATCAAATTCTTCTGGCGTATTCACAAACCCACCACCAGTTCCACCTAATGTAAATGAGGGTCTAATGACAAGCGGGAAGCCAATTTCTTGTGCAATTTCTTTGCCTTCTAAAAACGATTTCGCTGTTCTTCCTTTACATACTCCGATGCCTAGTTCCAGCATTTTCAGCCTGAACTTCTCACGGTCTTCTGTGGTTTCAATCGCTTTAATATCTACACCTATAATTTCTACGTCAAACTTTTTCCAGATACCCGCTTTATCACAATCGATAGCAAGATTGAGAGCCGTTTGCCCACCCATTGTAGGTAGAACCGCATCAATCGGCCTTCCCATATCTCGGTGTTTCTGTAATATTTCAACAATGGATTTTTTTTCCAGGGGTTTCAAATACACAAAATCCGCATTCATCGGATCTGTCATAATGGTTGCTGGATTGGAATTAATCAAGGAGACTTCTATTCCTTCTTCTCGAAGAGAACGAGCGGCTTGTGAGCCAGAATAGTCGAATTCACACGCTTGACCGATAATTATAGGCCCAGAGCCAATAATTAATACTGATTTGAGATTGGAATTTTTAGGCATTTTTTCGTGAAGGGGTTTCGATTTTCACATCGAAGAACAAAGTTAATCGAGATTTTCTTTTTTTGACCAATCAGCTATAAAAAATCCTATTTATCCTCTATATTACCCAATTTTGCGCTAATTTTTAGTTTGGATGTGGTTCAACCAAGATGACTTGCTCTTTATCCAAAATGACAGCACCATCTGGTAATCCTTTGACTTTTCGTACGTATTTTTTAGGCGTGTAAATGACTGATGCCAACTTCTCTGTTCGTAACTTTGAATAATACGCTGCAATACTTGCTGCTTTTTCAATCACTGATACGGGTATTTTCTTTCCAGCTTGGTGTTTTATCAGCACATGTGAGCCTTGTGCATCTCTCGCATGTAACCATAAATCCTCCCTAAATGAATATTTCTGGATCAATAAATCGTTATTCTTTGCATTTTTTCCTACCAAAATATCAAACCCTTCAAAGTGATATTTCTTGAATAATTCAGCGACTTCAGGTTTAAGATTTGCAGCTTGTACCATGCCTTCCTTTTTCACAAAAGCACGTAATTCACGAACTGTCTCTATATCTTGTATTGTAGCTAATTGCCCTTTTAACTGCTCTAATAAACGTTCTTTGTATGCGATATTTTCTTCGATTTTCTCTATCTCAACACGTTCGTTCTTTGCCTTTCGATAGTAGTTTTCCGCATTTTTTTGAGGACTCAACTCTTTCTTTAGCTTAATCTTAATATTTTTATCTCTATAAAAATCAATCAACTCAACCTCTGTAATTCCTGTTTCAATTTGGTGTAAATTCGCCATTAAAATATGTCCAATCTCCTCCAAACTTGTTGCGTCATGTAATGTTTCTAAGCGTAAATAACTTTGTTCTATATACTGACTTGCCTGCTTTATTTCCCTTTCTAATTTTCGAATCCATTCATTCTTCTCTTTATCCAGCGTAAATGTTCTTTGATATAAAGAAATAAACGCATTTGTTGCTTCGATAGCCGATTTACACGTTTGCAGAATTTCACCAAACGGCATCAATGTCAAATGTACCATCCCGGTTGACAAACGAGTTACATAGAAAAGTGGTGTATTTTCCAATTGATTTCTCAACTCATCTACAACCATCCACTTTTCATCCATCTTTGTTAATTCAGAAAAATGCTTTACTTCTTCCAAATAGATTTGTCCTTCCTTTCCAAAAGTGGGAAATAGTTTTTTGTACTCCCCTTTTAAATCTTCAAAAGCGACATGCGTTTGCTCAATTTTTTTAGGTAATTCTTCAATACGAATTGAAAAATCTGTTTTTAAATGGCTATTAAATACGTAAATCGGTTCGTTTGCTTGAAAGTGAATGATGTTAGGTCTGTTTCCATGAAATTTAATTAACACGCTATGGGCTTCTTCAATCTCCACTACGAGCGAGCGTTCGTTCTCCAAACAGCTAATGGATAGTACTTGTTTATGAATCAATTCAGACATTAAATCAACCGAATTTCTCTTTGCTCTCTCAAAATTAGGAACAACCTGAATACCTGAAAAAACTGGACTAACCATAATTTTCAGAAATACTTCATCTGAAAACCCTCCAAAACCTATGATTAATTCATCTTTCTCCTGAGAAAAAATACATGTAATCTTTTTAGATACAATGACTTCTGTAAGCTCTTGTGCTAGTTTTTTTAAAAAATAATAATTTACATGCATGTTTTACTGTCCTCTTTTTAAACTAATTTCCTCCATACAAACCCCTTCTTTCAAGGAATGTTTGGACAGGAGAATTTCTTGTAGTTGAAACGTACTGATTAAATAATCAATTAATACACAAGCAACAACAATCATTTTAGCTCTGCCAGGTATCATTCCTGGCACAATTAACCGTTCTTCCAATCCTTTCTGCAATAAGTCAAAATATATTTCTTGAAACGATGCTATAGATAGAAGGTCTTTCTGTGTTTCTTCTTTCTTCAATTGATTCCGAATATCAACCAGTGATTCAAATGAACCTGCTGAACCAATCAATACAGTCGGGGCATACTGATGACACGCGTTTGCTAAGGCTAAAAGTTCAGTACGTAGATAATCTTGTATGCGAGGAATCATCGTGGGTGGTAACGGGTCATTTTTCATAAACATGTCCATTAATCGGAGACCTCCAATTTCAAAACTCCTCTGCCAAAGAACTTTATCTTGGTTTGCGATAATAAATTCAACACTTCCACCACCAATATCCACAATCAAACTCGGAGAAGCTACCTTTACGTACGAGGACACACCTGTATAAATGTATTCTGCCTCTTTCATCCCGTCTATAATTTCGATAGTGATATCCGTTTCTTCCTTCACTAACCGACAAAAGTCAGCTTGGTTGAATGCCTCCCTAAGCGCACTTGTTCCAATAGCCCGTATTTCATTTGGATAAATTCCTTCATTCTCACAAATGGATTTGAACTCCCTCAAAGCGAGTATTCCTCTCTCCATGGCTTCATTCGTCAGCATTTTCTGCTTGAAACTTCCCTCACCAATTCTACATGCAATAGCCCTTCTTCCTAAATCAACTAGCTTATCATGTTCATAGGTAAACATATAAAGCTGGAAAGTATTAGAACCTAAATCTATAATTGCGCCCTTCATAGAAAAATCGTTGTTATTATACAAAAAATGGGAAGCTGTCTGTTGACGGCTTCCCACAATACAAAAGTAGAAGGAAAAGAATTAATCTTCTTTTGTCTCTTCTGTAGCTTCCACATCTGTCGAAGTTTCTTCAGTTGTGTCTGCTTTTTTCTTACCTCTTCTGCTTCTTCTTGTTGTTGCTTTTTCCTCTTCAACAACTGCAACAGCTGTGGAAGCGTTAAAGTCAACTAACTCGATAAGTGCAACTTCTGCACCATCGCCAAGACGAGTTCCTAATTTGATGATACGTGTATAACCACCGTTTCTTTCAGCTACTTTCTCAGCTACTTCACCGAACAAAGTTGTAATCGCTTCTTTGTCTTGCAAATAAGAGAATACCGTTCTTCTGTTGTGTGTAGTATCTGATTTACCTTTTGTAATCAAAGGTTCTACGTATTTTCTTAACTCTTTCGCTTTAGCAAGTGTCGTTTCGATACGCTTTACTTTGATTAAAGAAACCGCCATGTTAGCAAGCATTGCTTCGCGGTGTGACTTGGTTCTACCCAAGTGATTGATTTTCTTACCGTGTCTCATTGTAGTAAATTTCGTAAGTAACGGTTAAACAAGGTTTCAGCAGCAAATTGCCTTATTCACCTATTACGATTAAAAAAATATAAAAAGCTGCTATATTTATTCTTCGTCTAGACGGTATTTAATAACGTCCATTCCGAATTGTAGATTCTTTTCAGCAACGAGTTGTTCCAACTCTGTTAATGATTTTTTACCAAAGTTTCTAAACTTCATCATATCTGCAACCTCCAAACGTACTAAGTCACCTAAAGTACGGATATCAGCCGACTTAAGACAGTTGTAAGCTCTTACGGATAGATCTAGATCTTGAAGAGACGTTTTCAGAAGTTTTCTCATGTGTAAGAATTCTTCATCAACCATATTTTCCTCTTCGTCTTTCTTGGTATCGAACACCATATTCTCATCTGTGAACTTCAAGAAGTGTTGGATTAAAATATGTGCTGACTCTTGAAGTGCTCTTTCCGGGTGAATTGAACCATCCGTTCTGATTTCAAGCAACAGGCGCTCATAATCGGTTCTTTGTTCTACACGCGTATTTTCAACAGTGAATTTCACGTTTTTAATCGGTGTATAGATTGAATCGACAGATATAAAACCAATAGGAAGGTCAGAGTGTTTATGTTCTTCAGATTGTACATAACCTCTTCCTTTATCCACAATAATTTCAAACTCAATCTCTTTCTTATCGTCTAAACGAGCCAAAATAAGATCGGGATTTAGAATTTCAAAACTTTGTGTATATTTTGAAATATCACCCGCTTTCAAAACACTTTGGTTTTTTACACGAACAGTGATTTTGTTATCTATGTACTCGGAAACCTTCTTGAAACGAACTTGCTTCATATTCAAGATAATTTCAGTAACGTCATCAACAACTCCCTCGATCGAAGAGAATTCATGAAGAACTCCAGGGAATCTCACAGCAGTAATTGCATATCCTTCTAATGAAGACAGCAAAATACGGCGTAGAGCATTACCAATGGTCACACCATAGCCTCTCTCAAGTGGTTTGAACTCAAAGAAACCATGGAAGTCGTCTGCTTTTTCCATGACGACTTTATCGGGCATTTGAAATGCTAAAATTGACATACTGTAGTATATATTTTCGTTAACGAAAGGAAAATGGGACTATCCCAAAAAACAATGCAAAGCCATCACCGATTTTGTCGGAGATGGCAACGCATTGTAGGACATATTACTTGTTGTACAATTCGACAACAGCCTGATCATTGAAGTTCTCAGGTACCGCATCTCTCTCAGGATAGCTTACAAAAGTTCCAGCTAACTCAGCAGAATTCCACTCAAGCCAATTGAATCTTTTTGTGCTATTCATTGATACACTCTCAGTAATTGCTTCTAGTGCTTTTGACTTCTCACGAACACCTACTACTTGGCCTGGTTTTACGAAAGTGGAAGGTACATTTACCACCTCACCATCAAGAACAATGTGTTTGTGTGAAACAAGCTGACGTGCAGCACGACGAGTAGGAGCAATTCCTAGACGGTAAACAACATTATCCAATCTTGCTTCACAAAGTTGAATAAGGTTTGTACCTGTTTGACCAGGTCTTACAGTTGCCAGATGGTATGTGCGAGCAAATTGACGCTCTAAGATACCATATGTATATTTCATTTTTTGCTTTTCTTGCAATTGAAGCGCATATTCAGATTTTTTGCTTCTACGACCACGACCGTGTTGGCCAGGTGCATAGTTTTTCTTCTGAAGTGCTTTTGAAGGCCCCATAACGGGCTCTCCGAATCGTCTAGATATTTTAGACTTTGGACCTGTGTAACGTGCCATATAAAATTTAGTAAATTGTAGTGAGTAGCCCCATAGTCCAAACTACCACTAATAAATAGTTAAAATTAAACTCTTCTTCTTTTAGGAGGACGACAACCATTGTGAGGCAATGGAGTAACATCAGTGATAGATAATACGTCAATACCAAGACCTTGTATTGTACGAATAGCTGATTCACGACCTGCACCAGGGCCTTTAACAAAAACTTCTGCTTTACGCATTCCTGCATCATATGCTACTTGACCACAGTTTTGAGCTGCAGTTTGAGCCGCGTATGGAGTGTTCTTTTTAGAACCACGGAAACCCATTTTACCAGCAGATGCCCAAGATATAACTTGACCTGAACTGTTCGTAACAGAAATAATAATATTGTTGAAACTAGCTTTGATGTGTACTTGTCCCAATGCTTCGACAACTACAACACGCTTTTTAGCTTTGTCTTTTCTTTTAGCTTGTGCCATTGATAATAAAATTATATTGAAAGGCGAAACGAAATACTCGCTTCCTGATCTACATTAAATTACTTAGTTGCTTTCTTCTTGTTAGCAATCGTCTTACGTTTTCCTTTACGTGTACGAGAGTTATTCTTTGTACGTTGACCTCTTAAAGGCAAACCTTTTCTGTGACGAAGACCTCTATAACAACCAATATCCATAAGACGTTTGATACTTAGCTGAACCTCTGATTTCAAAGCTCCTTCTACTGTAAATTCAGCGGAAATGATGGCACGAATCGCATTAGCTTCATCATCTGACCATTCTCCTGCCTTCTTGTGTACAGAAATATTTGCCTTATTTAAAATCTGAGTAGCGGAGCTACGTCCGATACCGTAAATGTAAGTAAGAGAGATTTCTCCTCTTTTCTTGTCTGGAATATCTACACCTGCAATCCTCATAAAATTAACCTTGTCTTTGTTTAAACTTTGGATTTTTCTTGTTGATTATATAAATCTTACCGTTTCTACGGATAATTTTGCAATCAACGCTTCGCTTTTTAACTGATGCCCTAACTTTCATAATAACTTATTTTTAAACTACATAAAACGATGTTAATAACTCATTTATAGCGGTAAACAATTCTCGCTTTCGTCAAGTCATAAGGAGACATTTCCAACTTAACTTTGTCTCCAGGTAGAATACGAATATAGTGCATTCTCATTTTACCAGAGATATGTGCAATTACTTCGTGCTTATTTTCTAACTCAACACGGAACATCGCATTAGAAAGAGCTTCAGTGATTACTCCATCAACCTGAATATTTGCCTGTTTTGCCATAAATGCTATGCGATCAAATAATTTTTCTTTTTTAATACTGCTTCAATATCTGCAAAGGTAGTCAAAATTTCTGAACCATCCTTTGTAATCAGTACAGTATGCTCAAAATGAGCTGCTAATGACCGATCTTCTGTTCTGATAGTCCAATTATCTGACTCTTGAATCACATTTCTCTTACCTAATGTCACCATTGGTTCAATAGCAATGACCATACCTGCTTGCAATCTTGTACCGTTACCTCTCTTCCCAAAGTTAGGCACTTCAGGTGCTTCGTGTAAAGACTTACCTACACCATGACCCACAAGTTCTCTCACGATTCCATAACCAAGTGACTCGCAATGGTTTTGAATTGCAAAACTTACATCGCCCATTCTTGCCCCTTTTTTGATTGCTTCTATTCCTAAATAAAGTGAATTTTTAGTTTCTCTTAATAGTTGGATTGCTTCCTCAGAAATAGCTCCAATGCCATAAGTGTAAGCACTATCTGCATGAAACCCATTCTTAAAAACGCCACAATCAATGGAAACTATGTCTCCCTCTTGTACTTCCCGATTACTTGGAATTCCATGTACGACAACTTCATTTACTGAAATACAAAGTGTTGCAGGAAAGCCGTTATATCCCTTGAAAGATGGTAAGCCTCCGTTGTCTCGGATATACTGCTCAGCAATCTTATCAAGCGATTTTGTCGAAATTCCAGGTTCTAAAACCTTAGCTACTTCAGCATGTGCCTTAGCCAATATAGAACCATTTTGCTTAATTATCTCAGCTTGTTCGTCAGTCTTGAGGATTATTGTACGTTTGTTTCCCATGATTGATAATTACCCAGCAACAACCGAGGATTGACGACCTTGTAGTCTACCTGATTCCATCAGTCCTTCATATCTTCTCATCAAAAGATAACTTTCAATTTGTTGCAACGTATCTAGAACAACACCAACTAATATGAGAAGGGAGGTTCCGCCAAAGAAAGATGCAAATATTTGTGTCATTCCAAAAAGGCTTGCAATCGCAGGGAAAATAGCAACAAGTGCTAATAATACACCACCTGGTAAGGTAATACGATCCAATATAGCTGCTACAAAATCAGATGTAGGCTGACCTGGCTTAATACCTGGAACGAAGCCACCACCTCGCTTCATGTCATCCGCTATTTGGTTGGGATTGATTGAAATTGCTGTATAAAAGAATGTAAATGCAATAATCAGAAAAGCATATAATAAATTATACTGCCAAGAAGTTATGTCACTAAATGTTTGAGCTATGCTTTGAGCAGTGTCACTCTTCTCAGCAAATAGTGATGCTACCGTTGAAGGCACAAACATCAATGCTTGACCAAAAATAATTGGCATTACACCTGAGATATTGAGTTTCAAAGGAAGATACTGTCTTTGTCCAGTAACCGCTTTGTTGCCTACAATTTGTTTTGCATACTGGACTGGAATTCTTCTCACAGCCTGTGTAATCGCAACAGCAAATAGTACAACAAGGAACAATGCTACTAATTCAATGACAAAGAACAAAAAGCCACCACTAGCGCCTCTTGCCTGAGCTTCACCTATTATTGCACCAGGGAAACGAGAAACGATACCAATCATGATTAACATTGAAATTCCATTTCCAACTCCTTTCTCTGTCATTCTTTCTCCAAGCCACATACTCATCATTGTACCAGCAACTAACATGATTACTGATGAAAAGTAATACAGACCTTGGTTTACCATGATAGCTTCAGTAGGTATCGTAGTTTTCAAGTAGGTAAAACCCTGAGTGATAGTTACAGCAATTGTCAACCATCTAGTAATTTGATTTAGTTTTTTTCTACCTGACTCTCCTTCTTTTTGGAGTTTACTAAAGTAGGGAAGCGCTAGACCAAGTAACTGAATTGCAATAGAAGCAGAAATATATGGCATGATTCCTAATGCCATGATGGATGCATTACTGAAAGCACCACCCACCAAAGTATCAAGTAAGCCTAATAACCCGTTTGAACTAGTCAAGTCTTGTAGCTTTTCAGGATCTGTTCCTGGGAGAACTACAAATGAGCCAATTCGAAATACGATGATTATTAATACAGTATTGAGAATTCTATTTCTTAATTCTTCAATTGACCATATATTTTTTAGGGTTGATAGCAGTTTATTCATTTTCAGAACAGTATTCTAAAGGTAAAGGGTCTTTCGACCCATTAATTCTTATTCAGCTGAAAAGTTGGAGTGTACAATAGCAGTACCACCTTGCTTTTCGATTGCTTCTTTTGCTGAAGCAGAAAAAGCGTGAGCCGTTACTTGTAAATTGGCTCCAACTTCACCTCTACCTAGTATTTTAACAAGACCAGACTTATTAATCAAACCGTTTTCTCTCATTACTTCAAGAGTGATTACAGTAGAACCAATAGAATCAGCCAATGCTTGTACAGTATCTAAGTTGATAGCTTTGTATTCAACACGATTAATGTTGTTGAAACCAAACTTAGGCACACGTCTTTGAAGTGGCATTTGACCCCCTTCAAAACCTCTTTTCTGACTATAACCAGAACGAGATTTCGCCCCTTTATGACCTCTTTTCGCAGTACCGCCACCGCCTGAACCCTGGCCTCTACCTAGTCTTGTGTTTGTTCTTACTGAACCTTTTGCTGGACTTAATGAACTTAAATTCATTTGAGAAAATATATTTAATGTGATACGCAGTCGTTAGACCACTCGGCTTTGCCTATTATATTTCTTCTACAACAATCAAGTGTTGTACTTTTCTAATCATACCCGCAATCGGAGCATTGACTTCTTTCACTACTGATTTATTGATTTTACCTAAACCAAGAGCCTGAATAGTCAGCTTTTGATTTTTAGGACGATCAATAGTGCTTTTTACTTGCGTTATTTTAACAGTTGCCATAATATTATGATCAGCCGATGCTGATGATTATCCGTTAAATACTTTTGTTAATGACACATTACGCTGCTTAGCTACGTCGTGTGGTGACTTCATTTTCGAAAGAGCATCTAAAGTTGCCTTAACCACGTTGTGCGGATTTGAAGACCCTTTAGATTTCGCTAATACGTTATGAATACCAGCCGCTTCCAAGACCGCACGCATTGCACCACCCGCGATTACTCCAGTACCTGGAGCTGCTGGGCGAACAAATACATAACCTCCTGAAAACTTACCGTGCATTTCATGCGGTACAGTGTCATTAATTACAGGTACGTGAACTAAGTTTTTCTTCGCATCTTCGATAGCTTTTGCAATTGCATCTGTTACCTCATTCGCTTTACCTAGACCTTGTCCTACTACTCCTTTTCCGTCGCCTACTACTACAATTGCTGAGAAACTGAATCTTCTACCACCTTTCACTACTTTAGCTACACGGTTGATAGCGACTACTTTCTCTTTAAGCTCCGATTCGTTTACTTTTGTTGCTTTATTCATCACTTAATCATTCAAATAATTAGAATACTAAACCAGCTTCTCTTGCACCCTCTGCCAATGCCTTCACATTACCGTGGTATAGATACCCATTTCTGTCAAATACACACTGTGAAATACCGTTTGCTACAGCTTTCTCAGCGATTTTACTACCGACTTGCTTTGAGTTCTCCACTTTCACACCCTTCAAACCTAATTCGATAGACGAAGCAGCGGCAAGGGTTTTTCCAGTTAAATCATCAACTAACTGGGCATAGATAGCTGTATTTGAACGATATACAGTCAATCTTGGACGTACAGCTGTACCTTTGATTCTACGCCGAATACGCCATTTTATCTTTTGTCTTCTTTGAACTTTACTTTGTGCCATTTCCTTTTAAATTAAATTAATCGAAATTTATTTTATTTCTTACCAGCAGTTTTACCAGCTTTTCTACGTACAATCTCGCCAACAAAACGAATACCTTTACCTTTGTAAGGCTCTGTTTTACGAAGTGACTTGATTTTCGAAGAAACTAATCCGATTAATTGTTTGTCGATTCCTTCTAAGATGATGATTGGGTTTTTACCTTTCTCCATCTTTGTCTCAACTTTCAATTCACTAGGAACTACAAAGTAAATGTTGTGTGAATATCCCAATGACAAATCAATGATATTTCCATTGTTAGTCGCTTTGTAACCCACACCCACTAATTCCATTTCTTTCTTATACCCCTCGCTTACACCAACAACCATGTTACTGATTAATGAACGATACAAGCCGTGCAATGCTTTATGACGCTTTTGCTCTGTAGGTCTTTCTACTCGAACGATAGAATCTTCTACAATTACTTTAATGTCTGCATCTACTTTCTGAGTCAAAGTACCCTTTGCTCCTTTCACAGTTACAACATTGCCTTGATCTACAGTGAGTGTAACACCGGCAGGCATATTGATTATTTTTTTACCAATTCTTGACATAAATAGATTTGTTTAAGGCTCATCATTTTCGCAATGAGCGGTCAACTTTTATTAATATATATAACAAAGTACTTCTCCACCTACGTTGAGTGCTTTGGCTTCTTTGTCAGTTATTACTCCTTTAGAAGTTGAAAGAATCGCAATCCCTAGACCGTTCAAAACTCTTGGAATTGAATCCACACCTGAATACTTTCTTAAACCAGGCTTAGAAGCACGTGTTAGATTAACAATTGCAGACTGCTTGGTTAATGGATTGTATTTTAGTGCAATTTTGATTGTCCCTTGTGGACCTTCCTCAACGAATTTATAACTTTGGATGTATCCTTTGTCATAAAGGACTTTCGTTATTTCTTTTTTAATGTTGGATGCAGGAATTTCAACAATTCTGTGACGCGCTTTGATTGCGTTACGTAATCTTGTGAGGTAATCTGCTATTGGATCCGTTGTTACCATTTGAAATATTAATTATTTTGAAGAAACCGTTAAGCAGTATCGAAGCGACTTACTTAACGGGTTGCAAAATTAGTAAAATAATTTTATAAAAAAAATTACCAAGATGACTTGGTTACACCAGGGATAAGACCATTTCCTGCCATCTCACGGAACGTAACCCGGTTGATACCGAACTTTCTCATGTATCCTTTCGGACGTCCTGTTAATTTACATCTGTTGTGTAATCTAACTGCCGAAGAGTTTTTTGGTAGTGCATCTAGGCCTTTCCAATCTCCTGCTTCTTTAAGAGCAGCTCTTTTGGTAGCATATTTAGCAACTAATCTTTCTCTTTTTCTCTCTCTAGCTTTGATTGATTCTTTAGCCATTTCTGTATGTCTTAAGTCGTAAGAAGATAATTATTTTTTGTTCGAAGCAAAAGGCATACCCATTGCTTTTAATAATTCGTAACTTTCTGCATCTGTTGGCGCATTTGTCACAAAAGTTACGTCCATACCTTGGATTTTATTGATTTTATCAATAGAAATCTCAGGGAAGATGATTTGCTCTTTGATACCAAATGTATAGTTTCCTCTTCCGTCAAAGCCTTTATCGCTGATACCTTGGAAGTCACGTACACGTGGTAAAGCAACCGCAATTAGGCGATCCAAAAACTCATACATGATTTCACCTCTTAGTGTTACTTTCGCACCAATCGGCATACCTTCTCTTAACTTAAAGTTAGAAACGGCTTTTTTAGCAATTGTAGGGACTGCTTTTTGACCCGTGATGAGTGTAAGTTCATCTACACTATTGTCAACAAGTTTTTTGTCACCTGTTGCTGCTCCAACACCACGATTAACAACGATTTTAAGTAGTTTAGGAACCTGCATGGCAGATTTGTAGCTAAACTTTTCTTGAAGAGACGGAACTACTTCCTTTTTGTACTTTTCTTTAAGACGTGCCATAACTTAGAGTGGATTTCCGACCCACACCTCCGTTTAAAATTAAATAATTAGATAAATTTGCCAGTAGCTTTTGAAAAACGTTGCAGTTTTCCTGCCTCGTTGAGCTTACGACCTGTACGTGTAGCTTTTCCAGTTGCTGGATCAACAAGTTTCACGTTACTAATGTGAATTGTACCCTCCATTTCCTTGATTTCTCCTTGAGGATTTTGAGCACTTGGCTTCACATGTTTCTTAATCATGTTTGCGCCTTCTACAATTACACGTTGTTTGTCAACGAAGACCTTGGTGATTTTACCACGCTTGCCTTTTGCATTTCCTGCAATTACTTCCACTAAGTCACCAGAGCGGACGTGTAATTTTGGTTGCTTATTGAATTTTCTTTCCATTGGAATTTCTTAATCTTAAAGATATCTGATCTATTAACTTATCTCAAAGAACCTCAGGGGCAAGTGAGACAATTTTCATAAACTGCTTTTCACGTAATTCACGAGCGACTGGCCCGAAGATACGTGTACCACGAGGTTCGTCTTGATTATTCAAAAGAACGACTGCGTTATCTTCAAAGCGAATATAAGAACCATCTTTGCGTCTTACTTCTTTCTTTGTTCTAACTACAACTGCTTTTGAAACTGTGCCTTTCTTCATATTTGACGAAGAAAGAGCTTGCTTTACTGTGACAACTACTTTGTCACCGATAGATGCATAGCGCTTTCCTGTACCACCCAAAACACGGATGACAAGGACTTCTTTTGCACCACTATTATCCGCTACACTAGCTCTAGATTCTTGCTGTAACATTTTTGAATAATTTTGTATGAATTCATTAGTTCAACACTAACTCATCAAACGGATGATCTTAATTACTTAGCTTTTTCGATAATTTCAACCAATCTCCAACGCTTGCTTTTACTAAGCGGACGGGTTTCCATCACTTTTACTGTATCACCAATTCCTGCTTCATTATTTTCATCATGAAACATAATTTTCTTGGTCTTAAGCATGAACTTTCCATACTTCGGGTGCTTCACCTTACGTACTACTTTGATAACGCCTGATTTTTCCATAGCGTTACTCGTGACGACACCTACACGTTCTTTTCTTACATTTCTTTCCATCTGGAATATTTCTTTAATCGACGTAATTAAAAACTAATTGTTACTTGCTGTTTAACTCAGTAAGCAATCTAGCTATTTCCTTACGAGACTGTGTAATCCGGTTCGGGTTTTCAATAGGTGTAATTGCGTGAGCAAACTTCAATTTTTGTAATCTTTCTCTTTCGGCTACGAGTTGCTCGTTTAATTGTTCTACCGAAAGTGACTTTAAATCTGTCTTTTTCATTCTATTTAATCTTTCTTATAAGTATAGAAATGACACCAAGCAACTTATGCTTGGTAATCTCTTCGAACAATAAACTTGGTTTTAACTGGTAACTTTTGAGCAGCTAAACGAAGTGCCTCTTTGGCTAATTCCAAAGATACACCGCTAGCTTCAAACAAGATTGTACCTGGATAAATATTGGCAACCCAATACTCAGGAGCACCCTTACCTTTACCCATACGAACCTCAAGAGGTTTTTTGGTAATTGGATTATCAGGGAAAATACGGATCCAAACTTGGCCTTCACGTTTCATTGCACGTGTAACCCCGATACGGGCAGCTTCGATTTGGCGAGAAGTAATCCGGCCTGGCTCAAGTGACTTAATTGCGAAAGAACCAAACGCAATCTCATGACCTCTTGATGCAATACCCTTTATTCTACCTTTTTGTGACTTACGAAACTTAGTTCTTCTTGGTTGTAACATAACAGTAATGTATTTTAGAGGGAAACCCTCAACCAAGATAAGCGACTAGCTTACCTTTTGTTATTGTTGTTAGAATTGTTATTACTACGTTTACGTTTCTTGTTGCGGTCATCGCCTGATGAGCGATCGTTGCGATTGAAACTTCCACGTTTGCTTTCAGATTTTTCAGCTGCAGCTACTTCACCGCTCGGAGTTAAATCTCTGCGACCATATACTTCACCTTTAAAAATCCAAACTTTGATTCCAATGATACCATACACTGTCAACGACTCCGAAATTGCATAGTCGATGTCTGCACGTAATGTATGAAGTGGAATTCTACCCTCTTTGTACATCTCAGTTCTAGCCATTTCAGCTCCACCAAGACGACCAGAAAGCTTTACTTTAATTCCTTGAGCACCTGCACGAACGGCTGTTTGGATTGCCTGTTTCATTGCACGTCTGTAAGAAACACGAGCACGAAGTTGTTGTGCGATTGTCTCACCCACTAACTTAGCGTCAATCTCAGGACGTTTGATCTCAAAAATGTTGATTTGTACGTCTTTCCCTGTAAGTTTCTTTAATTCTTCACGAATTTTATCTACTTCACTTCCACCTTTTCCGATAACAACACCTGGGCGGGCAGTATGGATTGTAAGTGTAATTCTTTTAAGAGTACGCTCAATTACGATACGAGATACAGAACCTTTCGGGATTCTGGCTCCCAAATATTTACGAATTTTATCGTCTTCTACAAGTTTCTCAGCGAAATTCTTTCCACCATACCAGCTAGATTCCCATCCTCTGATATAGCCAAGTCTAAGACCTATAGGATTTACTTTTTGTCCCATTTTGTAACTATATTAATGATTACAGTGATTATTATTCAGCTGGTGCTGTTTCAATATTTTCAGTTGCCGCACCTGCTTTACTATCCACAATGATAGTTAAATGGTGAGAACGCTTACGTACGCGGTAGGCACGTCCCTGAGGAGCGGGTCTCAAACGCTTTAACATACGGCCACCATCTACAAAGATGCTTTTCACGTATAAGTTAGCTTCCTCTACTTTCTGGTCTTCATTTAAGTTTTGCCAGTTAGCAATAGCAGACATCAATACCTTCTTCATTACCGGTGCTGCTGCTTGGCTTTGGAAACTCAAAATACCTAAAGCTTGTCCTACTTGCTTACCTCTGATTAAGTCAGCTACTAACCGTACTTTACGAGGCGACGTAGGGTAATCGTTTAATCTTGCTTTTGCTTCCATTTCAATTAATGATTATCATCAAAATCTGTAAAACACAGATTCAATATTATCTTTTACCTTTATCCTTTTTGTTTACGTGACCTCTGAAGTTACGTGTTGGTGCAAACTCACCTAATTTATGTCCAACCATGTTGTCTGTTACATACACAGGAATAAACTTGTTACCATTGTGTACAGCAAACGTATGACCGATAAAGTCAGGTGAAATCATAGAGCGTCTTGACCAAGTCTTAATCACTGTTTTTTTACCTGATCCATTCATCGCTTCCACCTTGTTCTCAAGGCGAAAATCAATATAAGGTCCTTTTTTTAACGAACGAGCCATTTATAAATCGTTTATTTTGTTCTACGTGAAATTATCAAGCGATTAGAATATTTGTTCTTGTTTCTAGTCTTTTTACCTTTCGCCAAAAGACCTTTTCTCGAACGAGGATGACCCCCTGAGGATCTACCTTCACCACCACCCATCGGGTGATCAACTGGGTTCATTGCAACCCCACGAACTCTAGGTGAAATACCTAACCAACGACTACGACCAGCCTTACCAAGTGTAACGTTCATGTGATCAGGGTTTGAAACCGAACCCACCGTTGCTACACATTTAGCTAGTACCAATCTCATTTCACCAGAAGGCATTTTCAACGTTACATATTTCCCGTCTTTCGCTAATAGCTGTGCATACGTTCCAGCACTTCTAGCCATCTGAGCACCTTTTCCAGGGTGTAACTCGATGTTGTGCACAATTGTACCCAATGGAATATTAGATAAAGGGAGTGAGTTTCCAATCTCTGGTGCTACGCTTTCACCTGCAATTAGCTTTTGACCTACGGATAAGCCTTGAGGTGCAAGAATGTATCTTTTCTCACCATCTGTATATTGTACCAAAGCGATACGAGCTGAACGGTTTGGGTCATACTCAATTGTAAGTACTTCACAAGCGATTTCTCTTTTATCTCTTTTGAAATCAATAATACGGTATCTTCTTTTGTGACCACCACCGATATATCTCGCCGTACGGTGTCCCTCATTGTTACGACCACCTGTACGTTTGATGGTTGTAGTCAAACTTTTCTCTGGCTTACTTGCTGTAATATCCGAGAAGTCTGGCGCTATTCTATGACGTTGACCAGGGGTTGTCGGTTTTAATTTTTTTACTGCCATTTGTGTTCAATTTGCAGTTGCGACGAGCGCAACTATACTTGTAAATTTATAATGTTTAATTATAATTCAGCATAAAAGTCAATTAGTTCACCCGCTTTGAGAGTGACAAATGCCTTTTTAATTGTTGCAGTACGACCAGAAGTCATTTTAGTTTTGGTCATGCGTGATTTTGTCTTTCCGATTTGACGGATAGTATTCACTTCTGCAACTGAAACGCCGTACATCTTTTCGACTGCCTTAGCAATCTGGATTTTATTCGCGTTTACATCTACTTCGAACGCATACTTGCCTTGTGTATTCAAGCCTTGCGTTTTTTCAGTGATGATTGGTTTTTTTAATACGCTCATGATTAATTACTTTAGTTCGTTTGTCGATTTACATTAGCTAAGGATAGACTCAATCACTGGAAGTGCGCTTTCAGATATAATCACTTTTTCAGCGTTTACGATCTCATACGTACTCACCTGTGCAGCTGTTGTTACCTTTGTCTTTGGAATATTTCTACTTGACAAATAAACAGTTTCATTGAATTCTGGTGTCAATAAAATAGTCTTAACTCCGCTCAATGATAAATTACCAAGGAACCCGATGTATGACTTTGTTTTAGCTACATCAAAAGTGAAATCTTCTACTACTAAAATATTTCCTTCTGCGGCACGAACTGAAAGTGCTGATTTACGGGCTAACTCTTTCACTTTTTTGTTCAACTTGAAGCTATAATCTCTTGGAGTTGGACCGAATACACGACCACCACCCACGAAAATAGGAGCTTTACGTGAGCCGTGACGAGCGCCACCTGACCCTTTTTGCTTCAAAATTTTCTTTGTTGAGCGATTCACTTCAGCTCTTTGTTTCGCTTTGTGTGTACCTTGGCGTTGATTAGCCAAGTACTGCTTAACATCTAACCAAATCACATGGTTGTTAGGCTCGATACCGAAGATATCGGCGTGTAAAGTGACTGTTCTACCAGTATCTTTACCATTTTTGTCTACAACTTTTACTTCCATCTTATTATTCCCTATTTTTCGATGTCGTTAGGGACGACCTTGTTAAAAATTACTTATGAAGTGTGATAACCGAGTTTTTAGGGCCCGGAACTGAACCACTGATAACGAGAAGGTTTTGCTCAGGAAGAACCTTAAGAACTTTCAAGTTTTGAACTGTGATTCTCTTGTTACCCATACGACCACCCATTTTCAAACCTTTGAATACACGTGCTGGATAAGAACATGCACCGATTGAACCAGGGTGACGAAGTCTGTTATGCTGACCGTGCGTTGATTGACCAACACCACCGAATCCGTGGCGTTTTACAACCCCTTGAAAACCACGACCTTTTGAGTTACCACTTGCATCTACAAACTCACCTTCAGCAAATACATCTTCAATACGAATAACATCACCTAGATTGAAAGACTTATCGAAATCTTTGAACTCGACTAACTTCCGCTTTGGCGTTGTATTTGCTTTCTTAAAATGACCTTGAAGTGCTTTCGTTGTGTTTTTTTCTTTCTTTTCGCCGAAGCCTAACTGAATTGCTTCGTAGCCATCCTTGTCAGCTGTACGAACTTGAGTAACTACACATGGACCTGCTTCTACAAGCGTGCACGCGATTGCCTGACCGTTTTCGTAGATGGTGGTCATACCGATTTTCTTACCAATAATTCCAGACATTGTCTTTATTAAAATTTGTTTCGCTATGAAAATATACGCCTAATTGGGCCGCAAAATTCGTAAAAATTCCGCAGTAATCCAATCGAATGGCAAAAAAACTATTTACTACAAACCAGCGGTTGGGCACGCACCCAACTTGAACATTTGATGAAAACCGCGTGGGTAAGGTGTGAATATTTAGTGAGGATACACCTTGTTGCCTTTCGTCAATTCCTGCAATAACATACAAGCGAATAAGTGACTGTATGATGAAAACGCTTTGGACTCACAGTCAAGCTCAGATTGGTTTCGTAAGATAAACGACTTCATCTGAACAATTTGGAGGTAGTTCGTTCTATTTGGAACGCAAAGATATAACTTTTTTTAATAAAAAAAAATATACTCTTTCTTAAAAAAAGGGGTTGATTCTATAATCAACCCCTTGCTTCAGTTAGTTTCAACTTTCTCTATTAATATTTGTATATTTTTTTAGCAATTACACCTTGTTCCGTTTTTATGCTGATCGTATATGAACCCGGCTTGAGAGACTGAAGATTCATCTTTTCCATCTGGTTTCTCCATTCTGCTGAGAAAACAACCCGCCCAATTTCATTCGTGATTTCAACTTTTGCTCCACTTAGGTCAATACCCGTTTGATTATCCAAAAACAATACGTCTGTGGTTGGATTTGGAAAAACCCGCATAAAATCAGGAGATAATTGGGCTTGTGCACTTAAAATAGGAATAATGAGCGTATTCGCAAATGCCGAACCACCAAATGGATTGACAGCCTGAATTCGATACTGATACGTAACACCTTGAGAAACGTTGACATCTTGATAGGCAAGAGTATTTCTTGATAAAGATGCTATTCTTTCAAAGGATGCTCCATTATTTGACGACCTATAAATATCAAAACTAGACTCACGAATTGAATTATCCAACCACGACAATCTCACAGACTTTGATGCCTGTTCGTAAGTGCCGCGGAAGTGATAGGGTGCATTCGGTGCTTTGGTATAGGATACATCCATTCTCACCATATTTGTTTCTGATGACTTCCCAAATTTATTGAATGCCTGTATAGTATAATACCAACTTACGCCTTCATCATATGGAAAGTGAAAGAAGTTCATTTTATTTGGTGCTACTTTTGCAATTTCAGTTAATGCTGATGGTGAATTCCCCGCACGTATAATGAACCCTTCTTCATCGTTTGAATTATCTCGCCATCCTAGATTAAAATATCTATCACCCACATTATTAAACGTTTCGGAAGTCACCAAATTGGTAGGGGCTGACGGAGGTCCCAACAAGGTAGCATACACAAAACCAGAACCCGATTCACCCGCATCATTCACAGCAAATACGATAAAACCATAATCTACTTTCGGCAATAAATTTGTCAATAACACTGAATTAGAGTCGCGATTGATTTCAATTTCATTTTGTAGTCGGTTTAAAGCATACACCCTCACAATATTTTTCTTTCTCGTATTGGTATTGAATGTAAAGTCTTCATTTATACTATTCACCCAATTGAGACGTACTTCTTTGTCGGAGAGTACAACAACTTTAAGGTTTTCAGGGCGATTGGGGGTGACTAATTTTCTGGTTTGAATGGTAATGACATTGGATATCGCACTTCCACTAATATTTTGTGACTTTATTCTATATTGATATGTTGTTCCATCCATTAAACCAGGGTCAAAAGTGGATGTTACATTCTTATCTACTGTCTTGGATACCACCCAGGTAAGCCCATTATCAGCTGAACGTTCAATTACAAAACGATCCTCATTATTCGAGTTATCTTTCCAACGAAGAATCACCACATATAATTGAACCTCTACTGCAGTTAACTCGGAGGGAGCCTTGGGTGGTTCTGGTCTTGATACGATAAATACTGTGTTAGAAAAGGGAGACGGCCCAGCAGTATTTATTGATACCATTTTAAAAAGGTAATCGACATTTCCGATAATTCCTTTCGCTAGGTATCGACCTTTTGACGTAGTATTCGGAGGTAGGTCAGCAAAGATTTTCCACGTTTTTCCTTGATCTAATGAATACTGAATTTCATACTGATTTTCATAGGTATCTGGGTCATCCCAAAGGATTTCTAGCTCATCAAACCTCGATGTATAATTCACTACGAGATTTTTGGGGCCTTCGAGTTGTGGAAAAAGGAACACCGGCGAGGTTAATGCACTAAAAGAAGAATACAATGTATCTGTTGGTGTATTTGCAGTATTAATTATAAAAGATCTTATTCTAGCGATATATGATTTTGTAGGCTCTAACCCACTAATTTCAGAACTTGAGTTAGTATTTGCCGGGTAGTACATTCGATAAAACCATGTTGCACCATTATCTTTTGATAATTGCAATTCAAACCCTGACTCATTACTTGTATTATCATTCCAAGTGTACTCAAGTACGACCTTACCAAAAATTTGTCTTCCTACAAGACTCGGTGGTGTAGCAATATCATCACTTAACTTGATACTATCGGATAGATTTGAATAAACAGAAAACACAGTATCAGATGGTGTTTTATTTGTATTTATCACAAATGATCTAATTCTAAATCGATAGGTACTATCAATCGAAAGACCAGAAACCGTAGTCGTAGTCGTATTCGCTGAAATTGCGTTGCCAGCCCTTTTAAATGTATTACTTCCATTTGTAGAGACCTCAACTAAAAAACCCTTTTCAGCTCCAGAGTTATCTGCCCAATTTAAACGGACTTGGGTAGTTGTAGACTGAACAACACCGAGTGATGTCGGTCTTTCAGGTTTTGCAAAACCAGAAGTACCTACCAATTCTGTAAATACTGTCGGTGAACCTGAGCCAATAAATAACTTATACTCATACCCTCTACCTTCGAGTAGTCCTGTATGAAGAAATGTTGTGTCGTTCAAATTAGTTTTGGTAGTTAGAATCGAAAATGAGTCAGATGTACCTATATTTCTAAACCTAACTTGATAAGTAGTAACCGAACCAATCTGTTTATTCCATTGAAGGAAAATACTGCTCGTTGTACTATCTTTTGCTATAAAAGTACCCTGCGCTTGTGCACTGAACACTGAGATAAAGACAAAAAAGATAATTAGTAATCTTTTACCCATTGAGGTTTTAATTTAATTGTTAGAAAAACGCGTAAATATACAAAAATATAAATTTACAAAATTAGAGAGATTTACCCGCCATTTCGCCTGAATTTTCAAGTTTTAATACACCCCTAGGACAAACCGCTGAACATATGCCACATCCTACACACGAAGCCCTCACGATGTCTTGTCCTTTTTGTGCATATGCCCGTACATCAATTCCTTGTTCACAATACGTAGAACAATTTCCGCATGAAATACACTGCCCACCATTTGTTGTAATTCTATATCTAGATTTAAATCGTTGGATAATACCCATATAAGCGGCTAATGGACACCCAAAACGACACCAAACCCGATTACCCATCAAAGGGTAAAATCCAGTCCCGATTACTCCTGAAAAAATAGAACCGACCAAAAAGCCATAATAATACTTCATATTTTCAACAGAAATAAAGCCGGCAATTATAGAACTACCCGTTATATAGCTATATAATACTCCAGCGGTCATTAATGTTACAAATACAAGAATAAAATAAATAAAATACCTCTCGACTTTCCATGCTTTTATTGATTTATCTGATAGCTGCCGAAACGGGTCACCCAGTGTTTCTGCTAATCCTCCACAACCACAAACCCAAGAGCAATACCATCTTTTTCCATACATATAAGTAAGTATGGGAACACCTATAACAAATAGTGCAATTCCCCATACGAATAGGAAAATTCCAAAAGTCCCCCCTTGTATTTTTTGGTCAATACGATAATCAAAAAAGAACGAATAATCCAAAGGCCACATATTCTTCAAATCAGCGGACGGTAACTGAAACTTACTCAATAACTCTGGTAAAAGAAATGCGATACACAACTGAAAAAAAATCACAGAAGATGTCCGCACCAATTGATATCTATTATCTCTGTACTTTAAAATCATCCGAATCCCCATCACGACGACCGCAACTGTGTAAAGAAAGCCGTACAAAAACCATTGACTTGCCTTTCCTCCATTGAGAATAAGACTCAATGCATCTAATCCTAAGATCCAATTCGTTAGAAAATGAGGAAAAAAGTAAAGTATAATATAAAAAGTAATCAAAAAGCTACCAATTCCAATCCCTAACCATTTCTGGGAAGTAGCAGGATGCCGAAAAATATTTGTATTTCGCCGACTCGATGTCATTTCCTTTACCTCCGTATAAAATAAAAGTAACGCACCAAGCACAATGGGCAAAAAGCATAAATACCACTGCGCCATAGGATTATCTTTCCAAAAACCCTGGGCAGAAGCCTTACCCAATTCAAGTTCATACTTGGTATAAATTTTCTTATCCCAAGACTGCGTTGCATCAAACCCTGTATTGATTTCGGTTATTGCTTGCCGAATTCTAGTTGAAAAGCTAAAAATTTCTCCATATTCGCGTCCAATCATATCTTTAAGAAGCGGTCTCAATAACAGCTGATGCTCTTTGGATACATTCTCAATAAAAATGGATTCGGTTAACACGAATCGATTACCAAACAGAACACTCACCCAAATAGTAAATCCAGTTACAATCAATGCGATGCTTGTATTTTTCATTTTACCCTTCTTTTTTCTTGAATAATTGCCAAATTCTTTTCTTTTTTTCGGGAAGTGTTAACCCCGTTTTTTCAACAAACAACCTACGTATATCTTTCTCGTATCTTCTAAAAAACTCCGGATCAAAATTAGCCTGATCCAACTCACTAAGCGCGTAAGTCACCGACTTCCCTTGCTTTATCCATTTTTCCCAGACAATTTGGCGCATCCGAATACCGAAACTATGACAACCAACCAGCGTCAAATCGTCCTCTCGATATACGATTCGCACACTCTTGTTTTCCTTTGGGTTTATCCACAAAAATGAATGGGTCCCTTCTTCTTCGTGAGAAGGGACTCGTCCATATATTTGATATTCGATATCAAAAAATTTTGCAGAGTTAAAGAATATTCCTGGTGAGTATTTTTGGCATTGTGGATTCAAGACATTTTCTGCCACTACTTCTCCCATTTTACGTCCTGTGTACCAAATTTGTTCAATAGCTCTCCGGTATTGGTCTGGATGACGTAATTGCACACAATCTCCAGCGGCAAAAACATTTGGCCAAGATGTTTCAAGGTATTCATTCACTACGATTCCTCTTTCAATATTCAAATCTGTTCCTTTTAACCAAGAAACATTAGGTTGTACCCCAATAGTCACACCTAAAAAGTCAGCCTTCAGCTTCTCCCCTCCCTTCAACGTAATCGCGCCAATTTTTCCTGAATTCTCTTGGGGATGTATTTCAGCTATTTCTTCATTGAATAGTAGTTTTAATCCATGTGATTCCAAATGTCTCGTAATCATTTCCGATTCTTCCATAGGCAAAACATTACGCCAAAAACTATCCTCCCGAACGATCATAGTCACTTTTTTCTCTCTGGATAACAACATTTCAGCCAGCTCTACCCCTATCAATCCACCACCTACAATAACAGCTTCTTCTATGACTGATGTCCTTGCTTCCAATGCTTCTAAATCCTGAAAACTATACAATCCCTGAATACCTTTCAAATTTTCATTTTTGAGCCCTAATTGAATGGGTTTAGAACCTACTGCTAAGATTAATTTTGTATAGGATATCCATTGATTTGATTGACTCAAAAAAATGCATTGTTCCTCTTTATCAATACTAGTTACCCAATCCTGAATAAGTTCAATGCTATTTTTGGGCCAAAAATCATCTTCGTACGGCTTTGTATGTTCATATTTCATTTGCCCCATATAAATATACATGAGAGCAGTCCTAGAAAAAAAATGGGGGGTTTCCCCTGAAATGACGATTATTTTTTCTTGACTTTTTTTACGTATGTGACGCGCAGCAGTAATTCCGCTTATCCCATTTCCAATGATTACAATTGCCATCTGTGTAGCCTAAATAAGTGTAAACTAAATACGAATAAAATGAACGAATAGCCTATAAACAAAAAGCTCACTCCATTGCAATCTTGGAGCGAGCCTTTACTACTCGATTTGAAAATCATTTTTCAACCAAATGAATTTCAGCTAACATACATCTAGCTGACCCACCACCGCATTTCTCAATCATATCTAAATCAAAATGCATGATTTCTGCGTAATCGTCTAATTCGTCAATTTGTGCTTTTGAAAGAGACTGATATGCTCTAGTCGACATAACAAGCATTCTGTGTCCATTCTTTTTGCTAATTAGGAGCATATTTCCGGCAAAATTAGCCATTTGTTCCAATGAAATTGGAATAATATGCTTGCCACTTTTCTCTAAGATATCCCTTACTTGAAGACGTTCATCTGGATTTGTAATGGCATCTAAACAAACCACTGCAAACGTATTTCCGATACACATCATCACGTTTGTATGGTAAATCGGCAAGTTATTTTGGTCGTGTGCGTGAAACTTAACAATTTTGTACCCATTCATTTGTTTTGCCCAAGCGGCTAAAACATCTTCGTTTGTACGGGAAGATAAACATGCATAGGCAATTCTGTGCATTCTGTCGAGTACAAGACTACCTGTTCCTTCCAAAAATTTTTCTTCTCCTTCAAAATGACTAAAATCAAGGACAACATCTACCTGAAAATCCTTTTGAAGTGCATGAATAATATCCATTCGCCTCTCCGCACGTCTGTTCTCAGCCTGCATTGGGTACAACACTACTTTTCCACTGTGGTGAAAAGAAACCCAATTATTAGGAAAAATACTATCTGGCGAGTACGAATCAGCTACATCATCAAAAACAATGACGTTTACTCCAGCAGATTTGAGGCGATTAGCCATTTCGTCAAACTCACGAAGCGCATCAGCTTGAGTTAAGCTCGGCTGCAGTGTATGTGCAGAAGCGTCTTGAAAAGCATTAGACGAAGCAGTTTCTTCATTAAATTTAAACTGTACAGGTCTAATCATCAATAAGTTATAAGTAGCTTGTGCTTGTATCATATCAATTATACGTTTTATTGTGGATTAAAGTTGTGAACGAAGTAAAGGTAAACTCATGCAATGAGAACCACCCCGAGCACGAGATAACTCTGCGGAAGGTAAGAGTATAATGGTATTTTCCAGTGTATCAGGTGATAGGTTTCCTAACTCAAACTGAACCAATAACTCTTTTACAGCTATTGTTTGAAATCCTGCTTGACGAAAAGCCTCGGAAGTATGGTCATTCCGATCATAACCTACAGCGACACCTTCTTTCAGAACGAGCAAATTACAAGAATCTGTCCATTGCTCTCGTGCACCATAAGGAAATACATTATTCCCAGAGTAAACGAACTGAACCGGCTCTTCAGACTTCAGATCTTTTTCTGATATATATCGCAGCAAATCTTCTAAATTATCGAAGTTTCTGTATTTTACCTCTCCATCTTCTTTATAAAACTGTTTGATTAACAACTCTTCATGAATAGGTCTTTGTCCTAGTTCATCCCAAATAAAATCTTTTTTAGCTTGCTCATTTGTTCTCCCTAGAGAGCCAAGCAATACCCAAACATTGCGCTTAATTTGAGTAAAAATTGTATCAATATGCATATAATCCCTTTTTGCAGGAATTTTGACCAAGGTTACTTTTTGTACAATATCCTTCTGAAAAAGCTTTCTAATAACCTGTCTAGCAGCTTCTACAGAAGTACGCTCACTAATTCCAATCAATAAATGTGAAGGAGCGACCATCATGACATCACCGCCTTCTAGTGTGTCTATTCTACTTTCTTGTTCTTCTTCTGGCAATAAAAAATGTTCTTCATCCTCCTCTATTTCAATGATTTTTCCTTTTAATTCTTCAAATAGTGGATGATTGAAGAAAATATACTTGGCTAATAAAGACTCCCGTGAACGAGCAATTCGCGCAGGTTTGTTTAGGAGAATGTGATCATTGATTACAATACCGATATCTCGTGTAAAAATTAAATTAGGTACTGGTGGAAAGAACATCTCCCCGTTTTCAGCAATGCCTGTGATGAGCAATTTCGCTAAACTTATAGGGGATAACTGTAGAAAATTCTGGGTTTCACCGTAGCTACATTCTTCGATAGCACCTACGGCAGCTACAAGTTGAACCTTTACTTCTGGTATTGATAGTATATCTACCAAGAGTTTCTCAAATTCGATAACTTTATCTGAAGCAAAATAAGCTTCGTGCGAAGGTTTGAAGAACGATCTCGAGATATCTTTATCTATTTCCTCGAGTTTGCCTACCACTTTCTCAGGATCTAAAAAGTAGAGAAGTAGTTTAACATAGTAATCATACTCTTCTCTTCTCATCGTATCAAGGTGAACAATATCTTCAAAAAGCCAATCTTGCGCTTTTGAAGGGACAACCTTTCCTAACCCACTATCTGGACTGTGAATAATGAGTCTTTTAAGTCTAGCGACTTCGGTTGATACAAATATATTTTTGTTTTCTGTTTTTGTAGAAAAATCGTTTTTGGAAATCATAACATGTATTGAGTTTTAAAGTAAAAAATCTGGTACAGATTTTCACTTTACATAAACCCAAATTGAGCCATGTAGTACAAAAGTCGAAGTAAGTGTATTGTGAAGTGATTATCCATTAGATAAATCATACTTTTATACTTGCAAAAATATAATTTTATCTTAGAAATACAACAGTAGGTCTATAATCTTACAGTTTTAGTTACGTGATAGGAAGCCCTTCAATCGTAATTCGAGCTCTTTGGCATACACCTCCGATTGGAGGGTTGAGTTTTGAGACAGATACGGTTATTATGCCGATTTTTGTTTTTTCTCTTACTTTTTTAATAATTTCTTGTGCAACGTGCTCTAGTAATTTATGTTTCTCCTGCATCACTCCGGCTACACAAGCATAAAGCATTTCATAGTTAATGGTTGATAGAAGTTCATCTGTTTCTGCAGGCATGTGTAAATCTGTATCAATTCGAATATCTACCTCATATCTGTTTCCGATTTTTTGCTCTTCTTCATAGTAACCATGATAGGCAAAAAAAGACATACCTTCAAGTGCAACACTTCCCATTTACTTATGATTAATTCAAAAATATATTAGAGATTATCGAAGAAAGATCCAGCTTGGTCATTTCGTCTAGAGTCATTTAAAATATCTCCCAAACGTATCGTTTGGCCATTATTATCTCTACTCTTTCCGTTCTGCTTCCCGTCTTGAATCATAGAAGAGCGAAGAGATTGAATAATGCTATTTGTTCTATCTTCATAATCTACAGTTTCATCTAGTCCATTCCCCTTGTTTACCGCTACTACTTTGGGATTTTCTGGTTCTTTGACAGTCCCAACAAAGATAGGATCCACAAGCGATACTATTTTAGGGTCAGCGTGAACATCAGGGGATGGGATACCTTGCGACTTATCTTCTGCGTCAGAATTATTTGGTAAATGAGAGTTAGAATACGGTTTTTCTTCTTTGTTTGAAGAAGCACCTTTAGCATATAAAAGTGCTATCTGAATCCAATCCGTTACATTAAAAGTTTCCGTTTTATGTCCTTGTTGCACAAGCACTTCATGCACTTTATATGGAGGTAAACACGACAATGCTCTAAACGTTGTAATGCCTGCTTTCATTAAACTATCGCTTATCTCTTTTGTGATTCCATTTATCAACATAAAATCGTCACGTACTGGAACTTCGGAGGGAGGCACCTCAGGTGGATACGTACTATTCACTTGATTTGTTGTTAAATCTGAACTACTTTCATTGGATGAGCTATCATCAATATCTATCTGTCCAAGGTTTGGTTGACTATCGACTGAACCTGTATAGGAAACGCTAGGAGTAACATTTTGTAGTTCGTGAAACTCACTATTTTGGGGTTCTTGTGTCGTTCCAGAATAAGTACCAACAGAAGGAGTTTCTACCTCAACTTTTCCCGTGTTCAAAAACTCTTGGTTTGGTAGTTCGGAAATGAACTGATCTACTTTTTCGAACTTTTCTTGGAGAACTTTGGGATTAAAATTACCTTCAAAAACGACGACATTATCTAATGTTGCATTTGCTAGACTTTTTAGCTCAACGATGAGGTGATTTCTATGATTTTCTAATGTTTTGAAATCTCGCTCAAGATGCTTCATTTCTTTTAAGGTAGAATCTCGGAGAGAGAAAACTTCAGCATTACTTTCTGTACGAATTCTTTCAGCTTCAGCGTATGCTTCTGCTAAAATTTGTTCTGCTTTCGCAGCAGCATCTTGCAAATTTTTATCTGCTTGATATGTTGCTTGCTCAAGCATATTCTTAGCAGTATCTTCTGCAGTTTTGAGCGCTTTAAATAAAGTACTTTGAATGTCTCTAAACTTGTTTGCTTCCTTTTCAGCAATTTCTAGCTGCATACGAAGCATCTTACTCTCGTCTACAATTCTCTCCCATTCAGAAGAAAGATTGGACAAGAATGCGTCAACTTGCTCAGGCAAATACCCTCGGAAAGTTTTTTCAAACTGTTGTTTTCGTATCTCAAGCGGAGTGATTTTCATAATTCGCTGAAAATTTATATATTTAAAGGACAATTGGTAAACAAATGTATTAATTATCCTTGTTTTGACCAATAAACCCTACATTTCTATAAAAAATACCTTATTTAAAGTCTAGAGAAATCAATTTTCCAATACGAAACTGTCCGATCGTCACTGGCTGTCAAGAGTACCCCTTCTTTTTGCCACATTACTTTATTTACAGATGTTCCGTGCCCAGCGTGTCTGCCTCTATCAATCACTTTTACCAATTCATACGTTTGCGTATCCCATATTTTAACTGATTTATCAAGACTCCCAGAGGCCAACCATTTTCCATCCATACTTACATCCAAGCTATTGATTGTATACAGATGTGCAGGAACACGAGTTATCAAATGTCCTTTTTCTTTGTCAAGTTCCCAGTATATCAATTGCGCGTCTCTCCCACCAGAGACCAATTGATTGCCAAATTTCAAACATTGGAGAGAAAAGACAGAATTTGTATGCCCTTCCAAAGTATACATTAGCTTCCCAGAGGTTGACTCCAAAACATAAATAAAATTATCTGAAGAGCCGACTAGCAACCTATTTTCAACTTCCTGAACTGCCAGAGTACGAATACTTTTAGAACTTATTTTCTGTTGCTTAACCAACTTACCTGTGAATCGGTCTAGCCAAGTTAGGCATCCAGAACTATCCCCGACCAAAATACGATTATCCACACCTTTGATATCAAACAGAGCTACATTCCCTAATGAGACTCGATGTAACTCTGTTCTGGTACTTAGATCTATCAAATGTACCCCGTCAAAGTTATGCCCAATCCATAGGTAATTCGTACGCGAATCATAGAATATAGAATAAATGGAGTTTTTTACTTTTGCTACAGGTATTCCTAAATCAGGTTTTTGCATAGTCCAACGAACTACGTACCCATCTCCAGAGGAGGAGAAAAAATCTGTCTCAATATCCGTGTGAGTGAGCCCATATACAGCGTCACGATGCCCCGTATAGGAATCTAACTTTTCGACGCGTATATTTGAACTTACAACACTCATCTTATATTCGTTTAAACTTACTTTTCAAATTCGTCACCTGCAATGCCTATTCAGTTTTCCAACCAAATTTCTGAACAAACTGTTGTCTATATTTGGGAAATAACAGAGAATACAGAAGAATTAATGCAGCTATCTTCAGCTCTACCTACAATTCCAAATACATACATGACAGAGAAAAGATGGCGAGAACAATTAGCAGCTCGAGCCTTGATTTCATATGCTTGCAAAGAATTAGGTCTACCAATTATTGATATCCGAAAGGATGAATTTGGGAAACCTTGGTTGGTTGGGAGTGACTGGCACTTTTCGATTTCCCATACAGAGAGGTATATAGCCATAGTTTTGGATGCGAAAGAACCTGTTGGTATAGACTTAGAAAAACCTAGCCCAAAGGTAAGCAAAGTATTGGCTCGCATCTGTTCAGAACAAGAACTAGACAATGTCAAATATTCTACCTTTGAACACTGCATCTTGTGGTCTGCTAAGGAAGCACTCTATAAATTATATGGAAAGCGAAAAGTTGACTTTAAGAAACATCTTCAGATTACCCGAAACTATGACCAATGGTATGGAAAAATTCAGGTCGATGACCAAGATACTACAACACATCAATTGTATGTCCATCACTGGATGCAAACGTATTGTTTAGTTGTAGCATTTGGACTTATCTGAAGTCATAACAAAAAAATAAGTCAACCCCACAGTTGTATGCAAAGTTAACTTATTTTATAAATTTTACTACTATTTTTAACTTTTTTTAAACAAGCTTATCCGCTATCTTTTCTTCGATATAAGATTGAAGTTTTTCTAATTTAATTTGTGTAATTACGTCACCTGCAAAGGCAAGTAATTGTAATTTGATTGCTTCATCTTTAGGGATTCCACGTGCTTGCATGTAGAAAATCACCTCATTATCCAGTTGACCTGTTGTTGTTCCATGGGAACACTTCACATCATCCGCCCAGATTTCAAGTTGTGGCTTTGTATTCATTGTTGCAGAATCTGACAAAAGAACATTCTTGCAGTTTTGATATGCATTGGTCTTTTGTGCATCTTCTTGCACATAAATCTTTCCGTTAAATACACCTGTTGATTGGTCTTTCAAGATCCCTTTATACAACTCATTGCTCTGTGAATGTGGTTTTCTGTGATCTACTAAGGTATGATTATCTACATGTTCTTTTCCAGAAGGAACATACAAACCGTACATATTTCCATCGATATTAGAACCATCCACTGACAAATGAAGATTATTTCGTGTGAATAACCCACTAAGCGTTACAGTTGCAGAATAGCAGTAACTATTATCGGCTTGGTAGACTTCTGTTGTTCCAACATGGTGACTATTATCTCCACCTTCTTGGATTTTGTAGTAGTACATCTGCGCCTGATTTTCTAGCTTAATTTCTGTAACCACATTTGCAAATGCGGTTTGGCTTCCAAGTGTATCAAAATGCTCTACAAATTGAAGACTTGCTCCTTTACCCAAAGAAACAAGATTCCTTGTTTGGGCAAATGTATTTTCCTGCGTTGCATCAACCAAATGGCGAACCACTACAGGACTTTCGATTTGTGTATTTGCAGCTACTTGGATAACGATACCGTCTTGTGCATACGCCGTATTCAGTGCCGTAAAAGCCTCTGATTCGTCTTTTGTTAATGCGGCATACGCTTCATTTAATATGCCATTTTGCTCTGCTTCCGCAAAAGTAGTTATCTTGAGACCTGAAGGCAAGTTTGCTAGATTAGATAGTGCAGGCACAAAATGACCATTCACAAAGAACAACGTTGTATCAGACAAGTTCGGGAATGCACTATTTTGTAGGTACTCCGTAGCTTCTGTAGTCACTTGTGAGGCAACCGAGAAAGTTTGTTTAACAAGCTTTGCCACATTCGAGTACTTCCATTCTTCGTGCTTAGTTGTCGGAAAACCAAGTGTATTGAAGTGGGCTTTTGCCGTTTCTCTTTTATTACTTAGCGGAGAAGAGGGTACAGGTAATTCGAGCATACCAGCTGCAAGAGAGGTATCTACCATATATTGTTCGTTCATAAGTATATTCGTGTATAAAACAAAAATGATAAATAGAATTAAGCCGGTGTGTTTTCAGCGGCATCTACTTCCGCTTTGATCCAGTCATATCCTTTTTCTTCCAACTCAAGAGCAAGTTCTTTGGTACCTGACTTTACGATTCTACCTTTGTAGAGAACGTGAACGAAGTCGGGAACGATATAATCAAGTAAGCGTTGGTAGTGAGTAACAACGATAAACGAGCGATTGCCGTCTTTAAGTTGATTAACTCCTTCAGCTACGATACGAAGTGCGTCGATATCAAGTCCTGAGTCTGTTTCATCTAAAATCCCAAGCGTTGGCTCAAGCATGGCCATTTGGAAAATTTCGTTTCTTTTTTTCTCACCACCGGAGAAACCTTCGTTCAAAGAGCGACGCAAAAGTTGGTCGTCAATTTCGACTAATTTGGCTTTTTGTTTGGTCAATTTCAAAAATTGAGCGGCATCTAAAGCGGGTTCGCCTTTGTATTTACGAATTTGATTAATCGCAGTTTTAAGGAAATTAACGGTAGTCACACCTGGGATTTCTACTGGATATTGGAATGCCAAGAAAACACCTTCGGCAGCTCTTTCTTCTGGCGCAAGTTCGAGCAAATTTTTCCCGTTGAACTCTACTTCTCCACCTAGAATTTCATAGTCTTCGCGACCTGCTAGCACGGAAGCCAATGTACTTTTTCCGGAACCATTAGGACCCATAATCGCGTGGATTTCGCCTGGCTTTATTTCTAAATTTATCCCGTTCAGGATTTGCTTTTCTTCAACTCTTGCTTGTAGATTACTGATTTTCAGCATTTTATATAGAAGTTATTGGAATTAATTGGATATACATTAATGAATACAAAAGTAGAACATTCTTATTGATAAGTAATACCAACGTCTTGAATAACCACAAATCAGCTTGACTTGTTCCCTATACGTGACAGAAATTACGGAATCGGACAAAAACGAATCGAAAATCTAGGTGTAGAAGTTTGTGAATAGACAAAACAATTAATTCAGTCGCTGTATCAACGAATTTCATAAAATATTTAGTTACTTTGTGGACGTTTTACCATAGATTATTCTATTTTAGGACAAATCTGAGATTGTTTTTCACTCAATCTATTTTACAAACTCTTATTTAAATCTTAGTTATGAGTCAAATCGTACGCGTACACGCCCGCCAAATCCTTGATTCAAGAGGAAACCCAACCGTTGAAGTAGATGTAATGACAGACAGTGGCTTTTTGGGCCGCGCGGCTGTTCCATCTGGAGCTTCTACGGGGATTCACGAAGCCGTTGAACTTCGGGATGATGATGCCTCTGTTTATGTTGGAAAGGGAGTATTAAAGGCGGTAAAAAATGTCAATGAAAGCATTGCTGAGGCGCTTTTGGGCTTCAATGTTTTCGAGCAAAACCTCATTGACCAAACGATGATTGCCTTAGACGGCTCATCAAACAAAGGGAACCTTGGAGCAAATGCAATATTAGGTGTTTCTTTGGCAGTTGCGAAGGCAGCAGCACAAGAAGCAGGTCTTCCTCTATTCCGTTATTTAGGTGGAGTGAATGCCAACACACTTCCAGTCCCAATGATGAACATCTTAAACGGTGGTTCACATGCCGATAACTCTATTGATTTTCAAGAGTTTATGGTAATGCCTGCTAAGGCCGATACATTTTCTGATTCATTACGTATGGGTACTGAGGTATTCCATTCATTGAAGAAAGTGTTGAAATCAAAAGGATATTCGACAAACGTTGGAGACGAAGGTGGATTTGCACCAAATATTGGTTCAAACGAAGAAGCTATCGAGATTGTCCTTACGGCGATTGAGAAAGCAGGCTATAAGCCAGGCGAAGATATTTTCATCGCAATGGATGCTGCTTCTTCTGAATTCTATGATGCAAAAACAGGTCTTTATACATTCAAAAAGTCGAGTGGCAAACAAATGACTTCTGATGAACTTGCTGCTTATTGGAACTCATGGGTGGATAAATACCCAATCATGTCGATTGAAGACGGTATGGCTGAAGATGACTGGGCTGGTTGGGCTGAGCTAACTCGTTTGTCGGGTAGCAAATGTCAATTGGTTGGTGACGATTTATTTGTAACCAATGTAAAACGCTTGCAAGAAGGTATTGATAAAGGCATTGCAAACTCTATTTTGGTAAAAGTAAATCAAATTGGTTCGTTGACAGAAACAATCGACGCAGTTAATTTGGCGCACAGAAACAAATACAAGAGTGTAATGTCACACCGTTCTGGTGAGACAGAAGATGCTACAATTGCTGATTTGGCTGTGGCATTAAACACGGGTCAAATCAAGACAGGTTCGGCTTCGCGTTCGGATAGAATGGCGAAATACAATCAATTGATTCGTATCGAAGAAGAATTAGGCGATAGCGCATACTTCCCTGGATTGAAGTTCTAAGGGATTCTTTTTTGAATCAGCTTTTGATTTACATACAAAAACCCGCCTTCGGCGGGTTTTTGTATGTAACGATCTAATTATTTATTACTCCTCTCCATCGTAACGTCCGCTACCAACTAAATGACCGAAGAACAAGCTATTGATAAATAATTTATTTGTACCATACCAAAATGCTCTGAAATTCGGATTATCTGTAAATGCAATTACCCTTCCAGCACCTACTCTATCTGCAACTGCTGCTGGACTGTTTTTAATCCTTGCTTCGTTTTTAGGATGTACATATCCTGCTACCAATGGTTTTTGCGTGAACATCAAAGGTGTATTGTACGCATCTTTTGTATCTTCAAATACCAAATTATTAATCTTAAAGATACGTAATTTATCTTGTTTGTATCCGTAAGCTATTGGGTGCGATGGGTCGATGGTTGTTTCAAATATCGTTCCTGCTGTGCTCATTGCACCGTCGTACTCGTCTTTACTTGCATACGGACGCTTCGCTGGACCGTCGTTCCCTACTTGGGCTTTCAAAGTAACATTCATGATTTTTTTGCTTACTACCCACTCACTTGCAGTTCCCATAGCAACCAAAGTACCACCTGAACTTAAAAAGCGTTTCACTCGCTCCTCCGAAAGTTCATTGTATCTACCATTTGCTAAAACAAGGTGCGTATATTTTGTTAAATCCATCCGGTTGATTGCATCAATATCAGCCATCGTAACCGGAATATCCATACGTTGGTCTAATAAATGCCAAACTTCACCTGCACTGAGATTATCTACTCCTGGGCCTGTTGCCATCAAAATTTTAGGCATTTCTACTCTCTTGAATTTCTCACTACCCAAGTCAATTCCAGCAGAAGTTAATCCTGAATTAACACCATAGAAAGTGAGTCCATCGCGTTTTGCAAGTTCTTCCAGGAGCCCTGAAATATCTTTTCCTTGTGTTTGAATTTCGATTGTTCCGTAGCCAAATTCTTTTAATTTACCATTGATTGTCGTTGTAAATGGCTCCATGGCTACTTTAATCGCCATTCCTTTTTCCAGTAAATCATATATTGCTCTTCCAACAAAATAACCATCCCACTCCACTAAATAAGCAAGAGCACCTTTTCCGATAACCATACCTGCGGGAAAATCATTTGTTTCTACTTTCGAACCCAACTGCACTGGTATTGTCGATTCTGCAAAAGGTACATTCATCGAATGAGGTAATGTCCAAGCAGAAACATCGTAAAATGCGCTGTCTTCAAATGTTGTTCTTCTCTCAAAAAGCGATTTGATTAAACGGTGTTGCGGCTGATTTGTCGGAACAACATAGCTATCATCAGTATTGAATGTTTTTCCATCCAATTTTTCTGCTTTAGCTACTTTATAAACAGCGATTTTATTTCGCTGCATGATATTAATCATTTCCCACGTACGAACAGGATCGTTACCTCCACCGAAAACGTAGGATTTAATTGCATCCGTTGACTTTTCTTGGTAGAAATTACGCATGTATTCAAGCATTTCTACGCGCATCGCATTCGCCGCTTTTATACTCGTTTGTGTAGCGATAAACTGATTTTTGATTGTAAATGGAAAACTCAAATCACCGTTCACAGTTTCTTGCAAATGCCCACGTGAAGAGCCTTGTTCAAACAAGATACCAACTGCTCCGTTTGCATCCGGCAATGTCGAACCTTTTCCATAATAATAATCATCGAAGTTTTCTTGCGTATAATAATACGATAGATTCGCGTCTAACCCTTCTGCATGGAACTCTCCGATTTTATTCGTCAATTCCACGTTCTTTTTAGGTGTCATTGGATTTGTTCGAGACGGAATACCTGGTTGGAAAAAGAAGGTAGAATTACCACCCATTTCGTGGTGATCTGTTAGAATATTTGGCATCCAAGCATAGAATTTCGCTAATCTTGCTTTACTTTCAGGCAATTGTTGGTGTAACCAGTCTCTGTTTAGGTCAAACCAATAATGATTTGAGCGACCTCCTGGCCAAGTCTCTCTGAACTCTCTGCTATTTGGGTCTGCGACCAAGTTTTTACTTTTGTTTTGATTCACCCAAGTGGTAAAGCGATTGCTACCGTCTGGATTCATACAAGGATCCAGAAGAATAACAGTGTTTTTCAACATGTTTTCGATTTCTTCTCCTTGCGCAGCAGCCAAATGATACGCTGCAAGTATCGCTGCATGTGCTCCACTTTGCTCATTCCCGTGTACGGTATAACCCATCCACAAAACGATAGGCATATTTTTCACATCCATTTTTTTGGACTGCTCCGGGTCTGTCAGAAGGAGATGATCGCGCTGAATTTGATCAATATTTTTATGATTGGCTGGAGAAGTCACCGTCACAAGGAGTAACTCTCTGTTTTCAAATGAACGACCATAGGTTTCTACTTTGAAACGGTCTGTCATAGAAGCTAATTTGCGAATGTACGCATGTGTTTCAAACGGATTGGTATGCCATTCGCCTACTTGGTATCCGAAGAATTGCTGGGGAGTAGGGATTTTGGGGTCATACGAAGTTCCTTTCGGGAAGTAATATTCATCTTTGACCTGCGCAAAGGCAGTGGTGAGTACTCCCATAAAAAGGAGGAGAAGGGAAATAGATACTTTTTTTTTCATAGTAGATAGTTTGGGTAATTTCCTTTTTTCTTTTGTAAAAAGTGAGTTACAATAAAGCGTAAAAATAGAAAAAGAGAACCAACTGATTGGTTCTCTTCGACAAAACTTTATTATGTTGCTACAACATACATGTATTAACTCTGCTTTAACTTTGCGCCAATGGTTTGTTGAGTATGAGGAACGGCGCGCAAACGTTCTTTCGGAATCAGTTCTCCTGTGTCGCGACACACACCATATGTACCGTTTTTTATTCGAATGAGAGCTGCTTCTAGCTGCGAGGCAAACTTTTGAAGGCGCGCAGCAGACTGGCTTAATTGTTCTTTTTCTCGAACATCCGCTCCATCCTCGAGTGTCTTAGAACCGATCGCCGTATTATCTGTTCCGTTGTCGTTACGGCGGCTAAGCGTCTCTTTGATAAAGTTCAACTCACTGTTAGTTGCTTCTAATTTCTTTAAAATAATTGCTTCAAACTCTTTTAGATCTTCTTGCGAATAGCGCAGCTTAACGTCTGATGTCTCATTCATAGTACCTTAGAATTCTTGAAAGTGGATAATATATTCGCTTTTTGAGCAATAATGCCGCAAATATAGCACATCCCATTTTTATAGCAACCCCTTCGTGCATTTAATATCATTTAGGTAACAAAAAAATATTTTCGCGCATAAGACCAAACTTCCCTCCTTTTTATTGCTTCTTTACGCAATCTTTCAAAAGAATATTTTGTGCTTTATCCATAATTCCATTGGATTCAAAGTATCAATAATTTAACAATTTTAAGAATATATAGATTTTATCTAAGTTTGCGTTCATTAATTCAAAAAACAGCACGATTTAACATTAACGAATAGATATATGACATACATAGAGCCTGCTCCGATTAAGGACAAAGAAAATCCGTTGGAGTCCATGATGTCTCGTTTTGATGCCGCCGTAAAAATTTTGGGTATCAGTGATGAGATGTATCATATCCTAAAAGTACCTGCACGCCAAGTGATTGTGGGCTTGCCTGTTACAATGGACAACGGCCAAGTAAAGGTATTTGAAGGGTACCGTGTTATTCACTCTACAATTTTAGGTCCTGGAAAAGGGGGAATCCGTTTTGATCCAGATGTTACCCTCGACGAAGTCCGTGCTCTAGCTGCTTGGATGACGTGGAAGTGTGCCGTTGTAGATATTCCTTATGGGGGTGCTAAAGGGGGCGTTGCGTGTAACCCGCGTGAAATGTCGGCAGGTGAAATAGAACGTTTGATGCGTGCTTACACCAATACTATGCTCGATATTTTTGGTCCAGATAAGGATATTCCAGCGCCCGATATGGGTACAGGCCCGCGTGAAATGGCTTGGTTGATGGACGAATACTCCAAAGCCAAAGGCATGACAACCCAAGCCGTCGTAACTGGTAAACCACTTGTTTTGGGTGGCTCTCTCGGACGTACAGAAGCAACAGGACGCGGCGTAATGGTCTCTGCGTTGTCTGGCATGGATAAATTAAAAATTAATCCGTACAGAGCAACTGCCGCCGTTCAAGGTTTTGGAAATGTTGGCTCGCATGCAGCTCAATTATTATCTGAAAAAGGTGTAAGTATCCACGGTATCAGCGATATTTCTGGTGCTTATTACAACGACAAAGGCATCGATATTGAGAAAGCCATCGCGTACAGAAACGCAAACAATGGTATTTTAGAAGGTTTTGATGGTGCTGAAAAAATCAGTGCAGAAGAATTACTTTTCTTGCCTATCGACGTGCTTGTTCCGGCTGCAAAGGAAGACGTTATTTTGAAAGATAACGCCGCACGTATCCAAGCTCGCTTGATTGTAGAAGGTGCCAATGGCCCGACTTCTGCCAAAGCAGATGACATCATCAACGAAAAAGGTATCATGGTTGTACCTGATATTTTAGCAAATGCGGGTGGTGTAACCGTTTCTTATTTTGAGTGGGTTCAGAACCGCATTGGCTACAAATGGACACTTGACCGCGTTAATAGAAGATGCGACCGCGCCATGAAAGATGCATTCAATAATGTATTTGAGGTTTCGCAAAAATACAATGTTTCGATGCGTCTAGCAGCGTACATACTTGCCATAGATAAAGTATCGAGTTCGTATAAATTCAGAGGGGGATACGGTTGATTTATTCCTTTTCTTCGCCCCAAAAGTGGCTATCTATTTCAAGTAGATAGCCACTTTTTTGTTAGTGTCTCGATTTGCCTTTCATACATCTCTTTCTTTCCGACCAATTGCTGCAATAAAATAAACTGATTCGTCGCCCTGTCTAAATTATGTGTTTCATACTTTACGGGATAATACACATTTCCGTTTAGGTAATCTGTCAAAAACCGAAGCCCTTGCATGTAGAACATAAAAGGCCCTGCATAATACAGTATTTCTCGCTCATCGGGTGTTAAAACAGAAGCCATCTCAGACAAAAAACCATCATAAAGGGCTATATATAAATCATCTATGATATGTAAATTCTCAAAATCTGTACTTTCCTCCGTCTGTGAACAAGTGTACGTTCGTACCATATCACCGACATCCGAAATAACTATCCCGGGCATCAACGTATCCAGATCACAAACGGCAAGTACATCTGTTGAATCTTGCTGAAACAAGACATTATTGATTTTCGTGTCATGGTGTAAAAGCCGTCTTGGAATACCAGGATTTACCCTAATTTCATCGAAAATATTCACCAAATTCGTATGCTCTTCCACCCACGAAATACACATCTCGGCTGTTTGAATCCGGTCATTTGACGCATTTTGCCGCGCCTGTTCAAATTCACTTTTTCTAAATGATAAATCATGAAAGCGAGGAATCGTCTCCTGAAGTGCGTCTAAGGCAAGACCATTCAGGTTTTTGGTTAATGAGCCAAAAGCTTTGGCAGCTTGGTATGCCTCCGCTGGAACTGTCACTCGATTGATGCTTCTTGAATTTGACACAAAAGGCATCAAACGCCAATAGGCATTGTCCACAACGAGCAGCGTATTACCTGTAAGCGCTTTTAAAGGTGAAACGAATAGATAATCAGGCGCAACTTTCGCCAAATGGGCTGCGGCTGTTCGAATATTTTGGTCGATGCACGCCGGATTTTTGAATATTGCCGCATTGATTTGTTGAAAAATATAATCGCCTACTTTTGTTTGCACATGAAATGTTTGGTTGATATGTCCGTCACCAAATGGACGAACAGAAATCACCTCTAGACCATAAAACTGTTGTATTATTTCTTTCATAAAAGCCATTTGTATCACATTCTGTCCAAAGATAAGGAAGGAAATGTATATCAAAAGAGAGCGAGGAATTTATCCACGCATTTTTAGCAGGAACATTTCTTTTGAAAATAAAAAAAAGGATTAGAAAAATGATATATTCCTGATTACAAATAGATTTTCCAAGATAACTTCGAAATAGAGGCATACAAAATTCTGTATATTTGCAGCTTAACCAAAATACCTACGACCTTGAATAAGAAAGTTATTTTAGTCATTCTAGATGGCTGGGGAATTCCTAAAGCAGGTGAAGAGTGGCGTTCAGCGATTGAAGCTGCCCATGTTCCTTATTTTCGTGAACTCATGTCCACATATCCGTCGAGTACCTTGGAAGCTTGTGGTAGAGCTGTTGGTTTACCGAACGGACAAATGGGAAACTCTGAAGTTGGGCACACCAATTTAGGAGCGGGTCGCGTCGTCTATCAAGAATTAGAAAAAATCAATGTTGCTATAGAAGAAGGGCATTTAGCCAAAGAATCGGTTTTGACAGATGCCTTTGCGTATGCCAAAACAAACGGAAAGAAAGTACATTTTATCGGACTTGTTTCTGATGGTGGCGTGCACTCTCACATCGACCATTTGAAAGGCTTGCTTCGCATTTCAGCCAATGCGGGAGTTGAAAATGTCTTCGTCCATGCCTTTATGGATGGTAGAGATTGTGACCCAAAATCAGGTAAAGGATTTATTGAAGAAATACAACCAATTCTTTCTGAAACAGGGGCAAAGCTTGCTTCTTTGACAGGACGTTACTTTGCAATGGACCGCGATAAACGTTGGGATCGTGTGAAGTTAGCGTATGACGCGATGGTCAAAGGCGAAGGAGAGCACCTTGTAGCTACGGATGCAGTTCTTTCGACCATTCAGGCTTCGTATGATGCACAAATTACTGATGAATTCTTAAAACCGATTGTGGTGGTTGAAGAAGGACAGCCCGTTGGACAAATTGAAGCCGGCGATGTTGTAATGTGCTTTAATTTCCGGACAGATAGAGGTCGTGAAATTACAGAAGTCCTCACCCAACAAGATTTCCCTGATTTTGGAATGAATGCCTTGGATTTGCACTATATCACGATGACCAATTACGATGAGACCTATAAAAACGTTCGGGTAATTTATGATAAAGACAATTTGGTAAATACGTTGGGAGAAGTGTTGGCTAAAGCGGGCAAAAAGCAAATTCGTTCGGCAGAAACAGAAAAATATCCACACGTTACGTTCTTTTTCTCAGGCGGACGTGAAGCAGCCTTTGAAGGCGAAACACGCTTGCTGTCTCCGTCACCAAAAGAGGTGGCTACATATGATTTAAAGCCTGAAATGTCGGCAAAAGATTTAGCGAAAAACCTAGTTCCGGAACTTCAAAAAGAAGAGGTTGATTTTGTTTGTCTCAACTTTGCCAACCCAGATATGGTTGGGCATACGGGTGTGTTTGAGGCGGTAATCAAAGCGGTTGAAACCGTTGATGCTTGCTTGAAAGAAGTCGTAGAAACTGGGAAAGCACACGGATATACCTCGCTTGTCATTGCCGACCACGGAAATGCAGACTATATGCTCAACGACGATAAGTCAGTGAATACGGCGCATTCTTTGAACTTAGTGCCGTTTATTGTTGTGGACGATGCGTACAAAGGAACGCCAAAACACGGAAAATTAGGAGACGTTGCACCGACTATTTTGCATATCATGGGTATTGATGTACCTGAGGAAATGACAGGGAATATCTTGCTCTAAAATCAAAAATAAGAGCTGTTGAAGAAACAGCTCTTATTTTTTTAATGGTAAAATATCCTTGAAAAGAGAGATATATGTTTTTTCTTTAAAGCTATCAAAAGGTTCTTTTTTATAAAAATCTTGACCGATAAAGGCAATAATCGGATGAAATGCCGCTGCATCCATATATCCTGGGAGAGGCTGAATCATATTGAACTTTTCATCCAAATACACAATACTCGGATAGCTCATTTTTCCTTGCAACAGGGCAATCGCTATATCGTGCGCACCTGAACTTGCATTAAATTTATAGGTGTTTCCGCCTAAAATAATCTCTTTTCGAGATTCTGCATCTAACTTTACAGCGTAGAAATGTTCGTTCACGTACTTCGCAACTTCCGGATGAGCGAAGGTATTTTTATCCATTACTTTACACCATCCGCACCAATCTGTATAGACATCAATCAATACTTTTTTGGGTTGTGTTTGTATTTTATCAAATGCTTCTTCAATGGTTAGCCAGGCGATTTTCTCCTGCGCGTAGCTAGGAGCAGCTGTTATCCAGGAAAGGACAAGGAGAATAAATAGTCTTTTCATTTTCTCTTTTTTTGAATGAACGAAAATAGAAACAAGCAATAATAGAACCAATTAATCCAAGTACAATATGCGATTTATTTTTACTTTCTTCTCATTTATTTTCATACTAAGTAGTGCGATGGCTCAAAAGCTGACACAGAACATCCGGGGTAAAATCATAGACAAAGAGGCCAAATATGCGCTCGTAGGTGCAAGTATCTCGTTGGTCAATTTGCCTGAAAAGGGAGCAACAGCCGATGAAAACGGAGATTATACACTTACTGCTGTACCCGTCGGGCGATATACTGTCAAGGTTTCTTTTGTGGGTTACAAAGAAGTTGTTTTGAATAATATTGTCGTAGATGCGGGCAAAGAAACCATTTTGCAAGTAGAAATGGAAGAAGCCCTCACACAACTTTCTGAAGTGACCATTCGGGCTAGACGAAACGGAGAAGCGTCCAATGAAATGGCTCTCGTTTCTGCCAGACAATTCTCTGTCGAAGAAACAGATAGATACGCCGGAAGCCGTGGAGAACCCGCGCGAATGGCGGCTAATTTTGCCGGAGTTCAAGGTGCTGATGACTCCAGAAATGACATTGTAATCCGCGGTAACTCTCCGTCTGGCGTGCTTTGGCGCGTAGAAGGCGTGACGATTCCAAACCCAAACCACTTTGCCATTCCAGGTACGTCAGGCGGTCCTGTTAGTATCATCAATAACAAATATTTGACCAATTCGGACTTCTTTACGGGTGCTTTCCCCGCCGAATTTGGCAATACCATTTCTGGTGTTTTTGACCTCAAACTCAGAAACGGGAATAATAAAAGTCATGAAAAAATGATTCAATTTGGTTTCTTAGGAACGGAAGGAATGGCAGAAGGCCCCATTAATAAAGAAAAAGGTTCTTCCTATTTGGCGACTTTCCGATATGCCAATTTGTGGCTTTTCAAACGTCTAGGCATTGACATTGGTACGCAAGCCGTGCCTACTTACCAAGATGCGTTCTTCCGGCTGAATTTCCCACAAAAAAATGGTGCAAGTTTCTCTGTCTGGGGCTTTGGTGGAACAAGTACCGTGGATATTATGATTTCTGAACAAACCGTGGACGACCGTAACATCTTTGGACAGAACGACAGAGACCAATATTATACGTCAAAAATGGCTGTCACGGGTGTTACTTATACAAAACCCATCAACAAACAGACATTTGTGAAAGCAACCTTGGCAGCTTCAACGAATATTCAAGACGCCAATCACGATTATATCCGACTCAATACAGACACGCAGGGAAATCCATTGGTAACAGGAAATACCTTCTCGATAAACTCCATTATCCCTATTTTGGATTACCAATTCAACGAATCCAAAATTTCAGGTGTTGTGTCTATGAACAAGAAATTCTCACCAAAAAGTACCCTTAAAGTGGGTATTAATACCGAATTGGTTAACTTTTCTTCGTATGATAGCGCGCGCGTTGTTAACTTACTTCCTGCGTTTACGCTTGGCCAATGGGATACGCGCTGGTTATCAAATGATTGGTTCGTGAACGTGCAACCTTATGCACAATGGCGGTATTTTGTCTCTGAAAAACTCACCTTGAACGTCGGAGCAAGTTCTTTTTACAGCACTATAAATGCAAATAGCTTCTCTCCGATTGAGCCACGGGCAGGGCTTTCTTGGGATGTCGCGAGTGGACAAAAAATCACCCTTGCAACAGGTCTTCATAGCCAAATGCAACCTGCTTATACATACTACTATGGCTCTAATTTGTCTGAAAACAACCGAAATTACCTCAATAACGGTGTTGGATTGACGCGCTCTTGGCATGGTGTGATGGGCTACAATCGTTTACTCGGCAAAAACATGCGCTTGCTTTTTGAAACCTATTACCAACGTTTGTTTGCTATTCCTGTCGAAGTCGCTACGAGTTCCTTTTCTATCGTGAATACGGGTGCTGCTTTTTCACGTATTTTCCCTGGTGCGTTGCAAAATACAGGAACAGGCAGAAATTACGGTGCGGAATTGACGTTGGAGAAATTTTTCTCGGATGGATATTATTTCTTGGTGACGAGTTCTTTATTCGATGCCAAATACAGAGGGTCGGACGGTGTCTTGCGCAATACGGACTTCAATGGTCGCTACGCACTGAACGCCCTAGTTGCCAAAGAGTTCAAATTCAAGCGTTCGAGCTTAAACATTGGCTCAAAATATTCTACTATTGGTGGCCGTTGGTATGGCCCTGTTGACGAACGCGAGTCTGAGCGTTTGCAAGAAATTATTTACGTCAGTGAAACCCGAAATTCCTTGCAGTTTGCGCCTTACCAACGCCTTGATTTCAAGATAGATTACAAAATGAACCGCAGTGGCTTGACGCACACGATTGCCTTCGACTTTATCAATATTTTAGGCACACAAAATATTCTTTCCTTGAGTTACGCTCCGCAACCCAACGGCGAGTTCATCAAACAAGAATATCAATTGGGCTTTTTCCCTGTATTTTATTATCGGGTAGATTTTTAAGCTTTTTCTTGTTGGAGATGGCGTAAATCAACCATCTCCAACAAGAAAAATAAGCCATTATTCCCAAACGGTGTGGTACGCTTTTCCGGATGTATCACCCGTTTTTTTGTAAGTGTGTGCTCCAAAAAAATCGCGTTGTGCTTGGATAACATGCGCCGTAGGAAAAGCATAAAAGCGCGTATGCGCCGTTGCTAAAGCTGCCGAAAGACACGGGACGCCCAAGCCAAAATCAATACTTTTTTTCCCTACTTCCCTCAACGCGTCAAGCCCAGATGTACCCGCTAATGAATCTATCATAAATTGAGGAGAAATGCGGGAATGAACCTGCATCCATTTACTCAATGATTCCATGAGGACCGAACGAATAATACAACCGTTTGTCCAGATACGCGCCATTTCTGCCATAGGAATCGCCCAATGATATGTATCAGATGCTTTTTGAATGAGTTCAAATCCTTCCAGATGATTCAAAAGACGTGCCGTTCGGTATGCCTCTTCCAAAATAGGTATATCTATCTGACTAATAGATGATTGCGGACGATTTTCCCATGCAAAAATTGGTTGTTCCGACTGAAAACGAGCGAACAAAGCAGCCGTCAGGATGGGCGTAGCAATGCCTAAATCAACTGCCGTTTGGGTTGTCCAGCCACCTGTTCCTTTGCTACTTGCTTCAGGAAGAATTTCATCCAACAGATATCCATTTCCTTCTTTTTTACGTACGATTTTAGCGGTAATTTCCAGAAGATAACTAGATAAATCTGTCGTTGTCCATTGTGTAAAAACAGCGCCTATTTCTTCGTTTGAGTAACCATTGATATATTTCAGGATGGCATAGATTTCAGCGAGCAATTGCATTTCGGCGTATTCAATGCCGTTGTGCACCATTTTCACGAAGTGTCCGCTTCCTTCCTTTCCCATGTACGCACAGCATGGATTTCCGAGTGCATCTTTGGCTGCGATTTTCTCCAAAAAAGGTTGAATGCAGGCATAGGCTTCTGGGTCACCGCTTGGCATAATGGAGGGGCCTTCGAGCGCGCCTTTTTCTCCGCCGGATACGCCAGTTCCTATCCAATGAATACCGTATTTCCGCAGCTGATTTTGGCGGTCAGCGGTTTCTTTGAAATACGTATTTCCTCCATCAATGACGACATCACCCGGAGAAAGCAAGGGAAGTAATTCTTCCAAAACGGCATCTGTGGCTTTACCAGCTTGCACCATAAGCAGGATTTTTCGGGGAGAAGCCAAGGAATGCACAAATGCTTGGAGATCTTCAAAACCAAGAGCGTTAGCAAGTTCAGGATATGTTTGGATTCGTTTTTGGGCGATATTTTCTTCCGAACCAAGCACAAACCGATTGTATAGCGAGACAGAAATGTCTTTTTGGGCTAGATTTCGGGCGATGCTTGTTCCCATGACACCCAAGCCGATGAGTCCAAAATCTGCTAAAGGAGATTGTATTTCAGACATAATTTGAGAAATGATTTCAGAGAGTGGTTGGTCAATATAGGTACGAATGGCGTTGGCGGGAATTTCGAGAATATCGAATTGCGATTGCAGCAGTTGGGGCGGCATAAAATGTGCTTTGCGGGCGGCCAGCCGTTCTTGAATTAAGGAGAAGCTTCCTTCCAAGAAAACCCATTTGGTGTGTGTCTCGATTCCTGACTGCAAGATGTCGCGGTACGTAGCTTTTAGAGCGGAGCACGCGATAATTACGCCAGATTTTGGTGCTTTGAGGTAGGACGATGCAGCGGCGTGAATGGCATATAGCCAACCTTGGCGGTCGTCGTCGGTGAGCGGACTACCAGCCTGCATTTTGGCGATATTCGCGGGTGGGTGAAAATCATCTCCGTCTAAAAAGGGAATACCGATGGCTTGGCTGAGCGCCTGACCGACGGTTGTTTTTCCGCTTCCAGAGACGCCCATTACATAAATAACGATTGGACTACTCATGTACTTCTTGTTCATTTTTGGTGGATTTATGTAATCCGAGTACAAAAGTCCAAAAAAGGAGATACAATTCCCGAAGAAAAGAGAAATTGGTAGAAAAAAGATATTTTTCTTTTATGTTTTTCACCTAAAAAATAGCTACGAACATACATGCAGTATTTAATTTTCCATAAAGTAAGCGGTGATAATTAGCGTGTAATATTCATACTTTCTAGTTGTGTTTGGGAGTAACGCTTCTAAGCAGCCGTACATGCTGACTCTGTTTCTACTTTCGTTTGATAAATCCTGTTTACTTGCGCAAGGAAGCTGTTTCTAAATCCAACAAACTCTTCATTTCTTTTCTTTTTTGTTTACGAAGCAGGAATAATTTGGTTAATTTGTGTGAATGACAAAATAAGTAGAAAAAACATAAAAATGACAGAGGAAAGCACGGCAACTAAATACATATTTTCAGGTCACGACTCTTTTCAATGCAGACAACTTTGGCTCAAAAAAGGATACGATTTTATAATAAAAGGTAACAGTTTCAACGATGAAGATGCGGTTATTCAGCTAGGCGTTGGGAAAAATATGGTCTCTTCCATTCGTTTTTGGTTAAAAGCGTTCAGTATTATTGACAATAGGGATTTCCCTACAGAATTTGGTAAACGTTTATTAGACGACAATGGGTATGACCCATTTCTTGAAAATGAGGCAAGCTTGTGGTTATTACATTACCAGCTAGTCAAGAGTGGATATGCTTCGATATACAGTATTATCTTTAATGATTTTAGAAAAGAAAAATTATTTTTTGATAAAGAGAAGTTTGTTAATTATCTTAGGAGAGTTTTTGAAACTAATCAAGACACGAATTTTAATGAAAACACTATAGCCAAAGACTTCACTGTATTTACCAATATATATAAAAACGACCCTGAAAATAAAGTTGTAGAAGATAGCTTCTCTGGAATATTATCAGAACTAGAATTACTTAAATCTACTGGCAAAGGTAGAAATGAACAGTTTTATATTGAAAATTCTGAGATAAGTAATTTGCCTGAACATATTGTTTTATACACGATTCTCGACAACCCAAACTATGGAAGTTCGATAAGCTTAAACTCTTTGGAGTTTGACCCTAATAGTCCTGGTTCTGTTTTCGCTTTAAATAGAATAGGCTTGATGAACAAAATAACTAAGATTACAGATAGGTTCAAAGATATAACATTTACAGACCAAGCTGGTGTTAAAGAATTACAATTTAAAAAGAAGGCAGGGGCATTTACAATACTAGATGAATACTATGGCAAATAATTTCACAACATCCGTAAATATTATCAGGGATACCGATAGGGATTTCCGATACATCCCAACGCCAAATGCTAAACAAGTAGTCAGCCAAATCGTAAATGATTTTAAAAAAGGTGTTCGTTCTTTTAATGTCGTTGGGACTTACGGAACAGGAAAATCTTCTTTTTTACTAGCATTTGAGCAAAGTATAAAAGGTACTAAATTCTTTTTTCAACCTAACTTTCTGACTCAACCTAAATATGAATTTGTAAAACTCATTGGTTCTTACAATTCAATTATTGACCAATTTGCTAATGCTTTTGAAATACAATCGAGTACAAACAGACAAGAATATATCCTTTCAGAAATATTCAATAAGTATCATTTTATAGGAGATAGTAATAAAATTCTTTTTATTCTAATAGATGAGTTTGGTAAATTCTTGGAGTATGCGAGTAAATATAATCCTGAAAAAGAATTGTACTTTATCCAGCAACTCGCAGAATTTTGTAATAACTCTGACCACAACATAATTCTGATTACTACAGTCCACCAAAGTATAGAGTCTTATGCTTTTGGGATGTCAAAAACACAACAACAAGAGTGGACAAAAGTTAAAGGTCGATTTCGTGAAATTACTTTCAATGAGCCCGTTGAACAGCTTTTATTTTTAGCTTCCGAACATATCTCATCCAATCTTGATTCCGAACGACCAAACTATGAGATTGAGAAATGCCTAAAAATAGCGACTGATACCAAAGCTTTTAACTCTAACAAGCAATTTTTAGCGGAAATTTCTAAAAAATTATATCCTCTCGATATTCTATCTGCCTATATTCTCACATTATCATTACAACGATATGGACAAAATGAGCGTTCTTTATTTTCATTCTTAGAGTCATCTGACCCTACTGGTTTAGCTAAATTTAATAAAAGAGAGAACCCATTTTATAATCTATCAAATGTCTATGATTATCTGAATTTCAATTTTTATTCATTTTTAACATCAAGATATAATCCTGATTTTTCGGCATGGGGATCTATACGTTCATCCATTGAAGAAGTGGAAAGGATATTTGACTCAAATATCAATGCCTACGTCAAAACGGTTAAGACGATTGGTCTCTTGAACATATTTTCAGCTAGTGGTTCTATTTTAGATTTTAATTTTTTGACTGAATATTTAACAGTTTCAAGCGGAATAAATAACTCAGCAGAAATTGTCGAAAGTCTTGAAGAAAAGAATATCATCCGCTACCGTAATCACTCAAAGCGATATATCTTATTTGAAGGAACAGATCTTGACATCCAAAATGCACTGATTGAAGCAGGGAACAAGATAACAGAAATTGTAGATATTACAAGTTTATTAAATAAGTACATACAATTTACCCCTGTTTTTGCTAAAAAGTACTCCTATCTTACGGGTACACCAAGATACTTTGAATTTGTTGTCTCTGACTATCCTATTCAAAAAACTCCACAAGGGGAAGTTGATGGATACATAAATCTAATTTTCAACTCAAAGTTGAATGAAGAATATATTCAAGAAATTTCTAAGCAAAACCATGAAGCTGTTTTGTACTGCTTCTTCAGAAATTCTGTAGAAATCAAAAACCTTTTATTTGAAATTGAGAAAATCAAAAAGGTGATTGAAGAAAATAAAGACGATAAGGTGGCAAAAAGGGAACTAGAAAACATTGTAGACTCTCACATTAGCCAACTAAAACACTTCATCAACGAAAGTATTTATTTGACAGATGGGAGTGTAACTTGGATTTTTAACGGCGAGAAAATAGTCGTCAATGGAAAAAAAGAATTTAATAAGTTACTTTCTCAAATTTGTCATGTGGTCTATAAATCGACTCCAGTTTTTAAAAACGAATTAGTAAATAAACATAAAATCTCATCTTCAATTCATACTGCTAAGCGAAACTACTTCAAAGCATTAGCTAATAATTGGGGGAGAGAGCATCTGGGATTTGAAAATAATAAATTTCCGCCTGAAAAGACTATTTATTTATCTCTTTTGAGCGAAAATGGAATTTCCCCATACAGAAAGGATACAACAACTGAAATCTCAGTAGATTCAAACTCAAGTTTTTTCGAGCTTTGGAAAGCATCCGAAAAATTTCTAGAAAACGCGAAGAGAGAACAGTTAAAAGTTTCAGCTCTTTGTGAACAGTTATCCCAAAGACCTTTCAAACTAAAACAGGGTTTAATTGATTTTTGGGTTCCAACATTTCTCTTTTTGAAACGAGATGACTTTGCCATTTTTGGAGGAGAGAGTTATATCCCAAACCTTTCAGAAGAAAATCTAGAACTCCTTGCAAAATACCCTGAAAAATACTCAATTAAAGCTTTTGACATCGAAGGTGTCAAGCTAGATGTATTTAATAGTTATCGGACTTTCCTCAATATTGCAACAGGAGAAAAGTTTAACAATAACTCGTTTATAGAAACAATCAAGCCGTTCATTATTTTCTACAAACAACTACCAAATTATAGTAAAAGAACTAAACGGCTCTCTAGTAAGGCTTTAAAGATTAGAAAGGCAATTGAGACGAGTAGAGATCCAGAAGTGACATTCTTCGAGGCATTCCCCAATGCTCTCGGAATATCACTCCCTACTTTACAAGAAGACAAAGAAAAGTTACAAAATTTTGCATCCAGTTTAAAAGAAGCAGTCCGGGAACTACGAACGGCTTATGATGAACTTGTCAAACGTTTTGAGGCTTTTATATGTAGCGAATTTATTGGTCAAACTGTGGAGTTTGATAAATATAAGCCACTGTTACAGAAACGGTTTTCTAATCTCAAGAAACACATGTTACTAGCTAACCAAAAAACTTTTGTTCAAAGACTAGACTCCCCTCTTGATGACAGAAAGGCTTGGCTAAACTCTATCGCACAAGCGGTAATAGGGAAGACATTAGAGACGTTTACAGATGAAGATGAGGTATTGCTTTATGAAAGGTTTACAACAATGATTTTGGAATTAGATAGTCTTACCAATCTCTCGAAGTCAGATATTGATGAAACCAAAGAGGACGTAGTCGGAATTAAAATAGATTCATTTCATGACAAGATGGATTCTAAAATAGTACGAGTGCCAAAAAGTAAAAGTATTGAAATAGAGGAATTAACGAATGAGTTAAAGAGTAAACTCGGTAATGATAGTACGTCAAATATTGCTGCTGTTGTAAACTTATTAAAAGAACTACTAAAATGAGTAAAATAAGACACGTATTAGGTATTTCAGGCGGCAAAGACAGTGCAGCTCTAGCAATATATGTCAAAACTAAGTACCCTTCAATTGATTTGGAGTTTTATACTTGTGATACGGGAAAAGAGCTAGATGAAACCTATCAATTGATTAAAAATCTTGAGGTGTATCTCGGCATCAAAATCAAGCTCTTACAAGGAGCGGAAAATAGTTCAGAAGATCCTTTTGACCATTTTTTAAAAATGTACGGAGGATATTTACCTTCATCAAACGCACGTTGGTGTACAAAAAAACTCAAACTAGACCCCTTTGAAAGATATGTTGGGGAAGACCCTGTTGTTTCATACGTTGGTATTAGAGGAGACGAAGAACGTGAAGGTTACATTTCTACCAAAAAAAATATTCAGTCTATTTTTCCATTCCGAAAAAATATTTGGAGTCAAGATGTGGTAAGCAAATTGCTTTCCAATCAAAATATGGAACAAATTTTAGAAATATCAAAAGATATTGACTTTGGTAAAAATCAAGAAAAAGCGTTCCAAACAATTTCCAAAAGAATAGACCCGAGTTTTACCCTTGACCAAAAGCTAAATACTCTTTTGGATTCAAATGTTAAAGCATTTAATCAGCTAGTTTTTAATTTTCTAAAAACGACAGAGTATCCACTAGCTACTGAATCCACTTTCCCACTACTAGATAATGATGAAGTTCTCGTCAGAGATGATATTTTCAGAATATTAGAAGAAAGTGGTGTTGGAGTCCCTGCATACTACAATAAAATTGATTTTGAAGTTAATGGAAAAAAAGGACAATATGCCAGAAGCCGTTCCGGTTGTTTCTTTTGCTTTTTCCAGCAAAAAATTGAATGGGTTTGGTTGTACGAACAGCATCCGGACTTATACAAAAAAGCAATGGAGTATGAAAAAGACGGTTATACTTGGGGACAACAGGAAAGCTTGGAAGAATTAATTCAACCAGAGAGAATGATGGCAATCAAGGAAGAGTATATCAAAAGAATGGAAAGAAAATCAAAAACAAAATCCTCCCTCCTATTGGATATTCTGGACGATGCAGAAGGAGAAGGATGTGCGGCTTGCTTTATTTAGACACATGGGTGTAAAAGTGTATTTACATTATGTATTATCAAAATGCTTATCAACGAAAGATAAAAGGGTCAAGATTTTTTGGCAACTCTTCCTATATCAAACTACTTTATAATAAACTATTGAAATGATATTTCTAAATTGTGGAAAAGTACCATTTGACATTTGGAAGTTTTTACAAGACTTTGGACCAACTGTAATATCATTATTTGCCATATTTACAACATTTTGGGTAACAAGAGAAACTTTGAAATCTCAAGCTAAACAAAATATTAAGGCATTAAACGCTAAAAAAGATTTAGAAGCAAGACAATTAATCCAGAGAAAATTGGATGAATTTTATGGACCTCTGATTCATCAAAGAATGAAAAGCACCAAACTTTATGATAAACTCAGTGCAAAATACAGAGGTCAAGATGAAAAATTCTCTATTCTTACTTATCTACTGGAAGAATACCAATTTGAAAAAAATGATAAAGTACTATTGGAACAAATAATTCAACTTGGAGTAGAATCTGAAAAACTAATACAAGAAAAATCAGGATTAATTGATGACTCTCAACTTAGGCTAGAAATTCTACCTAGAGTAACTGTACATTTCTTACTCTTACATTTAGCTTATAATGGCAACTTAAAGGGTAATTCTGATGAATTTAAAGATTTAACATATCCTAACGAACTAATTGCCAAATTAGAAGAAAGAAAAGCACGATTAGAAAGAGATCTAGACAACCTAACTAAAAGAGAAAATTGATTTATGAGTTTCAATAACCAAATATCATATCTCGACTACAATTCCACCACCCCAATCGACCCAAGGGTGCTTGATGCCATGTTGCCTTTTTTACAAGACAATTTCGCCAATCCAAGTAGTATCCACCATTTTGGGCAAAACATCAACCAAAAAATAAAACAAGCGCGTGAACAAATTGCAAGTTTTGTCAATGCAGAGCCAAACGAACTTATTTTTACAAGTGGAGCAACAGAGGCTATTAATATTGCAATAAAAGGAGTTGCTGAAAGCTATGCTCGTAAGGGGAAACATATTATCACCGTTGCCACAGAACATAAAGCAGTTTTAGATACTTGTAAAGATTTAGAAAGAAAGGGTTATGAAATAACCTATCTGTCAGTTTTACAAAGCGGTTTGATTGATCTAGCGGAACTTCAAAGAGCCTTCCGACACGATACTATTTTAGTTTCTGTAATGTATGTCAACAACGAAACAGGAGTAATTCAACCTATCAAAGAAATTGCTAAACTAACTCACGAAAATGGGGTTTTATTTATGACTGATGCCACGCAGGCAGCTGGTAAAATTGAGGTTGATGTAGGTGATTTAGATATTGATTTACTGTGCTTTAGCGGTCATAAAATGTATGCTCCAAAAGGCATAGGAGCATTGTATGTAAGAAATAAAATAAAACTCACCCCACAGATTCACGGTGGTGGTCATGAACAAGGTTTAAGAAGTGGGACACTCAATGTACCTGGAATTTTTGCACTAGCAAAAGCTTGTGAAATAGCTGAAATAGATTTTTTTTCAAACCAAGAAAAAATTTATAAATTAGCTAAGCATTTAGAAAATAAGCTTTTAAATATCCCTAATACTAAGCTTAATGGAGACACTGAAAAAAGAATTTATAATACAATTAATGTTACCTTTATCGGGAACGATGCCAACGTTCTCATTGGTAAAATGAGAGATATTGCAGTCTCTAATGGGTCTGCATGTACCTCTGCTGTAATCGAACCCTCACATGTTCTAAAAGCTATGGGGTTGAGTGATGATGATGCTTTTGCCTCCTTACGATTCTCTCTCGGCAAATTCAATACACTCAATGAAATTGAGATAGTAGTCGAAAAAATAAAAAATAGTATAAACTAAACATTAAAACATGCTACAGGAATGTGACTGGTCATTAGATCGAGATTATAAAACGGGTTCAGAAAACGAACCTCTTCAGTTTTATTTAGATGGCTTATCACATAGCAAAGAGTTTAGTTTACTTTTAGGTTATTTTAGTTCTTCTGCAATAAATCTCTTATCCGTCGGTTTTGCAACCTTCATAAGTAAAGGGGGAAAGATGAGAATTGTTATCAATCATCTTCTATCAGAAAAAGACAAAGAGGCAATTGAAAAAGCAAATAAGGGGTCGATTAATAAAGTATTTGATTTGACGGATGTAGTTTCGCTTGGGCAAGCTCTTGACGAATATGATACTCATTTTTTCGAATGTTTAGCTTACTTGATTGCTGAAAAACGCATTGAAATAAAAGTTATTAAACCCAAAAACGGAAAAGGGATTGCGCATTATAAGTCAGGAGTATTTAGTGATGGAGAAAACTTTGTAGGTTACAAAGCCTCTTGTAATTTCACTCTATATGGATTATCTGAAAATCTTGAAGAATTAGAAGCTTTTCTCAGCTGGGAAAATGGTAGATCAAACAAACTTATCAAGAAACAACTCAAAATCATTGAAAGTTATTTCAATGAGGAAGATGATGATGTAGAATATTTGTCAACTAATCAAATAGAAGTAGTTTTAAAAGACCGTTTTGGCAAAAAGGATATAAATGAACTGATTATCCAAGAAGAGGAATTAATCAAAAAGAAACAAAAGTTAGTTTTAAATCCTAGATTGAAAAAAACCATCACGAAACTTTATGAAGAAATTGAACACATTAGACAAAATCCAAAATTTCCATATTCAGAAGGTCCAAGAGGATATCAAATGGAAGCTTACAATAACTGGGTAAATAATGACAGAAAGGGTTTATTTGCAATGGCGACAGGTACAGGGAAGACCTTAACCTCTTTAAATTGTATTTTAGAAGATTTTAAACTCAATAATTTTTACAAAGTCATTGTACTTGTTCCTACAACTGCACTTGCAAAACAATGGATTTATGAAACAAGAGATGGTTTTAATTATCAAAACTCCGTCTTATGTTGTAGTGAGAATAACAATTGGAAAGCGGAGATTGTACAATTAGGAAAAAATCTTCTTTTCGGCAGGGATATAAACTATGCAATTATAACAACTTACGCAACATTTAAAGGTCTAAAATTCCAAACCTTGTTGAAGGAATATTTTGTCGATGATTTTGATAATATAACTTTAATCGCCGATGAAGCTCATAATTTCGGTTCACAAGGATTTTTATCTGTCATTCCTAATTTTATAAATAAAAGAATTGGCTTGTCAGCTACTCCCGAGAGACAATTTGATGATAGTGGTAATAAACTGTTAAATATTTTTTTTTCATGCTCAGAAGAAAAATACACTTTTGAATATAACATGAAAACAGCAATCGAAAATGGGATTTTATGTAGATATTATTACTATCCAGTATTAGTAACTCTAGAAATAGACGAACAAGAAAACTATGTTAAAATATCAAAAGAATTATTAAAATATTTTGACTTTGAAAAAGGGAAGTATAGAGAGTCTGAATACGTCAACAATCTTCTAATAAAAAGAAAGAATATAATTCACAAAGCTAAAAACAAGTTGAGTTCTTTGATTTCAATAATTAGTAGCATTGGGAAAGACAATTTCAAAAAAGCATTTATTTATGTTCCGGAAGGAATTGAATTAGATAGTGGTGAGAATGATTCTATACCTAAAGAATTTGAGCATGAAACAAGTAAGATAATTGATAATTACTTAAAAGAAATATACCAGCATTTCCAACTAAGAATGTCAAAATTCACTGGTGAAACAAATAATCGAGACCAAATTCTTAACCAATTTAGAGAAGGGCATTTGGATGCCTTACTTGCAATGAAGTGTTTAGATGAAGGGGTGGACGTTCCACAAACTCAATATGCAATTTTTTGCTCATCCACTGGAAACCCAAGACAATACATACAGAGAAGAGGAAGGGTTTTAAGGGCTCATAAAGATAAAAAATTTGCAATTATTTATGACTTAATTGTAAAACCGTCTGTCAATCACACAAATACTGATAATAATTTCTCAAAAATGGAAAAAAATATTTTTTTGTCAGAGCTAAGAAGATTAGTCAATTTTTCTGTACTCAGTGAGAATAAAGACCAATCTCTAAACGAATTAGAGCCACTTTGTATTGATTTAGACATAGATATTTATGAATTGGCAAATAAAGAACTAAATAATTATAATAAGTTGTGAGCAATATGAAATCATTAAATGACTCATTAAGAGAAGAGTTCAATGACATTTTAAACAGAGAAGAGTATAAGAAGCTTATCAAAGATAAAAAACTAGACATAGTCATCCTTAACAAAGCCTTTGATACACTTCTCAAATATAAGTCTGATCCTGATTCTATAGAAAGCTCCAGACTTGAGTTTGAAAACTATTTAGTGAACTATTTTAAAATTAGAAAAAATGATAATCAACAAAATAGAGATTAATAATTTTCTCTGCTATGTGGGAGTAAACATACTTAACTTCGACAAAGGTCTTAATATCATATCAGCCAAAAATTCTGGAGGAAAATCGCATCTTTTCAATGCGTTTCACTGGACTTTTTTTGATAAAGTCTATATTGACAAAGATTCGGATTCAACTAAAAAAGAATGGAAACAGGCTTCAACTTTAAATGTATTACCTGATTACTTAGTTGAAAACTCTCAGGATAACACTACTCTAAAATCATCAGTAAAAATCACATTAACTGCTAAGTTTCACAAAAGTATTGACGTAACCAACGAGTTAGTTGAATATCATTTTGAAAAGGAAATTATTTATAAGAAAGATAAGAATAATATTCATCCAACATCCAAAACCGAATTAGATATTTGGTATGTAAAAGATGGTGAAACTTTTTTTCTTCAAAAAGGAGAGCATAAATGGTTCATAGATACAATATTCCCTGTTAGTATCCGAAAATTTATGTGGTTTCAGGGTGAAACTGTTGATGAATTATATGATTTTAGCAATCCAGCAACTTTAAAATATGCAATCAATGAAATTTCTTATTTCCCTGTTTATGAAAATCTAGCGAATGTAACTAAAAAATCTGTTGCTAGTATAAGCGATAAAATAGATAAAGAAGTAAAAAAATCAAAAAAATTATCTGAGGAACAAGAACGAGTATTGAAAAATATAGAATACTCAAGAATAAAAATCAAAGATCTAGAGGATAAAAAAATAATTGTAAGTAATGAACTAGAAGAATTAAAAGAGTCAATCTATAGAGAAGAGGAGAAACTTAAAGGTTTTGATAAATATTCTGATTTAAAGGTTAAATTAACAAAATATGACTATGAAATAAAGACGTTAAATGATAGAATTGATTCACTATCTACATCAGGTAAAGAGAAATTTATTTCAAAATGGATGCTAAATAGATGTGATGATTTAATCAAGGCTTCCAAAAATAATCTAGATTTGATAGCATTAGAAGTAAAAAATCAGCAAAAAAACGAAAATCCTGTCCCTATAACATTACCTGGTCCTGAATACGTACAGAAAATGCTCGATGACCATATCTGTTATATATGTGAACGAGAAGTTGAGGACAACTCCCCTGCTTATTTTGCTCTTAAATCACGCATGGAGGATTTCAGAAATAATCAAATTCAAAAGATTCTATCAGACAATTTGACAGAATTAAATAGAGCAAAACGAAATCTTTTAAATGAATTACCAGAAATTTCCAAGGAAGTTAAATCAAACGACGATGAAATTGATAAACTGATCAAAGCAAGAAAACGGGCTATGACATCGAGGGATAACTTATTTTCTGATGCTGGTATATCTAATACTTCTGAAATTTCCTTGGGGTCTGAAAGCGCTGAGAGAATACTCAATAAAATTAGAAGCCTAAATTTGAGTAAAACAACAACTGAAAGAAAATTACAAGGATACGAGTCCGATAAACAATTTGAAGAAAGAAACTTAGAAGAACTATTATCTAAAAAATCAAAATTTATCACTGATGCTGAAGGAAGTGAAATTTCTGAAGTTGAAGCTCAAAAGTATATCAATTTAATCAATTCTGTTTTACTAGATTTGAAGTCTGAAGCCCTAAAAAATCTAATAAATGAAATTACAATAGAAAGTAATAATCTTTATACTAGATATCTAGGTGGTAGAACACAAGGGGAAATAGAAATAGATAGAGGTGTAAGAATAATTGATAAGAAAACTCGAAGAACACTTTCAAACTTAAATACAGCTGAATTAACAGCCCAAAAATTAGCTGTTGCAAATGCATTCTTATCTCTGAGTGAGAAAAAAATGAATAGATCTTTTCCTCTTTTAGCAGATGCCCCAACATCTCAATTTGATGATGATAATACGCTTTTTCTAACAGAAAACTTATCTAATTCATTTGACCAAATTATTATTATGTCCAAAGATTACAATAATTTAAAAGGTACAGAAAGAGACTCGTTTATAAAGAAAGCAAATATTAGTAAATATTTTGAATTGAGTAACGATTTAATTGATAAATCTGGACCAGATTCAAGAACTAATAAAAAAACGTACATAACTACAATTAAGTAATGGAAAAATTATTCACTGAAATAAATAAAAGAAATGTACACTATGGCAATTATGTCGAACAGATCAAAGATTTATTTGCTAGAAAACAGGAGTCTTTGAGAAAACAAGATGACAAATTCTTCTCTAAGTATTGGCAAGTGTATGCTTGGGCAGCAATTATTGGCTTTATAAATGATAAAAGAGAAGAGGGTACTAATTTACCATATCAATCTTCTTTTCAATATCAGATGATTACTAATGGCTCTGAAACTATTGCCAATGGGTTATTACTCATGGCAATAGGCAAAATTGAAGCAAACGAAACAAAAGACATTTTAAACTCTAGAAAGCTATTAACTATTATAAGTGAATATGCAGAGGGAGGAGCGAAGCACGTTCTAGAAATTAGACAAACTCCCGGTTTTGAACGAAAATTTGATAGTCCTGATGATTATTTATTAGAAATCATGAGAAGATAATTACTACCTTTTGACAATCAGGATATACCATCCCCTTTGTTTTTTCATTCTTTCTTTCTACTTTAGTTCTAGGATTAACGGTCATAAAATGCCGCATATATCCGATAATTCATCTATTGTCCAATCTCTTATTTTTTTCAACTATGAAGAAACTATCCCTTTTCGCCCTGACAGCCGCTGTCTTGTTGGCTTGTTCTACCGACGAGCCTATCCAGCAAATGGATGCCTCCAATTTAGAGGCGTATGCGCAAACGAATGGCCCCGCTATTATCCCCGGAAAATACATCATCGTTTTCAAGGAAGATAGGTCTTTCTCTGGTTTGGGAAGTAAGCTGCGTGTAAAAGCCGAAGGTATCCTGAAAAAATACGGTGGAAAAGCCTCAGACATCGAGTTTGTCTATGCTAATTCCATCCAAGGATTTTCTGCCTTCTTGTCTCCAGGTCTCTATAAAAAAATTGCAGAAGATATTGAAGTATTGTACGTCGAAGAAGACAAGGAAATCAAATTGACGCAACGCGGTGGATCAGGCGGTGGCACAACAACCCAGCCTGCACAAGAAATACCGTGGGGAATTACCCGCGTCGGTGGTGCAGGAAATGGTGTCGGTAAAACGGCTTGGATTATCGATACGGGCATTCACCTCACGCATCCTGACTTAACCGTTAATGCAACCAAAGGATTTTCTGCCTTTACCAAAGGAAAAGATAGCGGCATGAACGATGGAAACGGCCACGGAACACACGTAGCCGGAACTGTCGCTGCCTTAAATAATAGCATTGGTGTTGTTGGCGTTGCAGCTGGTGCTACTGTCGTACCTATCAAAGTCTTGGGTGCTACTGGTAGTGGCTCAACCTCGGGTGTAATTGCTGGCGTAGATCACGTAGCAGCGCGCGCTGCTGTCGGGGATGTAGCTAACATGAGCTTGGGTGGCGGTATCTCAAGTGCCCTAGACCAAGCGGTTATCAATGCAGCTGCCAAAGGCATCAAATTTGCCTTAGCTGCTGGAAATGAAGCAACAAGCGCAACAAACTCATCTCCAGGGCGTGCAAATGGAGCCAATATTTACACAGTTTCCGCACACAATATTAGTGACGTATTCGCCAGTTTCTCTAATTTCGGAAATCCACCTGTTGATTTTTGTGCACCTGGTGTAAGTATCAAATCAACTTGGTTAGCAGGTGGGTATAATACCATCAGCGGGACGTCTATGGCAACTCCACATGTTTGTGGTATTTTGCTCTTAGGGCCAGTCAATACAAGAGGTTTTGTGACGGGAGATAAAGATACAACGCCAGACCCATTGGCATCGCGTTAATTAAACCTCCTTCTCACCCATTTAAAATCCTGTGGATGAACAACTTAACTGTTTATTCACAGGATTTTTCTTTTATTCACGGTTGATTTTATCCGCTTTCTGACTACATTCGGCAAACATTTTTCCGCTTAAAAAGTTGAAAACGTATGAAAAAATGCATCGTAATCGGAGCAGGAATGGCGGGACTCACCGCAGCAACTGTTCTCCAAAATTCAGCCCAATGGGATGTACTTGTCCTAGATAAAGGACGCGGAGTAGGCGGCCGAATGGCAACACGAAGACTCGGAGAAGGAGGAAAAGCCGACCACGGCGCTCAGTATTTTTCCACCAAATCACCCGACTTTACCCGCTGGAACTCTGGCTGGCAAACGCTTTCTATCTCCTCACACTGGTTCGATTTGCCGGGCTCAACGGGTGAACTTCATCCGCGTTTTATAGGTAGAAACGGGATGTCGGGGATTCCCAAATTCATGGCAGAGTCACTGACAGTCAAGACACAAGAGCGGGTCATATCCATTCGTAAAGACGAAAACAAATGGGTTATCGAGACTGATAACGCCAATATATACGAAGCAGATGCGCTTATTTGTACAATTCCAGCACCTCAAGCAAGTGAATTAATCCAAAATAGCTCCATTTCTTTGCACGAGGATACCCAAAAAATCTTGCAAGAAATTCACTACGATCCTTGCTTTGCCGTCATGGCTGTCTTGGATAGACCCAGCGCGATTCCTTCACCGGGTGGAATGAAAGTAGAAAACAGTCCCATCGGTTGGATTAGTGATAATTTCTTGAAAGGAATCTCAGAAATTCCCACCCTGACGATTCATGCAACGGCAGCATTCAGTCAAGAAAATTTGGAAAAAGACCTAAACGAAGTAAAAGCTACCTTGCTTGAAGCCGCATCTCCTTGGCTAACTGGAAGAAATATAGAAGAAGCGAGTATTCACCGTTGGCGATACAGCTTGGCAAGCAAACGCTACACTGAATCGTTTTTTGTTGCTGATGCCGCACAGCCTTTTTTATTGGGAGGAGATGGATTTGGTGACGGAAATGTAGAAGGCGCCTTTCTGTCTGGCAAACGAATGGCCGACTATCTCGTGAATTCAGGCAATTAAGGTAGGAAATAAAACGTCACTCCCCTATTTTTGTGAGGCGAACAGTCGATTGAAACGACATCCTTTCTCTCCTAAAAATTACCAACTATGACTCATTTACTCGAACAGATAAAAGCGCATTCTACCCGTCTTTTTGAAAAAACACAACAGACAAGACGACATTTACACGCACATCCTGAATTATCGTTTGAAGAATTTGAAACGGCTAGATTTGTGGCAGAAAGACTCCGAAACCTTGGGCTTTCTCCGCAAGAAGGTATTGCAGGAACAGGTGTTGTTGTAACGATTGAAGGGACAAAAGCTCCGTCATCTCGCGTAATTGGTCTTCGTGCAGATATGGACGCACTGCCGATTTTAGAGCAAAATGAGGTCACGTATTCCTCTACTAAACCAGGTGTCATGCACGCGTGTGGACACGACGTACATACTTCTTCTTTGTTGTCCACAGCCGAAATTTTGACAGAATTACGTCACGAATTTGAAGGAACGTTCAAATTGGTATTCCAGCCGGCGGAAGAAAAAGCGCCCGGAGGTGCTTCTCTCTTAATCAAAGAAGGAGTTTTGGAGAATCCGCAGGTGCAGCGCATGTTTGGCCAACACGTAGCACCCAATGTACCCGTTGGTAAAATTGGTTTCCGGGAAGGAATGTACATGGCAAGTACAGACGAAATTTACATGACCATTATCGGCAAAGGCGGACACGGTGCAGCACCCGACCAATTGATTGACCCTGTACTGATTGCCTCACATATCATTGTTTCCCTCCAGCAAATTATTTCTAGGAATAAAAAACCTGCCAATCCTTCGGTTCTCTCTTTTGGGCGTTTTATTGCAGATGGCGTGACGAATGTCATCCCGAATGAAGTAAAAATAGAAGGAACTTACCGATGTATGGACGAAGAATGGCGCGAAGAAGGCTTACGGAAAATGAAGAAAATGGCAGAAGGAATTGCTGATGCGATGGGTGCTGTTTGTGATTTTCAGATAGTACGCGGGTATCCTTTCTTAAAAAATAATCCATTAGTTACACGACGCGCACGTGCAGCTGCTTCTTCGTATGTAGGTGCAGAAAATATTGTTGATTTGGATTTATGGATGGCAGGCGAAGATTTTGCGTATTATTCACAAGTAGTCGATTCTTGTTTCTACCGCCTCGGTACACGCAATGAAAGCAAAGGAATTATTTCTGGTGTGCATACGCCAACATTTGATATAGACGAGCAAGCCCTCGAAATTGGCCCTGGGCTCATGGCGTGGATGGGACTTTCAGAAATGAGTTTTGAAAGTTGATTTTCGCTTCTTTCTGTACTTTTTATACAAGTTCAATGAATCTTCTAGAATGGTCAATGTATAGAATGTATAGCCGAAACTGTAATAATACCCATTCAGATTCATCGTGCTTACATGATCTAGTAGCGCGTATCTATATCCTCCTTGTACGAACAATCCCACATATCGGAAGGTCTTCCATTCGGCATAAAAACCAGCCTGAACTGGAAGAAAAAGCTGTTTTGTTTTCCAAATTTGAATGTCTTTCCATAGATTAGACTCGGGATGAGTAACAGAGCCCACCCCGATTTCAAGGGGCGTACTGAACCGAAAACGACGATTATTGATCCAGTTAGGCCAAAAGATGAAGTTATAGTAAAAAATATCCGTTTGTGTATAATACCGCCAATTGACCAAGGGTTTATCACTCGTTTTTTTCAAATTAATGAATTTTTCCTGTGTAGTGGTATTCATCCAAGAATATCCAAAAGACAAGCTATGTCTTTTTTCCCCAAATCGAATGCCGGCGTTCATCCCCCAAATAGGAACTCTTTTTTGATTAACGATACTAATCCTAGAGTCCCAACTAGCCGATAAAGAAAGCGTATTATGTCTCTTTTCTTCCAAAGTATCTGGCAAAATGTGTATTTCTCCATTTTCTTGCCCCAAGGCTGTAAACGGAGAAATGAACAGAAGAAGAATGATTTCCTTTAGAGACATAGCATAAAAGTTTGCTAATTACGGTTCAGAATCTAAAATTAAGAATTAATACATTGCTTATCTGTTAATTAACAATTTCTGTCCATTCATATTTCATATTTATCAAATTATAAAGAAATTACCATTCGATAGGCGTTTTGCCACGGGCTTTCAGATACGTATTCGCTTGACTAAAATGGCGTGTTCCGAACCAACCACCAAAATTAGCCGACAACGGAGAGGGATGTTTTGCCTTCAAGACAAAATGCTTGGTTGTGTCAATGACTTTCCCTTTGTCTTGTGCGTATTTGCCCCAAAGCATAAAAACAACCTCCGATTTCTCTTCGCTGATTTTCCGAATGACGGCATCTGTAAAAACCTCCCACCCTTTTTTCTGGTGCGAGCCCGCCTTTCCTTGTTCAACTGTGAGCGTTGCATTCAACAAAAGAACGCCCTGGTCAGCCCACCGCGACAAATCTCCGGAGGTAGGAATGGGCACACCCAAATCTTCGTTCAATTCTTTGAAGATATTCAAAAGAGAAGGGGGAATTGTAACCCCATTATTCACGGAAAAAGAAAGTCCATTGGCTTGCCGAGGACCGTGGTATGGGTCTTGTCCAATGATAACCACTTGAACATCATCCCATTTGCACCGATTGAACGCGTTGAAAATCAAACTTCCGGGTGGAAAACAAACAGACGACTGATAGGCTTCTTTCACGAATCCTATCAAAGACTTGAAATACGGTTTTTCGAACTCCTCTCCGAGAACCTTTGCCCAACTTTCTTCTATTTTTACTGACATAAATTCAGGATTTTCTTTGTATTTCTGACAAAATAACTAATTTTGGTTAGTATAATTTTACCTTTGAGTAGAATTAATCGTTCTAGGAGAATCTAAGTCTTTTTTCTATCCTTTCTAGAAAATTGTGGAAAACCAAAGAGGTAAATCTTTTTACACTTCTTAACTGCATCAACTATCATGGTATCAGCCATTACACTGGGAGTCAAAGTAACCGTCGAGACAGAATATCAATCGTATTACTCAAGTCCTGCGCAGCAGAATTATGTATTTTCGTATAAAATCACCATCGAAAATCAAAGTGCTTACACTGTTCAATTAATGCGTAGATATTGGCAAATATTTGATGGAATTCAAAACGTGCGTGAGGTAGAAGGCGAAGGCGTGATTGGCATACAACCTATCCTTGAGCCAGGCGAATCGCATACCTATATGTCTGGATGTAATTTATCTACTGAAATCGGTAAAATGGTTGGCTTTTATACCATGCAACGTTTTTCAAATGGTCAACTATTCGAAGTAGCCATTCCTGACTTTTTGTTAATCGTTCCGTACAGACTTAATTGACCACTCAGTTTTATGTTGAAAGCCTACCTTTCTCATTTGATACGTTCAAAAAACCAATACGCTATTCACTCGCCTTTTGTCTTTGATTTTTATATGTCTGTGGTTCGTACAAAAGAACGAAATCCAAACGAAAATGAGATCGAAAAGCGCCGAAAAGAGCTACTTAAAAACACAGAAATTCTTTCAATAACCGACCTGGGGGCCGGTTCTTTTTTTTCAAAATCGAATAAGAGAAGTATTCGCTCGATTGCTAAACATTCGTTAAAATCAACACGTTGGGCTTCTTTTTTGAGTAAAATTATCGCTCATTATCGCTACGAAACCATCTTAGATTTGGGAACTTCCTTTGGAACAACCACCGCTTATTTCGCTCAACAAACGAAAGGAATAGTCCATACTTTTGAAGGTTGTCCTGCCATTGCACAAGTGGCGGAACAGACTTTTCAGAAGTTAGCACTATCCAATGTTAAACAGTATATTGGTGATATTCAGACTACGTTACCTTCGTTTTTTGCGACGCATAAACAAGTTGATTTCGTATTTTTTGATGCCAATCACCAATACGAACCTACCCTTGCTTATTTTCATCAATGCCTCCCTTACATTCACGAAAACAGTTGTTTTGTCTTCGACGACATTCATTGGTCAAAAGAGATGGAAAAAGCATGGGAAACCATTCAGTCACATCCTGACGTAACAGTTTCCCTTGATTTTTACCAAGTAGGCGTTGTGTTTTTCCGAAAAGGACAAGCCAAAGAGCATTTTATTTTGCGTTAATTATCCAAATGCACGTATCCACCGTCTATATGAATGAGTTGCCCTGTGGTATGACTTGATTGTTTGGAAAGTAGGAAAACCGCCATTGCTGCAATTTCTTGTGGGGTCGTTAATCGATTTCCGAGCGGAATTTTTGCTTTCACTTGTGCCAATGCTTCTTCTGAATTTTTTTGGGAAGAAATCCATTTTTGGTACATGGGTGTCCAGCATTCAGATACGACAATGGCATTGACACGAACGCCAGAAGGAGCTAATTCCAACGCCCATTCCCGCGTGAGTGCGTTCCGCGCCCCGTTTGCAGCAGCATAACCCGACGTTCCTCCTTGACCTGTTTCAGCTACTTTCGACGAAATATTCAAAATAGCTCCTTTCGCTTCTTTTATATAAGGAAGACAATGTTTTGCCATCAGAAAATAATGGACTACGTTCTGGTGCAATGAAGCCATAAATTGTTCGTACGAACCATTTGTAAGCCCAACTCCATCGTTTATACCGGCATTATTGACTAATCCATGGATACGTCCAAATGTATCTATCGTTTTTTGAACAGCCAATTGGCATTCTTCTGGTTTTGACAAATCTGCAACGATTTGAATACCAAAGCCTCCTGCGGCTTGTAATGTTTCTAGGGCACGTATATTTTCGTCTTCTTTTTTACTGATAATAACAGGAAATGCACCTTCCAGCGCCAACTGAGAGACAATCGCCTCCCCAATTCCACTCCCTCCACCCGTCACCAGAATGACTTTTTCTTTTAAATGCAGATTCATTTTTAAAACGATTTATGGGGTACATTAAGCTATTATCCCATTGATTTGTTGCTTTATTTTAAGTGGATTTTTGTCTTTCAGTTCATCAGGAAGTAGAGCACCTGGCTTATCTTGATAGCAAATTCTCCGTGTAAATCGGTAAATACTCTGCGTGCCGACAGACGTGCTTCGTGCGTCTGTGGTAGCTGGAAAAGGTCCACCGTGAACCATAGCAGGTGTTACCTCTACGCCTGTTGGGAAACCATTGAAAACCAAACGACCCGCTTTTTGTTCCAAGATGTCGATTAGCCCTGTATGTGCAGCAAGTTCCTCATCTGTACCATGAATAGAACACGTAAGTTGCCCTTTCAGCAGTTTGGCTAGTTCAGTCATTTCTTGTTCATCTTGAACAACCACTACCAAACTAGACGGTCCAAAAACCTCCTCATGAAGTTGATTTTTTTTGGCAAACGTGGCAAAATCTGTCATAAAAACATGAGGTCTCGCTGTTTGATGCCCCTCAATGCGTAATCCTGTTCCTAACAATGCCACTTGTTTTTTCCTATCTTTTACAGACTTGTCGTACTGTTCAAAAATTGATTTTGTAAGCATGACACCGCCTTCCGTTTGTCCGATTTTGTCTTGCAAAGCAGCAATCATTTTCTGATTTTTTTGAACGACCAGTAAGCCCGGATTTGTACAAAACTGCCCTACACCTAGCGTAACAGCAGCAACAAACTGTTCCGCAATTTGCTCCGCTTTGCTTTCAATAATCTCAGGAAGAACAAAGACAGGATTGATACTTCCCATTTCCGCATAGACTGGAATTGGCTCTGGTCTTGCCATTGCAGCATCAAAAATAGCTTTTCCACCGGTAAAAGAACCTGTGAAAGCGACAGCTTTTATGAGTGGGTGCTTCACGAGTTGCTGTCCAATCGTAACGGCATCATCAATTAATAAAGAAAATATACCGTCTGGCATACCTGATTTTTGTGCGGCTTGTTGAATTGCCTTTGCGGCAAGTTCAGAAGTACCGAGATGAGCGGGATGCGCTTTAAAGACGACGGGGCAACCTGCAGCCAATGCCGCAATTGTATCTCCACCAGCAACAGAAAAAGCAAGCGGAAAATTACTTGCTCCAAAAACCGCCACAGGACCAATTGCTTGCTCCATCGAACGAATATCAGCTTTAGGGAGAGGTTTTCTTTTTTTATCCGCAGGATCAATTTGGGCACGTACCCAAGATCCTTCCTTTATAAGTTGCGCGAAGAGACGAATCTGAGCAACTGTTCTTGCTCGTTCACCTTCGGCACGACCCCGCGGGAGACCACTTTCTTGTGTATATCTATCAAGCAATGTATCGCCCATTTCTTCGATTTCGATGGCTATTTGATCCAGAAAAGCACTTTTCTTTTCGCGGTTCATTTTTCGATAAGTGGCAAAAGCCTCGGCGGCAAGGACGACTGCTTTTTCACATTCTTGTGGTGTTGACTTAAAAAATAAAGGAGGGATTGGGTCACCCGTTGTGGGATTTATTGCCCATATGCCAACTGTACCGTTAGATAAATTAGAAAAGCCAATTACATTTTTTCCTTCAATGTTCATCATGATGTCAGGTAACTTAAACTAAGTGGTTTAAACGTGTGTATATGTATTTTTCAATGTGCCAATATCCAAAATAGTTGTTTGAATCAAATCCCCTGATTTCAGCACTTTCGTAGAGAAATCAATGGATAGTGGTTCAGTTAAATAGTAAAAACCATGTATAAAGGTACGATTTTCTCTTATCTTTCGTATTCTTTGTGTTAATTCAAATAAATGTAAATCTATTTCTTTGTGTTGAGTTTGTATGCAAGATCCATCCCGAAAAAACTCCATGCGTACTTGGAAAAAAGAAGGCGGAAATTGGTCAAAGATGACCAAACTAGGCCCTAATGCGAGCGACTGATTGTAGTTTTTTGCAAATCCGAGAACCGATGGATTTTTTTCAAATACAGACAGATTCATCACATCGTGTGCGATAGTAACCCCGCTTATTTGTCCTGATTTCGCAACAAAAAAAGCCAAACAGACCGACAAACTATGTATTTTATCTCTGCTTTGCGGCTTTAAGTTCGCCAATGTACCCACAGTAATCTCCTGATTTCCCTTGTAAAAAAAAGGCATTTCAACTTCCTTCGAAGATTCAGACCAATATCCCCAAACAGGCTGATTTCCGATAGGGGGAAGTTGATTTGTTCGAAGCGCTGTCAAGAGAGCAAAATCGGGTTCAAGTGCTTCTGTCTCCCGTGCGAGTGAAAAAAACAAATCCTCTCTATTTACAAAAACATCCCAGTCGACATGTTTCGACAAATAGTATTCTCTATTGAATTCAATGATATATCCTCTTTGCGTTCGGTGAAGTTTCACGGTGTTTTTTGAGCAATTTACCGAAATTAAAATAAAATTTGAAACACAACATCCAAAGACGCAGTTAAACAAGGGAAATAATCGACTTATACCCTCTTTTTTATGTCTGTGCCTATTTTTATTCCGCTTGTCAACACAGATGATCAAATCATCGGTCATCAGGAGAAATTAGCTGTCCATGAGCAAGGTTTACTTCACCGTGCCTTTTCTATTTTAGTACATGATGGACAAGGGCATTGGTTGCTACATCAACGAGCACTGCACAAATATCATTCTGGTGGGCTTTGGACGAATACGTGTTGTGGGCATCCGAATGAAGGAGAATCTATGGAAAGTGCTGTGCACAGAAGGTTACATGAAGAAATGGGCTTTGATTGTCCTCTTCAATTTACGTTCAAGTTTCATTACGAAGCATCCTTTTCGAACGGGTTAACTGAAAATGAAATTGATCATGTATATATTGGGCAGTTTAATGAGACGTTTGAAACAAATCCTGAAGAAGTTGAAGTACATGATTGGTTCACAATAGAAGAAATAGAAATGAATATTTCAAAAGATCCAGAGAAATTTACTGTTTGGTTTAGGGAGATTATGAAATATAAAGAAAAATGGTGCATCCAAACAGTCAATTAGTCAAAGTAATCCTTACATTTGAGATTTTAAGTTAATATCTTTTAGACGCGGGATAGCTTACGCAGAAAAATTTCGATTTAGAGGACTTTCGGCAGTATCCTGATAATTACCTATGATACTTTCAGACGTACATGTACCTTCCAAACTTACACCAGCAGCATTGGACAAATACTTGGCGAGTGGCTGGTTTCGGATGGGGCAAGCTGTATTTACGACCAATTTTCTTCTTTTTGACAAACAGTTCTACAGTGCTATCTGGATTCGTACAGAATTACAAAATTGGTCTCCAAGTTCTTCTCAAAATCAATTAATGAAGAAGGTACTTAGGGACTTTCAAGTAAAAATTCTTCCGTTTGCCTATAAACCTGCTTACGATAAATTATTTAACTTATACAAAGCAAGTCTTTCTTTCACGCATTCAAACTCCATCGAACAACTCCTATTTGGTGGAGAAATTGAACCTTCCATATTTGAAACCTTCAGTATCGAAGTATATGATAAAAAACGTTTAATCGGACTTGGCTTCTTCGATCTTGGATCAAAATCTATGGCTGGGGTTTCTTGTATTTTTGATCCTTCCTACAAAAAGTACAGCTTGGGTAAATTCATGATGCTACAAAAAATGCTATGGGGCAAAGAAAGAGAACTTACTTTCTTCTACCCTGGTTACATTGCCCCTGGCTACCCAACCTTCGAATATAAAACAACCTTAGCTCCAGGAGCCACTCAGTGTTTGAGGGTTCAATCTAAGAGGTGGGTTAAGCTTGAAAATTTTGATTTACAAACACTGCCTATTCATATTTTAACAAAAAAAATGGATCTTTTGCACCTAAAATTGGCCGAAGCAGGCATACCCTCTCAAATTTTTAAGTACAGTTACCACGACTCCAATACAGTACCGCATTTACGTAAATTTAGACTCATTGACACACCGTTGTTTATTGCACTTTATAAGGTAAACAGCATGATTTTTCCAATGATTCAATATGATTTTGTAGAAAATGTTTATACATTAAAACGGGCAAATAAAATGTACCGTGTGCCTCATAATGAAACGCCAACCGAAGATTTTTATAACGACTACTTATTACAAGCAAATTTCGTTTTATTTAAGACGGATGATGTAGATGAGATGGTAGAATTTGCTTCGAATAAAGCGAATATGTACCGCTTTATGCTCGAAAAATAAGAATAAATCAATACAAAACAGATGAAGCAACAACTTGTTCAAATCGCCTTGGTCGTTCGAGATTATGATGAGGCGATTGCATTTTATACGCAAATTCTTTCTTTTGAACTTTTGGAAGACACCGTCATGAGTCCGACAAAACGTTGGGTGGTTGTCCGCCCTAAAGGAAGTGCTTGCGCAATTTTATTAGCCAAAGCAGCCAACGAGGAACAAGAAACTCGGATTGGAAATCAAACCGGAGGACGTGTTTTTCTATTTTTACATACAGATGATATTGCACGAGATTACCAGCAACTGCAGGAAAAAGGTGTTCAGTTTATACGTCCTCTGTCTGTTGAAGCCTATGGGACAGTCGCCGTTTTCTCTGATTTGTATGGGAACTTATGGGATTTGATACAGCCTGCCTAACGAATGGGTTAAGCAGGCTTTTTTTAGGAGAATGGATTAATCTTGGATGAAAACCAAGTGGTTTTTCTTTCCTTTTCCAATCAATAAATATTTGTTTTGAAGTAGCGATAACGCAGAAATGGCTAGTTTCTCATCGGTCAATTTCACCTTATTGACACTCACCGCATTGGCTTGAATCGCTCTTCTTGCTTCGCTTTTAGATGGATATATTTCATTTCGGGTTGTTACTGAAATTAAATCCAGTAATGAAGCACATCCCGATAGCTCTTCTCTTGAAATACTTGTTTGAGGAACGCCTTCAAAGACACTTTGGAACGTCGCTTCATCGAGGCTTTGCAACGTTTCGAGGGTTGCTTTTCCAAATAAAACATCCGATGCTTTTACAGCCATCTCGTATTGTTGTTCGCCATGGACACGAATCGTTACTTCTTTGGCCAATGCTTTTTGCGCAAGACGGAGATGCGGTGCTTGTGCGTGTTCTGCCTCAATATCCTCAATTTCTTGTTTCGAAAGTAGCGTAAAGACACGAATTAAGCGAGGGCAATCGGCATCTGTTTGATTCAACCAAAATTGGTAAAATTGATAGGGAGACGTAAGTGAAGGATCTAACCAAACATTTCCAGACTCTGACTTCCCGAATTTCGTTCCGTCTGCTTTTGTCACTAGAGGCGTAGTAAGTGCAAATGCGTGGTGTTCTTGGGTTTCGTCTTCAGCAAATCCCAATCGGCGAATTAATTCCGTACCTGTCGTGATATTTCCCCATTGGTCTGAGCCGCCCATTTGCAAACGCACACCTTTGTTTTTATACAACCAATAGAAGTCATATCCTTGCAATAATTGATACGAGAATTCTGTAAAGGAAATACCCGTCTGAAGTCTATTTTTTACTGAGTCTTTACTCATCATATAATTGACACTCAGGAACTTACCTACTTCACGTAAGAATTGGAGAAAGCCAATTTCTTTGAACCAATCGTAATTATTGACTAATTCGGCGGAGTTTTCACCACAATCAAAATCAAGGAATTTCTCTAATTGTGCCCGGATTCCCTCTTGGTTTTCGCGGAGGGTTTCTTCAGATAAAAATTGTCTTTCTGCCGCCTTGAAAGAAGGGTCTCCGATCATTCCTGTTGCGCCACCGACCAAGGCAAAAGGCTTGTGACCAGCCAATTGCAAATGTTTTAAAAGCATAATTGTAGCTAAATTGCCAATATGCAGGGATTTGGCGGTTGGGTCAAAACCAATATAACCCGCCGTCATTTCTTTCGCTAATTGTTCTTCTAAGCCGGGCATTTTGTCTTGCAACATACCACGCCAAGACAATTCTTCGATAAAATTCATTCGACTAATTAAAATGAGAGAGTGAGGAGTTTATTTTTTCTTTTTTTTCAGCAAATCAATGCCATTTCCATACTTTTTCCACCATTTATAATACTCAGAGAAAGTATAGGTAATAGATAATTCAATGGTTCTATTTCTAAAATCAAGCGGGGTAGTTCCACTCAAGCGGGTGGTTGAGTTAGTGAGCCCTTGGGAATAGCGGATATTCATACTAACCAAGGAAAACATATCCAACATATTGATACGAGTTCCTACAATAAGCCCCATATCTGTAACAGCATCAGGGCCATATCTTTGTGTAACTGTATTAGCTTTACCTGCGTTGAGTGCTCTAGAAAACTCAGGACCTGCCTCAAAATATACGCCTTTGATAGGAGAATAGCCCAGCAAAATCGGAGTAGATAGGTAATTATAGGTATGTGTTTGAGGAGGTGTATTGGAGAGAACCGCTCCTTTTTGTTGAAAAACAAATTCAGGTTGTAAACTAAAATCGCCCACATTGAAACGGGTAAAAATCCCTCCCTGTAGTTTCACATTATTATTGAAACTTGCTTCAATTGGGCTATCTATAATTTGTACTGTAGCAAGTTGAGCGCCAATTTTAGGGCCATATTGAAAAAACGTGGGCTTAATTTGAGCCATTGCCAATGATGTGGAGAAGACTAAAGCCAAAATGAATCGAATACGCATATTTTTTTTCTTAAGATAACGCTTCCGCCTACCTTACTGGTAGGAACAGCCCACAAATCTAATCAATGTGGTGCCAAACCCCAAGTAATCCGTTCATTTATCCATGTACGGCGCGTTACCAATGATCGGCGCGCCGTTGGGTTGTTTTACCCAAATCCATCTTGATAGCACCACTAATACCAAATTTTCGAGGAATAACCTGCGTCATAGGGGTTCTAAACTGAAAATCAAAGTAGGGAATCAACTGGGCAACAAATTTACCTTTTTGGTAGTGTACACCCATGCCGTAGGATAAAGAGCTGAATAAAGTTGCACTTGGTTTAGCTTCGAAAACTCGCTTTTCATTTTGCCCAAGTACGTTATCAACAAAAGTAACTTGTTGATAAACAGATGCATCTAACTTTGTTCCTGCTTGGAACAAGAAAGCCCAGTTTGTTGGCGTCTGTATGTAATACTGCACAAAAATAGGCACTTTGATAAACGAAGTTGCGATTGAAATATCTTCAATTCGTTGGGGTTTATCGTCAAAATATCGTTTGTATTTTGTTTCAAAATCTTGTCCGGTTCTTTGGTTGAAATCTGTGGGTCGCCCGTGTCGAGTTGTTTGTTGCCCTGAGAACAAAATACCCGTTTGGACACTCAGATTTTTTCCGAGAAAAACCTCAAATGCAGGTCCGATGGCTGGTAATTTTAACCCGAAGTAATCTGCGCCAATACCCACGCGACTATCCACCTCGGCGAACGTAAATTTCTTCTTAGAAGTCGGATTTCGGGTTGGCTCCATATTCTCGCGAGAAGGCTCTTCCGTTTTCTCCTGGAGCTTGTCCGTCTCCTTCTGGTCTTCGGCATGCTTTTCTTTCGAATCATATCCAAGTGTATCCGATACGCTACGGGGAACTTGTTCCGTTTGTTCGGCTAATGAGTTAATAATAAATGAGTTAGTTATTTCCTCTTTTTCTTGATTACTTCCAGACACTTCGCGAGAGGTAGTTTCTTTTGCTTTCATTGAAAAAGAGGACTGCAAGATAGGCGTTACAGCGCTATTTTTAATCAAAAAAACAGTATCTCTTTGTATTTTTTCAACCCAAACCGTATCCGTCTGAACAACCACACGAGGCGAAAATTGAACCCCTTTTTTTTCTTGAAGTTGTCTATTCTCCTTCCATAAAATATAATTCGTACCGACGGAGGTCAAGAGTATTGCCCCTCCGACAACAGAGAGCCAGAAAAATCGAGACATATACCAGGGAATGGGTAGCATTTTCCGAAACCTTTGCCAAGCAGCCGGCTCAAACGGTGGTTGATACCCTTCTATTTTATGTCTTAATTTTTTATCAAAACTTTCTTCAGACATGATTTCTTTCGTTAATATCTTCTCCTAAATAACTTTTTATCCATCCTTGCAGCTTTGTTCTTGCCTTTGCTAGATTAGACCGAGACGTCCCTTCGTTGATTTGTAGCATTTCTGCAATTTCTGCGTGTGCATAACCTTCGATTACATACAATGAAAAAACAGCCCGATACGCAGGTGGTAATTTTTGAACCAGTCCAATGATTTCATCTGCTTGCAGTCTACTGAGCAAGTCGTCATCAAAAGCAAGATTAGGAACATCCACTACATCTACCATTTGAAATCTATCTTGGTTTTTTCGGTAGTAATCAATGCAGGTGCGCACCACGACCGTCCGAAACCAAGCTTCAAAAGGAAAAGTAGCTTGGTATTGGTCTAGTTTAGAAAAAACCTTCAAAAAACCATCGTTTACCATTTCTTCTGCCTCTTCCTGATTTCCTGCATAGCGCATCGCGATACTTTTGGACAAACCATAGTATTGCTGATACAACTGTTTTTGAGCTGAGGCACGTCCTGCTAAACAGCCTGCAAGTACAGTTGCGATATCAAAACTTTTACTTTTTTTAAAAAACACAGGCAAATCAAAAATTAGCGTGAATAACCCTTTTTGAAGCTTTATACTTCAAATATCTTCCATCTAAACCACAAAAACCAACCCAATTATTTTTATATACGCGCTGAAAAACAAAAGCGTTGCTTATATTTTTTTTGAGCTAGGCAACGTTTTGTTTACGTGCGGTCGTAATGTAGATAGATTGAAACGGAATAATCCATCTTCCATTTCCTCAAAAATCACTCAAAAAGTATTCAAGACAAAATAAATATGAGGTAAACTTTACTTGTGAGCAATCAGGCTTACGCTATTTTTTAATCATTTAAATTCTTGTTATCATGAAAAAAACGCTCGTGTTTCTCGGACTTTTTGTTGGAATGTTTACACTTCTATTCTCTTGTAATCAAGCAGAGATTGACCCATTGGAAGATGAAACCGCTCTTTTGACAGACTTCTTATTCTTTGCGACCGCTGATGACTCCACGGGACACCCCTACGGAAAAAAACACGAATTGACCGCTATTGAATTGACGGCCATCCCAGCGGCTATCACTGATTACATCACAGCCAATTATCCAGGAGCAACTCTAGAAAAAGCAGGGGTTACAACAAAAGGATTTACAGTGATTAAGGCAATTTTAGCAGATGGGTCTTCCATCGGACTTGTTTTTGATGCATCGGGTGTTTTTGTCAAAGAACACGTACATCGTGGTAAAAATCTAATAGGTACGAAGGTTGAAATCTCTGAGCTACCTGTAGTTATTACCGATTACATCGCAACTACGTTTCCAGGAGCAACGATTCACCATGCACGTGTTTCAGATGACGGTAAATATGGTATCATTATCGATAAAGCAGACGGATCGAAAGCTATGTTGGGTTTTGCAGCAGATGGCACATTTATCCAAGAGTTAACTTTCGCTGATAGAGGGAAGAAAAGAGGAAAACGAAAATAATGTGAACGATAGTTTCATTTAAAAAAGATGAGTCAAGCAATTGGCTCATCTTTTTTATGCCCCCACTTTATATGTAAGAGATGAATTTTGAAAGATTAGAAAGTAAACTTCACAGTATTTTTTCACTTAAGAACAAAACATTTATACGAAGTACTTCAACTAAATTATCCAATAAACTTTCCATTTTTTAAAGATTAATCCAAAACTCTGCATGAATTTGAAGAGTGAGAAAAAACAGAATTAAAATCCTTTGCTAAATAAATACTCAAAAAATGACATAAATTCTATACAATTTATATTTTTTGAAAACATACAATGAATACTATTCAAAAAGTTAGCATATTTTTACCAAACCCGCTACTTTTGTGCCGCCTAAGTGACTAGTTACCTATAAATGAACTACATAAGGCAAAGAGTACTTTCAAATAAACACGAACAAACAGTTATGTCTGCCGTTGACAACCAAGCACACTTCATCGCTGACCGCATCAATGCTCTAGAAGAGTCTGCTACGCTAGCGATGTCAAAAAAATCAAGAGAATTAGCTGCTTTAGGGCACAAAGTCATCAATTTATCCGTTGGTGAACCTGATTTTAAGACGCCTAAACATATTTGTGAAGCAGCCAAACAAGCTATTGACGCTGGATACCATTCTTATACACCCGTTTCAGGAATTCCTGAACTTCGTAAGGCAATTGCTGAAAAATTCCAACGAGAAAATAATATTGACTGGAAAGCAGAGAACGTTATAGTATCTACTGGCGCAAAACATTCTTTGGCAAATGTCATTTCTTGTTTAGTCAACCCAGGCGAAGAGGTAATCATTTTCGCACCCTATTGGGTAAGTTACTCCGAAATGGTGAAATTGGTAGAAGGCAAAGCCGTCATTGTAGAAGGTGCTTTCGAAAATAACTTCAAAGTGACTCCTGCCCAATTAGAGGCAGCGATTACAGACAAAACCAAGATCGTCATGTACTCGTCTCCGAACAACCCAACAGGGACAGTATATAGCGAAGAAGAACTACGTGCATTAGCCGCTGTCATTGAAAAACATCCATCTATTTTTGTCTTATCAGACGAGATTTACGAGTACATCAACTTCACACCCCAAGGGAATTTCAGTATCGGGTCGATACCTGCAATCAAAGACCGTGTAATTACTGTAAACGGGTTTGCCAAAGGATTTGCAATGACGGGCTGGCGTCTTGGATTTATCGGTGCTGCCAAATGGATTGTTGATGCGGTTGATAAATTGCAAGGGCAAGTTACCTCAGGAACAAATCATATTGCACAAAGAGCTGCTGTAGTTGCTTGGGACGATATGTCTGCACCTGCGGAAATGAAAGAAGCCTATTTACGTCGTAGAGATTTGGTTGTCAATGGATTAAAAGCAATTCCGGGTTTCAAAGTAAATATTCCTGAGGGTGCATTTTATGCTTTTCCAGATGTTAGTGCCTATTATGGGAAATCAGATGGCGAAACGCTTATCAAAGACGGAGATGATTTATCTATGTGGCTATTAGAGAAGGCCTATGTTGCCACTGTAGCAGGTTCAGGGTTTGGAGCGCCAAATTGTTTGCGTATCTCAACAGCTGCAGCAGACGAAGTTTTACTTGAAGCCATTGAAAGAATTGCAAAAGCAATGGCTACGTTGAAATAAGTACATTCCCTTTTAAATAAAAACAAAGAGACTATCCTTGCATTTTGGGTAGTCTCTTTGTTTTTATACATAATCATGATTCAGAAACTCAATTTGATACCAAACAAAAAAGGAATTTAGTAACTTGCATTCTAATTTCACCTTTGATGTGGTCCCAAAACTAAACTTCCCTAGACTAAATGGCTAAAATACTTGTAATTGATGACGAAAAGAGCATCCGTGAGGCATTAAAAGACGTACTTGAATTTGAAGGATACGAGGTAGATATGGCAATTGATGGCCAGCAAGGTCTTGATATGCTCAATAAAAAGGCGTATCAAGTAGCTTTGTGTGATATTAAAATGCCTAAAATGGATGGTTTGGAGTTATTACATAAGGCAAAAGAAGAAGGAGTAACGGCACAATTTGTCATGATTTCTGCTTTTGGGAATGTAGAAACAGCTGTTGAAGCCACCAAACTTGGTGCTTTTGACTTTTTGGTCAAGCCACCAGACTTAAACCGCTTGCTTATCACCGTTCGGAATGCAATTGAACGTACTCAAGCAAAGCAAGTCATCAAAACATTGGAAAAGAAAGTCAATAAAGCCCATGAGATTATTGGTAAGTCTGAGGTGATACAAAAAGTGAAAGAAAATATCACACGAGTTGCACCCACTGACGCACGCGTTTTGATTACCGGCTCAAATGGTAGTGGAAAAGAGTTAGTTGCCAAACAAATTCATTTACAAAGTACGCGTGCTGACCAACCCTTGATCGAAGTAAACTGCGCAGCTATTCCAGCAGAACTCATTGAAAGTGAACTTTTTGGACATGAAAAAGGGGCATTTACCTCTGCTATGAAACAACGAATTGGTAAATTTGAACAAGCAGATGGAGGAACTCTTTTTTTAGATGAAATCGGGGATATGAGTTTATCCGCGCAAGCTAAAGTGCTCAGAGCATTGCAAGAAAAAAAGATTACACGTGTAGGGGGAGACAAAGAAATAAAAGTGAATGTTCGGGTCATTGCAGCAACAAACAAAGACTTACAACAGGAAATCCAAGCTGGAAACTTCCGTGAAGATTTATACCACCGCTTGAACGTAATTCCTATTCAAGTCCCTTCCTTAGCGGATAGAAAAGAGGATATTCCATTGCTTATAGAACGTTTTTTTGAAGATTTTTCGATGGATTATGGAGGAACGCGAACTATTTTACCAGAAGCCTCTGCTTACTTACAAGAGCTTCCTTGGACGGGGAACGTCCGTGAACTTCGGAATGTAGTAGAACGTCTGTATATCATGTGTGGAAATGAAATCACGCTTGAAGATGTTAAAACCTATACTTAACCAAGTAATTTCCAGACGGCAGAAACAAAGAATAATAGGAGACCGATGGGTGTTAGTACCTTCCAACAGAGATACATCAACTGATCCATGCGAAGTCTTGGAAAAGTCCAACGTACCCACATTTGAACAAGAATCAGGAGATATGCTTTGGTAAATAACCAAAAAGCACCCCAAATATCCGCTGAAAGTTTACCCATTTCTCCACTTGTCCAATTGGCTAAACGAATAACCCCTATGTTTGGTAGCGGTGTATTCCAACTTCCCAAAAACAGGATAGCTCCTACTAGCGAAACGAGTAGCATCATACCGTACTCGGACAAGAATACAATTGCCCAACGGAACCCGGAATATTCTGTATGAAAACCGGCTATTAATTCAGATTCTGCTTCAGGAAGATCAAAAGGGGCTCTATTTGCCTCTGCGAGAGACGAGATGAAATAGATAATAAATGCGATACTCAAAAATGGATTTCGGAGAATATTCCAAGTGGTGATTCCACCTATGTCTGTTGTCTCGACATTTAGAAATCGAAGTCCAAAAAGGTAATTTGTTTGAGAAGAGAAAACACCTTGTTGTAAACTAATTTCTTGTAAATCAAGAGATTGAGACAAAACAACGACGCATAAAACACTTAAACCAAGAGGGACTTCATACGAAATAATCTGTGCGACAGACCGCATAGCACCAAGCAAAGAGTATTTATTATTTGAAGCCCAACCTGCGAGTAAAATTCCAAAAATATCGAGTGACACAATAGCTAAGAGCAAATATACTCCCGTTTGTGTAGCTGAACCTTGTAAGCCCGATGAAATAGGAATCACAGAAAATCCAGCAAAAACGGCAGCAAAAATAATAGCTGGAGCTATTTTAAAGAGTGTTCTTTGGGCAGCTGTAGGAACGATGTCTTCCTTTTGGAACAACTTTATCAGGTCAGCAAATAATTGCAATAAACCCCATTTCCCTACCTCCATTGGGCCAAGTCTGTCTTGCATAAATCCAGCGATTTTCCGCTCGATATACACGCTAACAATCACATTTGCACCAATTACAGCTAAGAAAATAAGGAGTGGGATAAACATATTTCTATAAAATAGGCTGAGGTCTTTACACCTCAGCCATTAGATAATCAATTAAAAATCAGCATTTTGCGGAGTACGTGGAAAAGGTATCACGTCTCTGATGTTCGTCATGCCAGTCACGAAAAGGACAAGACGCTCAAAACCTAGACCAAACCCTGAGTGCGGGGCTGTTCCAAACTTTCTCGTCTCCAAATACCACCAAATATTTTCAGGGTCGATACCCACTTCTTGGATGCGATCCATCAATTTTTCGAGGTTGTCTTCTCTCTGTGAGCCTCCAATAATTTCACCAATTCCAGGGAACAAAACATCCATTGCCCGCACCGTTTTACCATCTTCGTCTTGTTTCATGTAAAAGGCTTTGATGGCTTTCGGATAGTTCGTCAAAATCACTGGTTTTTTGAAGTGCTTCTCCACCAAATAACGTTCGTGCTCTGATTGTAAGTCAATCCCCCACTCGACAGGATATTGGAATTGTCCCTTTTTATGCGGTTTTGAGTCCAAAAGAATACGAATTGCCTCTGTATAAGTCAATCGTTCGTATTGATTATCCACGACAAACGCTAGTTTCTCGCGGAGTGTCATTTCGCTACGTTCCGCTTGCGGTTTGCTTTTTTCTTCTTCAAGAAGACGATTTTCAAGAAAGGCAAGGTCATCTTTGCAATTTTTGAGGGCGTAGTCAATGACATATTTGGTAAATTCTTCTGCCAAATTCATGTTATCTTCTAGCTCATAAAAAGCCATTTCAGGCTCAATCATCCAGAACTCCGCAAGGTGGCGAGTAGTGTTTGAGTTTTCTGCACGGAAAGTTGGTCCGAACGTATAAATTTTGGATAGTGCCAACGCACCGAGCTCGCCTTCTAGCTGCCCAGAGACAGTCAAAGAAGTTTGGCGACCAAAGAAATCTTGTTTGTAATCAATAGACCCGTCTTCAGCAAGAGGTGCTTTATTGGCTTCAAAAGTTGTTACATGAAACATTTCACCGGCACCTTCTGCATCGGATGCCGTGATAATCGGCGTATGTAGGTTGAAGAAACCTCTTTCATGAAAAAACTGATGTACTGCAAATGCAAGACTATGGCGAATACGAAAAACAGCACCAAATGTATTGGTTCTGAAACGTAAATGGGCTTTTTCACGTAGAAACTCCAAGCTGTGCTTTTTAGGCTGCATGGGATACGTTTCGTCGGCAGTACCGTAAATATGTACAGAGTCCACAAGTACTTCTACTGCCTGTCCCGAACCTGTAGAAGCAACCAATTGACCTGTTACGGCGATACAAGCACCTGTTGTAATTTTTTTAAGTGTATTTTCATCTACCTTATCTGCCTCTACAACTGCTTGAATTGTATGAAGCGTAGAGCCGTCGTTTAATGCAATGAATGAAATGGTTGCTTGGCCTCGTTTGGTACGTACCCAGCCCTTAACTGTAACCGTTTGGTTTTTCGGTTCTTGCTGTAAAAGTTCTTTGATTTGCATGATTCTATGCGTTTTGTGCGATTTTGACTTCTTTGGAAACAGCTTGAGTCCAACTTCTTCTGATTAAACTGTAACTCAAACGTCTTCTTAAAGAAGGGGGAACAAAAATAGGTATTTTGTCACTTTTTTTTGAACATTTGATCTTAATTGTATAAATAGACATACAGATTAAGTGAACTGGCAATCAATAGCCAAACAAAATAAGGCAAGATAAAGAGAGATTTCCAGCGGAGAACAGGCATAAATCGGAAGAGAAAAAAGGCGACTAATGCAGTTAGTAAGGAAATAAGAACAAAACCCAAGAGTACTTGGTGTGCATAAAAAAAGGTAGGATTCCAGGCAACATTTAGAACCCATTGCACAGCGTACAGCAAGATGAGATTCGATTTCGAATTGGATTTTTCCCATAGAAAAGCCATGAAGAAAGAAAAAGCAAGCATAATCGTTGTCCAGGCAGCTCCAAAAACCCAACCTGGCGGCGTCCAAGGGGCTTTTGCCAAAGATTGATACCAATCGGAAGGTACGCCCTGTCCCGTAAAAAGCCCACCAATACCAAGAGCTGCAAAATTAAGTACAAAGAAGATAAGTAATCGCGTTAACATAATTCATTCAAGTAAATTTGAGTAATCTCTTATTATCATTCCGTAGAAACAAACGGATTAGCTAAAGTACGCAAAGGAAATAGAACTATAGAAATATCTCAGATACAATTCAAACAAAAAAAATTAACTTTACCTTTAAAATATGGATACCAATGCACACCCACCGAACTAAAACACCCCAGTCCCATTTATTTTTATCCAAAAGTAGTTACCTCCATTTTCTATTCTTTTCTCTTTTTTTTACCCAAATAGCGATGGCACAATTTGCTGCATTTGACTTACAAGGACACCGAGGATGTCGTGGCTTACGACCAGAAAATACCTTACCTGCCTTCATTCATTCCTTGGATTTGGGCGTTCATACTTTGGAGTTGGATGTTGTTATCACCAAAGACAAACAAGTCATTGTCTCACATGAGGCGTATTTCAATCCATTGATAACCACTTTACCGAACGGTTCTCCTGCAACAAATTCAGATAAAGGAAATTTATATACACTGAATTATACTGAAATTGCGCAATATGATATGGGACTCCGTGGGCATCCGTTGTTTCCGGAACAACAAAAAATGGCAGTAAAAAAACCCTTGTTAAAAGAAGTATTTCAGGAAGTAGAAGCCTATATTACCCAAAAATCTTTGCCTCTTTGTAACTACAATATTGAAATAAAGAGTGAACCGGCGGGTTACCTGATTTACCAACCTGAAGTAGCTGAGTTCTGTGAATTAGTAAAAGACGTTTTGGTACAATCTGGAATTTCGGTGGAGCGATTTACTATCCAAAGCTTTGATGCGCAGGTACTTCAATTTTGGTTTAAAAAAAGAGAATTGAGTGTATATCCTAAAGTCAAATTGGCTTGGTTAATTGAACCTGAATCAGAAAACGGTATTGAGGAAAACATACAGCTTTTGGGATTTTTACCTGATATTTGGAGTCCTTATTTTAAACAAGTGACACCAGAGCGTATTCAAGTCTTACACACAAAAAATATATTGGTTATTCCTTGGACTGTCAACGAACGCAAAGACATGCTGAAACTCAAGGAGATGGGTTGTGATGGTCTGATTACAGATTATCCAGATAGGGCGAAGAACTTGAAATAGCGAAAAAATCCTTAATTTTGATCATTTAATTAATTATACCAAACCTGTGGGTCTACTAAACGAAGTACTTAGCTTCTTCATGAAGCGTAGGATTGAGCGAATCGAGCATTTTCGCGCGTATCCCATTGAAACCCAACAAGAAGTCTTTACAGAACTCATCGGGGCGGCAAAAGGTACTGAATGGGGAAAAAAATACGATTACGCCTCTATAAAAACCATTGCAGACTACCAAGACCGTGTCCCGGTTTCTTCCTATGAAGATTTCTTCCCTTATATTGAGCGTAACCTACGCGGAGAACAAAATATTCTATGGCCTTCTGACATCAATTGGTTCTCTAAATCATCTGGAACAACCAATGCACGAAGTAAATATCTCCCCGTCTCGAGTGAATCTTTAGAGAAAAGTCACTTTCGAGGTGGAAAAGACATTATGACCTTGATGTTGGAAAACAAACCCGACTCCAAGTTATATGACGGCAAAGCCCTGTCTATTGGTGGCGCACTTCACCCGAATCCATATAATACGAACACATTTGTAGGCGATGTTTCCGCTGTCATTACCAAAAATTTACCTACTTGGGCTGATTATATCCGAACGCCCTCCATGGAAATTGCACTTCTCGATAATTGGGAAGAAAAAATGGAGAGAATGATTGAAACATGTTCACAAGAAAACGTCACAAGTATTTTGGGCGTACCTACCTGGACAGTCGTTCTTCTTGAAAACATCATGGAGCGAACAGGGGCAAAAAATATGCTAGAAGTTTGGCCTAATTTTGAATTTTTCATCCACGGTGCTGTCAATTTTCAGCCGTATCGCCAACTCTTTACTGAAAGATTGTTTCCATCCAGCCAAGTAAATTATTTAGAGACATACAATGCGTCTGAAGGTTTTTTTGGTGTTCAAGATGACTTGGCAAAAGTCGGGGAAATGCTTCTCATGCTTGACTACGGTATATTTTATGAATTTATCCCCATGGATTCCAACAACAATGAATTACCCGTTGTTCTTACCCTTGACCAAGTAGAATTAGATACCAATTACGCGCTGCTTATTTCAACCAATGCGGGTTTGTGGCGCTATCGCATTGGAGATACCATCAAATTTACATCGCTGTACCCGTTCCGAATTAAAGTTAGCGGCCGAACCAAGCATTTCATTAATGCATTTGGCGAGGAAGTCATCATTGAAAATGCGGAAGCTGCTATCATGGCTGCGTCACAAGTTACGGGAGCGATTATCTCAGACTATACTGCTGGTCCTGTCTATATGGAAAACAACCAAAAAGGTCGCCACGAATGGATTGTTGAGTGCCGCGTAGCTCCATCCAGCGAAGCAGAATTCATTCATACATTAGATCAAACGCTCCGCGAAGTAAATTCAGATTACGATGCCAAACGATTCAAAGATATGGCACTTTTACCTCCGCTTGTTCATTTTGTTCCTTCTGGGACTTTCTACAATTGGATGCAAAAACGAGGTAAATTGGGAGGACAGCACAAAGTACCTCGTTTGACAAACTCGCGCGAATATGTAGAACAATTACTTGAATTGATTGAATAAATCAATTCAAGTAATAATAGATCAAGGTTTTTCTTCGTAAAGTACTTGCAAGACAGTTTGCCCGACGGCCTTCAATGTATTTTTATCAATGACTTCGATACTATCACCGTGCGTATGATGTTGGTCAAAAAACGTTTTATCATTTTTCCGTAAATCAATGATATCAATCATCGGGATTTTAGCATTCCGAATGACGGGCACGTGGTCATCTACAATACCGCCACCATCTTCTAAAATAAAGTAGTTTCCAAATCCAAGTTTTTGTGCTGTTCCCCATACTTGATTGACAATCGAGGGGGCGACCTGCATAGACTCTGAATCGTATCTAAACGTCGCATTTTTATCTCCCACCATATCGAGTAAAATGCCAAAATAAGCGGAATAGTTTGCCTTATGTAGATTTTTAGACCAATAATCCGACCCCAAACAATAGCCTCCATATTCGTTGATAGGCGCTCCCGTATAATCATTTGGTGCTCCCCAGTCTTCGGCATCAAAAAGAATAATATCTATGCCGACATTTGGTTTTTGGCTTGAAGAATGAATCAGACGGGCAATTTCTAATAAAACACCAACCCCACTTGCACCGTCGTTTGCCCCGTCAATTGCTTCCTTTACACGGGAAATGTCTTTATCGGCTATCGGGCGACTGTCCCAATGTGCGGCTAAGAGGATTCGTTTTGATGCATCCGGATTAAAACTTGCGATGATATTTCGTCCTTTCAAAACAACTCCGTCATACGTCACAGCAGAAAAACGCTGCTCTGTCGTCACCCAACCGAAAGAATTAAACTGTTGAATAAACCAATCACCTGCCCGTTTATGTGCGGAAGAATTAGGAACACGAGGACCGAATTTCACCTGTTCAGCAACGAAATAATACGCAGAATCTGCATTAAAAACAGGTGCTTGAATACTTACTTTCGGTTCTTCTGTAGTAGTAGTTTCAGATGTTGACTCTGTGCCAGATTGGCAACCGACGAAAAGTACCGAAAGAATAAAATAGACGTATAAGAATGCTTTATTTTTCATATATTTTGATTGTATTTAAACAAAAGTACAGTGATTTAATGAGTTGTTCCAATTATTTTTCATCGAAAAAGACTATTTTTAGCTTCTATTCACACAGTATGTTTTTAGTTAATCCATTCGAATTGTCCCGATTTTATTAGTAGAAACTTAAATTAACAAGTATTTTTGAGTTCTTGATTTAACTCAAAATGCTTTCTGAATCTATGCAAAAAAAGACCTTTATATCCTCTCTGATAGGTATTTCCCTATTTTTGAACGCATATTTTACCGTAGCTCAAAAGTCAACGGTTAGTCAAGGTCCACAAACCAAAAAAATCAAAGGTTTTTCATATTCTATTTTTGGCGAAAAGTACGCAGCAACACCCTTAATAGACAAGAAATTAAGAGGGCATGTCTATTATCTTATCTCTGGACACGGCGGCCCAGACCCTGGCGCAATGAGTAAAATAGAACAAGGTTGGCTCTGCGAAGACGAATATGCTTACGATATTACGTTACGTCTCGCCCGAAATTTACTCTCACATGGGGCAAAAGTTTATATCATTGTTCGGGATGAAAATGACGGTATTCGAGATGCCGGGTATCTCAAACAAGACAAAGATGAAGTTGTTTGGGGCGACAAAGATATTCCTCTGAATCAAAAAGAACGTCTGAAACAACGTACACAAATCATTAATGAATTGTTTGCTGAAAATGTACGCAAAGGATATAAAATCCAAAGAGCGATTGAAATTCACATTGATTCGCGCTATACAGGCCAAAAAGTTGATCTCTTTTTTTACCATTCAAAAGATAGTAAAGTAGGACAAGAACTTGCCACAGCTATGCAGAAGACGGTCAAACGAAAATACGACGAATTTCAAAAAAATCGAGGGTATACCGGCACTGTTTCTCCCCGTGATTTGTGGATGATTCGTGAAACAAAACCACCTATGGTATATATTGAAGTAGGCAATATTACCAATACTTTCGACCAAAAAAGGCTACTCATTCCAAACAATAGACAAGCAATGGCGAACTGGCTTGCGCTTGGTATTTTAGAACATACCCAAAAATGATAACTTCCGCTTGCCCATGTGGTCTCCCTGCAGAATATACCCACTGCTGCTACCCTTTTCTCGAAGGAATTACGCATCCTGACACACCCGAAAAGCTCATGCGTGCAAGGTATTCGGCGTATTTTTATCAAAAAATAGATTTTATTTGGGAAACGACTCATCCTAATCTTCAAAAAAAGCAAACAATAAAAGACATCGCGGAATGGGCTGAGGCTACCCAATGGCTTGGCTTAGAAATCGTATTTCAGAACGAAAATGGATACAAAGGCGAGGTGCACTTCAAAGCAAAATACCAATCTCGTCTAACTGGTGAAAAAGGCATACACCAAGAAGCCTCTCAATTTATAAAGGAAAACGGCAAATGGTTCTATTTACAAGGAGGGCGTATTCCTATTGCTAAAGCCCTAGACAGAAACGCACCTTGCCCGTGTGGGAGTGGCAAAAAATACAAAAAATGCTGTGCTCCATGAGTCGGAACACAGCATTTTTTCTTGTAAATCCTTTGTTTTAATTCACCTCTATTTCATCCACAAATAACCACGAAGGGCTTCCAGCAGAAGGATGTGAAGCAGGCAAAGGCCCCTGATTTTTACAGGTTACTTGAATATAACGTGCCTTTTTAGCCGGAAAATCAAAGGACATTTGGCGAACAAAATAGGTTTCGCTTGAAGAAGGCTCTATCCGTTCTTCTTTTACTTTTTCAAACGTTTTTCCATCCATAGAGACTAGAATTTCAACGGATTGTGGCAACAAAATCCACATCGCCCATGCTTGTTGGAATCCGATTTTCACCGAACTCAAAGTTTTCATTTCTCCTAAATCCAACGTCATTTTAGCGTCTTTTCCGTTAAACCCTACCCAGCTTGCTGCATTTTCTACAGTTCCTCGTATGCCGTTCGTTAATCCGAAACGTTCACCTCCCGTGTAGGATTGTGGGGCGTTTTCAAGCGTATATTTTTTTCCTGTTGCCTGAGATATTTGAAAAAAGCGAGTGAATATCTTGCTTTGTAAAACTCCTTTTTCATTGAAAACAGCCGCTTTTATGAGTGTTGGTCCGACCAAAGGAATCCCCGTGACAGGGTATTTTTTACTCATAAATGTAGGCTCGGTTCCATCTGTTGTATAGGTAATGACTGGAGAGCTCATGGCTGTTTTTAACATACAAATTGGCTTTTTTTGCTTGGCATCAAAAGTCGTTTCAGATTGTAAATCGAAGAAACTTTTCGCTGCATTGACACCCATAAAAGCGAAACGTTCAAATTGCACTTGTAGCCTTCTTCCAAAGTCAGCATAATCTTTGTTTTCTTTGGCAGTCCAGGCAACCTCTGCTAATGCGGATGCACGCGGAAATGCCATGTACTCCAGCTGAGAAGGAGTCGGAATATACTCTGTCCAGACATTCCCTTGCGTTCCAATGATGTATTTCACCTCTTCTTTGGTTAATCCAGCCGGAATGGGTTCGTACTGATATACTTTATCCAAAGGTAAAAAACCACCGATTGCTAGAGGTTCAGTCATTGGATCGGATTGATAATAATCAAAATAGACAAAACTGGTGGGTGTCATGATGGCTTCGTGTTGCTGTTTGGCAGCAGCAACGCCTCCCTCCTCACCACGCCAAGACATGATGGTTGCATTGGGAGAAATTCCCCCTTCCAATATTTCATCCCACCCAATCATTTTCCGTCCTTTTGACGTAAGGAAGGCATCAATTCGTTTGATAAAATAACTTTGTAATTCGTGTTCGTCTTTCAAACCTTCTTTTTTGATTAATTCCTGACAAAATGCACTTTTTTGCCAGGTCGTCTTCGGACTTTCATCCCCGCCAATATGAATGTATTTACTTGGAAATAAGCCCATTACCTCTGTCAATACATCTTCTAGAAAAACGAAAGTTTCTTCGTACGGACAAAAAACGTCTTCTTCGATTCCCCAACGAGTCCCAACTTGGTACGGGCCTCCTGTACAGCCGAACTCCGGGTAAGCCGCTAATGCAGCGAGTGCATGACCGGGCATTTCAATTTCGGGAATAACTTCTACGAATTTTTTAGACGCATACGCGACAACTTCCCGAATTTGGTCTTGGGTATAGAATCCACCGTACGGAGTTCCATCCCATTGTTGGTCGCGGTAATGGCCTTTCATTGTTTCTTTGCGAATAGAGCCAACTTCCGTCAGTTTAGGATATTTCTTGATTTCGATACGCCACCCTTGGTCTTCTGTCAAGTGCCAATGGAATGTATTCATCTTGTGCATCGCCAATAAATCAATGTATTTTTTTATAAAATCAACGGAGAAGAAATGACGGCCTACATCTAGGTGCATTCCTCTGTATTTGAATCTTGGCGCATCTTCAACGACACAAACGGGCACTTTCCAAGTCTCTTGTTCCCCACTTCCAGCAAAAATAGCGGGAGGTACTATTTGTAAAAACGTTTGAACAGCATAAAAATGACCACGCGGAGTTGCCGCTCGGAACTCAATCGTTTCCTTCCCGACAGTCAGTCGGTATGCCTCTTCAGCAAATGTGGTGTCTGTCACGAAAACTAGCCCTTTCTTGGGTGAATCCATCGAAATATCGAGAAAAAAGCCACCTGCAAGCCGAAATCGTTGGCTCAACAGTTCGCCGATCGATACAAGTTCTTGGCTGTTTGTTTGTGGCAAATAAATTGTCGTTTGCGCATCTACCGTAAAATACCCCATACCTGCTGTTAATTTAAGGGGCTGCGGAATAATAGAAAAAGTATGCTGTGCTACACTCGGAAGCGAAAGAAATAAACCGTACAGAAATAATTGGAAAATCCGGGACATACAAATTGTATTTAGATGAATGAAAGAATCAGTGTGAATTAGTTCGTCCAACCCCAAGGAGCGAGTGGAAGAGTTTCGAGTGGTTTTTTTAGATCAAATTCAACGGTGAAAAGGTGGTTTGAGCCCATTCTGCGCAAATTATATGTAAATTTTGTTTCCTCCACTGTTATCCACCAAATATTGGCAGCCGCAGCGGGAAGTAAATCAGCGGTTTCTTGGTCAGCAGGAAAAACTTGCATCGTTGCCGTTCCGGTGTTGGTTGCCAATCCTCCATACATGGTTATTTTATCTGGTGTTCCGTCTTCGTGTCGATGGTCATGTTTCAGTAAAATTCTATTTTCTGTTTGAGTAAGTACCCATGTTCTTGAGCGGTCTTCTCCTACATAAAAAGGAATTTTTATCTGACTTCCTACACATGCTTTCACGTGCATGACCATCTTTTTATCTTTAAATGTAGCATTGTCTGCAACTTCTGTCACTTTTCCTTCAAACGCCATACCACAAAAAGCGGATAACTTTGTCCAGAAAAGAGTATGTCCGAGACTATCTTTTTTATCTACAAAAGAGGAGTAACTAGATAAAGTCCCTGTTTTTTCTTGCTTTGCAAAAGACACAGAATAGACAAATACACCTAAACTCACGGCAATAAACCGAAAACATTTCTTCATAGCGTTGCGCATTTTTAATACATATAGATAACAAGTTACAAAAGATTGGCTTATGTTGTACTTCGCCCCCATTTTCTACAATTCGTCCATACATATCAAAATATCTCTATTTTCTTTTTATGAACAAATGGCCGCAGCTATAGTCGCCAAAGCTGAGCCATTTGAAAAATGAACACAAAGAATCAATTATTCGCATTTATTCCATCGAATACAAAACAGGATTTAAAGGTGAGTCGGGCACACTACCTATCTCTTTTTTAGCAAGCCATGTTTCCCAATCTTTTTGTTGATACGTATTTTTAGGTTCAGCAACAGTAATATCTTTGTCCATATAAATCATCGTCATTACTTTTCTTGCGGTATCACTTTGGTTAGCACCTGCGCGGTGGTAAGTCCAACCGAGATGAAAACTGACCTCGCCCAATTCATACATGGATTCGGCTAACGGATATGCTTGCAAAGTGGCGGAGAGCTGTTTTTCCGATTCATCTGAAATCGCCATTTCTCTACCCGCTACAAGTTGTTGGCTTTTGGGTGCAAACGCCAATGGTCCCATTTCAAGCGGAGTTTCTTGGAGAGGTATCCAGACTGTTATTGTTTTTTCAGAACTCAGCGGCCAATAAAATTGGTCGGCATGCCAAGGAGTGATTCCGCCAGAAGGTTCTTTGTACAAAGCTTGGTCGTGGTACAAACGTACGCCTTTCACTTGCAGTAAATCGGAGGCGATACGGGCTAATTTTTGCGAAAAAACAAACGATTGAATGGCTTCACTTTCCCGCCAGAGATTCATAACTTGTAAAAAAGCGCGCTCGTAGGTTGTTCGCTCTTCCATGGGTTTCACCAACGTATTGAGACGAAAAACAGCGTCTGTAATTAATTCACCATAATAATGTAAGGTTTCTTTGTCCAGTACATTCTTTAATTTAATGTATCCATTTTCTTGAAAAAACTGAACTTGTTCAGGGGAAATAGCATAAGGAGTTGCCAAGTCATTTGAATAATTCATCCGTATAATGATTTGATTTATGTGTCAAAGTTCAGCAAACTTGGCTACTTTTTATTCTTGTTCATTAACCAAAAAGTATAGTATTTTATCAAATATTCACTAATTTAATTCAAAATTACCAAGAATACTACATGAAAGTACATTTGGAGGAAATTGCACTGACAGCCACACAACCCGTGTTGGTTCGAAAGATTGCACAAACCGGTTTTGATGCTCCTTTGCATTATCACCCAGCTTATGAGCTAACCTGGATTGAGGAGGGAACGGGGAATCGCTTCTTGGGAAATTCCATTGAACGATACGAAAACAATGATTTTATTTTGGTGGGGAGTAATGTACCCCATTTTTGGGAGAGTGATTTGGCTGTTCACGAGTCACTTGTGAAAGCAACCGTTATTCAGATTGAACCGAGATGGCTACATCAAATAGTGGATTTATTACCAGAAACGGGCGCGATAAAGGCATTATTCCAAGAGTCGATGCGCGGAATTTCTTGGTCAAATTTCAACCCGACTCTTTTACATGAACTCTGCGAAAAGCAAGGACTTGCCTTAATCACATCGCTATTTCAGTTTTTGGAATCCTTGGCACATACACCTTACCAGACACTAAGTACAGGTGGAGCTACGGCACAGGAATTAGATAGTGAACGTTTACAAGGCATTTTACAATACATTGCCTCTCGTTATGAAGAGAAAATTACGTTGCAGGAGGTGGCAGAAGCGGCACATTTATCGGTTCCTTCTTTTTGTCGATTTTTCAAACAACAGACCAACAAAACCTTTGTTTCTTACCTTACGGAAGTCCGGATTACACAAGCAAAAAGAGGATTAATAACAACAGAAGCACCCATCAAGGAAATTGCTTACCAAGTTGGATTCGAGAATTTATCCCATTTTCACCGCTGTTTTCAGCAAGATGCTCAGTGCACGCCAGCCCAATACAGAAGAGCGTATCGGAAGAGGTGAGTTAGTTTTTATTAAACAAAGAATCTACAAAAGCCGCTTTGTTAAATACCTGAAGGTGCTCCATTTGCTCACCGACACCAATGTATTTTACAGGGATTTTAAACTCATCGGATATACCAATCACAACGCCCCCTTTGGCAGTTCCGTCTAATTTAGTCACAGCCAATGAGGTAATTTCTGTCACTTTCGTAAATTCACGGGCTTGGATTACTGCATTTTGTCCGGTACTTCCATCCAAAACGAGCATGACTTCGTGGGGTGCTTCTGGGACAATTTTTTGCATCACGCGTTTGATTTTACCTAATTCATTCATCAAATTGATTTTTGTGTGCAAGCGACCAGCTGTATCGATGATGATGACATCGGCATCTTGCTCCACTCCTGCTTTGATGGCGTCGTATGCAACCGAGGACGGGTCTGTATTCATGCCGTGGTCAATGACAGTCACACCAACACGCGTTCCCCAAAGTTTCAGTTGGTCTACAGCGGCAGCGCGGAATGTATCTGCTGCACCGAGAACCACTTTTTTTCCATTTTTTTGGAAATTATGCGCTAGTTTGCCAATCGTCGTTGTTTTACCAACACCATTCACACCTACAACCATGATTACGTATGGCTTGGGTAAATGAGCAGTTTCAAAACTATTGACGACGTCGGTAGAGTTATTTTCTGTCAGTAATTCAGCGATTTCTTCACGTAAAATTCGGTCTAGTTCAGATACGGAGGCATATTTATCTTTGGCAACGCGTGCCTCGATTCGTTCTATGATTTTGAGCGTTGTCCCTACGCCTACATCCGAGCTAATCAAAATTTCTTCCAATTCATCGAGCACCTCTTCGTCAACGGTTGACTTACCAACCACTGCCTTGGTTAGTTTATCGAAAATGCTATTTTTCGTTTTTTCTAACCCTTTGTCAAGCGATTCTTTTTTTTGTTTACTGAAGAAATCAAATAAGCCCATTGTATCTTTACCTTAAATATTTACGTACAAAATTAGTACAATTATTGGTATGTTTCCATTTCATTTCGGAAGTTCACAACTCCATCTAAGCAATTCGTGTATTTTTTAGCTTCGAGATGAATTTAAGGAGAAGGCCATTTGGAGTTAAGTGGGATTATTTTGGTGATAAATTTCTAGCTAACCAAATTTCACTTCCCCAACCCCAAAAGCTACTGATTCGACTCTTCCTACCAAAATGTACTATTTTACAATGGTAGTTGACAAATGATTCATTTGACAATTCTAACTTTTACCTAAATAGTTTATTTATGCGTTTGTATTTCATCATGACTTTTCACCTCAATTAATTCTCATGCGGTATTATTTGAGTTTACTAACTATAATTTTGAGCAGCAAAAGCAGGGAATAGAGATTCATTTGAAATAACTCAGAGGAAACGCATCTAAACAAAAACTTTAGCCCTTCATTTTTCTCAAACAACTTCAACCAACGATGAGAAAGTACAAAATTCAGCGATTTTTCATCTACTATTTGCCGTTTTTCATTTGCTCGTTTCATCTGAATGAGCCATTTTTCAGCGGCAGCCATATCTACACTTCCGCCAAAGCAGATGTTATAGTGTAGCATACTAGCTTCTTTAGATACGTGAATGTCTAGTTTCTCTAGTTGCCTTTTTTGAATTTCCACTACGGCATTTTTCATTTTATCTGACTGAGTAGCTGTCAAATTCGTGGCATGTGTACGATAATCTACCAATACTTTGGGGAGAATAGCAAGATTTTGCATTTCTAATACCCGGACAAATAGATCATAGTCTTCTGCAGGAGAGTAGAAGGCATCAAACCCACTTATTGGAACAGCACTTTTGTACATGGTCATACCAGAGACTACAAAGTAATTTACGAAAAAAGAAACTGCCTTCAGGTGCTTATTTTTTATATAGCTTTTTATAAAACCTCCCGTTGGTAATCCATGAAAATCAATCACTCTTGCCCAACAGCTTACACCAACAAATTCAGGATTCGTATCTAAGAAATTCATCTGGAGCTCAAGCCGATTGGGGTATGCCAAATCATCCGAATCTAACCAAGCAATTGTATGACAAGATGCTGCTTGAAATAAAATATTTCGACCTTTGGTTAAGCCTTGATTAATTTCTGAGTTAATTATTTTTATTCGATGGTCTTTCTGTTCAAAATTTCTTAAAATAGAAAGTGTATTATCTGTTGAACCGTCATTGTAAATAATGAATTCAAAATCTGCATATGTTTGATCCAATATACTTTGTATAGCTATTGAAACGTGCTCTGCCGCATTGTAAGCGGGCATTAAAACAGAAACGTTCGCCTTTGTCACAAGTTCACCCTTTAAATTTTACGAAATAACTTTTTGATTTTTTCCCAAATGAAATATCCACTCATTTTTGAAAGCCTATTTCGCTGAGTTAAAACTTGTTCAAACAAAACTGGATGGATGTACAAATGTGCCTCCGTAGAGGGTTCAAAGGGAAGTTTTCCTTTCTTGGCATAAAGAAATACATTTTGGCTGTACCAATAATCTACTTTCGGATTATCCCAAATTTTTCCTCTTATCAGATCAAAACAATCGTACTCGTATTCTTTGAATTTTAAGCGCCAGAAATTCGGGTCTTGTTCATTTATATGGTTCTGCCCCCCCTGACCTTTTATAGCTGCTGAAAACAGAACTACATCACCTAATTCCGTAAGGGACTTTACAAAAATATCTGAAGAATTGAAGTCTAAATGTTCTGCAACCTCCAAGGAAATGACCAAATCAAATTTCTTATCCACTTGTATGGGTTTTTCCAAGTCATGTAGAGAAATATTTTCGGGAGCAATTACCAACTTGGAAACATCTAAGTGATGTCCTTCAAAACCATGGATTTTTTCTATCCCTAATTCATTGCATACCTTCAGCCAAGTTCCAAGCCCACAACCTACATCAACCACGGATTTTGGGGGAGTACCTAAAATATCAAATAAGATAGGGAGTACGATTTCTGCTGCTCTTGTATTGTGTGTATCGGTTGAATGTATGTATTTGACCATTATTTAGGAATTGTTCTTGATTTCAAAACTAGTTGTAGTACTTCATTATAATTCAGAGAAGTTGACTGACTACGAGATAAAAATCTTTAAATATAGCATACTTATGCTACTCAATACAATATATTTGAGGCAAATTAAATATTTTATTACAAATGCATTCGTACTTGCTGCAAATATCAACTTTCGCTGATAACTTGTTTAAAACGTTTTTTTCGCTCATTAAGCTATTGCTTTTTTCAAAATTACATGTTGAAAAGGCAATGAAACAATCATCTGAAGCAGTGATTTTGGCGAATGGACCCTCATTAAAGTTATCTTTAAAAAACAACCGTGTTTTTTTTGAAAACAAAGATATCTTCTGTGTGAATTTATTTGCATCTACGCCATACTACACGGAATTAAAACCAACTAATTATATACTTCTTGACGACGCATTCACAGATGTTAATCATCAGCAAGCTAGCTTGGCCATTTCGAGTCTTATTGCGAATACATCTTGGCCAGTAAATTTACACATCCCCTATAAGTTCAAGAATTCACCTCACCTCATTCAAAGTATCAAAAAAAACAATTTTATCAAGCCAATCTATTTTAATTATGTAATCATTGAAACGTTTGATGTACTACGGTTCTTCCTTTTTAGGCATGGACTTGGGATGCCTCAATGCCAAAATGTTCTAATTGCCTCGATATTTACCTGCATCAATATGATGTACTCGAAGATTTATTTATTTGGAGCAGACCATACTTGGCATGAGAATATCAAATTAGATGATGAAAATGAGATTATAGCTTTGGACACTCATTTCTATGGTGTCAAAACATATAAAACAACCGACTCTTTCAGTCAAAATGAATCTTATTTAGCTAGACAATTTTTATCACTCCATAAAGTTTTCAGAGGGTACGAAATAATTGCGCGCTATGCGAATTACAGACATGTAACTATTCTGAACGCCAGTGTCAGGAGTTACATTGATGTTTTTAAAAAAATCAAAGTTTGATAACATTTATTCGAAAGAACCGTCTTTTATTCCTGTCTGAAGAATTGGACTACAAACCGCAATTTGTCCATGTCTAGTAAGTTATGTATCACTATAATTACTAAAAACTAGGGAAAGAATTGAAAACACAAACTTTGAAACTTTAAAAGATGCATCTATATTTGGACTATTTTCTTTTGTAATCCTATTTTTATTCACCTTTATTTAATCAAAAACAGATGGAAAAAATCAAAGTGGCAGTAGTTGGCACAGGCTTCATTGGGCCAGCACACATAGAAGCGCTACGTCGTTTACCGAACATTGAAGTAGCTGCTCTTTGTGAATTTACACAAGAATTAGCAGAGCAAAAAGCAGCTCAGTTGGGTATTCCAAGAGCCTATATTTTCGAAGATCTCCTGAAACAAGAAGATATTCAATGTATTCATATTTGTACCCCTAATTTCCTACATTATTCACAGTCAAAAGCGGCTTTATTAGCAGGCAAGCACGTTGTTTGTGAAAAGCCATTGGCAACAAAAATAGAAGAGGCCGAAGAGCTAGTCGCCATTGCGAAAGAGAAAGGTTTGGTCAATGCCGTACACTTCAACCTACGGTATTATCCGTTGGTTCGCCAAATGAAAACCATGCGCGAAAAAGGAGATTTGGGCGACATTTACTCCATCATGGGTTCTTATTTGCAAGATTGGTTGTTCTTACAAACAGATTATAACTGGCGTTTAGAGCCAGATAAATCGGGAGATTCTCGTGCGATTGCGGACATTGGTTCTCATTTATTGGACATCACCGAATACATCACTGGATTAAAAATTGTAGAAGTTTTAGCGGATTTTTCTACCGTTCACAAGACACGGTTAAAACCTTTGAAAGCCATTGAAACATATTCGGGCAAGATGCTTGAGCCTTCTGATTACCAAGAAGTTGAAATAAATACGGAAGACCATGCCAATGTTTTATTGCGTTTTGATAACGGAAACAAAGGTGTTGTGACAGTCAGCCAAGTAGCTGCAGGGCGTAAAAATAGACTGAATATCGAGATTTCGGGTTCAAAAGCGAATCTGGAATGGTGTTCAGAGAAGCCAAACGAATTGTGGATTGGTAAACGCGAAACTGCCAACCAACAATTGATGAAAGACCCATCGTTGTTTTACCCAGAAGCAGGCGGTTTGATTAGTTTCCCAGGTGGACACAATGAGGGTTTCCCGGATACATCGAAACAAATGTTTAAGGAGGTTTATGCAGCTGTTGCCGCAGGAAAACAACCTGAAAACCCCACTTTCCCTACTTTTGAAGACGGGCTCCGTGAACTTTTGATTTGCGAACGCATCATTGAAAGTCACCGCGCACAGAAGTGGGTAAAAATTTAATTCTTCGCTTAAATGCTGTTTGGGTTGGAGTTGTTACTTCTAAAATGGGTCATTCTAATCCATGAAATTCAGCCCAGACAGCAGCCTATTCTTTTCTTAAACGCTTCCTTTATCTATTAGATGAGGGAAGCGTTTTTGGTAAAATTATTTGTACATTAAATCATTTAGTTGTAAAATACGTTTATTATGAATCAAACAATGTATTTTTCACAAAAAATGAGCTACACGTGAGATACTTATCCATATCCATCCTACTTTGTATATCCACTTGGGCAGCCGCACAGCGCCGAACGTCCATACCTACATCAAAGGCCACAAAAGAAGAAATAGAAGACTCCAAGACCTTATCGTATGGCGCTACGACAAACACCAACTCAGGTGTTTTTGGTGGGTTAGTTTTCCGGCATTCACGCCCAGTTGACATTAAAAAGGGAAAATACATCAATCGGTACATAGCCCTAGAGGCCGTCAATATTCAACATCCTAAAGAACGCTCTTTGTTACAGTTTTCCGGTTCTCGACTTGCTGTAGGTAAGGAAAACTACTTTTTTTCCATTCGACCAGAGTATGGAAGGGAACGATATTTATTTAATAAAAGCGGGGAGCAAGGCATTGGTTTAAGCAGTATTTTTGCTTTCGGTCCGGCGTTAGGAATTGAAAAGCCCTATTATATTCGATATAGAGTAGATGGAAACCGGAATCCGGAGGTTGTTCCATACAATGCAGACATACACAATGACCTATCAAAGATTGTAGGTTCAGCAGGTATTTTTCAGGGATTATTCAGAAATCTTGGCTTTGTGCCAGGGATACACGGAAAAGCCGCTATCAACATAGATATGAACACATTTGGAGATAATGTAACCGGATTTGAAGTTGGTTTTACGATAGATGTTTACAGTAGATCACCACAAATTATGGCGGAGCAATTTACAGCCAACAAACAAGTTTATAGCGCGGCTTTTTTAACTTTGTACTTCGGGAACAAAAAAATCAAGCAATTGATTAATCCTATCAACTAATCGCATTCTATAGATACCTTATAAACGTATGATTGAATTACCAGTTACGAGCACGCCGAGTGCTGAGACAAAGACCCGCAAGCCCTCTTGGTTACGGGTGAAACTTCCGACGGGAGAGAACTTCAAGAATGTCCGTAAAATTGTTGATGACCATAAATTACATACCATTTGTCAATCCGGAAGCTGCCCAAACATGGGCGAATGCTGGGGCGAAGGAACGGCTACATTTATGATTCTCGGCAATGTGTGCACGCGTAGTTGTACGTTTTGTGCTGTTGCGACAGGTCGTCCGAACGAATATGATACCGATGAGCCCGACCGTGTAGCGGAAGCCATCAAATTAATGGGAGTTAAACACGCCGTGATTACGTCCGTTAACAGAGATGAATTGAAAGATAGAGGTGCAGAAATTTGGTACCAAACCGTTACGAAAGTAAAGGAATTATCGCCTCTGACTACCATCGAAACCTTGATTCCTGATACAAAAGGGAATTGGGATGCCTTGTATCGGATGATTTCCGCTGGTCAAGAAGTTGTATCTCACAATATGGAAACAGTGGAACGCTTGTATCGCCCGGTTCGCCCGCAAGCGAAATATGAACGGAGCTTGGAACAAATCCGACGGACAAAAGAATACGGAAAACGAACAAAAACAGGAATCATGCTTGGGCTTGGCGAAACCCAAGAAGAGGTTTTTAAAGCAATGGATGACCTCGTTGCCAATGGATGTGACATTTTAACACTTGGGCAATATCTACAGCCAACCAAGATGCACCATGAAGTCATTGAGTTCATTCACCCAGACCAATTTGACATGTATCGGGAGGAAGGATTAGCTCGGGGTTTAAAATATGTAGAATCAGGGCCATTGGTTCGCTCAAGCTACCATTCAGAAAGACATGTAAATGTATAATTTAGGCAGATAAATCCATTTAAAGTACTCCATAAAACACAGATATGGAGTACTTTTTTATTAATACGACATGAAAAAAGCAGATTTTATACTTGTAGGCGGCGGAATGGCAGGATTGTCCCTTGCTTATTATCTATCCACAGACCAACGGTTTCGAGGGAAGTCTATCCTACTCATTGAACCAGAGGAAAAACGTGCCAATGATAGAACATGGGCTTTTTGGCAAAGAGAAAGTAGTGCGTTTGACTCCATTCTTTTTCGTACTTGGTCATCTGTACGCGTGTTTTCATCCGAAAATATAGCCTTTTCACTTGATATGGAGGACTATACCTATAAATTGCTTCGTGGAATTGATTTTTATCAGTTTGTACAAAAAGAATTAGCCCAAAACCCTCACTTTCAATTAATTATAGACAAATCTGTACGAATAGAAGACAAAGGGGATGCTGTAGAAGTAACAACAAAGGAGAAAGGCATTTTTACAGGTAGCTATGTTTTTGACAGTTCCTTTCCATTAGAAGCAAATTACCCATATCGGCATTATTTGAAACAGCATTTTAAGGGCTATGTGGTTGATATGGAACGTCCGGTTTTCGATACCAAAGAACCGGAGATGATGAATTTTGCGGTAGAGCAACTTGACGGCGAGTGTACTTTCATTTACATTCTCCCTTTTACAGAAACGACTGCACTAGTAGAACTTACTTTATTTTCACCAGATTTACTGACAGACGAGAGATACATTCGTGTTTTGGAAGAATATCTAACTACCCGTTTTTCTGGACTAAAATACCAGATTAAAGAAGAAGAATGGGGCGTTATCCCGATGAGTGATGTGCCTACAAAAGAGCAAGTTACACCTCGAACGTTCCGTATTGGTACGTCGGGTGGTTATACGCATCCAGCTACGGGTTATACGTTTGCATTTACACAAAAACGATTGCAAAGACTAGTAGAAAATATCGCTCAAGCAAATGGAGCAGCATTCACACTGCCTACTTTATTTACCCAACGAAAACATACCTATTATTCAGCAGTTTTATTAAATGTCTTGGACAAGAAGCGGTATCCAGCTCCTGATGTATTTGTTGGTTTATTTCAAAAAAATAGACCTTCGTCGGTTTTCAAGTTTTTGGCAGCAGAAACCACCTTTTGGGAAGAAATAAAGATTATGTGGAGTACGCCTATTTTGATTTTTGGGAAGGCAGCCATCGCCGTTATTGGACGACGAATAAAGGAAAAAATTAAAAAATAGAATATCTAGTTTATATAAAAAAATTGGATAAATTATCTTAATTAAAATATAAATAAAGATTTTTTCACTTACATTTTAAGATTAAACAAAAAATATGCAAATTTGCATCAGCATCAAGAGTTCGGGTAATTTAGACCATAAATAACCTGAAGCCAACCGAGTAAAGAAACACTACGGTGGTTAATAAAAGATGTGGGTCCACTCCGGCCAAACTAGTTTCGGTAAGCTCCCTCCCTTTTCTCTTCCGATGGCACATAGTTTAATCACAATTTAATTGTACATTCATTATGCCGTATTTATTCACGTCTGAGTCTGTATCAGAAGGACATCCAGACAAAGTAGCCGACCAAATTTCTGACGCCTTGATTGACCATTTCATGGCCTTTGACCCTACTTCAAAAGTAGCTTGTGAGACATTGGTAACGACAGGACAGGTCATCTTGGCGGGGGAAGTCAATACAAAAACCTATTTAGACGTACAAACTATCGCGCGGGAAGTAATCGCTCGCATTGGTTATACCAAATCTGAATATATGTTTGAAGCTCATTCGTGTGGGGTACTTTCAGCCATTCATGAGCAATCAGCCGATATTAACCAAGGGGTTGACCGCCAAGCCAACGATTCTTTTGAGGACAAAGCCAATGCGCAAGGTGCGGGCGACCAAGGGATGATGTTTGGATATGCAACCAAAGAAACGGATAATTACATGCCGTTAGCACTTGATTTATCGCATAAAATCCTTCAAGAATTGGCAACAATTCGGAAAGAAGGTGTATTAATGCCTTATCTACGCCCAGATGCAAAATCACAAGTTACGATTGAATATGCAGACGATAATACGCCCATCCGCATTGATACTATCGTAGTTTCTACACAACATGATGATTTCGCAGACGATGAAACGATGCTTAGCAGAATCAAAGAGGACATTATTTCTCTTGTCATTCCACGCGTAAAAGCGAGTTTGAAAGAAAGTATTCAAGCCTTATTTAACGATGATATTTTGTATCACATCAACCCAACTGGAAAATTTGTCATCGGTGGACCACACGGTGATACAGGTTTGACAGGGCGTAAAATCATTGTCGATACCTACGGTGGGAAAGGTGCACACGGAGGCGGTGCGTTTTCAGGAAAAGACCCTTCTAAAGTAGATCGTTCAGCAGCGTATGCGACACGCCATATTGCCAAAAATTTGGTTGCGGCAGGGCTTTGTGACGAAGTTTTGGTACAAGTTTCGTATGCAATTGGCGTAGCTAAACCGTGTGGTGTATATGTAAATACTTACCAAACAGCGAAGGTAAAAGATGCGAATGGTCGTGTACTTTCTGACGGAGAAATCGCACAGAAAATTCAAGAAATCTTCGACTTACGTCCGTATGCAATTGAGCAAAGATTAAAATTACGGAATCCAATCTACTCAGAAACAGCCGCGTATGGCCATATGGGAAGAGAGTCTAAAACGGTGACGAAAGTATTTGAAAATGCAGGACAACGTGCAGAAGTTACTGTTGAATTATTTACGTGGGAAAAGCTTGACTACGTAGATAAAATCAAAAAGGCGTTTCAAATTGCTTGATTTGGCATTGTTTAGCCAAAACAAAAAGGGGAATAGGTTCAACTTATTCCCTTTTTCTTTTGGCTTAGTTTTTGTGAAAGAGAAAGAGAACATGAAAAAAGTCCAAATGAAAATTTTACGATACGTCCCTTATTTCTTCCTTTTTGTATTTCATTTTACATTTGCCCAACAGATTGCTTTGTCACCCGACGCACTTTTGCAACTTCAAAGAGAGGAAAAAACCCTAAAATTGATAGATTTAAGACCCGTGGAGCAGTTTCAACGCGGACATCTCAAATTTGCTCTTTCTTTGGATTATGAGGAAGATGATTTTTTAACTAATTTACGTCTTCGCGTACCAAAAAACGTTCCCATTGTACTTTATTGCTCCACAGGGAAACTAGGTAAAGAAGCGCAAACCTATATTTCGGAACTTGGGTATAGCAGAGCCTATTATCTAGAAGGGGGTTTTGATGAATGGATATTACAAGCTAAACCCTATGTTTCTGATTATCAGACTACTGAACCCATTGCCTCCATTACTTATATGCAACTACAACGAGCAGCGCAGCAATTTCCATTGTATATAGGTCTATTTATTGAGCCATCGTGTGATGCATGTACGAAGGAAAACCAGTTACTAAATGAGGTATTTCCAGAAGCACAAATCATCTCTTTAAGTGGGCAACGGGTAATTGGGCTGCGTGAGCAATTAAATATCAAAAAGTATCCAACATTGCTTGTATTTAAAAACGGCAAACAAGTTTGGCGAATTGACGGGTCAGCAAGTAGAGAGGAGCTACAAAAATTAAGGTTACAACTAAATCTATCCGAAAATTAGAAAGTTACATAGATTCCTTTTGATGTAGGTACATACAAATGGCAAAAATTATGTAAGTTTGGGGTGCTAAGAACCAAAATACAGACAATATGATTGCCTTTTTAGAAGGAAAACTTGCTCAGAAAGACCCTACCCACGCGATTATTCAGGCGGGCGGTGTGGGTTATTTCGTTAAAATTTCCTTGCAGACATTCAGTCAATTACCCGAAATTGGAAGTACACCGGTGCTTCTCCACACAATGTTAATCGTTCGGGAGGATTCACATACGTTGTTTGGATTTTCTGATTTAGACGAGCGTCGTTTGTTTGAGGATCTCATCTCTGTTTCAGGTATTGGCCCAAGTATTGCTATGGTTATGCTTTCATCGCTTTCAACACACGAAATCCGTCAAGCAATTATCCAAGAGGATGTCAAGACAGTGCAAAGCATTAAGGGAATTGGTGCAAAAACAGCTCAACGAGCAATTATCGAATTAAAAGATAAATTGAGAAAAGAAAATGCTATGGGTGGTGGAACAACAGGTATGCCTTTGGTTCAAATTGCACCTAACCAAGTGGTCCGGCAAGAAGCATTGGCGGCCTTGGTTACATTAGGAATACCCAAAGCTACAGCTGAAAAAAGCATCGACATAATACTCAAAAGAACAGGGGCAGATATAACGGTGGAAGAATTAATCAAATTGGCCCTCCGATAAAATCCGTTTCATTCCAATCAATGCGGGATAGACTAAGAAAGCGCCGAAGTCGTTATCTTAGTTGACTTGATGTAAAAGACCAAAAACTACTTTGTACAATACCTTATGTATCAACGTACTACCTATTTCCGTTTTCTTCTCTATTTTATTTCTCTTTCCTTCTTTTTTTCGGTAGGTCAGACATACGGGCAGTTGAACCAAGATACAACAGCCGTTATAAAAGGAGGAACCTCTCCTATTTTTCGGTGGCAAGACAGCTATTTGAACCGGTTTTCGAGTCCTACATTCCAGTCCCCTTTCTTATCTATAACTCCATCCTCAGCAAAGACAACTATCCAATTAGCACCGAGTGGTGAACGGTTTTTAATCGATGAGAAAATTGCCAATCAATTTGCCTCCAAACTTCCGCAAGCACTGACATTCAACGAGTACGCAAGTATCCAAGCTACGGCAATTCGTAAACAACTCATGCGGGAATACGAAAACCAAGCCGATGGAACCAGTAGCGTAGCCGGAAGAGGGTTGCTCCCTCAACTAGAAAAAAATCCTGTAATTGATAGATTATTCGGAGGGAAAGTGCCCGAATTTCGTCCCAAAGGATTTGTTACTGTTGATTTAAAAGTAGGAAGCCAATATGTAGATAACCCACTGATTCCTTTATTCAATCGCCGGACACGCATCTTTGATTTTGACCAACAAATAAATATAGATTTCAACAGTTTGTTTGAAGGTTTGAGCTTACCAAGTGGTATGCGTCCCACAGCAGGAGGTGGATTACCCAGTGGATTAGGACAAAATTTAGCTCAAAATGTTCTTCCAGATAACTTTGGAGCGAATCGAGAATTTCCAACTTCTGCTAATTTGGCTGGTGCAGCAGCAAGTCTAAATCCATCCAACGCGCTGCGTGAAAAAATGGGAATTCAAGGAAATTTTGACACAAAATCTGCTTTTCAATTTGAAAATAGATTCAAATTGAATTTCAAAAATGATCCCGAAGACATTCTACAACTTTTAGAACTTGGGAATGTTAGTATGCCTGTTCGAAGCCAGTTAATTCCCGGAGTGGATAATCTAATGGGCGTAAAAGCAGGTCTCCGATTTGGCAAATTAGACATCACTACTGTATTTGCTCAACAACGCTCTCGGACAGAATCCATCTTGGTAAATGGAGGAAATCAAAGCAAACCCTTTGAACTCCGCGTCGATAATTACGATGAAAACAGACACTTTTTCCTTGGGCATTTTTTCCGAGAAAATTACGAAAGATCACTCCGCAATCTCCCTGTCCTGACTTCCGGTGTTCGGATTACACGTGTAGAAGTGTATGTAACCAACCGGACAAATACTGTAAATACCATGCGAAACTTGGTTGGTATTACAGACTTAGGCGAGGCAAAACCTGCCAATCCTACGGTTGTGAAAAGTCCCAACCCTTCGAGTCCTGCGGGTAACCAAAGTAATTCGATTTTTGACCAACTTCAAAGCAATTCCGGATTTAGAATCATTGATAATACAACCCGAACACTCACAGATTTAGGTCTCCGAACTGGCGAAGATTTTGAACTTTTACGTGGAGCAAAACGATTGACAGACAGAGAGTTCGATTTACAGCCTGAGCTTGGATTTATCTCCTTGACAACCCCACTTCGTAACGATGAAATACTCGCTGTTGCCTACGAATACACATACAACGGCCGAAACTACAAAGTAGGCGAACTAACAGAAGACTATTCGTTCAGAAAAGAAGACGAGGTATTAATCCTTAAATTAATTAAATCTTCTACAATTCGTAACCGTTTGAATCACCCCATGTGGGACTTAATGATGAAAAACGTGTATTCTCTTTCACAAGGTCAAATCAGCAAAGAAGGTTTTCAACTTCGTATTTTGTATAAAGACGACCGAACTGGCATTGACAATCCGAACCTCCAAGAAGGGCGAAGACTTAAAGACAAACCATTGATTGAGGTATTGGGATTGGATAAACTCAATTTCAATGGAGATCCACAACCTGACGGGAACTTCGACTATGTTGAGAAAATAACTGTCAATGAACAGCAAGGTAAAATCATATTTCCTGTCCTTGAGCCTTTCGGTTCCCACCTCAGCCGTTTTTTTGATTCGGACGAACAAGCTTTGCGTGACAAGTACGTTTTCAACGAACTTTACAGAGGAACTTTGATTGATGCACAACAAGTTACGACCAAAAATAAATTCTTCTTATCAGGAAATATTCGTTCAGGAAGTGCTGAAATTCCGCTTCCTTTAGGTGCATCTCCACAATCTGTTCGGGTGTATGCAGGAGGTGTCCAACTGCAACAAGGTACTGATTATGTGATAGATAGCCAATTAGGACGTATCAAAATTGTCAATCAAAGTATTTTAAATTCGTCTCGACCCATTCGTATTGACTTTGAGCGACCAGACTTATTTGATGCACAAATACGGCGTATGTTTGGTGTTCGGCTTGATTATGTTGCCAGTCCTTACCTTCGTTTAGGTGCTACACTCATGGATTTGCGCGAAAATACACCTGGTTTTATTACCCGTACCGCCGTTGGCATGGAGCCCGTAAACAATACACTTTGGGGCGTAGACATTAATTACCGGAGAACTTCGTATGCAATCACAGACTTATTGAATAAATTCCCTACCATTCAATCCAAAGAAAAGTCAAGCATTTTATTCAACGCCGAATTTGCACAGCTGCTTCCAGGTGTTAATAACCGGAGAATCAACAACAGTGCAATGATTGATGATTTTGAAGCAGCACGAAATATCAACGACTTAACACGACAACCAACTCGCTGGAGACTCGGATCTGTACCAGAACAATTCCAGGAAACTGGGCAAAGTATTTACGGTTATAACAACCGACGCGCCAAAATTTCAGCTTATACTTTAGACCCGACTCTGTTTTTCAATGTGGGAGTATTTAATGCCGGAATCGGAGCTGGACTTCCACCAGGATTAACAGCGGATAACAACGCATACGAACGCGGATTTGAAATCCAAAGTATTTTTCCCGGCCGCTCTCGTCCTCCACTCGGACAACAACCACCCATTGCTACATTAGACATTTCGTATTTCCCGTCTGAACGAGGCATGTACAATTACAATACAGACCTCACAGCAGATGGATTCCTCAAAAATCCACGAAGAAACTTTGGGTCAATCATGCGAGGAATCACCTTTGACGCAGACTTTGACAATACCAACGTGGAATACATCGAATTTTGGATGTTAGACCCATTTGCCGATGTCGTTAGAGATGGAACAGTGAATGGTAACAAGCGAAATACGACAGGTGGGAAACTCGTTTTTCAATTAGGTGATGTTTCAGAAGATGTCATTCCAGACAATCGTTTCAACTTTGAAAATGGCATTTTACCTCTTGAAAGCACCACATCGGAACCGATTACGACTTTATGGGGAAAAGCACCACGTGTTCAGTACATCAACGACGCCTTTGATGCAGCTGAAGCTTCCAGAGCTAAGCAGGACGTAGGTCTAGATGGTTTATCCAATACAGACGAGCGAACATTCCCTCACATTCAATCCTTCTTAGAAGACATTCGAACAAAAGTCTCAGAAGATGTATTTCGAGTCATTGAACAAGACCCATCCAATGATGATTTTACCTTTTTCTTAGACCCTCGATTTGACCAAACAGATCAAAAGCTCACAGGACGCTTTAAAAATTATCTGGGAATGGAAGGCAACTCACCTATTACCGATACACAGATTGCCATTACACCTTCAAACTCGCCCGCCTCAGATAAAGAGGACATCAACGGAGACAATACCATCAACGACATTGAAGCCTATTATGAATATGAAATCCCGCTTCTGCCAAGTGGTCAAGATATTGGAAAAGGATTTATCGTTGATCGAGTGACATCAAACGGTCTCAACTGGTATCTTTATCGCGTTCCCATTCGGCAGTTTAGCAATAAAGTAGGAAATATCAACGGCTTTAAGTCCATTCGCTTCTTGCGTACTGTTCTAACAGATTGGGAGCAGCCCGTTGTACTCCGGTTCGCGACTCTCCAACTCGTGGCTAATCAATACAGGATATTCACGAATGACCTAAATACCAATGGATTAACAGAAATACCTGAACCATACGACGCAAAAGTTCGGGTAGCTACTGTGAATATTGAAGAAAATGGTTGTACAGAAGCTGGAGATTGTGGCGTAAAAGAAGGGCAAACCCCCTATGTTGTTCCGCCAGGTTTTGTTCGTGACCGCGATTTTTCACAATTGGGTCAAATCCAGTTCAACGAGCAATCTCTCAGTTTGGGAGTGACAGACTTACGCGATGGCGACGCACGTGGTGTATTTAAGAATACACGGTTAGACTTGAACATGTACAAGAGATTGCAGATGTATATTCATATGGAAAACGAACAAAATGAGGATTTCCAAACAGCTGCTTTTCTACGTTTCGGTACAGATTTAAAGGAAAATTACTACGAAATTGAAGTTCCAAGACTGAAAGCTACGCCAAATGGCTCTATCAACGAATCCATCATTTGGCCAGTAGAAAATGAAATTGACTTTCCTCTAGATTTACTCAGAGCATTAAAAGTAGAAAGAAATACAAATGGACGAAACCTGACCACACCCTACACGAAAGAAGTCGAAGTCAACGGGCTTGCGTTTGATAGTCAACTTGGTGAGCGTTCCATAGATGTAAATAGAACATATAAAATTACGGTTGTCGGGAATCCAGATTTGAGTGCCGTATTGACAACCATGATTGGCGTTCGGAATCCTAAATCTCCTGACCAACAACCCAAAACTTTCACTATTTGGGTCAATGAATTACGCATCAATGGCTTTGACCAAACATCCGGGGAGGCAGGTTTATTTTCTGCAGATATTCAACTCGCAGATGTAGGCTCTGTGCTTGTCAATGGCAGCATGAGTACCTTTGGTTACGGGGGAGTGCAGAGTAAAATTGCCCAACGTTCACGGGAATACCATCAATCGCTTGGGGTGGCGACAAGCTTATCACTAGACCGTTTTCTACCGCAAAAATGGAATTTAAGCATTCCGTTTTTCATGAGTTATGACCAACAGGTGATTCGCCCACACTTCAATCCACTTGACCCAGACGTTACGTTAGAAAGAGCCTTGGAGGCAATTCAAGACCCTATTCAACGTCAAAATTACCGAGATTTAGTACTTGACCAGAGCGTAAGTAGAGGATTTAATTTTGCTAATATTCGTAAAAATAGAAGTGCTAATGGCGGGAAAGCACACGTATATGACATTGAAAACTTCTCGTTTACCTTTGCCCAAAATTCCGTCACGCGGCAAAATATTCTTATTGATGAATATACATCTGATCAAAATAGAGCAGGTTTGACGTATCAATTCCAACCCAAACAAATTACGTGGGAACCATTCAAACAATTAAAATCATCAAAGAATGGATTCGCTTGGCTGAAAGACTTTAACGTTTCTCCACTTCCAACCCTGATTGGATTCCGGGCAGATTACGATAGAAGTTATACCAAAACATTGTTCCGAAATACCGACTTAAATTCAGCGGGTGTCCAGCCTAATATTCAAAAATACTTCAATACAAACCGTTTCTACGATGCTCAATGGAACTTGACACGGAGTATTTTAGTCAACTACAACGCACGGCAAAGTGCCATTATTGACGAACCTTTCGGAGAAATCAATACACAGGTAAAACAAGATTCTTTGTGGCGGAGCTTCTGGACTTTTGGCCGCGCCAAAAATTACGAACAAACCATGCAGGCTACCTATCGCTTGCCTTTGGATAAATTCTTCCTCCTAGATTGGCTGCAAGCAGATGCCAAATACAACAATCGGTTCTCCTATCGTGCCGCCTCATTTGGTATCGCGGATTCGCTCAATGTACTTTTCGGAAATACCATTGAAAACGGCAGAGAACAAGCAATTCAAGGACGTATTGACCTCGTAAAACTCTATAATAAAGTACGTTATCTCCGCTTTGCCAATTCGCCTAATCCACCCAAATTACGTTATACACGTGCACCAGGGGATGAAGAGAGTTTCGAAAAATCATCTAGCTCCGTGCTTAAATCTGTCACGCGTTTGCTCATGACTGTTCGGGGAATTAACTTCAGCTATTCCCAGAATGAATCTACTATTTTACCTGGATTTTTACCTAGCCCAACGTTTTTTGGGATGGATAGAAATTGGGCAAATGCACCAGGGCTACCCTTTGTTTTAGGTAGCCAATCGCGGGATATTCATGTTCGTGCTGCAGAAAATGGATGGCTATCCAGAAGTATTATTCAAAACGATCCATTCACACAATCCATCGAAAAACGCTTTGAATACAATACAAACTTAGAGCCATTCAAAGGTTTCCGGATGTCTATTCGTGGAAATCTAGCGCGCGGAGATAGCTACCAAGAATTATATCGCCCTAATGAAACAGGCGGGGCTTTTGAGAGCCTGAATCCACTCCGAAATGGGACTTTCCGGATGTCTTTCTGGTCTTTCAAGACAGGATTTGTCAAGATGAGTAAAAATCCAGAAGACAATTACGACTACGAAATATTTAACCGGATGGTGGACTACCGAGATATTGTGAAAGACCGCTTATATGCTGAAAATCCGAACGCTGAAAATGGCGTTTACGATATCAATTCGCAAGATGTCCTCATCGCATCGTTCTTTGCCGCTTACAGTGGGAAAGACCCGAGAGAAGTACGTTTAAATCCTTTCCTACGTTTCCCACTTCCTAACTGGCGGTTGGATTTTACGGGTGTTGAGAAAATACTTGGCATCGATAGAGTGTTCAGTTCGATAACCATTAACCACAGTTATACCTCCACGTACAATGTTGGGAATTTTACATCGTCCTTGGAGTATGGCGCACAGAATCTTAATTTACTCATGAAGGGGTATCCGCTTGGCTTCTTGACGAACCAACAAGCCTTGTTTATCCCTGTTTTTGTAATGAGTACAATTACGATGGAAGAGCGGTATGCACCTTTCATTGGCGTACAATTTACGACCAAGAAAAGCGTGACAGGTCGTGTTGAATACAACAAAGAAAGACGGGCAGGATTGAATTTATCCAATTCACAGGTAGCAGAATATTCAAGCGACGACATTGTTGTCGGGATTGGTTTCAAACGGAATAATATTCGAATTCCAATCCGAGGAGCAGATGGCAATCAAATCGTATTAAAGAATGACTTGAATTTCCGATTTGACGTGACGCTTCGCGATATCATCGCCTTGCAAAGACGACTAGACGGCGATGCTGTTGTGACACAAGGAAACTATAATTTGCAGATTCGCCCACAGATTCAGTATCAATTTAACAAACGTTTCTCAGGAAGTTTCTACATAGAACGTTTGGTAAATAACCCATACAATTCTTTGTCTTTTTACAGAAGTTCAACGATTGGCGGGGTGAATGTTCGGTTCAACTTAGCGGAATAGGAAAAAAACAAATTTGAGTTTCCATGCAATTCACGTAAATTGCGCTCGAATTTGAACAAAATTCTTTTTCAACATTAAATTCCAAACTAGCAAATGAATTTTCCAGCAGACTTACGCTATACAAGCGAACACGAGTGGATTAAAATGATTGATGACACAACCGCTTTGGTTGGTATCACAGATTTCGCACAAGGAGAATTGGGTGATATTGTTTACGTTGAAATCGAAACACAAGGTGAAGACGTAGAAGAAAACGGTATTTTCGGTACAATTGAGGCCGTAAAAACAGTTTCTGATTTATTCTCTCCCGTAGCTGGAAAAGTAATTGAAGTAAACCCTGCTTTAGAAAACAGCCCAGAATTGGTGAACAATGACCCGTATGGAGAGGGTTGGTTGATAAAACTAGAAGTGACAAATCCTTCAGATTTAGACAATCTTTTGGATGTAGATGCCTACAAGGCAATCATTTAAAATATAAAGAGCCCAGATAGGGCTTTTTTTTTATATCTCTACCTCACTTATTTTATTCGTAACAAACGCATGGATATTCTCATTCATCAAGCCCGAATCGTTTGTCCTAGTTCTCCTTACCACGGACAGGTGCTCGATGTATTTATTCAAAACGGGCAAATTGCTCAAATCGGTTCTTTTCTTGATACGTTACCTTTAAACACGCACATTATAAAAGGTAATCAATTGCATATTTCTACGGGATGGCTAGATTTACGTGCGACATCTAAAGAGCCTGGACATGAGTCCGTTGAGGACTTTCAGTCGCTCACTAAGGCAGCAGCAGCAGGTGGTTTTACCCAAGTAGCTGTATTACCAAATACCACCCCTGTTGTCCAAAATAAACAAAGTATTGCCCTTTTTAACTATTTCAATACACAAAGTCTCGTTGACTTATTGCCTATAGCTGCAGTTACAAAAGATACCAAAGGGACTGATTTTACAGAGATGTTGGATCTGAACAAAGCAGGAGCTGTTGCGTTTTCAGACGGACATCTTCCTCTTTGGAATGCAGATATTTTTCTAAAAACACTTCAGTATTTATATCCAACAGGAAAACTGTTGATGAATCAGCCCACAGAGGCATCTTTGAGTCTTTTCGGGCAAATGCATGAAGGAATCACAAGTACGCTTCTGGGCATGAAAGGCATTCCGAATGCCGCCGAAGAATTGATGTTACTACGTGATTTGAAATTACTCGAATACGCGAACCTTACTTCTGACCTACCCATTCTGCACTTTTCTACTATTTCAACGGCTGAGGGTGTCCAACTTATCCGTGAAGCCAAGAAAAAAGGCTTGCCTATCAGCTGTGACATCGCTGCACATCAGCTTTCTTTTATTGATGAAAATCTCTTTGATTTTGATACAAATCTAAAGGTAAATCCCCCGTTTCGTTCAGAAAATGACAGATTGGCTCTTTTAAATGGTTTACTTGATGGAACCATAGACGCTGTTGTATCCGACCACCATCCACAAGATGAAGAAGCAAAAAAATTGGAATTTGACCAGGCAGAAAGTGGTATTATAGGGTTACAAACAGCATTTTCAGCACTTCAAACATTGGGCGAACTTCCGTTAGATAAAGTCATTCACCTACTTACAGACGGCCCACGTCGTATTCTACGTCAGCCTATTCCTAAAATTGAAGTTGGAGCATCGGCACATTTGACCCTTTTTGAACCAGAAAGTTCGTATGTATTTACAGAGGAACAAATCTTATCAAAATCAAAAAATTCACCGTATATCGGGCAAACCTTGAAGGGCAAAGTACTTGGCGTGATTCATAAAAACCAAACAAATCTACCGACATGAAAAACAAAATAATTCGCCAATCTCTGGTATTCGGGCTTCTTGCTGGAGTAATTGGCTTCCTTTTTTTCATCGGCTTGTATTTTTTAACAGACAACCCGCTCGCCAAAAGAAGACCAGATGTAGGTTTCAACTTACTCTTCGTAGGGTTATCGATGTGGTATTTGAAAAAATCAAACGGTGGATTCATTCATTTCTACCAAGCATTTTCCATCGGATTTTTAACCAATATTTTCGCGGCACTCACAAGTGGGCTTTTGTTATTCATTTTTATTCAGTGGATTGACCAAACCCCACTGCAAACTTGGATGACACAAGGGCAACAGCTTCTCCGTGATCAACGAGAAACGTTTGACAAAATCCTAAACGAGGAAATGTATGCTGCCCAAATGAAAGCCTTAACAAACGTAAAACCGTATCAATTATTCCTGGATGAGCTTATGTTTAAGCAAGTTGCTATTGTAGGAATTACTTTATTGGGTATGGTTTTTCGTAAAAAACGACCTGAATAAGTCGGTTGTCGGCTTTATTGACCGACTATCAAAAGCTACAATTGTATTTCTGGAAATTTTGGTTAAATTCACAGATATTAACCTTACTTGAATTAAAAAATGGAACAAATTACAACTACTAAAGTTTCCTTGAAATGGGGCCTTATCGCAGGAATTGCCTCAATTGTTTTCATGACTATCTTGTATGTAACAGGAGCATGGAAAATCACTTGGCTGACAAGCATCACCTATCTCATCTTGGTGGGTGCTTTCGTACTGAGTATGAAAGAATACAAGGAAAGTAACAACGGGTATATGACCTACGGACAGGGACTGGGAATTGGCATGTTTATCAGCGCGATTACTGGCATTCTTAGTGCTGGTTATGGAAATATTTACATGCAATTCATAGATACGACATTTCGTTCGCAAATGCTTGATTTTCAAGTCGAAAAATTGGAAGAACAAGGATTACCCGATGAGTCAATTGAGAAAGCAATCGAAACATTTGAGAAATTTAGCTCACCTGGGCTTACCTTTCTTTTTGGAGTCATTGGTGTTTTATTTGTAGGTTTTCTCCTTTCACTTGTTGTTTCTGCAGTTATGAAGAAAAACAAGCCGGCATTGGATTACTAATCTCACTTTTAACTATGTATGCAATTTTCAAGAAAGAAATAAATAGTTTTTTTAATTCTTTAGTGGCTTATCTCGTATTGGCCACCTTTTTTGTTTTTATGGGTCTGATTGGTTGGGTACTTCCTGATACGTCCCTTTTTGATTATGGATTCAATGATTTGTCTGTCCTTTTTTCCTTCGCCCCCTATCTATTTCTATTCCTGATTCCAGCCATAACCATGCGTTCTTTATCAGAAGAATACAGAACGGGTACGATTGAATTAATCAAAACGAAACCACTCACCTCTTGGCAAATTATCAACGGTAAATTCTTCGCTTCTTGGCTGTTAGTCGGATTGTCTCTTTTACCTTTTTTTCTATACTATTATGCCGCCTATCAGCTCGGTAGCCCCGTAGGAAACATCGATACTGCTGGCTTTTTTGGCTCATTATTTGGCTTATTTGTCTTGGGTGGAGTATTCACAGGAATCGGGCTTCTTTGTTCTGCCGTGACAAATAACCAAATTGTTGCGTTTATTTTGGCAGCTCTAGTAAGTTATTTCTTTTACGATGGTTTGTTGCAATTAGCTCTGCTGACACGTGGAACGCTTTTTTCTTCCTTGGAGTTACTAAGTTTCCAATTCCATTATGACGCACTAAGTAGAGGCGTGATTGACACAAGGAACATCGTATATTTTGCTTCTTGGTTGGTCTCCTGTCTCCTTTTCACGCGGTATATCGTCATTCAAAAAACACAATAAAAACGTCTTTTATGTTTCAAATTTATCAAATTGATGCATTCACAAACGATGTATTCGGTGGTAATCCGGCCGCGGTTGTTCCTTTGAAAACATGGATTCCAGATGCCTATTTACAGAAAATCGCGGCTGAAAATAATTTATCTGAAACTGCTTTTTACGTGGAAGAGAACGAAGGTTATCGGCTGCGTTGGTTTACGCCAGTAGCCGAAGTTGACCTTTGCGGACACGCCACACTCGCCGCCGCGTATGTTCTTTTTTTTATCTATGATTATCCGAATGAAGTACTCACATTCTACACAAGAAGTGGCGAACTGCGCGTTCAGAAAGTAGGAAATTTACTTCAAATGGACTTCCCGCAAACGCAAACAACATCCACTACTCATTACAAAGAAGAAGTAGCAAAAGCACTGAATTACACTCCATTTAAAGAAATTCGAACAGCCGGAAAAGATGTACTTGTCGTATTTGAAACACAAGAAGAAGTAGCCCAATTGAAACCAAACATGAGTCTATTAGAACAAATAGATTGCCGAGGAATTATTTGTACTGCGCCTAGTTCAGAAGAAGGAATTGATTTTGTTTCCCGCTTTTTTGCTCCACAAGTGGGGGTTTCGGAAGACCCCGTGACAGGCTCAGCGCATACCTCACTTGTTACGTATTGGTCAGAAAAATGGCAAAAAAATACATTCATTGCTAAACAAATTTCGAAAAGAACGGGTATTTTGACACTTGAAAAAACAGAAAACCGCGTCTTTATTCAGGGCAATGCCAAATTATACATGGAAGGAAAAATATATCTTGCTTGAAAATAAGCAGAAAGCGCCGTTTTATTCTTCAAATACGATGTATTATAACAAATTGATAGTAAATACCTTATTATTAATTCATAAACTTGACAACCCCTATTCGTATTTCGTACATTTGTGAAATTAAATTCGTTTAAATGAAGCTATCAGCCTTTAAATTTGATCTTCCGCAAAGCCTAATCGCAATGCACCCAAGTCCTGAACGTGATGAAAACCGGATGATGGTTGTCAACAGAGCCACAGGTGAAATTGAACATAAAATGTTTCGCGACATCGTTTCCTACTTTGGTGAAGGGGATGTCATGGTGATGAATAACACAAAAGTATTTCCTGCTCGTTTGTACGGTTCCAAAGAAAAAACAGGAGCTAAAATTGAAGTTTTTCTGTTGAGAGAATTGAACAGAGATATGCGTCTTTGGGATGTTTTAGTCGATCCTGCCCGTAAAATCAGAGTGGGAAACAAATTATATTTTGGAGATAGTGATTTAGTAGCAGAAGTCATTGACAATACTACTTCTCGTGGTCGTACGATTCGGTTTTTATTCGATGGAAACCACGAGCAGATGATGCAAACCATTTACGAACTTGGTGAAACGCCACTCCCAACTGACATTATCACACGGGAAGTAAACGAGCTTGATAGAGAGCGTTTTCAGACTATTTTTGCCGAACACGAAGGCGCAGTTGCAGCTCCTACAGCAGGTATGCACTTTACCAAAAACATCGTTCGGAGAATGGAAATCAACGGCTCTACTTTTGCACCCGTTACCCTACACATTGGCATTGGTACTTTCAGACAAGTTGATGTAGAAGATTTGACGAAACACAAAACTGATTCTGAGAATTACTTCATTCAGCAAAATACGTGCGACATCGTAAACAATGCGCTAGATGGTGGAAAACGTGTTTGTTCTATTGGAACAACTGCACTAAAAGCTTTGGAATCTTCCGTTTCAGCAAACTCTCGCTTGAAACCTGTTGATAATGCTTGGACGGATAAATTCATCTTCCCTCCACATGATTTTAAAATCGCCAATGCACTTCTTTCAAACTTTCACTTGCCAGAGTCTATCTTACTCATGACAAAAACAGCATTCGGAGGATACGACCTAGTTATGAAGGCGTATGAAATTGCTATTAAAGAAAAATATAAATTTTTCACGTATGGTGATGCCATGCTGATTATCTAACCAACGAGCCTACTTGCATACAAGTAGGCTTTTTTCATACCAATTTATGAAACATTATACCATTCTCGTTGCTGGCGGCAGCGGGAGTCGCATGCAGTCTGATATCCCCAAACAATTTATTATATTGAAGGGCATTCCCATTCTTTTGCACACCATTCACAAGTTCATAAAAATAGAAGAGAACAGCATTATTCTCGTACTTCCGAAAGAACAAATCAGCTATTGGAATGAATTAACTGCTACTTTCCCAAAGGAGATACAAGTAGAATTAAAGCAAAAAGTAACAATAATAGAAGGTGGGGCAACCCGTTTCCAATCTGTTAAAAACGGTCTAAAATCCATCCAAGATGCAACACCCGACTCCCTTGTACTTGTACATGATGGCGTAAGACCTTTATTATCAACCAATTTGATTTATCGTGTTCTCGAAGAGGCGAAAAATACCAAAGCAGCAGCAGTTGCTGTTCCGTTAAAAGACACGCCAAGACTCGTTAATAATGACGGAACAAACCAGTCTATTCCACGAGAGACCATACAGTTGATGCAAACTCCACAAGTTTTTCACTATGAATTGATGAAACAAGCTTTTTCACAAGAAGAACAAGCCACTTTTACAGACTGCGCGAGCGTAGTTGAAGCTTGGGGACATCCCATATCCCTTGTTTTAGGTGAATATACCAATCTAAAAATAACGACTCCAGAAGATTTGATATTAGCTGCTTCTTTCCTGAGTAATTGACTCGATTAAAGACAAAAGTATTCGTTGAAAAAAAGCACATTTTAGCGTATTTTTGTTAAATTCAATCAATTCACTTGCACCATGGCTCTTCACCGATTGGCAGCCGACCAATACATTGATGGCATTTTAGCAGGCAACCGAGTGATTCTTAGCCGAGCTATTACCCTGGTAGAGAGCCTTTTACCAAGCGACCGCACGTTGGCTTCAGAAGTCGTACAAAAGCTTCTTCCATATAGTGGTAAGTCTGTACGCATCGGTATTACTGGCGTTCCTGGCGTGGGAAAGAGTACATTTATTGAGAATTTTGGGCAGTATTTAACACAAAAAGGACACAAAGTCGCGGTTCTTGCGATTGACCCAACTAGTCAACGAACCAAAGGCAGTATTATGGGTGATAAAACCCGAATGGAAGTGCTATCACATGACCCAAACGCCTTTGTCCGCCCTTCCCCTTCCGGTCAAACATTGGGAGGTGTCGCTCAAAAAACCCGTGAATCTATGCTACTGTGCGAGGCTGCTGGTTATGATATTATTTTGATAGAAACGGTTGGAGTAGGACAATCGGAGACGGCTGTCCGAGATATGGTTGATTTCTTCTTGCTTTTACTGCTCGCTGGCGCAGGTGACGAGTTGCAAGGGATAAAAAAAGGAATTATGGAAATGGCGGATGCGCTAGTTGTTCATAAAGCAGACGGTGATAATATCACAAAGGCGAAACTAGCGCGTTTGGACTACCAAAATGCCCTTCACCTCTTCCCTCCTCAAGAAAACCAGTGGTTTCCACCTGTTTTACTTTGCTCTTCACTACAAAAAACAGGACACGAGGAAATTTGGGAAACTATCTTGACTTACCAAAAGCAAACACAGGAAAATGGTTTTTGGGAAGATAACCGACGAAGACAAAAATTAGAATGGATGAAAACCTATTTACATGACTATCTCATTCAGCAGTTCATGCAAAAAGAGGGCAGAATCCAACAAATTGAAATTTTAGAAAGAAAAGTTCTTGCAGACCAGCTTACTCCCATTCAGGCTGTTCACGAGCTACTAGATACACCTACATCATCTATTTTATAATTAAACGACAAGCGAATGTTCTGGAATAAGATTTCCTCTTTCATCCTTTCAAACAAAATTATCCTCATCGGTTTTATCGTACTGAGTACTATTTGGATGGGCTCCAAAGCCATTCAATTGGAACTTTCCTACGAACTTGCCAAAATTTTGCCTCAGAGTGACCCTAGTTTTCAACTCTATGAGAAGTTCAAAAAAACGTACGGAGAAGACGGAAACGTCATGGTTATTGCTGTAGATGACCCGAATATGTATAAATTAGAGAACTACCAAAATTGGTATAACCTCGCGCAAGACATCAAAAAAGTGGAAGGAATTAAAAATATTGCTGCCAATACAACTATTTTTGACGTCGTTCGGAACGATGAAAAAAAGAAATTTGATTTCAAACCGCTCGCTCCGACACAACCAACAACCCAAGCTGAGGTAGATAGTATCCAAAAAAACATCCTTCGTTTGCCTTTTTACAAGGGTTTCATTTACAGCGAAGAAGGAAACGCTCACTTGATGGCAATTACCTTTGACCAAGCCCAACTAAACAGCAAAGGAAGAATTACGACAACCCGCGAAATCCAACGTATTGCTGATGCGTTTGGAGAAAAATCAGGCTTGGAGATTCATTATTCAGGAATGCCCTTTATTCGTACGAACTTCATGTCCAAAGTCAGTACAGAATTAGCACTCTTCATGGGATTGGCTTTTCTGGTTACAACATTGATTCTTTATCTGTTTTTCCGTTCCGTACGAATCGTATTTTTCGCTGTCTTGATTGTGGCAATTTCAGTCATTTGGTCTGTCGGTTTTATCCAGATGTTTGGGTATAAAATTACCATTTTGACGGGGCTTATTCCACCTTTAATCATTGTCATTGGTATTCCTAACTCCATTTTTCTAATTAACCGCTACCAAGAAGAATACTTGCAGGTAAGAAATCAAAAAACAGCATTGGCTACAACCATTGAAAAAGTTGGAAAATCAACATTTATTGCCAATTTGACCACTTTCATTGGGTTCTTTGTTTTTTATTTTACAGGGAGCAGCCTCCTTATGGAGTTCGGACTTGTGGCATCAATTTGTGTCATGAGTACATGGGCACTTTCGCTGATATTAATCCCTAGTATTTTTGCATTTTTAGCACCACCTAGCCAGAAACACGTCAAACATTTGGAAAATAAACGTGTATCTGCCGTTTTAGAGTCTGTAATTAAAATTGTTCATGGTCACAGAACCAAGCTATATTGGAGTATTTCTGCTCTTTTGGTTATATCTGTCATCGGAATTTCACAGATAGATGCAGTGGGTTATGTCGTGGATGATTTACCAGAAGACGACCCTATATTTAGAGATTTGAAGTTCATTGAAAAGCACTTCAAAGGAATTGTGCCCTTCGAGGTTTCTATTGATACCAAAACGCCGAATGGTGTTTTAGACCCTCAGATTTTAGCAAAAATAAAGGCTGTTCAGAACCAATTTGCTCAATATCCAGAGTTTACCTCTCCCATTTCTGTCGTTGAAGGAATCAAATTTATTTATCAGGGGTTCCGAGGTGGAGATCCCAAATATTATGCTTTGCCAGGCGCACTTGAATTACAAAAATTAGGTGAATATGCAGGAATGGCAGAGGGTGGATCTAATCAACTTGCCTCTTTCATGGATTCTACGCGAAGCCAAACACGGGTGAGTTTTCAAGTTGGGGATATTGGTTCGAAACGCCTCGGAATATTGGCAGATGACTTGCAAGCCAAAATCGATACTATATTTAATTTCGATAGAACCACAGAACAATGGCTTCCCAAAGAAGAGCAAATTGATGCACACGTGACAGGAAATGGGGTTGTATTTACACGCGGAAACGCCTATCTGTTAGACAATTTGGTTGAAAGTACATTACTCGCCATTCTTTTGGTCTCGATTGTCATGGCGACGCAATTTTTAAACTTTCGAACCATCTTAATATCAGCTATTCCAAGCATTATTCCTTTAATTATCACAGCCGGAATCATGGGCTATTTTGGTATTCCACTAAAACCATCGACAACACTTATTTTTTCCATTGCATTTGGACTTGCCTCTGACGGTACGATTTACTTTTTAACCAAATACAAAGAAGAAATTAAGCGAGGTGCTTCTCTCTCGGAAGCCATAACAGCGACCATTCGGCAAACAGGCATTAGTATGTTCTATACAGCTTTCATCCTCTTTTTTGGCTTTGGTATTTTTGTCGCTTCGAGTTTCAAAGGAACCGTATTTTTAGGTTTACTTGTATCTGTGACCCTACTTATTGGCATGATTTCAAATCTAGTTCTTCTTCCATCCTTTTTACTGACATTGGATAAACGGGAAAAGAAAAAATTAGCAAAAAAGAATAAGTAATTCATAATCAAGCAATTGCAACAAAAGCGTCATTTTCTCTAGAGAAGAGAATGGCGCTTTTCTGTTCTTCATCCGATACATATAACTTATGAGCAAAGTCTGGAGTACATCACAGCTTGTAAAAACAAGCGAATCCATGTAACTTTGAAATTATTCATTCATTTGTAATTGAGTGTATAACGCGCTCTTCAATTAAAGAAATCTCCTCCTCATGCGGATTATCATCTGTGATATTTATGTTCGATTAATCGGTCACAATCTAGGTCATATTCAAAATATACTTCAATTTTTAGAAAAACAACCAACTTCTGATAACGAGTATATTTTCTTACTTAATCCAGAGGCAAAATCAATTCCATCTGTAGCAACGTCCGCTAAAAATATTCAAATTATTTTTTTTACAGATAGCGAGTTTGAACCCTTTCATTCAGGGGTAAGTCTTATTAAATCAACACAAATTCTCTGGAAACATATTACAAGATATGCAACAGAAATACGTGCGGATCGCGTGATTATGATGATGATTGATATGTTTCAACATACCGTTGGAACGGGAGGTTTCCCCTGCCAAGTTCATGGGCTTTTATTCAACCCTTACGTTCGAATCACTCCACAAGATGACTCTTTTTCCGCTAAATGGAAGGCAAATCTCACCAAATATAGAAAATTCTTAACTACTTGGTGGATGTGTAGAAACCCGAATTTGACCAAAATATTTGTATTTAATGATACTGAAACCGTAGAAAAGATGAACCGTAGTCTCCGGACAAATGTGTTCACTTATTTACCAGACCCCGTTTATGATTATCCGACACGGGCAGGTTTGCAAATTCGTGAAAAGTTTGACATTGCTCCACATAAAAAAATCGTATTGGCTTTCGGATTTATCGAAGAGCGAAAAAACATTCACAATATCACCAAAGCCATGCAATCTATGCGTGCAGAAGAGGCGATAAATTTTTGCCTATTAATCGTTGGAAAAATCAACGAGACATACAAAAATACCGTCATGACTGCCGTTGAATTAGCCAAAAAAACAAGACCTGAACTACAAATTGAGTTAGAAACACGATTCGTAGATGATGACGAAATGGAAGCGTTCGTCGGACAAAGCGACATTATTTCTATTGCATACACCAACTTTTTTGGCTCAAGTGGAGTCATCGGCTTGGCTGCACGGCATAATAAACCAGTACTTTCAACCAAACATGGCGTTATTGGGAATCTCACGCGTGAATACAATCTTGGTTTAACAATAGATGGATTAAACTACGAAGAAATGAAAGAAGCACTTCTTAGTCTAGCAGAAAACAAAGATGATTACCCGAAAAGAGCATGCGACTTTGTTACAAAACACAACAGTGAGGCGTTTATCAGCGCTTTACTAGAGCTGGATATAAAGTCTAAATAATACATAGCCTATCTCTAATTTTTCCAGGCAACTAGAAATAGGCTATGAAAAAAAGGTTAATTATTCTCTTTTTGTTCTTTTTTAAAGGCACTTACGTGTTCAATCAAGTCAGCGACTAACCCCGTCCAACCGGTTTGATGCGAAGCACCAAGGCCCGCCCCATCATCTCCATGGAAGTACTCAAAGAATAGATACAAATCTTTGAAATGGTCATCTTTCTCAAATGTGCCATTGGTTGCAATCATAGCAGGTCGTTCGTTTGCTTGATTTCGTTTAAATATAGAAATCAAGCGTTCTGATAATTGCATAGCAGCCTCTTTAATACTCATAACATTGCCCGAATTGGTTGGGTATTCCACCTCGTAATCATCCCCGTAATATTGATCAAACTTCAACAGCGAATCAATGATTAAGTAATTCAGAGGAAACCAAACAGGCCCTCTCCAATTGGAATTTCCACCCATGATAGATAAGTCAGACTCTCCGGGAGTATATACAACACTCAAGTTTTCACCGTGTAAATTGAATGTATATGGGTTTTCTTTGTGATATTTGGAAAGAGAACGAATCCCGTAATCAGATAAGAACTCCATTTCATCAAACATCCGCCTCAGTACCATTTTCATTCGATGGCCACGTAGAAGTGCTAATAAGTGTACAGAGCCCTTTCCTGGCTCGTCCCAACGGGAAATCAATGCAGCCAAATCAGGTCTGTTTTTCAAAACCCATTCTACTCTTCGTTTGAAATCCGGTAGCTTTTCGAGGAGTTGCTGGTCTAATAACTCCACAGCACACAAAGGAATCAAACCTACCAAAGAGCGAATTTTCATGAGTAATGTCTCTCCATGAAACCCAGAAATTTTATCGTAGTAAAATTGGTCAAGTTCGTCCCAAAGTCCTATTTTCCCACTTCCCTGTGGAGGATTTATAGCCGCAGCAATGTGCAAGAAATGCTCAAAAAACTTGGAAGCCATATCTTGATAAACAGGGTGTTCCAAGGCAATTTCACAGGAAATCCGCAGCATATTTAACGTATAAATGGCCATCCAGCCAGTTGCATCCGCTTGTTGTAAACGAACACCTGGTATTTGGGCATTTCTGTCAAAAACGCCAATATTATCCAATCCTAAAAATCCACCTCCAAATAGTCCATTTCCTTCTTCATCTTTTTGGTTGACCCACCACGTGAAATTCAACAAGAGCTTATGAAAAATTCGTTCTAAAAAAGCGACGTCTCCTACCCCGTTATTGAGTTCCTTGTCAATTTCATATACTTTCCAAGTGGCCCACGCATGTACGGGCGGATTTACGTCAGAGAAATTCCATTCATAAGCCGGAATTTGTCCGTTGGGATGCATATAATATTCACGTAAAACAACAGCTAATTGCCTTTTCGCAAAATCAGGATCGAGGCGTGCGAGGGTTAATGTATGAAATGCTAAATCCCAGGCGGCAAACCATGGATATTCCCATTTATCAGGCATTGATAAGATGTTGGCCATATATGCGTGCCGCCAAGGTGCATTTCGTTGGAAATTACGTCCCCGAAACTCAAATGGCATTTTGGGATCGCCCGACATCCATTGGTCAATATTGTAATAATAAAACTGCTTACACCACATCATTCCGGCAAATGCTTGGCGCTGAATCGTTCGCAATTCTTTATCCTCTACATTGGCTTGAACTTCGTCATAAAATATATCGGCTTCTTGAAGTCTTTCAGCAAATAAAGCATCAAAATCAGCAAATGGTTGCGTCATTTGTGTTTTGGTTGTAAACCGAAGTCTGTACGAAACAGACGCCCCACCTGCAATTTCTTGTTGATACTTCGCAGCAACTTTTGTCCCGATATTATTTGGATTAACGAATTTTCTATCTCCAGTTATGATGTAATTATGAATACCATCTTTGACAAATGGCGTTTCATTTTCTTTCCCGAATACGCGCTCCATATTGGTTTCATTTTCACAGAAAACCAGTTCGTCGGCACCTTCGCAGTATAATTTCATTCGCCCAAAAAGCCGATGAAATAGCTCCACTTGCGCATTAGCAATGCCATTCATCATGGGTTTTTGCTCAAAATCTTCGTATCCCCACGACCAAGTATTCCGAAACCAGAGGGTCGGCAGAACAGTCAACGGCGCGGCCTCTTCGCCTCTGTTATGTACCGTTACTTTGATTAAAATATCATTTTCCTCTGCTTTGGCATATTCAATAAAAATATCAAAGTACTTATTTTCGTCGAATATACCCGTATCCATTAGTTCAAACTCTGGGTCTTTGCGCGAGCGGCTTCTAGCTTCTTCTAGCAATTTTGAATACGGGAAAGCAGCTTGAGGATACTTATAAAGCATTTTCATGTACGAATGCGTCGGTGTACTATCTAGATAATAGTACAACTCTTTTACGTCCTCTCCATGGTTCCCTTCAGAACCCGTGACGCCAAAAAGTCTCTCTTTGAGGATACCATCTTGGTGATTCCAGAAGGCAAATGCAAAACAAATGTGCTGTTTATTGTCCGAAATACCTCCAATTCCATCTTCTCCCCAACGGTATGCCCGCGATCTTGCCATGTCGTGTGGGAGGTAGTCCCACGTATTACTATAGACGCTGTAATCCTCACGGACAGTTCCCCATTGGCGTTCTGATAAATAAGGCCCCCATTTTTTCCATCCTTTGTTGTCTGCCCGTTCAGACAAACGCATTCTTTCTTTATTCTTTTTAGTCATGCCTTCTTTGGTCATTCGTTTATTTCCTACTAAAAGTAGGAATTCATCATAAGTAAAGTATATCAGTTGCTTACGCAGCTCACAAAAATACTATTCTCGTTTAGTTTAGCCAATGATTATCATGGATTAATGCATTCATAGACAAATTTTATTCATCTTGAAAACAGAAGGCAACCTGTTTCAAATCAAATAATTGAAGCGTACCATCTTCTCTTTCAATTTGCAGTAACCCCGCTGGATGAACACCACGGATTACTCCTCGAAACCGATTTCCAGATTCGTCCAAATAGTCTCTTTTTTGACCTATTCCTAGTAAATGGCTTTCATATAGTTGGTGAATTAACGCCCAATTTGATGTATCTGCTACCAATTGATAATATCGGTCAATCTCCTCAATAACCTCTTCTAAGCAAACAGACAGCGAAATATCAAACTGTTGTAAGACAAGCGCCAAAGAGGTTGCTTTTGGATTTTCAAATGAAAGTTGTTTGATATTTAAGCCAATACCAACAATAGATGTTTTCAGTGTAGATCCGTACAAAGAATTTTCGATTAATATTCCCCCTATTTTTTTTTCTCCAACATACATATCATTTGGCCATTTAACCCAAGCATCTTGTATTCCTTTTTTACGAAGAAATGCATTGATACCCAAAGAGATAGCTTGATTTAACTTAAATTGTTGATGTGCACTAATAAATGTAGGATAAAGAATTAGAGAGAATGTCAAATTTTGGTGTGAGGTGGCCTCCCAAGAAGCGCCACGCTGCCCACGACCTGCCGTTTGATTATCCGTTATTACTACGGTTCCTTCGGTCGGAGGATTAAATTGAATTATTTCGAGGGCAGAATCGTTAGTTGAGTGACAAGATGGCAGATAAATTACATTTCTACCTAGAAATAAAGTTTTGGGCTGAATTTTGTACAATTTTTTTTAAATTAGCGTTTCAAAATCTGATTTAAAAGTAGGATTAGTACCCCCATATTGGGAAGACAAAGTTAACGTATTAAAGAATTGAATGAAGAAAAAAAATGAACTTTCCAGCAAAGAGTTAGCAGAAATAATTGCCGATGGCATGCTAGAAAAAAAGGGGTTTGATGTAGTTATCCTAGACTTGAGAAAAATTCATAAAGCCATTACCGACTTTTTTGTGATTTGCTCCGGCTCTTCCGATACTCAAATTGATGCCATTGCCAATTCTGTAGATGAAGCTGTTCACAAGGCGATTCAAGAAAATCCATGGCATAAAGAAGGGCAACAAAACAAAGAATGGATTCTCTTAGACTACGTTGATGTAGTTGTGCACATTTTCAAGAAAGACCGTCGTGAATACTACGATATCGAATCTCTTTGGGGAGATGCGGATATACGAGTCATCCAGGAGGGCGATACGCTTGTGACAAAGTAAACAATACACGGCACACTTCGTTTTTTATACAAGACATAAACAACTTCTTACCATATTAATAAAACAGACAGATGGCTGAAAACAAGAATAATTTCCCTCCTAAAAAAGGGAAACCCACGCCAGCAGGAGGAATCCAAGGCTGGGTGGTGGCTGCCCTGATTGTGACAATCATTGGCTTTTTTCTATTCAATCGCTCTAATCCACTTTCTCCGATTAAGTACAAACAATTGGAGTCCATGGTTCTTCAGCAAGACGTCAAAGAGATTTCTGTTGTTAATGGCTTAAATATGGTCGAGGTTACCCTTACCAAAGAAGCACTACAAAAACAGGAATATAAGAAAATCCTTGGCAATAATCGCTACAAACAAGCACCACATCTTGTCGTTGAAATCGTATCTGAAACGTCATTTATGAGCCAATACGATGAGTTCCTGAAAAAAAGCAACTTACCTCAAAACTACAAAGACGAGGTTTACCCAAATAGTGTCCGAAGAGAAGATTTCATGGGCACTCTACTTACATGGCTACCTATTTTATTCTTCATCGGCATCATGTACTTTTTCATGAGTAGAATGGGTGGCGGAGGTGGCCCAGGAGGTGCTATCTTCAATATCGGTAAATCCAAAGCGGCCTTATTCGATGCTGACAATAAAGTCAAAATCACATTTGCTGACGTGGCTGGGTTAGATGAAGCCAAAGAAGAATTAGAAGAAATCATCGAGTTTTTAAAAAGGCCTAAGAAATACACCGATTTAGGAGGAAAAATTCCGAAAGGTGCATTGCTTGTTGGCCCTCCAGGTACAGGTAAAACCTTATTAGCCAAAGCTGTCGCTGGTGAAGCTGGTGTTCCGTTCTTTTCTCTATCTGGTTCAGACTTCGTAGAAATGTTCGTCGGTGTAGGTGCGGCGCGAGTAAGAGATTTATTCAAACAAGCGAAAGAGAAAGCGCCTTGTATTATTTTCATAGATGAAATTGACGCCGTGGGTCGTTCAAGAGGTCGTGGTGCCATGCCAGGTGGAAATGACGAAAGAGAAAATACATTGAACTCCCTCCTCGTCGAAATGGACGGTTTCGGTTCTGAAACAGGTATTATCATCCTCGCGGCAACCAATAGACCTGACGTACTCGATTCTGCGTTGCTACGCCCAGGTCGCTTTGATAGACAAATCTCTGTAGATGCACCAGATATCATCGGCCGCGAAGCTATCTTCAAAGTCCACATGAGAAACCTTAAATTATCTGCGGATGTTGATGCTAAAAAATTAGCCGCTCAAACGCCTGGTTTCGCGGGTGCTGAAATCGCAAACGTATGTAATGAAGCTGCTCTACTAGCAGCTCGAAGAAACAAAAAGAGTGTAGAAATTAAGGACTTCCAAGATGCGATTGACCGTGAAATCGGTGGGTTAGAAAAGAAAAACAAGCTTATTTCTCCTGAAGAAAAAGAAATTGTTGCTTACCACGAAGCAGGTCACGCGATCACAGGTTGGTTCTTGGAACACGCAAATCCATTGGTAAAAGTAAGTATCGTTCCGCGCGGTGTTGCAGCCCTTGGTTATGCACAATATTTGCCAAGAGAACAGTATTTGTACAGAACAGAACAACTCATTGACGAAATGTGTATGGCACTTGGTGGACGTGCAGCTGAAGATGTTGTCTTCGGGAAAATCACAACGGGTGCACTTAGTGACTTAGAAAAAATCACCAAAATGGCCTATGGAATGGTCACAATGTATGGTTTAAATGAACGAATAGGTAATGTATCCTTCTATGATTCCAAAGGACAAGGTGAATATTCATTCACAAAACCTTATTCAGAAGATACCGCTAAGGCAATTGATGAAGAAGTGAAAAAGATTATTTCTGACGCTTACACACGTACCAGAAATCTTCTCATTGAAAAAAGGGAATTATTGGATATATTGGCGAAGGAATTACTTAAGAAAGAAATTCTTTTCCAACATGACTTGGTTGAGTTAATTGGGGATAGACCTTTCGAAAAACCAACGGAATACCAAGCCTTTCTGGATGCTACCTCTCCTACAAAACGCACGGAATTAGCAGAGGAAACTACGATTGAGCCAGTAGAGATAACAAAAGATACTACATCGGAAGATAATTCAACATCGTCTTAAATTCTAAATGTTTCTTATAAAAAAGCGGTTCTACTTTATGTGAGTAGAACCGCTTTTTTGTACACCAAATAATACGCGAACGTATTTTCTAACAATTTAGACAATTGCAACAGTTAACCTACTTACACAAACAAGTTTCCCTTCTTCGTTTTCAATTTTAATTTCCCATACGTGCGTTCTTTTTCCAACATGAAGAGGCCGAACAGTTCCATATACGAAACCATTTTGAACACCTCTCAGATGGTTCGCATTGATTTCTACACCTACTGCTTTTTGAATCATTGGATTATCTAGGGATAAAACAGAAGCAACACTACCGAGGCTTTCTGCCAAAACGACAGAAGCGCCACCGTGAAGTAATCCAAAAGGCTGCTTTGTTCGATGATCGACAGGCATCTTAGCTTTGATAAAGTCAGCACCTATTTCTAAATATTCAATTCCAAGATGCCCACCGATAGAATTGGCATCCATTTCTTTTAATTTTTCTAAATCAAAATTTTGCTTAAACATCTTTTTGTATTTTTGTCTTGTATATCAAGACAATATACAAAAAATCATCTTTCCACTTCCATCTCACACAACTTGAAAACAAAAAACATTTACATCATCCGTCACGGAGAAACGGCTTTCAACAAACAAGGAATTGTACAAGGTAGCGGGATTGACGCCGAGCTCAACGACCTAGGACATGCACAAGCACGGGCATTCTATGCCCAATACAGTGAAATCCCCTTTGATAAAATCTATATATCTGAACTCAAACGGACATTTCAGAGCGTACAACCTTTCATTGAAAAAGGATTTCAATTTGAGAAACATAAAGGGCTTAATGAAATTTCTTGGGGAACAAAAGAAGGGAAAAAGCCGTCTGACGAGGACGACCAAGACCATTTTCGAATGATACAAAAATGGAGAGAAGGGCATACGTACTTAGCCTCTCCTGAAGGAGAAAGTCCCGAGCAAGTAGTAGAAAGACAACTACAGACACTACAACTAATTCTCTCACGTCCAGAAGAAAAAACGATCCTAATTGCTATGCATGGCCGAGCAATGCGAATCTTACTTACTCAATTGCTTCGCAAACCTTTGGCAGAAATGGATAATTTTGGACATTCAAACTTGTGTTTGTACGAACTTGAATATTCCTATACTTCCAATCTATTCTCACTAAAACGGGAGAATGACACAGCACACTTGCAAGTTCTCCAACTCGATTAAAATCCGTCTATGAATAGAAATTTCCTTATGTATAAATCTAGTTTGAAATGGAAAAATATCCATTAATTTTAGGTCAAATACATTTGATTTATATCTTTTGAATAAAAATAGACTTTACTGGTTTTGCCAACTTGCAGGGTGGGGAGTTTATTCCACTACGGAATTAACGGGTTACTTTGCAGTATTTTCTTTTAGTGCCTCAGAATTTGAGAGTCTTTTTGGAAATGCCGTCGCCAATACGTTTGCGGGGATTACGCTCACACACTCTTTCAAGCTGATTTTTAAACGCTATCAATGGATTAAACTACCCATCGTTGGTCTTGTCGCTCGTTCATTAATTGGATTTATCTTAATGACGACCTTGATGGCTGCCTTGAACATTCCATTAGACAATACACTAATTAATACTTCTGCCATGAATTGGGCAATGAGGGATCTTATTTACCTCATCGCACAGGGCAAACCCTTGCTAATTTGGGTACTTATTTATGTTTTTTATCATTACACAGATGAACGAAAAAACGATGAGATTGAGCGAATTAAACTACAGTCTCTCATTCGTGAAACGGAATCCAAAGTGTTACGCGCCCAAATGAACCCCCATTTTATGTTTAATGCGCTGAATAGCATTCGTGCACTTGTACTAGAAAATCCAGAAAGAGCACAAGAAGGAATTACCCAACTTTCGAATATTCTTCGCAGTTCACTGATTGCAGACAGACGTAAAACGGTTACGCTCAAGGAGGAGCTTCGGACGGTAGAAGACTACTTGGCACTCGAGAAAGTCAGATACGAAGAGCGGCTTCAAATTAAATGGGATATTGCGCCCGAAACATTATCCATCCAAGTGCCCCCGATGATGCTGCAAACATTGGTTGAAAACGCCATCAAGCATGGCGTCCAAAAAGCACTCCGATGGGGCTACATAGACATTTCAGCAAAAATAAGTACGAATAAACAGCAACTTCACCTATTTATACGAAATACCGGAACTCTTATTCCACCAGATATGCAAACAGAAGGGAGTGGATTTGGGCTACTCAATACCCAACAACGTTTACAACTTCTGTTCGGAACAGAAGCACATTTCTCTATTTATCAAGAAAATGAATTAACGGTTTGTGCTGAAATTCACATCCCTATCCACTAATAAAAATAAAATAAATTATGAAAGCACTAATTATTGACGACGAAAGGCTTGCTCGAAATGAGCTGAAAAGACTTCTTGAAAATTTTCCTAAAATCCAAGTTGTTGGAGAAGCCGCCAACGCAGAAGAAGCCCTTGAATTAATTGGTGAACTAGTCCCAGATTTACTGTTTCTTGATATACAAATGCCTGGTAAAAATGGATTTGAACTTTTGGAAAGTCTAGAAGACAAAGCACCGCATGTTATTTTCACGACAGCATACGACGATTATGCATTAAAAGCTTTTGAGGTAAATGCACTTGATTACATTTTAAAACCGATTGATTTACAGAGACTTTCAGAGGCAATTCAAAAAGTTGAAAATGAGTTAAGTGAGCAAATAAATAAGAAAGAATCTCAAAAATATTTAGGCGAAAACGACCAAGTGTTTGTCAAGGATGGAGAGAAATGCTGGTTTGTCAAGCTCGGGAATGTCCGTCTTTTTGAATCGATGGGGAACTACGTACGATTACATTTTGAGGACCAAAAACCGTTAATTCTCAAATCATTAAATGCACTAGAGGACAGATTAGACCCCAAAATTTATTTTCGAGCGAACCGTAAACATATCATTAATCTACAATGGATTACCAAAATTGAACCTTGGTTCTCCGGAGGTCTATTGGTTACCTTAAAAACGGGAGAAAAAAATGCAGGAGGAGAAAAAATTGAAATTTCACGAAGACAAGCCATCAAATTTAAGGATTTAATGAGCCTATAAATAAAAGAGGAGCTAGTTCATTTAGTACTAGCTCCTCTTTGTAGTGTATTTCGCTTAAATTAATTCCATCTCGCGCATAAGACCTACCAAGTCTTTATCATTTACTTCCTTAATTTTATCTGCCAATTCTAAAAATTGATCATAAACTGAATCAATTTGGTCTTTTTGAAGGGTAAAACCAAGCAATTCCAATCTATGTTTCAGGGCATGTCTTCCACTTCTTGCCGTCAAAACGATATCCGATTTATCAACACCCACTTCTTGCGGCGTCATAATTTCGTAGTTTTCGGAATGTTTCAAGAAACCGTCTTGATGAATACCTGACGAATGTGCAAAGGCATTTCTACCTACAATTGCCTTATTCGCTTGTACAGGCATACGCATTGTTTTCGATACCAAATGACTCAACGGAGTCAACATTTCACTTTTAATATCTGTATAAAATCCTAAATCCTTGTGTACTTTAAGTGTCATGGCTACTTCCTCTAACGAGGTATTTCCTGCTCTTTCACCAATCCCATTGATAGTAACTTCAACTTGGCGTGCACCTGCCCGGATCCCTTCAATTGTGTTTGCCGTTGCCATACCTAAATCGTTGTGGTTGTGCATCGAGAGAATGGCTTGGTCCACATTGGGTACATTATTCATTAAATAAGAAATACGGTCATACATTTGATGCGGTAAAACGTAGCCTGTTGTATCTGGTAAATTGACAACCGTCGCACCTGCCTTGATGACAGCCTCTGTCAGTCGAGCTAAAAACTCAATATCTGCGCGGCCTGCATCTTCTGCATAAAACTCCACATCTTCTACAAATCGACGCGCATACTTGACAGCCTCCACGCCTCTTTCTAATATCGCATCCCGATTACTATTGAATTTATATTGAATATGAATATCAGAAGCTCCAATTCCTGTGTGAATACGTGGTCTTTTAGCTAGTTTTAAGGCTTGAGCAGCCACCTCAATATCATTTTTCACTGCACGCGTAAGTCCGCATACTGTTGCATTTTGAACCGCTTTTGAGACTGCTTCCACGGATTTGAAATCACCAGGACTAGACACGGGGAAACCTGCCTCAATTACATCTACTCCCAATTTATCTAACTCTTGAGCAATCATTACTTTTTCATCAATATTTAACTGACAACCAGGAACCTGCTCGCCATCGCGCAACGTAGTATCGAAAATGTAGATTTTTTGATTCATAAGAATGTACTGAAAAATTTGATTAAGTAAACAATCTATCTGTAATGGCGCATATTAGAATAAACGCCCTACAAATGTAAAGGAAATTACCACTAACTGCTAGAATTGCCCTATGGACAGATACCATTTAGGAATAATATGCTAACTTTCAGGGAAGAAACTGAAATTTTATTCTGTAAGTCTGCTCGAATATTTTTAATTTTGCACGGTTCCTAAGCCAAAAAGACATACTCACTCTAATTTTATGATGAACAAAAAAACCAAAATTGTTGCAACAGTCGGACCTGCTTGCGAAAGTGAAGAAATGCTTTTAGCCCTTGCAAGAGCAGGTGTAAATGTATTCAGACTTAATTTTTCGCATGGCTCTCACGAAGAGCATCTACAGCGAATCAACAGAATTAGAAAAATCAATAAAGAATATGGCCTCAATACAGCAATTCTCCAAGATTTGCAAGGTCCTAAAATCAGAGTTGGTGCCATGGAAAATGGCAATGATGGTGTCGAACTCGTAGCAGGTGATACATTTATTTTTACAAATAAAGATATTGTTGGTAATGCACAACGTGTAAGTACTCCTTACAAAGGGATGTTCAAAGACGTGAAAGTTGGCGAAAGAATCCTGATGGATGATGGAAAACTCGAAGTAAAAGTAACAGGCGTTGATATTGAAAACGAAGAGGTAATCACGGAAGTAGTTTATGGAGGTCTCCTCAAACAAAAGAAAGGCGTAAATCTACCTAATACTGCTATTTCTCAGCCGTCTGTCACTGAAAAAGACTGGGAAGACCTTGAGTTTGGTATCAAGCACGACGTAGATTGGATAGCACTTTCCTTTGTTCGTACTGCACAAGAGATTATTGATATTCAAGAACATATCAAGAAAAATGGTCGCTCTGCAAAAGTAGTCGCTAAAATAGAAAAGCCAGAAGCTGTCGATAACATGGATTCCATCATCCAAGCTACAGATGCAGTTATGGTTGCGCGTGGTGATTTGGGCGTAGAAATGCCTTCTGAAGAAGTACCTTTGATTCAGAAAAGATTGGTAGCGAAATGCCACGAAGCTGGAAAACCAGTTATTGTTGCTACACAAATGCTGGAAAGTATGATTGACAACCCAAGACCTACTCGCGCTGAAGTTGGAGACGTTGCCAATGCTGTACTTGATGGGGCAGATGCAGTCATGCTTAGTGCAGAAAGCGCTGCCGGAAAATATCCAGTCTTGGCTGTGGAAACAATGGCAAATACAATTCGCCAAGTAGAACAAAACGGCGATACAGCGACGCTTTATTTCAGACATCATACCCGCGTAACACTTCCAGATTATGATTCCAAAGCAAAAGCAAACGACAACGTGATTGTTATGGGATGCCGTTTAGCACGTGATTTGAATGTCCAAGCAATTATCGGAATTACCTCCTCTGGCTACACCGCGTTCCGTCTTTCACACCATAGACCTAAAGCCAATATCTATATCTTTACATCTAATGAACACTTAAAAACCCAGCTTAGTCTGTACTGGGGCGTAGAGGTTTTCCCAATCAGTGTTTTAGGTACATTTACGGATATTGTACAAGCTTCCAAAGAATTCTTAGTGGCAGAAGATAAACTAGAGTCTGGTGATAAATTCATTAATATGCTCAGTATTCCTGTCTTGCAAGACAATAGAACTAACACCGTTAGTCTTGGTGTCGTTGAATAATATATAGACAATTCTACTATTTCTAAAGAGGTTCAATTGACATTGAACCTCTTTTTTTATCCATTTATCACATTGAACAGCAACCTTTGAACATTCCTCTACACGAATACGTTTGAATTTTAGTCCATTTTTTCACTAGATTCCTTGTTTCATGAACAGAGCTGTTTCTTTGTTATTTTTTATTTTTATCCTCGGATTAATCGATTACTATCTTTTCATCGCTTCAAGAGAACTTTTGAAGTCTTCCTCTGAGCAATCCCAACGTACTTTTTCCTTGATTTACTGGGCAATACCCCTTGTATCTCTTGTGCTTTTTTTAGGTGCTTTTATTCTTTATCCCGCCTATTTACCTGTCCGGGTACGGAACTTGGTGGCAAGTGTTGTGTTCATCATCTATATTTCTAAATTTCTTGCTGTTATCGTACTTCTCTTTTCTGAAATCGTACGACTTTTTCAATGGAGCGGAAGAAAAATCAGCCAAGTTAATACACCCGTTTCGGATTCTCCAACTATTCCTCGTTCTACATTCTTGACGCAAGCAGCCCTTGCTGTTGGTGGTGCACAATTGGGTGCCATGACCTGGGGAATCATCAGTGGCGCACATGACTATCGGATTAAACGAGTAACCTTGAAACTCCCTAATCTTCCAAAAAAGTTTCAAGGAATGACTATCGCTCAACTCTCTGATATTCATACAGGAAGCTTTTTCAACAAAACAGCCGTTCAAGGTGGCGTCGACTTATTGCTTAGCCAAAAACCCGATGTCGTATTTTTTACAGGTGATTTGGTCAATAATGAAGCAAAAGAAGTGAAAGAGTATTTTGCTATTTTTGCGCAAGTAAAAGCACCTTTAGGTGTTTATTCTACTCTCGGAAATCATGATTATGGCGATTATATTCCTTGGAGTTCCCCCCGTGCCAAAACACAAAATTTAGCCGACTTAAAAGAAGCACACCGACTTATGGGGTGGAATCTACTTCTCGACACACATCATCCACTGACTATCGAGAACGAATCAATTGGTATTTTGGGTATTCAAAACTGGGGCGCTGGTGGCTTTGCAAAATACGGAAATCTAGAAAAAACGCTTGAAAACACGCAAGATTTACCCGTTAAGCTACTTCTTTCTCACGACCCAAGCCATTGGCGGGAACAAGTTCTTGGCAAAACAAACATCGATGCTTCTTTCGCAGGCCATACACACGGAATGCAGTTTGGCGTTGAGATTGGAGATTTTAAGTGGAGTCCAGTGCAGTATAGGTACAAAGAATGGGCAGGATTATACCAAGAGAATCAGCAACAATTGTATGTAAACCGTGGATTCGGTTTTATCGGCTACCCCGGACGAGTGGGGATTTTACCTGAAATCACGCTGTTTACCTTGAGTAGCTAATCGGGAAAAGAATCCAATATAAGCCAAAAAGGCGGCGCTTCACAGCACCGCCTTTTTGGCTTATGACTTCTCTTAGGTACAAAAATTACAAACGAATACCGATTACTTGCATAACGAACTGAACAAAAAATGCTCCAACTACCTGAATCAAAGACATTTGCTCCTCTGCGTTTGCCGTTATCTCTTCCTCTTGGTCTGTAATTACCTCTTTACATACGACCGCAGGCTTTTCTGTTACCAAGGCAACCTCTGTAGAAGTCGTCAAGTGCTGCTTTGTCCCTATTTTTTGATTATTCAGCTTGTGATGAATATATACATTGTTGCTCGGAAAACCAATAGCAAACGAATTCTCAGCAATCAATAAACAAATAGCCAACGTGAAAATCTTTTTCATAGTAAGATGACAATTAAGGTTGATGTAATGAATACGAACAAATGTAGTATTTCTTTTAGTATTATGCAATACATAGTACTAAATTTCACAAAGAAATTCTTCTAGATATCCCATCCTCACCCTGTGTTAGTAGAATAAAATGTACACCCTTTGTATTTTTCTTCAATTTAATTTGGCCTACAAACTCTCCGTTATGCTTTTTCACCTCTTCCTCTGCAACTACTTTTCCTTGTAGGTCAAGAACTTTAATTTGTACATCACCCTCCGTTTCTGTCGTAAAGCGAATATTCAATACATCCGTACTTGGTTTATTTGGAAAAATATCCACTCCTTTGAACGTTGATTTCTCCCATTCTCTGAAAAGTTGCGTATCCCAACGGAAATGCGGAGCGACCATCTCTAATCTCCTTGGTATCTCTTCACCCATTTCTCGCATTTTTCCTCCCAAAGACTCCCCATCCATCCGGAAACTATACACACGGCTACCTCTAGGTCTCGGATGTCGTGAACTTTCTATATCTCCTTCTCCTTCCCATAAAATTGTTTCGTCTAATTCATCCAATTTTTGAACATCTTTACCCGTCACAATAACAGTCATTTTTCTATTCCCTTCTGGAACTGATAAAGAGTCTTGTATTTTTTCTAGACGAATTTGACGTTCACCTGAAGTCATTTTTGATGTATCAATGACTCTTTCTTCTATCGTTCTTTTTCCGTCTTTTTCTTTCTCAATTCGGATTTTGATCACATCCTTAGATGTTTCCGCCGGCTTCTCTTGACCCAACGTAACCAAACTCCCAATCATAAATATCCCAAGTAATAAAGCGGATTGACTTGATTTTCTCATTATTTAACCATTTTTAAAATGTATAACATATTGTACCAAAGATGTAATTTCTCTACCAAACGTTGCATCTAAACTAGACAATATTTACGTAACAATCTGAAGTTTAGCAAAACTCAATAACAAGGTCTTCTCCCCTTCCTTTTCAAACAAAACGGTTGCCTTTTGTGCCCCAGCGACAAGTTCTAACTTCGTTATTGTTCCAAATCCAAACTTTTGATGTTCTACCCGTTGCCCTACTTTCATCTGCTCGATTGGACTTGGCAAAAAACCAGATGTTGGGGTGTGACTTGACCCAGCTTGCATACGTTGAACGGGCTTCAATTGCTGTGCCAAGCTTGGAGAAGTAGTTGGCTTTTTCTGTAACATAGCATCAAAAACATCCCGACCTTTCACTTCATTTTCACGGGCTCTAGACGAAAGCCTTTCCGGTGCAATACTCAAAAAAGTGGGGTCAATTTCATCTAAAAAGCGACTTGGCTCACATTGATTCAGCCGCCCGTAATTATACCGGCTTTCTGCATAACTCAACGTTAATTTTTGCTCTGCACGCGTTATAGCCACATAAAACAATCGCCTTTCTTCTTCCAAATCCGAACGTCGATGTAACATCATTTGAGAAGGAAATAGGTTTTCTTCCATTCCCACGACAAAAACCTGCTTAAACTCCAAACCTTTGGCTCCGTGAATCGTCATGAGCGTCACGCGGTCATGATCTCCATCTTCATCCTCTACATCTGATGTCGTTAACAAAGAAACCGTCTGTAAAAAAGAGCTCAATGTCTTATCTTCATTATCCGGATTATCGACAAATTGTTTGACTGAGTTCAATAGTTCTTGTACGTTTTCATACCGAGCAAGTCCTTCAATCGTCTTATCTTCAAATAATTCACGTAAAATACCTGATGTTTTCGCGACATACGAAGCAACAGAATACGCATCTTTCCCTTCTTCCAACAATAGATTAAACCCTTTAATAATCGTAGCAAATTGATCAATCGCATTCGCTGCGCGTCCTGAAACATACGTATGAATATCGCTTACAATCTCCCAAACAGATTTATTATTCTCGGCCGCAGTAACCAAAATTTTAGCTACCGTCTGGTCTCCAATTCCCCTTTTAGGCAAATTGATAATTCGTTTAAACGCTTCTGTATCCTGTTGATTAACCGTAAAACGCAAGTACGCCAATAAGTCTTTGATTTCCCTTCTCTGATAAAAAGATAAACCACCAATGATGCGATACTTGATATTCATGCGGCGAAGCGACTCTTCAAATACACGAGATTGTGCATTGGTACGATATAAAATAGCAAAATCAAGGTTTTTGAGTCCAAGCCGAGACTTCGCTTCAAAAATCTGTGTTGCTACCAATCGACCCTCTTCCATGTCTGAAATGGCTTTTAACAATTCAATCTTTGGTCCATCTTCATTCGCTGTAAAAACATTTTTTTCTAGCTGTTCCTTGTTATTTTTAATGACCGAATTTGCCGCCTGCACGATGGTATTCGTCGAACGATAGTTTTGCTCTAATTTAACTACATGAAGTTCAGGATAATCTGCGCGAAAATTGAGAATATTTTGAATATTGGCACCCCTAAATGCATATATACTTTGCGCGTCATCTCCAACGACTGTGATATTTTGGTGAACAGCAGAAAGTTTCCGAGTAATATTGTACTGAGAAACGTTGGTATCTTGAAACTCATCGACCAAAACATATCTAAACTTGTGTTGATATTTGTTCAAAACATCTAAATGATCCCGAAACAAAACATTGGTATTGTACAGCAAATCGTCAAAATCCATGGCATTGGCTTGAAAACAACGTAGCTGATAGGTTTTATAAATCCGACCAATTTCAGGCATCTTGGCAGCTTTGTCGTCTTCCATAAATTGTGGATTACTTTGATATGCCTCCCAAGAAATCAACCCATTTTTAGCTCCAGAAATACGATTTAAAATAAAATTGGGCTTATATACTTTGTCATCTAGTGCAAATTCTTTGATGATGGAACGAATAAGCGATTTGGAATCATCTGAATCGTAAATCGAGAAATCCGAATTATACCCAAGTCTTTGCCCTTCAATACGTAATATTTTGGCAAAAACAGAGTGAAAAGTCCCCATCCACAAATTTTTTGCTTCATTTCCTATAATTTTTTCAATACGTTGGCGCATTTCTCCCGCTGCCTTGTTGGTAAAAGTCAAGGAAAGAATTTGAAACGGGTCAACGCCCTGCTCGATAAGCCAAGCGATGCGGTAAGTCAAGACGCGGGTTTTCCCTGAGCCAGCACCTGCAATAATCATTAGCGGCCCTTGCGGATGCATGACAGCCTCCCTCTGTGGGTCATTCAATTCATCTATGTATCTTTTCACGGAATCAATTTACTACGTTTATTTTACGACAAAGATACGACAAAAAGAGAGTTGTAGAGGACAAATAGCATGGGACTCCAAACATTTCGGCAATTATGTCAGGTAAAAAGAGGGTGGAATACTTTTTGCCAAAGTAGATAGACAAAAAGTCACCCTCAAAGTAAAGCAACTGGATTATCAACCCTATTCGCTCCCGTTACTGAACCAATAATCCTCAAAAATCAGGGGCTTATCTAATTTTTTGGAGAAAGTACCTGAAAATAAATGTACATTGAGAGGTAAAATGTATAATTTTACACAGAACACGATATGAAGATGGATATGGAAATAGATGTTTTAGAAGAGCAAAATAACTACCCAGAAAAAGATCGGTATTTGATCTTTGACAGTGAATTTATGCCCCACATAGATTCCATGTACAACTTTGCATATCGCCTAACGAACGATGAAGATGACGCCAATGACTTGGTACAAGACACATATTTGAAGGCGTTTCGTTTCATTAATTCTTTTCAAAGAGGAACCAATGCCAAAGCCTGGCTTTTCCGTATTTTGAAGAATAGCTTTATCAACGATTACCGCCGCAAAAGCAAGGAACCGTCTAAGGTAGATTACCAAGACGTGGAAACAACCTACAATTCTTCAGAGGATGCCGAGGTATCGGGCACCGTCGATTTACGTACAGAAAGTGTACAAGATATGATTGGTGATGAGGTTGCCAATGCACTCAATAGCCTACCCGTTGATTTCAGAACGGTTATCATTTTGTGTGATATCGAAGGGTTTACCTACGAAGAAATGGCTAAAATTTTAGACATTCCCATCGGTACTGTTCGGTCAAGACTACATAGAGCACGGAACTTATTGAAAGATAAATTGCGTTCTTATGCCAACACGATGGGTTATAAAGAGCCTTAAGTCAAAAAACGAATAATAAAGCATGTATTTTGTTAACCAAATCCTATGAGTGAATCACCAATAGCTGAAAAAAAGCAGCACTGCGAAAACCACCAACGATGTATGGAGATGATTCAGGCCGTTTTGGATGGCTCAGCTACGCCTGAGGAAATGGAGCATTTTAAGTCCAATATCCAAGATTGTTTACCTTGTATCGAAGGGTATCAACTTGAAAAAGAACTTAAAAATACGCTCGCAAATAAAGTTGAACGCAAATGCTGTCCAGACAAAACCGTAAGCCTCATCAAGGATAAAATCGGCTTAGCACTCGCTTTTGTGTCTCTATTGGCTCTTCAATACACTCTTTTTTATAGCATCTTTATCCGATAAAGTCTATCTTTGCCAATTCATATATACCACTGAGTTTTTCATTCAGTGGTTTTTTATTTTACAAACATAGATTAGCAAACATTCTTCTTTTCATGGGAAAAGCAATCATCTTTTGTGCCCCTTCTGGGTCAGGAAAAACAACCATCGTCAAGCATCTTATCCAAAAATACAGTACAATTGGTTTTTCTATTTCTGCTTGTACGCGGGATAAAAGAGGCCGAAACGAAGAGCATGGCAAAGATTATTATTTCCTCACCATCGCTGATTTTCACCAAAAAATCGAAGAAAATGCCTTCGTTGAATGGGAAGAAGTCTATCCCGGAGGATATTATGGCACATTAAAATCCGAGATTGAACGACTTTGGTCTGAAGGAAAGGATGTTATTTTTGATGTAGATGTGAAAGGTGGACTTAAGCTCAAAGAATACTTTGGGGATGACGCCCTCGCCATATTCGTTAAAGTGCCAACCTTAGAAGAACTTGAAAGAAGACTTCGTGAACGTGGAACCGAAACAGAGGAAAGTTTATCCAAACGTTTGTATAAAATGAAATTTGAGATGACTTTTCAAGATAAATTCGATGTTGTCCTCCTCAATGATTCACTGGAGGACTCCTTCGAAAAAGCAGAAAAATTATATCAGTCTTTTAAAGAAGATACACTTGTGATGACCCAAAAGCCATTGGCTATTTGAACATAGAAAATGAAAAAAATTGGTTTATTTTTCGGTTCTTTCAACCCTGTACACGTCGGTCATCTCATTATTGCCAATACAATGGCTTATTCTACAGACTTAAACGAAGTCTGGATGGTTGTATCCCCCCAAAATCCATTCAAAAAAAACAACAGTTTACTCCATGCCTTTGACCGGATTGCGATGGTAGAAAAAGCGGTAGCTGCCAATTATAAACTGAAGGTATCAGACATAGAAATGCACTTGCCCATACCAAGTTATACTATTGATACTCTCACGGTTCTTTCGGAAAAATACCCAGAAAATGAATTTGTCCTCATTATGGGAGAAGATAATTTGGTACAATTCCAAAATTGGAAAAATCACAAACAGATACTCGCATATTATTCGCTCTATGTATATCCTAGACCAAATACAGCACCTCACCCATTCAAGGAACACCCCAAAGTACATTTTGTAGAAGCACCTTTGTTGGATATTTCCGCTACCTACATTCGTAAAACAATCGCTGAAGGTAAGCCTATTCAGTATTTAGTACCTGATGAAGTGGCGGAATACATTCGTTGGAAAAAATTTTATTTGTAGAACTTACTTTCGTTCTCTCACCTATGCGCTTTGGCGATTTCAATCATCCCTTCTAAAGTCAAGTTGATGTTTACTTCGATAAACTCTCCATGCAACGTAGAGATAATTGAAGATAGTCCGCCGGTAGCAAGAGCAACGCAATCGCCACCCAATTCACGGCGAATTTTGCGAATCATACTTCTAACGAGTCCTTCGTACCCCCATAAGATACCTGCTTGAATCGAATGAATTGTATTTGTACCAATGACAGATTTGGGTAATACGAGTGGAACTTCAGGAAGTTGGGCAGTATTCGTGAATAATGCCTTTACTGCCGTTTTTAAGCCAGGAGCAATCGAAACCCCTAGAATTTTGCCCGCTTCAGAGACAACTGTAAAAGTGAGGGCTGTTCCAAAATCTATCACCACACAATTCCGTTTGTATTTTCCAAACGCAGCGACGGCGTTGGCAATCAAGTCACTTCCAATTTCGGAGGGATCATCAATAGAAACTTGCAATTGGGGGAATACATCTGCATCAACGAGGATGGGATCAACTCCAAAAGTCTGCCGCGAAATTTGCTGAAAAATAGGTGTCAGAGGTGGAACGACACTACTCAAGACAACTTGTTGGATACCTACGAGCGGCCATTGATTTTCGAAGAAGAGCGTCCGGACGCAGTGGTCAAAGTAGGCAAAATTTTCCTCTTTCAAGGAAGGTACTCGAAATGTTTGTACTAATTTATCTTCTTGAACAAGACCAAACACAGTATCTGAATTTCCGGCATCAATGACAATCAACATACTAGGAACGTGCGAGATTAAAAAGAACTAGAAAATATCCTTAAATAGCTCTTTAGGTTAGGTAAAAAATGCAATGCATTGTAAATATTAAAACACAAAAATCTTAGAAATAAATGAGAAACAAGTAAGCTTTCACGTAAAAACTTGAACAATTCTTTTCCAAATCAAAAAAAGGCGGTAAATTTGCATCTTTTATAACCACAAGTGAATAAGACATTACGGACATATCACATTGCTATTCAAGCACTTGAAGAGAAAAGGTACACGTACGATTTTTCGGGTGATACACAATTTTTCACGTCGTTTGAGCAAGACATCATTCAAAAGGGCACTTTTAATGCGCACATTATTTTGGATAAGACAGCCACAATGATTCGTGTGCAGTTCCAAATCAAGGGAAGTATTGAGCTCATTTGTGACCGTAGTTTGGAGCCATTCACGGAGGAAGTATATGTAGAAGAACCTTATGTATTCAAATTTGGTGAAACTGCAGACATTATTGGGGATGGAATTGAGATTATTCCATTTGGAACACCAGAAATCAATGTAGCACAGCATATCCTTGATTTTCTGATTCTATCTGTACCTATGAAGCGCATTCATCCAGATTTACGAGAGGAAGATGAAGAAGACGATGAAGATGTGACTGCATTCCTTGTTTACTCTGATGCCTCTGACGAAGAAGAAGAAGAGGAGGAGGATACAGAAACTGAAGAGGGAAAGGAAGAAGAAACTCCACAAGAAGTTGACCCACGTTGGGCAGCTCTTTTAAAATTGAAAAATTTAAATTGAATTTTTATACGTTAATTATTTTTTAGATAAAAAATGGCACATCCTAAACGAAGAATTTCGACAACGAGAAGAGATAAGCGTAGAACTCATGACTCTTTGACAGCAAAGGCGTTATCAGTAGATGGTACAACTGGTGAAATCCATGTTCGTCACCGTGCACACGTTTATGAAGGAAACTTGTATTACAAAGGGAAATTAGTAGTTGAAAACTACCAATAATTTACCTTTTCTCTAGCTAGGTAACTAAGGAAATTAAGCCTTAGTTACCTATTTTTACGCTTAGGCGAAAAGTACTTTAATCCTATTTCGGAATAAGCTAACCAATTGTTTATGAAAATTGCCGTTGACGCAATGGGTGGTGACTTTGCCCCCAAAGCAGTTGTGGAAGGTGCTATCTTGGCAGCAAATGAGCTACCTGAACACATTAAAATCGTTCTTATTGGGCAAGAAGAGCTTATACTTCCGTTACTCCAAGAGGGAACACATCCATCTGGTTCTATTGAAGTTGTCCATGCACCTGAGGTTATAGACATGGACGAACACCCCACCAAAGCTCTCACCCAAAAACCTAACTCAAGTATTGTTTACGGGTTTACCTTACTGAAAGAAAAGAAAGTGGATGCCTTTTGTAGCGCAGGAAATACAGGTGCTATGATGGTAGGCTCCTTGTTCATACTGAAAACCGTTGGCAATATCCAACGCCCACCTATTGCAGGTTTCTTCCCACTCATAAATGGCGCCTATAGTTTGATGCTCGATATCGGTGCAAATGCAGATTGTAAGCCTGAAGTACTTGTTCAGTTCGCTGAGTTAGGTTCACTCTATGCCCAATTTTCGCTTGGAATAGAAAATCCTAGAGTTGCACTACTAAGCATTGGCGAAGAAGAACAAAAGGGTTCAACGGTGGTTCAAGTGACTCACCAGTTGCTCAAGAACAATGAAAAGATTAATTTTATTGGAAATGTAGAAGGTAGAAATATGTTTGAAGGTAAAGCGGATGTAATCGTAACAGAAGGCTTTACTGGAAACGTCATCTACAAGATGGGAGAATCCATGTATGAATATGCAGCTAGCAAAGGCATTTCAGATCCTTTCATTAACCGAATGAACTACGAAGTTACCGGAGGCAGCCCAATCATTGGTGTCCGAGGTAACGTCATTGTCGCACATGGAATTTCCTCTCCGTTAGCTATCAAAAATATGATTCTCCTTGGTCAACGCCAAGCACAATCGGGTGTAGTAGCTAAAATTGAGGAAGCATTTCAAGAATAAGTCAAGACCGCTAAACAACCAAAAATGAATATGCGCGCAGCAATCACTGGTGTCCATGGCTATCTCCCAGATTATATTTTGACCAATGAAGAATTGGAAAAAATGGTAGATACAAACGACGAATGGATTACCTCAAGAACGGGTATCAAAGAAAGAAGAGTTCTAAAGGACCCCAATTTAGGCACGTCTTTCATGGCAGCAGAGGCCGTAAAGGGACTTCTAGCCAAGACAAATACAGACCCTAAAGATATTGATTTAGTCATTTGTGCTACTGTTACACCCGACTATCTATTCCCTTCCACAGCTAATTTAGTATGTACACAAGTGGGTATTCCAGCCATCGGAAGTTTTGATATTTTGGCCGCTTGTTCTGGCTTTTTATATGCTTTATCTGTTGGTTCACAATTTATTGAATCTGGCAGGTACAAAAAAGTAATCGTAATTGGTGGAGATAAGATGTCTTCTATCGTAGATTATACAGACAGAACAACGTGTGTCCTCTTTGGTGATGGTGCGGGTGCCGTATTACTTGAACCTTCTAAAGATGATACAGGTATCCAAGATTTTATCCTTAAATCTGACGGCACAGGTGAAAATCATCTCATTATGAAGGGAGGTGGAAGTAGATTCCCTGCCTCTCATGAAACTATTGACAACAGATGGCATCACATTACACAAGAAGGTCCTTCTGTCTTCAAGTTCGCAGTGACCAACATGGCAGATGTTTCGGCAGAAATCATGGAAAAGAACAATTTAGTAGGCGATGATATCGCTTGGCTCGTTCCACACCAAGCAAACAAACGAATCATTGATGCTACCGCCAACAGAATGGGAATTGGCCCTGAAAAAGTCATGCTCAACATTCAAAAATACGGCAATACAACAGCAGGAACGATTCCACTTTGTCTTTTTGACTATGAATCGCAACTAAAGAAAGGGGATAACCTTGTTTTGGCTGCCTTTGGTGGTGGTTTTACTTGGGGCTCATGCTATGTCAAATGGGCATACGACCCTGCCTAATTTTAGATTAATCATTTTTCAAAATACACTTAGATACATACAATGGCGAGTACAGCTGATTTTAGAAATGGACTATGCTTAGAATGGAATAATGATTTATATGTAATCGTTGAATTCCAACACGTAAAACCTGGGAAAGGAGCTGCGTTTGTTCGTACAAAACTCCGTAACATAAAAACAGGAAGAGTTTTAGATAATACGTTCTCAGCAGGTGAAAAAGTGACGACTGCCCGAATTGAAAAACATACTTTCCAATTCTTGTACAAAGATGATATGGGGTATAATTTTATGAACAATGAAACATTTGAGCAAATTAGCTTAAATGAAAACATGGTTCCGCAAGCAGACCTCATGAAAGAAGGGCAAGAAGTAGACATGCTCATTCATGCAGAAACAGAAACACCACTTTCTGTTGAACTACCAGCCTATGTTGAACTTCGTGTAACCTATACAGAACCAGGCGTAAAAGGTGACACTGCAACAAACGCAGGTAAACCAGCCACTTTGGAAACAGGGGCAACAATTAAAGTTCCTTTATTCATTGATAATGAAGAACTTATTCGAGTAAATACATCTACGTATGAATACGATTCACGCGTAAAAGAGAAATAAAAATAATCTAAAAAAGACGACTATATCTACGTTATAGGCGTCTTTTTTGTTATTTTGCCCACGCATTTATAGTTTTTTTTTACCTGTAAATAACTTAACCGAAATGGAGACAAAAGAAATACAAAAACTGATTGATTTCATATCAAATTCAGGATTAGATGAAGTAAACATTGAAACAGCTGACTTAAAGTTGAGTATTAAAAGATATTCTCAAACTGCTGCTGTTGCGCATGTCGCAGCTCCTGCACCTGTTGCCGTTCAAGCTGCACCTGTGGTTTCTGCAGCACCAGCAACACCAGCAGTAACTACTCCTGAACCCGCAGCTCCTGCTTCAAATCTAATTACGGTAAAATCACCAATGATTGGCACATTCTATCGCGCAGGTGGCCCTGATAAACCGAACTTTGTAGAGGTAGGTACAGAAATCAAAGGTGGCCAAGTGCTATGCATCATTGAAGCAATGAAACTTTTCAATGAAATTGAATCGGAAGTTTCAGGTAAAATTGTCAAGATACTCGTCGATGACGCCACTCCAGTTGAGTTTGACCAACCTTTATTCTTGGTAGAACCTAACTGAAAATAGGGTACTCCCCTATGCAATCCATCTTTTCTTGTACAAAGAAAAGAAAACACAAATCAATCCTTGAAGAGTATGTTTAAAAAAATACTTATTGCAAACAGAGGCGAAATTGCCCTTCGGATTATCCGGACTTGTAGAGAGATGGGAATAAAAACCGTAGCGGTTTACTCCACAGCCGACAGAGATTCACTACACGTCCGTTTTGCTGATGAAGCCGTCTGTATTGGCCCTCCCTCTAGTAAATTATCCTACCTGAGCATTCAAAATATCATCTCAGCTGCTGAAATCACAAATGCGGACGCTATCCATCCAGGATATGGTTTTTTATCTGAAAACGCAGAGTTTTCACGCATTTGTTCAGAATATGGTATCAAATTCATTGGAGCAACTGCTGAACAAATCAACCTAATGGGAGATAAAGCTACAGCAAAAGATACGATGAAGAAAGCTGGTGTGCCTGTAATTCCTGGTTCAGACGGACTTATCGATTCCGTTGAAGATGGTATTGCTATTGCACAAGAAATTGGATATCCTGTCATTGTCAAAGCCACAGCTGGCGGTGGTGGTCGTGGTATGCGTATCATCAATAACGACTCTGAATTCCAAAAAGCATGGGACGACGCTAAGATGGAGTCAGGTGCGGCATTCGGGAATGATGGCCTTTATTTAGAGAAATTCGTAGAAGAACCTAGACATATTGAGATTCAGATTGTCGGTGACCAATACGGAAAAGTATGCCATTTATCTGAAAGAGACTGTTCTATTCAACGACGTCATCAAAAGTTAGTAGAAGAAACTCCCTCTCCTATTCTTACACAAGAACTAAGAGAAAAAATGGGGGAAGCAGCTGTCAATGGAGCAAAAGCGATTGGCTACGAAGGAGCTGGAACTGTTGAATTTTTGGTGGACAAGCATAATCAGTTCTATTTCATGGAAATGAATACGCGAATCCAAGTAGAACATCCTATTACAGAAGAAGTAACTGATTTTGATCTAATTAAAGAGCAAATTAAAGTAGCTGCTGGTCTTCCTATCTCAGGAAAGAATTACTTCCCCAAATTATTTTCGATGGAATGTCGAATAAATGCAGAAGACCCGACAAATAACTTCAGACCTTCTCCAGGAACAATCAAAAGTATGCATATTCCAGGCGGACATGGTGTTCGGATTGATAGCCACGTGTATGCGGGATATACCATTCCACCGAATTACGACTCTATGATTGCGAAACTCATCGTAACGGCACAAACACGAGAAGAAGTGTTAGTTCGGATGAAGCGAGCGCTTCAAGAGTTTTATATAGAAGGTATCAAGACGACGATTCCTTTCCATTTGAAACTTATGGATGACCCTCAGTTTCAGTCAGGGATATTCACAACGAAATTTTTAGAATCCTTTGATTTTAGTGATTTATAAAATAAAAAAAGATGGCTTGAAGCCATCTTTTTTTATTTCACTTTGTATTCTTTTGAGAATTCTAGAATACGTTGTACTGTTTTAGCAGAAGGTTCGTAATGAACTTTATTCAAATCAGCAATAAGATCTATACAATCTAGGTATAAATCGAGGGCGGCAGAATCTGTCATCAATAACTCTTCCATCTGTTCATTTTCGTCTGAAGTGGTCTCATTATACAAATAACGAATCACATCATTTTGGTTCTGTGTACAGGTTTGTGTCATAGGCATATACGGATTTACTCATCATTTTACGTAAGTTGATGAGAGCATAGCGCATACGACCCAATGCTGTATTGATACTCACTCCTGTTGCTTCAGCGATTTCCTGAAAACTCATTTCTTCATAATGACGCATAATGAGAACTTCACGTTGTTGCTCAGGCAATTTCTTGATTAATGAGCGAAGGTGCTCGTGGGATTCTTTTTTTACCTGTAAAGACTCCGTGGATTCCTCCGAAAAACTAAGTGTATTAAACACCTGACTCCCATCTTCAAGTACGACATTGGGGTAGCGTTTATCTCTCCGGAAATAATCAATTGCTAAGTTATGGGCTATCCGCAGAATCCAAGGTAAAAACTTACCTTCCTCATTGTAGCGCCCATTACGAAGCGTCTTAATTGCCTTAATAAAAGTATCTTGCATGAGGTCTTCGGCCACATATTGATCTTTTACGACAAGTACAATGGTTGTGAAAACTTTGGATTTATAGCGTTTTACTAATGTATCGAACGCACTTTCATCACCTTTTATGTAGGCTGATACAAGCTCACAATCGTTAACTTGGACTTTTTCCATTTTTGATATACAATTTAGTTAACGTAGAAGTCTTATATCATATTGTGATGTTTTTCTTAATTGAGAATGAATTAACTTTCCGAAAGATAGAGAAAAAAAAGTAAATATGTCAAGTACTTTTTATGAAATTTTATTTTTCTAGTACAAATTTGTACTTTGTCGAGGGTTATCCGTTCAAATCTCTTTGCTTTTTGGTATAATATTTGTCAATTTGTTTATCACAATGATCATCTTTCCATAAAATGCGCTTAATTTTCAAACAACAACATTTTTCAATTTACTTCCTACTTATCTTATTGTCCTCTCTTACTGTTTTTGCTCAAAAAGACCGAATTATTACGCAAGCAGGTCAAGAAATTCGGTGTAAAATAGTAGAAGAAACACCCAATCGCTTTTCTTACTTTTACATTAACTCAAATGGTCAAGTAGCTAAAAATCAAATATTTAAGAGCCTAGTTACTCAATTTGATTATGGATATTATCCTGAAAATAGTAGCAAAGATAAAGTCTTCAGAGACTCAAAAAGTCAAGTGAACTCTTCAAATCGATTTGCAACTTCAACAGATATACAAGGTCAAACAAAGCCACAAAGTAATTCAATACCAAATTCCTCCACTGATTTATCTACCAAACAGACTGATAAATCTGAAGTTTCTCGTTCAAAAAAAACATCTGATTATTATTTTTCGGGTACATCCTTTGGTTTACGAGGTGGTTTAACAAACTATATGGCATCGTCAGTACCCGTTGCATCGAATTCAGAATTATTTTATGATAAGCTATATCGCGCCTACCACGGTTCCGCAGATCTTACCTATTATTTTAATAAAGGTATCGGAATTGGTATCAAAGCAACTCAGCTACGAAGTGCAAGTGAAGGGGACGACATTGCATTTTTTAATGGCTTATTGCAGGAGCAATCCACAGGATTTGTACAGATAGATAGAATTGTGACAACGATTTCTCCGATGATTTCACTGAGGTATGTTCTCGACCCCAAGACTTTTATTTATCTCAACGGCTCAGCAGGAATGTATCAACTGAACGAATCGGGTACTTTTTTAGCGGATACCTTTCATGCTAAAGGAATGAATTTAGGTTTTTCAGGATCTTTGGGCTTTGATTTTTTATTGGGCAAAAATAGAAAAAAGAGTGGAATAGCGTTAAATATAGAGGCTGGATACTCTTCGAATAACCAGCCTCTGATTGATTACGGACAAGGTGCTAAAGCGATAGCAAGTCCGCTAGATTTATCTCATTTAAGCCTTAGTATGGGAATAAAATGGATGAAAATCCCGACGATAAGAAAAAAACGTGTAAGGTCATAAAATGACATCTCCGTACAAGTCAAATTCCTCCGTGTGTGTGATTTTGACTTGTGCGAAGTCACCCAAACGAACCAAATATTTGGAGGCATCTACAAGTACTTCGTTATCTACTTCTGGCGAGTCATACTGCGTTCTTCCAATAAAAAAATCGCCTTCTTTTCTATCAAAAAGAACTTTAAACTCCTTCCCAACTTTGCTTTCATTCATCTCTTTCGAAATACCTTGTTGGAGTTCCATGATGATGTCAGCTCTTTCTTGTTTGATTTCAGGATCGACGTCATCTTCCATAGAAAACGAATGTGTATTTTCTTCGTGTGAATACTGAAAGATTCCGAGGCGTTCGAACCGCATTTTTTCTACAAAGTGATACATTTCTTCGAACATTTCCTCAGATTCTCCTGGATGACCAGCTATAAGTGTAGTCCGAATAGCAATATCAGGTACAATATCGCGAATAGAATGTATCAACGCCTCTGTTTTTTCACGTGTTATTCCTCTTCTCATTTTCTTGAGCATTTCTGTAGAACCGTGCTGCAATGGCATATCGAGGTATTTGCAGATATTGCTGTATTTATTCATCACTTCAAGCACATCCATAGGGAAACCAGCTGGATAGGCATATTGGAGTCTAATCCAGTCAATGCCTTCGACATCCGATAGCTTTTCGAGTAATTCAGATAGGTTTCTCTTATTATAGATATCTAATCCGTAATATGTTAAGTCTTGGGCTATAAGAATCAACTCTTTTGTACCCTTTTTTGCTAGGTTTTTTGCTTCCAAAACAAGGGAATCCATGTCACGGGAAACATGTTTTCCACGCATTAACGGAATCGCACAAAACGAGCAAGGTCTATCGCAACCTTCTGCGATTTTTAGGTAAGCAAAATGTGCGGGGGTTGTCAAAAGACGTTCACCGACAAGTTCATGTTTATAATCTGCCTTGAGGGTTTTCAGCAATCGAGCAAGTTCATTAGTTCCAAACCAAGAGTCCACTTGAGGAATTTCCTGAGAAAGTTCATCTTTGTATCTGTGTGATAAACAACCGGTTACATAAACTTTATCAACAAATCCTTGTTCCTTTGCGTCAACATAGCGAAGTATCGTATCAATAGATTCTTGTTTTGCATTATCTATGAATCCACACGTATTAATAACGACAATACTCGAGTCATCTTTTTTTGATTCGTGCTCTACTTCAAGGCCGTTGCCTTTGAGTTGGGTAAATAGTACTTCAGAGTCCACCACATTTTTGGAACAGCCTAGCGTAACGATATTTACCTTATTTTTTTTAAGTCCTTTTGTTTTCATTATTGATTTTTGGATGCGTCCCCTAATTCTGAAGCTGGAACTTGTTTTTTTCCGAAGAGAGAGAAATGAACATATCTTTTCGGATTTTCTTTCATATCAGCAAAAAGTGCTTGAAGATTCGCTGCGGTTTTGTCAAGATGCATGTACATAGATTCATCTTTCATAAGCTTTCCTACGCTCCCCTTTCCTTTCTCAATATCCCCAGCAAGGAGTGATAATTGCTGCATAGTTGCATTGAGTTTCAGTACTGTTTGACCGAGTTGGAGTGCTGCTACAGAGTCAGCAATCGTATTGGTTTTAGAAAGAAGCGGTTTTAATTGTTGATCTAGCGAAAGAGAAAGAGATTTCAGATTCGCCGTTAAATCGGCTGTATTTTTTGTTGTCTGTGCAAGATTTTTGGCATTATTCGCGAGAAGTGCATTCACACCATCTGTTGTTTTACCTGCACTGACGAGCGTGTAATTTAGAAATTCACTTGTTTGGGAAAAACTAGCTACGGTAGTTTGGAGTGTAGTTAGTAATGAGTCAACCTTGCTCAAGGTTGGACTCAATTGGTCTGCTGCTGAAGCCATTAATCCTTTTTCAACAACTGAGGCAATTTTCTGTCCGTCCTCTAAGATATTGCCTTTTTTAATAGTCAGTCGAATTAATTTACCACCAAGTAGACCGTCGTCTGCTAAGGTAATATAAGATTGGTCGGTCACATTTACTTTTTTATTGATGGCGAGAACAACCTTCACTTTTTCTGGATTTTCATCAATTTCAACAGCCATAACACGCCCAACGTTAACACCATTAAGGGTTACAGGATTCGAGTTTTGAAGGCCAGCCACATCGTCAAAATAGGTAATATATTCATTTTCCGAAGAGAACACATCCAATCCTTTTAGGAAGCTAAAACCTAAGTAGAAGATGGCTATTGTAACTACACCTAATAAGCCAACTTTGGCCTCTTTACTAATTTTAAACATATATTTTTATGAATTAATGCCTCATTTATTAACTTAAAATTTATTTACTTAATTCTACCTCAGCCTTATATTCTTGAAAAGCAGCTAAAAGTATTTGTGCCATTCGTTCTCTTCCTTCAGTAGAAGCAAGTAGCCGACCATCTTTATCATTGGTTAGATAACCAGACTCAAAAAGTACACTTGGCATAGTTGTCTCCCAAATCACTAAGAACCCGGCTTGCTTTACTCCCAAACTAATATTTCCATTTTTCTTACTGTGTTTTTCAACCTTGCTTGCAAAGCTAATACTTTGTTGGATGAATGAGCTTTGATAATTCGCAAGCATAATGTGTGCAATTGGAGAATTGGGATTGTATCCTTTGTACGATTTGCGGTAATTTTCTTCAAGAAGTACTACTCGATTCTCTTGCTTAGCAACCTCTAGGTTATCCGTTGATTTATGTAACCCCATCACGTATGTTTCTGTTCCATGAACTGAACTCGAGTATGGATTTGCATTGCAATGAATAGAAATAAAAAGATTTGCTTTATTTTTATTTGCGATGGCAGCTCGTTCATGAATTGGAATGAAAGAGTCATCTTTTCTTGTATAAATTACATGTATAGAAGGAAATTTTTTTTCAATTTTTTTTCCAAATCGAAGAGCAATATCAAGAGCAAAATCTTTTTCAAGACCATATTTCGATTTAGCACCCGAATCTTTCCCTCCATGTCCTGCATCTATAACGACGGTTCTCAGTGTACTTAAATCATCTGAATTTTCTGTCGGTGACTGAACTAGAGATATAAATACAAACGAAAGGGACACCCAACTGACCCAAAAATACCTGCGTTTAAGATTTCTCATGAAGGGCGGAGAGTTTTTGAAAGGAATTGTGTGCCATAATTATCTATAGCAATAATATTTCCGCTATTTTTGCCAGACAAAGTTAATGTATTTGCGTGTATCGAAAAAATTATTCTACCCTCTCAAAGTATTCTAGGGTGAATAACAAGCCGCAATCCGTTCACTTTTAAGTCACAACGGAATTAACTACATAAGCAGTAAGCATGACGAGCGAATCAATCATTTTCCGTTTTATACCTAGTCTAACTTTCCGAAAGCGACCGACTTTTCCGTATACCTCTCTACTTTTCCGATACTGGAAATACTGTCTACCTCTACTTTTTTCTGTCTTTTTGGGAATGAATCAAACGATTGCTCAAAAAACACTGTTACAAAATACAACTGGAGCAGGCGTAGGTTCGCGCTTTCCAAGTACTACTGGTGGTACTAATTTTGGGGCTCCAAGCACTTCAAATTCAAGTGCAAGACAACCAAGCGTTTCTGGAATTAATCGGTTTGGCCCTAACTTCGTACGTTCCAAAAAAGACAGCGTTGTAAGTATTATTCCAGATAGCCTCGCCGCAAAAAATAGCCAATTTGAACAGACCGTTTACTATGCCGCTGATGACTCTACGCTCATGTTTGTGGCAGATAAAAAAGTATTATTGTATGGGAATGCCTTTGTTTCATATGGCGACATCGAACTAAAAGCAGATTTTATTCAGCTAAGCTGGGGAAAAAATGAAGTTCTTGCGCACGGCATGCCCGATAGTAGCCGTCAAGTTGGCGAACGGGTAAAGGGTAAACCCATTTTTGTTCAAGGTGGTGCAGAATATAATTCGGATACGATTCGCTATAATTTTACAACCAAAAAGGCGCTAATCAAGAATATTGTTACCCAACAAGGAGAAGGAATTATCCAAGGACGAACGGTGAAAAAGGATTCTGTGGATAATTTGTACTTGGTAGATGCTCGCTACAGTACGTGTAATTTAAAAGACCCCCATTTTCACATCGCTGCACGAAAAATTAAGCTCATTGACAAAAAGTCCATCATTTCTGGCCCCTTCAATTTTGTCTTAAATGATATTCCAACTCCGATTTATTTTCCATTTGGATTTTTCCCTGTGCCAAAGAAACAAGAACTCGGCACCTCTGGATTTATCATGGGAACCTACGGCGAAGAACCCCGAAATAGAGGATTTTATTTCCGGGATTTTGGCTATTACCATGCATTCAATGAATATATTGGTGCAAAAATTCTAGGACAAATTTACTCAAAGGGGAGCTGGGGACTCGGAGTTCAATCTACCTACACGAAAAGGTATCGCTATACGGGAAACTTGAATCTTCAATTTAATTATAATAAACCAGGAGAAGAATTTTCAGAACGAGCACCTTCCCGTGACTTCAACGTTTCTTGGTCGCATAGCCCGCAAAGTCGCCGAACAGACCGCAGTTTCTCGGCTTCGGTGAATTTAGTAAGCAACGGCTTTAATCAAAATAACAGACGCTTAGACGAAATTGACTTATACACCAATAATGCGTTTGGCTCTTCCATTCAGTTTGGAAAAAACTTTGGAAAACTCATTCGAACAAGTAGCGGGTTTCGCGTTGACCAAAACGTATCAACCAAAGTTATGAACGGAAGTTTATCTTACACAGTCGGTTTAAACCAATTTAATCCATTTGTTTCTGAGAAAAAACAGATTGGGCGTTGGTACGAAACGTTCCGATTAGGTTTAGACGTGAGTGGTGGATTCCAAGTCTCTAATGATATTACACGCTTGACACGCTCTACGACCTTCACAGACTATAAAGTATTGGGCGTTATAAATCAACCATTTAGCGATATTGAATTGCGTAATCAAGCACTTGGGCGCAATACGAGCGCGCGTGTTATTGAGATTCAGAGTATCGAAGACCTTAGAAATGTTATCAATCGTGGACAATTCCGAACGACCTACTCTGTTCCAATTACTTTACCAAACTTCAAAATTGCCAAATATTTAAACTTTACGCCTGGCGTTTCCTACCGAGGCGAAGTTTTCACACAAAAATTAGGCTATACATTCATTCCAGATTCCAATGCTGTCCGGATTGATACAACAAAAGGTTTATTTAATGCCTACAATTGGTCGATGAATGCAAGCGTGAATACACGTATTTATGGCACATTCCAATTTGGTAAAAAAGGAGGACGCCTGCAAGCCATTCGCCATACGATGGCACCTTCCTTATCGCTCGGTTTTAGTCCGGATTTAAAAGACAAGTTTTTTGAAAGAACAATTGTACGGAACGATGAACCAACGAATTTCAGGTATTTGGCCTATTTCCCAGAGTTGGCGGCTTCGGCAGGTGCATCAGGTGCTGTTGGGTTCAATTTAACCAACCAATTGGAGGCGAAGGTTCGCTCCAAATCTGATACGGCATCCAAGCAATTTGAAAAAATATCCTTATTGGATAATCTTAGTTTATCCACCAATTATAACTTGTTGGCCGATTCTATGAACCTATCGACCTTTAATTTATCGACCAACACGAGCTTGTTCAAGAATTTAATCAATCTGAACGCCAACGCCACATTAGATCCTTACTATTACGCACCTGACTTAACGTTTGTCGATGCCAGAGGAAATCCGTTGAACCCAGCAGGTCGCCGGACTCGCTTTTACAATTGGCAAAAGGGAGACGGTCTGGTTAATTTGAGTTTCTTTAATGTCTCGATCAGTACTCGTTTATCACCCAAGACTTTCCGACCTGATGTAAAACCAGCCAATCAACCGAAGGAAGATGCGGCGCGTGAAGCAATGGAGCGGTTTGTTCGGGCAAATCCGATGGCATACGTTGATTTCAGTATTCCGTGGAGTTTGAACCTCAGCTACAACGTCAATTACTCAAGACAAGGACTTGCTAATCCGCAAATTGTGCAAGCCATGCAAGTACAAGGAGATTTCAGTTTAACGCCTAAATGGAAATTTAACTTCAGTACGGGTTGGGATTTTCAGTTCAAGGCAGCCACACTTACGACTGTTGGGGTAATTCGAGAATTACACTGTTGGGACATGAGTTTTAACTGGACACCCATCGCAGGAAACAACCAACGTGCTAGTAACTTTTCATTTGATTTGCGAGTACGTTCTGCCCTATTGCGTGACTTGAAGATTAGCCGAAGACGTGTTTATTACGATGCAGGAGGATTTTAATACAAAAGAGCGATGAAACAAAAAATTTTCATCGCTCTTTTGTATAACTGTATGTTTTATTTACTAATAATATCAAAGCTTGCTAGCTGGACAAAATCAAGGACACGTGTATCAATTTCTTGCTGTGACAGGTTTAAAATGCGTTCAGCACCAAATTTTTCTACACAAAAAGAAGCCATGGCAGAACCATAAATAATGGCTCTTTTCAAGTTTTCAAAACTAATATCGTCTGTTTTTGCGAGATAACCGATAAATCCACCTGCGAATGTATCTCCAGCGCCTGTTGGGTCAAAAACATCTTCTAAAGGAAGTGCCGGGCAGAAAAATATGCGGTCTCCTTGGAAAAGCAAAGCGCCATGTTCCCCTTTCTTTATGATTAGTGTAGATGGCCCCATTTTTAAAATAGCTTTTGCTGCTTTTCGAATAGAGTATTCTCCCGATAATTGGCGTGCTTCGGAGTCATTGATGGTCAAGCAATCAATATCCTTTAAGACCGCCTTTAAGTCATCCATAGCAATATTCATCCAAAGATTCATGGTATCAAGTACAACGAATTTCGGGCGTGCAGCTAGTTTTTTCAAGGTTGCATGTTGGATAGCAGGAACCATATTCCCCAACATCAAATACGAGGGCGACTGGCAAGAAGCTGGAATGGTTGGTTCCCAATTTTCGAAAACCCCAAGTTGAGTATCCAATGTATCCCGGTCATTCATATCGTTGTGGTATCTTCCATGCCAAAAGAACGTGGTTCCACTTTCCTCCACGGCTAGACCTTCTGTTTTAATACCATGATTTTGGAAAGTCTCAATCATTTTTTTAGGGAAATCGCCACCAACGATACCCACTAAATGGTTTTCTTTGGTAAAATACGAAGCAGCCAATGTGATGAATGTTGCCGCGCCACCTACAATTCTATCTGTTTGCCCAAAAGGAGTTTCAATTTTATCGAATGCTACAGAACCAACGGTTACTAAACTCATTATGTATCTATTAAATTTGGATGAAAACAATTATTATTCGACAAAATTAACCCTTAAATACCATATTCTTCGCATGAAGTAATCGAAGAAAAAGACATTTGTGCGTAACTTTTTCGTTGCTTTAAAAAGAAAGAGGTATTTTTACGGACTGAATTCAGAAATTTACTTGAATGTGTTCATTCCTTTCCTTACATAATATCATTCATTTTAGAATCATTGTCCTAAACATTTTACTCATTGCATTCGTATGAAAAAACTACAACTTTTCCGCTTTCTTATTACCATCACCACTATTCTTTTCTCATTTTCACTTACAACAGCTCAAAAAAATGAGAATCTATGTACCGAGCGTTTATACCGAGCTTTTAAAAATAATTCAGAAAATGAACCTAAAGTTCTACATGCTCTTGGAGCAAGTCCACAATTTGGGAAAATTCAAATTCATTCGGCAGGTGGAGCTTACAATCATTTAAATGATGCTTACCGCCAAAATCTGAGAGAGAATCGAGCTGAAATTGATCTACTTTTACGTTCGCTTGGATACAGTGGTTTCAAAGATGTTTCATTTGGACCAGAGAGAATAGAGGCTGTTGTTGTTCCGACTGGAACTATCGGTTGGATGGGTGCATACAACCGTGGCCATAAATATGCTTGGTCAAAAACGGGGAACCCGTTTAACGCCTATAAAATAAATGCCAAAGACGGCACTTGCTTTGTATATATCATGCAAACATGCGGAAATATATTCGCAGTTCCTGGCGAAACTCACTTGACACTGAAGAATAAAAAACCATGTGAAGACGGCATTGCTACTCCAGACTGCCCTATTTGTACGTCCTCAATAGTAGATATTAGCGCAAGCTCAAAAATAAACAGTGGCAACTTTGTTCAAGCAAGTCAACCACTTACCTTGACTGGTTCGTACAAAGGCAATAGCTTGGAACTTGGCAGTTTACCTTTACTTCTCAAGCTTGCCTACGAATACAGTGTATCTGCCAAAGCGACCGCTACCCAAAAAATTCGTTTACAAGATATTGGAAACGGAGTTCCAGCGACGCAATCTGTTTCACTCCCTCTGAACTTGAATTTCAAACCAACTTTAGAAACAATTTCAGCAGGAACAGACGCACGGCTGAACATTGACTTAACGAAAAAGCAATACAAGAAGATAAAAAAAGTATATCCAACAAGTGTGGCAGCCACTTCCTCTGCACCAAGCCAAACTTTATTTACAAAAAAGGAATCTATGGAAGGATATGAAGCAAGCACTGTAAGTACTACGAAACCAAGCGATGGTGGGGGTCAAGTTATCTCATTTGTAGGTGCAAGTACAGTAGAAGATGGCATCGTTAAACAAGAGATAGTTCCAGTTTTGATTATTGGCTCATACCGCAAAGACGGGAAATTAACCAAAGGCGAAACAGCCGACAAATACCTGTGTCTCGGCACATACAACCTAGACGCGGTTAGTTCACTTGGCTTTACAGTAAAGGGAGAAACGAAGGTAGATACACCGTTTCAAACATGCGCAGATTCTGAAACAATCGGTGGAATTACAATGCCCGTAGATATGCGTTACAGCATTACAAAACAACAAGTAACAGTAGGTGACTTCAACCGGGTGTATGTAAGTTTAACCAAAGAGCAGTACAAGAAAATGGGGAAATTATTCAGCCGTTGTTGCAGTGATGGCTCGACGAGTTGTTTTAAATAAAGTTGAAGAAATACGAACATAAAAAACGCCTCCTCTTTTCCAGATGAGGCGTTTTTATTGCTTTTGCCAATTATTCGCATCCAACAGAACAGATAAACAAATATGAAAAAGCCCAAGTATTCAGTAAGTACTTACTTGTAAAATAATAAGAAAGGTCTCTAGTGAAAATCCACTGTTATCGTGGAAAGTTCAAAAGAGACCTTTTCTAAAAATTATATTTATTAGCGTAAATCTACGACCTCAACTCCTGGATATTTGGATTTATCGAACGTAAATAAGGCATCGTTGGCTGGAACATTGGGTACAAATTTATCCACTTTAAATAATGTGGATTTGCCTTTTTTATCCCAGATTCTCCAACTCTTGATACTTTTGTCTTTTTTGTCCACTGTAATTTGAATTTTCGTTACGTTGGAAGTTTTTGCTGTTGGTGATAATTCTACTACCTCAAAAACTTGGCTTCCAACCTTCATTTCTTGTTTGAACAAATATTTGTATCCTTTTTTATAAATGCTATAAATTTTTGTTGGGGAAAAATCAGAATCTGCGGAGGCGTCATAATCCATGATATTCACTTCATTTGTTTCCTTCACATACGTATAAATCTCTTTGCCATTATTGTAAATCTCCTGCCCAACCATATTGAGTTTGAACTTTACTCCTTTCACAACTACTGCTCCGGTCATTTTTTTGGCAGAAGGCGAATCTGGACCATACGTAAAATTGGCACTGAACGTCTTCATGTTCTTGTACTTTGTACTCATTTGGTCTAAAATAGCAGAAGCACGCTTATCACCCTGCGCTTGTACCATCTGAACACCTAGTAGCCAAATTAAGGCTATCATCCATTTTGCTTTTCTCATTTTATTCACTGTTTAATTTCTTTCAATACAATTTCTTACTTAGACCAATCTAGGAACAAATAGTTTACTTATTCCTCAATGACTTCAACATTTCTTCTAAAGTTACTAAGTCTTTCACGAGAACTTCACGTGCCTTACTTCCTTCAAACGGCCCAACAATGCCTGTTTGTTCCAATTGGTCAATAATTCTCCCTGCGCGGTTATAACCTAACTTCATTTTTCGTTGAATGAGCGAGGTACTTCCTTGTTGAGCTGAGACCAGCAAACGAGCAGCTTCGTCAAAAAGCGGATCCATTTCGGACATATCCATCGGCCCGTTACTTTCTTGTTCATCATCTCCGTAAAATTCGGGTAATAAATACGCCGATTCATATCCACGTTGGCTACCAATAAACTCACAAATGTCATCTATTTCCGGTGTATCAACAAAAGGTCCTTGCAAACGAATCATATCTGAACCCATGGACAACAACATGTCTCCACTCCCCACAAGTTGTTCAGAGCCCCCCGTATCCAAAATGGTTCGTGAGTCAATTTTGGAAGTTACTTTAAAGGACAAACGCGCCGGGAAATTCGCCTTGATTAAGCCCGTAATGACGTTTACAGATGGTCTTTGTGTAGCAACAATCAAATGAATACCGATAGCACGTGCTAATTGAGCAAGCCGAGCAATAGGTTGTTCTACTTCTTTTCCTGCGGTCATCATCAAGTCAGCAAGCTCATCAATCACCAAAACGATATACGGTAGAAAACGGTGTCCCTTTTCTGGACTTAGCTTGCGAACCACAAATTTTGCGTTGTATTCTCCGATATTTCGCACGCCTGCGTCCTTCAATAAATCATAGCGTGAATCCATCTCGATACATAAGGAGTTCAAAGTATGAATTACTTTCTTAGTATCAGTAATGATAGCTTCCTCGGCATTGGGTAACATAGCGAGGAAGTGACGTTCAATTTTATTAAACAGCGTCAATTCCACTTTTTTAGGATCCACCAAAACGAATTTCACTTGCGACGGGTGCTTTTTATACAAAAGCGAAGCCAAGATAACATTCAATCCTACTGATTTTCCTTGGCCTGTTGCACCTGCCATGAGTAGGTGCGGCATTTTAGCTAAATCTGAAATATAGATTTCGTTTGAAATCGTTTTTCCAAGAATGATGGGTAATTCAAAGGTTGATTTTTGGAATTTTTCACTTGCTAAAACCGACTTAATTGTCACCACCTCTCTGTTCTTATTGGGAACTTCAATACCGATAGTTCCTTTTCCAGGCATAGGAGCGATAATCCGGATACCAAGTGCGGCTAGATTTAAGGCGATATTTTCCTCTAAACTTTTAATTTTCGAAATCCGCACGCCGGCTTCAGGTACAATTTCGTACAACGTAACTGTCGGCCCAATCGTCGCTTTGATGCTTGCGATACCAATGTTAAAATTGCGCATCGTCTCAATAATATTATTCTTATTGGCTTCAAGTTCATCTTCAGAAACCTTACGTCCATCGGACTGATAATCTTTCACCAATCCTAAATGCGGGTATTTATAACTGGATAAATCGAGGGTAGGGTCGTATTTTCCGTACGTTTCAACCAAATTATCGGCGTCAATTTCTACGTTTGGTGGAGTGGTTTCAATCGTTAATGGAATATTGATGGGCTCTTCGTGCGTTGGTTCAATTTCAAACTTAACGTGATTTTCCCCAGTGGATTTCGGTTGTTTTTCTTCACGCACAGGATTGACTTGTGGCTCGTTAGAGAAAGAATCTACAACCGGATGAACTGATAAATCAGGGGAGAAATCCATAGGATTTTCCTCTGTATAGTCTCTTTTTTGTTGTTCTTCAAGATCACTTTCTTCTCTTTCCGTTGGTATTTCTTCATCATATGGGAAGAGTGTAGCAAATTTTGCTCGTAAATTTTTTACCTTATGAAAATAAAGAAGCCAACTAAAAAATACAATAGAATAAACAAATATTCCACCAAAGCCAACAACATGAAACATCCATTCATTGACAACAAATCCAATATTTCCGGTAAAAATATGTTGTTTTAATTCAAATAATTTAGCCCAATAACCGAGAAAAATAGAGGTAAAAAACACATAGAAAATGGTAGCAAAGCCTAGGCGGTTCGCATTGATTTGACGAAAGAAATTCTTGGTCAAAAGATTTATTCCTGTAAGAAAAAGGACTGGTAACCAACCAAAAGCGGCAATCCCAAACAAATTATAAATAAACCAATGTGCGACGTATGCACCAGCTACTCCAAATACATTTTCTGCATTTTTCTCTTCAAGCTGAATAGCCGATGAAATATTTTTCTGAATGATATCTTGGTCATTTTCTCCTGTAAATAGATACGAGGTGAAAGAGAGAAATAGAAAAAGTGCTATGATAGAAATGAACGATCCAAGAACCAATTGAAACTGCTCGGACTCCCAATCAAAGGAAGAAAATGTTTCTTTCAAGTTACGGACAGACCCGGATTTGGATTCAGAATTAGCCGAATTTTTTCTTCTGTAATTTTTAGACATATGTTTACATTCGTCGTTTTTCAGTGATTAAATCAGAAAGCAGGGAAGGTTAATTCGTCAACGTATTGCTGCACGAATTTTAATTAATTTGATTAAAAGGTCTTCTACTTGATCCAGAGGAAGCATATTTTCTCCATCTGATTTGGCTTCTTTTGGGTTGGGATGTGTCTCCAAAAAGAGGCCATCAACACCAATAGCAACAGCCGCTTTTGCGATGATTTCTATCAAATGAGGTTGCCCACCTGTTACGCCAGAGGCACGATTAGGTTGCTGCAAGGAGTGTGTACAATCCATGATTACGGGGACATTCAGCTGTTTCATTGCGGGAATATTCCGAAAATCCACGACCAAATCACCGTAACCAAATGAGTTCCCGCGTTCTGTTAGAAATACAGGTATATCCGGACGTACAGATTTGATTTTATCTACAGCAAAACCCATGGATTCACCCGACATAAACTGCCCTTTTTTGATATTTACGGGTTTCCCTGTTTGTGCAGCCGCAACGAGTAAATCTGTTTGACGACATAAAAAAGCGGGTATTTGAAGTATATCCACATAATTGGCGACCAAGGCAGCTTCATTTGCTTCGTGAATATCCGTCATGACAGGAACATCAAAATCAGAACGTATTTCAGCAAGAATTTCGAGGGCAAGTTGGTCACCAATACCCGTAAAGCTGTTACCTTTTGAGCGATTAGCTTTGCGAAAACTTCCTTTAAATACCCACGGGATACCTAGTCTATTGGTTATGTCTTTCAAGCATTCCGCAATTTGTCGTGCTTCTTCTCTCCCTTCGATTGCACAAGGTCCAGCCAGCAAGAAAAAAGGCGCGATGGGGTCAAGTGGTAAAAAAGGAAGAGACATAGGTAGATTCGTTGTTAAAATACAATAATTGGAAACGGACTACAAATTTCGGAACAAATATCCACTCAAAAAAATCAAATCCTTTTGCTGTTTTCGTTGAAAATCTCTTACTTTGCAACGTTTTTCACCAAACTACCTTTTGAAAAATGTCAGATATCGCAGCGAGAGTAACGAAAATTATTGTAGAAAAGCTTGCCGTTGGAGAAGCCGAAATCACAAATGAGGCATCCTTCACAAACGACCTAGGAGCTGATTCTTTGGACACAGTTGAGCTTATCATGGAGTTCGAAAAAGAATTCAATGTGTCTATTCCAGACGATCAGGCTGAAAACATTCAGACTGTTGGTCAAGCAATCGCTTACTTGGAAGAGAATTCTAAATAATGATTTTCTTTTATGTTGAAAGTTCAATATTCAACATGCTTTTGTAGATTTACAAAAGCGTTGAGTATTGAACTTTAAATTTTTAAAACGCATTTCACTATGGCTATAAAAAGAGTTGTTGTAACAGGTTTGGGCGCACTCACTCCTATCGGTAATAACGTTGAAGAATATTGGAAAGGGCTTTCAAATGGAGTAAGCGGTGCAGCTCCTATCACACGCTTTGACGCGTCTCTTTTCAAGACTAAGTTCGCTTGTGAAGTTAAAAACTTAGAAGTTACAGATTTTATTCCGCGACAAGACGCACGAAAGATGGACTTATTTACCCAGTTTGGAGTAATTGTCGCTGACGAAGCTGTTGCGGATGCCAACTTACACATAGATACAATTAACAAAGATAAAGTGGGTGTTATTTGGGGCTCTGGTATCGGAGGCTTGAAAACATTTGAAGAAGAAGTAATCAATTTTACTACTGGTAACGGTACCCCTCGCTTCAACCCCTTCTTTATCCCTAAGATGATTGCAGACTCCGTCTCTGGTCAAATTTCCATTAAATATGGTTTTAGAGGGCCAAACTACGTGACGGTCTCCGCATGTTCATCGGCAAATAATGCTATTATTGATGCATTCAACTACATCCGTTTGGGTAGAATGGTTGCCTGCGTAACGGGTGGTTCTGAAGCTGCAGTAACACAAGCAGGCGTTGGCGGATTCAATGCTTTGCGCGCCCTTTCTGAAAGAAATGATGACCCTGCAACAGCTTCAAGACCTTATGACAAAGACCGTGATGGTTTCGTTTTGGGTGAAGGAGGTGCAGCCATCGTTTTGGAAGAATATGAACATGCCAAAGCGCGTGGAGCTAAAATATACTGTGAGCTAGTTGGAGGTGGATTTTCTTCAGATGCATACCACATTACGGCGCCACACCCAGAAGGATACGGCGCGTATCTATCTATGAAAGATGCGTTAGAGGATGCGCAAATGCAACCCGAAGAAATTGATTATATCAACACACACGGAACTTCTACTCCACTCGGTGACCCACAAGAAATCAAGGCTATCGAACAATTATTTGGAGAACACGCTTACAAAGTGAGTATCAGTTCTACAAAATCAATGACTGGCCACCTTTTAGGAGGTGCAGGTGCTGTAGAAACCGTTGCAGGAATTTTAGCATTGGAACATCAAATGATTCCACCTACAATCAATCTCTTCAATCAAGATGAAGTCATAGACTCACGTATTGACTTGACACCCAACGTGGCAAAAGCCAAAAAAGTAAACGTAATTTTAAGTAACTGCTTTGGTTTTGGTGGCCATAATGCCACTTTAATATTTAAGAAATTGACAAACGAGTAATCCAAAATGGGTTACTCGCTCTGTCTCTCATTTGCAATGATACACCCATAACTACTCCGATGAGACACCTCCATGGCAGCGGAAAATTTCTTTGATTTCTTTAAATCAAGCCCTAAAGAAAGAGAGTTCAAAAAAGCAATTGAACAAATTATTGGCGAAAAACCTAGTAATTTGGAATTGTACCAGCTCGCTTTCAGACATACTTCTGCCTCCAAAGAAAATAATTTCAATGGTTTCAAAGAATCAAATGAAAGATTGGAGTTTCTAGGTGATTCCGTTCTTGGGATGGTCATTGCAGAATATCTTTTCAAAAAATATCCCTACAAAGACGAAGGCTTTTTAACAGAAATCCGTTCGCGGATTGTAAACCGCGAGTCACTGAATGTGGTTGCACGCAAAATTGGCCTTGAAAATCTCATTCAATTTGATGGCCATCGTGTAAGTCACAAAAGAACTTCTATGTACGGCGATGCCATGGAAGCACTCATCGGTGCTATTTACCTAGATAAGGGCTTTCGGTTTACGAAACGATTCCTTGTCAAAAACTTAATTGCTAATTACTTCGATTTAGACGCCGTTATTTCAAATAATACCAACTACAAAAGCATTCTCCTCAGTTGGGCACAACACGGAGGGAAAAAAGTCAGCTTTGACATCATCGAGGAAAATGGAAAGCACCACCAAAAAGAATTTGTAGCGCAGGTAACTTTAGATGGAGAGCCTGTCAGTGAGGGTCGTGGCTGGAATAAAAAGAAAGCAGAGCAAGATGCTGCCCGAAAAGCCTGCGATATTTTGGAGGTGAAAGAAACCGAATAAGACTAATTTTCTGCCCGCATTACTTTTGTAATTTCATTTAATTTCTCGACTTTTTCCTCAAAGTCTCCTTTTAATTTGTTACGAATCGCCTGTAAATTATCTAAGGTTTCTTGCAACGAATCAGGCAAAATATCTGTCAATATTTCCCGGAAACGCTTGGCAAAAGTAGGCGATTTCCCATTAGTAGAAATCCCGATTTTTAAATCTCCTTTTTGAACAACCGAGCCCAAATAGAAATCACACGCATCGGGTGTGTCTGCTACATTCACCAAAATACCTTTTTGCCGGCATTCGTCGGAAATTCGCTTATTGACTAATTTATCATTGGTAGCCACAAAAACAAGGTTTTTATCAGCTAGAAAACTGGAGTCAAATGGCTTTTCTATGAATTGAATCGAAAATTGAGTAGCCATTTCCCGGATTTCCTGTCGAATTTCAGGAGCAACCAACGTCAGAACAGTTGCTGGAGAATTGGCATAAATGGCAGTTAGCTTTTCTAGTGCGACGTATCCGCCACCTACCAACAAAATAGACTGTTGTTCTAACTTTACAAAAAGTGGAAATAAGGTATTCATCTCGTTTTAAAGATACGTATTTCCTCTGTGTTTCTGCAAGAGGAAATACGTATATGAGTTATTTATATTTCTGAAGTAACTCGATTTGAGCTTCTATCGATTGACGAAAATCTGTTTTTAATTGGTTGACCAAATCGGCTACCGGGAGCACATCTTGGATAGCTGCCACACCTTGACCAGCCGACCAAATGGTTTTCCAAGCTTTTGCCTCTGCTTGTGCGGCATCCAATTCTTTTCCGAAATCTATTTTTCCTGCTCGACTCCACATTTCAGGTGGTATTCCAGCATTTTCAAGACTCTTCTTCATAAAATTAGCTGCAACCCCCGAAACTGCCGCCGTGTAAACGATGTCAGATGTACCACTTTCTACAATCATTTGCTGGTAAGCTTTATCGACATTTGCCTCCGTGGTATTGATAAAACGAGTTCCCATATAAGCCAAATCTGCCCCCATTTGCATCGCAGAAGCAATATCTTGACCGTCACTGATACAACCAGAAAGCAAGATTGTTTTATCAAAGAAAGAACGAATTTCATGAATAAACGCCATGGGGTTCAAAGTTCCTGCGTGACCACCTGCACCAGCAGAGACAAGGATAAGCCCGTCCACACCCGCAGCGACTGCTTTTTCTGCATGGCGGCGATTGATAACATCATGAAAAACCAATCCACCGTAACTGTGTACAGCATCCACTAGGTCAGGGACAGCACCAAGGGAGGTAATTACAAGCGGGACTTGGTGTTTTACAATGACTTCAATGTCTTGCATCAAACGGTGATTCGTCGGGTGAACAATTAAATTGACACCAAAAGGCGCAGGATTATCCATAGTAGCTAGCGCTTCTTTGATTTCGATGACCCATTGTTCAAAGCCTTCTGTACTGCGGTGGTTCAGGGCGGGGAATGTCCCGACAATGCCTTGCCGACAGCATTCAATCACCAAAGAAGGCCCAGAAATAAGGAACATAGGAGCTACCACAACGGGTAAACCAAGCTGTTGCATGTTTGCAGGTAAGTGTTTCATAAATAGATGAAGTGGGTTGAAAAAGTGTATAAATTGGACTATTTTTTTTGTCGAATCAATCCTTCTTGCACGACAGAGGCGACCAGCTCACCTGTTTGCGCAAAAAAATGACCGCGTGTAAAACCTCGACTATTTGACGTACTTGGGCTGTCGATGGCAAAAAGCAGCCATTCATCTACCCGAAAAGGGCGATGAAACCACATCGCGTGATCTAGACTTGCCATGAATAAATCACGCGGAAAAACATCTTGCGTATGCGGTAAAGCAGCCGTTGAAAGTAAATTATAATCCGAAACATACGTCAAGATTTGTTGATGAAGTTGAGGTGTGACGTCACCAAGTAACTCATTGGTTTTCAACCAAATATGGCGCATAGGCTGACGAACTTCCCCTTTTTTAGGGATGATATTTTCAACAGGTTTAAATATAAACGGACGCGTTCGGATACTTTCTAAAATACTGTCAGGAAGAAGCTCTTTGTACGCCTCAATAAATTCGTGGTCTGAACGCAGTTGTTCGGGCGGTAACACATTGGGCATAGGGACTTGGTGGCCAAAGCTAGGTTGCTCTTTCTGAAAAGATGCTGAAAGAATGAAAATGACCTCTTCGTTTTGCTTGGCTACCACACGACGGGTAGTGAAGCTTCCTCCATCACGGACGCGCTCGACCTCAAACCGGATAGGAATCGAAATATCGCCTGTTAAAAGGAAATACGAATGCAACGAATGAACCATTCGGTCGGGTTCTACGGTTTGTGCAGCGGCGCTCAAGGATTGCGCTAAAACCTGTCCACCGAAAACACGCTTCCAAGGTGCTTGGTAATTTTGCCCGATAAACGTTTGGGCATCAAGTTGTTCTAATTGAATCAATTCAATCAATTCCTGACAATTATTCATATTTTCTTTTTTCTACTCATTTGAACAAAGGGAAACACCATAAATATCCGTTAATTTTTGGATAAGTAAAGAAGATTGTGATTGGCGAATCTCAAAAATAAGTCCCCATTTTTCATGAAATAGCTGTTCGATAATTTTTACGTTGTTTTCTTTTAGAATACGCATCACCTCGTTCATTTGTTCAAAACCAAAGGCAATTTCAAAGGTATCATTCCTTGTTTTCTCTTCTATTGTAGCGGTTTCAATAGCCAATTTTGACGCCTCTTTATAGGCATGAATCAGACCGGGCACACCAAGTAATGTACCACCAAAATACCGAACAACGACAACCAGCGTATTTGTTAACTGATTGGATAATAACACATTAAGAATTGGTTTGCCAGCAGAACCTCCGGGCTCACCGTCGTCATTGGCACGATAAATTTCTCCTTTTTCACCCATTCGGTAGGCAAAACAATAATGGCGCGCTTTGGGGTGAATCGATTTTATCTCTTCCAAAAGAGGCTTCAGTTCATCTTCAGAGGAAATCGGCAAAGCAAAAGCATAAAACTTACTTCCTTTATCTTTGAAGAGCCCCTCCCCTTTTTCTGTTAAAACAGAATAGGTATCCAAATCTGCCATAAATTGAATTATTCTTAGTATTTATTGTGTTAATTCATTCATTATTCGGTTAAAGTTAGTCTTAAAATCACTTACTTTAAAGTTTTTATTAAATTCGCTTGGAATTATACAACATCACCACGGCTATTCATGACAGGAGAAAACCACGAACATACGGAAAAAACAAAGTCTTTGAATTTCATCGAAGAGATTATTGAAGCTGATTTACGCGAGGGAAAACACGGCGGTCGTGTGCTGACCCGTTTTCCGCCAGAACCAAACGGCTATCTTCATATCGGTCATGCGAAATCCATTTGCCTTAATTTTGGCGTTGCTCAGAAATACGGTGGACAAACCAATCTCCGTTTTGATGATACCAATCCCGTGACAGAAGACACAGAATACGTTGAATCTATCAAGGGGGATGTCCGTTGGCTTGGCTTTACTTGGGCAGATGAGCTGTATGCTTCTGATTATTTTGAACAACTTTACCAATATGCTATCACGCTGATAGAGAAGGGTTTAGCTTATATTGACGACAGTACTGCTGCTGAAATGGCCGAGCAAAAAGGTACACCAACCCAGCCAGGACAAGCAAGCCCTTACCGAGATAGAACTCCTGAAGAAAACAAACGTCTTTTTGAGGAAATGCGGGCAGGAAAGCACCCCGAAGGAAGTAAAGTACTCCGTGCGAAAATTGATATGTCGTCAAGCAATATGCTCATGCGCGACCCCGTCATTTACCGGATTAAATTTGCGCATCATCACCGTACAGGTGACGCTTGGTGTATCTATCCAATGTATGATTTTGCGCACGGTCAGTCGGACTCATTGGAGAAGATTACACACTCCGTTTGTACACTTGAATTTGTCGCACACCGAGAATTATACAATTGGTTCATTGAAAAACTGGACATATTTCCTTCCAAGCAGTATGAATTTGCACGGCTTAATTTAACCTACACCGTGATGAGCAAGCGAAAACTTTTGCAGCTTGTCAACGAAGGATACGTATCAGGTTGGGATGACCCACGTATGCCGACGATTTCCGGATTGCGTCGAAGAGGCTATACGCCCGATTCTATTCGTGATTTTTGTGACCGCATCGGTATTGCCAAACGAGATAATTTAATTGATGTTTCCTTACTTGAGTTTTGTGTACGCGACCATTTGAATAAAATCGCGGCGCGGGTAATGGCTGTAACAGAACCTTTGAAAGTAACCATTTCGAATTTTCCGGCGGATAAAACAGAGATTTGTTTGGTTGAGAACAATCCAGAAGACCCAGAATCTGGACATAGAGAAGTGCCTTTCAGTAAAGAAATCTATATTGAGCGGGAGGATTTTATGGAAGATGCTCCGAAAAAATATTTCCGATTAGCACCAGGTAAGATGGTTCGTCTAAAAGGCGCTTATATTATCCAATGCGATGAGGTCATTAAAAACGAAGACGGCAAGGTGATTGAACTTATATGTAGTAATGTAGAAAATAGCAAAAGCGGCGCAGATGAGTCAGGTATAAAAGTAAAAGGTGTACTGCATTGGGTTTCCATTGCAGATGCTAAAAAAGCGGAGATTCGCGTGTATGACAGACTATTTAAGGTAGAAAATCCAAGTGATGAAGAAGGGGATTTCAAAGATTATATCAACGAAAATTCACTAAAAACGATTACAGCATGGGTTGAACCTAGTTTGGCTCTGGCAACCACAGAGAACAAATACCAATTTATCCGGAAAGGATATTATGTGTTGGATTCAGATAGTACGCCAGAGCAATTGATTTTTAATCAGACGGTTGGCTTAAAAGATACTTGGGCGAAGGAACAGAAAACCAGCTAATTTCGTCTATCTTTAGTATAAAAAGCCTATTTCTCAGAACTGAGAAATAGGCTTTTTTCCTTTCTAGGCAATAGTAGCTTATGAGAAAAATCATATTTCGCTCTTTTGATCCTTTTTACTTTTGAACATTGATTTTTTCTATGTTACGAACCGAAAACACACATGACTATCCTTCTTTTTTTTGTAGCACATTGGTATTTATCGCTTTTGATGCAGACCTTTTTCCTTCACAGATATGCGGCACATAAGATGTTTACCATGTCTCCATTTTGGGAAAAAACCTTTTATTGGCTTACATTTTTGTTCCAAGGCTCTTCTTTTCTGAGCCCGCGTGCCTACGGTATCATGCACCGCCTTCACCATGCTTTTGCGGATACAGAGAAAGATCCACACTCGCCAGATTATTCTAAAAATTTGTTTGATATGATGTGGCGGACGAAAAATTTCTATAATGAAATTGTTCATAATCAAGACACTATCGAAGAAAAGTACAAAAAAGGAATTCCGAACTGGCCATTTATGGAAAAACTAGGAGACCGTTGGATTTCTCGGCTTGCTTGGGGTACATTATATACCCTTTTCTACATTCAGTTTGCTACTTCTTGGTGGATGTTCTTGCTATTACCCATTCATTATTTGATGGGTCCCGTACATGGCGTCATCATCAATTGGTATGCGCATAAATACGGCTACAGAAATTATGAAGTAGATGATACCGCTAAAAACCTTCTACCTCTAGACTTTTTAATGTTGGGAGAATCGTATCATAACAATCACCATAAATTTGGAGGTAGAGCCAATTTTGGGATTAAATGGCATGAATTTGACCCTACTTACCCGTTTATATTATTACTCAATAAACTAGGAATCATTCACTTAAAACCCAATAATGATTTGAATTATATGTGATTTTAAGTACAAATGAAAGGGTTTACTTTCGCTACCTTTGCGGGAGTAAACCTTTTTTTTGCATGTTTCGTTCGATTCTCTTGTTTTCGTTCTTAGTACCTACATTTGTATCTGCACAACTTGTATCGAGTCCAAGTTTAATCTGGACACGCTATATGGTTCAGACAGTAGGACATCCCAAGCATTTTTTCATTGCTGAAATAGATAATCGTATTCAGTCTCTGACAAATATTGGTCGTAGAAATCAAACTATTTCCCATGCACATTTTCATTATAAAATCAAGGAATCCCTAGACATTGCTTTAGGAACCACTTTTTCCAATGTGGCGCGGTATTCTTCGAACGAAGAGAAAAGAGTCGTCAATGAATTTCGAATATTTGAAGAGCTGAATTTCAGACATCTCCAAAAAAGAAACGTGGCTATTCAATCTAGGATACGCATTGAACAGCGTTATTTCCCGACAGAGACCAAGGCAGGCACAAATGAGCAGTTGCCTATTCAATCGCGCCTCCGGTATCAACTTCAGTTCTCACAAAAATTTGGAAAACGCTCTCTTGTAAAAGTCAGTGATGAAATTATGTTTCATGCAGGCGGTTGGGTTGACCATCTGCGCATGGACCAAAACCGAGTCTATCTAGCGGCTCGAACACAGTTTACACCTTCTTTGGCTTTGGAAGCAGGTTATTTATGGATTATAAATCAAGGCATTGAAACGACAAGCCCGGTAAGAGAGACGGATGTTCTCCGATTTACACTCCACCACTCATTAGCATCAAAGAAAAAATAAAAAGAGGCAGTTCATATGAATCTGCCTCTTTTTATTTTTTCATCTGCTAAAACTGAAATTATTTCTTCGCTGTAGAATCAGTTTTAACCGTTGATTTTTTGGTTTTTGCATACTCTTCATTCAGACCTTTCAACACATCTTGTGTGATATCTAAATCTTCTTTTGCATACAAGACACCACCACCTTTTGAATAACCGATGACCATATCGTATTTATCTCCTGCATTATACTTTGCTAGATAATCTTGGATTTTTGTCAACAATTCATCTGTTTTTTGACCTTGTTCAACGGCCAAGTTATTAGCGGCATTGTCTCTGTACATCATCAAATTTTGTTCTTTTTGAGCCAACTGCTGCTGCGTAGTTTGTGCTTGTTCTTGCGACATACCACCGGCTTGCACTCTACGTTGGAACAATGCTACTTCATTCTGGAAAGACTGCCCTTTCCGTTGCAATTCGTTTTCTAACTGAAATTGTTTGTTCTGAAATTCTTTTACTACGTCTTTGTAGTAATCATAATTATTTAGAAGCGTATCTGTATTTACATAAACGATGCGCCCCGCTGGTTGCGCTTTAGCTGCGTCTGTGCCAGCATCCTTGTTACAAGCTACCGTGGCTACGGCTAACCCAAGAACGAGAAGAGTAATTTTTTTCATCAATTTTTGATTGTTTTCTACTTAATTAGGTCACAAATATAGAAAAGTTATTTAAATAATTGTTTAAGTTGGAAACCAGCCAATCCGCTAAATCCACCAACTAAAAAAGAAATCAATGCCATCAAAACAAAAACCAAACCCACACCTGGAATTGCTTGCAAAGCCGGCACACTCGCCTGAAATATACCTGCTACTTTCTCTGAAATCGGTGCTTCAGCGCCTACATGCAGCCAAATACCATAGCCAAGCCAAAGTGTTGCCGCTGCCAAACCCGACAAAACAAACGAAGTTCCCCCTGTTTTTCCTATCAAATAGCAACTCGCAAATCCTGCAATTGCTACACTCCACCAAGGACCAAACCAAGATAAAAAGGCGCCTATCAAAATAATTCGTATAAATAACATATCTTCTTTTATTTAATGTGTTTCGTGTTTTTTTTCAGCTGTTGCAAATCAAAATACACTAAAATTGATTAATTCTGTAAACTTATTTTTCCGACAATACGCGGGGAAGCCTCCTCTTTTGACTTCAAGAAAAGTAATTCTTGTAGTTCTCCATTTGCCCATTTATCTATCATATTGTCGTAATATTTACTCGCCGGATTTCCAGATTGTCCGCCAGGATATAATCCAAATCCTTTTGGCCAACCTTTATCGACAGCTACGACCATACGCCAAGAAGGGCCTGTTTTGGTCGTCGTTGCGTTCACAATCCATTTCCCGCCACCATTCGGAATATTGTATCGCCCAAATGAAGTAAACGCCGGAACAAGATGGGCAATTTCGGTTTTCTTGACGTTTTTCCAAGCCCATTTTTCTTTATCCATCGTACCGAACTCTTTTGTAAGCGAATCCAGTGTACCCTTAAAACTCATTTTCACAATGTCGTCTCGTGTTTCTATTTTTCCTTTGGTTTCTTGGTTATCAAACCACTTGGCGGTGGGTTTATTCATAAGTAAATGGTACGTCACGTCTGTGGTCGGATAAACCATATTTTTTTTATCTGCCGAAAACTCATCCTCCCAAATCGCATACATAAGTACCTCCATCCACTTCTCAAAAATAGTAGCACCAACAGAGAGCGCCTCGTTTCGTTTATCCCAATTTGCCAAGGTTTGGTAAGCTGGCAATTGGCTCATTGATTTGTCTGTTGCCAAAATAGACAATAAAGTAGGCAAAATACGGCGTGCAGCTACACTGAAATTGTCATTTTGTAACATGCGCAAACTATCTGGCGTAGCTTTTGTCATAGCCGCTAGACGTTCATTGATTCGAATACCACGCTCACTTGAAGCAAAACGCCAACCCAAATAGTACGGGTACGTAGGGTCAACGGAATGCTGGTTTGCAGAGCTTACAAAACCACGCGGTGGATTTTTTACCGTTGGGTTTTGTTCTACTGGAATCCATCCTTGCCAATCGTGACTTGGGTCTGTGCCATCAAGTAGAAACTTGCCTTGTCCTTCCCATTTTAACGGTAATTTCCCGTTGGGTGTAATGGCAATATCGTTTTGATTACTTGCAAAAATGAAGTTTTGTGCTGGCGCGGTATAATAGGTAAGTGCCTTTCTATAATCTTCGTGGTTTTTAGCGCGATTCAAATAGTGGAATGTCAACATATCTGATCCATCTGTCTCCAGAGCTACCCAGCGCATTGCATGTCCGGCAGGTGTATTTTTGCTAAAATTTTTCTCGTTTTCTTCCTCGTAAATAATCGGGCCATGATGCGTAGAACGAAGCGTATCCACGATTTCTTTTCCACTTTTCAGACGATATACTTCTACCGTTTCTTGGACGGGTTTCCATTGGTTATCGTGCCAATATTCTTTTTTAGTCTCGTCTTTAAATTTAATTTGGTAAAAATCCATGACATCCGACCCTACATTTGTGACGCCCCACGCAATGTCTTTATTAAAACCGATGATAATACCTGGCGAACCTGGAAGGGCTACTCCATACACATTGACACTCGGCGAAGAAAGTTGCATTTGGTACCAAATAGAAGGAAGAGACAAACCCAAATGCGGGTCATTGGCAAGAATAGGCAAACCCGTCGCTGATTTTTCTCCCGAAACTGCCCAGTTATTGCTTCCAATCTCAGGCCGAGGTTCTTCGATACGCATGGATAATTCTTTATTTTTAGGCAAAGCAGCCATGGGCGAGGCAGGCATAGTAGGTGTTGGTACAGGTGTAAAATTCCAAGCAGTTCCTTCCGGAATAATCGGCGATTCTTCAAACGGATAATCTGTAAATAGCTCACGAATAACATCCATTCCATACGTAGCAGCCACGTTAGAAACACGGTAATCGGTACTTCCACCGTTCAAGGTGTTTCGCATATTCATTAACATCAAAATCGTTTTGTATTTCGACCATTTCTCAGGTTTATAATCCAAGATTTTGTATTCGATGGGGAGTTCAGCATCGCTAAGTTCGTCGATATATGCATTGACACCGGCCGCGTATTTTTCTAAAATAGCGGAAGAAAGAGAGTCTTTTTCGAGATTATTCGCAATTTCTTGTGCAGCTTTGTACATACCCAAGCGTCTGTTGTAGCGGTCATATTCCAAAGCTCTTTCGCCGACGACCTCTGTCAGTCGGCCACCTGCTACCAAGGTATAAAATTCCATTTGCCAAAGTCTATCGCGGGCGATGACATAGCCTTGGGCTTGGTACAAATCGGCGTCATTTTCGGCAAAAATATGAGGAACCCCATTATCATCATACAAAACATCTACTTTCCCTTTCAAACCAACCAATTTCAGTTCTTCGTTAGTCGGTATCCCTGCATTTTTCGTATTTTGTAGGAAACCAACAAACGGGCTAAACAATTTACCGAGTGGCGGTATGCTGCCGAGGGAGTGATTAAACGTGTAAATCAGGGCTAATGAGAGGATTAGCGCCCAACTGTGTTTCAGTAATTTCATAGAAAACTTGGGGTTAATATTTGTTGATAGAAAACAAAAATAGAATTTTTTGAATATTATATTTTCTAATACTTAGACAATATGAATTATTTTTTTCACGAATTGTTCTTTTTTATATGAAATATCTACGCGAGGTCATCTTAACCATTCATTTATTCATGGCATTTTTTTCTGGTTTTGCTCAACAAACAAGTAGCAGAAGTTTCGATTTATTGTTGAAGTCGATGGTCAAAGGAACAACACCGCTCATCACCGTTCAGGAGTTAAAAAACAAACCAACTTCACCCCTACTACTTGATGCACGTGAAAAAAAAGAATTTGACGTAAGCCATTTGAAAGGAGCCAAATGGGTTGGATATGATACTTTTTCATTGGAAGCAGTCAAGAATATACCCAAAAATGCACCCATTGTTGTGTATTGCTCGATTGGTGTGCGGAGTGAAAAAATTGGAGATAAGCTTCGTGAAGCGGGTTTTACACATGTTCAAAATTTATACGGCTCTATTTTCGAATGGGTCAACCAAGGAAATGCGGTCTATGACAACCAAAATAAACCTACCCAAAAAGTACATGCATACAACAAAATGTGGGGAATGTGGCTGTCGAAGGGTGAAAAAGTCTATTGATTATTTACCCAATTTGCGTGAACATCGCGTATCTTCGCTTCTGCAAATCAGCATTTCTGAGTATGAAAGAAAATATCAAACGACAAGCCTTTCGCATTTTCACTAGATACCGGTACTATGTATCTAGCTTGGCTATTTTTTTAGTATGGATGACTTTCATAGATACAGCTCGTTTTTATCGTCAAATTCAGCTTTATTTGGAGCTCAAAACGTATGAAAAGCAAGCTGTTTTTTACCAAGAAGAACTTAAAAAATTAAAACAAGAAGAAAAACGTGTCATGGGGAATAAACGTTCTTTGGAACATTTCGCTCGTGAACGGTATCTCCTCAAGAAAGAAGGTGAAAAGATTTTTGTATTGGTCGATGAAGAAGGTCAAATTGTAGAGTCAAAAGAAAAATGAAAAATATCTTATTTATTTGCCTTGGCAATATCTGTCGGTCTCCGATGGCGGAAGCCGTTTGCCGCCAACTTATTCAAGAAAGAGGTTTAAGTGCCTATTTTTCAGTGGATTCTGCCGGAACAGCTGGATACCATATTGGCAAGTCTCCAGATAGACGTACCCTGAAAGTTCTCGAGAACCATGGTATCGAAACGACTCATCTCGGACAGAAACTAACACCAGCTCTCCTCGATGCATTCGACCACTTGGTTGTCATGGACGAAGCGAATTTTGAGAATGTCCATCAATTGTATTATGACTACAAGAAAGTACCTCCGCCACCTGAAAAACTCTTTCTGATTCGTGACCACGACCCAACAACCAAGGGCGTTCAGGAAGTGCCAGACCCGTATTATGAGAACGACAAAGCGTTTGAAAACGTCTATCAAATTTTATACAGAAGCTGCCAAAAAATGCTCGATTATCTCGTGAACTTCCACCAAATTAGCATCGAAGATGACGAGCAAAACGATGCAGAATAGACGAAAAGTAATAAGTGAAACAAAAAAAGAGGACGAAAGGTCCTCTTTTTTTGTTCATTTAATCCTCATTTACGAGGCAGATATTACCCAAGTGAACTGAAAAACCTGTTCGATGGCTGGATGTAAACTATGCGCAACCGGACATGTATGAGCCGCATTTTCTAACTTTTTCTGCTGGACTTCAGTCAAAGGTTCGGGTGTATGTAACGTAAAATGCACTTCTATCTTCACGATGCGTCGCGGAGAGTCCGTGGACATTGTTTTGGTTACTTCCACCGTGCTTCCTTCGAGTTGGATTGCTTCGCGCTCGGCTACAATACCCATGATGGTCATTGCGCAACTTCCCAAAGAAGTGGCGGCAAGGTCTGTCGGAGAAAAAGCCTCGCCCTTTCCATTGTTGTCGATGGGTGCGTCCGTCGTAATTTTTTCACCCGATGCCAAATGTTCTGCGGAGGTACGAAGACCGCCAAGATAGCTAATTTTTGAAGTTGCCATTGATTGCTTTTTTGAGATAAATAGAAGAATTAGAAACTGTTTGCGTGCACCTTATTCTGTTCAAAATAATTCATTCATCACTCTAAAAAAGGAATACAAACAGCCTTCTAAAATGCAAAGATAGAGAATCTAGCAAAAAGAAATTGGAAGCTATTTGTCTGATTTTCATCCATACAGTTATATCCTTTTATCGAGAGGCACACCAATTTCTTGAATAAATCTGTAAATTAGTTGCCAGTAGTCAATCACCTATTAAATCAAAAGAACATGTTACAACTTGGATTCGTAAGCGCCATTTTGGCGGATTTTGGCTTTGAACACGTGGTTAATTTTGCACAAAAACATGGTTTTCAATGTGTGGAGATGATGTGTTGGCCAGGAGATAGCGCAGACAATCGCCGATATGCGGGTGTTACGCACATTGATGTCGATAAAATGGATGCCAATTACATCAAACATTTCATTTCTGAACGCGGCATAACTATTTCAGGACTAGGCTATTACCCAAACCCTTTAGACACAGATACAACCAAAGCCGAGTATTATATTGAACATATCAAAAAAATCATTCGGGCATGTAATCAATTGAATATTCCGGTCATGAATACATTCATCGGCAGAAATCAATACCTTTCCATGCAAGATAATTTGGACTTATTTGCCAAAGTATGGGCACCTATCATCGCGACAGCAGAGCAGGAAGGTATTAAAATTGGCATTGAAAACTGTCCGATGTTTTTTACAAATGACGAATGGCCAGGCGGTAAAAATCTGGCCATTAGTCCAGCCGTTTGGGATCGTATGTTTGAAATATTTCCAACCAAGCTTTTTGGCTTAAACTACGACCCTTCGCACATGATTTTCCAGATGATGGATGAGATTAAACCTATTTATCAATATAAAGACAGACTCCACCACATTCATATTAAAGACGTAAAAGTATATAAAGACAAATTAGATAGAGTGGGCATTTTAGCCAATCCGTTGGAATATCATTCCCCTAAATTACCAGGCCTCGGCGATGTCAATTGGCGTGGATTTTTTGCCGCTTTGACGGACGTTCGATACAAGGGACCCGTTGTGATTGAGGTAGAAGACAAAGCATACGAAGGAAGTCCACAAGATATTATGAATGCCATTTTGACGTCTAGAAATTACGTCCGCCAATTTCTTCCTTGAAAAATTTCAAAAAAATAAAGAAGAAATTATATTTATTATCAAAAACGTTATATATTTGTCTCACTATTCAACCCTATACAAGCATTATTTCAATACCCAACCGATTAAAAGAGAAAGCGAAGGAAACTTCGCTTTTTTGTTTTTTACCCCCTTTCCCAACTCATTTTTCCTCTTCCGTACAGATTCCCCCTCAATTGTTTAGGCCTGTCTTGACACAAATCACCTAAAAAACAGAACAAAAAGTGGATTATGATGGTCATCATTCCAAAGTTCATATCGGGTTGGTTGTTTTGTAACATCAAAATAACCAAATCGAAAAAAAGATGAGAAAATGTGCAGGCCATTGTCCTTGATATAGAGATATTCTCTATCTATCTCCGACAAATTTCTATTCATTCATCAAAAAAATATAACATACAATGAAAATCGAGCAAATATATACCGGATGTATCGCACACGCAGCATATTACGTAGAGCATAATGGAGAAGCTGCCATTTTTGATCCCTTACGTGAAGTGCAACCCTATATTGATAAGGCGGATAAAGAAAGAGCAAAAATAAAATACGTTTTTGAAACCCATTTTCATGCAGATTTCGTCTCCGGACATTTGGATTTAGCGAAAAAGACAGGAGCAAGCATTGTGTATGGTCCAACGGCAAAACCCGCTTTTGAGGCATTGGTTGCAGAAGATGGGCAAATTTTTGAGATTGGCGGTTGTCAAGTCAAAGCCATTCACACACCAGGGCATACGATGGAAAGTACCACTTATCTTTTGATAGATGAAGACGGCAAAGAACAAGGAATCATTACGGGAGATACATTATTTATCGGAGATGTAGGTCGCCCAGATTTGGCGCAACACGTTATTGAGGACTTGACAGAAGAAAAACTTGCAGGCCATTTGTTTGATTCACTTCGTACGAAAATCATGACATTATCGGATGATCTAATCGTTTATCCAAATCACGGTGCTGGAAGTGCTTGTGGTAAAATGATGAGTAAAGAGACGACAGACACGCTAGGCAACCAAAAGAAAACGAATTATGCTTTGCGGGCAGATATGACAAAAGAGGAATTTATCAAAGCCGTTTTGACAGGATTGACTGCGCCGCCGGCTTATTTTCCTAAAAATGTTTTGATGAACATCAAAGGATACGAGAGCCTAGATACAGTCATGGAACGTGGATACCAAGGACTTACACCAGCAGGTTTTGAAGCAGCAGCCAACGAGACAAGGGCATTAATTTTAGATAGCAGAAATGCAAATGACTTTGCAAAAGGATTTATTCCGAACTCGATAAACATTGGCTTAGACAGCAATTTTGCGATGTGGGTAGGTGAACTCATCCCAGATATTAAGCAAGAAATTCTACTTGTCACAGAACCAGGAAAAGAGGAAGAAACCATCACACGATTGGCACGGGTGGGCTATGATTTTGCTATTGGCTATCTAAAGGGAGGCATCGAAGCTTGGGAAAAAGCTGGAAAAAGCCTCAATACTGTTACACGTATAACAGCCGACGAATTTGCCAAACAATATGCAGAAAGCGAACTACTCGTTTTTGATGTACGGAAGAAAAGCGAATTTGGCTCCGAGCATATTATTGGGGCATACAACACACCCCTTGGAACAATCAACGAGCATTTGGCGGAATTTCCGAAAGACAAACCCTTTGTTTTGCATTGTGCCGGCGGATACAGAAGTATGATTGCGTCGTCCATACTTAAGCAAAGAGGTTGGGAAAATTTCGTGGATGTTATCGGTGGTTTTACAGCGATAAAAGCAACAGGCGTACCCAAAACAGACTACGTTTGCCCTACAACCTTATTGTGATATATATTGAAGATGAGTAAGACGAATCCTGTTGCGCCCTGTGCAGCAGGATTTTTATTTACTGCACTTTTACTCGTTTATAGTAAATTATTCGGCGAAAAACCTTCTCTACAATTATTTAGTTTATAGATCAGGCAAAATACAGACTCCTATACTGTATAGATTTCATCTATGGAGATTGGAAACATTACATCTTTCATCTATATTGTCAGCGGAAAAGTACTATGCCTATTTTTCCAAAATTAATAGGTACATCAAAGTTCATTTTTAACACTACTAAATTTTGTTCTATGAAAAAATCTAGACAAATTCAACAGCGAGTTTGGAGAGGTGGCGTTTTAGCACTAGGGCTTCTCTTCTACCAACTGGCTGCATTTGCACAATACACCGTATCAGGGAAGGTCACAGATGCAACGGGTCCAGTCCCAGGTGCATCTGTGACTGTCCAAGGTGCCTCAGTTGGTACAGCTACCGGTGTAGATGGTACGTACAACTTACGTATTCCTACAAATGGCAAAGCCACCCTTCTATTTTCTTCGATTGGCTATGCGACACAAAGCATCGTCGTAACTGGTGAAAGACAACTCAATGTCGTTTTAGCAGAAGATGAAAACAAGCTAGACGAAGTTGTTGTAACTGGTTTGGCATCAAGTATTAAGCGATCTAACTTGGCAAACGCGGTAGGTACAATTTCTGCCAAAGAATTGATGGGAACAACCCAAATTCAGACAGTTGACAATGCGTTTTATGGTAAAGTAGCCGGGGTAAATATCAACACAAACGGTGGTGCGCCGGGTGGTGGTGCCTCTGTACAGCTTCGCGGTATTTCGTCTCTAGTAGGCGCTTCACAGCCCCTTTATATTGTGGATGGCGTGTACGTGAATAATGCAACCAACCGTACGGGTCGTGGGTCTGTGACGGGTGCATCTGGAGCAGAAACGCAAGACGATGCCTCGAACCGTATTTCGGATTTAAACCCAAATGACATCGAGTCAGTAGAAGTCTTGAAAGGGCCATCTGCTGCTGCCATTTATGGAACGCGTGCCAATGCCGGGGTTATCATCATCACAACGAAAAAAGGAAGCGCTGGAAAAACGAAAGTTTCGTTGGCACAAGATTTCGGGATGGCGACACCACAGCGCTTATTGGGCGTTGATAACTGGTCAGAAGAGAAAATTCGCTTCTTCTTCCCAGCTTCACGTCAGCCCATCGAGTTAGAACGTTTCAGACAAGCAGCTGGCAAAACATACGATTACGAAGATTATTTTTACAATAATACAGCACCACTTTCTAATACCCGCTTGAGTGTTTCTGGTGGAAATGACAAAACGAAATTCTTTATCTCCGGTTCCATGACCGACGAGAAAGGAATCATCCGGAACACAGGTTTCCAACGTTTCTCTGTTCGTTCAAATATTGATCATAAAATCAGCAACAGAATTACACTATCTGTTGGAAGCAACTACTTGAACACAACAGCGGATAGAGGATTTACAGGAAACCAGAACAACTCTGGAGCAAGTATTGGGTATAACATTGCGTATGTACCGAATTACTACAACTTGTTCCCAGATGCAAATGGAGTTTACCCAATTAACCCTTACTTCTCTGAAAACCCAGTAGCGGTAACAGACAAAGGAATAAATACATCCAATGTAAACCGTTTTATTCAGTCATTCAGCCTAAATGCTGATTTGTACAAAACGGAAAAAGCGATAGTTAAATTTGTGATTCAAGGGGGGGCAGACTTCACACAAAACAATACTAATGTGTACCTTCCTGAAGATTTGCAGTTCCAACGCGCGCAAGCAAATCCAGGTGACATCATCGTAGGTAAAACAGAGAACGTCAATACGAATATCCAAGCAGCTTTGGTTTACAACCAAACATTGGGAAAAGTGAATTTAACGACCCAAACTGGGATTGTCCGCTTGGACTTCAGAGAAGATCGTTTGCTTAACAGAGCCCGTGGATTGGCGCCTGGTCAAAGAAACCTTAACCAAGGTACAGTACAGGAAATCTTCCAACAGCAATTTCAAACGGTAAGTGACGTAGGTGTATTCGCACAAGAAGAAGCAAACTGGGATGATAAAATCATTGCTACGGCTGGGGTAAGATTTGATAAATCTACCTTAATCGGAAATGCAAATCAGTTTTATGCCTTCCCGAAAGCGTCGTTAGCCGTAAACGTGGCGAACTTCGAGTTCTTCAAAAGTAGTGGTCTAAGCAATGTATTCAGTGCCTTGAAACCAAGAGCTGCTTACGGCCAAACGGCGGGTGTCCCTACATTTGGACAAACATTCACACCCTTATTCCCAGCGAATATTGGTGGACTTTTGGGCTCTGTAGTTACAGCCGGCGCAGGTAATCCGAACATTGAGCCAGAAAGAGCAGGCGAACTAGAGTTTGGGGTAGATTTAGGTATGTTTAAAAACAGATTGAATTTTGAAGTAACCTATTACGACAAACAAACGAGAAATAACATTCAGAACTTATCACTTTCACCTTCAACAGGTTATTCGTCAATTCCTACCAACTTAGCTCAATTACAGAACAGAGGTTGGGAATTGAGTTTATCTGGAACAGTTGTTCAAAAAGAAAATCTACGTTGGACTAGCCGCGTATTGTGGTGGAAAAACGACCTTTTGTTGACTAAACTAGGTATTCCTGCCTATAACTCTGGTGGATTTGGTGCTACATTGGGAACATTCTTGTATCAAGAAGGATTTGCACCAACAACGATTGTGGGTACACGTCCGAGACGCTTATTGGCAGATGGTACACCAGACCCGAACGATACCCCAGCGAATGAAGGCGTAAAGACAGGCGCATATATCCTTGGAAATGGTCAACCTGATTTCCAAATGTCTTGGTTCAATGAAGTGAATTTCTTCAAGAACTTTGATTTCTCTATGTTGTGGCACTGGAAGAAAGGAGGAGATAATATCAACCTTTCACAATTCTTGACAGACTCGGGTGGTACATCACCAAATTGGTTCGGTGATGATGACGGAGATGGTAAGCCAAACGGCCGCGATAGAGGTATCGCTCCAAACAACGGTGCAGACAGATGGGTACAAGACGCTTCTTACATCCGTTTGCGTGAAGCAGCCCTTTACTATACTGTGCCGCAAGCAAAAGTAGGTGATTGGTTTGATAACAAAGTTTCACGTATCAAAATAGGATTCTCGGCACAAAACCCATTGACCTTCACGAAATATGTAGGTTACGACCCAGAAACCTCTACTTTCGGTATCCAAGCAGTACAATCAGGTGTTGATATTGCTCCATACCCGACACAACGTCGTTTCTTTGGTCACTTAGTATTTGAGTTTTAAGCCCTAATTATTGAAATCATTTCGAAAAGTATGAAAAAAATAATCACATCTTGGAGTCTCGTGGCGGGCTTGTGCATGACCCTCACTTCCTGCTCGTTTTTTGAGTTGGAATCTCCTATTGACCCCAACAACCCTTCCCTTGCGAGTGTTTCCAACAATGCAACCCGTAACCAAATCCAAAACTTAGTTACAGGTCTTGAAAACAGACATCGCAATTATGTCTTCACTGTATCCACTTTGTTTGGAAGTATGGGTCGTGAAATTTGGTATTTGAATGCCTCTGATCCGCGCTGGCAAACAGACTGGTTGGGAATGAACGGACGAACAGCTAACGTCAATATGTTTGGCTATTTGAATACATATATCCAACCCTATCAGGCGATTTTACAAGGAAATGTCCTCCTTAGTGCTGTCAAAAATTCATCTGTTTTGACTGATGCTGAAAAAAATGCAGTCAGCGGATTTGCGAAAACACTTCAAGCATACCAATACATGATTTTGGCGAACGGACAATACGAAAACGGTATTCGTATGGATGTCTCTGACCCACTAAATCCAGGTCCTTTTGTTCCTTATCCACAAGCGTTGGAAGCTATCAAAACTCTTTTAGACAGCGGATTCCAAGAGCTTACAGCTGCAGGAACAGGTAACTTCCCATTGCGTTTAACATCTGGATTTACGGGAACTGGATTTGGAACAAACCAAGCATTGGCACAAATGAACCGTGCATTGGCTGCAAGATTAGCTGCTTATCGCAAGGATTGGCAAGGAGTCATTACTGCGCTAGCTGGTTCATTCTATGACCCGAACGGAAACATTGACAGAGGACCTGCTCATACTTGGGGAGCACCACCAGATGCTTTCAACCCACTATATTTCGTACCGAATGCCGCGACAAATACGATGGTGGTTGTGCATCCTTCAGTATTAAAAGATACACTTTCTGGCGACAATCGCGTACGAAGCAAGTTCTTCCAACGGACAACAGCCGTTTTGGTAACATCGGACGGAACTCCACTTTCTGGTAACTACCAAGACAAACGTTTTGCTTCTAATGCCTCTGAAATTAAATTCATCCGAAATGAAGAATTGATGTTACTAGCAGCAGAGGCACACGCACAATTAGGTAACGCAAACCAAGCAGTAGAAGCTATTAACAAAGTGCGTACACTTGCTGGAGTTGGTGCTTATACAGGTGCTACAACTACAGACGCCTTGATCAATGAAATTCTCTTCCAACGTCGTTATTCACTTTGGTTTGAGCCATGGGGACACCGTTGGGTTGACTTGAGAAGATATAACAGACTCAATGCGACAGAAGTAGATATCGCGTCTGATAAAGGTAGTATCTTTACACAATTGGCAAGACCACAAGCAGAAATCAACTGGGATTTGTATGTAGGAAATTAATTTCCAAATCCTTTGAAGTCCCTCCACAGCTTTGTGGAGGGACTTTTTGTTTTTAGATCAACGAACGCTCTCTTCACAAGTAACAGATCAAATTAGCCTGTATTTTTGACAAAAAAGTGCTATCTTTGCCCCCGTTTTGTGGCTACATTTCCACCATTCTTCATACGTTTACATATCACCATGCTTACATTATCAAATATTTCACTTGCTTTTGGCAAACGGACTCTCTTTGAAGAAGTTAATCTAAAATTTGTTCCCGGAAACGTCTATGGACTCATTGGAGCAAATGGCGCTGGAAAATCAACGCTCGTCAAAATTATCGCTGGAGACATTGACCCCACCACGGGAACGGTAAGTCTGGATCCAGGTGAGCGGATGTCTGTCTTGAAACAAGATCAAAATGCCTACGATGCTTACACCGTTTTAGATACGGTGATGCGTGGAAATGAACGTCTGTACGAAGTGATGAAAGAAAAAGATGAAATCTACATGAAAGAAGATTTCACCGAAGAAGACGGAAATAGAGCTGCTGACTTAGAAGCTGAATTTGCCGAAATGAACGGCTGGGAAGCTGAATCAGACGCTGCCTCCCTCCTTTCTGGTCTGGGTATCAAAGAAGATATTCACCATACACTTATGGCAGACGTGAATCCGTCAGAAAAAGTAAAAGTATTGTTGGCACAAGCCCTTTTTGGTAATCCAGATGTACTTTTATTGGATGAGCCAACCAACAACTTGGATATCGAGTCCATTCTTTGGCTCGAAAATTTCTTGATGAACTTCAAAAACACCGTTGTTGTCGTTTCACACGATAGACACTTCCTTGATAATGTGTGTACGTATATTGCCGACTTAGACTTCAAGAAAGTAACTCTTTATGGTGGTAATTACTCTTTCTGGTATGAGTCTAGCCAATTAGCCGCACGCCAAAAAGCGGATCAAAACAAAAAAGCAGAAGAGAAGAAAAAAGAATTGGAGGATTTTATTCGTCGATTCTCTGCCAACGTCGCGAAATCCAAACAAGCAACGGCACGGCAAAAAATGTTGGAAAAATTGGACATTTCAGCTATCCAGCCTTCTTCACGCAGATACCCATACATTGGTTTTAAACCCGAACGCGAAGTTGGCGACCAAATATTAGTCATTGAAAACCTTTCGTATCAAACAGAAGACGGTACGTATCTTTTCAAAGATTTGAACTTACAGGTAGGAAAAAGAGATAAAATTGCCTTCTTGAGCAAAGATGGATTGGCGGTTTCTGCATTATTTGATATTCTGATGGGCAAGAAACAAGCAACTTCTGGCATGTTTAAATGGGGTGTGACCATTACCAAGGATTATTTACCCAACGACAATACGGAGTATTTCAGTGACCCATCCAATAACTTAGTAGATTGGTTGCGCCAGTACTCGACAGAGAAAGACGAAACGTTTATTCGTGGTTTCTTGGGAAGAATGCTGTTTTCTGGCGAAGAAGCGCTGAAGAAATGTACTGTACTTTCTGGAGGTGAAAAACAGCGTTGTATGTTCTCCAAAATGATGCTTTCCAATGCCAATGTGCTTCTTTTTGATGAACCAACAAACCACCTAGATTTGGAGTCTATCCAGGCACTGAACAAAGGAATGGAAGAATACGACAGCAATATTTTGTTTACCTGCCATGACCACCAACTGACCAATTCTGTCGCAAACAGAATCGTTGAATTAGCACCGAAAGGATGCTTGGATAAGTTGATGTCGTTTGATGATTATTTGACCGACGACCGTGTCAAGGAACAAAAGAAAGCATTGTATTGATACAACTATACGCAAGTATTTCTAGCAAACAGAGCGTCTCACTTCTTGTAAGTTGAGGCGCTTTTTTTTGTACAGATTGAGCGGATAATTACTGAGGGGGATTTTGGGCTTTGAGTTGTTCTTTGAGGGTAGAAATATGATCATCTTTGCTGGTAATCAACTCTTTATACAAATCCATACCAAACTGTGGAAATCCTTCTGCTAGATGTGAGGAAGAGAACGTAACGGGGAATAGTTCAAGGGGATAAACACGAAAAACTTCTGCCAATTTAATCAAAACATCCACTTTGTACAAACACTGATCACTTTCCCATTTGGTATATGTGCTTCTGGAGACACCGACCATGTCGGCTACTTCTTGTTGGCTTAATTTTGCTTTGATTCGTATTTGGGCCAATTTGGCGCCATAGGATAGCTGGGTCATGGGGAAATTATTTTGGTTCAATTTGACTACAAAAATTGGTACATAACAAGACAAAAATTGTTCAAAAAAAATACTTTTGCAAATTTTTTTGCGATTAGTTTTGTGACGTACCCAAAATTTACGCAAATGCCTCGAGAACGTACCTTTCCTACACCTGCTCTAAACAGAAATATCCCTCGGGAACATCGTTTTTATGCCCAACTGATTCCGTGGCTACAACCGTTGTTCGCAAAGATTTCGGTAGA